>OBIC01000002.1_pt1 | contig 460263 bp, 400 predicted proteins | sample 1519831 | NCBI WGS metagenome assembly OBIC01 (sample SAMN03019805, study PRJEB22545) | beach sand metagenome | biome: beach; feature: sea beach; material: beach sand | place: USA: Municipal Pensacola Beach, FL | collected 2010-10-20 | depth 40-45 cm m
AGCGGTCGTCCAGGCTATACCGCCGCGACCCCATCCCCCCCCGCGGCCCGCCGCAACCGGCCCTCCCGCCGGTTGCGGCTTTTTCTTGCGTGGCACCGCGAGCGGATGTGGAGCGAAGGCGCCGGAGACCAGGCTGCCGACAGTGGCCCGCCTAGTTCACGCCGCGATCCTTGCCGGCCCAGTAGGGCTCACGCAATTGGCGCTTCAGGATCTTGCCGGAGGCATTGCGCGGAAGCGCGGGAACGAAGTCAACGCTCTTGGGCGCCTTGAAGCCGGCAATGCGTGAGCGCGCGAAATCCAGGATGGCTTGTGGATCAGCGGTCGCACCGGGCTTCAGGGCGACCACCGCCTTGACCGTCTCCCCCCATTTCTCATCCGGCACGCCGATAATCGCGACCTCTGCCACATCGGGATGGCCATAGACCGCGTTCTCCACCTCAGCCGGATAGATATTCTCCCCGCCCGAGATGATCATGTCCTTCACCCTGTCGTGGATGTAGAGATATCCGTCCTCATCGAGATATCCCGCGTCGCCCGTGCGTAGCCAGCCATCCTCGCCCATCGTGCTGCGGGTTGCCTCGTCCAGCTTCCAGTAACCAGCCATATTGGCCTTCGAGCGTGTGGCGACCTCCCCGACCGTATTGGGCGGCAGCGTGTTGCCCTGTTCATCGATGATCTTCAATTCCACGCCCGGCATGGGAAGGCCGGCCGAGCGCATGCGCGGATTGCCGTTCGGGTCATGGTCTTCCGGCGGCAGGTAGACAATCGTGCCGCAGGTCTCTGTCATGCCATATTGCTGGCAGAAACCGCAGCCGAACACCTCCATGCATTCGCGCAACAGGTCGACCGGGATCGGCGAGGCGCCATAGAGGATGTATTTCAGGCGGGAATAGTCGACCTCGCGAGCACGTGGCTGGTTGACCACGATCTGTAACGCGGCGGGCACCATGAACATTTTTGAGATGCCTTCCTTCTCGATGAAATCGAGCACGGCATAGGGGTCGAACTCGCGCGCCACCACGCCACGCGCGCCATTGTAGAGCCCGACAATGCCCCAGCCCGTACCGCCGATATGACCGACCGGCATGGCAACCAGGCTGACATCGTCTGGCCCCCACTGGTTCCAGTCCATGCCCGCTTCGACCGCCTCACGCCGCCCGCCGAGCAGGTTCTCATGCGTCAGCATGGCCCCCTTGGGCCGCCCGGTCGTGCCGGAAGTGTAGAGCTGCACGGCAACATCATTGACCGAGATAGGCGTGGCCGGATCGGATTTCGGCTGGATGTTGCGCCAGGCGATGAAGCCGCCCGGTCCGCCATACTCCATCTCGATCATGCGCGGCGGCGCCTCAAGCTCGCCAAGCGCGGCCAGGGCAGCATCGCGCAGCTCAGGCCCGACAAAGACCAGCGGTCCCCCGCCATCGGCAACGATATATGCCATCTCCGCCGGCGCGAGCCGCCATCCGATGGGCAGTGTGACGGCGCCCATTTTCGCCGCGCCGAAGAGCAGCTCGAAATAGAGGTCCGAGTTCTTGCCGATATAGGCGACACGGTCGCCCTTCTTCACGCCCGAGGCGATCAGGGCGTTGGCGACCTGGTTGGTGTGGCGGTCAAACTCGGCGAAGCTGGTATCGCGCCCCTCGAATCTGAGCCCGATCGCCTGCGGGCGCGCTTTTGCGTGGAACCGGGCAATATCGCCCAGTGTCTGCATTTGATCGAAATCTCTCGGCGTCAGTCGCTCGCCCATGGTTTCCTCTTGATATTTATCAATATTTTCTTGTCCGCCAATTGGTGGCCCTCCCAATTGCCAGAAGAGTTTTACCCGGGCGGGCGGCCATCGCGAAGAGTTGTGCTTTGTCGGCATGTCGTCCGCATTTTGCCGCAAGAGCGGCCCATAGCGAACCTGTTGAACCTGCTAGGTTGATCCGGGCTGGCCCGGCGGCCTCGGCACGGCACTGCCATGACGCTGCGTAAGACTAGCAGGGTCGATAGGTGCGGTGAGCACGGCAAGATCGTATCATTGCGTGAGATAGTGTTGCTGCGGTGGAGGTCGCTCGTGGAGGAAATGGAGTCGTATCTCGGCTGGAAGATAGACTTCGCGGCGCCGGCCGGGGAACCGGCCTATTGCGCGCCGGACTCGGTGCGCTGGAAGGTCTTCAAGAACCCGGTGACGAGCGTGGTCGCCGGCGTTTGCGCCGTGCTCCTGGAGTTTGCCGACGACCGCATCCGTTCCGGCGTCTGGGACCATTCGGTCTTCCCGACAGACCCGGTCGGCCGGGGACGCCGCACGGGCCTTGCGGCCTATGTCGGAATCTACGGGCCTCAGAGCGCGGCGCGCCGCGTGATCCAGGGCGTCACGAACATGCATGCCCGCGTTGAGGGGACAACGCCGAACGGGCGCGCCTACAAGGCGCTCGATCCGGAGCTGCTCAACTGGGTTGCTGCCACGGCCTCCTATGGCTGGCTGATGGCCTATGACCGGTTTGCGAAAAAGCTGACCGACGAGGAAAAGCAGCGCTTCTGGAGCGAAGGGGAAGAGGTCGCCAAGCTCTATGGCGTGACCTATTCGCCGAAGAGCCTCGATGATTTCTACGCTATGATGGGCGACTTGGAAGCCGATTTCGAGCCGCACGCGATCAACTCCGATTTCCTCGAAATCATCCGGTCGGGCCGCGCGGCGCGTGTGATGCCGAAACGCATGCAGCGTGCTTTTGCACATGCTGCGATCGACATCCTTCCGCCAGCCGTTCGCCGCGTGCTGGGGCTAGGCAGCGAATACGATCTTACGACCATGGACAATTTGACGGTCAGGGCTGCTGCCTGGGCAGCTGAGACATTTCCCGACAAGAACAGCCCACCCGCCCAGGCCAGCGAACGTCTCGGGCTTCCGCGCGATTTCCTCTGGAGGTCCAGTGCCGCTCAAACGCGCTTGCTTCAACATGTGCGAACAGAAGAGAGATCCGGAGAACTGCAAACAGAACAGTTTTGATTCCGTGCAAGGGCATCGCCGCCCTCTGAGGATAGCGCCAAGACCTCGTCGCCTGACGAGTTTGCGAGAAGTGCCACTGGTCGAGGGAAAGCCCCATCGCACCAGCCTGCCCGCTGTTAGCCCGACAGGAAGAGCCCGTCCGTGCGCAGGCTCCGTCAATCTGCCAACAAAGGCATTGTCCAGGGACAACTCGCACAGGAGAATTCGCTGCTCCGCTATCGGAACGCCGAGGCCGTCTGAACGCTCTGTCATGAGTGACAGCGGCAACGCGGAGACGGGAGATGCTGGAAGAAAAGTCTATTGGCGCTTTGACCCTCGCAGTGGTTTCGGGGCTTGTCGGGCTCACCCTGCTGATCGGCGGCTTCCAACTCATCCTGCTGGGCGGGTCCTGGTATTATGCTCTGGCTGGGGCGGGCCTGATGGCCTGCACCTGGTATCTCTGGCGCGGGGAAACCCTGGCGGTCTGGATCTATCTCGGCCTCTTTGCCGCCACGCTGATCTGGTCAGCCTGGGAAGCGGGCGGGGATTTCTGGGCCTGGATCCCGCGCTTTGTCAGCCCGCTTGTGCTGCTGCTGGCCTTCCTTGCCGTGGCTCCGAGCCTGCGCCCGCGCACAATCGGTTGGCGCGCGGCTGGCGGGGGCGCGGTTGCCGCGGTGCTGGTCACCCTGATCGGCGGCGCCCTGCTCTACAACAGCCCGCCCAGCGTCTTTAACGGTTCGGTGCCGGGCCCTGATGGCCCCGAGCCCGAGCGTGTGGAATGGCTTTCCTATGGCGGGCCGGCCGGAGAGGCTCAGCGCTTTTCCTCGCTTGACCAGATCACCCCGGACAATGTCTCGCAGCTACAGCAGGTCTGGCTCGCCCATACAGGCGACATGCCGGGCGATTCCAAATTCAACGCCTATGGTGCCGAGACCACCCCGCTGCAGGTCGGAGAGCGCCTCTATATGTGCTCGGCGACCAATATCATGATCGCGCTCGATGCGGCGACCGGCGAGGAGATCTGGCGCCACGATCCCGGCGTCGACCTCGAATGGGTGCCCTACACCGCCGCCTGCCGGGGCGTGGTCTACTATGATGCCGGCACCAGCGGCGCCTGCTCCACACGTATCATCGAGGGCACGCTCGACGGCCGTGTGGTCTCGGTCGATGCCGAGACCGGCGAGCCCTGTTCCGGCTTCGGCGAAGGCGGCGAGGTGGATATCAAGGAAGGCATGGGCGAGGTCGTGCCGGGCATGGTGTCGATCTCGTCTCCGCCGACCCTGGTCGACGGCGTCATCGTCACCGGCCATCAGGTACTCGACGGGCAGAAGCTCGATGCGCCGTCCGGCGTGATCAAGGGCTTTGATGCCGAGACCGGAGAACTGCTCTGGGCCTGGGACATGACCAATCCGGACTGGTCCGGCCTGCCGCCTGAGGGTGAGACCTACACACGCGGCACCCCCAACATGTGGACCACCGCCACCGGCGACGATGAGCTCGGCCTGGTCTTCCTGCCCATGGGCAATTCGGCCGGCGATTATTGGAGTGGCAGCCGCACCGAGGCCGAGAACGAATACTCCACTTCGCTGGTCGCACTCGATGTGAACACCGGTGAGCCGGCCTGGCACTTCCAGACGGTTCGCAAGGATGTGTGGGACTATGATCTCGGCTCGCAGGCCACGCTGATCGACTTCCCGTCGGGCGACGGCACCGTCCCGGCCGTGCTGCTGGCAAGCAAGCAGGGCGATATCTACATCCTCGACCGCGCCACCGGCCAGCCGCTGACACCCGTGGAAGAGCGCCCCGTGCCCCAGGGCGGGGTCGAGCCTGAAGAGCGCGCCGAGACGCAGCCCTTCTCGCAATACCACACGCTCGCCCGGCCCGCGCTCAAACCGAAGGACATGTGGGGCATGTCGCTGATCGACCAGATGATCTGTCGCATCGGTTTCCAGAAAGCCGCCTATGACGGCATCTACACCCCACCCACTTCCGACACGCGCTGGATCGAGTATCCCGGCTATAATGGCGGCTCCGACTGGGGCAGCCTCGCGGTGGATCCGACGCGCGGCGTGATTGTCGCCAACTATAACGACATGCCGAACTATAACCGGCTGGTCCCGCGCGCCGAGGCCGATGCCAGGGGCTGGGCTCCGCGCACCGAGGATGGCGAGACCGTCGCCAAGGCCGAGGGCGCTGGCGACCCGCAAGCCGGCGCACCCTATGCCATCGATGTGAATGCGGGCTGGCGCATGCCCTTCACGGGCCTGCTCTGCAAGGAACCGCCCTATGGCGGCATCCGTGCCATCGACCTGGAAACCGGCGAAACGCTCTGGGACCGCGCGATCGGCTCGGCGCGCCTGAACGGGCCGTTCGGCATCCCCTCCGGCCTGCCGCTGACCATTGGCACACCGAACAATGGCGGGCCTGTCGTGACTGCCGGCGGGCTCATCTTTCTCGCCGCAACCACGGATAATCTCATCCGCGCCATCGATATCGAAACCGGTGAGACGGTGTGGACCGACACGCTGCCGGCCGGCGGCCAGGCCACGCCGATGACCTATGAGGTCGATGGCCGGCAATATGTCGTGCTGATGACCGGCGGGCACCATTTCATGGAGACAAAAATCGGCGACCAGGTGATCGCCTGGGCCCTGCCGGAAGAATAGGCCCATCCGGGGGAACCGGCAGGGGCGATCTGAGTTACTCCTCTGGGAAGGAGGCAGGCGTTGAGATCATGGCGAACGGACTTCGCTTCAGCCGGAGAGCCTGACCGGCGCGCCCGGCCGGGGACCAGCCGCAATCGGTGGTCCACCGTAGCCATGGGCGCGGAACTGGCAGCCGCCACGGCACTGATCTTCGCCGCCTTCTTCCTACCCGCCGGCATGGTGACGGGGCATATGCTCGGCCACATCCTGATCATGAACCTTCTCGCGCCGGTTCTGGTCTGGCGCCTTGCAGGCCCCGGCCTGATTGCCCGCGCACCGAGCCTCCTGACAGCCACGACGCTTCAGCTCGCAGTCTTCCTGCTCTGGCACACACCGGAAGCCATGCGCCTGGCCATGGCCTCGCCGCTGGTCCATGTTGTAATGATGACCGGCCTACTGGCCGTCGCTGTGGTCTTCTGGGCGAGCATCCTCAGCGCCATGCGCGAGACGCGTCTTGCCGCCATCGCCGCGCTGATGCTGACCGGCAAGGTGGTCTGCCTGATCGCCGCCCTGCTCGTCTTCGCTCCGCGCCTTCTCTATCCCGGCATGCCCCATGAGGCCGGCGCCATGATGGCCGACCAACAGCTGGCCGGCCTGATCATGCTCACCGCCTGCCCGCTTACCTATGTCGGCGCGAGCATTGTCTTTGTCGCGCGCTGGTTTGCAAACCTGTCGGAGGAAAGACCGGGAGCGGCCTCCCCGTGCGGATAAGGGTCACCCTCACCTGGTTGCGTATCGTGATCGGCCTGCTGGCCTGTCTGGTCGCGGCAGTGGCCGGCGCGCTGCTGATCGCCTGGACAGGCCTTTACAGTCTTGCCGCCAGTCATGGCCATCCCGGCTGGATGACCAGCTTCCTGGAATTCGGCAAGCGCCGCTCGATCATTGCCAATACGCGGGACCTGAACGTGCCCGACCTCGACGACCCCAATCTCATCAGGCTTGGCGCAGCACATTTCGATGCCGGCTGCGCAGTCTGCCACGGCGCGCCCGGCCGTCCGGTCACGCCGGTCTTCGAGGCCATGCTGCCTGTCCCGCCGCCATTATCGGAGCGCGCGCAGGACTGGTCGCCCGAGGAACTGCACTGGGTCGTGCGCCACGGATTGCAGTTCACCGGCATGCCCGGCTGGTCCGGCGAGGACCGTGATGACGAGGTCTGGGCCATGGTCGCCTTCCTGCGCGCGCTGTCCGATCTTACGCCCGCAGCCTATGGCCAGCTAGCCGCCGGCAATGCCCCGCAGGAAACTGCGGATGTGGATGCCCTCGTCACAGCCGGGCCGGCGAGCCTGCCCATGGCGGCCTGCGCGAAATGCCATGGCAGCGAAAGCGCGCCGCCGACCAGCGACCTGGTGCCGATCCTGTCGGGCCAGTCGCCGGCAGCCCTCGAAATTGCCCTGAATGACTATCGCAGCGGCGCGCGCGAAAGCGGCTTTATGGAGCCTGTGGCCGGACAGCTTTCCGAGGATCGGATCGGCGCCATCGCGGCCTATCTTTCCTCACGCGAGAGCCTAGCCTATGCCGGCACTGAAGCCACAGATCCGGACGCCATTGCGCGCGGCCGCGAGCTCGCCCGGCGCGGGGATGGCGACCGGCTGGCGGCCTGCGATTCCTGCCATGGTGGCAGCGCGCGAGCCGACTATCCGCGCCTGAATGGCCAGTCGGCCGTCTATATCCGTGCCCAGCTGCAGCTCTGGAAGGAAGGCGGACGCGCAGTCACCCCGCATGGCCGCCTTATGGCCGAGATCACCGACGATCTCAGCGAAGGCCAGATCACGGATATCGCCGCCTATTATGCCAGCCAGCCGGTCTTCCAGTATGGCGCCGCCGTCAGCCCGGCAGGAGGCGAGGAATGAAACGCGGCGCATGTTTCCTGGCCTGTCTTGCCCTGCTGGCCGGCTGCGCGGGCGAGCAGTCAGCCTTTTCCGCGACCGGCGAGGAAGCTATCTCCACCTTGCGGCTGACCTGGATTCTGACAATCGGCTCCGTACTGGTGTTCCTTCTGGTGATCGGCGCGCTGATCGCGGCGCTCGGCCGGCCCGGCGCCTTGCGGCAACGGCTTGCCGATCCGCGCATGGTGACGCTGGGCGGGATCGTCTTCCCCATGGTCGTGCTCGCCATCCTGCTGATCTACAGCTTTGCCCTCTTGCGCGCCGGCCCGGCCTCGGCCGGCGCCGCGCCCCTGAACATCGCCGTCGAGGGCAAGCAGTGGTGGTGGCGCGTGACCTATTCCGATACGCCCGGCGGGCCGGTCGAAAGTGCCAACGAACTGCGCATCCCCGTCGGGGAGACGGTGCGCCTTGAGCTGACCTCCGCCGATGTGATCCACAGCTTCTGGGTGCCCGCCTATGCTGGCAAGGTCGACATGATCCCGGGCCGCACGAATGCGCTGACCCTGAAAGTCACCGCGCCGGGCATTGTACGCGGGCAATGCACCGAATATTGCGGCGGCGCCCATGCGCTGATGGCCTTCCGCGTGATTGCCATGCCGCCGGAGGAATTTGCCGCCTGGCTGGAACGCGAGGCCGCGCCTGCCGAACAGAGCCTGCCCGGCGAGGCGGAGTTTCTGCGCGCGGGCTGCGGCGCCTGCCACACGGTGCGCGGCACGCCGGCCGAGGGCACCGCCGGGCCGGAGCTCACCCATGTCGCCAGCCGGCAGACCATCGGCGCCGGTATCCTGCAGACCACCCCGGAAAACTTCCGCACCTGGCTCGACCGCCACCGCGAGATCAAGCCGGGCAATCTGATGCCGGAATACGAGTTTCTCAGCGCGGCCGAACGCGAGGCCATCGCCACCTATCTGGAGGCGCTGGAATAGTTCCATGAGTTTCGCCGTCCTCACCCTGCCTGCGAATATCGCGATCTTCGCCGCCGCTGCGGTGGTGGTCTGGCTCGCGGGCGTGAGGCTGGCGAAATATGCCGATGCGATTTCCCGGCGCACCGGGCTCGGCCAGGCCCTGATCGGCCTGCTCCTGCTCGCCGGGGTGACCTCGCTGCCCGAGATTGCAACCAGCGTGACGGCCGCCGGGCTCGGGGACGGGCCGCTGGCGGTGAACAACCTGCTCGGCTCCATCGCCATGCAGGTCGCCCTGCTGGCCGTGGCTGATGGGGTGTATGATAAGAGCGCGCTGACCTCGGTTGTGCCCGACCCCGATGTCATGCTGCAGGGCGCGCTGAATATCGGCCTGCTCTGCCTCGTCGCCATAGCGACCGTGGTCGGCGACATCGCTTTCGGCGGAGCTGGCGTGTGGACCTGGAGCATCTTTGCCGCCTCGATCGGCGCGATGTACATGCTGGTCCGGGCAAATGAACGAAAGCCCTGGATCCCCAATACCGACAAGGAACTCGGCCCGCCCGATGAGGCCATCGAGCGGCTGGAGACCAGCAATCTCGCGCTCGGTCTGCGCACGCTGGGCGCTGCCATAGTCATCCTCGCAGCCGGTTTCCTGGTGGCCTCGACCGGGAATGTCATCGCCGAGCAATCCGGCATCGGCTCCTCGTTCATGGGCTTTGCCTTTGTCGCCATCGCGACCTCGCTACCCGAAGCGAGCACCGTGTTCGCCGCCCTCCGGCGCGGTCTGCACACCATGGCGATCTCGGACATTCTCGGCACCAATATTCTCAATGTCGCGCTTATCTTCATCGTCGACATGATCGCAGACGGGAACGCAGTGCTGACCAGTGTCGGCACTTTCGGCGCAGTCGCCGCCCTGATCGGAGCATTTGTCACAACCCTGTTTGTCATCGGCCTGGCCGAGCGGCGCGATGTCACCGTCTTTCGCATGGGCGTGGATTCCGCGGCCGTGCTGGTGGCCTATCTCGGCGGGCTCGGCCTGCTGTTCACCCTGAGGGAGGCGGCATGAGCGAGCCCCTGAGTCCCGTGCCGCGCCCGGAAGGCGAGGAAGACGAGCTGTTGCGCATCTGGGCGACGCCGAAGGGCTGGCGCCTGCCGACGGCGGTGAACAACACCGTGATCGGCCTGCTCTATCTCGGCGCGGCCTTCGTCTTCTTCGTTGCCGCAGGGATCCTCGCGCTGATCATGCGGACCCAGCTCGCCCTGCCGGAACAGGAGCTGGTGAGCCAGGATCTCTACAACCAGATGTTCACCGTCCACGGCACGACGATGATGTTTCTCTTCGCCGTGCCGGCCATGGAGGCGCTCGGCGTACTGCTCCTCCCGCAAATGCTGGCCGCGCGCGACCTGCCCTTCCCGCGCCTGTCGGCCTTTGCGGTGTGGGCCTATGTGGTCGGCGGGACGGTATTCTTCCTGACCATCTTCATCGACCTCGCGCCCGCCGGGGGCTGGTTCATGTATCCCCCGCTCACGCTGATGGAGTACCAGCCCGGCGACAATGCCGATTTCTGGCTGCTCGGCATCGGCTTCATCGAGATTTCCGCCATTGCCGGGGCCATCGAGATCATTGTCGGGGTCTTGCGCACCCGCCCGCCGGGCATGAGCCTCGACAAGCTGCCGATCTTCGGCTGGGCGATGCTGATCTTTGCCGGCATGATCATGGTCGCCTTCCCGGCAGTGATCCTGGCGACCATGCTGCTGGAGATCGAGCGCGCTTTCGGCTGGCCCTTCTTCACCGCAGAGCTCGGGGGCGACCCGCTGTTATGGCAGCACCTCTTCTGGTTCTTCGGCCATCCGGAGGTCTATATCATCTTCCTGCCGGCCGCCGGGCTCGTCTCGATGATCGTGCCGACGGCGGCGCGCAAGCCATTGGTGGGCTTCAACCTCATCGTCGTGGCCCTGATCGCCACCGGATTTTTCAGCTTCGGCCTTTGGGTCCACCACATGTTCACGACCGGCATACCGGGCCTGTCTCTGGCCTTCTTCTCCGCCGCCAGCATGGCCGTGGCCATCCCGTCGGGCATCCAGTTCTTCTCCTGGATCGCGACCTTTGCCGCATCTGAGAGAAAGATCGAGTTCAACACGCCGACCCTGTTCGTGCTCGGAATGCTGTTCATCTTCCTGATCGGCGGCCTGACGGGCGTCATGGTGGCCATGGTGCCGTTCAACTGGCAGGCCCACGACACCTATTTCATCGTCGCGCACATGCATTACGTGATGATCGGCGGCATGGTCTTCCCGCTGTTTGCGACCTTCTATTACTGGGTACCGATTGTCGGAAAACGCCGGCTATCGGAGCGCCTCGGGAGGTGGTCCTTCTGGCTGATATTCATCGGCTTCAACGTCGCCTTCTTCCCGATGCACATTTCCGGCCTGATGGGCATGCCGCGCCGGGTCTGGACCTATCCCGCCGAGCTGGGCGTCGGGCCGTTCAACCTGGTCTCGACGATTGGCGCCTACATGATCGCGGCCGGCGTCCTCGTTTTCATCATCGACCTTGTGCGCAATTTCCGCGTCGGCGAGGGCGGGCAGGACAACCCCTTCGGTGCGGGCACGCTGGAATTCCTGCCGCAGGATGTCTATTCCACCCGCTCCATCCCGCATGTCTCCAGCCGCTATCCGCTCTGGGACGATCCGGACCTGCCGCGCTCGGTGGCCGCCGGCGAGCAATACCTGCCGGACGCCCCCACCGGCGGGCGCGAGACCATCGTCACCTCGGCCATCCACGCGAAGCCGCAATATATCGTCCAGATGCCCGGACCGGGCTGGACCCATGTCATCGCAGCGGTCTTCACCGCCGCCTGCTTCCTGCTGCTGACCGTGAAGATTGTCGTGCCGGCCATGCTCTGCGCGCTCGTGGCGGTCGGCGCGGTGCTGACCTGGGTCTGGAGCATCGACAAGGGCCCCGATGCCGGGCCTGTGAGCATTGGCGGTGGGATCACCCTGCCGGTCTATGTCACCGGGCCGATAAGCCATGGCTGGTGGGCGATGATGGTGCTCTGGGTCGTCGCCGGCTCGCTCTTCATCGCGTTCGTGTTTTCATACCTCTATCTGTGGACCGTCTCACCTGAGGTCTGGCTGGCGGGGCGTGAGTTCCTCCCGCAGCTCGGCTGGCCGCTCGGAGCCGGGGTGCTGATGCTCGGTGCCGCCGCGGTGATGCGCCTCTCGCGCCGTGCCCTGCCCTCGCCGGGTGAGCGCAACCTCCTCGCTCCGCTTGCCGTGCTCGCCGCCGCTTCGCTCGCCGGTGCGGGGATCACCGCCGAAATCTACGGCCACTGGACCAGCGGCCTGCGACCCACCGCATCGAGCTATGGCGCCATGGTCTATCTCGGCGCCATCCTGACGGCGCAACTCGTGCTCGCGATCGCCATCATGTCCGGCTTCTGCGCCGCGCGCGTGCTCGCCGGAAAGCTCGACCGCGTGCGCTGGGCGAGCCTGGAGAACACCTCGCTGCTGCTCTACTACACCACCGCACAGTTCCTGATCGCCCTCATCCTCATCCACGGCTTCCCGCACGTCATGGGAGGCGCGCCATGAGTGAGCCCGCCCGCGACACCCGCTTTCTCCGCCGCACCCTGACCAGCCTGTCGGGCATCCTGATCTGGGCGGCCCATTTCGGCCTGGTCTATGGCGTCCAGCATGTCGCCTGCCGCGAGGGCGCGGGCTGGACCGGTTTCGTCAAGCCGGTGATCTATCTCGCGACCGTTCTGGCCGCGGCCCTGATGGGCCTTGTCGCCGCAAAGGCGCGCAGCTGGCTGGCGCCGGACGATCCGGGCGCGCCGGATGTGTCCATCTTCCTGCGCGCGGTGACGCATATCCTGCTGGTCCTCTCGCTCTTCGGCGTGTTGGCGACCACGGCTTCGGCGGTCCTGTTACCGACCTGCGGGGCGCTCAGATGAGCGATTTTCTCACCGTCCTTGCCTATGCCGCCCTGCCGGCTCTGGGAAACCTGGCCGGCGTGGTCCTGGCCGAGGCGGTCCGGCCGCCAGGCTGGATCAATGGCGCACTGCTGCACGGCGCAGCTGGCATCGCCATCGGCCTGATCGCGGTCGAGCTGTTGCCGCGCAGCCAGGAAAGTGTCCCGGTGCCGGCCATCGCGGCGGCGACCTTTCTCGGCATCCTGGCCTCGCTCGCAATTGCCGCTGCCCTCAAGAAGCTGTCGCTTCATGCCGGCGGGCGGGCCGGCGCCTGGATGGTGTATGCCGCCATCGGCGCGGACCTGCTCAGCGACGGACTGGTCACCGGCGTCGGTTCTGCTGCCGCACTCAGCCTCGGCCTCCTGCTCGCGGCAGCCCAGCTTGTGGCGAATATCCCCGGCGGGTTTGCCGCTGGCGCCAATCTGCGCCAGCAGGAGACCGGGCGGCGCACGCGCCTGCTTGCCGGCCTGGGAGTCAGCCTGCCGATCTTCATCAGCGCGTCGCTCGGATATTTCGTGCTGCGCGATGCACCGGAAGTCTATCGCGGCCTCAGCCTGGCTTTCATTGTCGGGCTCTTGCTGGCCGCCACTCTGGAGGATCTCGTGCCCGAAGCCGACGCGCCGAAACCGCCGCGCTGGAGCTCTACCCTGTGCATCGCCCTGGGGTTTTGCGGGATCCTCCTGTTTTCCTCCGCCCTCGGCGAGTGAGACCGGGAAATCAGCTTCCGACGATCACGCCACCATTCGGGTGCAGAACCTGTCCGGTCATGTAGCTGGCGTCTTCGCAGGCCAGGAACAGGAAGGCCGGCGCCACCTCATTCGGCTGTCCGGGCCGGCCCATCGGCGTGCTCTTGCCGAAATGCTCCAGCTTTTGCGGGCTCGCCCCGCCCATCGGGTTGAGCGGCGTCCAGATCGGGCCCGGTGCAACCGCGTTCACCCGGATGCCCTTCTCAACGAGATTGCCGCTGAGAGCGCGCGTAAACGCCGTGATTGCGCCCTTGGTGCTGGAATAGTCCAGGAGTTCGCTTGAGCCCTTATAGCTCGTGACCGAGGTGCAGTTGATGATCGCCGCACCGGATTTCAGATGCGCCAATGCCGCCTGTGTCAGGTGGAACATCGAGAAGATGTTGGTCTGGAAGGTGCGCTTGAGCTGATCTTCTGTGATATCCCGGATGTCCGGATCGGGATGCTGCTCGCCGGCATTGTTGACGAGAATGTCGAGCCGGCCGAAGTTGGCGATCACCTTGTCCACCAGTGCCTTGCAAGCGTCCCTGTCGCCGAGGTCGCAGGCAAGCCGGATTGCCCGGCGACCTTCATCCTGAACCATCTTCATGGTGGTCTCTGCATCGTCATGTTCGCACATATAGGCCACCGCGATATCGGCGCCCTCACGGGCGAAAAGAGCGGCTGTGGCGCGCCCGATCCCGCTGTCCCCGCCGGTTATGAGCGCGACCTTGCCGGTAAGGCGTCCGCTTCCCTTGTAGCGGGGCTGCCAGTCCGGCTTCGGCTCCAGATCGCTTTCGTGGCCTGGAAGACCGTCCTCATGGATCATTTCAACGGTCTCTGTCACTCGAACCTCCATTTGCTGCAGACTATGTGGATACCCGGAAACAACAACAGCCATGGGAGGAAGGTTCCCGCACGTCCGACAGTGCCGGAGAACGGGTGGGCCTTATGAACAATCAGAGAGCGAAGTCGCCGCTTCGTAGGCTTCTGAGGCGTCCAGCCAGTCCTGCTCGGCCTGTTCAGCATCCCCAACCAGCACGGCGCGTTTCTTCATCAGCGCCTGTATCTGTTCCGGCGAACTGTCGGGTTCGAGAAGTTCCCGGTCGAGTTCCTCAAGTTCAGCCGTTGCGGCCTCCAGGCGCTTTTCGGCCGCTTCGGCCTTGCGTTTCCAGGGCGCAGCCGACTGGCGTGCTTCAGATGCGCGGCGGCGCTGTTCGGCCTTGTCGAGTGTGGGGGCCTCAACCGTGGCCGTGGGCTGCGGCTTGGAAGTCACCTTGCCGCGATCAGCCTGCAGGACGAGATTGCGATAATCGTTCAGGTCGCCGTCATAGCGCGCCGCGCGGCCATCCTTGACGAGCCAGAGCTGGTCGGCCGTTCCCTCCGCCAGATAGACATCGTGGGTGATCAGCAGGACAGCGCCGCTATAGTCGTTGAGCGCGTAGATCAGCGCTTCCCGGCTATCGATATCCAGGTGGGAAGTCGGCTCATCCAGGATCAGGATATGCGGCTGCTCCATCGCCATCAGACCGAGCAGCAGGCGGACTTTCTCACCGCCTGAAAGCCGTTCGATATTCGTATCCACCTTCTCATGAGGAAAGCCCATCTCGGCGGCGGCGGCGCGTTGCCTGGCCACAGGCGTATCTTTCGGCAGCGCCGCGCGGATATGGTCGAGCACGGTCTCGCCTTCCGTCAACTCGTCCATCTGATCCTGGGAAAAATAGCCGATGCGGATGGATCGGGCTGCGACGCGGTTTCCCGCCAGCAGCGGGAGCCGCTCGGCGATGGATTTGACCAGCGTCGTCTTGCCCTGCCCGTTCGCGCCGACAATGGCGATGCGGTCCTCCGGATCGAGCCTGAGATCGACATCTGACAGGATGACGGCGTCCTCGCCATAGCCCAGCGCGGCGTGCCGCAATTCGAGCAGGGGCGGTGCGAGCTTGTCCTTCGAAGTCGGAAAGGAAAACGGCGTCGTGCGCTCGGCGATGGGGATCGTGATTTCCTGCATCCGCTCCAGCATCTTCACCCGGGACTGCGCCTGGCGGGCCTTGGAGGCCTTGGCGCGAAACCGGTCGACAAAGGCCTGCAGATGGGCGCGGTCGGCGTCCTGCTTGGCGCGCTGGCTCTCCAGCTGCGCCAGCTTCGCGGCCCGCAGCTTGAGCCAGGCGTCGTATCCGCCCGGCGTGATTGATAGCTGCCTGTGCTCCAGGGCCATGGTGTGGGTCACGCACCGGTTCAACATTTCCCGGTCGTGGGACACGACGATGACGGTGTGCGGATACTTCCTGAGATAGCCCTCCAGCCAGGCGGCGCCCTCAAGGTCGAGATAGTTGGTCGGCTCGTCGAGCAGCAGGAGATCGGGCTGGGAAAACAGGACACCTGCGATCGCCGCCCGCATCCGCCATCCGCCGGAAAACTCGCGCGTCGGGCGGACAAGATCCGCATCGGTAAAGCCGAGGCCCATCAGCACCTCTGATGCGCGCGCTTCGGCCGACCAGGCATCGATATCGACCAGCCGTTCATGGATGTAGGCGATGCGGTCGGGATCCTCTGCCGTTTCCGCCTCAGTCATCAGCGCATGGCGCTCAGTGTCCGCGGCCAGCACGACTTCGAGAACTGTCTCATCTGTCGGCGCAACTTCCTGGGCAACCCAGCCAAGACGCGCACCTTCGTTCAGCCGGATCGCGCTGTCGGGCGCCGGCTGGGCGATTTCTTCCCGGATAAGTTTGAGGAGTGTGGACTTGCCCGTGCCGTTGCGGCCCACCAGCCCGACTTTCCAGCCCGATGCGATCTGCGCGGAGGCGTTTTCGAAGAGCGCGCGCGCGCCGATGCGGAAATCGAGATTGGATATGGTCAGCATGGCGGGATCTGTCCGGGTGTCAGCAGCGTGCAATAGGGCAAGACAGCAAATGGCACCGCTTACTCGTGATGGCAGGTGCTATCATCCGCCACAGACGATTTGAAGTCTCCCAGAGCTGACATTCCGCTGCCGATTTTGCAGGTCAGTACGACCTGGGTCCACCGGCCAGCCGATGAGAACATCATGATACCCTAGCTTACCCGGCCCGCCTACTCCGCCGGTAACGGCAAGGCCGATGCGTCTTCCAATGGTGTCCCGAAGGTGTCCCGCCGCTTGCCACTGAGCAGATATCCGAAGAAGCGGCGGATATCCGCCCCAATCCCATAGAGCGCGGGCACGAAGAACAGCGTCACCAGCAGTGCGAAGGCCACGCCATAGGCAAGGCCAATCGCCACCGGGATCAGCCACTGAGCCTGGATCGAGCGCTCCATCATCAGCGGCAGCAGGCCGACAAAGGTGGTCAGCGATGTGAGCAGGATAGGCCGGAACCGGCGCGTGCCTGCCTCAACCAGTGCGTCCGCCGCCGAAAGTCCCTTTTCGCGAAGCTTGTGGACATAGTCGATGAGCACGAGATTGTCGTTCACGGCAACACCGGCCGCCGCCATGATGCCCAGATAGGAGAAGAGGCCGAGCGACTTGTCCATGAAGAGATGGCCGATAATCGCGCCGGTGATGCAGAAGGGGATCGCCGCCAGGAGGATGAGCGCGGGCTCGAAATAGGATTTGAAGGCCACCGCCACCAGGAAGTATGCCACGCCGATGGCGATCAGCAGCAGGGTGAAGATCTCGGCCTGGAACTCTGCCTCCCCCTGTGCCCGGCCAATGTTTCCGCGCGTTACGCCGGGGTGGAGGCGATCGAATTCCGCAAAGAAGTTCTCATCGAGCTCCTTGCGGATCTCATTGATCCTGTCGGTGACGACCTCTGCGCTGACAATCACCGCACGCTGGCGTTCCCGGCGCAGGATCTGCGTCACGCCCTTCTCGAAGCTGAGATCGGCAACCGTCCGCAGGGGCACCTCGCGGCCATCCTGAGTGCGAATTCGGATATTGTTGAGAAAGTCGACAGATTCCCGGTCAACGCGGGGATATCGCACGAAGACCCGCACATCCTCGCCATCGCGTGGCAATCGCTGGACTTCCTCACCGAAAAAGCCCTGGCGGACCTGACGCGCCACATCGGCGCGGGTCAGCCCGAGGGCTTCCGCGCCCGGCTTGAGATCGAACTGGATTTCCTCCGCGGCGCTGCGGGTATCGTTGACGACATTGTAGACGCCTTCATAGCTGCGAAGCTGCGAGATCAGGTCTTCTGCCGCCACATTCAACGCATCGAGATCGGTCGAGTTGAGAACATACTGGATCGGCGGTCCGCTCCAGTCATTGGTGTAATTCACGCTGATGGCCTCAGCGTCCGGCACTTCGCCGATCAGGTCGCGCAACCGGTCAGCCGTTTCCTTGGCCGTCAGGGTCCGCGTCTCAGGCGGCACCAGTTTCACAAGGGCAAGTACCTGATTGTCGCGCGAGCGCGTGTACCAGTTCTCAATCAGCTTACCCTGACCGTTGGTGCTTTCATTGATCTCATCTTCAAGCTGCTTTTCCGCAACCTGTATCTGTTGCAGCACTTCCAGGGTCCGCTCATAGGGCGTACCCTGGGGCAGGTTGACCTCGATCGCGATCTGGTCGGACTCCGATTCCGGGAAGAATGAGGTCTTCACGATCCCGTTGGTCAGAAGACCGATGGAAAGGATCATCGCGCCGATGAACAGGGATGCGGTGAGATATCGCTGGCGCAGGGATGCCCGCATCATCGGCCGGTATATGGTTTTTGCGAACCAGACGATGCTGTCGGCCAGACCCTGCTGGAAGCGGGCGACCGGGTTGCGCGGATTGACGGGCTTCAGGTGCGCCAGGTGCGCCGGGAGGATGAGCAGCGACTCTGTCAGCGAGAAGATCAGCGCCATGATGACAACCAGGGAGATGGCCCGGGTAAACTCGCTCGTCGAGCCGGACAGGAACATCCAGGGCGCAAAGAAGATCGCGGTGGTGAACACCGCAAAGATCACCGGCTTGACCACCATGGCCGTGCCGCTGATGGCCGCTTCGACACCGCTTTCTCCATCTTCCGTTTTCGCATGGATTGCCTCGCCGACAATGATGGCGTCATCCACGATAACGCCGATCACCAGTAGGAAGGCGAAAGTCGAGATCATGTTGAGAGACACGTTAAACAGGGGCAGCAGGGCAAGGCCCCCGGCAAACGCAACGGCGACCCCGATGCCGACCCAGAAGGCGATACTCGGACGCAGGAAGAGGAACAGCGTGATCATCACAAGGATCAGACCGGTCACGAAGTTGGAGCCGATGGTGAACATCCGCCCGCGATAGTCATCGGCCGCGTCTTCCCACAGCGTCATGGATATGCCGGCCGGCAGCTGGCCTTCCTGCTCGGCGAGATAGCCGCGGACATTCTCTGACATCTTGACGACATCCATGTCCGGCCCGCTCATGATCTGGACGAGGATGGTACGCTCCCCGTTGACCGTGGCGAGCAGATCGACCTGTTCGAAACCGTCGATCACTGTGGCGACGTCGCGGACGCGGATAAGGGCTCCGTTCGGCAGCTGGCGAACGATGATATTCTCGAACTCTTCCTGGGTGTCGGCTTGGGCCCGCATGGCCAGGGTCATGTTGCCCGCATCAGTACGCACGCTTCCAGCGGACTGGTTCAGCGACGTGCTCCGGACCGCATTGGCGACATCGCCGAGGGTCAGCCCGTAGCGGCGCAGCGCGTCCTCGGAAACCTCGATCGAAACCTCCTCGCCTCGCACGCCGAACAGCTCGACAGCGGGAATGTACCCCAGGAGGCCAATTTCGCGGCGGGTCTTTTCGGCAAACCGCTTCAGTTCCCGCTCGCTAACGGTCTCATCTCCCGAGACTGCAACCCGGATCATTTCATTGCGGCTTGCAAAGAGCCGCATCTGCGGGGGTTCCGCAGCGGCCGGGAACGTGCTGACGGAATCCACCTGGCGCTTGATGTCCTGCAGGAATGCCGCCTCATCAAGGTCGATGTCCCCCTGGATGTAGAGCGCGCCAAAGCCTTCGCTCGAGACCGACCAGAGGCGACTGATCCCTTCCACCGTGCTGACGGCCTCTTCGAGCCGGACAACTACCTGCTCCTCAATGTCCTGAGGCGAGGCGCCCTGCCAGACCACGGTCACTTCCGCGCCCGGGAACTCGACATAGGGCTCAAGTTCCCGCTCGATCTGGAAGTAGGAGACTATGCCACCGATCAGGATGGCAATCATCAGCAGATTGGCCGCGACCGGATTGTCTGCCCACCAGCGGATTATGCCCTGCATGTCTCGCCCCTTATTCCGTCACGACCGTGGTCTCGCCTTCGACATTGGCGTCGACCGCGAAAAGACTGTGATGCTCAACCGTCTTGATTTTCATGCCGTTGCCCGGATCACGCACAGGCGAGGTGATCACCAGCTCACCAGGCAGGATCCCCTCGGTCAGCACCGCGCGCTGACGGCTCGATGACGCAACGGTCACGCGCCGGATCTCCAGTGTCTCGTCTGCCGTGGCGACGAACACCCTGTCTTCCCCGCGCAATGCCGTGCGGGGGATCACAATACTGCCCGGTATGACGAGCCCCTCAATGTCTGCCGTCACGAACAGGCCGACAGCCAGCGGGACGCCATTATCGCTCGACGCGCCATAGGGATCCTCGACTTCGACATAGGCGAAAAGGACGCGTGTTTCGGTGTCGAAGCTGCTGTCGGTGCGTGTGATGTTGCCAGTCCAGCTATGCTCTTTTCCGGCAACCAGAGCGGTGAGGGTGACTGCCGGCCCCGGCGTCGCTTCGCTCGCGACAAAGCCGATCCCCAGCCCCAGGCGGGCGAGATCCTGGTCGGTGAGCGCGACGGGCACTTCAACAATGTCGCTGGCAAAGATCTCTCCCAGCGGAGTACCCGGGGTGATGTAGGCACCAGCATTCACTGTTCGAGAGCGCACCCGGCCTGTAAACGGGGCCCGCACTTCGGTCCGGGCGAGGTTGAGCTGGGCCTCGGCCAGGGCCGCCTCTGCAGAGGCCAGACGCGCTTCGGCCTCGGCAACCTGCGGCCGCCTCAAGGCAAGGTCGGACACATCATCCATGCCGAGATCTGCGATATCCTGGGCGGCGGTACGGGCTTCCGATTGCTCCTGCACCAAAGCTGTCCGCGCCTGGGCCACATTGACCTGTGCCTGGGTCACGCGAAGGGAAAATTCAGTGGGGTCCGCACGGACCAGAAGGTCTCCCTGCTGAAAGGACCCACCCGGCAGAAGGTTCGGCGACACGTAAGACACGCGGCCTCCGACTTCCGACGCCAGCACCACGGAGGTGCGCGGGCGCACTTCGCCTTGAGAGACGACGCTGAGCGAAACGGTCTCAGAAACAGCCGCCGCAACCAGAACCGGCAGGGCTTCGACCAGTTCTTCATTGTCTTCGGGCTGTGGGCTGAAGGCGCTCATCCCTATGACGCCAACCACCGATCCGACCAGCACAAGGGCTGGCAACACGAGAAAAATCGCCCGCTTTATCCAGAGCCCGACCCGCCCTTGATTGCTGCTTTCTCCGACGACCTGTGACATGTGCGTGTTCCCGGACTGGCGCGCGCTAATTGTGGCAAATGTGACGCGAGAATACCCGGAAATTATCATTTATCAATAAAGTTTTTTTGAAAAACGGAATGCACTATGCGCCCTAGCAGGCTTTTGCATTGTAGTTCCATTGAGGAGATTGCCTGCAAAGTCTGCGAGTTGCAGGCATCCGGGAACTCGGTTTTTTTTAAAGGCGCGACCGGTCATCTCGCATGCTGGACCCGATCGGGAAGGTTGTCCGTCCACCTACCCTGCAGCATGCAATGCAGTGTCTATTATTGGACAGGAACAAGCGGCCAGAAAAGCGGAATCACCAATACCGCGACCGCCAGCATGATAAGGTTCAAGGGCAGCCCGATCTTCAGAAAATCGGTGAAGCGATATCCGCCAGCGGTGTAGACGAGTGTGTTCGTCTGATAGCCGATTGGCGTGGCAAAACTGGCGCTGGCAGCGAACATCACGGCGACGACGAAAGGACGCGGATCGATCCCGATCTGGTGGCCAAGCCCGATGGCGATGGGCGTGAGCAGTATGGCAGCGGCATTGTTGCTGATGATCTCGGTCAGGAAGGATGTGATCAGATAGAGCGCGGCGAGGATGGCCAGCGGCCCGAGCCCGCCGACAAGGCCGGCAAGCGTGTTGACGATCATCGCCGCTGCCCCGGTCTTCTCCATCGCCATGCCCAACGCCAGCATGCCGAAGATCAGCATCAGGATATCCCAGCGGATCGCCTTGTAGGCCTCTTGATGATCAAGGCAGCCCGTGACCACGACCAGGGTCGCGGCCATGAGGGCAAGCCCGGCAATCGGCAGCACTTCCAGGGCCGCCAGCCCCATGACCAGCAGCACAGCGACAATCGCGATGGGGGCCTTGTCGCGCTTGATCGGGCGCTCGGACGTCTGGGTGAGATTGTTGAAGTCGCCCTCGTCGAAGACCTGCCGCATCCCCCGGGGCGGGCCTTCCAGCAGGACCGTATCGCCGACCTCGAAGCGCAGTTCCCCCATCTGAGGCGCCATATTCTCCCCGCGCCGGTGAATGGCCAGCACATAGACGCCATAGAGACGCACAAGGCCGAGCCCGGCCAGGCGCCGCCCGATCAGGCGCGATTGCGGGCCGATCACGCCTTCCATCAGCACCGTCTCACTGCTCTGCACCGGCTCGAAACTCGGGCGCGCACCGGCCTGGGCGCCAATGGCAACGCTACCGGCTTCGCGTAGTGTGAGCATCTCCGAAACAGGCGAGCGCAGCACCATACGGTCACCGCCCTGAAGGCGGATGGATTTGAGCTGGTCACGCAGTGACAGACCCTCGCGGAAGACGTCAATCACCGTAAAGCCCTTTTCCGCCGAGAATCCGGTTTCGGCGATAGCCCTTCCGACCAATGGGGAATCGATGGGGATGAGAATCTGCGCAATGAACCGCCGCTCGCGGCTGTCAGGCAGCATGGCCGCAAGCGTCTCGCGCACCGGCAACAGGAAAGGCGCGGTGATCAGAATGTAAACCGCGCCGGCAAGGGCCAGACAGGCGCCAGCCGCCGTGATCTCGAACATGCCGAAGGGTGCAAGGCCCCCCTCCTGGGCAACGCCGTCGACCAGGATGTTCGTCGAGGTACCGATCAGCGTCATTGTGCCCCCGAAAATGGAGGCGAAGGAAAGTGGGATCAGCAGCTTTGACGGCGCAATTCCGATGGTCTTGGCGAGACTGATCGCCACCGGAATCAGGATCACGACGACCGGGGTGTTGTTGATGAAGGCCGAGAGCAGGACCACGCCAACCATCATGGCCAGTATCGCAACCGAAGGAGATGCATTCTTCGCCAGACGAGCGACGAGCCGCCCTCCCTCGTCGATGACGCCCGTGCGCTCAAGGGCCGCCGAAAGGACGAACATGGCCGCGATGGTGATCGGAGCGGAGTTGGAGAAGATGCCAAGCACTTCATCGGTCGTCAGGATACCGCTCAGCAGAAGCGTGCCCATGGCCAGTAGTGCGACCACATCGGCGGGGAACCGTTCGCGGACGAAACCGAAGAAGACGATGGCGACGAGGAGGAGGACGAAGCCGATTTCCAGGCCCGTGCCCGCAAGCAGTGACGTCATTCCCGTATCGCCTCCCACACCCAAGGCGGCCAAGACAGCACCTCGATTTAATTAAGTCTATCTAGTTTATAGAGTTAGTCAATTGAGAGTATTGAGCAGCCCCTGGGGGCGCGCGCCGGCACCCGCCCCTACCCGTTCTACAGTCGCTAGAACGACGCTCTGAACGTGATGCCCCATGTGCGCGGATCACCGGGATAACCCACGATCAGACCGGTGCCTCCCGAGGCCGTGGAGAGGAACTCGAAATAGTCCTCATCGGCGATGTTCCGCGCCCAGAGGAAGAGATCCCAGTCCTCCCCCGCGCGAAAGCCCATGCGTGCGTTCAGCAGGCTATAGCCGTCTACCACCAGATAGGGCGAATAGCTGGCCGAGGAGGAAAACTCCGACCTGTAGCTGGCATCCCCGGCAAGGAAGAACTCGCCCTGCGTTCCAAGGAAACTGGACGGCAGAGTCGCTTCGGCTCCAAGAGACCCGGCCCACTCCGACAAACCCGGCAGTCGCGTGCCCGACACGTCGAAGACCTGTGGACCGCCGGTCAGTTCGATGGGCGGCGGCGCATCGGGGAAACTGACATATTTCCCGTCTGTATAGGCCAGCGCGCCATAGGCGGTGAAATTGTCCGAGACGCGCGCCCGGGCATCGAACTCAGCGCCACGCACCCTCACCTTCTCGGCATTGGCGAGATAGCCGCGCAGGACGCCGACCTGAGCATTGACCACATTGGCCTGATAATCCTCGATCACGGTCTCAAACAGCGCGACATTCGCCGTCAGGCCCGGTAGCGGGCTGGACTTCAAGCCCAGCTCGATATGCCGGACATCCTCCGGCTTGATGGTTGCCGCATCCAGCGAAGGTTGTCCGTTTGCATCATTCGGCACGCCGGAGAGGTTGAGCCCGATCGACTTGAACGCGGTTGCATAGGTTGCATAGAGGTTCAGTGTCTCAGTTGGCTGCCAGGCAAGGGTCAGGTTCCAGGAGACATTGGTATCGTCATTGTCGGCCTCATAGGCCTGCGGGGCGAGGACCGAGCGCTGGAGCGCGATCAGCACGGGATCATCGGTTTCAAGTCCGCCCGAGATGGTCCGTTCGAAATCCACCGACTTTTCGTCATAGTTCAGGCGGATGCCGGGGATCAGGCGCAGCGTGTCGGTGATCTGCCAGTCAAGCTGCGCAAACAGGGCCGCGCTGAGGTTCTCCGACTGGATGTCGGAGGTCTGGCGCAACCCATCCAGCAGTCCGGGTGTGTCGGCGCCCGGCGAGGCCGGGTTGAGGAGGAAGCGGCCGGCCGCCTCGCCCTGCTCCTGGCTGCCAGTTGAGTCGATGGTCTGGTAGAAGACGAAGGCGCCGGTCACGAAGTCCAGCGACGGCAGCGCCGCACCGGCATAGCGGATCTCCTGCGTCCACTGGCGCTGCTCGGACGGGTTGGCCGAGACGGTGGTAATCGGCAGGCCGAGAAAGTCCCGGTCGTTCGACGGATCCCAGTCCCAGAAGCGCCACGCGGTGATCGAGGTCAGCGTGCCGCTGCCGAGTTCCCAATCGGCCGTCAGGGAGAGCCCGCCGACATCCTGGTTGGAGCGGTGCGAGGTATCGGCATCGGTAAGCCGGTCGAAGGGATCAAGGCTTGGTGGGGCATAGCCGAGATCCTCCACGATCTGAGGGAACTGGCGCTCGGGTGCGCGCAGGGTCGGGGCGATACCGGCATAGACCTGTGCATAGCCCTCCGGCCTCTGCTGGGTAAAATCGCCAATCAGAATGAGGTCCAGCGCGTCAGTTGGCGTGAACAGAAGCTGTCCCCTTACACCGAGATTGTTGAGATCGTTGAGATCATCCTCGGTCGTGACATTGTACAGAAGACCATCGCGCTGGGTGCCGGAAAAGGAAAGCCGGCCGGCAAGCCTGTCCTCGATCAGCGGACCCGTGAGCGAGGCTTTCGCCTGCAGGAAACCGTAGTTTCCCGAGCTCAGCTCCACATCGGCCCCAAAGTCGAACTCCGGCCGGCGAGTGGTGATGTTGATCGCGCCTGAAGTGGTGTTCTTGCCGTAGAGCGTGCCCTGCGGCCCGCGCAGGACTTCGATCTGTTCGACATCAATGAAGTCGAGCGTGGCCAGCGCAGGGCGGGCATAGAACACGCCATCCACATAGAGGCCGGCACCGGGCTCGATCCCGTCATTGGTCAGCCCGAACGGCGCGCCGAGCCCCCTGATATTGATCGCGGAATTGCGGGGATTGGAGGAGTAGAACTGGACGGTAGGGACCATTTCCTTGAGCCGGTTCACGTTGAAGGCGCCGGCATCCTCGATCTGGGCGCCGCCGAGCACCGTGATCGGGATAGGCACATCCTGGGCATCTTCCACGACGCGCCGGGCCGTCACACTGATCGTGCCGAGCCGGGCGGTGTCCTCGGTGACCGGGATTTGAGGATCGCCCTCCTCTTGTGCAAATGCGCCTGCGGGAAGGAAGGAAAGAATGCTGACGGATATCAGAGTACGCGCGATCATATGGGCCTCCTTTGGCTGGGATCGCTGCGCCTCCGGTGGTCCGGTCGGCCAGTTGATGATTTTGGAGATTATGTTGCGAAGCGCTGGCGCTCCGTGACATCGATCTGAACCACTCTCGCGGCATGGACCGTGATGACCACCGTCCCGTAATCGAGACGGGTGAGCGCCGTCGAGACATGCGAGATCGCCTCCGCGAGGCCTTCAGCGCGCTTCTCCGCACCGGGGCCGCGCCGCTTTTCGTGCCGTTCCTGACTTTCTTGCGTCATGACCAACTCACCCAGAGACCTGTCCGGCCGGCCCGCCACAAGGGCAGTTTTCCGGCTGGCATCGCAGTTCAGATCTTTATCTCTACTTATTAGGTAGATTTAGTCAAGTTAATCCGCAAAGTGCTATTGAGGCCGTCGTGCTGCCGGGAAAAAAGCCCGCCAATGGCTTCCATCAGAATTCGGTTGCCAGCTCGGTTTCGTCTGAAATCGCATCAGCGATTGTCGTCCTGTCGAGCACCGCTCGCGTAGCCTCCGCCACTCCGGCAAAGACACGACGCACTTCGCAGTTCGCTTCGCCCTGGCAATCGGCACACCGTTTATAGGCCATCTTGCTGAGACAGGGCAAAGGCGCGATCGGCCCGTCGATGATGCGAAGGACTTCACCGAAAGTGATCATGTCGGCCGGCTTCAGGAGCGCATAGCCGCCATTCTTGCCGCGGCGACTTTCGAGCAGGCCATGGCGCTTCAGATCGAGAAGGATCTGTTCGAGGAATTTCCTGGGAATGTTCTGCTGCTCGGAAATATCGGCGATGATCATTGCCGATCCATCCGCGCCCGCCCGGGCGAGCAGGACCAGGGCCCGCAGGGCATATTTCGCTTTCTGGGAAATCATCTTCTACTGCGCTGACCGCTCCCGTTATGGCCTGAGAAAACAGCTGATACCAGGACCGAGAATCGGCACGCATCACGCCATTTTTCATCATACAAGACCGTGCATGATATAGGTGATAAATCTATATACTTGATCGACAAACTTGGCAAAAACCCGGAAAGGGCTGAACTGCCCGAGGCCACGCTGGCATCAATATGACGGACTTTCCCGGGGAGACTGGCGCTTAAGGCCTTCTCTCAGCCCCCTGTCCGGGCGAATTCTGCAATCGCGCCGGTCAGTTCTGTCAGGGCGTCGCGGGCGATGACATAGGAAGGCGTCAGATAGACGACCCGGCCGAGCGGGCGGATGAAGGTGCCGCGCGAGATGAACCAGGCGCGCGCAGCCTCGACATCGAAGTCGACCTCGAACTCGACCGCCGCCACCGCGCCGCAGACCCGCACATCGCGCACACCGGACTGCTCGGCGAGCGGTGTCAGATCCTCCGTGAGAGCCTGCTCCAGCGCACGCACCTGCTCAAGGCGCGGCTCGGTCTCGAACAGGTCGAGCCCTGCATTGGCCACCGCGCAGCCCACCGCATGACCGGTAAAGGTCGGCCCGTGCATCAGGGCGTGCGCGGGCTCGTCGGTGTGGAAAGCGGAATAGACCTCCGCACTGGCAATCGTCGCAGCCAGCGGCGTGACCCCGCCGGTCAGCGCCTTGCCAAGGCACATGATATCGGGCGTCACCCCGGCGCGGCCTGCTGCGAACATTTCCCCAGTACGGCCGAAGCCCGTGAAAATCTCGTCGAAGATCAGCAGCACGCCATGGCGATCGCAGGCTATGCGTAGCGCCTGCAGGACGGCCGGTGAATGCATCCGCATGCCGCCCGCGCCCTGGATCAGCGGCTCGACCAGCACAGCGGCAATGTCGCCGCGCTCACCGAGCAGGCGGTCGAGCGCCTCCAGGCGCGCTTCGCTGTCTGGCAGGTCGATCACATACTGCTCGGGCACAACGCCGGAAAACAGGCTGTGCATGCCCTCTTCCGGGTCGCAGACCGACATGGTCGCGAAAGTGTCGCCATGATACCCGCCGGTGAAGGAGACAAAGCGCGTGCGTCGCTGGCCGTGCAGGTTCAGCGCATACTGTACGGCAATCTTCATTGCCACTTCCACCGCCACGGAACCGGACTCGGTGAAGAAAACCCGCGTCAGGTCGCCTGGCGTGATGGCGGCAAGGCGGGCGGCGAGCCGGTAGGCCTGCTCATGCGCCAGCCCGCCGAGCATGACATGCGGCATGGCATCGAGTTGCGCATGCGCGGCAGCCAGAAGGGCGGGATGGTTGTAGCCATGCACACTGGTCCACCAGGAGCCGACGCCGTCGATCAGAGTACGCCCATCCTCAAGCGTGAGGATGGAATCGCGCGTCGCCACGGCCGGCACGGGGTGGGGCAGCGTTTTCATCTGCGCATAGGGCAGCCAGATATGCTCAAGACCCGGACTGTACCAGTCATTGCGGTTGGTCATGTTTCGTGCTCCTCCCATGCGGAATGAGTTGCAGCCTGTCCCGATGCCATTAGGACGGCAGGCGACGCAAATCGAGAAAGCCCTGCTGTATGAGTTCTATAGGACGCCTGACAGACTATGCTGAAGCGCGCCTCGCGCGGCTTGACGCCACGGGGCGTCGCCGGACGCTGAAGCCGACTGCGCGCCATGCCGGTGCGCGTACCTTGCGAGCGGGTCGCGAGTTCATTTCCTTCTGCGACAATGACTATCTCTCGCTGTCCTGCGATCCGCGCGTCATCGCAGCGGCCACACGCGCCGCGCGCGAATGGGGATGCGGCGCAGGCGCCTCGCGCCTCGTCACCGGGGATTGCCCGCTGAATGAAGAGCTGGAGGCCATGCTCGCCGGCATGAAAGGCCTGCCGGCCGCGCGGGTGTTCGGCTCAGGCTATCTGGCGAATGTCGGGACGATCCCGGCGCTGGTCGGGCGGGGCGATACCATCGTGATGGACGAGCTGTCCCATGCCTGCATGCATGCCGGCGCGCAGCTCTCCGGCGCAGAAATCCGGGTCTTTCGTCACAATGATACCGGCCACGCGGCCGAGTTGATGGAAGGTGCGCCGGGCCAGATCCTGATGCTGACCGAAACCGTGTTCTCCATGGACGGCGACCTCGCCCCGCTGGCCGAGCTCGGCGCCCTGTGCGAGGCCCATGAGGCCTGGCTGATGACCGATGACGCACATGGGCTCGGTGTGGTGGCGCATGACAATCCCGCCCAAATTCAGATGGGCACACTGTCCAAGGCCGCCGGGGCCTATGGCGGCTATGTCTGCGGGCCGGCGCCGGTGATCGACCTCCTGGTCAGCCGCGCAAGGAGCCTTGTCTACACCACAGGCCTGCCACCGCCAGTGCTCGCTTCCGCACTGAAAGCACTGGAGATCATGCAGGCCGAGCCCGAGCGAGGCGCGCAGGCCCGCGAGCATGCCGCCCGGTTCTGCGCGCTGATGGAGCTGCCACCTCCGCCCGGTGTGATCGTCCCCATGATCCTCGGCGCCGAGGCGCGGGCCATGGCGGTCTCCGCCGAACTGGAAGCGGCCGGGTACCTTGTCACCGCCATCCGCCCGCCCACCGTGCCGGAGGGGACCTCTCGCTTGCGTATCACCTTTGCGACCGGCCATTCCGAGGAAGATGTTGAGGGCCTTGCGGACGCCCTGAAGAAAGCACTGGCCGCATGAAGGCCTGTTTTGTGACGGCGATCGGAACAGAGATCGGCAAGACTTATGTTTCGTCACGCCTGATCGAGACCTTGCGCCGTGCGGGCCACAGCGTCACCGCGCTGAAGCCGGTCATGAGTGGCTTCGGGGAAGATGCACTCGCAGCGTCCGATGCCGGCCAGCTTCTTGCGGCGTGCGGCCTGGAGGTGACGCCGGACGCCGTCAGCCGGATCTGCCGTCACCGGTTCGAAGCCCCGTTCGCGCCGAATGTCGCAATGCGACTGGCCGGCATGTCACAGGATTATGACGAAATCCTAGACTTCACGCGGGAGGCCATAGCTGCGGCTGGCAGCGACCATATCCTGGTCGAAGGCGCAGGCGGGGTGATGTCGCCCATGACCGACACGCACCTGCAACTCGACTTCATGGCCGATCTTGCCCTTCCGGTCGTGCTTGTCGCGGCGCCTTATCTGGGCGCGGTCTCGCATACACTCACAGCCATTGATGCGCTGTCCGCGCGCGGCCTTGAGCTTGCCGAACTGGTCATCTCACAGCCCGACCCGACCTCCTCCGCGCCCGAAACGCTCGGCGCGGAGGTCGACCTGTTCCGGGCTGTCAGCTGGCGCACCGTTCGCCATGGCGCCGGCTTGTCCGGGGAAACGGCCTCTTGAGGCGACGGGATAATCGCCTGAGCGCCTTCGCACCGCGCCAGTCCTGGAACTGATAATTCAACTCTGCTGACTGCATCTTTTTGCAGTCCAATCCCACCATGCGAATGCGAATGACTTGCATTTCCGGCTGAGTACATGCAAATGCCTTGATCCCAGATATCTCAACGGTTCATGCATTTGAAGTTCTTCCAATACCCCCTACGCAACGATGCAGGCCCTGCTACGCCCCCTGCCAAGCCAAAACGCGAGCGCTGGTTTCCGATCGGATTCTGGAAGCGGCAGGTGCGCACCTGGCACTGGATGTCGGGTGCGATCTGCCTGATCGGCATGCTGTTGTTCGCGATCACAGGCATCACGCTCAACCATGCCGGACAGATCCCCGCCTCACCCAAAACGGTGGAGCGTACCATGGTGCTGGGTGCTGCCGCGCTGGAGACGCTGGCGGCTATAGAAGACGCGGCGGACGACCGCCCGGTTCCGGCCGAAGTGCGGCGTGCGATCCGCAGTGAGATCGGCGTTCGCCTCGGCAATGAGCCGCCGGAATGGACCGAGGTGGACGTCTATGTCGCCCTGCCCCGGCCCGGCGGCGATGCCTGGATCAGCATCGACCGGATCACCGGCGAAGTTTACTATGAATCTGTCACGCGCGGCGCGATCTCCTATCTCAACGATCTTCACAAGGGCCGGAACACCGGCTTCGCCTGGAGCTGGTTCCTCGACCTCTTCGCCCTTGCCTGCATTGTGTTCTGCCTGACCGGCCTGTGGCTGCTGCAGATCCATTCCGCACGCCGGCCCTCGACCTGGCCCATCGCCATTGGCGGCCTCGCGATCCCGGCCCTCTTACTCATCATCTTCGTTCATCTGTGAGGTTTATTGATGCGCGCCATTCTCACCATTGCCAGTCTTTCGGTCGCCGCCATGCCGGCTGCTGCCGACGAACTGGATGTCCAGATCACCATCCCGCAGCTCAATGTGGCCGAGTATCACCGGCCCTATGTGGCGGCCTGGATTGCCAATGAGGATCACAGCGTGGCCGCCAACCTGGCGGTCTGGTACCAGCTTGAGCAACGCAGCAGCGACGAGGGTGAAACCTGGCTGAAGGATCTGCGCCAATGGTGGCGCCGCGCGGGGCGGTCGATGGACATGCCCGCCGACGGCATTTCCGGCCCGACCCAGGCGCCTGGCACCCATGACATCGTGCTGGATACCGAAACCGGTCCGCTCGCGGACCTGGAGCCCGGCAGCTACACGCTCGTCGTGGAGGCCGTGCGCGAGGTCGGCGGGCGGGAAATGGTCAGCATCCCGTTCTCCTGGCCGCTCGATCCGGCCGAGACACTTTCGGGCGAGGGCGAAACCGAACTCGGCCTGATCAGCCTCCAGATCATCAGCGAAGACAGCAACTGAGCCTGCAAACGGGCCATCAAAGGAGAGATAACGTGACAAGAATGACCGGACGCATAGCCGCCCTCGCAGCCACCAGCCTGCTGCTGGCAGGCCAGGCCAGCGCGCACCGCGCATGGATCCTGCCCTCCACCTTCACCCTCTCGGGCGAAGCCCAGCGCATCACGGTGGATGCGGCGATTTCCAACGACCTGTTCTACCCCAACCACCACGCCCTGAGCCTTGAGTCCGTCAGCGTCACGGCACCGGACGGGTCGGATGTCCCGCTCGAAGACGCAGCCTCGGGCGAATACCGCTCCGTATTCGATATACCGCTCACCCAGCAGGGCACCTACAAGATCGGATCGGCCGGCGCGGGCTTTTTTGCAAGCTGGGAAGAGGATGGCGAGCGCCGTCGCTGGCGCGGATCGGCGGAAGACCTTGCCGAGGCAGGCATTGCCGAGAAACCCGAGGTGAGCCTCACACGCTCGGTGCGCCGCATCGAGACCTTCGTCACGCTCGGCGCCCCTACAGAAACGGTGTTCTCCATCGAGGGTGAAGGCCTAGAGCTTCAGCCCAGCACCCATCCCAATGATGTGTTCGCCGGCGAGGAAATCAGCTTCGGCTTTACGCTGGACGGCGCGCCCGCCGCCGGGATCGAAGTCGAGGTCGTGCTCGGCAATGACCGCTATCGCGATGGCGGCGGCATGGTTACGCTCACGAGCGATGAAGAAGGCCAGATCACCTTCACTCCGGAAGAGCCCGGCCCCTACTGGCTGAGCGCCGAGGCGGAAGGCACGGTCATGTTTGAGGAGAGCGAGATCCCGTCGCGGACCTCCTATGTCATGACATTCGAGGCCCTGCCATTCTAGACGAGGCCATCCTCCTTATCCCTGAGGACATGAACCGGGGCAGCTCCACGCCTGCCCCGGATGCGAAACTGCGGACGAGATTGTCCGGCATCACGATGGGGACGAACTGGTCGCTGGCCTGGTGCGCGCCGGATGCTGTTTGCGAGGCAGCGGTGCTGGAAGCCGTCACGGACGTCTTCCAACAGGTCATCGCCCAGATGAGCACCTGGGAGCCGGAGTCCCAGATTTCCCGCTTCAACAGCCTGCCGGCCGGCGAAGCGCTGCCGATTGGCCGCGAGTTCTCCGAGGTGCTTTCGCTGGCGCTCGACATCGCCAATCACAGCGATGGCGCATTCGATCCGACCCTGGGCGGTGAGACCGCGCGCCGGGGATTCGGCCCGGCCGGTGCGTCGGCCCCGGACACCCCGCAGCTGACAGGGCCGCAAGCCTGGTCTGCCATCCACCCTGTATGCGATGTGCTCCGCCAGCCCGGCGGCGTTCAGCTGGATCTTTCCGGCATTGCGAAGGGCTATGCTGTCGACCGGATGGCCGATGCCCTGGCCTCACTCGGTGTAACCCAGTTCCTGGCCGAGATCGGCGGCGAATTCGTGGGAAGAGGCGTCAAACCCGACGGCTTGCCATGGTGGGTCGATCTTGACCCTGCCGGACGTTCAGAGAACGTGCGTGTGGGCCTGTGCGACCTCGCGCTCGCGACATCCGGTGCCTACCGCCAGACCCGGCGGACATCCGGGGGAGCCGTCTCTCATATCGTGCCCGCAAGCGAGGAAACCGCGCTCGGCACGTTGGCAAGCGTCAGCGTACTGGACCCATGCTGCGCTGTCGCGGATGCCTGGGTCACGGCACTGTTTGCACTTGGTGGAGAGCGCGGCACGGCAATGGCTAAGGCTCGCAACCTGAAGGCAGTGTTCCGATTCTGGGCCGGAGAGGCGCCCTGGCTCTCCCCTGCCGCACGTCGGTTGATGGATTGAGGCAAGCCGCCACCAGCGTGCCGGGGAATCCTCATTCGACACATTTTTAAGAATCATTCTCAATTACTGTTGCGTTCAATTGATAATGCGATTAGCTCGCATTCTCATAAATGCAATTGGGACAGACAAGGAAGTACACAACATGACCGATCTCACTCAGGGACGGAGCAATTGGGGGTCGCATGCGGCCCAGGGCGCCCTGCTCTCGACAGCGATGAGCTTTTTCATCCTTCCGGGTGCCGCGCACGCGCAGGAACAGTCGACCGAACCGACGCAGGAACAGGCTGTCGAAGTCGATGAGGTATCCATCGAGGCCGAAGCGCCGGCTTACAAGGCCGAGCCGGACTCCGCCAAATTCACCGCGCCGCTCCTCGATACGCCCCGCTCGGTCAGTATCGTGACGGAAGAAGTGCTGGAGGACACCGCCTCCACAACGCTGGTCGAAGCCCTGCGGACCGTTCCCGGTATTACCATGGCCATGGGTGAAGGCGGCCAGCCCTTCGCCGACCGCCCCTTCATTCGCGGCCAGGAATCCACGAGCGGTATCATGGTGGACGGTCTGCGCGATTCCAGCGCCCAGTCCCGTGACACCTTCAATCTCGAACAGGTCGAGGTCGTGCGCGGCGCCAGCGGGCCACTGGCCGGACGCGGCGCGCCGGGCGGCAGCATCAACCTGGTAACCAAGACCGCCAAGCCGGACGATTTCTTCGCCGGCAGCCTCGCGGCCGGAAACGCGGAATACCTGCGCGGCACCATCGATGTGAACAATGCGGTCAGCGAGAACTTCGCCTTCCGCATCAGCGCCATGGTGCAGGATGCCGGGGTCCCGGGCCGGGACGAGGTTTACGATGACCGCTGGGGCATCGCGCCGACCGCGACCTGGACGTTCAGCCCTTCAACCGAGGCAACGGCCAGCTACACCCACTATGAAGGGGACGGCATCATCGATTATGGCCACCCGCTGGATACTGTCACCGGCAAGCCGGTCGAGGGCATCGATCCGGATAATTTCTACGGTCTCCTCGTCCGCGACTTCCACGACACAAAGCTCGACAGCGGACAATTCGAGATCTCGCACGACTTCAACGACAGTGTGCGCCTGCGCAACATCACGCGCTACACCGTGTCGGAGAACGCCTATATCGCGAGTAATCCCGATGACTCCCAGGGCAATGTGGTCAATGGCCTGGTCGTCCGGAACGTGAAGAGCAGCAACTCTGAAACGACCACGCTGTCGAACCAGACCGACCTGTCGGCCTATTTCTCGACCGGGAGCATCAGCCACAGCCTTTCAGCCGGCCTGGAATTCACCAGCGAGGACACCGACCGGGGCACCTTCTCCGTCGAGCAACTCGCTCCGGGCGGCGTTGCCATACCGCGCGGCGGGTGTGACCAGTTCGGCGCCGGCGCACCGAGCGGCTACAACTGTACCGATCTCTACAACCCCAATCCGAACGATCCCTGGACGGGCGCGATCAGCGCCAACCCTCAGACCAATACGACGGCCGATACGGTGGGTATCTATGCCTTCGACTCACTCACCCTGTCGGAGAAATGGTTGCTCAATCTCGGCGTGCGCGTCGACGATTTCGACACTGAAACCTCGTCGGGCCTGTCAAACTCGGAAACCATCGTCAGCTACCAAGCCGGTCTGAACTACAAGCCGACTTACAACACCAGCATCTATGCCTCCTATGCGACCTCGGCGAGCCCGTCCGGCGTGACCGCGGGCGATGGCGGCGAAAACATCTCCACGGCCAATGAAGACCTGAAACCCCAGACAAGCCGCAACTATGAGGTCGGCGTGAAATGGGACCCGGGCTCCGGGGACCTCGCACTGAACGCCGCCATATTCCGCACCGAAGTCGTCGATGCCCATGTCACGGTCGAGCCCGGACGCGGTGGTGCCCAGGAAGCAATCGGCGAGCAGCGCACGCAGGGCATCGAGCTCAGCGCCGCCGGCAACATCACGCCGGACTGGGGCATCTTCGCCGGCTACAGCTATCTCGACTCCGAGATCGTCGAAGCCGGGCCGATCAATAGCGATACCGAAGGCAACCAACTGCCGAACACGCCCGAGCACAGCTTCACGCTGTGGACGACATACAACCTGCTCAGCGACCGCGCGCAGATTGGCGGCGGTGCGAGCTATCAGTCCGAGCGGTTCGGAAATACGGCCAATACAAAGAGCGTGGACGAGTATTGGCGGTTCGACGCGATGGCGTCCTACGACCTGACCGAGAACTGGTTATTGCAACTCAATGTCAACAATGTGTTTGACGAGCGCTACTATGAGCGGGTTTACACGACCCACATGGCAACGATTGCCCCGGGTCGCTCCATCATTGGCAGCCTGAAGTTCAAATACTGATTCCGTTGGGGGCGGCGCCCATGATGGTGCCGCCTCTCACGACCCCCATGCGGAGGCGCAGGAATGCTCGTCAATATCCCCGATATCCTGACCAGGGACGAGGTCGCGGAGGTCCGCGCCCTTATCGATTCTGGCACCTGGGTTGACGGGAATGAGACCTCCGGCGCCCAGGCTGCGAAGGCAAAGCGCAATGCGCAGCTCGCAGATGGGTGCGAGACCGCGCGCAAGGCTGGCAACTTCATACTCGACCGCCTGCAGACCAACCCGGTTTTCATTTCCGCGGCCCTGCCGCTCAAGGTCTACCCCCCGCTGTTCAACCGGTATGCCGGGGGTCAGGCCTTCGCCAACCATGTCGACAATGCCATCCGGCCGGTGCGGGGTCAGGATTTCCGCATTCGCACCGATCTCTCGGCGACTCTCTTTCTGGCGGAACCGGAAGACTATGATGGCGGCGAACTGGTGATCGACGACACCTATGGCACGCATTCGGTGAAACAGCCGGCGGGCAGCATGGTGCTGTATCCGTCCACCAGCCTGCACCGCGTCCTGCCGGTGACGCGGGGCGCGCGCGTGGCCTCCTTCTTCTGGATCCAGAGCATGGTCCGCGACATCGGCCAGCGTGAGCTTCTCTACGATCTCGACAGGAGCATCCAGACCATCCACGCCGGCGATGCCGCCCATCCCTCCCTGGTCGCGCTGACCGGCATTTATCACAACCTTGTCCGGCGCTGGGCCGATGTCTGAACCCGGCCTGAAACCTGAAAGATCCATCGCGTGGAAAACACTCTGAGCGAAACGCCCGCCGCCGCGGCCGCCACAGTCAACGGCCCTTTCGACCTCATTCTCGCCGGCGGACCGGTGGTCATGCTGCTGATCGCCATGTCCGTGCTGGCGCTGACCGTTATTCTCTACAAACTTTCGCAGTTCGTCGCCGCAGGGGTTTTCCGCAAAAAGCATGTCGAACGTGCGGTGACCCTTGTACGGCAAGGCCATCCCCAGGAAGCCCTGGCCTCGACACAAGGGGCGAAAGATCCGGCCGCCCGCGCCATGGCGGCAGCCATTCGCGGATCCCTGCGCAAGGATGTCACCGAGGCGGAAACCCGCGAGGAGGTCGAGCGGATCACAACGGCGGAAATCGGCGCGCTGCGGGCCCATCTCGGTCTGCTCGAACTGATCGGCTCGCTCGCGCCCCTGCTCGGCCTGCTCGGTACGGTGCTCGGCATGATCACGGCTTTCCAGGCCATGGAGGCAGCGGGCCGGAATGTCGATCCGTCCGTGCTGTCGGGGGGCATCTGGGCGGCGCTGCTGACCACGGCTGCCGGACTGATCGTAGCCATCCCGGTGGTGGCGATCGCGAACTGGTTCGACCGCACAATCAGCCAAATCGCCTGGCGCATGGAAGATGCCGTGACCTGCGTCTTCTCTCCGGATCTGTCGACCCACTCCGAAAGCGTGTCCAATGAAGCTCGCTCTGTCAGCGCCTAGGTCGAAGGCCCGCATCGGACTGACACCGCTCATTGATGTGGTGTTCATCCTGCTGCTCTTCTTCATGCTGACCTCGACCTTTGTCGAGCGCACGGCGGTGGACGTGTCTACGCCGTCCACCGCGCCGTCGGCTGCCGACCCTACCGACATCCTCCGCATCCGACTCGACGGCGCCGGACTTCAGGTCAATGGCGCACCTGTCCCGGTAGAAGCACTGGCAGAAGTTCTGGCCGAACAGCCCCGCGAGACCGACGGCGTGATCATCGAGGTCGTGCCGGGTGTGCCGCTCGACGATACGGTTGCGGTGATGGATATCGCCCGCGCCGCAGACCTCGGCCCCCTGTCCCTCATCCGCGGAAGGGCTGGGGAATGAAACTGTCAAAGCTCTCCCAGCCGACCCAGCAGCCGAGCATTGATGACCGGATCATGCCGCTCATCAATGTCGTGTTCCTGTTGCTGATCTTCTTTCTTGTGGCCGGGATCATCCGCGAGCCGGACCCGTTCGAGGTCACGCCCCCGCAATCGACAGCCGAAGCGCCGGCGGTCTCCGAGGCGCTTCAGATCTATGTCGCCGCAGACGGTACGGTCGCCCTGGGCGATGGCGAAACCGATACAGAAGCATTGCAAGCGCGCCTCGCAGCTCATATCGCCGACACCCCGGAGGCTCTTGTCCGGATCGTTGCCGACCGGGGCGCCGATACGGTGGACATTATCGCCGTCATGGATGTGCTGAGAAGCGCCGGCGTAACGCGCGTGAAGCTGGCAACTCAAGCCGTGAGCGATACACAATGAAGGTGCAGTGGCTCATGTGGGGCGGCGCTCTGTGCGTCGCCGTTGCGGCCCATGCCGGCGTACTGTCCACGCTGGGCCTCGGCGCGCCTTCAATGCCATCCGGAGAGGTTGAGGAGTATGACGTGCTGCTTCCGCCTCTGGGCTCGCTGGATGCGCCGCTCAATGACGAACCGACTTTGGAGGCGGACCCGGAACCAGCCCCTCAACCGCCCGAACCAGCCCCGAAGCCAGACCCCCAGCCCGAGCCCGTGGCCGAAGAGCCACCAGAGCCGGAACCCGAGCCTCTGCCCATCCCGATGGAAGACTCCGTCGTCCTGACCGCCGAGACGGACGCCCCTACCGAGCCTGAAGCCGGACCTGCCCCCCTAGCCAAGCCCGTTCACGAGCCGGCACCGACGCCCAGCGCACCCTCCCCCGGCGCCGCCCAGCCAGAGGCGCGTTTCGGCATGGCCTCCGGCGTGGCAGAAGGACAGGAGAACTTCGCCGGCATACTCCAGGCCTGGTTCATGCGCTACAAGCGCTACCCCCATCAGGCGCGTGCGCGCCGGATGGAGGGGGTTGTTCGCGTCTGGTTTCGCATCGACCGGGACGGAAATCTGCTGGAGTCGCGCATCGAACAGAGCTGCGGCCACCGTGTACTGGACGAGGCGACGCTGGAACTGCTCCAGCGCGCCGCCCCCTTCCCGGCCCCGCCGGAAATCCTGCACGAGACCGATCTGATCTTCACCGTGCCGATCGCCTACCGGCTGCATTGATAGCAGCAGGCCGCCGGCTCAATAATTGGCGAGATCGATGGCAAAATAGGTCTTGCCCTCGAAGGCTTGATCGATCGCCCCCTTGTATCGAAGCAGCGAGGGGACGTCCGACAAGCCCGGCCCCATATGCGTGACAATGAGTGTGTCGACTCCGGCCGCTCAGCCATCCTGCCCAGACTGGCCGGCGAAAGGTGGTGCCGATCGAGGTGGATGGCAATCTCGTCCAGGCGCTCGCCGGACACCGCATCGCCCAGTGACGCCTGAACCACAGCAAGCTGCGCGTCGATGTCGAGCATCTCCGCAATCAGGATATCGGCGCCCTCTGCCAGTTGCTCCACGGCTGCGGAAGGGCGATCGAAAGAGAGAGCTCCGGACTCTCTCCGACATAGTCCACGAATGTGTAGTGCGTGTTTTCCACCGTCGAAATGTCGACATCCCCGATGGCGAAGCTGGCGTCGGCCGAGACTTCCACCACCTTTACCGAACTGGACGGGGGCGGCCGGTTGTGCGCCAATCCGGCACCGATCCTGGACAGGGGACCGAGCGAATCCACGATCCCGCAGACCAGCTCGCTCGTTCCCGGCGGCCCGTACACTGTCACTGGTTCCTGGACCGCGAGTTGGTAGCGAAGCCCGAGAAAAGCCGACAGCCCGCCGGTATGATCGAAGTGCAGATGGCTGATGACCACGGCGTCCACGTCTGCGACGCCAACTCCCACCTTGGCCAATTGCTGCACTGTTGCATCCCCGATATCGACAATGATCATTGTCGATCCGGAGACGAGCAGGTTCGCCGGCTGGGAGCGTTCGGAATTTGCGATGGGGCCCGCCTGTGTTCCAAGCGTCACCCAGAGATCCGATGTGGCGGCCCCGTCCTGAGCCTGGGACCGGGCGGATACGCAGAGCAGGCTCGCCGCCAGGCCGGCGAGGACATATCTTGAAGACCTGCCGCGCAAGATCAGTACCAGTCTGCATTGCCGAACACGGCGATGGTCTCCGCCGTCTGCGTGCCGATGGCGTCAGCGCCGGTGAACGGAAAGCTCGCGACGGGCGCTGTGGCGTTCGAGTTTTCGTCAATATCGTCATACTGGTAGTTCGCACCGATGATGAAGCTGCTCCCATCCTCGGCTTCGTGGCTGACCCTCAGCTCCTGGGAATAGGATTCGATGTCGGAGGGGTTCTCGATCGTGAAATTGGTGATCGCCGTACCGTCGGCATCCACCAGCGATTCCCGGTCAAGCGACTGGTAGGCCGTGATGGAGGTAAGCACCGTGCTGTCTGAGAGATCCACGTCCAGACGCGCGGAGGCTTTGACATAGTCCTGATCGCGCCTGAAGTCCTGGCCGGCGTCCCAGTCGGCCGCCTGCGGCGTTTCGGGGGAGAGCGGATAGTCGATGACGCTCTGATCGAGGCGGGCCAGGTTCCCACCGACCCCAACAAGCTGGCCGAACTGATTGTCGGACTCATCCCACCAGCCGTTCAGATTGATCAGAAGTGAGGCCCGGTCGCCGAGCTGCCAGTCCAGCAGGAAACGGGCGATAAACAGGTCTGCCTCCCCACCTGAATCATTGCGCGTATAGCTCTCCTGCCAGTCGCCCCAATGATCATGGCGGAACGCGGCCCGTACATTGAGGGATTCGCCCAGCGCTCCGGTAACATAACCGTCGAGCTTGGCCTGATCGAAGCGCGCATAGCTCGCGTCCAGGCCGGCTCAAAATTCAGACTGCGGTTTGGCGGCGATATAGTTGACCGCCCCGCCGGTAGAGTTCTGGCCGAACAGAGTCCCCTACGGGCCCTTGAGGACCTCGACCCTTTCCAGGTCCAGGCCAACGCCGGTGGACATGACCGGATAGGGAATCCCGACCTCGTCCTCATAGATGCTGACCGCCGGTGACGCGCCCAGCGTGGTGTCGAAGAAGCCGATACCACGGATCGTGTAGACGGGCGCGCCATAGCTGCTCTTTGTGTAGTTGAAGCCCGGCACGATGCGGACAAGATCGTCGACATCGTCGATGCCGAGATCGTCCATCGTCTCGCCGGAATAGGCGTTGATCGACATGCCGACATCATTGGCGCTCTCGCTGCGCTTCTGAGCGGTGACGGTCACCGTTGCAAGGCTGAGCCGGCTCGCCTCTTCCTGTCCCCCTTCGCCCCCGTCCGGCGCGGTCTGCGCCAGCGCGCCATTCTGTCCACCAAACAGCAATGCGGCTGCTGCACCAAGCAGTGTTCTCTTGTTCACTCCCATCGGTTCTTCCTCCCTTCCCTGCGGTTGTCCGCCTGTCTTCCGCGAGATCACGATGACCTCGCTTGTGGTCAGACCGCTGGAAAGGTCGGTGCCCGCCTGTAACTGGTCGAGCGCCTGCTGGATCGTGTACGTCCCGATGACAGGGTTCAGTCCTGTCGTTCCGGCCAGATCATGAGGATAGAGCAGCTGGAGGCCTGTCTCCTCGACAAGTTGCTCCAATGCCTGGCCAAGCGTCGCCGCCTCGATATGAAACTCATATCGATCATGCGAGGTATCAGCACCGGCAGGTTGTGACAGAGCAAGCAGAACCCGTTTTTGTCTGCGCGTTTCCTCATGACATGGCCAGCTGTTCAGCACGCGATCGCGATACTCACAACGGCCTTCCCCATTAGGACGTCTGAGATTCTAGAATGCATCGTGTTCCTCCAAATTTTTTTATTGTTCGAGGTCGGACGATATCAAACGGACATGGCGTGCATCAATCCACTCGATTTCGATGCCGCCCATCAGTTCGAGGGCTTCGAGCAGTGCATCGACCTTTCCTGTCCGGAAGTATCCCGCCACGGGTGTTGCTGCGAGGGCCTCGCCCTGAATCTCGATGGAGATATCGGTGTAGCGGGACATCTGCACCGCGCTGACTGACAGATTCATGCGGATCGCGATCTGCTTGAACTTGAGATGCTCCATCTTCCTCATGAGCAGGATGTCCTGATCCTCTTCCGGCAGACTTGCAATTGCCTTTGCAAGAAGCGCCAGCTTCTGCCGACCATCGAGCTGTTTTTCCGGCGTGATTTGCCTGTCATGTGTATGGACGTCCAGGGCGCTGGAATCCCCCAGATAATCTGTCGTCTTGTTTCGGTGTCTGCGCGTTTCGCTGACGGCGATGTTACGCGCGACCCTCAACAGGAACCGCCGGGGATCCCGCACCGGCGTGTTCCTCTCGGCGGCATAGCACCTCAGGAATGTCTCCTGGGTCAGCTCCTCGACATCCTCCCGATGCGGACAGTACCGCGCAATGATCCGACGGATCATGGCTTCCTGCTCCAGAAATACGGTGAATATCTTCGACATCAGCGACCACTCAAGCCCCCAGTGGGCATGCGAAACCCGCTCTGATCAAGCCACCCGGGACGCCAAAGCAACAGGTTCAGGGATTCGTCCCCGGGCAGACTCCTATTTCCTGTTCCCAGACGTCCATATTCGGCAAGCCGGCTCCACCAGCGCGTCTGCAGCATCACCATGGCCAAGCTGAGATCGTCGGTGGGATGTCGGGGAATGGCCGGCACTTGTCACCGCACGCAGGTAGCGCCGGTCATAGCGCGGAGCGGCGCTGCTGGTGCGGATGTCGACGAAGACAACCTTACACCATCCATGCAGAGCCAGAACTCAACCCACAGTCGCGCGTGCCCGGGCACAGCACGGGGGGCGCGCAAAATGATGGCGATCAGCGCGAGAACGCCGAACCATCACCTGAGCCACAAAGATCCAAAGCTGAGTCCCATTCCGCGCGGGAGGAAAATACGCGATCCCAGTTTCACAACCATATCAGCGCGCCACAAGGCGATTGGAGCTTCAGCAATCTGTCCACAATAGGTGGCTAGCCAAGGCTCGGCAGGTCGAGGCCGTGCTCGCGGGCGCAGTCCACGGCGATCTCATAGCCGGCATCGGCATGGCGCATGACGCCGCTGGCCGGGTCGTTCCACAGCACGCGCTCGATGCGGCGAGCGGCCTCCTCGGTGCCATCGCAGCAGATCACCATGCCGGAATGCTGGGAATAGCCCATGCCGACCCCGCCGCCATGGTGCAGCGAGACCCAGGTTGCGCCCGAGGCTGTGTTCAGCAACGCATTGAGCAGCGGCCAGTCCGACACCGCATCCGAGCCGTCCTTCATCGCCTCGGTTTCGCGGTTGGGCGAGGCGACCGAGCCTGAGTCGAGATGATCGCGCCCGATCACGACCGGGGCTTTCAGCTCACCGCTCGCCACCATCTCGTTGAAGGCAAGGCCGAGCCGGTGGCGGTCTCCGAGGCCGACCCAACAGATGCGTGCTGGCAGGCCCTGAAAGTGGATCCGCTCGCGCGCCATGTCGAGCCAGTTGTGAAGGTGTGCATCCTCCGGCATCAGTTCTTTCACCTTGGCATCGGTGCGGAAGATATCTTCCGGATCGCCCGACAGCGCCGCCCAGCGGAACGGGCCGATCCCCCTACAGAAAAGTGGGCGGATATAAGCCGGCACGAAGCTGGGAAAGTCGAAGGCGCTCTCCACACCCTCGTCAAAGGCCACCTGGCGGATATTGTTGCCATAATCGACCGTTGGCACGCCGCGTTTCTGGAACTCCAGCATGGTGGACACATGCCGCGCCATGGAGGCGCGGGCTTCGCGTTCGACGCGCTTGGGATCGCTCTCGCGCGCAGCCTGCCACTCTTCCACGCCCCAGCCCCTTGGCAGATAGCCGTTCACCGGATCGTGGGCCGAGGTCTGGTCGGTGAGCAGGTCCGGCAAGCGCCCGCGCTCAAGGATCTGCGGCAGCACCTCGCAGGCATTGCCGAGCAGGCCGACCGATTCCGCGGTGCCGTCCGCGCAGGCGGCCTCGATCCGGTCGAGCGCCTCGTCGAGATCCTCGGTCCAGTTGTCGAGATAGCCGGTGCGCATGCGCATTTCGATGCGCGAGCGCTGGCACTCCACGGCGAGACACGAGGCGCCCGCCATCACGGCCGCCAGCGGCTGGGCCCCACCCATGCCGCCAAGCCCGGCCGTCAGCAGCCATTTGCCGGTAAGATCGCCGTCATAATGCTGGCGTCCCATTTCCGCAAAGGTCTCGTATGTGCCCTGAACGATGCCCTGCGCGCCGATATAGATCCACGAGCCGGCCGTCATCTGGCCGTACATCATGAGGCCCTTCTTATCGAGCTCGTGGAAATGGTCCCAGTTCGCCCATTTCGGCACCAGGTTGGAATTGGCGATCAGCACGCGCGGGGCATCGGCATGGGTGCGGAAAACCCCCACCGGCTTGCCGGACTGGACCAGCAGGGTTTCGTCGGCTTTCAGGCGCTTGAGCGTGGAGACGATCCTGTCAAAAGCCTCCCAGTTACGCGCCGCCCGGCCAATCCCTCCGTACACGACAAGGTCTTCGGGGCGCTCTGCGACATCCGGATCGAGATTGTTCATCAGCATGCGCATGGCCGCTTCGCCCTGCCAGGTCTCGGCGGTCTTCTCCGGGCCGTGCGGCGCGCGGACTTCGCGGATATTGGCAGGGTAAGGCATGGCACGGGCTCCTTCAGGCGGTCTCGGCAAAGGCGAGGCAAGCGGTCAGTATCTTGCGCAGAATGCTCTGCAGCGGTGCGGCGCGGGCGGGATCATAGGGGACGGGCCAGGTCTCGGCGGTGACCGGGCCGACGGGCTCATTGAGATAGCCGCGATCGGCGAGTTCCATCTGGATGGCGTGCACATCTTCGTGCGGGCGGCCATAATGGCGCACAGTCCAGCCGCCCCGGAAACGCCCGTCGCGCACGGTCGGCTCACCGGAGGCAATGCAGATCTCCTCCACGGCGTCGGCAAGCTTGCCTGCGCAGGTCTGACCGAAATTGGTGCCGATATTGAAGACGGGCAGCAGCCCTTCGAAAAGGCGCGGCACCTCAGACCGAATCGAATGGGCATCATAGAGGACCACGCGGCTATGCTCAGCTTTCAACCGCGCAATCTCGGCGGCAATGGCGTCGTGGTAGGGCTGGAAGTATGTCTCGCGGCGGCGGGTGATTTCCGCTGCACCCGGCTCCATTCCAACCTTGTAGAGGGGCTCATTGTCAAACGTCATTATAGGGCAGAGCCCGGTTGTGGTCTGGCCTGGATAGAGCGATGCGCCGGACGGATCGCGGTTCACATCGATGACCGAACGCGACAGCGCAGTGTGCACCGTGGTCGCGCCCAATCCGGCTGCAAAAGCATAGAGTCGGTCGACATACCAGTCGGCATCCTTGCGCGCGATTTCCGGAGAGACAAACCCGCCTGCAATCTCTGCCGGGATATCGGTCCCGGTATGGGGAAAGGTCACGATCAACGGGCTGTTGCCACGATGGATGCTCAGCCAGTCCGGCATCAGTTCACCTCCAGTCCGGGCAAGTCGAGTCCGACAGCCGCGCAGGCCTCGCCGGAGCGGATCAGGCGGGTGGCGGCTTCCATGTCGGGCTGCATCAGCCGGTCGGCCTGCAGGCCGGGGACGAGCGCGCGCAAGGCCCGACGCAGGGCCTCAAGATGGCGGCTGGAAGTGAGCGGCGCATGGAAATCACACCCCTGCGCGGCGGCCAGCAATTCGATGCCGAGGACATAGGCCGCATTGGCCGCCATCCGGCCCAAGCGCCGCGCGCCATGGGCGGCCATGGAGACATGGTCCTCCTGGTTGGCCGAGGTCGGGATGGAATCCACGCTCGCCGGATAGGCCATCTGCTTGTTTTCCGACACCAGCGCGGCCGCAGTAACCTGAGGCATCATGAAGCCCGAATTCAGCCCCGGCTCGGGCGTCAGGAAAGCCGGCAGGCCCGACAGAGCCGGATCGACCAGCATGGCCGTGCGGCGCTCGGATATGGAGCCGATCTCGCAGAGGCCCAGAGCGACCATGTCGGCGGCAAAGGCGACCGGTTCCGCATGGAAATTGCCGCCTGAAATGGCTTCGTCCGTCTCGGGAAAGATCAGCGGATTGTCCGAAACGCCATTAGCTTCGACCTCCAGTGTCGCACCCGTCTGTCGCAGGAGGGTCAGCACCGCGCCGGCGACTTGTGGCATGCAGCGTAGGCAATAGGGGTCCTGCACGCGGGTATCGTCCTCGACATGCGAGGCGCGGATCGCTGAGCCTCTCATCAGCTCGCGCAGAATGGCGGCGCATTCGATCTGGGCAGAATGCCCGCGCAGAGCATGGATGCGTGGGTCGAAGGGGCCATCGGAGCCGCGTGCGGCCTCCGTCGAGAGGGCCGAGGTGACGAGCGATGCCTGCAAAAGGCGTTCGGCCTCGAACAGGCCAGCGAGCGCACAAGCGGTGGAGAACTGCGTGCCATTCAGCAGGGCGAGCCCTTCCTTGGGCCCGAGGGCCTCGAGCGGTTTGAGGCCCGCATCGGCAAGGGCCTCGATGGCAGGCCTGCGCCCCTCAGGCGCGATAACATCGCCAATCCCGATCAGGGCGCAGGTCATATGGGCGAGCGGAGCAAGATCGCCGGAGGCGCCGACAGAGCCCTGTTCAGGAATAACGGGCAGGATATCGCGTGCGAGCATGGCCTCCAGCAGCGCCACGGTATCCAGCCGTACGCCGGAAGCCCCTCGTGCCAGGCTGACAAGCTTCAGCGCCATCATCATCCGCGTGCGCGCCGGGTCCAGCGGCTCGCCGACGCCAGCCGAATGCGAGAGCACGATATTGCGCTGCAGAGTTTCCAGCTGCTCAGCTGGGATGCGGACCGATGCGAGCTTTCCGAACCCGGTATTGATGCCATAGACCGGCGCACCGCGCGCGACGATGCGCGAGACCGCCTCGGCCGCGCGCTGGATATCGCCATGGCAGGCCGGGTCCAGCCGCACCGGCTTACCGGCCCAGACACGCCGCCAGTCTGCAAGTGTCATTTCACCGGGCTTGAGGACCACCACACTCATCGGCCACTCCAGATGCGTTCATGCAACCGGTTCAGGCCGATATTGTAGACCAATTCAGCCGGCGAGCCGACATCCCAGATCGCAAGGTCGCATCGCTTGCCCGGCTCAAGGCTGCCGGTCTCACCAGCAAGGCCCAGCGCGCGGGCAGCGTTCAGCGTTACGCCCTTCAGGCACTCATCTACGCTCATCCGGAACAGGGTCGCACCCATATTCATGGCGAGCAGGAGCGAGGTGAGCGGCGAGGTGCCGGGATTGCAGTCCGTGGCGAGTGCCAGTGGCACGCCGTAACGGCGCAGGATATCCATGGGCGGCAGCTTTGTGTCGCGCAGGAAATAGAACGCGCCGGGCAGCATCACCGCGACGGTGCCGGCGCGTGCCATGGCCTGTATGCCGGTCTCATCGAGATACTCCAGATGGTCGGCCGACAGAGCGCTGAAACCTGCGGCCAGTTCCGCGGCGCCGAGATTGGAGAGCTGCTCGGCATGCAGCTTGACCGGCAACCCCGCGCTTCGAGCCGCCTCGAAGACGCGCCGGGTTTGTTCGCGCGAAAAGCCGATCCCCTCGCAGAAGGCATCCACCGCATCGGCAAGGCCGAGCCGGGCGGCTTCGGGGATGATCGTTTTGCAGACCAGGTCGATATAGACATCGGGCCGGCCTTCGAACTCAGGCGGCAAGGCATGGGCGGCGAGCAATGTCGTGCGTACCGTGACTCCGCGCGCCTCGCCGAGGGCGCGTGCGGCGCGGAGCTGTTTCAGCTCGTTCTCAAGGTCGAGCCCGTAGCCGGACTTGATCTCGATGGTGGTGACGCCTTCAGCGATCAGCGCATCGAGACGTGGCAGGGACTGGGCGATCAGTTCCTCTTCGCTCGCCGCGCGCGTGGCCGCAACGGTGGAGCGGATCCCGCCGCCGGCACGGGCGATCTCCTCATAGCTCGCCCCTTCCAGACGCAGCTCGAACTCACGGGCACGGTTGCCGGCATGAACCAGATGCGTGTGACAGTCGATCAGGCCCGGCGTGATCCAGCGGCCCTCGCAATTGGCGATGTCGCCTTCGCCGGAAAGCGGCGCGTCACTGGCCGGCCCGGCATAGAGGATGCGACCATCCTCCGCGATAAGCGCGCCATCTTCCACGATGCCAAGTCCCGGCAGACCCGGTCGCATCGTGGCCAGTCTTGCGTTCTTCCAGATCCGCCTGGCGCCCAAGCTGTCACTCCCGCTCCGATTGCCCGACCATGGAATAATGTCTATACATAACTCCGCCCATGGAGAAGCGTCCAGTGCCCGATCGCCGGAACACGGCAATGCCCGCAAATGCCCAGACGCTGTGGTTCAAAACAGCGCTGCTGCCCGATGGCTGGGCGGGCGATGTCGCAATCACCATAGCAGGAGGCCTGATCGTGCATGTCGAGGCGGGCGTTCCGGCCACCGGGCTTGAGGCCCATCATGGCGCCGCCCTGCCCGGCCTGGTCAACCTGCACTCGCACGGTTTCCAGCGCGCCATGTCCGGGCTGACCGAATACCGTCAGTCGGGCGGCGATGGTGATTTCTGGTCCTGGCGCGAACTGCTCTACAAATTCGTCGATCGGTGCACGCCGGAGGATGTCGAAGCCATCACGGCGATGGCCTATGCGGAAATGCTGGAGGGCGGGTTCACCCGGGTCGCCGAGTTCCACTACCTCCATCATGATACGGCTGGCCATGCCTTCTCCGATCCCGGCGAGATGGCGGGCCGGATCGCGGCAGCCGCCCGTGACACCGGGATCGGCCTGACACTCCTGCCGGTGCTTTACGCGCATTCCGGCTTTGGCGGGCTTGAGGCCACCAGTGGCCAGCGCCGCTTCATCAACACGCCCGCGAGCTATCACGACATCCTGTCGAGCGCCGAAGCCCATTGCGCTGGCCTGCCCGACGCGATTGTTGGCACGGCGCCGCACAGCCTGCGCGCCGTCACACCGGGCGAACTGGAAGAGCTCACGGCGATGCGCCCGGACCGGCCGGTTCATATCCACATCGCCGAGCAGGAAAAGGAAGTTGCCGACTGTCTCGCCTGGTCCGGCGCGCGCCCGGTCGACTGGCTGCTCGACCATGTCGCTGTGGACGAGCGCTGGTGCCTCGTCCACGCCACGCATACAACGCCGGGGGAGTTGCAGCGCATTGCTGCTTCCGGCGCGGTGGTCGGCCTATGCCCGGTCACCGAGGCCAATCTCGGCGACGGGATCTTCAATGCTCCGGAGTTCCTCGCCGCCGGCGGACATTTCGGGGTCGGCTCGGATTCCAATGTCTCCATCTGCGCGGCCGACGAGTTGCGCATGCTGGAATACTCCCAGCGCCTTGCCTTCCGCCGCAGGAACGTGATCGCCGAAGCCGCGACCTCGACCGGCTGTTCGCTGTTTGAAAGGGCGCTTGAGGGCGGATACCGCGCCGGCGGCGTAACCGGGGGGCTCATGGCCGGAGCGCCTGCCGACATTGTCGTCCTCCGCGACACGCCTCATTCCATCGAGACCGGCTCAGCCGACCGCCTGCTCGACGCCTGGATCTTCAGGCAGGGGAGATCGGCCATAGGCGAGGTGTGGCGCAGGGGACGCAAACTCGTCGAGAAAGGTCGGCATGTGGGGCGCGAACCAATTAAGGCGCGCTTCCACAAGGCACTTCACCGCCTTGTCAGTTGAGCCAACGGATAATGAGCCACAGGGAAAAAACGTGACGCTTCACGAGCGCATTCGAAAAGGGCTCGAAAGCCGCATCCTGTCGGGTGAACTGAAACCGGGAGACCGCATCCCGTTCGAGCACGAACTGATGGAGCAGTTTTCCTGCTCGCGCATGACCGTCAACAAGGCCGTAACGGAGCTGGTCAACCGGGGACTGGTCACCCGCCGCCGGCGCGCGGGATCCTTCGTCGCCGAGCCGCCGAGCGATTCCACGATGCTCGACATTCCCGATATCCAGGCCGATCTGCAGCAGCGTGGGAAAGCCTATTCCTACCGGCTGCTCAAGCGCCATGTGCGGGCACCGCTCAAGACCCGGCAGGTCGAACTGGATCTGGCCCGCGGCGGCGAGATCCTGGAAGTGGTCAGCCTGCACAGCTCCGACGGCAAGCCCTATGCCCATGAGTGCCGGCTGATCAGCCTCGAAGCCGTGCCGAATTCCCGCACAGCCGACTTTTCAGTCTCGCCTCCCGGCAGCTGGTTGCTCGACCATGTGCCATGGTCACAGGCCGAGCACCGTATCTCGGCCATCCCGGCAGACGCGGAGATGACCGCCCTGCTTGATGTCCCGGATGGCTCGCCCTGCCTGCTCCTGGAACGCAGGACATGGCACGACCAGAGCCCCGTCACCTATGTCCGCCAGACCTTCCCGGGCGACCGCCACAGCTTCGTCGGCGCTTTCTCTCACACCACGTAAAACTGCTATCGACGGTCAGGCGCGAGGCTGCGACCTGAATGCGCCGGGTGTCTTGCCCGCCCAGCACTTGAAGGCGCGGGTAAAGGCACTCTGCGCGGAAAAGCCGGTCAGGAACGGGATCTCGGCCAGTTCGAACCGCGCCTCGTCGACAAGGTTCTGATAGGTCGCGCCATGGTCGGCCAGCCGGCGCGGCAGGGTCCGAGAACTCATACCCAGTTGCGTGGCAACCGAGGCCAGCGCGGAGAACCATCGCCCGGAAGGATGATGGCAATGTCCGCACCGAAGGTCACCGGACACCGGAAATGCGCTTCAAACGCTTTTTCTCGATATCGAACAGGCATGAACGCACACTTTTTAGCTCAAGGCGCCAAAAACTCGCCGGATGAGTAACGATCGAGAGACAATGCACTGGGCCAGCATATATGGTTAATCCGGCCAGATATTTTGATGAGGTGGTGGAATTATATTTCAGACGTCGGGCATTTTGCTAGTATCTATTCTTTGGGGGACATAATCGAAAGGTGTCTAAGGCAATGAGGGTCTTGGTCTTGGGTGGGGATGGCTATTGTGGCTGGCCAACAGCATTGCGCCTGTCGGCACGCGGGATGACCGTCGGTATCGTCGACAATTTCTCGCGCCGGCGCATCGATCATGACCTCGACCTTGGCAGTTTGACCCCGATCGCCACACTCGCGGAACGGCTCGTTGTCTGGGAAGCATGCGGCGGCGCGCCAATCTCCGGTCACGACATTGATCTTGCCGAAGATTATGAAGGCCTCGCCGGGCTGATTTTGAGCTTCCGTCCGGATGCCGTGGTGCATTTCGCTGCGCAACGGGCGGTGCCGTATGCGATGATGTCAGCGGCTGCGGGGCTCTATACGATCCGCAACAATCTCATGGTCACCAACAATCTCCTGACAGCGCTCGCCGAAACGGGGGTCGACGCCCACCTGGTCCATCTCGGCTCGATCGGTGTCTATGGTTATGAGACGCTCGGCTATGAGATCCCGGAAGGCTATCTCCCTGTTCGCCAGGTCATGCCGGATGGTGAGCTTGGCCCCACCAACGAGGTCCTCCATCCTTTCAACCCCGTCTCCAAATACCACCTGACCAAGGCGCTCGACCATCTCAGCCTGGCTTATTTCTCCGCCAGTCACGGTGTCCGGGTGACGGATCTGCACCAGGGCACGGTCTGGGGTGCGGAAACCCCGGAAACCTCCCGCGATCCGCGACTTGCGAACCGGTTCGACTACGACACCATCTATGGGACGGTGCTCAACCGGTTCGCCGTGCAGGCCGCGCTGGGCCTGCCAATCTCGATCTATGGCGCCGGCGAGCAGACCCGCGGTTTCATTCACCTGGAAGATGTCCTGGCATGCGTGGAAAGCGCCCTGGCATCTGCCCCCAGGGCGGGAGAGCGCGTGCGGGTCGTGAACCAGATTGCGCAAAGCATGCGGATCAAGGATCTGGCAAAGGTCTTTGCCGACATTTCAGAGTCTGAAATCCTCCACATCCCTTCCCCCCGCTCAGAGCCGGTCGAGAACGAGCTCATCGCAAACAATGCGGGCGTAAGAGCCTTCGGTGTCACGCCGACGCTGATCTCCGGCGAGGCCGTTGCCGGCCTCGTTGAACTCGTGCGGAGCCGGGCGGGCGCGGTCGATACCTCGCTGCTCTATCCCGGCGGCGGATCCGGCCCCGACACGCGACACTTGTCGACTGCCCCTGAGAGCGGGCGCACACTGAAAGACCCGGCAGCGCCCGCGCATCATGGCAATCACGGTACGGTGAACTCGTCCTTATCAGTCGGGTAATTCGGCAACCGTCTCCAGAAAGCCGGCAACCTGCGAACCATCCTCCAGGAACAGTTCCTCGCGCAGTGACAGTACGGTTTCGCGTTCGGCGACATATTGTTCCCAGCTCATATCGCTCAGAAGCTCGCACACATCGTCGACATACGGATCGGACACCGCATGACCAATGCCGTGCGGCGCGAGAAACCGCGCCATCTGGGATTGCTGCGCCACGAGCGGCACGACCCCGAAATAACCGCCATGGTACATCCGGCAGGCGAGCAAGAGCTCGGAGTTGCCGTCCTCGTCGAGGAAATCGAGACACCAGACGAAATGCACTCGGCCATAGAGATCCTCCAGATCGTCCGGCATCAGGTAGGGGCCTTCATAGATCCAGTTGGGATACCGGTTCACGATCTCCATATAGGCATCGAGGCCCGTCTCTGTAGGATAGCCGCGCGTGTAGATCAGGACCTTGTCGCCCATACGCTCGGCGATCTCGGCCAACAGCCGCATGCTCTTCACGCAGCGCAGCGTCCCGAACCAGCCGATCACCCAGCGATCCTGGGTGTCGCGCCAGCGCTGCGCGTTTGGTGAGGGCGGCATGTCCCTGGAGGGGATCTCTTCGAGCTGAATCCGGTTTTCGAGCAGGAAGACCGGACCATCATATCCCTGGCGCGGGGCCAGATACCCCTCCGCGAAGCCCGGCGACGGTACCACCACCAGGTCCGCAGCGTTCAGCACGCGCCGCTCCAGGAACCTCAGAATCCGGCCGGCGAGTGTGTCGCGGAAGAAGACCGCCTGCACATCCTCGATCTCATAGACCAGCCTGGCATCAAGGCGCAGAAGCCAACGCGTCACCATGGCGAGGAAAGCCGCATCGAACAGCCTGGCATGGAGGACTTCAACCTCGCGGAGAGTCTCCCGGTGGCGCCAGATCTTGCCCAGAGCAAGGATCATCGCGCCGACCCGCTCGGTATAGAAGCGGTCGCGCGTCTGCCCCAGCGCGACATTCTCCCAGAAGGGCACAAAATCCTGATGGAACTTGTCGCGCCGGAAGGTAAAGCCAACCACCTCGACGCCGCGCTTCATCAGCGATCCGATGCGCAGACGTACGGTGGGATTGGTCGCATCGCCGGCAAAATAGGCCAGTTTTCCGACCGGGACCGATACTGGCTCAGTGCGTTCTGCGTGCATTTCTCCAGCGACCGCTTCAGTCGCATCCTCGATCATGATGTTACCCGGCTCGTCCCCATGCATCCCTCAGCGCCCCTGAGCCGGAAAAAACCCGGCTCAGCCCCGCCTGTCAATCCGAAGCGAGACCACTTCTCGTTGATCATCCGTCCCAGGAATAACCGAACGCATCGATGTCGACGCGAAACAGTTCACCAACCAGGGCTCTGGTCTCATCTGTGTAATAGCTGCGCCAGTCGCGCGCACGACTGGAAGCATTCAGGTGAGGCAGGCTCGCCTCGATCCCGATCTCCTTGCAGATCGCCTCGAAATCCTCGGCCAGCTGCTCGAACCGGCCGACATAATTCACCAGCCTGTTGCCCGATCTGTCATCGAGAAACGAGGACTGGGACGGTGCGTTCTGTTCGTACTGATAGCGGATATAGGCGTCGAAACTGCCAAGCTCGTGCAGGATGGCATGCTGTCCGTGCGCCTTTGTCTGCAGGGCGTAGAAATAGTTCGACACCTGCCAGTCCCAAGGGTTGCGGACAATTGCGAACTTGAATGCGTTGTCGAAGTCAGCCGGGGGCATCACCTGGCGGATCTCCTCGGCAGTGAAATGCTGGCCGGCAACCAGCCGGGCTTTCCATCCCAGAAGAGCGCTCGCCGGGCCGGGCGCGAGCCGGATGGCTTTGTTGAGATACCTGTTGCTGAAATAGGCCGGGCAGGCCCCGCGCAGCGCCGCGGTCACGGACTCCCCGCCCGTCTTCCAGATATGGATGAAGAGGAACCGCCTGGCAGGATCATACAGCATGCGTGTTGCGTTCCCCTGCGATGTGTCCGGGTCGGCCCTGGCAGCTGGTCCAGTCCAGACGCCCCTGCCCAAAGCACGTCAGAACATAAGGCGCCGCCGCCCCTGATCGCAAAGGCTACTTCATCTGTTTTCGCAATATTGTCAAAGCAGCGCACCTTTGTGGCACGCTGCTCATTTATCCGTGCGAAGCGGATTTGTTCGGGGGAGTTCAGGCATCCCGCAAGCCCGCGCTCAGCGGTGCTGGTTGACGCGCAGCGACTGCAATTCGGGCAGGTAGCCGAGCGAGTTCGGCTCCAGCGTGGTTGCGAAGTTCCGCGCCAGACACGACTGCAGCACATAGAGGCCATAGACCAGGATCAGGTCCGTGATGCCTTCCGGTCCGAACTGGTCGAACTGGCCCCAGTACTCGTCAGAGATCCGGTTGTTGAAATAAAGATCGTCCACGGCCCCAACCGTGATGCGATCAAACCTGGTCAGGTGCGAGCTGTCGGGCCCTTCGGCCACGCCGAGCAGGTCTTCATCGGTCACGCCGAATTTCAAGCAGGCCTTGCGGTGCTGGGACCAGAGATACTCGCTGTCGCAGAGCCAGACTGTGCGCATGCAGGCGAGCTGCCAGACCCGCGGCGGCAAGCAGGTCGTGTCGATCGCGCGCTTGCCGAAAGGCGACATGGCTTTCAGGAACTCGACATAGTTGATCATGCATTTCTGCAGCTTCGACGTCGACGCCTTGCCGCGCCGGCCCATGCGGCCTGTCTGTTCCAGTTGGGTAGGCGACAGATTGCTGTAATCGGCCTCGTCCACGCGTTTGGGATAGTCTTCGATTGCCTTGCCGATATAGGGCGCCTTGGTCTTGGCCGCTTCAGTATGATCCTGGCTGGCCCGGAGTTCCACAAGGCCTTCCGAATAGCCGGACAAGCCCTCATCCAGCGGCACTCCGAAGCTGTTGGTGACACCACCAAGGGTGAGATAGAAGCCATAATTGATCATGACATCCATCACGGCTTCATGACCGAATTTCTGGATTGCATCCCAGGTTTCGTCTTCGAGATAATGCGTGAAGTACATCTGATCGATGGCCTCGACGATCAGCCGGTCCTGCCCTTCGAGCTTCGTGCTTGAGGGGCCGACGGCGACCTCGAAAAGCTCTTCGTCGGTAATGCCGATCTCCAGGCATTCGGCCCGGTGGCTTGCCCAGAGATATTCGCAGTCATGCAGCCAGACCGTGCGCATGCAGGCGAGTTGATACAGTCTCTCCGAAAAATCGGACGTTTGCCTCACGCGTGTGGAAATGCGGCCGATGGCGCGCAAAAAATCCGGATAATTCAAAAGCGTGCGCATCAGAAGTGATGCATCGCGCATACCGAGTTCGCCCATCTTGGCACTCTGTTTGGCCTGCCGGGGCGTGAGATTGTCGTGATCGACTGGCGAAACGCGGATGGGGTACTGCATTGGCATCTCCTCTTGGTGCCTGACCGACCGTGTCGCCATCCGCCGGATCTTTTCAGGCGCAGGGTGCGATGCGCGCCAATCCCGGGGCGGTGCGATGGTCGTTTAGGTCTGGAGGCCTAGCGGCAGGCTGACACCCCCGGCAAATGCTTATTTGAAATCATTGGATACGCCGCCGGTATATGGGGCGCGCGCCCCGCAGCAGGCCGGCCGGAACATACATTTCCTGCATGGTTGTACGCGTTCCACAGTAACCGGGCGGAAGATAATCCGATCTCCCAGAACAGGCAGGCGACACGGCCAAAGCGCCCTGTACTGCCCATACAGGGAGATTCCGACATGTCCGATGATGACAAGAAACCAGGCCTTCGCTCGCAGAGCTGGTTCGGCGGAAAAGGTGCGCATGGCTTCGCGCACAGGAGCTGGGTCCGCAGTCGGGGTGTGCCCAGCGATCATTTCGATGGCCGTCCGGTGATCGGCATCTGCAATACCTGGTCGGAGCTGACCCCCTGTAACTCCCACTTCCGCGATCTCGCACAGTTTGTCCGCGAGGGCATCCTCGAGGCCGGCGGCGTGCCGATGGAGTTCCCCGTCACCTCGCCCGGCGAAACGCTGACACGTCCCACGGCCATGCTCCTGCGCAACCTCACCAGCATGGATGTCGAGGAAACCCTGCGGGCCAATCCCATTGACGGTGTCGTCCTCATGATGGGCTGTGACAAGACCACGCCGGCACTTCTCATGGGCGCTGCGAGCGTGAACCTGCCGACCATTGGCCTCTCGGCCGGCCCGATGCTGAACGGCAGCCGCGCTGGTAAGTCCTTCGGCGTGAAGGATGCCTGGAAACTGGGGGACGATGCCCGTACCGGACTCGCCACGCTTGAGGACATGGAGGAAGCCGAAAGCTGCCTCAACCGCTCACATGGCGTCTGCAATGTGATGGGCACAGCCTCCACCATGGCCTCGATTGTCGAAGCGCTGGGTGTGGGCCTGCCGGACAATGCCGCCATTCCCGCCGTGGACGCGCGCCGCAAGGTACTCTCCCGCATGGTCGGACGCCGGATCGTGGACATGGTCCGCGAGGACATGACCCTCGACAAGGTGCTGACCCGCAAGGCGGTGGAGAATGCCATCAAGATCAACGCCGCCATTGGCGGGTCGACCAATGCGGTCATCCATCTGACGGCGATTGCCCGGCGCATGGAAGTGGAACTCGAAATCGGCGACTGGGACGAACTCGCAAAGGAAGTCCCTACCCTGCTGAACATCCAGCCCTCGGGCGACTATCTGATGCAGGATTTCCATGAGGCCGGCGGCGTGCCCGTCATCATCAAGTCACTGTGCGAGGCCGGCATGCTGCATGGCGATGAGCTCACCGTCAGCGGTCAGACGCTGGCAGAGGCCAATGCCTACGCCAAATGCCTGAACCCGGACGTGATCTTCAGCGTCGAGAAGCCGTTCAAATCCCATTCGGGTATCGCCATACTGAAGGGCAATCTCTGCCCCGGAGGCTCGGTCATCAAACCGTCCGCAGCCGATTCGTCCCTGCTCAAGCACAAGGGTCCGGCAGTGGTTTTCGAAAACCAGGAAGACCTGCTGAAGCGCGTCGATGACCCGGACCTGGAGATCACACCGGACTCTGTCATGGTGCTGAAGAATTGCGGGCCGCGCGGATTTCCCGGCATGCCGGAGCTCGGCATGATGCCCATTCCGGCCAAGCTGCTGAAGCAGGGCGTGAAGGATATCATCCGTATTTCCGATGCCCGCATGAGCGGCACCTCCTTCGGCGCCGTCGTGCTGCATGTCTCGCCCGAAGCGGCGGTCGGCGGCACGCTGGCGCTGGTAAAAAATGGCGACATGATCGAACTCGACGTCGCGCAGCGGCGGCTGGAGCTCCTTATTCCGGCCGAGGAACTGGAGCAGCGCCGCGCCGCCTGGCAGGCACCGGATTCACCGGCAAAGCGGGGCTACGCCAAGCTCTATGTCGATACCGTGAACCAGGCCCATGACGGGTGCGACCTGGACTTCCTCGTCGGCATGACCGGCAGCGACGTTCCGGCGAACCAGCACTGACTGCACATATCGCGCGAGAATCCGACACCGTTTCTCGCCCAGACGGTAGCCGCATGAATTCATGCATCCTTTTCACTACCGCATGCCCCCTGGACCGTTATTTTCGGGCATAGCGACGTCACCGCCGGAACCTCAATGCCTGCCCCCAAGACACTGTATGACAAACTGGTCGAATCTCACCGCGTATGCAGTCTGGGCGAGAATGACGATGAGCTTCTGCTCTATGTCGATAGAACGGTCCTGAACGAATACACCAGCCCGCAGGCCTTTACGGGCCTGCGTGAAGCGGGCCGGAGAGTCTGGCGGCCAGAGACGGCACTGGGCGTTGTCGATCATGTCAATTCAACAAGACCCGACCGGGATGTGCTTCTCAACGAGGAGCGCGACATCCAATCGGCCTATTTTGCGAAGAACTGCACCGATTTCGGCATCGAACTCTTCGACCTCTTCCATCGCCAACAGGGTATCGAGCATGTCGTGATGCCCGAACTTGGGCTGATCCTACCCGGCGAGGTCATCGCAGCCGGCGACAGTCACACGACCACCTATGGCGCCTTCGGCTCGCTCGGATTCGGTATCGGAACCTCGGATATCGAACACCTGCTGGCGACCCAGACACTGGTCTACCGGCGCCTGAAAAACATGTTGATCCGCATTGACGGCGTCCTGCCGGTCGGGATCACGGCCAAGGATGTGATCATGGCGGTGATCCGCGAAATCGGCGCATCCGGCGCGACCGGATTTGCCGTGGAGTTCGCCGGCCCCGCCATTTCCGGCTTCTCCATGGAAGGCCGCATGACGATCTGCAACATGGCGGTGGAATGCGGCGCCCGGGGCGCGCTGATGGCGCCTGACGAGACAACGTTCCGCTATATTGAAGGCCGCCCCCGCGCCCCGCGCGGCGCGCAGCTTCATGCCGCACGGGAAAGCTGGAGCCGCCTTCGCTCAGATCCCGGCGCCACATTCGAGCGCACCGTCGAGATCGATGCGGCAGAGATAGAACCCATGGTGACCTGGGGTACCAGCCCGGACCAGGCCGCCCCGATATCCGCCAGCATCCCCAACCCCGACGACGAACCCGACGCTGACCGCAAGCGCGATGCGTCGCGAGCGCTCACCTATATGGGGCTGGAGCCCGGCGCTGCTCTGAGTTCCATCCGCATCGATCACGCCTTTATCGGTTCATGCACCAATGCGCGCATCGAGGATCTGCGCGCGGCAGCCACCGTCCTCAGCGGGCGCAAGGTGGCGGCAGGAGTCAAGGCGATCATCGTTCCAGGTTCGAGCGAAGTGCGCCGTCAGGCTGAAACCGAAGGCCTCGACCGGATATTCCTGGACGCGGGGTTTGAATGGCGCCAGTCGGGCTGTTCCATGTGCCTGGCCATGAACGATGACGTTATCGCGCCCGGCAAGCGCTGCGCATCGAGCACCAACAGGAATTTCGAGGGCCGTCAGGGCGCGGGCGCGCGCACGCATCTGATGAGTCCGGCAATGGTTGCTGCTGCCGCCGTGGCGGGACACCTCTGCGATGTTCGCACATTGGGGACAGCCTGATGCCGTTTGAACCCTTCACTCGCCTCACAGCCCATATCGCGCCCCTGAGGGCGTCGAATATCGATACCGACGTGATCATGCCGAAGATCTTCCTGAAGGGGATCGACCGCAAGGGCCTCGATGCCGGCGTGTTCCATGACCTGAGGTTCCTGCCCAACGGCACGCCCGATCCGAAGTTCGTTCTCAACCGCGCACCCTGGACCGAGGCCCGGTTCCTCGTCGCCGGAGACAATTTCGGTTGCGGATCGAGCCGCGAGCATGCCGTCTGGGGCCTGCTGCAGCTCGGCATCCGCGCCATCATAGCCCCTTCCTTTGCCGGGATATTCTTCGACAATTGCGCCCGCAACGGCCTGCTGGCCATCGAGGCCGGCAGCGATGATGTCGACCACATCATGGACCATGCCCGGGCCGGCGCGAAGGTGACCATCGACCTGCCCGCCCAGACCATCGAAACGGTCGGATCCACCATCGCCTTCGACATCAGTGAACGGCGGAAATTCATGCTCATGAACGGCCTGGACGCTGTCGGGCTGACCCTGAAGCGGCGCGATGAGATCGCCGCCTTCGAAGCCAGTTATCTCGCAGAACGCGGCTGGCTGACCGAACCCGAGAGGATCGATAGATGAAAGCTCCACCCAGGAAAGTGGTCGTCACCCAGAAATTTTTCGACGATGCCGCCATCGACTTCCTGAAGTCACGCGGTTGCGAGGTTGAGATTGCGACACTGCCAGAGAACACGTCAGAAGCTGAACTCACACCGCCCCAGATCCGGGACCTTCTGGCCGGCGCCGGCGGCTGGATTGTCGGCCATCCGCGCATCACGCGGGAGGTCCAGTCCATGCTGCCTGACCTCGCCATCATCTCCCGGCGGGGGGTTGGATTTGAGAAGGTCGACACCGAGGCGGCGACCGAGCTTGGCAAGGTCGTGACCATTGCGGCCGGTGGCAACAATGATTCCGTGGCCGATCAGGTCATCGGCATGATGATCTCGATCGGGCGGCGCTTTCGCGAAGCCCAGATGGCAATGAACGAGGGCCGCTGGAACATTCTGGTCGGCACCGAGCTGTATCAGAAAACCGTGGGCATTATCGGCTTCGGGCGGATCGGGCGCAGTCTGGCGAAACGCCTGAAAGGGTTCAATGCCGAGATCCTCGTCAGCAGCCCTGACCTGACACTGGAAGAGGCCGACGAGCTTGGCCTTACGCTTGCGGACTTCGACACGCTGGTTGCCCGCGCCGACTATATCTCGGTTCATGCTCCCCTCATTGATGAGACGCGGCACATGTTCAATGCCGATGTTTTCTCGCGCATGAAATCCACCGCCATCCTGGTCAATTCCGCGCGTGGCGGTCTGGTAAACGATACCGACCTGCTGAACGCGCTCAAGAACAAGCAGATCCTCGGCGCCGGGCTCGATGTGTTCGAAAGCGAGGCCAATCCGGAACTGATGCCGGTCACCAATGAACTCATCGCCCTGCCGAACGTGATCGCCGCACCGCATGCCGGGGCGTCCACCGACGAGGCACTTGCGCGCACGAACATGATCGCGGCCATCTGCGTGGCTGATGTTCTCGACGGTGGGGATCCGCCGGCCCAATGCGTGGTGGCCGATGGCCGCAAGGCGGTGTCGGAGCTGCTCTGATGCGCGGTGCCGTATGGCGATGGTGCATATATCCATTCAGGCTGCGCACTGGCCGCCTACAGACCAGCTGGTAAGCTGCAACAAAGAAAACGAGAGTGAAACGTGAAGACGGTGACCGGGAGACTGGCGGGAAAAGTGATCATCATCACAGGGGCCAGCCGTGGCCTCGGTCGGCACTGCGCGCTGGGGTACGGCGCGGAGGGCGCGCATGTGGTGGTCGCGGCCCGCTCGAAAGCCCCGGCGGAGAACCTTCCCGGTTCCATCGGAGAAACAGCGAAACTGATCAAGGATGCCGGCGGGTCCGCGCTTGCTGTGGCATGCGATGTCGCCGACCGCTCTTCCATTGCGGCCATGGCCGAGACGGTGCTCAGGCAATTCGGGCGCATCGACGTATTGATGACCAATGCGATCTTCTACGCACCGGGCACGATCTCCACCATGGATCCCGACGACTGGGACAAGCAGTTCCAGGTCAATGTCCATGGCGTCTACCACGCCATCCGGGCCGTCCTGCCCACGATGTTGGACCAGGGCAGCGGAAACATCATCACGATCTCCTCGGTCGCCGCGAAGAAGCCGAGCCACTATGGCGCCACCAAGAGCGCTGTTGAATCCATGACCAATGCCTTTGCCGCCGAGCAGGTGGAGAACAATATCGCTGTGAACTCCATGCGCCCGGTCGCTGGCATCGAAACGCCCGGCTGGCTGAATGCGCGCCCTGCCAAGGCAAGGCAGGCCCGCGCCCACCGACTGTCGCCACCAGACAGTTATGTCGAGGCCGCGGTGCTACTGGCGATGCAGGACGCCGGCACAAGTACGGGCCAGCACTTTACAGATGCCGACATCCTCAAGCGGTTCGGGGAGCAAGGCAGCTTCGAGCGGTTCGCGGAAATGAACGCGCCGGTCTGGTCGGAGGAATCCCGCGGCCTCGAGAAGAGCGGCGGGTGAAGAAGGCCGACCTCGGGTAGATAGGAACAAATACTCGCCGAATGGCCGCAAACGAGCCGTGCGGGCGAGACCACAAAGGGAGCGAGAAGGATGAATGGCGCAGAAGCCTTTATTGGTACACTGAAGGCATGCGGCGTCGATGTCTGCTTTGCCAATCCGGGTACGTCAGAAATGCAGTTGGTAGCAGCCATCGACCGCGAGCCCGGCATGCGCGCGATCCTCGGCCTGTTCGAAGGCGTGGTGACCGGCGCGGCAGATGGCTATGGCCGGATGGCCGACAAGCCGGCGGTCACCTTGCTGCATCTTGGCCCGGGCCTCGGCAACGGGCTGGCAAACCTGCACAATGCCCGCCGCGCAGCAACGCCGATGATCAACATGGTCGGCGATCATGCGACCTATCACCTGCACCATGATGCACCGCTGACATCTGACGTGATTTCCGTCGCCAAGCCGATGTCGGACTGGGTGCGGGTGTCACGTTCCGAACGCGACCTTGCACAGGCCGGGGCGGAAGCCTTCTGCATCGCGCAAAGCTATCCCGGCAAGATCGCAACCGTGATCGTACCGGCTGACCATGCCTGGACGGAAGGCTCGGCTGTGCTTGAACCCCAGCCCCTGCCTGCGGCTCCGCGCAGTCCGGACTCTGTCATAGATACCGCCGCTGAGGCCCTGAAAGCCGGAACGGGAGACAAGTGCCTCTTCCTGGGCGGGCGTGCCCTGCGCGAGGAGACACTTGTCCTGGCCGGGCGGATCGCGGCGGCGACCGGCGCGCGGCTCGTCTGCGAGACCTTTCCAGCCCGCCTGCAACGCGGGGCCGGCCGGGTGCCGGTGGAGAAACTACCCTATTTCGGCGAGCAAGCGGAAGCCTTCCTCAAGCCCTTCGGCACCATCGTCTTCTGCGGGACGGAGCCACCGGTCTCCTTCTTCGCATACCCGGACAAGCCGAGCTGGCTGTCGCCAGCCGGAGCCAATCTCGTGCGGCTTGCCTCGCAGCGGGAAGACACTTATGCGGCGCTCTCCGCACTTGCCGAGGCGCTGGAGGCCCCTGCGGAACCGATGGGCATCCAGGAACGTGCAATCATTCCCGCCGAACCGGGCAAGCTTTCGCCCAAAGCCATCGGCGCCATCCTGTCCGAACTCATCCCGGAAGATACCATCGTGTCAGACGAATCTGCCACGGCCGGACTGGCCGTCTATGGCCTGACCGCCGGCGCGCAACGGCATGACTGGCTCACCCTCACCGGAGGCGCCATCGGCCAGGGCATGCCGCTCGCCGTCGGCGCAGCGGTGGCCTGTCCGCACCGCAAGGTCATCGCCCTGCAGGCCGATGGCTCGGGCATGTATACAAACCAGGCCCTGTGGACGATGGCACGCGAGGAACTCGACGTCACCACCATCGTCTTGAACAATGGCTCCTATGCGATCCTGAACATCGAGCTCTCCAGGGTAGGTGTGCAAAACCCCGGACCCAAGGCGCTCTCCATGCTCGACCTCACCCGGCCTGAGATCAACTGGTGCCAGATTTCCGAGGGCATGGGCGTTCCGGCCATGCGCGCTGCGACAAGCGAGGAGTTTCGCAATGCCATGCTGGAGGCGCTCGGCACCAGGGGCCCGCACCTGATTGAGGCGATTCTCTGAGATGGCGGGCTCGCTCGATCTTCTGCCGGCTTCCTATGAGGATTTCCGCCGGAAATCGGAACAGCGCATGCCGCGCTTCCTGTTCGACTATATCGATGGCGGGGCCACCGCCGAGGTTACCCTGCGCAGGAATGTCGCCGACTGGGAGGCGGTGAAGCTGAACCAGAAAGTGCTCTGCGACGCCTCACAGATGGACTGCAGCGTGGAGCTGTTCGGCGAAACCCTGGACATGCCGGTCGTCCTCGCACCGATCGGCATGGGCGGCATGTCGGCCCGGCGCGGCGAGGCGCAGGCCAAGCGCGCCGCCGATGCGGCGGGCATCCCGTTCTGCCTCTCCACCGTCGGCATCTGCCCCGTGGAAGAAGTCGCCGGCGTGTCCGAGACGGCCTGCTGGTTCCAGCTCTACATGCTCAGGGACCGGGGCATTGTGCAGGAGATTCTCGACAGCGCGTGGGAGCATGGCGTGCGCACCCTGCTCTTCACCATCGATCTTGCCGTGCTCGGAACACGCTACCGCGACATACGCAACGGGATGACCGGCGGCCTCGGGCCGTGGGGGAAGCTGCGCGCAGGCCTTATCGACTATGCGATCCACCCCGGCTGGGCTCTGGATGTGGGACTGAAAGGCGGGCCGCACGGCTTTGGCAATCTGGCGAAATATGTCGGCCATTCGACCAATCCACGCGACTATGCCGCCTGGGTCACACAACAGTTCGACAGCTCCGTGACCTGGGCCGACATGGAATGGCTACGCAATGTCTGGAAAGGCAATCTGGTCCTGAAGGGTATACTCGATACCGGCGATGCGCGGCAGGCTATCAGTGTCGGCGCCGACGGCATTGTGGTCTCCAATCATGGCGGGCGCCAGCTCGATGGTGTTGAGTCCACCGCCGTCATGCTGCCGCGGATCGCCGATGCGGTTGGGTCGGATACGACGATTTTAGTGGATGGCGGCATACGCTCGGGACAGGATGTGGTCCGTTCGCTGGCCTTGGGCGCAAAAGCAGCGCTGATCGGCCGGCCCTGGGTGTTCGCACTGGGCGCTGGCGGCGCGCCGGCCCTGTCGCGCATGCTGGCGCTGATGAAGCAGGACATTCGCACGGCACTGGGCTTGACGGGGCTTCCGAAAGCCTCAGAGGTCACCGAAAAGATATTATTGAGGGAGTGACACCATGGACCTTCTGGAACAAATCCGCGCGGTGGTGGGCGATACGGGCCTGATCACCGGAGAGGATGTCGGCAAGCGCCCAGCCGACTGGCTCGGCAGTACATCTTGCGCGGCGAAGGCCGTGGTGCGCCCCCGCTCGACTGAGGAACTTTCCGAGGTCATGAAACTCTGCCATGCGGCGCGCCAGCCCGTGGTTCCCGCTGGTGGGCTCACAGGCCTCGTCCATGGCGGGGTCGCTACGGGCGACGAGTTGCAGATCTCGTTTGAGCGCATGCGCGCCATTGAGGAGATCGACCCCATCGGCAAGACGGCAACCGTCCAGGCTGGTGTCCCCTTGCAGGCGGTCCATGAGGCGGTGACCGAGCACGGCCTGATCTATGGCGTCGATCTCGGCGCGCGCGGCTCGTGCACGATTGGCGGGAATATCTCCACCAATGCCGGCGGCAATACAGTGATCCGCTATGGCATGACGCGCGAGAACATTCTCGGTCTGGAAGCCGTGCTGGCCGACGGGACCATCGTCTCGTCGATGAATACCCTGCTCAAGAACAATGCCGCCTATGACCTGAAACAGCTTTTCATCGGCAGCGAGGGCACGCTGGGACTGGTCACACGCGCAGTGCTGCGCCTGCAGCCGGCCCCGATCAGCGATGCCACGGCCATTCTCGCCATCGACAGCTTCGACAAGCTCAAGCAGATCTTCTCCATGACAAGCAGCCGGCTCGGCTCGCTGGTGCGCTCCTTCGAGGTGATGTGGAGCGACTATTACAACATGATCGGCGTGGAAAGCGGTCGCCACCAGCCGCCTCTGGCAGCCGGACATGCCTATTACGTTATTGTGGAGATTGCCGGTATCGATCCGGAGCGCGACACGGCCCTGTTCACTGAAGTGCTGAGCGAAGCCCTGGAGCAGGAGGTCGCTGCCGACGCCGTCATCGCCACCTCTAAGGCCCAGCGCGACGCCATCTGGGCCATCCGCGAGGATATCGAAGGGCAGATCAAGGCGATGATGCCGGGCATCGCCTTCGATGTCAGCCTGCCCATCGTGCGGATGGACGACTATATCAACGACGTGAAGGCGAACCTCACGGAAACCTGCGGCGAGGAGTCGATAATGGCTGTCTTCGGCCATATCGGCGACAGCAACCTGCACCTTCTCGTCGCGCCGCGCCCGTGGAGTGGGGAAGCCAAGCATCGTGCGGAAGAGATCGTCTACCGCCCCCTGACAAAGCTGAACGGATCGGTCTCGGCCGAGCACGGTATCGGGCTGGACAAGCGCGAATGGCTGCCGCTCTCGCGCACGCCGGAAGAGCTTGCTCTGATGCGCCAGCTGAAATCTGCGCTGGATCCGTACGACCTGCTCAATCCGGGCCGCGTGCTCGAGGAGGTCTGAGGGCTGCCCCCGCCTCTCAGCCCTGGCTCGCATTCGCAGCGAGCAGGCAGATGAAGCCTAGATAGACCGCACTCATGATCAGGCCGGACAGCCAGCCGATCTTCCTGCGTGTCATGATGAAGCCCGCCAGCACCAGCGCGGCGAGGATCATCACTGGCAGGTCGAGACGCAGCGAGGCCGGATCGAACGCCGCCTTTCCGGCAAGCCCGGCGGCCCCGCCAACGGCGAAGATGTTGAAGATGTTCGAACCCACGATCCCGCCGATCGCCACATCGGACTTCTTGTGAAACGCTGCTGCGACGACGGTCGCGAGTTCCGGTAGCGACGTCCCGAAGGCAATGATGGTGAGACCGATCAGCTCCTCGCGCACGCCGAGATCGGAGGCAATGGCCGAGCCGTTGGCGACCAGCAGGTGCGCCCCTAGCGGCATGCCGACAAGCCCGACGAGGATCAGGCCCAGCGTCTTCAGCGTGACGCCGTCATCGCCCGCAATCTCGTCGATATCCTCAAGCACCGGATCGTCGCCCGGGGACTGTAGCGCACGGCGCCACATATAGGCGACATAGAGGAGGACACCGAGGAAGAGGCCGGCTCCGACCGTCGTATCGATTGCCCCGTGCAGATAGGCCACGCCAGCAAAGGCCGCTGTCGCGATCAGCATGACCACGGCATGCCGGCGCAGGCCGGTAACATGGGTGCGGATCGGATAGATCAGCGCCGGAGCGCCGAGCACCAGGAATACATTGGCGATGTTCGAGCCGATGATATTGCCGATGGAAATGCCGTCATTGCCAGTCAGCACAGCCTGAACCGAGACAAAGAGTTCCGGTGCAGACGTGCCGAATGCAACAACGGTCAGCGAGATGATCAGCGCCGGGATGTTCAGCGCCGCGGCCAGGCCGACCGTGCCACGCACCAGCAGGTCCCCGCACACGACAAGCAACGCGAGACCGGCGATGACGAGAGCGCATTCGAAAAGCATGAAGCAGGCGTCCTTTTAAAGTTGTGTGCTGTCGGCCGGTGTGTCTGCATCCTGCGATTTCTGATGCCGGCTAGCCGCCATGCGTCCCAGAATTGGGGCGATCAGGATCACGAGGATCAGCCGCGAGATTTGCATGGTCATGATCAGCGGCAGGTCTACATCGATGCTGGCTGCCGTCAGCAGCACAACATCCACGCCGCCGGGATTGAGCGCCATATAGGCGGTGAGGAAATCGACATGAGCCCAGGCGGCCGCCAGCGCGGCCAGCCCCACGCAAAGCAGCAGGATCGCCACAATACCGGCCAGGATGCGTGGAACCAGCCGAGCACTGTGCGCCAGGGATTCCCGAGTGAAGCTCAACCCGACATTCCAGCCGATAACACAGAATGCCAGAGCCGACGCAACCGGCGGGACCTGCACGCCGCCCCAGTGAAAGAGCTGCACCGCAACCCCGCCAAACAGGGGGAAGAAGATGGCCAGGAGAGGTGAACGCAGCAGCCTGGCAATCACAAGACCCACCACTACCAGCGCGGCGCTGATCGCAAGCGCGGCCGCGTCAATCGGTGGGAACCAGATCGTGCCCGCCATGCCCGGCAGGGGCACGCCAGGGTCGCCATGCCGCGGCGAGCCGAGAAACATCGCCATGGCAATGACTGCAAGAACGGCCCAGATGAGCCGGAGATAATGCATCAGCGCGACGATGCGCTTGTCGCCGCCATAAGCCTCCGACAGGACCACCATGGTGGAGGCTCCGCCTGGAGACATGCCCCAGATCCCTGCCGTCCCCGGAAACAGGCGCAACCAGGTCGCCCCTACGCCCAAGGCAAAGATTCCGAAGATCATCAAGAGGTTCATCACGACAATAAGCGGCCAGTGCGGCAGGAACTGCGCGAGAAGCTCAGGTGACATCACCCGTGCGATCACACAGCCGAGTACGGCTTGTGCAACGATCGGCAACCGGCGCGGGATCCTTGCCCCAGGCAGATAAATCGCCACGATCATGCCTGCGACCAGCGGACCGAGCATCAGCGCGCCGGGAACATGCCCGACGCGCATGACAGCCGTCAGCGCAAGTGTGAGCACGATCAGCACGCCCCACGATCTGGCAAGTTTGAACCGCATCATTCTGCGGCCGACTCGGCCTGCCGGTGCGCCGCATGCGCTTGCCAGCCAAGCGGCAGAATGGCCTCCCGGCCTTCCGGGGCTGGCAGCGCACACGACGATCGCATCAGTTTGTCTGCTCCTGCTCGACCGGGTTGGTCAACGTGCCGATCTTCTCAATCGAAATGGTGCAGACATCGCCGGGCTTGAGCCAGAGCGGTGGCTTGCGCAGCGCGCCGACACCGGCCGGCGTGCCGGTCACGATCACATCGCCAGGCGCCAGGGTCATCACCTCCGACATCAGGCTGACAAGCGTGGCGATGTCGAAGATCAGGTCGTCTGTCGATGCGTTCTGAACCTCTTCGCCATTCAGCACGGTGGTCAGGCGTAGTCCCTTGCAACCCTCGGGCAGCTCATCGGGCGTAACCAGCTCCGGCCCAAATGCGCCGGTCTTGTCGAAGGTCTTGCCGACCGTCCATTGCTGGGTCCTGATCTGATAGTCACGAACCGAGGCCTCGTTGAAAAGGGCATATCCAGCGACATGGTCGAGCGCGTCTTCCTTGTCGATATGATGCCCGCCCTTGCCGATGATGACGGCCAGTTCGCCTTCATAATCCAGCATGTCTGAAACCTTCGGCCGGATGATCGGCGCGCCGGCGCCCACCAGGCTGTTGGCGAAGCGGGCGAAGACGGCCGGATATTCCGGCACCTCGAACCCGCTCTCCTCGGAATGGTCCTTATAGTTGAGGCCGATGCAGATGATCTTCTCCGGAGCCGGCACGGGCGGGAGAAACTCGATCTCATCGACCGAGAGCTTTGGCGACATGGAGAGATCGCGGGCAAGCTCGAGAACCGCCTGGCGGTCGTGCAGCGCGCTCTTCAGGTCGCGCCCCAATTCGGCGACGAGACGGCCGTGATAGAAGTCGCCCGCGCGGATCGCGACACCTTCGCCTTCGCTGGTCTTGTAAGTGATGAACCTCATGGGGCTGTCCTCTCTCGCTATGCTTCAGGAACTATATGCTCGGCCAGTGATCAGACGCTGTAGATCGCCCCGGTGACGGCCGCCGCTACCATGGCCAGCAGGCTGAGCGCCAGCGTCCAGGGCCAGGCGAAGCGCTGCATCGACCCGATATCGGTCCGCAGCAGCGTAGCGACGAAATAGATCGGCGCGATCAGCGGGCTGAGCGAGTGGCACGGCATACCGATCAGCCCGGCGCGTGCGATTACCTCCGGCGGGACGCCATAGGCCGCGCCCGTCTGGCCCAGAATGGGCAGCACACCGAGGAAGAAACTGTCGGTCGACAGGAGCACCAGCAGCGGAATGCTGAGCAGCGCCGTGATGAAGCCGAAATGCGGCCCCCAGCTCTCGGGAACGACGGCGATCAGGCTGTTCGCCATGGCCTCGACCATGCCGGATTCGGTAAGAACCCCGGTGAACGAGCCGGCCGCCAGGATCAGAGTGACCAGCATGATCGCGGTATTCGCATGAGGCTTGAGCACATCCTGCTGGGCTTTGACATTTGGGAAGTTCACGGTGGCGGCGACAGCGAACCCGACCATGATCAGGGCCGGAAGCGGCATGATGCCCAGAGCCAGGCTGACCATAAGACCGATGGTCAGTGGGAGGTTGAACCAGAAATTCTTCGGCTTGATCACCTTGCGTGGCTTCTGCCGGCTTTCCAGTTCGCCCCCCTCGCCCACAACCATTGTCGCTTCAGCCAGGAGTCGGCGGCGCTCCGAGCGCCCGAGAATATAGGCGAACACAAGTGTCGCGCCCAATGTGAGGAACATGGCCGGCAGCATGGGCGTGACGATGTCGGTCAGCTCGACATTCAGGGAGATCGCCGCGCGCGCTGCAGGTCCGCCCCAGGGCAGCCAGTTGAGCACGGGATTGATCAGTCCGAGCAGCAGCGCCATGATCAGCGGATTGATCCCCACCCGTCGATAGATCGGGAACATGGAAGTGATGGTGATCAGCACGGCGGAGGCGCCATCGCCGTCTAGCGAGGTAATAATGACCAGGATGGCCGTGCCCATCACGATCCTCACGGGATCGTCTCCCACGACAGCCAGGATCCTGTTGATGAAGGGTTCGAACAGGCCGCACTCATACATCAGCATGAAATAGAGCATCGCGAAGACGAGCATCACGGCGGTCGGGGCGGTCTGGATGATGCCCGACACCATCATGCCGCCAATCTCGGGTCCGAATCCGCCCAGTAGCGCGAACACGATGGGAATGAGGATCAGTCCGGCAACGGCGGAGATCCGGTGTGTCATGACCAGCACCGTGAACAGTCCGATCGTGGCAAAGCCAAGAAGTGCCGTCATTGAGGTTTCCGCCCTATTCAGGAAATGAATGATTTTTTCTGCCGCGAGCGGGCAGTCTGGTCACTTAACTTATGCATAGGGTGCAAAAATCGGGAGAGCCAGCACGACAAGCAACTGGAACGATACGAAAAACGTATGATATCCTGATGCAGAATGGAAAATAGTATACACAGCAAAAAACGGGGATGATTCGAGATCCTCAAGGCCGCCAACTGCCGGCGCAACAGGGCTTTCATGCCTCCCTGTCCGGGAGATGAGAGACCTTGGACCATCCGGCACATGATGCGCCTGATACATGATTGGTGACGCATGGATTCCAGATGGCTTGAAGACTTCCTCGCCCTGATCGACACGGGAGGGTTCTCCCGTGCGGCAGAGAAGCGAATGATCAGTCAGCCCACTTTCAGTCGTCGGATCCGGTCGCTGGAGGAATGGGTTGGCGCGACCCTTGTCGACCGCAGCACGCATACGATGCGGCTCACGCCTGCCGGGCAGCGTTTCCGCTCGGTCGCCGAAGCCACGCTTCGCCGGCTGGAGCTTGGGCGCGAGGAAGCCCGCGCCGTCGCCAAGGCCTCCTCGGAGACCCTGCGCTTTGCCTCGACCCATGTGCTGTCGCTCACCTTCTTCCCCGCCTGGCTGCGCCGGCTGGAATCGGACGAGCCCTCCACAGTGACCGTGGAACTGACCGCCGACCATATGGTGGCCTGCGAACAGCTGATGGTGGATGGCTCGGCGCAGTTCCTGCTCTGCCATCACCATGAGGCCGCCACCACACGACTGGTTTCAGATTTCCGGTCGATCCAGCTGGGAGAGGACACACTCCTGCCGGTCATGTCGCCTCACCTGGCCGAAAGCGCGACCCTTGAAACGGCGCCAAAGCTCGCCTTTGCGCCGGAGTCCGGCATGGGCCGGATCCTGACCGCAGCCTGGAGCGCCAAGGGCATGCCCGCGCCCAGCCATCCGATCTTCACCTCGCATCTCGCCAGCGTACTGACTGCCATGGCCAAGGATCACAGGGGTGTGGCCTGGACGGCGCTCAGCCTGGTCGAGGACGATCTTGCATCCGGTAGGCTGGTGCGTGCTGGCAACGAAGAGCACGATATTCCGATCGAGATCCGCCTTTGGCGCCCGAAGGCCCGCCAGGCGCCTGCCGCTGAACAGCTTTGGAGCAAGATCCTCAAGCGGAAATCCGAATAGAGGCGGCCGACCTGCGGCACATCATTTTATGCGCCCCGTGAATTGGTCGCTGGCTGGAGAGTGCTCTACATTCCGCGCTCGCGGCGGAGCCAGACCAGATGACCAAAACCAATACCCACCGCATCGCGGTGATCCCCGGGGATGGAATCGGCAAGGAGGTCATGCCCGAGGGGCTGCGCGTGCTCGATGCCGTCGCGTCGAAATACGATTGCGGGCTCCAGTTCGACAGCTTCGAGTTTGCCAGCTGCGACTATTATCTCGAGCATGGCCAGATGATGCCGGACAACTGGAAACAGCTGGTCGGCGGGCATGACGCGATCTTCTTCGGCGCCGTGGGCTGGCCGGAAACCGTGCCCGATCATGTCTCGCTCTGGGGCTCACTGATCCAGTTCCGGCGCGAGTTCGACCAGTATGTGAACCTGCGTCCGGCCAAGCTGATGCCCGGCGTTCCCAGCCCGCTTGCCGGCCGTGCGCCGGGCGATATCGACTTCTATATCGTGCGCGAGAATACTGAAGGCGAGTATTCCTCCATCGGCGGCAAGATGTTCCCGGATACCGACCGCGAGGTGGTGATCCAGGAAACGGTGATGACCCGGATCGGCGTCGACCGGATCCTGCGCTATGCCTTCGAGCTCGCCCAGAGGCGGGGGAAGAAACACCTGACCTCAGCCACCAAGTCCAACGGCATCTCGATCACCATGCCCTATTGGGATGAGCGCGTGGAGGAGATGGCAAAATCCTATCCCGATGTGCGCTGGGACAAGTATCATATCGACATTCTGGCGGCCCATTTCGTGCAGCATCCCGACTGGTTCGATGTCGTGGTGGCCAGCAATCTGTTCGGGGATATCCTGTCCGATCTCGGTCCGGCCTGCACCGGCACCATCGGTATTGCGCCAGCGGGCAATATCAATCCAGAGCGCCGTTTTCCCTCACTGTTCGAGCCCGTTCATGGCTCGGCGCCCGACATTGCCGGCCAGTGGATCGCCAATCCCATCGGCCAGATCTGGTCGGCCTCGCTGATGCTCGACCATCTCGGCGAGACCGAAGCCGCCGCCATGGTGCTGAAGGCCATTGAGGATGTGCTGGCCCAGCCGCAATACCGCACGCGCGATCTCGGCGGCACTGCATCGACGGAAGACTGCGGCAAGGCCATCGTCGACGCCCTGGGCGCCTGAACCGGAACGCGCGTCCCTACCCCACAAAAAAAGCCAGCGGCCCGGAAGACCGCTGGAACAGGTGTTGGAGGAAACTCTACGCAGAAGTTTCCGGGAGGAAAGGTTTGCCGGCTCCCGCCACGCAAAAAGCGGGAGCCGGTTTTGATCGTCAGAAGTCCTTGGAGACTTCGATGCCGTAGGTACGGCCGGGAGAATAAGTTCCCCGCGGGATGCGCGAGCCAGCAATGTCGAGCGTGGTGTAGCGATTGTCGAACGCGTTATCGACGAAGCCCATGATCTTCCAGTCATTGGCCGTGTCCACCCCGAGGCGGAGGTCGACAATTTCCGGATTGGACAGTTCATCCTGATTGTCATTGTCGGTATAGCCGTCCCAACCATTGCGGTAGGAGGCGTAGCTGACAAGGTCGAGCTGGTCGGTGATCGGCCGCTCATAGGTCATGATCGTCGACAGGGAGTATTTGAATGTCTTCGGCACGCGATTGCCGGTGAAGTCATCATCCCCGAAGTCATAGTCTTCGAATTTCGCATCGAGATACCCTGCCGCGACATCGAAACGGAGGCCGCTTATGGGCGAGGCGCTGACTTCCAGTTCCACACCCTTGTTGCGGATCTCGCCGGCATTCACGCCGAGCTCGACAACCGGCAGGAGCGGGTCCTGGACATCGATCAGGGTGCCTTCGCGGTCCTGCTGGAAGGCGGCCAGGTTCACCCGAAGGCGGTTATCGAACCATTCGGTTTTCAGGCCAACCTCGTAGCTCACGCTCTCTTCGGAATCGAAAGGTTGCAGCTCTCGCGTCACGGCGACCGGGTTGAAGCCACCGGCCTTGAAGCCCTCCACAACCTTGGCATAAGCGAGAATGAAGTCGTTCGGCCGATAGTTGATACCGCCGCCCAGGCTGACATTCTCGAAGGTCGCGTCATTTGAGCCGGCAACCTCGAAGTCGACGCCATCGAGCAGGAAGGCCACGATCTCGCCGCAGGCAACCGGGCAGTCCTCGGTATAGCCCTGCGAGAAGTCGATCGTCTTCTCATCGCGGGTGAAGCGCGCATTGCCCCAGATTTCCAGCTGCGATGTGAGGTCGTAGCTCACTTCCGCGAACGCGGCATAGGAAGTCAGCTCCTGCTCATTCTGGAACATGAGCGGGAAGGTGTCGCCGAGATAACCCGTCAGCCCAGTCTCACCGGCTGTCAGGCCAATGGCGCTGATCGGAGTTCCCGTCGGGATGCCAAAGGCTTCGAACTGCGGCGGTGTCACGCCACTGGCGAACATGTCGGCGAGATTGACCCCGCCCAGCGCACCATAGAAGTTCCCGCCCTGGGGATTGTAATAGCTCAGGTTGAGCTTCTCATCGAGATAATTCACCCCCACGAGGAAGCTGAACTTCTCACCGATATCGCCGGTATAGCGCAGCTCGGAGAAGATCGACTCCTGGGAGGCGTCATAGGTCCGGCCTGAGACAAAGAAGTCGGTGTAGTCGTCATCACGGCTGAGGCCGAGCTCTGCGTCCCGATAGCTCACGACACCCGACAGAACGCCAGCATCAGTCGTCCAGCTCACTTCCTGGAAGGCGTGGAACTGTTCGAAGTTCTTATAGGTCGGCCAGTCGCGGAACTGGTTGTCAGTGTCATCCGGGGAGGTGCCCGGAATTTCAACGGAATGCTCGCTGTCGAGGAACCCTGTGTCGGCATCCGGTGCAGACACCAGCAGCGGAAAGCCGCCCTCGGTGTCGATATACTCAACGGTTGTCAGGAATTCCAGGCTGGAGGATGGCGTGAACAGGAGGCGGCCGCGGATCGATCCGACCTCCTCGGCATCGGTGGTGACATCCTGGTTTGCGATATAGTCGAAACCGTCATTCTGATCAATGTAGAGCCCGGACACCCGCAGGGCCAGCTTGTCCTCGACAAGCGGTGTGTTCACCGCCGCGCGCACTTCCGCCCGCTCCTTGCTGCCGATGAGCACATCGACATAGCCGCTCTGGTCGAAGCCCGGGCGCGCGGTGATGACATTGACCGCGCCGCCCACGGCGTTCCGGCCGTACAGGGCGGCCTGCGGGCCGCGCAGGATCTCGATCCGCTCGGTGTCGTAGAAAGTCGCCGTCGAGAACAGCAGGCCGCCGATATAGACACCATCGCGATAGAGCCCGACACTGGGGTCTTCATCGGCGAGGTTCCGGCCGCTGCCGCGAATGGAAATCTCCGAGGAGGTTTCGCTGTCCTGAGTGAAGGACGCGTTGGGAACGAGTTCCACGAAGTCGCTGACCTCATCCAGGTTGCCGGCCTCAACCACATCCGCCGACAGCACCGAGATGGCATCGGGAATGTCCTGCGCGCTCTCGGCCCGCTTGCGCGCAACGACGGTGATCGTGCCCAGCCGGGCTTCGCTCTCATTCTGGACTTCGGTGGCGCTGTCCTGCTGGGCCTCGGCCTGCTGCGCATGAGCCTGTGGTGCCGCTACTGCACCACACGCCACGGCAAGCGTCAGCGCCGAGACCGTCCATTTGTGAGACCGGAAAAGAGCGCCCGACGAGGCTCTCAGGAAATTGCTCCGATTGATTGTGTTCTGCATGAATTGTCCTCCCGAAACTGTGCGCTTTTGCGCTCATGCTTATTCTTCTTTTTGCAAACACGCCCGGGCGCGATCGCGGGCCGAACTCCACCGGCCACTGGCGTGCGATCGCCAGTGAGTGCGATTGGTGAGATCGGATGAGGGGCTCTTTAGCGCCGTCAAATCGGCGAGAATGGCGCCCCGGCCTTTATGCCTTGTCCGCTAGCCCTCCATTCAACCCAATTCCAGGTCCATGATGTACGTGTACTGCTGGCCTGAATGGAGATCGCGCTCTTCCACCCCGCCCTGGGGCATCTTCCGGGGATAGGAAATCTTGAGCACATGCAGGTTTGGCACTGGGAAGTGCATCACCTTGGCCGCATCCACATCGTAAATCCTGCCGATATTCTCCGCGCTCAGGGCCGGGCTCTGGCAATAGCGCTCATAGCTCTCCTGACTGTCGAACATGAGATCCATGGTGACCCAGAACGGTCCCGCCACTTTCGAGCGCACCTGACGGCAAACTTCGCTAACCTTAGGCATCGACATTCTCCCGGACTGCGGCGACATCCACAAATTCCATGCGCACCAGCTCCATGGGATCGTCGACGCTGACCACATGGTTCAGCTCGAACTGGTAGACCGGCCCGCGATCGATATCGGCCGGCGTGAAGGCAAGGCCATAGCTCGGCAGTTCCAGTCCGTCGCGGATCGGCATGTGGAAGAAATAGGGATTACAGGCCTTGGCGATCTCGCTCGCCATCTCCTGGCTTTTCGCCGTGATCACGCACATTGCGCCGATCTCGCGCGGCCTCGGTGTATCGGGCGGCGGCGGTACGCCATTCACACCATTCCAGCCATACATGCGCACGGAGATGTGGAAGTCGCCCTCCTCTGCATCGGTCGCCGACAGGGCGCGAGCATTGAGAACGCTCACCATCCGGTCATGGAAAACCTGCGGTTCGGCCAGCACGTTCGGATCGGTGATGCCGATGATCATGATCGTCTGGAACAGGCTGCCGGAAGCGCCTTCCAGTTTCATCGTGTAGGGTTTGGGCTCCCAACGGGTTCCCGTAACGCGCACCTTGGTATCGGTGAGCTGCTCGTATTTCGAGTTTGTCGAATCAAGCACGCCGCCCGGCTCGGTCAGGCGCCAGGGGTCCTTGTTTTCGTACAGCAAGTGACCGGAAATCGAGTGCACCGTGGCCTTTGCCTCAGGCGCAAGCGGTTCGATATCGAAACCATCCTCGTGGATCTCGATGAAGACGCCGCGCTGGCCGGTGGTCATGGAAGTCGACTGACCGCCGCATTCGCTGACCTTGCCGGCATGCCAGCAGGCAGCCGGCGGCGCGCCCTTCCAGAGGCCGAACGCCCCGATCACGGCCGGATCGGATGTGCGTCCACCGATAATGATGTCGGCTCCGGCCTCCAGCGCCGCGAAATAGGGCTCGGGGCCCATGAGCGCGACAATGTGCAGGCATTTGTCGATTGTCTCTTCCGTTAGGTCGCCGAGCGGCGGGAGGTTTGAAATCTTTCCTTCGGCCAGCTTCTTCTTGACGATCTGAGGGGACTGCTCGGAATAGAGCACCGCGATCTTGGGAGCGTAGCCAAGCTCTTCTGCGACCTCGAGGACGATATCGCGCGTCCAGTTGACATTGAGGTCGCCCCCGGCCTGGCCACTGGTCCCGATCAGGATCGGGATACTGGCCTTCTTCTGGGCAGCCATCAGCAGCTCAAGGTCAGCCTTCACCGCGCGGCGATTGTTCTTGGAAACCCCCTTGGCGAGATAGGCCGCGCCGCTATCGGTCGAGCCGGCATCCATCGCCATCGCATGAGGTCCGCGCGACAGGGCGATCTCGACCTCTTCGGGGAAGATACCGACACCCAACGATCCCACAGGTACGTAGATCTTCACCGGCGAGAAATCGGAGGATGTTGTCATGTTGCTTCCCTTTTGTTTTGCCGTCGCGGCATTTTCATTATCGAAATTGATAATATTCAGGCTCGCTTACCGCTAATCGAAAAACAGACTGCAACGATGCATTTGCGGTATACAGACCGCTTGCACAGTCTGCGGATCTGACCATTGGAAAGCGCCGACAGGCCGTCAGCCGGGATCGACTGCCCTATTGACAGATTTCGCGCTTGCACCAAAAACCGCCGCCAGATGGTGCTCCCCTAACCGGGGGCTAAGAGGGAAGCCGGCGTAAATCCGGCGCTGTACCCGCAACTGTCAGCCAGGAGCTGATGGCCAATCAAGCCACTGGAGCCCGCGGGCTCTGGGAAGGCGGCCAGAAGCATTGATCGGCGAGCCAGGAGACCTGCCATCGCGTCGTTTGCCCAAGGCCGGGACAAGCCAGCGGGCGGCGGAGCCATCCTCCGTTTCACGACAATTCGCCGGCTGCTTGGCTTGCAAGCAGCCTTCGTCTTGCAAAGCCGCGCGCTTTTGCGTGCGCGACACGGAGTATGAGACTTGCTCAGAACCTTGTTACTGGCCGGATCGACCATCCTTCCGGCATTCACATTCGCCACAGCCCAGGAGTCTTCCGAACAGCGGCTCGATACGGTCATGGTCTCCGGGCTGCGGCCGGTTCCCGGCGACACCCTGACCGAAGACATCGCAATCTTGTCGCAGGAAGACCTGGACATCCGCGACACACCCTTCCTCGCCGATCAGCTGCGCGCGGCACCGGGGGTCGCGATTTCGCGGTCCGGCGCCCTTGGCGGACTGACCCAGGTGCGCATTCGCGGCGCCGAAGCCAATCACACACTGGTCCTCCTCGATGGGGTCGAGTTTTCCGACCCGGTGACCGGCGAGACCGACTTCGCCCTGCTTTCGGGGCTGGATCTGGAGCGCGTCGAAGTCCTGCGTGGCGAACAATCCTCGCTGCATGGTTCTGACGCAATCGGCGGCGTGATCGGCCTTTATACCTCCGGCCAGGCCGGTCTCAACGTAGGGGCCGAGGCCGGTTCACATGACACTTTTCGCGGTTCGGCAGGCTTCGGCATGGCCGGTGAGGCCTATAGCTTCGGCGGCGCCATGGCCGGGTTCACGACCCAGGGCGTCGATAGCGCCGGCCTCGACGGCGAAACGGATGGCTCCGACAGCCGCTCTGGCCTCTTGCGCGCCACGCTCACCCTCGGCCAAGGCTGGGACGCAACCATGCTCGCGACGTATAGAGAGTCGGACTCACAATTCGACAGCGATACCGATTTCGATGGTCTTCTCGATGATGTCGATCGCGAAACGGCGGCCGAGCAATCCATCCTCGGCATCGCTCTTGCCGGCCGCACCGGGCCGGTCGATCACGTCTTCCGTGCCAATTACAATCGTGTCGATCGGACAAACCGCGCCGACGGCACCTACACCGATTCAACACTGGGCGAGCGCACCAAGCTTGCGTGGAGCCCGTCCATCGCAATCGGAGGCGATGATGTCCACCAGACGCTGAGCGCGGTTCTCGATTTCGAACAGGAAGACTATGAGCGCCAGTCGATGGATCTCGCCTTCGGCGATCCGAATCAGAGCCAGAGTTTCGAAACTTTCGGCGCGGCGGCGGAATATCGCGCGCAGATCGGCCGGCTCAGCGTAAATGCCTCGGTCCGCTTCGATGACAATGACGGGGCGTTCGAAAATGCCGTGACCTGGCGCGCGGGGGCGGCCTATGGTTTCGGTTTCGGCGGGCGCCTGCGCGGATCGCTTGGTACCGGGGTCAAGAACCCGACCTTCACCGAACTGTTCGGCTTCTATCCGGGCAGCTTTACAGGCAATCCGGACCTCGAACCTGAAAAATCAACGAGCTGGGAAGTCGGCTGGGATCAGGAATGGGACCGCTTCGGCGCGTCGGTGACCGTGTTCGAAGCAGAACTGGAGGACGAGATCTACACCGCCTACACGCCGGACTTCCTGTCAACGCCGGACAACCGGGCCGCTGACAGCAAGCGCTCAGGGGTCGAACTTGCCGCGCGCTGGAGCCCGACCCGGCAGCTCGCTTTGGCCGGCCAGGTCACAAGGGTGGAGAGTTCGGCCGACGATGGCAGTGACGAAATCCGTGTCCCGGAAACCACGGCCAGTGTCTCGGCAAACTGGCTTGCAAATGAGGATGGTCTGAAAATCGGCGCCGCCCTGGACTATGTCGGCGCGCAGGACGATTTCAATTTCGGGACATTCCCGTCAACCCGGGTCACACTCGACTCCTATGCCATGGCCTCGGTGACAGCGGAGATCCCAGTGAGCGAAAGGCTCGCCATCACGCTGCGTGGGGATAATCTGTTCGACGAGGAGGTGACGGATGTATTCGGCTATTATGGGCCTGGCGCCGGCGCCTATATCGGGCTGAGGCTGAGATAGGCCATGATGAGACTGGCGATCCTCGTTTTCTGCGGCCTTGCCATGGCGGCCTGCGGCGCGCCTCCCACGCCGCACACCAATGACAGCACCCGCCCGACGCGGATCGTCAGTCTCGACTATTGCGCCGACCAGTATGTCCTGAAACTCGCCGACCGCGAGCAGATCCTCGCCATCTCGCCCGATGGCATGAAGGACTTTTCCTATATGCGCGAGGCCGCCAAGGGTGTGCCAACGGTGCGCCCGAACGCGGAAGACGTGCTGATCCTCAAGCCCGATCTCATCGTGCGCGCCTATGGTGGCGGCCCCAATGCAGCCGCCTTCTTCGAGCGCGCTGGAGTGCCTGTGCTGAATGTGGGCTGGACCTCCAATCTCAATGGCGATGGCCCCGGCTCAGTACCGGACCTTGTCCGGCAGATGGCCGACGGCCTCGGCCAGAGCGCGCGGGGTGAAGCGCTCGCTGAGGAGTTCCGCTCGCGCCTCACCAGCCTGGACCCGGCTGGCAATGGCAAGACGGCCCTCTATATGACATCGGCCGGGGTTACCACCGGACCGGGCTCGCTGATCCACGAAATGCTGGCCACCGCTGGCTACGAGAATTTCGAATCCCGGCCCGGCTGGCACACCATCCCGCTCGAACGCCTGGCCTATGAGCAGCCCGATCTCATCGCGGCGGCCTTTTTCGACCGTAGCAACAGGGCACTGGATGCCTGGAGCCCGATCAACCACCCCATCGCCCACCGGCAGATGCGCAAGCAGGCCCTTGTGCCAATTGAGGGCGCGTGGACGGCCTGTGGCGCCTGGTTCATTCTCGACGCCGTTGAGGCATTGGCGGAAGGGGGAGCGGAATGACTGCCCGCGGTTACCTCATTCCCGGCCTGATCGCCGCCACGCTGCTCGCCATCTTCGCGGCCTGCCTGCTCGGCTCGACGCCCCTGCCCGCTGGCCGCGTTCTGGCTGCCCTGTTTGGTGGCGCCGATACCAGCGATCGGCTCGTGATCTGGCAGATCCGCCTGCCGCGCGCGCTGGCAGCCTTCGTGACCGGAGCTGCGCTCGGCATCAGCGGGGCAGCATTGCAGGGCCTGTTGCGCAACCCGCTGGCCGAGCCGGGCGTGCTTGGCGTCTCGGCCTCGGCCTCCCTGTTCGCGACCGTCTCGATCTATTACGGCCTGGTGGCGCTCTCGCCCTGGGTCCTGCCCCTGGCAGCAATCATTGGTGCACTGGCGGCAACCGCCCTGATCGCCCTGGCCGCGATCCGCACGCGCTCGGTCGTAACGCTGATCCTGATCGGGGTGGGCCTTTCGAGCTTTACCGGCGCGGCCATGAGCCTGCTCATGAACCTCGCGCCCAACCCCTTCACCCTGTCGGACATGATCAACTGGATGCTGGGCTCGGTGGCCAATCGCAGCTTTGTCGAGATCGGCTTTGCCGCGCCCTTCCTGATCGCGGGCACAGCGATCCTGCTCCTCTCCCGGCGCGGCCTTTCTGCGCTTACGCTTGGCGAGGAAGCCGCCAGCGGGGTCGGCCTTAACCTCCGTCGCCAACGCATTCTCACCGTGCTCGGCGCGGGGTTGGCCACCGGTGGAGCCGTGGCATTGGCCGGCGCAATCGGCTTTGTCGGCATCATCGCGCCGCATATCGTCCGGCCCTTCGTGAAGCATGATCCGGCGCGCTCGCTGATCCCGTCCGCCCTGCTGGCCGGGCTGATCCTTGTGCTCGCCGATATCGGTGTGCGGATCCTGCCGACGACGAATGAGCTGAAGCTCGGCGTCGTCGCCGCCCTGATCGGCGCGCCGGCCTTTGTCTGGATCGCGATGCGGAGGCGCACCCTGAATGGTTGACCTCGTCACAAGCGACCTGACCGTGAAAGCCGGAGATGCTGTCCTTGTGCAGGCGGCAAATCTCCGGCTCGTGCCCGGCGAGCTCGTCGCCCTGCTCGGCCCCAATGGCGCGGGCAAGACCAGCCTGTTGCGCGCCGCGCTCGGTCTTGAAAAGCGCGCTGGCGGCACAGCCACCCTGGACGGCATGGACACCGCGCATCTCTCGCCCATGCAACGGGCCCGCCTTATCGCCTACCTCCCGCAGCAGCGCCCGCTCGCCTGGCCGAACACCGTGCGCGACGTGATCGCCCTCGGCCGCTATGCCTATGGCGCAGCTCCCGGCCGACTGAGCGCGGCCGACGCCACCGCCGTCGACGTGGCCATCGCGCAATACGATCTCGCCGACTTCGCAGAACGCGAGACGGACACGCTCTCCGGGGGGGAACTCGCGCGTGTCCACTGCGCGCGTGCCTTCGCGTCCGAAACGCCGCTGCTCGTGGCCGACGAACCGGTTGCCGCACTCGATCCACGCCACCAGTTCCGCGTGATGGACATGGTCCGCCAGTTCGTCGCCAAGGGCGGTGGCGCCCTCGTCGTGCTGCATGATATTGCGCTAGCCGCGCGCTATGCCAGCCGCATGGTCTGGATGCAGAACGGCCGGATTATCGCTGATGGCCCATCTGCCGAGACGCTCACCGAACAGCGCCTCGCCGAGGTCTATGGCGTGCGCGCACGGATCACCGGTACCTCGGTCGAGATCGAAGGCGCCTTGTGACGGCCCGGCTGTTGCCTGCCTAGGCTGCGGAAGACCTGTCGGCACCTGACTGGCCGGTTTGCCATACAGCTTTCATCGCCTGGGCGATCATTTCAAAGTCGGCCTGAGAAATCTCAAAGAAGCCGCGCCGCATGAGATAGCCCCAGTTCGGATTGCCGCGTGAGAAATCGAGATGATCAAGGAGCTGCCGAATCGGCGTCTCCTGGCAGCTCACAAACTCGACCGTACAGCGCATGGGTACAAATCCCGGCGCCATTTCGACCTGCCTTGGCGTATTGTCAGTGACCTCTCCGATGGCGGTGAAGCCCTGAACCGGATCTCCGCCGCGCCTCTCGGTGCGCGGCGAATAGTAGACAATGCCGTCGCCATTGCTGAGCTTGCGGATCGGCCATGCCATGCCGTGGCAGTACTGGCAGAAGCCGCCCTCCACACCCTTGAGGACATGGTCGCGGCTTGCCACGCCGATCCAGTACCGGCTCATCCCTTCACCTCGGCGGTGTGCAGGGTCAGGCCATAGCCTTCCGGGCCACGGCAGGTGAAGAACACGCCGAACGGGCTGGGGCCTGGCGGAACGAGGATGGGCACTCCGTTCGCGACGGCCTTCTCATGCAGGGCGGCTGCATCGTCGCACGCAATCCAGAGCGCGACTCCCCAGCCGAGATGACTGGCCGCATCCAGATCGACCAGCGGCTTCCTGAGCGCAAAGGGAATGGGCCGGGTCTTGAAGACAATGGCGTCTGGCGGGCTTTGAGGAACACGCTCCAGCCCCAGAATATCCTCGAAGAAGCCTGCTGCTTTCTCCATGTCCCTGACCTGAAGGGCGACAAAATCAGGACCGATTGCGCTTGCCATGAGTTTCTCCTGCGATTTTCACTCACATAATATAAGGATCCTTATATCATGTTCGCAAGACGCTGCATGGAGAAATCATCTGCCCAGACGAGGGGTGACATATGACGGAGCTGGATACGCGGCAGTATGACTGTCGCCTTTGCACTGCACTTGAGTCTATCACAGCCTGTCGGTACGAGCAGAAGGGAGCCTTGGCGCAGTGGCAAAAATCAAGAACAAGGCTCAGGCAAAGATGTATTCCCGGCCCGGCTACCAGTTGAAGGTGGCGCAGAATGTCCTGCGCGTGACGATGGAGAACAGGCTTCGCGACCTCCGCCTGACCGTACCTAAATACGCCGTGCTTCAGGCCATCGCGCTTGAACCGGGCATCTCCAATGCGGACCTGTCACGCTTTGCCTTCGTCACGCCTCAGACCATGCAGGCCGTGCTCGCAGGGCTGGAGCGAGATGGTTATGTCACGCGTAGTCCCCACCCCCAACATGGCCGGATCCTGATGTCGGACCTGACCCCGCAGGGACACGAGATACTCAAACAGGCCCATGACGCAGTTGCCGGCGTGGAAGAGCAGATGCTAGCCGGCCTAAGCCGAGAAGACGTGCGCACACTGACACGCCTTCTCGGCCAGTGCGTTGAAAACCTGACCTGACCGGATCAGGCCGTGGAGACGGCAGCGCGGTCTTCCACATGCACCAGATCGTACATGCTGAATGCGGGCTGGGAAATCTCCACCGCCTGTTTCATATGCTTCTGGGCTTCGGGATTCTTGAGCATGGCACGCCAATCCGCCTCCGTGCGCCACTGAGCATAATTGGCCACGCGCGTCCCATCCGGGCTCTTGTGAAGATTGGCCGAGATGAAGCCCGGAAGGTGCCGCATCACGTCTTCCGTCGCCTCGACCAGGAGATCGATCAGTTCCTGCTGACGGGCAGGCTCCACCGTGAACACATTGATCAGAACGGAGTATCCGGTGTTCATATGGATCTCAGTCATCTGCAAACTCCTCCTTGCCGGTTTCTCCTCGGGCCGAGGCTGATTGAGCCTCGGGCATTATATAAGAAGCCTTATATAATGTTGGGATTCCGGTCAACTCCAAGGACGCTTTATTTCATCCTAAAAACAGCCGTCATCATTGGGAAAGAGGCCTTTCCCGCCGGCCATATGCGGGCGGTAGGAAAGGCCTGAGGTTCACCACGGGAGCGGCGCCAACTGACCACGGAGGATGCCACGCCAGTTATTCGGAAACCGTGTTGACGAGGGTGCCGACCTTCTCGATCTCAACGATCACTTCATCGCCGGACTTCATGAAGAGCGGCGGGGTTCGCTTCATCCCGACCCCGCCCGGTGTGCCCGTCACGATCACATCGCCCGGCGACAGGATGGTCCAGGTTGAGGCATAGGCGATCAGGCGCGGCACGGGGAAAATCATCTGATCGAGATGGGCGTCCTGAACAACCTGCCCGTTCAGCCGTGTCTGGATGCGCTGCTCGCCCAGCGGGCCAACCTCATCAGGGGTCACCAGGAAGGGGCCGAACGCGCCCGTGCCGGGAAAATTCTTGCCTGGCGTGAACTGGGCGGTGTGGTTCTGATAGTCGCGCACCGACACATCATTGTAGCAGGCAAAGCCGGCAACGTGGTCGAGCGCACCGGCTTCGGAAATAAACCGTCCGCCCTTGCCGATAACCAGGGCAAGCTCGCCTTCATAATCGATCATGTCGGAGAAATCCGGCTTGATGACTGGCTGCATGTGCCCGACCTGGGTGTCGGCAAACCGGGTGAACATTGTTGGATGATCAGCCTTGGGCCGGCCTGTCTCGATCCGGTGTTCCTCGTAATTGAGACCTACACAGATGATCTTCCCCGGATCCGCGATGACCGGCAGATAGGTAACATCCGAAAGGGCGTGGTCCGGCCCGGCCTCCGCGATGAGGCCCACCACGTCTCCAAGACCGCCAGCGATCAGCGCTTTCAGGTTTACCGCGCCGGTCCGCGACTTCAGGTCGACGATGCTGTCGCCGACCACCACGCCGAAGCTTTCTTCGCCGGCAACCGAATAGGATATGAACTTCATGGCTTGGTCGTCCTTGAGTCTGGGTAGGCTTGGATGTGAGCATAGTGCCCATTGTGAAATACCAGAGGGCGAAGCCCGGTCTGCTCGAACCGCGTCACATGCCCGACAATGATGGTGTGATCTCCACCCTCGTGACGCTCATGTATGTTGCATTCGAACACGGCTGCGCAGCCGGTAATGATCGGCACGCCTGCAGCGTTGCGCTGAACTTCCAGCCCGGCAAACCGGTCGTCGCAACGCCGGGAAAAGGTCTGCGACAGGCTGCGCTGGCGCGACGATAGGACATGCACAGCAAAGGCCTCACAGGCGCAGAAATGACCATGGCAGCCGGCAGAATTGGCAACCGACCAGAGCACCAGTGGTGGCTCCAGCGACACCGAATTGAAGCTGTTGGCCGTCACGCCCACATCCTCGCCGCTGGCGCCACGTGTGGTGACAATCGTCACGCCGGTGGCGAACTGGCCGAGGGCTGAGCGGAACTCGCGTATCTCATCGCTGATCACGCCTTAAGCCTCCGGCGGCGTTTCACCGGCTTCGCGGTTTGTGATGAAATCCGCCGGTGGAACAGGGCCCCAGTTTGAAAGGGCGTCCTCTGCCGGCCAGTCGGTCGCCGTCCAGGTATCACTGTCGGCGATATAATCGATGTCGGAATAGTATTCGACGAAACTCCCCCATGGGTCGCGAACATAGTAGAAGAAATTCGAGCCGATGGCATGGCGACCAAAGCCCCAGCCCTTCTGGCTGCCTTCCTGCTCCATCGCCCAACCGCCCTGACCCACTTCATCGGGCGTTCCGACCTGGAAGCTGCCATGGTGAAATCCGACGCCGGAGGACTTCGCAAAGGCGAGCACATGGTGGTCGCTGCCCCCTTGGCAGTGCAGGAAGGCGATGATCTCGCCGGACCGATCCGATAGGCGCATGCCCAGCACATCCATGTAGAACCGGATGCTCTTCTCGACATCGGGCGTGAACATCAGCACATGGCCAAGCCGGCGCGGACAAGCCGGCTTCACCTGGCTTCGCGGTGGCAGCGCGGGCGCGCCAACCCGATGCAGGATGCCCGGACTGTTGATTTGGAACTCCGGCTCTGCCGCGATCGGTCTTTGCTTTTCAGCCGTGGTCACTCGTACCACGACACCGAACGGATCCTGCAGCCAGAGGCCTTCGCTTTCCAGTGCGGCAACAGGCAATGCGAGGCGTGCCCCGGCGGCTTCAGCGGCATCTGCAATCCTGCCGATATCCCCAGGGTTGCAGGCCAGCTCCACAAAGCCGAGCTGTTTGCGGTCATGGCCTGCAATCAGGCGCGCGCAGGCATTGGTCCTGCCCTCGCAACAGAACTCCAGCCCGTCATCAGCTTCCGAGACGTTCAGGCCGAAGCTTGAGTAAAAGCGCCTGCCCACATCCATTTCCCTGTCGGGCAGCTTGAGCGCGAATGACCGGAGCGAATGCACAGTCATGGCGTCCTCCTTGAAATTTTATTCGTTAGTCTACCGAATGTATCAATGCAGGCCAGGGCTCGTCAATCGATTCCGAGGCACTGATTTGCGTTTGGTGCGAAGGCGGGCTTCGCTGCCGGTCGGCACTCGTCCGGAGGCCAAACCCGAACTGCCTTTTCAGGCCACTGCCTAGGTCACCGCATCAGGCTCTGCCTGTGCGCGCAGCGCCTTGGCAATTTCGTCCCAGCGGAAGGGTGACAGGTCGATTGGCGGCGCCACGTGTCCGCAGGATTTGCAGGTCCGCATGTCGATATCGTCATTGTAGGCCTTGCAGGCGCGGGCATAGCCTTCCTGGGGCAGCTCGCCGGCCGTGTCCCAGGCAATCTGCCCAAGCCGCTCACCACAGGACTCACAATACCATTCCACCGCCTCACGCCCGGCATGTTCGGCCTTGTAGCGATAGGTTACGCACTCGCCGTCAGGCTCCAGCCTGTGCGGCACGCCGCCTGGCACATAGGTAAAGTCACCCGGCTTGGTCTTGTAAAAGAGAACCGGAGAATGCTTCATGTGAAGCGTCGCCCGCCCACTCATCTGCACGACAATGCAGTCCTTCTCGCAGACCAGCCAGAAGGGCTGATCAACATCGCCCTTACTGAGATGTAGCTGCGGGTCGATGCCTGGCGGCAGCATGGGATACTCGTCAAAGGGCCGTGCGGCGCGGGCTTCCTTGAAGGTGTGGAACATCCGTTTTTGATGGATCATCGAATCCTCCCGTCTCTCATGAATTGCCGAGCTGCAGGAACGCATCCAGCGCGCGCTCCGAACAGTAGGCCTGGTCGTCATAACGGTTCCAGCCCCACAGCTCGTAGGGGAAGGGCTTGTTGACATGCCCGCAGGCCTTGCAGGTGCGCGCTTCCTCGCTGGCATCGAGCTGGCGCGCGACGGCGAGAGTCTGGCGGATGGTCATGCTGGGCTGGGAATAGCCCTTGCGTTCCGGCGGAACGTCCACGTCGCCTGTGTAGGCGTTCATGCCTTCATGGACCAAAGGCTCCTGACACTTCTCGCAGAAGAAGGTGTGCTCCTCATGCTGTGTCTCGCCCTTCTCCGCCTGGCGCTGAGTGATGGTCATCATTACGAAGTGCTCTTCATTGTCCGGATCGCTGAACGGCACAGACACATGGTGCTTGCGCGGACCGGCCGCGACCTGGCCCGGCCGCAGCTGCGTGCCGTTCGAGCCGAAGCAGATCACGATCTCATCGACCGTGTTGAGATGCTGGAAGGCACTGAAATCCTTGCCGCCGCCACTGCGAAAAATGCCGCCACAGGGCATGATGCTGCCGGGTTCATCATAGGGGAACATGGGCAGCAGCGCCGAATTGGCATGGCGCAGGAACTCGAACGCGTTGACGCGAACCGGCACCTTGTCGCCATCGATGGGCGGCGGGGTGATTTCAGGTGCGGGCGCAGCCTGTAATTCAGTCATCTGTCTCTCCCTTGGCTTATCAGCTTCCTGATACATTGAATGCGTGTCGTGGCCTCGTCAATCATGGCTATTTCCGCGGCTTGAGGTGCCCGGCCTCCTCGAAATACCGTCGCGCGCCGGGATGTAGCGGGATCGGCGCCTTCGCCATTTTCTTCGGCACCAGCGGGTAGCTCAGAGGGCTGCGCGCGGGCGGGATATGGCGGTATTGCCGCTCGATCGCCTCGCGCGTCTCGACCAGGCACCAAGTCAAGAGATGCGCCAAATCCTCGTCGAGATCCTTGTGCACCAGCAGCGCGAAATCGGAATAGTCCACGCCGGTGAGATCATGATCCAGGCCGGTATAATAACCCGCCTTGATCCCGGCCGGCTTCCAGCCATAGCGCTGTTTCACCTCGGCCAGGGCATCAGGCGTCGACGACAGGAAATTCAGGGCCACTTCTTCGGCCGCGTGATGCCACCAGGGTGCCATGATGGCTTCCTGCATCACGGCGTCGGCGCCGCCTGCCATGAGTAGGTCGAGACAGGCATCGGGGCGTTCGAAGGCGATGAACTCCCCGCCCCAGCTTTTCAGGACGGCCTCGGTGATTCCTTCGGCTTCAAGCACGCGCCGGCCACACCAGCCGATCAGGTTCTCCCCGTCATCGACACCGACGGCGATGCGCAAAGGCGGCTTCTTTACCCGCAGCTCTTCAAAGCTGGCAATACCCAGATCGGCACGCACAGCGAAGATCATCCGGTCCACCTGCGGCAGCACGGCCAGCGCGCGCAGGTCGCGGTAATGGCCCCCTTCAAACGGGCCGAGTGACTTGCCCGCCATGGCAACAAAGCTCACCGGCGTGGTGATCGCCATGTCGACCTCTCGGGCCATCACAGCGTCGGCGGCATCCTTCCCACCGCGCCCGCTCCAGATCTTCACGCGGGAGCCCGGCAGCGTGCGGTCGATGACCTCCTGTGACAGCCAGGAACAGATGCGATGAAAATTCGCTCCACCCCAGTCACCCTGCAGATTGAGGTCGATCATACGCGCAATGGTCGGGCCATCGGCGCGAAAGGGGCCTTCCCGGCTCAGGGTAATACTCTCAGACATTCTTCAATTCCTTTGCCCGCGGATCTTCGGTGAATTTCAGCGCGCGCTGGCAGGCCGGCCGCTCGAAAATGCGCGCATACCAGTCCACGGTGCGCGGATAGGCCTGCGGATCGAGCGCCTCGGGCAGCAGATTCCGGATGCGGTCGATAAAGGGCACGATAGCAATATCCGCGAGCGTCAACTGCTCGCCGAGCAGCCAAGGGCCGCCCTCCCCCACCCAGGCTTCCAGTTTTGAGAGTGTGTCATCCATCTTGCGGCGGGATTCGGAGACCTGCTCATCGGTGAAGTCCTCGCGCGCGACGGTCTGCCAGCGCTTGCGGCGCTCTTCAGTCGGGACCTTGGAGAGCAGTTTTTCCAGCTCGGCATTGCTCAGCTTGCGGGCCACCGGCGCGCTCAGCATCTGCCAGGTTAGCGCGTAGACCGCGTCATAGGCGAAGGTGTCGGCGAAGCGCGTCATAACCCGCATGCGGGCGCGGTCATGCGGATCGGCCGGGCGCAAAGGCGTCTCAGGAAAGGCATCCTCGATATATTCGATGATGACATTGCTCTCGATGATCGCACGGCCGTCATGTCCCAGGGTCGGCACGACGCCATTGGGATTGAGCTTCAGATATTCCGGATCGAACTGCTCAAAGGCCTGCAGGTCCATCAGCCGGCTCTCAAAGGGGAGCCCCTTCTCCATAAGGGCGAACCGCACCTTCTTCGAACAGGTCGAGGCCAGTCCGTGAAACAGCACCAGACCCTTCTGGGGAACGTATTGGAAGGATTGGCTCATGAGGCCTCCGCCGGCTGGTTCTGGAGCGCGAAGGCTGCACCGAACACGTCTTCAGCGGTCAGGCGGCGGGGTGTGAGATACTGCTCTTCGGCATAGCGCAGGAAAGTGTCGATCTCGCCGCGATTGGCCTCAATGCCATAGGGCCAGAAATCCTCGCCCATCAGCGCGCGCGTTTCCTCAAATTCCTGCGCGGTCCAAGGTAGCGCTGTGCCCGGAGAGGTCTCCGAAGCAAGGCGCGCGATTGAAGCATCCTTTGCCGCCTCGAACGTCGTCATCAGAGCATCTGCGAGCTTTGAATCCTTGGCCAGGAGTTCGCGGCGCACCACCACGATATGCATCAGCGGGAACAGCCCCGTCTCGGCATGATAGGCCTGCTCGGCCTTGCGCGGATCGGCAAAAAGGCGCTGCACTCCAGCCGGGAAACGCGACGGCAGGCGCGGTGCGATCAGCGCATCGATGTCTCCGCGCGCCAGCAGGTCCAGGAGCGGTTCGCGCGCCTGCGAAATCCGGATCGCCGCAGGCAGATCGAGCACGACCTTCTCCTTCCGGCCCACTTGCTCGACACCGCCCTGCACCAAGTCGACATCGGCCGGCGCCACGCCATGCCGGTCCTGCAGGATGCCGCGCACCCAGACGATAGCCGTGAGCTGGTATTCGGGAATGCCGATCCGCTTGCCGGCAAGATCTTCAGGTCTTTTGATCCCGGCTTCGGTGTTCACCAGAATTGCGCGGTGGCGAAAGCTGCGCCCGGGAAAGACCGGCAGCGCAAGATAGGTGTCGTCGCCCCGCGACCGCAGGATACAGTGTGTACTCAGCGACATCTCGCAGATGTCCCAGCTGTCGCCGGCAGCAGCGCGCTCGAAGATCTGTTCGGGCTCAAGCAGGTCGACCTGCGGGTCATAGCCGGGAATGCCGACAGCCCCCGTCGCCAGTGCGCTGACGCGGTCGCTCGGACACAGCGCGATGGAGAGCTGCTGGCTCATCCGGCACTCTCCGCAGCGGCTTCAAGCAGTGCGGGCACCCAGTCTTCGAACCATTCCTCGGCCACTTCCTCCGGATAGACGCCCGTGGACGCGTCAATCTCGCAGATCGCGCCGATCCGCGTAGCGCCGAGTTCCGTCAACAAGGCATCAAAGGTCTTCCCGCCACCGCAGAAAGTGGCCGGATACTTCATGTCGCCCAAGGCGACCACGCCATAGCGCAATCCCTCCAGCGACGGGCGCTGGGCGTCCAGGTCTGCAACCAGAGCCTTGGCCTCATCGGGCACTTCGCCCGTGCCATAGGTCGATGTGCAGACCAGAAGGAGCTTCTGCTCTGCCAGTCCGGCAGGTGTTGCCTGGCCGGCCTTCAGGATCCGGGCCTTGAGGCCATGCCCCCGGGTGGCAGGTTCAAGCTCAAAGGCCACCATCTCGGATGTACCGCTCATCGTAGCGGTCAGGATTGTCAGCGTCTTTGCATCCATGCCTCGTCCTCCTAGCTCGGCATCAAATGACGGCGCATGAACTCGGCGGTGCGGCGGCCCGCTGTCTCCGCAGCGGCTGGATTGTAGTGCTCGCCTTTTTCCCGTGCGAAGGCATGGCCACAGCCATCGTAGCGAAAAGCCTCTACTTGGGGAAAGGCATCGGCCGACGCGAATATTTTTTCCTGGGCTTCGGGCGGGCAGAGATGGTCCTGCTCGGCCACATGCAGCATCAACGGCGTATCCGGACCGCCTTCGATCAGGCTGTCGATGCCGACGCCATAATAGCTCGCTGCCGCATCCACCACGCCGGTGCGCCAGGCCATCACGGCGAGCCGCCCGCCGAGACAGTAACCGACACAACCGGCCTTTCCGGTCTCGCCACGCAACCAGTCTGCCAGCGCGGCGCATTCGCCCATGGTCCTGTCGAAGTCGAGTTCCTTCGACAGCGCCATCGCGCGTGGCCGGTCTTCGACACTGCCGGGGTCGAGCTCAACGCCGGGGCCAGCGGAGGTCTGGTGATAGACATCGGGCGCCGCCGCGCGATAGCCAGCCGCTGCCCAGCTATCGGTGATGGCGCGAATATTGGCGTTCACGCCGAAGATTTCCTGGAGCACGATCAGGCCGGGTCGTCCCTCTCCGCCAGCGACATAGACCGGGACCTTCGCTCCGGCCAAATCCAGTTGCAGTGTCTCGCCCATCTTCGTCTCCCTTGGTTCTAGCCGGTGGCCGCGCCCTGCAGCTCGATCTGCCCGCGCAACACCTTCCTGAGTTGATTGGTCGTGTCGGGCAGTGCCACGAGCTGGGCCTCACTGAGGTCTTCGCCGAGATGGCGGCGCACCAGTGTCATGTCGCGCCCGGCATTCACGCTGACCGCGCCGACCAGCTGCGCGCCGCGGATATGGAACACGGTGAAACTGTCCCCCTCCGGCGCTCCACGCACGATTTCCCGGTCGGCAAGGTCTCCGAACCCGGCCATTTGCAGGTTCCAGTCGAACTGGTTGCTCCACACCCATGGCGAAGGGATGGCAGGTGCATCCACCCCGGCCATCACGTGCGCCACGCGCTCGGCCTGGTCGAGGGCAGGTTCCCAGGCCTCCAGCCTGCGCCGCAGGCCGAACGTCTCATGCGGGAACACCGCGACATCGCCGGCCGCGAAGATGTATCGGTTCGATGTTCGTCCGTCGCCATCGACCAGGATGCCGCCATCGACTTCGAGCCCGGCCATCTCCGCCAGTGCGGTGTTCGGCTGGGCGCCGATACCGGCGACAATCAGGTCTGCATCCAGTTTCGTGCCGTCTCGCAGCAGGATGCGATGGCCGGTTCCAACCCGGCGAATATCCTCCACGGGCGTCTTCATCGTGAATGCCACCCCCTCCTTCACGAACTTCCGCGCAAAGCAGAGCGAAACGACTGGCGGAACGGCGCGCTGCATCAACCTGTTCGCAGCTTCCACGACATGCACATTCAGGCCGAGCCCGCGTGCGCTGGCGGCCACTTCGAGGCCAATGAACCCGCCTCCAACGACAATCACCGATCCAGCGCCGACCAGCCGTGCGCGGATCGCCAGAGAGTCCTCATAGGTGCGTAATGTGAGCACATCGCCAGGCGCCCCGAAAGGCAGTGTTCTCGCCGACGCGCCGGTGCACAATAGCAGGCGATCATAGCCAATCTGTCCGCCGGCAGCCGTCACAACCTGCTGGGCGTGAGGGTCAACCCCGACAGCCCTGTCCCCGAACAGGCAGTGCACGCCGTCGGCTTCCAGCCCCGCCCGGTCATACAGTGTGGGCAGGCCCGGATCCTCCGGGCTGAACAGCTGGCCCTTCGACAGGGGTGGGCGCTCATAGGGCGGCCAGGACTCCTCCCCGAGAAGGGCGACCGCCCCCGGCGCTGCCAGACCGGCCAGGGTCTTTGCCGCCCGCCCGCCGGCCGGGCCTGCCCCTATAACGAGATAAGGGTAGTGCAGGCGAGCGCTTGTCTGCATCATAGCGCCGCCTCCAACTCGTCCCGGTCGGCCGGGAAGATCTCAGCACGCACCTGGGCGCCGCAATCGGCCAGCATCTTGTCGAACTTAGCGAGCGTGTCAGCCGCCTCCTCGATCGAAAAGACGGCGGCCACATAGCGATCCGGGCGCACCAGCACGATCCTGTCGATTGCACCATTGAAGAAGTTGCCGAGGCTGCCATAGGCATCGCGCACGACTGTCGTTCCGGGATTTTCTTCGGTGAAATTGGTGTCGGATGGCAGGACGTGGACGATCTTCACCTTCAGGTGCCGCAGACATTCCGCCGAGAGCCTGGAGTGCAGCTCTTCCGGATGCGGGCTGTAGATCAGCAGCACGAAATTGTGCCCGAAATACTCATCCAGGAACACATCCTTCTGGTCCGAAGTCGTCACAATGGGCTGCGGCAAGAGCCGCCCGGTGCGCGTGCGGAAGCTGCTCAGCCCATCGGGCAGAAAGAACCCCTCCTCCAGGCGCGGGCGGGGCTTGTAGCGCATCTGGGCAAAATACGATTTCATCGACGGAATCAGGCCAACCGTCCGAAAGAACATGCGCGTGAAGAAGGCCGAAAAGCCCGATGATGGCATCATCACCCAGCCCATGCGCACCGCCATCTGGATCAGCTCCCAGGCATGCTTGGGGCGCTCCTGCTGGTAGGTATCGAGCAGGCCCGGCCCGATGCGCCCGGAGAGCACCGCCGCCAGCTTCCAGGCCAGGTTGTGGACATCCCGCAAACCGGAATTCATCCCCTGCCCGGCAAAAGGCGGGGTCAGGTGCGCGGCATCGCCGGCGAGGAAGATGCGCCCCTCGCGCCACTTCTTCGCCATACGCGCATGAAAGGTATAGACTGTCTTTCGCTTGATGACAGCATCGCGGTCGGGGCCGACACGCGCCATCAGCTTGCGAACGAACTCGTCCTGAAGGACATCCTCCTCGCGCTCACCAGGCATCAGCTTGAATTCGAACCGGCGCGAACCTTCCGGGCCGGGCAGCGTGATTCCGGGACGGCGCGGATCGCAGAAGACCTGGGTGTGACGGTAGCGGTCCCTCGTTCCGGCGATGTCGATGATCAGCCATTTTTCCCGGTAAGTCGCTCCCTCCAGCTGGATGTCCAGCAGAGAGCGGATCGTGCTCTTGGCGCCATCACAGCCAATCAGATAAGACGCGCGCGCCCGGAAAGGCCTGCCATCACTCGTGGTGCCGTCGACCTGAACGCCACTCGCGCTCTGACTTATCGCGGTGACGTCATGTTCGAAGCGCAGCGACGCACAAGGGAAACGCTGAACGCCCCTGGCCAGCGTCGTTTCCAGGAAAACCTGGCTGAAACCTGACCGCCGGGGAAAACCGTATTCACGCGTATCGGGATCGACAAAGGCGAACATGTCCCCGTTCGGCGCCTGGTAGCGTGAGCCATATCCCATGAGAAGGTGCGGCCTCAGCGTGTCGACCAGTCCGACGGACTGCAAGGTGCGCAGGGATTCGTCATCGATGGAGACAGCGCGCGGCTCGTTGACCGTTCCCGGATTGCGCTCGAACAGGATCACGCCCACGCCCATGGATGCCAGCAGGTTTGCCAGTGTAAGGCCCGCGGGGCCTGCCCCCACGATGACAATATCCGCATCTGCAGCAACACTCATGACGCGGCGCCCAGTATCCCGCGCGTCTGATCTGAAGGACTGGATGTCATACTATCCTCGGGATCGTCTTTGGCTTTTCGCAAAAGCTCTTGCAGAAAGGGCATAAGACACTTTCATTCGGTAGGCAACCGATTTATCATTGCCCCCATGACCCCTGCCAAACAATCCCTTGCGGAGCCCAGACGATGACAAAACTGCTCAACACCCACCTCGATCATATCTGCCTGAACTCGGCAGATCCCGAGATGCTCGCCCGCTTCTATGGCGAAGCCCTGGACATGGAGGTGAGCCAGACCGGAGCTTACTGGCAGGCCAGCGGGCCAGGCCGGGCCCTGCTCTTCGCCAGGGGCATGCCGAACTCACTATCCTTCGGCGCTTATGCCACCAGTGACGAGGCTGAATTTGCGAAGTTGCAGGCGCGCGCGGAAGCCAAGGGCGCAATTCGGCCGGCTAGCTCACCCCTGCTCGACATCGCCTTTGCTGTGGCCGACCCAGATGGGAACCATATGGAATTCGGCCTGAAACCGGACGCGCCGGACGCTATCGACTCCCCCGGAGCGCGCCTGCAGCACCTGGTGGTCGCGACGACCAATGTTGACCAGATGATTGAATTCTATGCTGACACGCTCGGCTATGTGATGTCAGACGAAGTGTATACAGATGCTGGCGATCTGACCTCGGCTTTCCTGCGCGCGGACAGCGAACATCACTGTTTCGCGATCTTCCGTGCGGACCGAGCACGCCTGGATCACCATTGCTATGAGACCACCGGATGGAACGATATTCGTGACTGGTCGGATCGCTTTGCCAGCTACAGGATTCCCCTGATCTGGGGGCCCGGACGCCACGGGCCCGGTAACAATTTGTTTTGCATGATTCAGGATCCTGAGCAGAATTGGATTGAAATGTCCGCCGAACTTGAAGTTTGTGATAGGGACCGGGCAACGGGCGTGTGGCCTCACGAAGAGCGGACCCTGAACAGCTGGGGCCACGGAAAGTTGCGCAGCTGATACGGCGGACACCGCATCAATGCGCGCCTAGTGAAAGGACTGATCTCAAGGGATGAAATCCGAGAGTGCAAGAAAGCCCGCTCCGGCGGACAGGAAATCGTCTCGCTCGAATGGCGGGACGCGCCGTGGCAGGTCACCCAGCTTCAGCCAGAATGAGAGCCTTGCTGTGCTTATGCGTGACATGCACCGCACCTTCACGCGCTGCCTTGAGCAAAGGATCAGCACCTACGGAATCACAACGAATATGTGGTTCTATCTACGGGCGCTGTGGGAGAATGACGGCGCCACGCCGCGCGAGCTCTCCGAGCTTCTGGGGATCAAGGGCCCGACAACCAATCAGGCGCTCGGCGACCTGGAGCGTCGCGGCCTGATTTCGCGCGAGCGCGACACGACCGACCGCCGTCTGGTTCGGATCAGGCTCACCCCGGCGGGCGTAGAGCTGAAAAACACGCTTCTGACCTTCGCCGTGGAAGTGCAGGACATCGCGCTTTCGGACGTGTCGGAGGAAGAAGCGGAGATTTTCCGCGATGTCCTTCAGCGCATGAAGACATCCCTTGGCGCCGATTATGACCGCGCGCTCGGCTCGCTGGGCTGATCCCCTCACAAGGCGGCCTTCAAACGGTTCATCACGTCCACCTACCGGGTTTCTACCGCATAGCGGTCGCGTGCAACTCTGTCTGAAACAGACGGATTCCCCCGCCGCGACTACAGATTGCGCCTGCTGCGATACGGCTTTCGAAATTGCTTTGACAGCTCCTGCAATTTTCATTAGGTTGGCTATCGAATAATTAGCTCGCAACCGGCGCAGACCGGCAAAGCGGCCATAATCGACAGATATCTAGGGAGGAATGACGCATGAAGAGCTTTGGGAAAGCGCGCCTTTATGCACTGGTTTCCACGACCGCGCTGGGGTGCGTGGCCTTGCCGGGAACCGCCATCGCACAAGACAGCGATGCAGAGGACACACACCGCAAACTCGATACCGTCGTGGTCACGGCGCAGTTCCGCGAGGAGAGCGCCCAGGATACGGCGCTGACCGTCCAGGCACTCGATAATGAGATGATGGTCCGGCGCGATATCGTCGATGTCCGCGACCTAGCTATCAACATTCCGGGCTTTCAGTCCGGCGGGATCCTGCAGACCGTCCCGCAGTACAATATTCGCGGTACGCGATCATCCTCGCTGGATATCGGCACCGAGGATTCGATCGCGGTCTATATTGACGGGGTCTATGTGGCACGCCCCGGCGGCACCACTATCGACCTGTTTGATCTGGAACGGGTCGAGGTGCTGAAAGGCCCGCAGGGCACACTTTACGGCCGCAACGCGGTTGGCGGTGTGGTCAACTATATCACCAAGACGCCGGACGAGGATTTCCGGGCGTCCGTGGCAATAGATGTCGGCAATTACAACATGTTCAACCAGCGATTCACGCTGAATGGCGCGCTGGTGGAAGACAGCCTGTTCGGCAATTTCGCCTTCAGCCGGCGCAAGCGCGATGGCTTTGTCGACAACCTGCTCACCGGTAACGATCTCGGCACAATCGACTCCTACGCCGCGCGCGGTGCCCTGAAAGCCATCGTCAATGACCAGATCGACGTGGTGTTCCGCGGCGACTACCAGCAGGACCGCACTGTCGGCCCCGGCTATTCCACCCGCACGCTGACCACCGCTGATGTCAGCCTGCCCGGCCCGCAGGTCCAGCAGGTCGCCTGGTGGGACCCTACCTCAACCGATCCGATGGTGAACCCCACCGGAAAGGTGATCTCAGATATCCACGAGTCGCTGCAGAATCTCGACGGCACACAGGATCGCGACGTCTACGGCATCAACATCACCGGCAATGGCGATTTCGATGCCTTCAACATGACGACGATTTTCGGCTGGCGCCATTTCTGGACCAACCAGCATTCGGACTTCGACGCCTCGCCGTGCCTGGCCAATTCCACCAGCTTCATCGCACGGGCCAATGTGATGCTCAATGCGCCGGGTAATCCGGACGTGCTCGGCACGCCGCGTTGCGTTACGCTCGACGATACGACCCCACTCGGCTTTTTTGGCGGCCTGAGCGCTGCTGAAGCACTTGGCCTGGATTCCAATGCCTCGCACGAGCCCCAGCGCCAGGACGAAGCCGACCAGTACTCCCTGGAAGTCCGCTTCCTCTCCAGTGAGGGCGGCGTCTTCACATTCAATGACCGGCTCTCCTGGGTGTTCGGCGCCATCGTTTTCACCGAGGAGGCGACCCGCAACCAGTATGACGACCAGTTCGGCCTCGACAATGCGCGCTATTCCTACGCCAGAAACGAGACCACGTCCTATGGCGTCTACACCCAGCAAACGCTCAATCTGACCGACAAGCTGAGCGCGACCTTCGGCCTGCGCTACAGCTATGACGAGAAGGATTTCGAGTTCGAACTTTTGAACCGCGCCGTGGTCGGCGTGACGGTGCTGTCGAACGGCAATCCGGTGCTCATCTCACCGCTGGATATCTCGTCCACCATTGACTATTCCAACCTGCCCGGCGTGTTCGCCTTTCCCGGCTTCGCGCCCAATCCGGCCCTGGTGAACGGGGCGGATCTCTGCCCGGTCGGCACGCGCTGTGTACCGCTGACCCAAGCATCTGAAACCTGGGAATCCGTCGATCCGAAGATCGGATTGAAATACCGGCCGAGCAGCGACATGCTGCTCTACGCCACCTATTCCCAAGGCTATAAGAGCGGGGCCTTCGGCAGCACGCCGGAAGATATCGCGACCGGTTCGGAACCGTACGAACCTGAGGAAATCAAATCCACTGAAATCGGCTTCAAATCGCAATGGCCGGATCTGGGGATCACGTTCAACACGGCGATCTATCACAACGAAACCAAGAATGTGCAAATCCAGTCCGGCTATGACCATGACGACAATCCCAGCACCAAGCCGCTGGTCGGCGTTCGCAATGCCGCCTCTCTGGTCGCCGATGGTCTTGAGGTCGAACTGCGCTGGAAGCCGACGGACAATTTCGGCGCCTTCCTGAACTATGCCTATACCGATGCCGAGTTCAAGGATTTCCCGGTGATCTTCGGCGGCAATGTCGTCGGCGACAATTCCGGCAACCGCCCGGTCGGCCTGCCCGAGCATTCGGCTTCATACGGCTTCGAATATGAGCAGCCGGTGTTTGGCGACATGAATTTCGACTTCAATGTCAATGCCAGCTATCGGGGCGACGTCTTCTACACCGAAGCGAACTATGAAGAGACCGGCGATGAAGCGCGCACGCTCGTCAACGCCTCCTTCGGGCTCAGCCCGTTCTCCGAACGCTGGAGCGCGCGCTTCTGGATCAAGAATGCCTTTGACGAGGACTTCCTGACCTCGATCCAGTCCTCCGGCCCATCGCGCACAGCAGTAGCCGGTACGCCCATCAATGCCGGTGTCTACACACTGGTTCCCGGCCCGCCGCGCACTTTCGGCGCCACCCTCACCTACCGCTTTGGAAACCACTGACCCGGGTCCCGCCGCCCCCTGAAATGGAGAAAGACCATGGCTGAAGCCCAAGTAAAAGCCTCGCCAGCGCCCGCCAAGAGCGTGGATCTGGTGGCCAATGCCCGCGCGATCGCACCGGAAATCGCAAAGTATGCCCTGGAAACGGAGAAAGGCCGGCGCTGCGCCGATGCCTCGGTCGCTCTCCTGGAAGGGGCGGGCCTGTTCGATGTGCTGAAGCCGAAGCTCTATGGCGGACACCAGGCGCCGCTTCGCACCATGCTGGATGTGAGCACCGAGATCGGAAAGGCCTGCGGCGGCGCGGCCTGGATCACCACGCTTTATGGCGCGTGCATGTGGCTGTCCTCGCTCCTGCCCAAGAAAGGCCAGGACGAACTGCACAAGATCCCCAACCTGAAAGTGGCTGGCGTCCTGACCCCTGGCGGCAAGGCGACGCGCGTGGATGGCGGCTACAGGATGACAGGCCGCTGGGGTTTTGCCTCGGGCAGCCCGCATGCCGACTGGCTGCTGCTCGGCGCGGCCATGCTGGATAAGGCGGGCGAGTTCCAGGATCATATCCTGTGCTGGGTCCCGAAATCCGAGGTCACCATGCTGGACGACTGGTATGTCACCTCACTCTCCGGTTCGGGCAGCAATGGCGTTACCGTCGAGGATGTCTTCATCCCGGACCACCTGCACTACTCGGTCATCAAGGCAATCGAGGGCGATTATGCCTCGACCCATTTCAAGGACGAAGCGCTCTACAATTCGGCCTATGTGCCGCTGCTCGCACTGATCCTGACCGGCCCCGCCATGGGCTTTGCCCTTGGCGCCGTCGAGGAATTCAAGCGCCGTACGCCGGGCAAGCCGATCGCCTATACCGACTATGCCGACACTTCCCACGCGGCGGTGACCCATCTTGCCCTCGGTGAAGCTGTCCAGCGCATCGATGCCGGCCGGCTGATGGCCGCGCGCGCCTGCGAGGATGTCGATGGCATCGCCGCCACGGGCGAATACATGGACCGCTTCCTGCGCAGCCGCGTACGCGCCGATTCCGGCTATGCCATGCAGCTCATGCGCGAGGGCGTGGACATGCTCTACCATGCCGGCGGCGGCAGCGTGCTGTCGGAGCGCAATCCGATCCAGCGCTACTGGCGCGACATTCACGGCGCCTCGCAGCACGGCGTTCTGGCGCCCGCGACCAACCTTGAAACCTATGGCCGCACGCTGTTCGGGCTGCCGGAAAATACGCCGCTGATCTAGCGCTTACAAGATTGGCGGAGCTGCGGGTTCGACGAGACATCCTCCCAGTCACGTCCCGCACGTTCCCGGCAGCTCCGCCAAACCCGCTTTAGTGCCAACACGTCTCTTCGGGAGGACATGACATGATCCGACGCTCTGCCATCGTCACCGGCGCCTCAAAGGGTCTCGGCGCGGCGACCGCCAAGGCGCTTGCCGCGCGCGGCCATGATGTGGTGGTCAACTACAATTCCGATGCGGCTGGCGCCGAAGCCGTCTGCAAGACAATCACCGAGCAGCACGGCACCCGCGCTCTGGCAGTCCAGGCAGATGTCACGGATGCGGCGAGCGTGGACGGCATGATCGAGCAGGCACTCAGTGCCTTCCGCAGGATCGATATCCTCGTCAACAATGCCAATATTCGCCATTACCAGAAGGCCTTTGTCGACCTCTCGCTAGAGGAGTTCGAGCATAAGGTGCATGGCGAAATGCGCGCGGCTTTCCTGCTCACACAGGCCGTGCTCCCGACGATGACCCGGCAGGGCTGGGGCCGGTTGGTCTATATCTCAACCGAACATGCCGACGGTCCGATCTCGCCCGGGATGATCTCGTCAGGCACGGCCAAGGCTGCACTCAACACCTTCATGAAGTACATCGCCCATGAGGTCGGCAAGCGGAACATCACGGCCAATACCGTCCAGTGTGGGATGATGAACACGCCAGCGACAGCTCATGTGCCGGGGCCGATCCGGGAAAGGATCATAGGGCAGACCCCGCTCAGTTTCATCGCCGAGCCGGAGGACGTTGCCGATGCTGTCTGCTTCTTTGCCGGAGATGACAGCCGCTATGTCACCGGCGCCACCCTGCAGGCGAATGGCGGGCTCGGCATCTCGCGCCTCTGCCCGCCAAACCCGGCGCCCACAACCTAGTCCCCTGCCATGGCAGATCACACCGATCACAAGGATCCGACATGACCATCTCGATCTCCCCCGGCGACACTTTCTGGACCGGCCTGATCCTCCTGGAATCCCCAGACCGGGCCACAACGGTCGCCATGTTCAACGCCATGGCAACGGAAAACCGGATCAAGCATATCCCCGGTTTTGCCGGGGCGGCCTTCATGGTCGACGAGACAAACAGCAAGGTCCTGGAATTTGTCCGCTGGACGGACCGGGCCGCCTTCGAGGCTGTGCAGGAAGACTTCCGCTATTACGAACACATCAGGATTGCCGAGCAGTTCTGCCACCTCAAGCACCTGGCCTTCACCTCGGACCTGACCTTCTCCCAGTCCACACCCATCATGCTGTCGCGCGGACGCGAGATCGGCGCATCGTTTGAGGTGATGTCATCGCCGGAAACGCTGCGATCAGCCGTGGGACCCTCGGGCGTGAATGTCACCTATCGCGCCTCACGGGCCATCGTGCCGCCGGTTCCAACGCGTGTGGTGCTATCCGGTACGCCCACGAGTCCTGACTTCACCCGATTCACAGTCGTCGAGGCCTGCGCGCCCCCGGCTGCGGAGGAAGTGATGCCGGTGTTGTTCCACCTCCTGCCCGTCGAGTGAGCCGTCATGCGTCAAGATACGATCACGATCCCCGAAAATCCGACCTTCGCCACCGGCCTCATCATGCTGCGGCCCCAGCCCCATCGCGGCAGAGGTGTCCTGCTTCTCAATTCGGCTGAGACCTATGCCCGGATCTCCGGACTTCCCGGCCTCAGGTCGGCCTCCTTCTTCATCACGCCCGACGAGTCGCGCGTCTGCGAATATGTGCAGTGGGAGACCCCGGCCGACATTGCCGCGGCCTTCCCCGTCGCGACGTTTAACGAGCACCTGCCGGTAGTCGAGGCGAGCTGCAGCGCGCACCCCGAAGTCGGCTTCTACTCCGTGCGAAAAGTGGCGATGGCCACCGGCGAAATCACCGAACATCTCGGCGGAGGACCGACCGATGACCGGTTCGCCATGCAGGTCATCGCCAGCCGTCCGGAAGGCCATGAAGAAGACCTCGAAGCAGCAATGGCCTGGGCGGCAGAGCAGTCCGCGGCTGGCGGTGCAATTCGCTCGGTCGTGGTCATGGATGACCGGGAGCACGCCAAGATCGGCCTGTTCGCCCGCCATATCCAGGCCGCCGACAGCAATGCTGTCTGCTTCTCCGAAGGTTGGCGCCCCATCGATCATGTTTCCCACCTGGAATGGCACTCAACGGTCGCGCCAAGCACGCCGGAACAGACCATGCGCTACAGCATGAAGCTGGTCGACGGCTTCGCAGATGTCCCACACTGACAGGAGCTGAGAATGACACCGGCCTTTATCGCCAAGGAGACCGCAATATGCTGCGGTATCAACGCAGCCTTCAGTCTCGGCTTCTACTTTCTCGCCTTCCATGGCGAGGAGATCGTCAAGCTCGGCCGGGGTGCGAAATTCGCCTTCGATTTCCTGCCACAAGCCGCGGCGGTCGGCTTCTTTTCCAGCTTTCCACCCGTCCTGATCGTCAATCATCGCATCAGGAAAGGAAAGGTGGCGGGAACGCCCCGTCCGGTCCTCCAGATTTTCCTGCGTGCCATTGCGATTGGCCTCATCTCGCTGGCCGTCTTCGGCAGCGCTGGGTTTGTGATCGTCCAGATGCTTGACGGCGCGATCGGCTTTCCGATGGGAGCCATCGTGAAGGTTCTCTTCGGAATTGCAGTCGCCGCCATCATCACGCCCATTGCCCTGAATATACTCTCCCCGCGAGTAGTGGACGAGGCGAGCAGGAGGTCGCGCCGCGACAGGCAGGTCACGCTCAGCGCCTCATTCTCGGATGGTCCGGCAGGGGATAAGCGATGATGATCACCAGCGGCTCGGTCCCGGTCTGGCGGATACCGACCACAGACCCATCATAGAGATAGGCCGCCATGCCCGCCGTCACGGGCGTTTCCACACCATCTGAATAGACCATGCCCTCGCCGGAGAGGACATAATAGACCTCGTCATTGCCGATCGGGTGAGGCCCGACCGCAGCGCCCGGATGCAGGGCGCGCTTGCGGAACTCCATGGTCCTGTCCACCGCGCCATCCGAAATCCGGTAGGCCGTGCTCATGCCGATGGCGCCATGCGGTGGGGCCTCCTCGCTGATCGCATCCATCTCGTCGACGATATAGGCGGTGAATTTTGCGGGCTCAGTGGCGGGGGCATGCGAGCAGGCAGCAAGGCCAGCAACGCAGAGGAGACCGGTGGTGAGCAGGGGTCTGCCAGGCATGGGCATCTTGAAACTCCCTAGAAGAGATTGGGCAGAGTCAGCGACAGGGCCGGCACGAATGTAACAAATAAGAGCGCAACAATCAGCGCCCCGTAGAATGGCCAGATCGTCTTCACCGCATGCTCTACGGGCACCTTGCCGACCGCCGCGCCGACAAACAGCACCGAACCGACCGGCGGGGTCACGAGACCGATGCCAAGGTTCAGCATCATGATGATGCCGAAATGGACCGGATCCACGCCGACCTGCATCACCACGGGCAGGAGGATCGGCGTGGTGATCACGATCAGCGGCGACATGTCCATGAAGGTGCCGAGCACGAGCAGGATCAGGTTGATGATCAGGAGCACCAGGATCGGATTATCCGTGGCGGCCGTGATCAGCGAGGCGAGCTGGGCCGGCGCTTCCAGGATGGCGAGGGCATAGCCGAAGGCGGTCGCCGCGCCGATAATGAGGAGCACCATGGCGGTGATCTTCACCGACTGCATGGCGGCCTGGGAAAACCGCTTCCAGCCCAGGGTGCGGTAGACCAGCGCGCCGACGGCAACGGTGTAGATCACCGCGACGGCCGAGGATTCGGTCGCGGTAAAGATGCCCGACAGGATGCCGCCCATGATGATGATCGCGGTCATCAGGCCCGGAATGGCAAAGACCAGCGCGCGGGCGAAGACCGGCCAGCCGGGGAAACTGCCACGCGCATAACCACGTTTCGCCGCCACGCGCCAGGCCACCACCATCAAGAGGATGGCCGTCAGCACACCGGGTACGATGCCGGCGAGGAACAGGTCTCCAATAGAGACGCCGATGCCGGAAGCCGCAGAATAAATGATCATGTTGTGGCTGGGCGGGATCAGCAGGCCGACAATCGCGCCCGTCACCGTGACATTGACCATATAATCCCCGTCATAGCCGCGCTCCTTCATCAGCGGCATCAGGGTCGAACCCATGGCCGAGGCGCTGGCGATGGCAGAGCCGGACACTGCCCCGAACAGGGTCGAGGCGCCGACATTGACCGGGCCGAGCCCGCCGCGCGCACGTCCGAAGGCGGCCTCGGCCACCTGAACCAATCGCTCGGCTATGCCGGATCGGTACATCAGGTCACCGGCGAAGATGAAGAAGGGAATGGCCATCAGAGTGAAGACACTCACGCCCGCGGCCATCCGCTGGAACACCACAATCAGCGGCAGATCGAGCGAGAGAAAACAGGCAATCGAGGCCGCCAGCAGCGAGAAGGCCACCGGGACACCGATGGCAAGGCACACCACCAGCACGATGATCAGGATGGCTAGCTCCACCGGGGATCCTCCTCGTCTTCAACGGTTTCGCCCTCGGCTTCCTCCAGCAGGCGCTCCAGGGCGTAGAGCGCAATCAGGGCGCCCGCGATGGGCAGGCCGGCATAGGCCAGGCCGCGCGGGATGCCGAGCGAGGGGATGGTGTGCTCCCAGGTGCGCGCCACGAGCTGGGCGCCCCAGATCGCCATGGCGAGCCCGCATCCCGCAACCACAAGATCGGAGGCAGTGCGCAATACCCGCTTTGCGCGCGGGCCGACGGCGTTTTCCAGCGCCACAATGCGGATATGAAACCCCTCGCGCACGCCAGCCGCGGCGGCGAGAGACACATACCAGATCATCAGGGTCAGCGCGGCCTGCTCGGACCAGAACGGGCTGGAATTGAGGACATAGCGGCCAAAGACCTGCCAGCCGACAATTAGCGTCATCAGCACCAAGCCCACGGCCGCGGCCTTTACCAGAAAATCTGCCGAGGCCCGGGTGAGGCGGGCGAGCGCCTGTGTCATGTCCGGCTCTCCAGATTTTGGCCGATGGCGCGGGTCAGCTCTACGAGTTCTTTCTGACGGGGCGAGACGATGAACTCATCCCAAACCGGCTCCATCCGCGCCTGGAAGGCCGCGAGGTCGTCGACTTCGTTGACTTCCACGCCGGCGGCCAGGATTGCGGTGCGCGCTTCCTCGACCCGCTCGCGCCACATCTCGCGCATGGCGATGACCGAGCGCTTTGCCGCGCTGCTCACCAGCGTCTTGTCGTCGTCGGAAAGCTTGCGCCAGCGGTCGAGCGACATCACCAGCACTTCCGGCGCCATCACATGACGGGTGAGACTGTAATAGGGCGCAGCTTCGAAATGCCGCCCGCTCTCATAGGACGTCCAGTTGTTTTCAGCGCCGTCGATCACGCCCTGCACCAGCGACTGGTAAACCTCGCCCAGCGACATGGGCGTGGCATCGGCGCCCAGCGCGCGGATCATCGCGAGATAGAGATCGGAATTGGGCACGCGGATTTTCATGCCGTGCATGTCGTCCGGCGTGAGGATCGGGCGACGCGAATTGTAAAAGCTGCGCGCCCCGCTGTCGTAGAAGCAGAGGCCGATCAGGTTGTGCGGCTCCAGCGAGGCTAGGATCGCCTCGCCGACCTCGCCATCAAGTGTGGCATGGAGATGCTCGGTGGATTGGAACAGGAATGGCAGCGCCGGGATCAGCGTCAGCGGCTCGATGGCATTCAGCGGCGCGAGATTGACGCGATTGAGATCGAGCCCGCCAAAGGTCGTGATCTCCAGCGTGTCGCGCTCTGACCCGAGCTGGCCACCCGCATAGATCTTGATGTCGAGCCGGCCGCCGCTCTCCTCGCGCAGGAGACCAGCCATATAGTCGACCGCACGCACGGTGGGATATTCGCGCGGATGGGAGTCCGCCGACAGGAGCGGCCTCGGCCCGGCCTTGCCACAGGCCGTCAGCATCAGCCCTGCCCCGCCCGCAAGCAGCAAGCCGCGCCGCGACAGGCCGTTACCCATCCTGCTGTTGGTATCGGGGCTGCTCAGCACCCGGCCCTCCCGTCCATGCGCCACCTCTCTGGTGGTCGATTGCGCCAGATCGCGCTTTATCTGCGATGCATGGTAACCGGTGTCATTTTTTGCGCAAGGCCTTTTGCAGGCGCCCACCATGACCAGTATCCATTGCCAAGCTCAGTGGATCGAGCGCTCACCGAGCAGCTCGACCTGCCCGCCATACACACGGATCTCCCAGGCCGGATCGGACGGCGCGCCCTCGCGGAACAGCTCATAGATCACCGCCCCATCGGTCTGGACGCTTTCGATGATGCGGACAGGCCCAGAGCCACCGGTCGTCTCAAGTGCCAGTGTGCTCACTTCGGCGGGCAGATCGGCAAATTCGAGGTCGCGCTGGATCTCGACAATCTGCGGCCCGGTCAACTCCATGAGCACGTCGAACTCGATCTCTTCGCCATCGGGCAGCGTGCCTTCGACATCATAATAGACCCGGTCGCCGCGCACCTTGCGCAATACCTCTTCAACCGTGAAGCCGTCCCGCTCGGCCGCGATGGCCCGGCTCACGGATGCGGGCAGCTCCTCCGGCACGATTTCGGTGATGACGACCTCCTCTGCGGTCGAGGCACAGGCCCCAGCAGAACTGAGGCAATCAGGATAGCAGGCAGTCTCATATCAGGTTCCCCATTGGATGAATGGCACTTTGGCGAAGAGTTCCCGCTCGACCCGGCGCGGATCGTCCTCAAGGCGCGTGCGCTCATCGAACACCATGGTCTGGCGGCGTGGCAGCGTATGCTGTTCCCAGTCCGGCAGGCCGGCATGGTTCGGGTCGCCGTGGCGCGCGAGATGGATGAAGGCGGTCGAGAGCTGGTCGGCCTCGCGTTGGGCCGTCGGGCCGGTGCCCGAGACGGCGCCAGGCTGGGCCAGATTGTCGAAGGCATGGGCGATGTCGATGGCATGCGGGGCGCCGCGGCGACCGCCATCGAGCGGGGATGGCAGATCGAACTGGTAGACCCAGGTTGGTGCGCCCTGACGCGCGCGGGCATCGGCCTCCTCGACCTGCCCGCGCCAGCTCCGCCCCGCCGTGGTGGCGGCAAACATGACATCCGACGGCGTCATGTCCGGGAAGAGCTGGCGATACACGCCGATCACTTCGGACAGCATGATATCGCAGCGCATATTGGTCTCCAACCAGCCGGGGAGATCCTCCCAGGACAGGCTGGCTGTCAGGCCAGCGGCCGCAACACCCGCCAGTGCAGTGCGCCGTGTGATATCCATCTCTTCCTCCCATTGCGCCGCCCAGATTGTTCAGCGGCGGATATCGAGCCCAGTTTCGGAGACCGTATCCTCGACTTCCGCGAGGTTTGTGAGATTCCAGTCGCCGGGGATTGAGTGCTTGATGGCGCTCGCGGCCATGGCGAACTCCACGGTGTGTTGTGGCGAATAGCCCGCGATCAGGCCGTGCAGCAGGCCGGCTGCGAAGGCATCGCCGCCGCCAACACGGTCGACCACGCTGGTCAGCGTATGCCGGCGTGAGGCCCAGTGCCCCTCGCGTGTGAACAGATCGCCACTCAGAACCTGATCGGCAACCGAGGACTGCTCGCGCCGGGTCGCGGCTATGCGCTGCAAGTTCGTGAAGGCGGCAAAGGCGCGCTCAACGGCCACCGCGCGCGGCTCCGGCGCGCTGCCGAGCAGAAGGGCGATATCGCGCTCATTAATAAAGGCGGTGTCGACGCTCTCCAGGATTTCGCAGATCGTGGCCGGACCGTCGCCGCCCCAGGCTTCCCAGAGGGCCTGGCGGTAATTGCCGTCAAAACTGACGCGCACATCCACCGCTTTGGCAGCTTTTACAGCTAAAAGCGCGGCGCGGGCAGGCTCCGGGCCGACCGCCGGGGTTATGCCCGACAGGTGAAGCCATTCCGAGCCGTCCAGCAGGGCAGGCCAATCATACTGGCTCGCCGCGGTCTCCACGAAGACCGATCCCGCACGATCATAGACAATACGCGATGGCCGACGCACGGCACCTGTTTCGAGGAAGTAGAGTCCCATCCGGCCCGGAGCATTTAGGACAGCGGAAACATCAACCCCCTGCCCTTTCAACGCGCTGAGCATGCTGGCACCGAGCGCATTGTCAGGCAGTGCCGAGACCATGCGTGCTTTGTGGCCGAAGCGCGCAAGGGATACCGCAACATTGGCCTCGGCCCCACCATGATGGACATCGAAAGCTGGCGACTGCATCAGCCGCTCGGACTCGGGCGCGGTGAAGCGGAGCAGCAGCTCACCGAAACAGACCACGCCCCTTGCCATCTTCCCTGCCTCCTAGCGCGCGAGCCAGCCGCCATCGACCGGCAGGGTGATGCCCTGCACATAGTCGGAGGCGGCCGAGGACAGGAACACGACCGCACCGCCAAGATCGGCGGGCTCGCCCCAGCGCCCGGCCGGGATGCGCCCGAGAATTTCGGTGTTGCGCTTTTCATCGGCCTGCAGGGCAGCGGTGTTATTGGTGGCGAAATAGCCCGGCGCGATGGCATTCACATTAATGCCGTGGGCCGCCCACTCATTGGCGAGGATGCGCGTGAGCCCCATCACGCCGCTCTTCGAGGCGGTATAGGACGGCACACGGATGCCGCCCTGATAGGACAGCATGGAGGCGATATTGATGATCTTGCCGCCCCTGCCCGCCGCGATCATGGATCTCGCTGCCGCCTGGCTGAGGAAGAACAGGGTGCGCAGGTTCACATTCATCACCGCATCCCAGTCCTCGACGGTAAAATCGATGGTGTCGTTACGGCGGATGATGCCGGCATTGTTGACGAGGATATCGAGCCCGCCGAGCGCCTCTTTCGTCTCGCCAACAATGGTGTCGACAGGATCAAGACTGCCGAGATCGGCCATGATGACACGCACCTTGCGGCCGGTCTTGCGGGCAAGCTCGACGGTCTCATCGGGCGAGGAGCGCCCGACCAGCGCGAGATCGGCGCCCGCCTCGGCCAGCGCCACGGCCATACCCTGCCCGAGGCCGGTATTAGCTCCGGTGACCACGGCGACCTTGCCTTCGAGGCTGAACGGATTCTGGCTCATGAGGCTCTCCGGATACGGTTGCTCAGGGGCTGGCGATCAGGACGCCTGCACGCCTTTCAGGTAGTCGGCCATAGCCGTGTCCTGACAGTTGGCGAAGAAATATTCCTGAAACCTCTCGCCCGAAATGGCGGTCTTCAGGAGGTCCTGGTCGATATTATTGAGCACGGTCAGCATGTCGTGGCAGGAGGCTTTCTTAAGCTCGCTCAGGACGCTGCGATTTTCCGCCATGACGGCGGCGCGCTCCTTGGGATAGCCGATGCCGCGCTCGACTTCGAACAGTTTGCGGTAGCAGTCCTGCAGGTTCAGTTCCGCCGCCCAGCCGAAGCCCTTGGCGTAAGGCATGGAGATCGCGTTGCCGTCATTGATCTGGCCAAACAGGAAGGCGTCGGTCGGATCGATCACCAGGCCGCAGAAGATGCCCGGCATCGCATTGCAGGCAAGGTTCGATCCCATTCCCGTGCCGCAGCCGGTGACGATGAAATCCGCCGCTTTCGAGTTGATCAGGATGCCGGCGAGGATGCCGATCATCGGATAGGTGAGGTGAGCTTTGTCTTCCGGTGTGTACATCCCGTAGTGAAAGACCTGATTGCCAAGCGGCTCAGCGACGGCGGTCAGGGCGTCGTGAACGATGCTACTCTTGGCAGCCTGGCTGTTTTCGATGATGAGCGCGATCTTCATGGGACGGATCCTTCTGTGTCTGAGGCGTGTGGCCTGGAGGTGCGCAGCGTTGCGAACTGGCGCGCGCGGTTGTTTGTTTCGGCATTAGGTAACCGGTGTCATAACACTCGATATACGCGCCCGCAACCGTCCTTTGATCACGCAGGCGGCGCGGTCGAACTCCGAACCACGATTTCCGGCGTGAAGCTCTGGCGGCGGCGATTGCCCTTCTCCAGCACGGCATGCAGCAGGCTCTCGGCGGCCTCCCGGCCCATGTCGCGGATCGGCAGGCGCACCGTCGTCATCGGCGGCCACATGCGCGCGGCCATGGGCGTGTCATCGAAGCCGACAATCGACAGATCGTCCGGCACGCGCAGGCCAGCCTTGCGCGCAGATGTGTAAATGCCGATGGCCATCTCGTCATTACCGGCGAAAATCGCGGTCGGTCGCTTTGCGCGCGCGAGGAGCTGGTCGGCAGCCTGCACACCGGAGTCGTAGGTATAGCCGGCTTCCACGGTCATCTCGGCCGCCAGCTCCAGGCCGAATTCGGTGAGCCCATTGCGGAAGCCGAACAGGCGTTCGTGCGACGAACGAAAGCTGCGCGGGCCGTGAATATGCGCAATGCGCCGATGGCCGAGGCCAGCCAGATGGCGCGCGGCCTGGGCTGCGCCCTCTCCATCATGGGTGCGCACCATGCGCTCGGGCTGGTCCAGCTCCACCGAGGCGATGCGGACATAGTCGCATCCCAACTTTACGAGCATGTCGGCCAGTTCGACATCCTCCGACACCGAAGGCGGCATGATCAGGCCGGTGGGGCGGTGGCGTTCAACGAAGCGGCGCACGCGGTCGTGATAATCGCCATCGGCGCGGTCCACCGGCTGGAGCACCAGCTGATAATCGGTGCCCTCCAGAACATCGAGAATGCCGCGCTGCATGTTCACGACATATTGCGGGCTGGGATTGTCATAGACCAGCCCGATCAGGAAAGAGCGGCGAAAGGCCAGTGCGCGAGCCTGCGGATCGGGCGTGAAGCCGGTCTCTGCAATGATCGCCTTGACCCGTTCGCGCGTTTCCTCGCGCACCATCGGGGAATCGTTGATCACCCGCGAGACGGTCTTCTTCGAAACATCGGCCAGCCGGGCGATATCATTGATCGTGACGCGCCCGTTCTCTCCCGACCCCGCCTCAGGTTCTGGTGGTGTGCCGGGAGAATTTTCGGATTTGCTGGCCAAAGTGGAGACTACCTGTTCGCTTTGCAGCCCCTACATGCAAGAGAATTACCGCAAGAGGCAAGGCCACTGGCGCGGTCTTTCAGGTGCCGCGAGCGCCAGCCGCGCTGTCGAGCGCATCGCCAGAGCGCGGCGACATCGACTCTAGGTCCCAATCGGCAGCGTTGAACGGACGGGTCTGCTCCTCGAATTCCGGGTAGCCACCCACTTCTTCCTGCGAATCGATGATCCCGCCGCGCCCTTCTGCAGCATCAGCGAGCACGCGCACATCATTGACATCGCGGTCCCACGGCCGCGCGCCGGCATTGGCGAGCACATGCGCTTCCACGGCTTCGGCGCTCAGGACCGGCAGACCGGACAGATCCATGTGCGGAGCCACCGAGGATTCGACACCTGAACCACTGACCGTGTAGCGACCCGATACCGGGGCCGGTTCGCCCCAGCGGTCGACCGCTTCATTGCCATCCATATAGAGCGAGAGCGGGCCCTCGCCGCCGAACATGACCAGTGGCAGGCCGTCGGCCGTGGACGGGCCGGCGCGCATCACATTGGCCACCAGGTCCATTTCACCCACGGTCGGGGGAACCTCGCCCCATTCCAGACCCTGCAGATTGTAGTGAATTGCACGCTGACCGGGATTGTAGATGAAATTGTTCACCAGGGCGCCATGCACACCACCCTTGAACAGCGGGCTGCGCTCATAGTTCGATGAATAGAGATTGGCGTAGATGATGATGTCAGAGACGTTGTCGTGGATCAGCGATCCCTTGGAATGCTCACCCTTGGCATGGGTGGAATGGGAGAGGCCTTCCGCGATGATATTGTTGGAGAAAAGGATATTCTTCGAGGTCCCCTCGCGCCAGTCGTCGGGCGTCTCGCCGGTAAAGCGCGGACCGGAGGCCGACAGGTTCTCGTCGGTTGCCCAGCTCAGCGTGCAGTGATCGACGATCACATTGTGGGCCGATGAGGTCGTGATCGCATCGACATCGCGGCCTGAGCGCGGGGCCTCACCGAAATCGCCCGGGCGAATGCGGATATGCTGCACGATGACGTCATTGGCGCCGATGACCATGCCGCCACGAAGGATGGTGACTCCCGGAGACGGTGCAGTCTGTCCGGCGATGGTGACATCGGAATTGCGGATCCGCAGACTGTTCCCAGCCAGATCAATGGCACCGGCCACGTCGAACACGATGATCCGGGGACCCTCCATATCAAGCGCCGCGCGCAGGGAGCCGGGGCCTTCGCTGTCCAGCGTCGTGACATGGATAATCTCGCCGCCTCGTCCCCCATCCGTAATGCTCTCGGCAATGTCTGGCAGGCCATAGGCCCAGGTCTCGACGGCCAACTCCTGCGCGCTCACGGCATGCATGCCGGCAAGGCCCGAACAGCCTGCCGCAGCGTTCATGACCATCAATGCTACGCCTGCCAGCAGGAGTTTGAGTGCGATCTTGTGATGAGCCATTCGGGCCTCCCTGAACTTTTGCCTCTTGCTAACCGCGTTTTTGACTTGGCGGGCAAGGACTTCTTGTCATATACAAACTAAAAATGACACCGGTTACCATCGATGTCCACCACGTAAAGTCTGTTCGAGGGGCGAAAGTGAAAAACGAATCGAGTTCGGGAAGCGAAATGAAAAACAGCGACACCCGGGCAGAACGTTTTGTTAGCGCACGCAGCGCTGGCCTGGGTCTGCAGACCTACCCGGGAGAGATGCCGCACTCCCTGGACGAAGCCTATGGCATCCAGGATGCGGCGATCGAGCTCTGGGAGGATACGCTGACGGGCTGGAAGGTCGGCGGCATTAATGGTGATTGGCCCCAGAAGCTGGGCGTGCGCCGGCTGGCCGGGCCGGTCTTCAAGCGCGCGACCTACTCCGATAGCGGGACACAGCTTGCCATGCCGGTCTTTGCCGACGGCTTTGCGGCCGTGGAGGGAGAGGTGACTGCCGTGCTGGCCAAGGACGCTCCGGCCGACAAGATGAACTATACCATCGAGGAAATACTAGAGCTGATCGGCGCGCTGCATATCGGCGTCGAAGTGGCCTCCAGCCCCTTCCCCGGCATCAATGAGCACGGCCCGCTGGTGACCATTTCCGACTTTGGCAACAATTACGGACTTGTCCTCGGCGCAGAAATCCCGAGTTGGCGCGATCTCACCTATGACCAGTGGACCTTCTCTACCGCGATTAACGGACGTGAAGTCGGGCGAGCCACACCTGCCGGCATTCCCGGTGGCCCGGTGGATTCAGTGCGCTTCCTGCTGGAGAATGTCGCGCGGCGCGGCCGGCCGGCCAAGGCGGGCATGATGATCCTCACCAGCGCCGTCACGGGTGTCCACCGGGTCTTCGCCGGCGACGAGGCCATGGTCAGCATGAACGGCTCCACGCCGATCCGCTGCCGCTTCATACCGGCCAGGCCGGCCGAAGTCTCGAAGTAGCTCCCACACATCAGTTCCAGACGGGCACGAAGCGGAACATTGCATCTGCCGGGGCTCTCTAGCGCGTCTCATTGCCGCCTGAACAAGCAAGAAGCCCGGCGCGAGTTGAGGGTCGCGCCGGGCTTTAGTTCGCCCATCCGGTGGGAGAAGGGCGAAAGGGAGATCAGTATTTGTAGCGCGCTCCGATCAGGAAGTTGCGACCCGTATGATGATACACTGTCGGCAGCTCCAGACGGTCGAAGGTCTGATGCTCGAACTCGTCGGTCAGGTTGATCGCCTCGAAAGTCAGCTCGAGCTGCGCGGTCACCTGATAGGAGCTGGAGAAGTCGAGATTGAACGTGTCGGCGACCCCGCGTTCTTCGCGCCCTTCCGTTCGCCCGCTGCTGGATGGACGCGTGGTCTGGTAGGCATCGCGATGCGCGCCCGTAAGCCTCGCCTCGAACACATTGTTTTCATAATAGAAAGTCGCATTCCAGGAATTTGGCGAGAAACCGATGATATCGTCTGAGTCGACATAAGTGTAGTTGCCGACAAAGCCGAAGCCCTCCACCGGCAGGAAGGTGAAGGGCTGCTGGTAGACAAACTCCAGCCCCTGCACGGATGCGCTGTCACCATTGACCGTCTGGTTGATCTCCACCGCCGGGTCTGCACCGCCGGCCAGCAGTTCACCGAGCGGCGAAGTCGCCCCTGCCACTGAGTCCGGCAGGCCAGTCTGGCTGAAGGTCGTCTCGATGGTGTCGGCATTGGTGAAGAAGGAATCGATGTCCTTGTAGAACAGGCCCAGTGCGACCAGCGCCTCATCGGTGAAATAGTACTCGAAGGAGACGTCGAACGTGGTCGCACGGAACGGATCGAGTGCCGGATTGCCCTGGTTGATCTCGAAGGGCGGGCCGCTGAAGGTGTCGATCGAACCGCCGGGCGTCAGGTTGCCGAGGCTCGGGCGCGCCATCACCTTGGCAATGCCGCCGCGGATCAGGAATTGTTCGGTGGGCTCGACCACCACATTGAAGGCCGGCAGCCAGTCTTCGTATTCGCGGGTCACGGTCACCTGATTGCCGCTCAAGAACCCTGTGGCCGCCGTCTCGGTCTCGACATAGCGCACGCCGACATCGCCGCGCACCGGCATGCCGCCGAACTCGGTGTCGAAGTCCGCCTGGACGTAGAAACCGGTATCGGTCTCCTTCACGCTGCGCGTGTCCTGCTCGCGCACAGCGCCAGCGAAGTTGTAAAGATCGACAAGCGCAACCGCCGCGTCGAAATTCGGCGTGACCCAGACCGTGTCGATGTCCGACGCGTCCAGCCCATTGCCGAAGCCCGAGATCAGCTCGGCCAGGTCGGCCGTGACCGGGATAAAGGCATCAATGCCGTCAATATCGGTGACACTGCCTTCAGCGCGCACTTCTTCGGTGCTGAACTGGAATTCCTTCCAGCTGGCGCCCGCGCTCAGAATGATCGAATCCGACAGGTCGTATTCGAGGTCCGCCCGGATCGTGTCGAACGTATTGTCCACACTCTGAGGCCGGTTGCGGAACTGGGTGAACAGGAACTGGGTCGGATCGCTCACATCCAGCGAGCCAAAATCGACGCTTGGGGTCTCCAGGCCTTGCGAGAAGTCCAGAGAGTAGCCCTCCACGGCCGCAGCGGCATCGAAGAACACGGTTGCCTGGATCGGGATATCGAAATTGGATTCCGATGTGCCTGCGAAGAAGGTGCCGCGCAGCCGATCCGTAAAGTCCTGCTCAAGGGTCGCCGAGAATTGCTGGAAATCGGTGTTCAGCTCATCCTGGCGGCGCTCGCTGCGGACTGGCACGATGCCGTTGCCAGTGTCGGGCTGGATGTTCCCGGTGAAGCTTTCCAGCAGGCCATCGCCGTTCACGACATAGTCGAGAACATCGATATTGTCGGTATTGCTGCGGATGAAGACCTGCATGTAGTTCTCATCGCGCGCCCCGTTGAACTCCGACACCAGCGCGTCAATGGAGATCTCAGTGGAGGGGGACGGACGGAACTGCACCGAACCGGTAATGCCGATGCGCTCCTGCTCATAGTCCAGACGGCCATAGCGGGGGATCCGCGCATAATAGCTGTCATACAGTTCCTGGCAGCCTGCCGTGAGAGGCGCGGCACACGGCACACCGTCGACGGACCGGAATGTGCCGGCATCGTCGAAGCGCACCGTCGAGAAGCCCTCTTCGCGAATGGTGCGGTCGCTATAGGCCACCGAAAGCAGCACGCCGAAGGTCTGGTCTTCGTTCGACCAGGAGCCGAGCGCAGCCAGGCGCGGGCTCGCTTCCTCGATCAGGTCGTTATAGAGCGCCTGGCCCGACAGCGCGCCGGTGAAACCGGAATCGAAATCGAAAGGCTGGGCGGTTTTCAGCTCCACAATCGCGCCGAGCGAACCCTCTTCCACTGCGGCCGACTGGCTCTTGCGCACGACCAGCTCATTGAAGAGCTCGGCAGCGAAGGTGTTGAAGTCGAAGGCCCGCGATCGGTTCGTGCCGCCTGAAGCATCCGAGCCGCCGCTGGTTGCCAGCACCTCCATGCCGTTAACGCGTACGCGGGTGAAATTCCCACCGAGACCGCGCACCGTGATTCGACGACCTTCCCCGGCCTGGCGGTCGATGGCAATGCCCGGAATACGCTGCAGCGATTCAGCAAGGTTCAGGTCCGGAAAGTCGGCAATATCCTCCGCGACGATGGCATCGACCACACCAGTGGCTTCCCGTTTCACATCCAGTGCTTCTGCGAGGGATTCACGGAAACCGGTTACCGTCACAGTGCTAAGGCGGGCTTCATCGTCACCCTCCTCCTGTGCAATTGCAGTAGGGCTACAAAGCGCAAAGGTCGCCAGAGAAACCCCGGCCAACAAGCGGTAAGCGAAGACAGATCTCATCATTTCCTCCCGATCAGGTCATCTTGCTCCGGTTTGACACCGGTGTCATATTCTCGGTATCACGACCTCCGTAAATTCGCAAGCCTGCTATTCAATTCTGAATTTCGTCCCGCCCGAGGGCCTCCTTCAAGCCATATTCCTCGTAATTGGAATGCCATGATGCGGCTCTCTTTCAGACTGCACGCTTCACATCTGTGTGGCCCGCAAGCGCCCGCTTTACGCCAGGCCTTATGACAGGCGCAGAATGCAGATTGGTAGAGACTAACTGTTCCCGGATTGCTGTGCTAATGGCGCGCCATGCAGATTCTCCGCTGGACCGTTCGCATCCACAAGTGGGTCGCTCTCCTTGTGGGCGTGCAGGTATTGCTCTGGATTGCAGGCGGCCTGGTGATGAGCGCCATCCCCATTGAGATTGTGCGCGGCGAGCACAAGATCGCCGCCGCATCGCCTGTCGCGGTGAACCCTCACGACCTGATCCCTCTTGAGACAGTCGCGCGTACAGCCGGTTTGACGCAAATCTCAGGTGCCGCGCTGGGCCATGTCCTCGGCCGGCCGGTCTGGCGTATCGAGACGGACGCAAGCACCCGCACGGTCGATGCCCTCAGCGGGGAAAGCCTCTCGCCTGTCGCTGAGGCCCTGGCCCGCGAGATCGCCCTGGCCGACTATTCCGGCACCGAAGAGATCGCACAGATCGGGATGCTGACCACGCCGCCCGCAGAATATGGCGGGCCCGGGCCTGTCTGGCAGGTCGTTTTCAGCGATCCCGACGAGACAACACTCTATGTCGATCCTGCCAGCGCTGTTGTGCGGGCGCGGCGATCCTCGACCTGGCGGTTCTATGATTTCTTCTGGCGCCTGCACGTCATGGACTATGATGATGGCGCCGACTTCAACCATCCGCTGCTGGTGACGGCGGCCGGTGCGGGCCTGTTCGTGGCGCTGTCCGGCCTGGTCTTGCTGGTCTTCCGGCTGCGGCGGACCTTTGGGCAGATCCGCGCGCGCCAGCCTATTTCACCGTGAAGGAAAAGCTGCCGCTCATGACATGGCCATTGGCGCCGGCCGCGCGCCAGTCGATCGTGTAATCATCCGGCTGGAGCTCCGGCACGGCGAGCATGAGGTGGTCTGTCGCCGCTCTCTCGCCGAGATCGAGATCGATGACCTCCCCGGTCAGCGTGGTGAGACGCACCATTTGCGGTGTCATGGCATGGCCGAACTGGATCATGATCTGTTCGGGCGAAGCCTCAAGCACGGCACCATCCTCGGGCATTGTAGCACCCGCCATCATAGCATGGCCGCCCATTTCACCATGCTGGGTGTGATGATCAGCAAGGGCCGGCAGGGTAGCAAACAGGGTCATCGCGACCCCCAACATCAACAGCCTCATATCCAGTCCTTTCAGTGATCCTTGGTCAAAGTCTGCCCCATACAGGCGGGCCTGTCAGTGCTCATGCTCAGCAGACATGCCGGGCATGGGATGTTCAGGTGCGGCCGGCCCGGTTCGGGCATTGATACCGTCGCGGCTCAGTTCCTCCGCGGTGGCTGGGCGCGCCATGCCGAGCGGGTCCCGGTACCAGCCTGGATCGCCATAGGAGGTGATCCCGTCGCGCACCTTCAGGATGGTGAACATGCCGCCCATGGTGATGTAGTCGTGCGGGCCTTCGGCCCCGACCATGGGCAGGGAGTTGGCCGGCGCGCGCATATGCCCGCTCCCGATATGGCTACCCATCTCGCCCATGCCATCCTGGCCCATGGTCATATAGGCCGGCAGCAGCGAGGTGACGCGCGCATCGAAACCTGAAGCCTCCACGCCGATCATGTTCGGAATGCCGTGGCCCATCTGGTTCATGACATGGTGGGTCATGTGGCAGTGCATGGCCCAGTCACCAGGATTGTTTGCGATGAACTCCAGAGTGCGTGTCGCGCCGGTTGGCACCAGCGTTGTCGTCTCGGGTCGGCGGGCTGATTTCGGGATCACACCGCCATCGGTCATCACTTCCTCGAAGGCATAGCCGTGAAGGTGGATCGGATGGTGGTGCATGGCCGAGAGATTGCCGAGCCGGATGCGCACGCGCTGGCCGGTGCGCGCGATCAGCGGCGCCGTGCCCGGATAAGCCTTGCCATTGATGGTGAGGATATTGAAGTCCGACATCTCGTTGGGGTCGGGCCGGCGTGCGCCGGGACGTATCATCCAGGTCGAAAGCTGCAGGGCGAAATCGCGGTCCGGCAGCGGCTCGGCGAGCCGGCGCGGATGGACCACGATCATGCCCATGAGCCCCATGCCCATCTGGGTCATCTCGTCATGATGGGAGTGGTACATGAAGGTGCCGTGCTGACGGAAGGTCCACTCATAGACGAAGGTTTCGCCGGGCCGGATGGCGCGCTGGCTGAGCCCCCCGACACCGTCCATGCCGGAATTCAGGATAACGCCATGCCAATGCACCGTGGTCGGCGCGATCAGCCTGTTGGTAACATAGATCCGCACACGGTCGCCCTCGACCGCCTCGATGGTCGGCCCGTGAACGTCGCCATTATAGCCCCAGCAAAGGCCCGTCAGGCCCGGCGCGAATTCATGCTCGACCTCTTCGGCAATGAGATGGAACACCTTCACCCCACCCTTCACCGTGTAGGGCAGTGTCGAGCCGTTCGGTGTCTCGACCGGGCGGTAGTCGCGTCCCGGTTCGCCGGGGCGGTAGGCCTCCCCCGCCCCGTGTGACACCGTGGTCGAATGGGCATAGGCGCTGGCTGATCCGGCGCCGAAGGCCAGAGCGCCCGCGCCAAAGCCAGTGAGTTTCAAGGCATCACGACGTGTTGTCATCATGACCTCCCCTGTCCGAACTGCCGGCCTGTATGCCGGCATCGCCGGCCGGGACTGCACCGATGGACCCGCCGGCCATCATTTGGTCATAGCGCGCCCGGAGCGCCCAATAGTCCCGAAGCGCGGTCACATATCCGCGGCCGGCGGCGAACTGGCCACGCTTGGCATCAAGCAGGCCGAAGACGCCGATTTGCATGGCATTATAATCGAGCTGCGCTCCGCTGAGGACGCGCGTGGCGAGCGGCAGGACTTCGCTGCGCTGATAGTCTGCGGCGAGGCGCGCTGCCTCCAGCTCGGCTGCGAGCCCGCGCGCATCGGCGCGCAGTGTGATTTCATCGGCGGCACGCTGCTCTGCCATGGCCTCGAAACGCGCGCCCGCAGCCTGGCGCGCGCCGCTGCCCCAGTTGAAGAGCGGCAGCTCAATGCCGCCGCCGATACCGTTTTCCCATTCGCCATCATCGCGTTCGCGCTCGGCTTCCAGTTCCAACTCGCCGATGATGGAAGAAACCTTCTCGATCCCAAGCCGGGCCCCCGCCGCCGCCAGGCGCGAATCGCTTTCGGCTAGCACAAGACTTGAGGAGATGGCGAGATCAGCAGTATTTACTGGCAGATCAGTCTGGCGTGGCGCATGGCGCAAACGACCGGCAATGGTCCAGTTTTCTGCATCCGTGCCATCAAGACCCAACAAGCTGTTCAGAGCTTCGCGCGCAGCCAGGCGGTCGGCATCGGCGCGCATGGCATCGAGCCGGATCTGCGCGGCAAGCAGCTGTTCCCGGTCACGCTCGATCTCGGGGATATTGCCGGCCTCGAACAGGGCATCGGCAACGCCAGCAGATGCCTCGGCGGCCTCGGCGGCCTGGCCCGTCAGATCGGCGATCTGCGATGCGGCAGCAGCCTCGTAGTAGGTGATGCGCACCTCGGCGATGAAGTCGACAATGGTTCGCGCGGTGCTGGCCTGCGCGGCGTCGAATTCACGCCCGGCGGCCTGCATCCGGCGCGGCAGGAACAGGATATCGAGCAGGTCGATCCCGATCCCATAGGAAAGGTTCGTCACCGGCTCGCCTTCGACATCGAACACCATGGCCGAGACAAAGGGATTGGGCAGGCTCGCATCATTCCGGTAGTCGCCGGCAGCGGCCTTGAGGCCGAGATAGCTGGCGCGCAGTCCGCGATTGCTGAGCAGCGCCACTTCTACGGCGGTCTCCTCGCTCAGCGGCTCGCCGAGCAGCGCGTCGACCCGCGTGGCGGCCTCTGCTTCGCTGATCGTCACGCCAGGCCAGACGGGCGTGGCTGTCCCCGAGGCCGCCATGTCCTCGGCAATGCTGTCAAACCCGCTATTGGGCGGCACGGAGGCACACCCGGCGAGGAGCCCTGCGGCCATGACACTTGCGCTCCACCCTGATCTCATTTCTTGCGGCCACCCAGCACGGCAACCAGTTCCTCGACCTTTTCGCGGCGCGCGGCGAGATCATCGCCTTTCAGCGCATGTTCGACACAAGTGTCGAGGTGATCGTCGAGGATAACAGTCTCCAGACTGCCCAGCGCCGCCTTGATCGCCTGGATCTGGCGGACGACGTCGATGCAGTAGCGGTCTTCCTCGATCATGCGGGCAACGCCGCGCACCTGGCCCTCGATCCGGGCCAAACGCTTCAGGGTGGATGTCTTCGTTTCGGTGCGCATATCATATACTCCCTAGGGGTATGTAGACTGCGCGCAAAGCCACGTAAAGGGTCAAGTACCAGAGACTGCTTCATCATCAGCAGACCGCTGTGCGAAAGGCGCTACGAAACTTGCAGGTTGACCAAGCAGGGCACATGTCATCCGTGCCCTGCTTTATGCGGCTATGGGCCAGCTGCGTGCGTGGCGCTCAGGCCGGCAGGACCGTCTCGACCAGCTTCGCCCAGTAGGCCGGCCCGCGCACCAGGAGGGCATCGTTGAAATCATAGGCCGGATTGTGCAGCACGCATCCGGACTCGCCCGGGCCGTTCCCGATCCAGGCATAACAACCCGGAACTGCCTGCAGCATGAAGGCGAAATCCTCCGCCCCCATCATCGGCGTCGGTGCAAGGTCGACCCCGTCTTCCGGCCCAAGCGCCTGCATCGCCGTGGCCGCCAGCGCGGCAGCGCGCGGGTCATTGATCGTCGGCGGATCGGAATCCTCGAACGCCACCTCCGCCGAGCAGCCATAAGTGGCGGCGACGCCGGCGGCGATCTCATCCATCCGTTGCTTGATCACGCCGATCACTTTCGGGTCGAAATAGCGGATACTGCCGCCGAGCGTCGCAGTGTTCGGGATCACATTGTGTGTGTTGCCGGCGTTCAGCTTGGTGACTGAGACCACCGCGCTGTCGGTCGGCGCAAGCGAGCGGGACACGATGGTCTGCAGGCTTGAGACGAGGCTGGCTGCGGCGACGATGGGATCATGGGTCTGCTGGGGGATCGCGGCGTGCCCGCCCTTGCCGGTCAGCGTAATGGAATAGCTCTGCCGGCCGGCCATCATCGGCCCCTCGCGCACCGCCAGCACGCCGGCATCATAGCCCGGCATATTGTGCAGGCCGAACACCCAGTCGACCGGAAAGCGCTGGAACAGGCCTTCATCGATCATCCGCTGGGCACCGCCGACGCCTTCCTCGGCCGGCTGGAAGATGAAGTGAACCGTGCCGCTGAAGTTCCTCGACTGGGCAAGATACTTAGCCGCCATCAGCAGCATCGCCGTATGCCCGTCATGGCCGCAGGCATGCATCTTCCCGGCATGAACCGAAATATGGTCGATCTCGTTCTGCTCCTGGATCGGCAGGGCATCCATGTCCGCCCGCAGGCCGATGGCCGCGTTGCCGTCGCCGGCTTTCAGCGTGGCAACAATACCTGTTTCCGCGATCCCGGATTCAAAGGGAATGCCGGCCCTTTCAAGCTCCTCGCAGACGACCCTCGCGGTCCTGTGCTCATCAAATCCGAGTTCAGGATGAGCATGGATATCGCGGCGGATACGGGTCGCCTCGGCCAGATGCTCCTGGAAATAGGCAAGGCTGTCGCTCATGGAACTGCGCTCCTTTCAAAACCCGTGCTGCGGGGACCAGGCGATGCCTGGAAGCGCCCATGATCGCAGGCCGGATCGTGCCTGTCACGCGCAATGGCCGTGCTCGCGCTCCCAGCATGCCCGGTGAAACAGGTCCATCAGGTTTGTCAGGGCTCAACGATTGAGAATTCTCAGCGCTCCCTTACAACTGGTGGCCAGAAAACAATTCAGAGAGTGGCAGGGGGCAATGGCATGTGCGGACTGATTGCAGGGATTGGACGCAGCTGCGTGGATCAGCCGGCAATCGCCAGGGGGCTTGAGGCCATCCGCCATCGCGGCCCTGACGAAGACGGCATCCTGGAAATCGCTGCTGGCCCGGCCTTCCTCGCACATGCGCGCCTGTCGATCATCGGGCTCGACAATGGCACCCAGCCGATTTCCGGGCCGGACAACACTGTCCATGTCGTGGTGAATGGCGAGCTCTACGGCTACCAGGCGATCCGGGACGAGCTGCGCGCGGAAGGCGTCGTCTTCAAGACCGACTCCGACAGCGAGGTTGCGCTTCACCTCTATCTCACGCGCGGCCTTGAAGGGCTCGACCGGCTGAACGGCGAGTTCGCGATTGTCATCATGGATGAGCGCAAGCGGGAAATGATCGCCATACGCGACAGGTTTGGCATCAAGCCGCTTTTCTACACCGTGCAGGACGGCACGGTGTATTTCGCCTCCGAGGTGAAAGCATTCGCGGCGATGGGCCTGCCCATGGCCTGGGACCGGGAAACGGCCTTCATGGAAGCCTTCTGGGTGCGCGACCATGAGCGGACCCTGTTCCGGAATGTCTATTCCGTGCCGCAGGGCCACTATCTGATCACCCGCGATGGGGAGGTGCGCAGCTACCAGTACTGGGACTGGAAGTTCCCGGCGCAAGGCGAACTGGAAAAGGATTCTCGATCCGATGCAGAGATCATCGCCCAGTTTCGCGACGTGTTCGGCAATGCTGTGTCCAGGCGCCTCGTCGCGGATGTGCCGGTCGCCTGCTATCTCAGCGGCGGCGTGGATTCCTGCGCGGTGCTGGGGCTCGCCCAGCAGCAACTGGCCCGGCCGATCGAGTGCTTCACGCTCGAATTCGACGATCCGCTCTACAACGAGCTGCAGATCGCAGAGCGGCAAGCGGCGAAGTCCGGCGCCAATTTCCACCCCATTCGGGTGACACGGCAAGACCTCGCCGATGCCTATGCCCAGGCCGTCTGGCACGCCGAAACGCCCTTCGTGAACAGTAATTCGACCGGCAAATTCCTGCTCAGCAAGGCGGTCCGCGAGGCTGGTGTGAAGGTGGCCCTCACGGGCGAGGGCGCCGACGAAATGCTGGCGGGCTATCCCACCTTCAAGCGCGATATCCTGCTCCAGCATCCCGGCGGCCGGTCTGCTGAGGAAACCGCGCAATTGCTGGAGGAGATGTACAGCTCCAATCTCGCCACCCGCGCCATCTTCATGCGTCAGGGCCATAACGACCCGTTCGTGAAGGAGGTCGCCGCGCGCCTTGGCTGGGTGCCGAGTTTTGTCGAGACCTATTGCCAGCTCGGCCGGATCGCCTCGGGGATCTACAGGGAAGACCTGAACGAGGCTGTCGGCGGGCTGAATCCGATGGGAGATGCGCTCGACCGCCTGCCCGTCTCCCTGTCCGTCACCGGACGAGACCGGCTGAACCAGGCGCTCTACCTGAACGCCCGCACGCACATGCCGAACTACATTCTCACCGTGCTGGCCGATCGGATGGAAATGGCGCACGCGGTGGAAGGCCGCGTGCCGTTTCTCGACCATGAGCTGGCCGAATTCGCCGCCCGGTTGCCCCTGCACATGAAGGTCAACGGCCTGACGGAGAAATACGTCCTGCGCGAAGCCACGCGGGATGTGCTGGCCGAGGAGGTCTATGACCGCCAGAAACATGCCTTCTCTGCCCCGCCCGCGCGCGGTGAGGACGACCCAATGATGGTGATATACAAGGATGTCCTGGCCTCGAAGGCGCTGGACGAACAGCCGGTCTTCAATCCCGAGCGGGCCCGCAACATGGTCGCAATGCTGGCCATGATCCCCGACGACCAGAAAATCGCGTTCGAGGGCCTGTTGCACAAGATCGTGTCGATCACGCTCATGCATGAGCAGTTTTCGATGTCCTGAACCCTCTCAGAGCGCTCAAAAACAGCGTTTCTGAAACCTTACCGGCGCCGCACCAATCGAGCCGTCCGGGCTAGGCTGGAGCGAACCAGACCTTGGTACAACTTCCCCGCGCAGGTGAGGCGCCGTCGCTTACAGCCCGGGGAAGTAGAGTATGTTGGAACATTGGTGGCAGTTTGTCCTGGCAACGCTTGCAGGAGGGTTGCTGGCCACCGGCGTGCTGGCCGTGTGCTTCCGGCAAACCCTGTTCCGGCTGAAGGTCGCGCTATCCCTGTTCTCCGGTGCGGATCAGAGCAACCGGTTCGGCCGTATAGCCGAGATCTACCCGACCTCCACCGTCCAGCCATCGCAAACGCCGTTCCACTTTCCCGAAGAGGCATCGGCCGGCCTGCCGAAGAAATTCCTGTTCGATGCGGACTATTCCGACACCTCAGAGTTCCTGGCCAGCACCGAAACCTCAGCGCTCCTCGTGCTGAGGCGAGGCAAGATCTGCTATGAGCAATATGCCCTGACCGGCGGCCCCGACGTGCCGTGGTTTTCCTGGTCCATGGCCAAGAGCTTCGTATCCGCAATGATCGGCATTGCCCTGGACGAAGGTGCGATCGACTCAATCGAGGACCCAATCACCGACTATGTCGAGGAACTGGAAGGCTCGGCCTATGATGGCGTCCAGATCAAGGACATCCTGCAGATGAGTTCCGGCGCGTCCTGGAACGAGGACTACAGCGACAAGAATTCCGACATCAACCGTTTCGCCCGCGTCTTTGCCTTTGGCGGCTCTTTTACGAAGTTCGCCGCTTCGCTGAAACCCGCGCGCGCGCCGGGTAAGTACAAGCTCTACAACTCGGTCGATACCGAGGTTCTGGGCCTGTTGCTGGCCGCCACTACGGGCAAGTCGGTCACGGCCTATATGCGGGAAAAGCTCTGGGACCCGCTCGGCGCGGAGTCCGAGGCGAACTGGATTCTCGACAGCGATGGTGTCGAGATGTCCTTCGGCGGCCTCAGCGCCACCGCGCGCGACTATGCCAAGCTCGGCGAGCTTTACCGCAATGGCGGGCGCTGGCAGGGCCAGCAGGTGGTGCCGGAAAACTGGGTCCGCGCTTCGATCACACCGGATGCACCGCACCTCCAGCCCAATGCCGTCCTGCCGCCCGAGGCCCCGAGCGGATACGGCCAGGATCTCGGCTATGGCTATCAATGGTGGGTGCTCGACGGCGATGAGGGGGAGTTCGCGGCCATGGGCGTCTACAACCAGTTCATCTATGTGAACCCGGCGCGCGAGCTGACCATCGTCAAGCTGTCGGCCAACCGGCGCTATGGCGTCGAGCCGAATGAAGCCCATAGCCGGGAGCTGGAAAGCTTCGCTTTCTTCCGGGCCGTGGCGCGCACCATCGGCACGCGCGACAAGCCGGCGGATGTATCCGACACCGCCGAAGCTTCGGGCTTATAGCCCTTAAGGCACACATCATCCGGCCGAATGGCGAGGAGGCCTCCCATCCGGTGACCCCGGATGTGTCCCTGCCCGTCCCGGCCGTGCGCGGCGCACGCGATATTATGCTGAACGCGCTCATGGAGCGACTGTCGCGGCGCGACCAGTGAGCCGACGCCCTGGAGGCGATGACCGGTCAGCACGCGGCCATCGACCCTGTCAGTCGCTCTCCTTGACAGAACCGGCCCCTTATCCACAGATAACTGACCAGTCAGTTATTTAGAATGTCCCCCCATGCTCCGGGCCAGAAGTGATGATGCCAAGGATGAGCGGCGCCTGGCCCTGCTGAATGCCGCGCTGGATGAGTTCTTTGAAAAGGGCTTTTCCGCCACGCGCATGGCCGACATCGCCAGGCGCGCCGGCCTGTCCAAAGGTACGCTCTATCTCTATTTCGAGTCCAAGGACGCCATGTTCCGCGAGCTCATCGAGGCGCTCGCCATGCCGAATATCGCGCGCATCGGCCAGATTGCCGAAGCCGCTGGGAGCTTCGAGCAGGCCATGAACGGGCTTGCCCGCCTGGCACCGGAACTGATCCGCACCTCCGACATGCCGCGCCTGATGAAGGTGCTGATCGGCGACGCGCATATGTTCCCGCAGATCGTGCAGCACTACCGGACCGAACTGGTCGAGCGCGTCCTGTCGATCATGGCCGGAATGCTGCGCCGGGCGCACGAGGCCGGCGAAATCCGGGTTGAATCCCCCGAGCTGACGGCTCGCATAGTTATTGCACCGGTGGTCCTGTCCGGGATCTGGCAGGCCATGTTCGGACATCAGAGGGAAGCCGAGGTCGATCTCGACCGCCTGTTCCGCATCCATGCGGACCTTGTTCTTGCCGCCCTGAAGACGGGAGCTTCAGAATGAGACTTCGCCGCTCGATTTCCGGCGCAATAGCCCTGCTCGCAATGGCCACGCTCAGCGCTTGCAACGGCCATGAAGAGCCCCACTATCTCGGCTATGTCGAGGCTGAGTGGACCTATGTCTCCGCTCCAGCCGCCGGACGAATTGTCGAACAGCCGGTGCGCGAAGGCGATACGGTCGAGGCCGGCACCTTCCTGTTCCGCCTGGACGATACGGCCGAGGAAGCCGCGCTCGCCCAGGCCAATGCCCAACTGGACCGGGCCACCGCAGAAGCGGAGAACCTGGAAACCGGGGCGCGCGCACCTGAGATCCGCCAGTTTCAGGCACAGCTGCGGGAGGCCGAGGTCCGGCTCGCCAAGGCGGTCAGCGACCGCGATCGCATGCTCCCGCTGGTCGAACAGGGCCTTGCACCCGAAACCCGGGCAGACGAGGTGATCAGCGCCGTCGAAGCCGCCGAAGCCAGTGTCGAAGCCGCGCGCCAGCAGATCATTGTCGCCTCCCTGCCCGGCCGCCCGGCCACCCGATCGGCCGCCGACGCTGCAGCGCTATCGGCCGAGGCAGCAAGAATTACTGCCGAGTACAGGCTGTCGGAACGCACCGTCTCGGCCCCGGCCGGCGGGCGGATCGAGGAGGTTTTCTTCCGGCCCGGTGAATATGTCGTGCCCGGCGCTACCGTGCTGGCGATCCTGCCGCAAAGCGGGCTGAAGGCGCGCTTCTTCGTGCCCGAGGCCGAATTGCCCGGACTGGAAGTGGGTGGCACTGTCCTCGTCACCAGCGACGGCCATGCCGCCCCTGTGGAGGCCCGGATCAGTTATATCTCCCATGAGGCTGAATATGCCCCGCCGGTGATCTATTCGCGTAGCATGCGCGAAAAGCTGGTTTTCCTGATCGAGGCCGACCTGCCGGAAGATGCCGGCTTCCATCCCGGCCTGCCGGTGGAGGTCGACTGGCAATGAGCCAGGAACTCGCCATCGATGTGAGAGGCCTGGTCAAGCGCTTCGGCTCGAAGACGGCGGTGGACGGGGTCGATATCCAGATGCCGCGCGGCGAGGTCTGGGGCTTTCTCGGCCCCAACGGCTCGGGCAAGACGACAACGATCCGCATGATCTGCGGCCTGCTGCGCGCCAGCGAGGGCGAGGGCCAGTGCCTTGGCTATGACATTCGCAGTGAGGCTGACAGGATCAAGTCGAAGACCGGTTACATGACCCAGAAATTCTCTTTCTGGAGCGACATGACTATACGGGAGAATATCGAATTCGTCGCCCGGCTCTACCGTCTGCCACACACCCGCAAGGTGGTCGACGAAACGCTCGACAAGCTCGGTCTTACCCATCGCCAGCACCAGCTGGCCGGGGCACTGTCGGGCGGGTGGAAACAGCGCATGGCGCTGGCCGCCGTCACCATGCACGATCCGCAGCTGCTATTGCTCGACGAACCGACAGCCGGCGTCGACCCGCAGGCGCGCCGGGAATTCTGGGACGAGATCCACGAGCTTTCCCTGCAGGGCATGACTGTGCTGGTCTCCACCCACTACATGGACGAGGCCGAACGTTGCGACCGCATCGTCTATCTCGCCAATGGCCACAAGATCGTCGAAGGTACGGTGAGCGATGTCATCGACCGCTCCGGCCTCGTCACCTTCCGTGGAGAGGGCCCCGATGTGCGCCACCTGGCCAAACAGCTGAAGGGCCAGCCCGGCCTCGACCATGTCGCCTATTTCGGTGCCGCGCTGCATGTCAGCGGCGAGGACCGCGAGAAGATCCGCTCCGTTCTCGACGCGCATTCCGGCCATGATGTCGCCTGGCAGGAAGTCCGCCCGAGCCTGGAGGATGCCTTCATCGCCCTGATGGCCGAGGCGGGCGAAGACACGCGGGAGCATGCATGACGCAACGTGTGGCCCCGCTTTTCCGCATGTGGGCAGTCTTCCTGAAGGAGACCGTGCAGATGCGCCGCGACCGGCTCACCTTCGCGATCATGTTCGGCATGCCGATTATTCAGCTCATCCTGTTCGGCTATGCGATCAACCTGAACCCAAAGCACCTGCCCGCTGCCCTGCTCGTGGAGGAGCAGACACCAATTGTGCGCACGCTTGTCCAGTCGCTGGAATCCTCGGACTATTACGACTTCGTCCTGCAGACCGCCGATCCAATGGAAAGCAGCGACCTGCTGGCGCGCGGCGAGGTAACTTTCGTGGTGTCCTTCCCCGCCGGCTTCACGCGGGAACTGGTGCGCGGGGAGCGGCCGCAAATCCTGATCGAAGCCGACGCATCCGACCCAGCTGCCGCATCCGGCGCCGTGAGCCAGGCCCAGCAGGTGCTCGAACGCGCCTTGCGCCATGATATCAAGGGCCCACTCGCCCAGTTTGGCCGCGCACCGCCAGCCTTCGAGCTGGTCGTCCACCAGAAATACAATCCCGAAGCCAAAACGAGCTACAATATCGTGCCCGGCCTGCTCGGCGTGATCCTGACGATGACCCTGGTGATGATCACCAGCATCGCGATGACGCGCGAGGTGGAACAGGGGACGATGGAGAACCTGCTCGCCATGCCGGCGCGCCCGGCCGAAGTGATGCTCGGCAAGATCCTGCCCTATGTCGCGGTTGGCGCCGGGCAGACGGCACTGATCCTGATCGCCGCGCGAGTGCTTTTCGACGTGCCGTTTGCCGGTGCATTCTGGATTCTTCTGCTCGGCGTCTCGGTCTTCGTGATCGCCAATCTTTCGCTCGGCTTCACCTTCTCGACCATTGCCGGCTCGCAGATGCAGGCCATGCAACTCACCTTCTTCTACTTCCTGCCCTCAATGTTGCTCTCGGGCTTCATGTTCCCGTTCAGAGGTATGCCGGCATGGGCTCAGACGCTCGGCGAAGTCCTGCCGCTGACACATTTCCTGCGGATCGTGCGTGGTGTGATGCTGAAGGATGCGAGCCTCGCTCAGCTGCAATCGCCCCTGCTCGCTCTGTGCGCCTTTACACTGGTCGTGATGACCGTCGCGATGGTGCGCTACCGCCGCACGCTCGACTGAGGGAAAGCGCTAGCCACCTGCCCGATCGCGCGCCGGCAGGGGCATTTCGCGGCTGTCGTCCGGTCTCGCCGGCTGGAAAACACGCGCCGGCTCTGTCCCGCGCGCCTGTTCGAGCCAGAACACCCCGTCGAAGGTGTTGGCATTGCCGCGCGTGCCGACGAAATCCGTGTCACCGTCCGCATCCAGATCGATCGCAACGAACATGTCGAACATGCCGCGAATGCGCCGGGAGACCTCGTGGCGGGTCCAAGCTCCGGCGGCGTCCCGGGGATTGGCGAACCAGCCCATGCGGCCGAGCCGGATATAGCCGCCGGCATAGACATCCAGGTCACCATCGCCGTCGATATCGGTCATGATCAGGCCATCCCCGCCTGTGACCGGCAGACCGCTGATCAGCGGCCCGTCAATCATGTGCTCGTGCCATGAAATGTACCGGCCATCGGCCGCGCTCGCATCGCTCAGCGGTTCCCCGACCGGGATAGGCGCCGTCGCACAGCCCGCCAGACAGACAAGTGCGATCAGTCCGGCAAGCCTTACCACGGGCCAGTCACGGCCAGTGTCAGTCCCGGCTTCTGGATGTTCACGAACATCGTGCTGCCATCCGGAGAAAAGCACGCACCGCAGAATTCCGAGCGCTCGAGCATGGCGTTCCGGGCAAGCGGTGCAATGCGGCCCTCCCGGTCGAGGATACGCAGATACTGGTCTTCCGAGCCGTCCTCGCAGATCACGAGGTAACCGCCGGGCGCGGCAACGATGTTGTCGCACATGTCGAGGTCGGTTTGCGCCTTGCTCTCATAGACAAGCTCAAGCGTGCCCGGCGATCCGCCCTCGGAGGACTTGCCCTCCCAGCCGCTCGGCCGGTAGCACCAGATCTGGCCGAGATAGGCCGGCCCGCCATTTGTACAGGCGAAATAGATCTCGGGGCCCTCAGCTCCGGACGCAAAGCACATACCCTCGCCGCGGGCGAAAATCGCCGCGCCGGCGGCCGCGCCGCGCACGCGCAGGTCGCCCTCCGGGGCGGTGACATCCTCAAGATCCACCCAGCGCGTCTGCAGGGTCTGGCCGACAGTGACCGTACCCCGGTCTTCGTACCAGTTGCGCAGATCCGCGCTGTTCCAGCCAAGAATGGCGAGGGTCTGCAGGCGCCCGCCTTCCGACAGGCGGTCGGGCGCATTCGGCAGGAACCGGTAGATCAGCCCATCGCCCTGGTCCTCGGTAAGGTAGACAATACCGGTCACGGGATCGGTAACGGTGGCCTCATGGCGGAAGCGGCCCATATCAGTGAGAGGCACGGGCGCGGCGGGCGCCCCAGACGGAAGGGCTGGCACTTCAAACACGAAGCCATGGGGCTTGCCGACGCCCTGGCCCGGCATGAGTTCGGTTTCCTCACAGGTGAGCCAGGTCCCGCGCGGGGTCGGTCCGCCAGCGCAGTTCTTCGCTGTTCCGCTAAGGCTCAGCCGCTCCGAAACAGGCTGTCGCGTGGCGATGTCATAGACCAGCGTCGTCGTCCCGCCGGCCAGCGGGCGCCCTTCATCGTCGAAGTCATAGACAAGCTCTGGCGGGATATCGCCCAGCGCATCGGTTTCGAAGGGCCCGCCCTCCTCGCTGGAGGCACCACCAAGCTCATGGTTGCAGACCAGTATGCAGCGACCGGGATTTGTCGGGTCCGGGAAGGCGGCCATGCCGTCATGGGCAAGCGGGGTGCGCAGGCCGTCGGACATGGGCGCACCGGCGCGCGAGATGATCTTGTAGGAAAACCCGCGCGGCAGATCCATGATCCCGTCCGGATCAGGCACCAGCGCGCCATACCGGTCCGGGCCGGTATCGGCAAAGGCCGTTGCCGCATTGAGCGAACGATAGGCCACGGCGCCGGCGGCCATGATCATGGCGTTGGCGAGAAATGAGCGGCGTGACGGCTCCATTGGGTGCTCCCTTTCAAATCTGTCCGGACCCGGAATGGGTTCAGATCATTCTCCTGTTTCATCCGCCCTGGCCGGTGGATCGACAAGGTCTCAACAGGTTCCGAAGCTGTCGCATCAGATCCGCCTTCCGGCGCATCGGGCGCAGCCTGGTCTTCGGCAGAGATCGTGATGGTACCGACACGGTTGACGCGGGCATTGAGGCCGGTGCCGACGAGCAGCACGTCCACGGCGTGCTCTGGCGTCATGCGCTGCTGCAGGCCCGACGCGGTCTGACCGCGTGCGATATTGTCAGCAAAGATGATCTCGCGCTGGCTCTGGATCCCCACCTGCGTCAGCGCCGGGGCCAGATCCTGTTCGGGAATGTCGAATTCAACGGTTTCGTCCGCCGAAATCTGGGCCGTTGCAGTCTCACCCCAGGCAAGCGAGCTGCTGCCTACGAGAAGTGCCCCGATACAGAACGAGGTCAGTGATATGCGCGTCATGGTTCCCGACTCCTGTGTTGGACGTAGCGACGTTCAACGACAGGGACGTGACGGGGTGGACGATCCTCAAGGCAGATCGTGTGAACTTTTTATTACTGCTCGGCAGGCGACAGGAGGATTGATCCGTCCTCGGAGTAAGTCAGTTCCAGCGGAAATAGCTCGGTGAGCGTTTCGGCAAATCGCTCCGGGGAATCCAGGCGGAAAGTCCCGCTGATCCGGAGCAATCAGAAGGAAAAATTATTTTCCGCCAGCGATGACGGCCCGCTATATGCGGACCGTTTCATCGGATTCGGTCGGAAGCTAACAACTCCCGATCAGACCGCGGAGGAAGGCAGCACGCTCGCCAGGAGTTCGGCGACGCGCGGCAGCGTGACATCGCGTATCGCGGCCAGGTTCACCCGCGCGGCGGGGCCGAGATAGAGGCTTTCATTCTCTCGCAGCCCGGCAATCGCCTCCTCCGACAGGGGCAGCAGGCAGAACATGCCCGCACCGCCGGAAATGTAGCCTGTGTCCAGCTCAACCCCGGCCTCGGCCAACGCCCGGCAGAGCTTCTGCCGGTTTTCGAGAATATGGCCGCGCTGACCGGAAAGCTCGCTCAACCAGTCAGCTCTCAGGGCCTCGTCGCCCAGGATATGGGAGGCGACAGCTGCGCCATGGTCCGGCGGCATGGAGTACATGCTGCGCGCCAGCGATGCGAGCGTGCTTTGGGCAACACCGACCGTCTTCGGTTCTCCGGTCACGACGAAGCAGGCGCCGACCCGGTCGCGATAAAGGCCCATATTCTTCGAAAAGCTCATGGCGATGAGCACTTCCGGGCAGCTCGCCAGGATGTCCGTGGTCAAGGCCTTGTCTTCCTCAAGCCCCTTACCGAATCCGAGATAGGCAAGATCGACAATCGGCAGCAGGCCGCGCTCGCGGACAAATTCCACGATCATGGCACGCTCGCTTTCGGAGTAGTCCACACCGGTCGGGTTCTGACAGCATCCGTGCAGGATGATCGCATCGCCGGGCTTTGCCTCCGCCAGATCCTCCAATACCATCTCCGCCGAACCGGTCAGCTGGAAGGCATGATGCCGGTAGAAACGCATGTTCATGTTTGCGATCCTGGCGATGGACTTGTGGTTGCCCCAGGTCGGATTGGGGATCCAGACGGTCTCGCATTCCGAACGCGCAGCGACCTCGACCGCCAGGCGGACCGCGCCGGTGCCGCCGGCGGTCTGAACCCCGGCATAGTCCTGCCGGAGCGTCTTGCCGGTAAAGATCAGGTCGCCGGCACGCTGGACAAAGGTCAGGTCGCCGGCCGGGCTGACATAGGTCTTGGTCTTCTGATCCTGGACAAGCCATGTCTCGGCCGCCTTGACCGCACGGTAGATCGGGGTCTCCCCGCTGGCATCTTTGAAGACGCCGATCCCGAGATCGATCTTGTTTGCCGATTTATCCTCCCGGAAGGCGGCGTTGATCGTCATGATGGGGTCGATTGGCGGGATGGGGAGATGGCCGAGCATGGTAGCTGATCTCGTGGCGTGAAGTTGGAATGGAACCGGGCTGCACCCGACTGGCGCCCCCGGCAGTTTGGTACGGGCAGTCTGAGCGCCTTTTAGCGTGAATCAGGCGTTCGTCGATGTCCGGCAGAAGGAAAATGTGGTCGCATTTTCGCGATCATTGTTGATCGCTTCCTTGAGGATCACGCCGCCATAGAGTTTCGCGGCAAATGCACTCCCGATCGCCAGGTCGGTCTCGGAAGTGGAATTGGCGATTTTCCGGATGCCCGTGGCGGTGTCGCTGACCTCGATATACTCCGCCTTGGGGAAGTTGGCTTCCAGATAGGTCGAGCATTGCAGGAAGCCCTGCGGATGGCTGTAGATCTTCACGGGCAGGTCCGAGGCCGGCATCTCGCCCGCCATGGGCTGGGGCCCGACCAGGCAGTGGTGGATCGGCAAGGTCAGCTGCTGATAGACGTGCAGTTCATGCCGAGCGATGATGTCCGCCACCCGGGGGATTGCGCCCGTGATCGAATTGCGGACCGGAAACACGGCAATATCGAACGCGCCGGAGACCAGGCCTTCAGCAACCGCATCGAAGCTCGGCAATCCTACCCGCTCTGCATCAGGGTAGGCTTCAGCTGCGGCGGCATGAGACCACGACCCCGCAGCACCGAGCACTCCATAAGAGCCAACTACGCCTTTGTTCACTTGATAATCCTTCACTGGTTCGCCTGGTGGACGGCCCTCGTCCATTCGACTGGTATCTTGCTGCGCGCCTGAGAACCTGGAATAGACCTGCGCGGCCCTGTCCAGCACTTCGGCGATCTGTTGCCGGTCAGCGCTTTCGATAAGGCGGGCAAACTCCTGCATATGGGCGCCGTAGATCTTCAGGGCCTCCGCGATATTGTCGGAATTGTCGACCGCGATGTCCTTCCACATGGTCGGATTGTCCACCGAGGAGGATGCAGCCTTCCGGTAGCCGCCCGCAGCCAGCGACCACAGGCTCTCGTCATGCAGGCTCTCGCTGGCCATCAGGAGCGGGATCGACATGAAGTGCGGCAGGTGACTGACCATGGCAACCGCCCGGTCATGAGCCTCGGCATCCATTTTCACGGTGACAGCGCCAATATCGCCGAGCAGGCGCGTGGCATGCTCCCGGGCCATGGCGCCGCTCCGCTCATGCTCGACGAGGATGAACTTCTTGCCGCGATAGAGCCCGATATCGGAATCCTCGGTATTGGAGGTCACCTTGCCCGCCATCGGATGGCCGCCGATGGACTCCATGCCCTCGGGCAGTTCCATCATGCTGGCAACGATCGAGCGCTTCGTGCTTCCCAGATCGATGACGGTCGCAGTCCTGGACTTGAAGCCCTTCAGGGCATCGAGGCATTTGAGGATCACACCGATGGGCGTTGCCAGGACGATGAGGTCGGCGCTCTCAACCGCTTCGGCGAAGCTGTCCGCGCACCTGTCGATGAACCCGCCATCAAGAGCAATGGCCATGCGATGCGCATCGGTGTCGGTGCCGGTAACGCTCCAGCCACCAGCATGCTTCAGCGCGCCGCCCAGCGAGGCGCCCATCAGGCCAAGTCCGATAATGGATACATTCGTGGTCATTCATTTATATCCAGTTCATCCCGGAACATTGCCCTTACGCCTGCGCGCCACCGCCCAGAATGTCTTCCTGTAATTTCGACAAGCCTTCTGCACCGTCAATTCGCAGGCCGTCAAACTTCAGGCCCTGGTCTTCCGGCGCGCCGACATCGATCCGGCGGGTTTCGCGGCTGGACAAATCCTCGTTCTGCCAGTCCCATATCCGCACGGTGGCGTCCTGGGAACAGCTCACGACGTATCTGCCGGTTGAGTCGAATGCGGCATTCCAGACAGTCCGGCCATGCCCCTCGAGGGTCACCACGAGTGCCCAGTCCTCCTCGACCGACCAGACCTTCACATTCGTATCCGTCGACGCCGTCACGGCATATTTGCCGTCCGGGCTGAACTGGATGCTCCAGATCTGGGAATCATGCGCGAGCCTGGTGATCGCGGGACTGACCGCATATCCGGTGTCGGTCCGGGGCCAGACATAGATCTGCCCGGCATTGTCGGCGCTGGCGAGCAGGGCCCCGCCGGGCTGGAAGGCAACACCGTTCACAAGCGAGGCATGGCTGCGCCGGCCGGAATAGCGCGGCGACAGTTTCAGCGAGGCAATCGCCCTGTCATAGCGATAGACATTCACCGTCCCGTCGAATGAGGCCGTCGCGAAGTGCTGGGATTTCGCATCGGTCGCGATACAGTAGAGCGACTTGGTGTGGTCGCCCACGCGTCGGATCTGCTGCTCGCTGCCGAGCGAGAAGATCCGCAGGACATGATCATTTCCACCAACAAGTGCGAAAGTCTCATTGGTCCTGATCAGCGCCAGCCCGTAATCGGTTTCGGCTTTCAGCTCGATGGCGTGGCGCAGGCTACGCTGGATCACCGACCAGACCTTGAGCTTCCTGTCGAAGCCGATGCTGGCGAGCAGTCTCCCGTCATCGCTGAACCGCAGATAGGTAATCGAGTTGTCGTGCTCGCCGAGTTGGATGGGCTCCGCGCTATCCTCCAGGTTCACGAGCAGGATCTCGTTCCTGGAATTTGTGAACGCAGCAATCGGCTCGGTGGGCGAACAGGCAACGCATTTTGCCGAGGCCTTCACGCCGAGCATGAGGTTACTGAGTTTGGTCCTGCTCCAGTCCGCGCCGCTGATATCGGCGCCGTTGAACCGAACATGATCGAGCCTTGAGCCGGAGAAATCGACCTCCCGGAGATCGGCCCTCGACAGGTCGGCATGCTTGATCAGCAGACCCCGCATGTCGATATGGCGCATGTCGGGGTTCATCTTGCAGATCAGGGTCAGGAGGTTGCCGGCCAGCCAGCCCCTGCCCGCGCGCTCCAGCCTGTCAAAGCCGTTCGCGGCCTGCCGCCGCGCGACTTCCAGCCCCTCCTGCAGGCGGTCCATGTCCAGATCGGTATCGCTGAGAAAGCGGGTTACGCCGTCCGAAATGTCCTTGGCATCGAGCGTCTCAAGAAGGCCATCCTCGAAGTCACGCTTGAGCTTCAGGGCGACGAAGAACTCCATGAAGGAGCGGTGAGCAAAGGTGTATTTGCCTTGCCCGTCGCGCACCAGGAAGGTCTGGGCGCGGGTGACGGAGACCGCGTCGAGGTCGAATTTCTCCTCGATCTCATAGAGCAGGTCGGCCATATGGGACGCGCTGAATTCCGCCACATCGTCGATATGCCCGCGCAGTTCGATGGCGTGTTCCTTCCGGCCGTAAAGGACCCATGCCAGGTCGATCATGACATTGGCGCGCTGATCGGAATCGAGCGGCTTGTCGCCCCATTCACTCGTGTCTCGGCGCACTTGGGTGAGCCAGAGTTTGGCGCATTCCTCATAGATTCCGAACAGGGTCAGATCCTGGTCTGCTTTCGAAGCAGTCAGGATCTGCAGCACCATGTCGAGGACGATGGGGCGATGGACCAGGCTTGCGAGGTTCGGCGTGCCCTGGATGCGCTTCCAATAGGTTTCTGCCTCCGGTCCGAATTCGCCCTGCAGCCGGCGCCGGACCTGCTGGTCGGTCATCTCGGCGAGATGGACGATATCGAATTCGAGCTTCGCGACCGCGTTTTCGCCCAGGCCGGCAACCTGGTTGAGCTCATCCCTTTCCGCCTGGGTGGAGTTGAAGAAGGAGGTCCTGGAGGTCAGCAGGATCTTGCTCTTGCCGATGGCCAGCGCGCGGATGGATTCCAGATAGGATTTCTTCACCTCCGACGAGAGCCCGATGCCGAGTTCGTCGAAACCGTCCAGGACGATCAGCAGGCGGCCATACTCAAGGACGCTCTTCACAAAGCTGTGGTCGTCGGTGCGATGCCGCTCTCGCAGCATGCTGTTGATGTGCCTGATCAGGTCCACCTTCGCCGAGGTTTCGGGCCGTTCGACCTTTTTCAGTTCGATGAGCAGGGGCAGACGGGCGCCGGGTTGCTGGTGCTCGATCCGGTCGATCATGCGGCTGCAGACCGACAGGCAAAGCCAGCTCTTGCCTGAGCCGAACTCGCCGAGGACAGCAAGTTGCCGCGAGCCGGTATCCTGGGTCCAGTTCAGGATATTGTTGTTGATATGCGAGCCGGGCTCTTCATCATTGCCCGAGGTCGTGACCCGGCGTTTGGCATAGTCCAGCTCGACATATTTGCGCTCCACATCCGCCGCGCTCATCGCGTTTCGGACACGCTCGAAATCATCCTCGATGTCGAGATAACGCAGCAGATATGTGTAGATCGACTCCAGCCGGCCTCCCAGATCCTTGGCCTCGTCCACCAGATAGTCTGGAAACTCGCGGCTCGTGACCAGACAGAATGTATCTGCCTTCTTCAGCCTGGCACGCTCGGCGACCTGTTCCAACTCGTCCAGGCCGACCCTGCTCTCGGTACACGAGACCAGGCACCTTTGCTCCCGGCTCTCCCCATCTTCCGTGAAGGCGATGAAATCGTAGCTCGCGCTGCGGGCCTCCTCGATCGAGGCCGGCCCTTGGCCCAGGTGAAAGGCATAATCATGAATCTCGCGCACCAGATGGCCCTGGGGAACCGTGGTCAGGGCGTCCGGCGACCGGCGGTGCAGCGTCCTCGCCTGGATCATCAGTTCCTGCAGGATCCTGCCAGCAACTTCGCTGGCGGGCTTTGCCGGATCGATGACCTGCGAGTCGTAGACCGGTGCCTCCTCGCCAGGCGTGCCATGGCGGCCATTCGGAAACAGGTCGCGCTCAATCGCCTGGTACTGCTCATGGGTGCGGCCCGCGAGATGGAACTCCAGCGTCGGGATGCGCCGGGCAACCGCGAGCTTCCATTCCTCCCGCTGGATCGTGCCGGGCGCACTGCCGCACAGTACGATCACAATCTGGCTTTTCTTGACCTGCTCAAGACTGGAAGCCTGCGCGCCGATGGCATTCGGACCGGTAGTGCCATCCTGCCAGAAGAGGTCGAACCCGCTTCTGCGAAAATCGGCGACCTTGTCCTTGAGCGCGATACGCACCGGGCCGATTTCCGGGTCTGAATCGTCTCGCGAACAGATGAAAACCCGGATCAGTGGATCTGTTTCCATTCTGCTTCCCCGAATGCAGACATCACCCGCATCTTGCAGAACCGCAATGCCTGCAAGGATAGACCGAGCTTGCAACACCCGGGAGAATTTGGCCAGCGGTCAGGTTGGGTCTCTCGGTAAAACACCCGCCATGACTGGAATCGCAGCCAGCTTCGATCTAAGACCCTTCAAAGCTCACTGTATCCAGACAGTTGATCCATGTTTCAGCCGGACGCTATTGCTCGGATGCTCCGTCCCAAATGAGGTCTACAGACAATGAAAACCGCCGCATGGAAGGCAGATCACATACGCCAGACCGCGCTGATCAATTCCGGCCTGAGCCAAGACAGCAGCGCACTGGCCTTCCAGATCGACGCGTCCGGCTATCTGGAGCCGGAATTCCTGGCGAGCGCTTTCCTGGTGACGAACGCCTATCTGATGGGGCTGCACAATCGCGGCATCCTGAAGATCTTCGCCCTGACCGAGAAGGACGACCTCCTGACCGAGGCGACCGAGAACGCGCTGCGGGCCCTGCTGCTCGGCAATTTCTCGGCGCTGTCGAACCTGGATATCTGGATCAAGAATATCGAGCAGTGCGGAAACCTGCCGCCGAACATCGTGAACCTGGCCGAGCAGACTGTCCGGAACCTGTCCTCCTTCGACAGCCGCAAGCGTGGCTTCCTTCTTGAGCCCGCCGATGTCGTTCTCGTGGTGTCGGACACCGAAGAAGATGACCGCCTCGCGATCGACCTGTCATCGAAGGAGATCCGGTTCTCCGCGCTCGGCCAGTCCTGGCAGTACCCGACATTCCGGCTGGCACAGGGCCATATGCGCTCCTGGGCGATCTCGGATGAGGCCAAGTGCTTCTATTTCGCCTTTTCCGGCGAGACCAAGGCGGAGTTCTTCAGTGCCTGGTCGGGCTTCCTGAAGGAGATCGACCGGACCTGGAATCTCAGCTTCGACAAGCGGGGCTAGCTCGCCCTGCGATCAGTTTCGTTCGTAAGCTTGCGCAGAGAGGCGAGCTTCTTTTCGGTCAGGAGAATGCTGCGGATTTCCTCCGGCGCGCCGTGCAGGATGTGCTCCACCGGCTGGGCGGCGCCAACCAGGAAGCCCTGAATCTCGTCGCAATCGGTTCGCGCCAGCGCGGAGAACTCCTCCAGGCTCTCCACGCCTTCGGCGACAACCGCCATGTCGAGCGAGCGCCCAAGGCGGATGATCGTCTCGACAATCGACAGGCTGTTCTCGTCCCAGCCGATGCTCTGCACGAAGGAACGGTCGATCTTGATCGTGTCGAACGGGAATCGGCTGAGATAGCCGAGCGAGGAATAGCCGGTGCCGAAATCGTCCAGTGCGATCTTCACACCGAGCGATTTCAGCGCCTTGAACACGCCCAGCGCGCGCTGGTCGTCGGCGATCAGCACGCTTTCGGTGATCTCGATTTCCAGACGGGCGGGATCGAGCTTCGACGCCTTCAGGGCGGACTTCACGGCCTCGACGAAATTGTAGTCGCGGAACTGGAGCGGGCTCGCATTCACACTGACACTACGTGTGCCCATCTCCCGGGCTGCGGCCTGACAAGCGGTATGCAGCACCCATTCGCCTATCTTCACGATCAGCCCGCAACCCTCGGCAACGGGGATAAACTCGGTCGGGCTGACAAGGCCCCGGCTGGGATGGTGCCAGCGCACCAGCGCTTCATAGCTGACGATCTCGCCCGTCACCATGTTCAGGCGCGGCTGGTAGTGGACCTCCAGCTCCTCGGCATCCAGCGCACTGGAGAGGTCCAGCTCCAGCAGCTGACGCAAGCGCACATGCTCGTCCATGCCCTGCTCGAACATGGCATAGCAGCTGCGGCCATTATTCTTGGCGTGATAGAGCGCGGTATCGGCGCGCGTTACCAGGCCAACGCTCTGGATCCCATCGCGGGGGCAGAAGGCCACGCCCACCGATGCGCCGACACGCACACGCTGGCCACCTGACAATTCGATCGGGCGGCTCAGCTCTTCGACCAGCCGCATGGCAAGTTCCTCGGTCTGGTTCGCGAAATCGATGCTGAACTGCAGGATGGCAAACTCATCCCCGCCCAGCCGTGCGACGATATCCCGGCTACGCACCAGCTTCTGGATCCGCTCGGCCGTCACCTTCAGGACCTGGTCGCCTGCGGCATGGCCGTGCAGGTCGTTGACATCCTTGAACCGGTCCAGATCGATCAGCACCACGGCCGACAGGCTGTCTTCTGCTACCGTCTTGTCGATCATGGCGGCCAGCCGGTCATTGAACAGCGCGCGATTGGGCAGGCCCGTCAGCGGGTCGTGCAGCGCCAGGTGGCGGATGCGCGCCTCGGCCTTCTTGCGCTCGCGCAGGTCGACAATCGCCAGCACGCGGGTGTCGACGCCGCGGAAATCCATGTCGCGACTGCGCACCTCGACCGGGATGGCATCGCCCTCGACATTGCTGATTGTCAGCTCCGCAACCGGTGCATCGGGTGATTGCGAGAGATCGTGGAGCATCTCGATATGCTCATCGGAGAGGAACTCGCTCAGGGGCCGACCGCGGATTTCGTCCAGCTCCAGGCCGGTCAGCCGGCTGAGCGCGGCATTGCCGTCGACCACCTTGCCGTCCACCGCGATGCACAGCGCCTCGAAGGTGGCGTTTGCCAGTGCTGAAAAGCGCTCGGCTTCCTCAATCGTGCGGCGCGTGCTCTCAAGCTCGGCGCGCTCCAGCTCCTGGAACTGCATGTTTTCCATCAGCGCGTTAAAGGTACGCGTCAGGCGTTCGGCTTCATCGCCCCGGTCGACCGGAAGGCGCATTGTGAGATCGGCCGTGCCCCGCACAAGGTCGCCCATGGCGTCCTCGATATGGCCGATACCGATACGGGTGGAGTGTTCGTTCTCATTCAGGCCACGCTCTTCCGCTTCCGGTTTCACCCGGATGCCGGTGAGCATTTTCAGGACCTGATAGAAGACATAGCCGGCGCCGAAGGCCCAGGCGAAATTGATCACGCAGCCCAGCCCCTGGATCAGGAGCTGACCGGTCCACGACCCGGCCGGCAATGAAGCCTTCGGCGCGAGGACGGCAAGCAGCATGGCCCCGATCACGCCGGCAAAGCCGTGCACGCCGATGGCGCCGACAGCATCGTCGATCCGGTAGTTGCGCTCAAGCCACTGGTTGAACCAGAGCGCACCACATCCGCCTGCGACACCGATCAGGATGGACGTTGCCGGGTTGAGGATATGACAGCCTGCCGTGACAGCGACCAGGCCCGCGATCAGACCGTTAAGGACCTTCTCGGGGTAGACCGTCCGGTCCGAGATCATGGTCCAGACATAACCCGCCAGACAGCCGGCTGCGCCGGCCAGAACGGTGTTGAGAATGATCGAGCCGATATTGGCCGTGGCAGCGCCTGTGGATCCGCCATTGAACCCGATCCAGCCGATATAAAGCATCAGCACGCCGGCGCCGGCCAGCACCGGACTATGGCCGGAAAAACGGACCGGCTCACCGGTCTCTGTGAACCGGCCGCGCCGCGCACCGAGCACGATACAGGCCGCCAGCGACAGCCAGCCGCCAAGCGCATGGACAACCGTGGAGCCGGCAAAGTCGACATAGCCCATATTGCCGAGGAACGCGCCGGGATTGTCCTGAAGCGCCCCGCCCCAGGTCCAGTGGACGAAGACCGGATAGATGAAGGCACCGATCATCACCGAGCCAAGTACATAGGCCGACAGACGCATGCGTTCGGCCACAGCGCCTGATACAATGGTCGCCGCTGTGCCGCAGAACATGACCTGGAACACGAAGAAGATCTGGTTGGACGGGTCGAGGCCTGTGAGGCCCGCAAAGCCGGGCTGAAAGCCGATCGGCAGGATGGACGAGGCCCCGAAGGCAATCATGAATCCTGTAAGTGCAAAGAATAGAGCGGACGCGGCGAAGTCCATTACATTCTTCATTGCAACATTGATGGAATTCTTCGAACGGACCATACCTGCCTCAAGGAGCAGGAAGCCGATCTGCATCACCATCACCAGAGCGGCGGCGACCATGACCCAGACGAAATCCAGGATCTGTATTGCCTGCTCCAGTTCCGGACTTGCCGTAGAGGAAACACCAGCGGTCTGGGAAGCCGAGGACGAAGCCAGAAGGGCGGGTAAGGTAAGAAGCGCGCCGCCTGACTGGTCCAAACTGGCCTCCTAAGTAGAATGTCGAGAAGAACTGGCTGCACCTCCCCTTAAGCAGTATTCGTAAAATCTACGTAAAGTATACAATTCCTTGATGGCGCACGGCTTGGACTTGCCCTGGCAAGGCAGGCTTTCACCTGCCGCAGTCTCCAAACCCAGGCTTCAAAATGGGGTGATTACCCCATAGCGCCGCCCCGGCCATGGTGCGACTTTCCGGTCTGTAACGCATGAGGTGGTAACGCCCCGCAGCGTCTGGGTAGACGAGCGACACGCCAACGGGCCCCGCACCATGCACTCGACCGGAATCGCTCCGGCGAGACCTGTGTGGGGACGACACATGAGTATTTCAAAATCCAGTAAACGCGCTGGCGCAAGCTTCCTTCAACGCGCCATGCAGCGCGCTTCGACCTTGGCCTTGCTGCATCTGGGCGGCCTGGTGATTGCCGGCGCCTCAGTGGCCGGCGCCCAGGAGGTCGACGCGCCGGACCCGGGCACTAGCGTTCTCAATCCCGGTTCGGGCGAGGAAGAGCGCGTCCTCCTGGCCATCGGGGACTCCGTCCTTACCGATGGCGACCGGCTGATCCTGTTCCGTACCGGCATCGGTGAAACCATCACCGATCCGGACGATCCGGATGCCACGGTGACCATTGCTTCGGTCGAACGCAATGGCGTAACCGACACAGTCGAGCGGGTCGTCTTCGAGGATGGCCGCAGCTTTGCGGTAGTCCGCGATGTCAGCACCCAGCTGCGAGTGGATCCGACATGGCCGGATGCACCGGACATCTCGCTGCGCCCTTCCCTTGCCGCAGCGACGGGGAATGTCGGGCGCATCAGCAGTCCGGTAACCGGCGGAAACGGCGCTGCCGGCGCCGACCAGATTCTTGTCTCCATCATTCCACCGCGCCTCTTCGAGCCACCCCGCAACGGCAGCACGGGCAGATCGCCCAGCGAGCGCACAATCGGCGTCAACGGAGACCGGTAAGCCACAAGCGGCGTCGCTGTCTACTATCTGGCGACGGGCGGCAATGGCGGTTCTGGCGGCGACCTGAACGCGGCGATCTTTGGTGACGCAGCCAATGGCGGGACCGGCGGTGTGGGCGGAATCCAGAGTATCACATTGAGCGATACCGCCAGCATCACGACAACGGGCACGGAACACCACACATTCCAGGTTCGCGGAAAGGAGGGCAATGGCGGTACGGCCATCACGCAGAATTTCGGGACTGTCTATACATTTGGCAGCGGCGCCCATGGCATACTGGCCCAGTCTATCGGCGGGAACGGCAGTTCGTCGGGCACGGCGGGTGGCATCGTCGCGCTCGGCGGACAGGCCGGCTAGGGCGGCAATGGGGGCTTAGCCACCGCCAACGCCGCGGCAAGCGGGCTGATCGTCACCCATGGCAGCGATGCCGCTGGCGCAGTGGCGCAATCCATTGGCGGGGGCGGCGGGGCCGTCCTCACCGGCGGCGCGGCGACCACCACCACATTGTCGGCGGACAATGCCGGCGATGGCGGCGCGGCTCCCCTCGACCTCGCGGGTGATATCCTGACCACCGGCGACGGCGCCACGGCGATCCTCCTGCAGAGCCTTGGTGGCGGCGGCGGCCTGATCGATGGCGCGTCCACCGGTTCAGCCGACGGAGCGGGCGCAGGCGGCGCCGTGAACCTCAGCGGCATGCCCGACAGGCTGGAAGTCCAGCGCGCCCGCCTCCGTCACTATACTGTTGATCGTGACCTCGCGGGTCGCGTCCATGACGTAGGAGACATTGTCGCGCAGGTCATAATTCTCGGCCGCCGTGAGGATGACCGGGTCAGCGGTCTCGGCGGTGGCGCGCCCGGCCAGGCCTGCCAGGACGAGGCATATGAGCAGGGCGACAATTCTCACAGCAAATGCGATACTCGCGGATGGATGAAGCGGAGCCCATCATGAACTCCCGGACTATCCTCGCCGATGATCATGTCATGGTCAGGCAGGGGCTCAAAACACTTTTGGAATCCGAACCGGGCCTTGAAGTGGTTGCCGAGGCCGAGAGCGGCGTGGAACTGGTCGCCCAGGTCAACAAACACCAACCCGACCTCGTCATCGCAGACATTGCCATGCCCTATGGCAACGGGCTTGAAATTGTCGGCGAAGTGCGCCGCTGGAGCCCGGACACAAAGATCATGCTTCTCACGGGGCTGACCTCCAACAGCCTGCTCTCGCAGGCCGTGTCCACGGGTGTGGAAGGCGTTTTCCTGAAATCGGATGCCCCGGATGTATTCGTTGCGGGCGTGCGCAAAGTGCTGGGCGGGGCGATCTCGCCTCATGCCTTGAGGCTGTCCTCGGGATCGACCGCCTTCAATTCGCTCAGTCCGCGCGAATTACAGGTTCTGTTCGGCATTGCCCGCGGCGATACGAATGCCATTCTGGGTGAGCGGCTGGGGATCAGTGCCAAGACGGTGGACAAGCGCCGCTCCTCGCTGATGCGCAAGCTGGGGGTGAACTCCATGGCCCAGCTCCTCTCGCTCTCGGTCCGCGAGGGCCTGCTGGACATGGCCAAGAGCGTTTAGCCCGCTGGATCGAGGATCTCGTAGGTGCAGTCGAACGCCTTTCGCGCGATCCGGTAGGTGTCGCTCGGATCGGCGGGGTCCTGGGCGATGATGTCGCCGGGCCTCGCGACCATAGGCTCGTCCCAGGGCGCCATGAAGGAAAACGCCGCCTGCATAGCGGGCACATAGACAAAACGGACCGGCTCGCTGACCGGACTGTACTCCTGCCACCCCTCCTGTGCCGAAACGCCAGTGGGGCCGGAATATTTGCGAACAAACACATCCGCAGACAGCAGGAATTCCTCATTGCCGGTCGCTTCGCACCGGTTGCGCACCACCATGTCGCCGGGCCTGGCGGGCGCGCTGCGGGTCTCCAGGCCTTCGCCCGCGATATGGGTCTCGATCACCTCGCCCGGCTCGGCCCGGCGCGCATCCACGGCGCGGGTCTTTGCAGCAAGACCCGCCCCATCACGCGCCGAGATAATATCGAAATAGGCGAGGATATCGACGAGGCCGGTATCTTCCTGCGGTGTACCTCGGGTCATATATGTCTCCGCTGGGCAATGGCCATTACTCATCGCCGGCGCCATTGCTCCTTGCCGCTTTGTGTCTCACAATCAAGTATCTAAGGCTGTCCATGGCAAGAGCTTGGCCCGCCTGGGGAAGTCGTGCGGGCGGGGAGCCGGAACATGATCGAGAGAACCGAAGCGCCACTCAAGGACTGGCCCAATAGCGACCTGTTGCTCGATGACGCCGAACGGGCGCAGTTTGCAGTCGACTACCCGCTCCTGCATCGCATCTTCGATTTCGAAGAGTTGCGCGCCACATTCAAGACCGCTGACGAGGCGTGCAAGAAGCTCAAGACCGCCACCCATTCCGAGGGCATTTACACACTTATCATTGGCGCCGTCGGTGTCGTCCTACTCGGTGTGAGCGGTCTTGTCCCGCATCAGCTTCTCTCCTCCGGTCTCGAAGTCATTGCCCTGATGATTACGGTGGCCGCGGGCTTCTGGGGGATGATGCAAAAATTCAGGCATGGCGATGTGCGAAAGCGCTGGCTCAATCTGCGCAGCCGCCTGGAAAGGACAAGGCAGTTCCATTTCCAGTACATCCTTCACAACTGGGACAACGCTGTCGAGGCCATGACCGACGATCAGAAATACGCCGAGTTCGTTGCAGACCGCCTGGCCGCGTTCAGCGAGGTCAATGGCCGCCTGGAAGGGACGGCCAAACTGGCCAGGAAGCTGATTGAAGACGTGCACCAGGAGGAGCAATGGCTCCTGGAAGACTGGGCCGCCCTCTCCGCCCCCTCGGCGAAATCGCCGAACTCCGATTTGCTCGCGCAGGCGTTTCAGGAGCTGCGGATCAAAATCCAGCTGCGTTATTCCCGCCTGAACCTGGATACCGACAAGAATTCCGTCGGCGCCAATGCCGCTGCGCTGGAGACCGGCGCCTCCATCTGCTTTGCGATCACGCCGGTCTTTGCCCTCTTGACCCTTGGCGCGCTGATTTCAGACGCCTATCCGGCCGTGCCGTTCAGCATCCTCATGCTGGTATCGGGCACGCTCGCCCTGCTCTTCCAGGCGCTGCAGCTGGGGCTGAGGGTCACTGAGGACCGCGACCGCTACGAGATCTACAACGCCCAGCTGGAAAACCTATCCAAGAACTATTCCAGCCCCGACATAGCGGCGAAATTCGTCCTGCTGCGTCAGCTGGAAGCCTTCGCCTATGACGAGCTTCGATCCTTCCTGAAGTCCCACTCCACCGCAAAGTTTTCCTTGTAGCCATGACGACCCGCCCCGACCATCTCAAGGACATCGAACAGAGCCTGCTCTGGCTGTCGGCCTGGATGGTCCACAATGCCAACAATCTCCGCCCCAAGGAGGATGGCGCGGTGAAGATCGGCGGGCACCAGGCCTCGTGTGCCTCCATGGTCGCGATCATGACCGCGCTCTATTTCCATGTGCTGCGGCCCGAGGATCGCGTGGCGGTGAAGCCGCATGCCTCGCCGGTCTTCCACGCCATGCAGTACATGATGGGCAACCAAACGCGCGAGAAGCTGGAAGCCTTCCGCGCCTGGGGCGGCGCGCAGTCCTATCCCAGCCGCACCAAGGATATCGACGATGTCGACTTCTCCACCGGCTCGGTCGGGCTCGGCGTGGCCGCAACCGCCTTCTCCTCGATCATCCAGGACTATCTCGCCGCCAAATCGTGGACGGCAGACCGCCCGCTCGGGCGCATGGTCGCCCTGGTCGGCGATGCCGAGCTGGACGAAGGCAATATCTATGAATGCCTGCAGGAAGGCTGGAAACACGACCTGCGCAACACCTGGTGGATCATCGATTATAACCGCCAGAGCCTGGATGGCGTGGTGCATGAGGGCCTCTGGGAAAAGATCGATGCGATCTTCAGGGCCTTTGGCTGGCGCACCGTTGTCCTGCGCCATGGCGTGCGGCAGCGGGCGGCTTTCGAGGAGCCCGGCGGCGAGGCGCTGAAAACCTGGATCCAGGCCTGCCCGAATGCGGATTATTCTGCCCTCACCTATCAGGGCGGGGCGGCCTGGCGGAAACGTCTGATGGACGATATCGGCGACCAGGGCGATGTTTCCAAACTGCTCGACAAGCGCTCCGATGAGGAGCTTGACGCGCTGATGAACAATCTCGGCGGCCAATGCCTGCAGACCCTCACCGAAGCCTTCGATGCGGTCGACGATGACCGGCCCACCGTCTTCCTCGCCTACACGATCAAGGGCTGGCAGACCCCGCTTGCCGGCCACAAGGACAATCATGCCGGCCTGATGAACATGGCCCAGATGGCCGAGTTCCAGGAGCGCATGGGCGTTCCCGAAGGTCAGGAATGGGATCCCTTTGCCACGGTGAAAGCCCCCGAAGCGCTGAAAGCCTTCCTCGACAAGGTGGCCTTCTTTTCCAAAGGCACGCGCCGCTATACGGCCGCGAAAGTGGAAAGCCCCGGTCCGGTCTGGCTGGACGACCGGGAACTGGCAACCCAGACGGGTTTCGGCAAGATCCTCGACGGCCTCGCCAAATCAAAATCCGAACTCGCCAACCGCATCCTTACCACTTCGCCGGATGTGACGGTCTCGACCAATCTCGGCCCCTGGGTGAACCGGCGCAGCCTGTTTGCCCGCCGCAACGTCTCCGACACCTTCCGCGAGCAATCCATCCCCTCGACCCAGAAATGGTCGTTCTCGCCGGAGGGCCAGCATATCGAGCTCGGCATCGCCGAGATGAACCTGATGCTGCTGCTCGGCTCGGCCGGGCTCGCCCACTCCCATTTCGGCGAGCGAGTCATCCCCATCGGCACGGTGTATGATCCCTTCGTCGCGCGCGGGCTCGATGCGCTCAATTATGCCTGCTATCAGGATGCGCGGTTCATCCTGGTCGGCACGCCGTCCGGCATCACGCTGGCGCCTGAGGGCGGCGCGCACCAGTCGGTCGGTACGCAGCTGATCGGGATGAGCCAGGACGGCCTTGTCAGCTTCGAACCGGCCTTTCTGGACGAGCTTTCCATCATCATGGACTGGAGCTTTGATTATCTCCAGCGCTCGGGCGAGAACGATCCGGATGAGCGCACCTGGCTGCGCGACGAAACCGGCGGCTCAGTCTATCTGCGCCTGTCGACCCGCCCCATCGAACAGCTCGGGCCCAGGAACCGCGACGATGCCGAGTTCCGCCGTGGCGTGGTGGATGGTGGCTACTGGCTGCGCAAGCCCGGCCCGAACTGCGAGGTCGTGATCGCCTATCAGGGCGTCATCGCGCCGGAAACCATCGAGGCGGCCGGGCGCATCGGCAATGACCGGCGCGATATCGGCGTGCTTGCCGTCACCTCAGCAGACCGGCTGAATTCCGGCTGGACAGCCGCCCGGCGTGCCAGAGCCCGCGGCCATGCTTCGGCGATGAGCCAGATCGAGCGGCTGATGGCGAATGTGCCGCGCAACGCAACCCTGATCACGGTCACCGACGGCCATCCGGCAACGCTGGCCTGGATCGGCTCGGTCGCTGGCCATATGACCGCCCCGCTCGGCGTGGAGCATTTCGGTCAGACCGGCACCATCCCGGACCTCTATTGCCACTACCAGATCGATGCCGATGCCATCGTCAACGCCGCCAACCATCTCAGCGCCGGGCGCCGGATCCGCCTGTCAGGCAGCGTGAGCTGATCCTCGTGGTCAGGGCTTCACGGCACCCTCGCCCTCATTCGCCTCGATGGTCGCGACCAGGGTCCGCAGCGGCTTGAGCGCCGTGCGCAGCAGCAAGAGCGCGCTCGGAAAGGCAATGCCGATCACGATGGCAAGCGAATAACCGACCTTGGACTCGTCTTTGAACACCAGATCGGTGAGCAGGCCGATCACGGTGGGGCCGAACCCGCCGAGAATGATCATGCAGAACGAAACGCAGGCCAGCATCTGCCCACGCAGGCGGACCGGCGTGATGACCTGGATGACCGTGGCGACATAGGCCGTGATCGGCACCGCCACGATCTGGATCAGGGCATAGCAGAATACGAACAGCCAGGTGCTCGGAATGAAGAAGAGCGCAATGCCGATCGGCGTCGTGACGGCTAAAAGCCAAGTGTAGAACCGGATGTGGATGTCCTTGAACCCCTTGGCGAACAGCCAGTCCATGGCGATGCCCTTGAAGATCAGCGTGGCCGCCGTGATCAGGCCAATCACACCGAGGATCGGACCGAATTCGGCGCGCGACCATCCGAACTCGCGGACCAGATAGGTCGGAACCCAACCGGCCATGCAATTGGCTGAAAAGGCAATCAGCGTGAAGCCTGTCAGCATCGGCCCGAGCAGGCGCGCCGCTCCGCGGATAAAGCGGACGAGATTGGCAGGTCCGACATCGCTTTTCTGGCGCGGCGGGCGAACCGGCTCGCGGAAAGTGAAGACCAGGAGAGCGAAGAATACGGCCGGCACGCCGCACACCATGATAACGATCCGCCAGGGCGCGGTACCGTCCATAAAGGGGAAGATCGCAATAACCGCGGCCGCAATGGCCACGCCTGCGCCGCCAATGACATAGGCACTCGCCGTGCCGATCTTCACACCGATATGGTAGATCGAAATTGCGGTCGCGAGCTGTTTGCGGGGGAACTTGTCGGCCAGCAGGGAATTTGCCGAGGGCGAGACCGACGCCTCGCCAATACCGACCAGGATGCGCGCCAGGAACAGCGTGATGAACCCGCCGGCAAAACCGGTGAACACCGTCGCGAGCGAGAACAGGAGCACACCGAGAAAAATGATCCAGCGGCGCGGGAAAAGATCCGAGGCATAGCCGATCGGCACGCCGAAAAAGGCATAGAAGAGCGAGAAGGCGGGCCCTAGGATAAGGCCCATCTGGATATCGGACAGGGCCAGCTCGGCCTTGATGTCCGGCACCAGCATCGAGATGATATAGCGGTCCAGCAGGCAAAAGAAATAAACGCAAAAAAGAACGGCGAGCGTCCACCAGCTGTCGCCGGTTGCACGTATTGGGGTCGCCCGAACCGGACGTTCTGCTTCTTCGATGGTGACCAAGACTACTCCTCCCGCGTGCCCCCTGTCTGTGTCTGGATGTCCGGTCTTATGTGTTTGTGGGGGACGGGCCGGACCCAGTTTGTCATGCGATCTGGCTGTTCTGCGAACAGGTTCGCCATATGCTCGCGCGGTGGCCGAAAACCTCTTGGAGATTCAGGTCTTCAGAACACGCAAATACTATCCGTATACGGTCTTTTGTGTTTCACACTCCTGGCACTGGGTCGAAGATGGTGTCTGATGAGTTCTGCAATAAATATTGGTTCTTGCAGTGTCGCCGAAATTAGCACGCCGACAAAACCATGCTGGAAAAAGTGCGGAAATGACAAAAATTTGTCACGCCCTCACGGCGTCCCCGACTAGCCTGCCCATGATGGGGTACTTCGCCCTTTCAAGTTCAAAAAGATGCTCTGTTGGAACAGGGCGCAACTGATCAAATAGTCCGGGGAGGATCATTATGAAGTTTACTGGAAGGACGATGCTGCTTGCATCGGCTGCACTTGCTTTTTGGGATGTCTCATCGGCCGCAATTGCCCAAGAAGCCGATGCAACGATCGCGGCCCAGCCCGCTCAGCAAACGGATGAAAACGAACGCACGCGCACACTCAGCGCTGTGACAGTGACCGCGCGGCGCCGCGAGGAAAGCCTGCAAACCGTCCCGGTCACAGTGACGGCTTTCACGGCCGAGGATCTCGCCGAGCAGGGCATTGCCGACATCCAGCGGTTGGCCAACAACACGCCGGGCGTCACCATAGACTCCTTCCCGCGTCTCGCCCCGCGGGCAACCTTTCGCGGCATTGGCGGCCAGAACCAGGGCGCGGGCGCAGACCCGTCCGCCGTGGCCTTCCTGGATGGCATCAATCTCGGCCGCGGCCCGATGCTCGCTGTAGACATGTTCGATGTCGCGCGAGTGGAAGTGCTGAAAGGTCCTCAAGGCACGCTGTGGGGACGCAACGTGATCGGCGGCGCGGTCAACTATGTGACCGAAAAGCCGATCGACGAGCCGCTCACCAAGCTGCGGGCAACCTTTGGCGATTATGGCCAGAAGAACCTCTTCGCGGTGGTCAACCGCCCCCTCACTGACAGCATTGACGGGCGTATCGCACTCAGTTCGGTGAAGAATAACGGCTTCAGGACCAATCTGAACACAGGCGGTCCGCTTGATGACGAGGAACGCATCAGCGGCCGGGCCAGCGTCATGTTCAACTTTGCCAATGACAGCGACCTCTTGATCTCGGTCGACCGCACCGAAGACGACACGGCTGGCGGGTCTCGCTTCAACCTTACCCCGTTCAATTATGAGGATGTCGACAATCCGAGAGGCGCCAATCCAGACCGTCCCGGCTTCATTCGGCGTGAAACCGGCGGCGCACGCATCGAATACAATGCGCCGCTCTTTTCTTTCGCCGATTTCACCGCCCTGATCGGCTATCGCGACCTGAGCTTTTCTTCGTCAGAGGACTTCGACGGTACCACGCCAGCCGGCAATGCCATGAACGGCATCCCCGTTCCGGCAATCCAGGTGCTGATGGAAGAAGAATCCGAGGCCTATTCTGGTGAGTTCCGACTGACCTCTTCCACGGACTCTGCCTTCTCCTGGGTCACCGGCCTCTATCTGCTGAAAGAGGAAACCCATCGCGAGCGGGAATCGGAAACCGCCGTGGTCGATACTTCGCTCAACCGCTTCATCGGCGACAACACCACCGAACATGCGGCCCTGTTTGGCGAAGTTTCCTATGAGTTCCTGCCCCGCGCGCACGTCTTTGTCGGTGGCCGTTTCACCAATGAGCAGAAGGAATACGAGATCACGCATCTCGTCGGCGATGAGAGCGCGCCGGTGATCGACTACTCAACAGTCGGCAGCCCTGGAACAACCGACGAGAACAAGTTTACCTGGCGAGTTGGCGCAGACTATCAACTCACCGATCAGGTGTTTGCCTATGGCAGCGTTTCCACAGGCTTCAAGTCCGGCGCATTCCAGGAGCAGGCTCCCGCTGCCACGGCGCAACTGGCGACCGAACCGGAAGAAGCCACCAATTATGAACTGGGCTTGAAAAGCACATGGCTCGATGGCCAGCTGATCCTGAACGGTGCGGTGTTCTTCCTGGATTATTCCAACCTTCAGCAGATCTCGACCGTGCCGGATCTCACCGGCCCGGTTGGAACAACGGCTGTCGTCATCGACACCGCGGATGCAGAGATCAAGGGCTTGGAGCTGGAGTCCAATCTTGTACTGGACAATGGCCTGGGACTGGACCTGTCCTATGCGTATCTCGACGCCATCTATGGCAGCTTCGTCGAGACGACGCAGATCAATGCCGACGGCAGCCGTAGCGTGAACGACTCCAGCGGCAACATGCTGCAGACGACGCCGGAGCATAAGATCGTCTTCGGTGTCAGCTACGAGACCCCGCAATACGACTGGGGCTATCTGAATTTCCGCATCGGCGGGAATTATGAAAGCGAAGTGTTCGAGGATTCCACGAACACATTCATCGAGTACCGGGAAGGACGCACCCTGATGGATGCGGTCATCTCCTATGTGCCAAGCGACAATCTGTCGGTTCGGTTCTGGGTCAACAATCTGACCGATGAGACCACCCGGACCCACCAGGCCGAAACGGCCGGCGGCCTGTTCGCTCAGTATGCCCCGCCGCGGCAGGCGGGCGTCACGATCGACATGACGTTCTGATCGGAAGATCCAGGCGGGCACACTCCGTGTGCGCCTGGATCACCTACCGTGTTTGCGCAGGTCTCCCAGCAAGGGGCGCATGGGCGCAGTGTTGTATATTGGGGAGTTTGCCATGTCGGCCACAGAGCAAGAATCCGGAGTGCTGGGTGCAACTGGCCTGGTGCATGGCATGGCCCTCACCGCACCTTATTCAAGCGGCGACCAGCCGCCCAAGACGCCGGCACCGGCCGGCGCCATTGACTGCCATCATCACATCTTCGATGCGCGCTTCCGCCGCCCGGGACAGGCTCAGGTTCCACAGGCCACGGTCGAGGACTACCGCCTTTTCAAGCAGCGCCTTGGTCTGTCACGTTCAGTCTTCGTGGCCTCTTCGAACTACGAAAACGATCCGGCCTGCCTGCTCGACGCACTCGCCCGCGAAGGCACCGACAGGATGCGCGGCGTTGCAATCCTCTATCCGGAAGTGACTGAAAGTGAGCTTGACCGTCTGCATGCGGCAGGTGTGCGCGGCATACGGATCTATTTCGGCAAGGGACGGGTTCCGAGCACGGAGGAATTCAGCTCGCTCAGCCGTCGCGCCGCAGACCGCAATTGGTCGATCAACATTGTTGGCAAGCGCGATGACGAGGTTTTGCTCGACTGGCAACAGGTTTTCCTGGAAGCGGCCTGCCCGATTATTGTCGATCATTTCGGCTGGTCGCCCCAGCCGGCCGGACCGGCAAGCGCCACCGCGCAAATGATCCTGCGCATGCTCGACACCGGCAAACACTATGTGAAACTGTCGGGTGTCTACCTCTCCTCGGCGGCCGGCCCGCCGGACTATCCGGACCTGGATATGCTGGCCTCCATCTTCTGGCAGGCCGCGCCAGACCGCACGATCTGGGGCTCGGACTGGCCACATCCCATCGCAATGAAGAACGGCATTACGCCCAATGGCGCCGACCTGTTCGACATGCTGGCGCGCTGGGTTCCCGATGCCCAGGCGCGCCGGAAAATCCTCGTCGACAATCCCGAGCGGCTCTACTGGAGTTGAGCCGGCCTATTCGGAATAGGCCAGCTGACGCTCGCTCGCCTGGCTGAGATCGGCGAGCGTTTTCATCTCCCGAACAGCCCAGTTCCCCGGCAGCTTCTCGATCAGGTTCCGCTTCTTCAGCTGCGAGATTTCCTTCTGGATGGTCTGGCGCGTCAGGCCCAGGAAGGTCGACATTTCCGAGATTGTGATCGGCACGTCGATTTCCTTATAATCCCCATGGCGCGGCGTCTGACTGACTTCCGCCAGATTGTGCAGGATAAGCGCGACCCGCTGACCGACAGTCGTCTGGTTCTGGGTCTCGCGATAGGAAATCAGTGAACTGAGCGTCGCGGCGAGCTTTCGGCAAAGGGCCTCGGAAATAGCCGGGTGAAGCTTGCACAGCTCATCGAAATCCGTCTTTCTGAGGATTCCGATCCGGGTCTCCCCCGCAGCGGTATGAGTGTGGTGATGGGGCCGGCCAGCAATGACCGGCGACTCGCAAAAGCAGTTGCCGGGAATGTAGATGGCGAGCAGGGACCTTTCACCATCCGGCTGGTCGCCCAGAAGTTTCACATAGCCGGACTGGACCTGGTATATTCCCTCACAAGGTTGACCGGGCTCACCGAGTACTTCGCCAGATTTCAGGTCGCGATAGGCAAATCGTTCCCTGATTGCGGCGCGCGCCTCGCGGGGTAGTTCAGCGATCCAGTTCAAACGGCCTGCTATACGCATTTATTGCCTCCCTGTTCTCGTTTTCCTCCAAGGCGACTATAGGCCGTCTTGCCCCGCACCGGATCTTTTTTCGGCGGAATGTAAAATTGTTGCCACCCCCGTTGGCCGGTCTTCTTTGTATCATTGCCCTGGGTCGAAACAGCGACCGGCAAGAACATACTTCCGGGGAGGAAGGGCAATGAGATCGGCAAGACACGCCACCGCTATCCCATGCGCCTGCCTGTATCCCGCGAGAATTGAGCCACGCTGTGACGAACATTTCCTCCCGAAGACGCATGCTTGAGATGTTGTCTTCCACATAGCGGGGCCGGGAGATGGGCTGATTGTGTGCGATCTTTCAGCAAACCACTCCCGGCCTCCTTTTTTGGTCAGGCGACACCCGGTAGCCCGCCGGCCGGGTCGCGGAAGAGAGAATTGAGATGAAGGACTACACCCCCCTGGACAAGGAAGTGATCGTCATCGTGCCGACCGGCATGCTCGGCGCCGGGATCCAGCGTGAGCATATCAAGAATGGGATCGCCGCTGGCGCCGTCGCCATCGCCGTCGATTCCGGATCGACCGATAGCGGGCCCTACTATCTCGCCCGCGGCGTCTCGAAGATGAACCGAGAAGCGATCAAGCACGACCTGCTGGTGTTGGTGTCCGAAGCCTACAGTGCGGGCATCCCGATCCTGGTGGGCACATGTGCGACCAGCGGGACGGATCAGGGCGTCGACTGGGCTCGCGATATTGCCATAGAAGTCGCCCGGGAGCTTGGCATTCAGCCCAAGATCGCCTGCTTGTATTCAGAGCAGAACGCGGCGACGCTGAAGCAGAAGAACAGCGACGGCAAGATCCTGCCGCTCGCGCCCATGGGCGATCTCTCCGATGAGGTCATCGACTCTTGCGACCATATCGTCGCACTGATGGGGCCTGAGCCTTATATCAAGGCTGTCGAGGCCGGGGCTGATATCGTGCTCGGCGGGCGCACCTCCGATGCCGCCGTTCTGTCCGCGATCGCGATCATGCACGGCGCCGGCGCAGGCCAGGCTTGGCATGCTGCCAAGATCGCCGAATGCGGCGGTCAGTGCACAGAGTATATGCGGCGTGGTGGCGTGCTTATGCGTGTAGGCCGTGAGGCCTTCGACATCGATCCGCTGGACCCGGAGAACGTCGCCTCTCCGGAATCGGTGTCCGCGCATATGCTCTATGAGACCACCGATCCGATCCGGCTGATCGAGCCGGGCGGCATCCTGGATGCCTTCGAGAGCCGGTACACCCAGATCACCGATCGCATCACACGCGTGACCGGCTCGAAATGGGAGCCCCAGCCTTATACGATGAAGCTTGAAGGCGCGCGGGGCGGACCCTTCCAGTCGATCATGGTGATCGGCATCGAGGACCCTGACGTGCTGGCCAATCTCGATCACTTCCACGATCAGATGTACAGCGTCCTGACCGACCGGATATCACGCCTCTTCGCCGAAGAGACGACCGATTTCGATGTCTCGCTACGGATCTATGGCTGGAACGGGACTTCCGGACGCCCCGTACCCAAGGACACGCCGCCACCGCTCGATGTTGGAGTGATGCTTGTGATCACTGCGCCGACGCAGGACCTGGCCAATCGCATGGCAAAGTCCGTGAACCCCATATTCTTTCACATGCCGCTGCGTCCGCAAATGGAACTGCCGAGCTATGCTTTCCCGTTCACGCCTGCTGAGGTTCCGCGCGGACAGGTGTTCGAGTTCGTTCTCAACCATGCCGTTCAGACAACGGACGGTCTGGAACTGGTGCGCACGGAATGGACCGACATGAAAACATCCGACACACGGGAAACCACCCATGCCTAAGATCAAGGAAATCTGCCGACACGTGCGCACGAAGAATGCCGGCCCGTTCTGGGTCACAGTCGACTTCTTCTTCCGCGACGCTGACGCCTACCACAAATATGTCGGCTCGGAGGATCTCGGGCCAGACCTGTTCGCCCGCATGTTCGGCGCCGATCCGGAGAAGATCAAACGGATCCCGGTGGAAAGCCTGAACATGGTCAAGATTTCCTATGTCCGCCCGAAACCGCAAGCCTGGTTCGGCGAGCGCGACATGCATTCCGGTCAGCTCTTCGCACGGCTCCTGGAAGTTGGAATCCGGGAAAGCACGGCCGAGCCGGCCTGAACTGACACGTATTTGAAACCCGATGGCCCTCGCACCCATGCCGGCGCGAGGGCCATTTGCATTTGGAAACAGGCAATTGCGCCAAGCCTGTTTGAAACGTGATCTCTGATATCCCCCGGATCGGACACAGCTGTTTCAGATTGGACTTGACCTGAATTTGACTATATAGTCACTTTCAGAGAGCGATAACCAAAAGACTCAATGGGAGGCCAAAGCGATGCCGGTCATCAAGATCGAGGATATTGCCCATGTCCGCTTTTCCGCGCCGGACCTTGCCGAGATGCGCGCCTTTCTCCAGGACTTCGGCCTTTCCTGTTCCGAAGAGGGCGGCAGACTCTATGGACGCGGTCGGGACGGTCGACCTTTCCTGCATGGCACGGAGCCGGGCGAGCCGGCCTTCAGGGCGCTCGGCCTGAGAGCTGCAAGCCTCGCCGATCTCGAAGCTCTGGCCGGCCATGAAGACGTGCCGGTCGAGGATCTCGACACACCCGGCGGCGGCAAGGTGGTTCGGCTCACCGATCCAGACGGCTTCCTCGTCGAAATCGTGGCCGGCCAAGCAGAGGCCTCATCCGATGCCTCTGAGCCCGAAACTCCACGCAACAGCTGGCAGGACCGTCCACGCCTGCGCGAAACAGTGCGTCTCGAAAAAGGCCCCTCCCATGTCCAAAGGCTCGGCCACTGCGTTCTGGGCGTCACGGATTTTCGCACCTCGGAGGCCTGGTACAAGGAACGGTTCGGCTTCCTGACCTCCGACGAAATTGAAATGGCTCCCGGTGCGGCGATGGGCGCCTTCATGCGCTGCGACCGTGGCGACCAGCCGACCGACCACCACACACTGTTCCTCGCGCAGGTGCCCGATGCGCCGCGCTTCATGCATGCGGCCTTTGAGGTCGCCAATCTGGACGATCTCATGCTCGGCCACGCCTATCTGAAATCGAAGAAGCGCGATGCCGCCTGGGGCGTTGGCCGCCACATCATGGGCAGCCAGATCTTCGACTACTGGAACGACCCGTGGGGCCATGAACTGGAACACTGGACCGACGGGGACCTCTTCACCGCCGAGGACCCGCCCAACAAGATGCCGTTTGAAAGTCTGCTTGCCGTCCAGTGGGGCACGCCGCACCCGATGCTGGCGGGCTCTTCGGAATAGACCGCGTCCCGACGCCCCAGGAGACATAACTCATGAAACTCGCAAGCTATTCCGAAACTGGCGAGGGCAGCCCCCGTGTGGGGATCGTCCTCGGCGACACGATTGTCGATGCCGGCTTTGATGGCACGATGATGGAGCTGATCGCCACCTGGCCGAGCCGGCGCAGCGCCCTGGAAGACGTGGCCGCGAAAGCAAGCAGCGGCTCGCCGCTCTCATCCATCACCCTTCATGCCCCGGTCGCCCGTCCCGGCAAGATCTGGGCGATTGGCCTGAACTATGCCGACCATATCGCGGAATCGAAGATGGAGCCCCCGGCACGGCAGGTCTGGTTTACCAAGGCCCAGACCAGCATCAACGGCCCGTATGACCCGATCCTGATCGCGCGTAATGCGCCCTATGTGGACTATGAGGTCGAACTGGTCGCCGTGATCGGGAAGGGCGGCAAATACATCCCTGCCGACAAGGCCCATGAGCATGTCTTCGGCTATTGCGTCGGCAATGATGTGACCGAGCGGATGTGGCAGCATGCCGGCCCGCAATGGAGCCTCGGCAAGAGCTTCGACACCCATGCCCCCATCGGCCCATGGATTACCACCGCCGATGAGATCGCCGACCCGCACGATCTAGATATCTCCTGCTCGGTGAACGGAGAGCTGCGCCAGGGCTCGAACACGCGACATCTCGTCTTCGATCTCTGGCAACAGATCGAGCATCTGTCCGGTGCGATGACCCTGGAACCCGGCGACCTTATTTTCACCGGCACACCCGGCGGGGTCGGCGCGGCGATGGATCCGCGACAATTCCTGAAACCGGGCGATATCGTTCGCTGCGAGATTGGCGGGCTCGGGCACATCGAGGGAACCATGGTGGCAGAGGACTGAGCCATGGCAGACCTGGATTGCGATGTCCTGATCATTGGTGGCGGCCCGACCGGCGCCACCCTCGCCCTGATTGCCGGACAGTATGGCGCCTCGGCCATAGTCTGCGAGAAGGAAGCCGATATCTATCCCCTGCCCCGCGCGGCCCATATCGACCATGAAGTGATGCGGATCTTCCAGTCGGTCGGCACGGCGGACCCGATCGCTGCGACCAGCCGGTGTACCCAGCGGTATGATTTCCTGACAGCGGACGGACAGATCCTGCTCCGCTTCGAGGGTTCCGATCAGATCGGCCCCGGTGGCTGGCCGGGCGCCAACATGATCCACCAGCCGTCACTGGAGCGTGCCCTGCGCGATAAGTTGGCGAGCCAGGCCCGTCTCGACCTGAAATCGCGCTGGGCCTTTATCGGCTATGAGGAGCAAGGCGACCATGTGGTGGCGAGCTTCGAAACCGCGGACGGCCCGCAAGTACTCACCGCGCGTTATTTGGTGGGCGCTGATGGCACGCGCAGCCCTGTGCGCACGGCCGCCGGGATCGGGATGGACGATCTCGAATTCGACGAGCCCTGGCTGGTGATCGATGCCATCGTGCATGACTATGAACGCCTGCCGAAGGTCAATCTTCAGATCTGTGACCCGGCCCGGCCGACGACATGTGTCCTGATGGGCGAAGGCAGACACCGCTGGGAATTCATGATCCGTCCGGACGAAACAACCGAGCAGGTACTGGAGGACGAGTTCATCGAGAGACTGCTTGAGCCCTGGAATGTGAAGGGCGCGGTCACACTCGAGCGTAAGGCCGTCTACAGGTTCAATGCCCGCGTGGCCAAAGCCTGGCGCAAGGGTCGTGTCCTGCTGGCCGGGGACGCCGCTCACCAGACCCCGCCCTTCGCGGGACAGGGCCTGTGCGCCGGGGCGCGCGATGCGGCCAATCTTGGCTGGAAGCTGGGCATGATCGCCTCCGGGCAAGCCGCTGACAGCCTGCTCGATGCGTACCAGGGCGAGCGCGAACCGCATGTGCGCACCATGATCGGCATGGCCATGATGATGGGAAAGACTGTCTGCATTACCGATCCCGTCGCCGCCGCCATTCGCGACGAGCAGATGCTGGCCGCGCGCGCAGCCGGCCAGTCCCCGGACGGACGCATGGAGGCTCCGAGCCTTCAGAGCGGTATCAAACTCGACGGCAGTCCCGCAGCGGGCAGCTATTTCCCGCAGCTTCCTGGCTTGTCGGGCCATTCGCGGCTCGACGATGTACTCGGGCCGGGCGCCTGGCTGATCGCACGCTCTGCCCCGCCGGAAGTCGAAGGTGTTGCCGCGATTTCGCTGGAGGATGGCCGGCTGTCGGAGTTTGCGGCAGCTCTGAAGGACTGGCTCACCCGCCATCAGGCCGAGGCCGTGCTGGTCCGCCCGGATCGATATGTCTTCGGCACCGGCACGCCGGAGAAACTGCTCTCCGCCTGGACCGACCAGATTGCGATCGGTGCCGAGCAAGTCAGCGCCTAGGCGAACCACACATCACCGGAGGATAAATCAGTGCCTGATCAAGGGTCTTCAAGACGCACCGTATTGCAATTGGGCGCCGCCTTGGCGCTGTCTGCCTGTGCAACCCCCGCCGCGCGCGCGACCCCCAAACGCCAGCCCAACATCATTTTCATCATGGCCGACGATCTCGGCTATGCGGACCTGTCCTCCTATGGCCGGCGCGAATACCAGACGCCCAATATCGACGCCCTGGCCGATGAGGGCGTGAAATTCGTTCAGGCCTATGCCAACTCCTCGGTCTGTTCGGCAACCCGCACAGCGCTGATGACCGGACAATACCAGTACCGCTTTCCGGTGGGTCTGGAAGAACCGCTGTCAGGGCGCCGGCATATCGGCCTGCCGCCGGAGGTGCCGACCCTGCCGAGCCTTCTTCGCGCCTCGGGCTACCAGACCGCCCTGATCGGCAAATGGCACCTCGGCCGCCTGCCCGACTATGGGCCGATGAAAAGCGGTTACGATCATTTCTGGGGCTTCCGCGAGGGCTCGGTAGACTATTTCACTCATGATGCCTTCTTCGGCCGGCCCGATCTCTGGGACGGCGAGGTTCCTGTCGAGACCACAGGCTATGCAACCGAACTTCTCGGCGAGAAATGCGCCGAAATGATCACCCATATGCACGGCGCCGGTCGGCCCTTCTTCATCAGCTTGCACTTCACCGCCCCGCACTGGCCGTGGGAGGGACCGAATGACCAGGCCGAGTCCGAGCGCCTCGCCAATGGTCACCCCATGGCGATCACTCATTTCGACGGCGGATCGATGGAGACCTATGCCGAGATGGTCACGGCCCTGGACAAGGAGGTCGGCCGCGTGATGGAGAGGCTCCGCTCGCATGGCATTGCAGAGGACACGATTGTCGTCTTCACCTCCGACAATGGCGGCGAGCGCTTCTCGGAGACCTGGCCGTTCACCGGCAAGAAGACCGAACTGCTCGAGGGCGGCCTGCGCGTGCCGGCGATTGTGCGCTGGCCGAGCGTGGCGCCGGCAGGATCTGTCTCCGACCAGGTCTGCATCACCATGGATTTTGTCCCGACGCTGCTCGCCGCGGCCGGCGCCGAGCCGGATCCCGCCTATCCCAGCGACGGTATGGATCTCACGCAGGCAATCGCCGGCGGTGCCCCCGTCCCGCGCCAGCTCTTCTTCCGATACCTATACCGTGACCAACAGGCCTATCGCGACGGGGACTGGAAGTATCTGAAGATCATGGAAAACACCTTTCTCTTCAACGTTGTCGACGACCCGCTCGAACGCGCCAATCTGAAGCTGCGCGACCCTGAGCGGTTCGAACGCATGGTGCGCGAGTATGCCGAGTGGGAAGCCACCATGCTGCCGCTCGATCCGGATGCCATGACCCATGGCTATACCGGCGAGCAACTGGCCGATCACTTCGGGGAGCCAGCAACGCAGGCCGACCACTAAGGTCAGAAGCCCTGATCGGCGAGGCCCTTGCGCATGATCTCATCGGTAGTCTGGGCGGCCAGCCGCGCGGCATCCCTGTCATCCACGCCGAGGCCTCGCAACAGCAGCGTGCACATCTGCTGGGACAGGCTGAGCGCGGGCTCAAGCTGACCGTCCTTGAGGATGGCCTCAAGCGTGGTTTGTGCGACGCCGAGCACATAGAGAACGCCGGACTGAACAGTCGAAATCGCAAAACGACCCTCGTGCAGGCCCAGGGTGATATCGTCCACAAGGCCCTGATTGTACGGCGTGGGAAGCCTGGTGCCCCCACTATAGAAGCGAACAAGGAACCCGGCCTCATGGGCATGGTCCAGGGCAAACCGGAAATAAGTGGTGACCGCGCGAACGACACGCAGCGCCGGATCCGTCACATCCGCGTTGCGCACCGCGATGGCGGCCTCAAGCGTGTTGCGGACATCCTGGGAAATGGCATGTACCAGGGCATCGCGGTCGGTGAAGTGGTTGTAGAAGCTGCCCTTGGCGACCCCGGCAGCCTGCACGATCTCATCAATGGGCACTGCATCGATGGGCTTTTCGCTGAAGAGCTTCCGACCCGCTTCGATGATGGCTGACCGCGTGCGCAGGGCACGCGGGGTCCGGATCGCCGGCTTGTCGGGGTTCAACTGCGTCATGAGCGCTTCACACTGCTATATCGAGGCTGTCTGGAAGAGCCACCGAGTCTCCTGATACGGTCATTCCAAAACCTCCCGCAAGAGCTGCAGGTCAGACCGATGGTGGGCGCATCACTTCCTGCTTGTTGAGCTTCAGTCCCCTTGGCAAGGCGACACCAACGCGCGCGCAGGAATACGGACCGCCCGGCTCAAGGTGATCGAGGATCACTTTGGCGGCGTCTTCATAGGTGATGGTCAGCTCCGGCATCTTCTGCATGAAGGCCACCAACAGCGCCGGGCCGGGCAGGAATTTGGTGAAACCCGGCCGCTCGACCGGCCAGGTGTTCTTGCTCAGACGCAAGCCATCATGAGGCATGCCGCCTGCGGCCTCCACCATGGGTCCGGGGCACAGCATGGACCAGTCGAGACCGGTGCGTGCCACCCGGGCGAGATTGGTCGCGTGGGCCTGGAAGACTTTGGGCACCTGCCTGAAACGCAGCATTGTGTGGTCGGTGCCCGGCACATCGAGCACGGCCGCGCCGCCGAACAGCCAGAAACGCCCTCCCGCAGGCAATGCCTCCTCGGCCGCCGAGACAACAGCGTCAACGAGCGGTAGGTAGCGCGCGCCATCCTGGGCATTGCCAGCCGAATTGATCACGCAGTCATGTCCGCGCATCGCAGCGATGAGGGGCTCGCTATCGGCAATGTCGCCCTCGATCACGTCCAGGCCTTCGGGGAATTCGCCCAGCACGGAAAGCAGCTTCTCCCGGCTGCGCACATAGGCCGTCACCGCATGTCCACAGGCCAGCGCCATGGCAATGAGCCGCCGGCCCGTATTGCCCGTTCCGCCCAGGATGAAGAGTTTCATGGCAGGCCAGCTCCTGTACCAGGCTCCGAAGGCACGTCCCGTATGGCGCGTTGAGCAGACCCTGGGCTGATAGCGCTCAGCCAAGACCGGCTGCACCCGTCTGTCCAATATGTGGCAGAATATGACCAAATGGTCAATATTCACAAGGCGCCGTACAAAGGGGGAAATCACGGATTTCTCCTGCAAATGACAGGAAGACATGCCTTCACTGCAAAGGCCGGATCCGCCTCAAAGCAGCGCCGAGGATTGCCAGTGACGGGAGTCGGATGCAGGCTGCGTTCAGGAGATCGAAATGCGGCTGGCAAGCAAGCAGAACTGGATCGCGGAACTTCCGAAGGACGCCCGGCAGGCCATCGAGAAACGGCTGGAATATCGCGATTACGGTCCCGGCAAACTCATCCACCGGGCCGGCGATCCCTGCACGGGAATGTGCCGGGTTCATTCCGGCCACGTCAAACTTCTGGCCGAACAGCCCGATGGCGAACGTGCCTTGCTCGCGATCTATGCGCGCGGCCATTGCTTCGGCGACACCGCCATGATCGCGCGCCGACCCTATCTCTACACCGCGATATCGGCAAGGGATGCACGCGTCGGGTTTCTCAGCTCTACCGATTTCGACGAGCTCATTGTGCTCTACCCCTCCATTCCGGAAACCCTGTGCCGGAAGACAGCGATTGCCCTCAGCTCCGTTCTTTCCAATCGCGAGATGCGGAACCAGGCGGGAGTGGCTCAGCGCGTTGCGCTCGTCATCTACAATCTGGCCATGATTAGTGAGACACCCCAGCTCGGCACTTATAGAGAGGTAGATGTGCCGATCACGATTTCCGAGCTTTCAAGCTTTCTCGGCCTGACACGCCAGACGGTGCAGAAGGAAATCTCCTCGCTGAAAAAGCGAAACCTCATCTCCAAGCTGCATGGCACATGGGCCGTGCGGGACATGGATCAGCTCGCCATCCTCGCCCAGATCCCGGAAATCGAGACTATTTGACCGAGTGGAAATCTCCGGAAATGGAAGATTTTTGACAAAGGGTCCCCCACCCCCTCGCCTAGGACTGGTTCCATAAGAAAATAAAGCGGCGAGCTAACTGCCGCAGGGGAAGGAACCAGGCCGCTCGTGATCGTACAATTCATTCGGATGATTGCATCATTCGCCGCTCGCTCGCCCTTGGCGCGCTTGCCGCTCGGCGAGGATCTCGTCCTGCCGAGCGCGGATCAGGATCAGCAATATCCATTGGCGGAGGCGCGGTATGTCTGAAGACCGCCGCCTGTCCATGCCGACCATGGTCGCCTTTGGTTTCGGCAATATCGCCGAAGGTATCAAGAGCACGGCATATGGCACCTTCCTGCTCTTCTTCTACCAGCAGGTGCTGGGGCTTTCGGGCTCGCTGGCCGGCCTGGCGCTGGCCATTTCGGTGCTGTCGGATGCGATTTCAGATCCGCTGGTCGGCCAGTTCTCAGACCGGTTCCAGACCAAATGGGGCCGGCGCCATCCGCTGATTGCCGGCTCTGCGATTCCGCTCGCCATTTCCTTCTTCTTCCTGTTCAATCCGCCCACAGGGCTGTCGCAGATCCAGCTTTTCACCTGGCTTGCCTGTTTTGCCGTCTTCGCGCGGATCTCCATCACCTTCTACGACATCCCCCACCTGGCCCTGGGCGCGGAAATGGCGCACGATTATGAACAGCGCACCACACTGTTCACAATCAGCACGCTTTTCCGGATCGCTTCCGGCGCGCTGATCACCTTTGCCGCCTATGAGCTGTTCTTCCCGACCACCGAGGTCTTCAATCCCGGCATTCTGAACCCGGAGGGATACTTCTATCTCGGCCTGTTCTGCGGGCTTGGCATGTTCATCGCCATGGTGGTCTGCGTGGTCGGCACCTGGAGCGAGATCCCGTTCCTGCGCACCAGCTCGGCGCCGGGAGCAGATGGCCTCTTCGGCTTCTTCAAGGAGTTCGCCAGCCTGTTCCGCAGCCCATCCTTCCGGGCGATCGTGATCGGACTCTTCTTCTATCTGCTCTTTGTGAATATCGAGCGCAGTCTCAGCGCCTTCATCTCCGTGCATTTCTGGGGTCTGCCCACCGAACTAATCAGCAAGATGTCGCTGGCGAGCCTGGCCGGGGCGATGGTGGCCTTTCCGCTGGTAGGGCTGCTGACAGCGATCCCGTTCCTCAATTTCAACATGGTCATCTGCGGGCGCCTGTTCTTTCCCGGCATATTCCCGGAGAACGGTTCGCCGTTGATCCCCATCCTGGTGGCCACGAACTATTTTCTGGTCGGTGTGGTGGGCATGTTCATCATCTCGACGCTGAACTCCATGTTCGCCGACATTGCCGACGAGTATGAAGACATCACGGATCGCCGGCGCGAGGGCTCGCTGTTCGCCGCACGGTCCTTCTCCGGCAAGGCCGCCGGCGCCATCGGCATCATGCTGGGCGGCGCAGCGCTCGACCTGATCCAGTTCCCGGAGAAGGCCGAATATGGCAGCGTTGATCCAGCCACGGTTTGGCAACTCGGGCTGATCTATGCCCCGATTGCCTCGCTCATGGTGATCGTCACGGTGATCTTCTTCTTCCAGTATCAGATCACAAGGCCCATCCACCAGCAGCTCGTTGCCAACATCAAGGCGCGGCGTGCGGCACACCGGGCATCGACATGATGCCCGGCGGTGTCAGAAGCTGATATCCTCGGCTTCCAGCGCGGTCAGGACAGGTTCGACGCACAGATCCCTGCCCTGGAAGAAGGCCCGCCAGTGCACAAACGGCTTCGCGCCAATGATGTCTGCAAGCGCCTTCTGAACGGCTTTATGGTCCTCGGGCTCAGACGACAATGCCAGGCTGGTCAGATCGGCGCGATCCAGCGCATCCATCAGGCCGGCGACGAATTTCGGCTCAAGACCGCCGACGGTCAGATACCGTCCGTCCGAGGTCCGGTAGTAGCCATAGAAACTGCCGCCATCGAGCATGGTCGCGCCATAGTCCGGATCGCGCGAGAGCTGTTCGGCGACCGGGCGGCAGAGGACATTCAACCTCCGCATGAAGGGCGCCATGGCCACGTCGAGATGCGCGCCCTGCCCCGTCCTGGCCCGGTCGATGAGCGCGGTCTGAATCTCCATCACCGCCTGCAGCGACCCACCGACAATATCGGCCCAGGGCAAGGCCGAAAGCGCCGGATGCCCTCCCAGACTCGTCAGCCCCGCCGCGACACCGGCAAGGGCGAGATAATTATTGTCATGTCCGGCCCGCTGGCGCATCGGGCCGGACTGGCCGTAGCCGGTGATCGAGCAATAGATCAGCGCCGGATTGCGCGCGCTGAGCGCTTCATAACCAAGCCCCATGCCCGCCATTGCGCCGGGCCGGAACTGCTCGATCAGGATGTCGGCCGTGTCCGCCTCATGGCGCAGACGCTCCAGATCGTCCGGATCATCGCGATCCCAGACCGTGCGAGCCTTGCCGGTATTGATCTCCCGCCAGGCGCACGACTCTCCGTCCTTCATCGGCGGCCAGGACCGGAAGATTTCCGGCCGCCCGGCAATGTCCACGGCCAGAACCTCCGCGCCGAGGTCCATCAGCATCTTCGAGGCGAACGGCCCCGGCACCGACCAGGAAAAATCGAGAATGCGCAGCCCGGCCAGTGCTCCGCCGCGGCCGGGCGCAGACCCATCCGTCACGCCAGCGCGCCGATCTTTCCGCCCTTGGAGACAAGGTCGCCCTCATTGATGGCATGGCTGAGCACGCCATCCCCCGGCGCGGTGATGTCCACCTGCAGCTTTTCAACCGTGATCTCGGCGATCACGTCGCCGGCCTTCACTTCGGCGCCATCAGGATAGATCCAGGTAAGCAGCGAACCTTCGATGTCCTCATCCCAGGCATCAGCGGCAATGATAATGTCGGTCATGCGTGTTTCAGTGTCCTCATGGCGGCCTTCAGAAGCTTATCTTCGTCCGGGCGGGCGAATTTTTCGAGCGGGCGGGCAAAGGGGATGGGTGTGTCGAGGAAGGCCACGCGCTGGGGCGGCGCGATCAGCTCTGTGCCGATTTCCTCGACCACCGAGGCGATCACCTCGCCGGCGACCCCGCAGGTGCGGTAATCCTCGTCGATGACAACGAGGCGTTTGGTCTTGCGCACCGAGTCGATCACCGTCTTGCGGTCGAGCGGGACGACACTGCAAAGGTCGATCACCTCTGCGCTGTAGCCCTCGCCCTCAAGGGTCTTTGCTACGCGCGAGGCGACATGTGTCATGGAGGCGAGCCCCACCAGAGTGATGTCGGTCCCCTCGCGCCGGACAAAGGCCTTGCCGAGCGGCACCTCAAAATAGGCGTCGGACACATTGGAACTGGCCTCAGGCATGGTGCCCCAGAGGCCGAGGCCCAGCAGCTCCTTGTGCATCAGATAGAGCACCGGGCCAGGGTCACGCATGGCTGCGTGCAGTGTGCCGCGCGCGTCATAAGCGGTGGTGGGGGCAACCACTTTCAGGCCCGGGAGGTGAGCGAATGTGGCGAACAGCGTCTGCGAATGTTGGCTCGCATCGCAATAGCCCCCACCAATGCCGGCCATGATGAGGACCGGCATGTCCTGTTTCCCGCCCGTGTGGACGGCGTGTTTGGCGATGAAATTGTAGATCGGGTCGAGGCAGACCCCCATGAAGTCGATGAACATCAGCTCCACGATGGGTTTCATGCCCGACATGGCCGCACCGGCGGCGGCGGCCATGAAGCCGGCCTCGGAGATTGGCGTATCGCGCACGCGGTCCTCGCCATATTTGTCGAAAAAGCCCGTGGCGGTGCCGTAAACCCCGCCAAACTTGCCGAGATCCTCGCCCATCAGGAAGACGGCGGGATCGTTGGCCAGCTCCCAGTCAAGGGCTTCGCGGATGGCCCGGTTCATCACCACCTTGCGGGCGGGCGCGGTGGTGGCAGGTTGGTCTGCTGTCAGTGTCATGTTTGCACCCTCCCTAGTGCAGTGCGGATTCAAGGATGTCGGCTGGCTGCGGCTCGGAGCTGGAGCGTGCAAACTCCTCAGCCACGCCGAGGCGCTGGGCGACTTCTTCTTCTATTCTCTCAGCATCGCCCTCGGTCATGTGCCCTTCGGCCACGAGGCGGTCGCGCATGATCACGATGGGATCTGTCAGCGCCTGTTTCTGTTCCCTGGAGATGTAGACTTCCGGGTCGCCGACAAAGTGTCCGACCAGACGGTGGGTCTGGATCTCAATGATGGTTGGTCCTTCGCCGGCCCGTGCACGATCCACCGCACGTTTGGCGGCGGCATAGACGCCCCAGACATCATTCTTGTCGACATATTCGCCCACGGCGCCATAGCCAGCTGCGCGGTCGGAATTGCGCGCCACGGCGGTGGAGCGGTCCTTGGAGACCGAGACCGACCAGTGATTGTCCTCGATGACGAGGATATAGGGCAGCTTCCAGAGCCCGGCGAGATTCATCGCCTCGTGGAAAATACCCTGGTTCGCTCCGCCCTCTCCGACCCAGGCGACCGAGACCTGCGAGCCACCCTTCATCTTGATCGCCAGCGCATGACCTACACCGATGCCGATGCCCTGTCCGACAATGCCGGAGCAGGCGAAATTCTTCGCCTGGTCATACAGGTGCATATGCCCACCGCGGCCGCGGCTGAGACCAGTGGTGCGCCCGAAAATCTCCGCCGTCATGGCATCGAGATCGACCCCCTTGGCGATGGCGACATGGTGCGGGCGGTGCGAGCCAACGGCATAGTCATCATCATTGAGATGCACACACACGCCGACCGCGCACGGTTCCTGGCCATCGGAGAGATGCATCTCACCCGGCACCGGCCCCTTGGCCATGTCGAAGACCGGGGTTTTGCCCTCCATATAGACGCGGTCCATCATCCGCTCATAACGGCGCGAAAGCACCATATGAGAGTACATCCACAGGAGTTCCTCCCGCGTCGGGTCGATATTGCTGCTCATTCGCCTGCCTCCATGTACTTGTCGTACTCGGCATAGAAATATCTGAGGCGGATTTCCTGGTCGCAGAGGCGCACGCCCTTGAAGCCTTTCGACTTCAGGCCAGCCTGCACGGTGGGAAGGAACTCCGCGTCCTGGTCGAGGACGAGGCCCATGCCCTCCTCGCCATGCTTCAGGAACACACGTGCCGGGCGCGGGGAGTTGCCGGACAGGTCCGTGCCTTCCGGCACGGCCATGTAGAACGGGACCTTGAAGCCCGGCTTTTCAGACGAGTGCGAGAGCACGATCACGTCATAATAGCAGGCATCCGGATCGGTCGCGTGCGGGCGGAAACGCATGATCAGCAGACCTTCCGGGTGGGCGTTCAGCGTGATGTTCGGAAAGAGGTTGTAATTGCCGTCATCGATCACCTGGCTGTCGGACATGGTCGACATGTCGATGCCGTTCTCCTCGCCCCATTTGCGCTTGGCCTCGATCACGCCCTTGCGCACATCGCGTTGGCGGCCCTCAAAATCCTCCGCCTTCAGGCCGAGATCCTCGATGAAGAAGCGCAGCTCATCGGTCAGCGCCGAGCGATCTGAAAAGCGCGGGCTCTTCAGACCCATCGGGATGATCATGCTGGAATTGCCGCCGCCATAGAAATCATAGTCGAAGTTCACATCATCGATCATGCGCACCAGTTCCGGGTGGCGAGCATGAGCATGATAGCCTTCCATGAAGGCGTCCAGCGCGACCTTCCAGTTGAACGGCCATTCGGCGCAATAATCCTTGGCGACGATCATGTCCTCGAAATGATAGGCATCCAGAGGCCCGCGAATATCGCCGAGAAACTCGCTCAGCGGGCCGGCATCCTCATCCATGTTGATGAAAACGAACCCGCCCCAGATCTCACACCGCGCTTCGGAAAGGCCCGGCCGGTCGCAGATCACCGCCTCGGGGAAGGTTTCCTCATCGGTGATCGAACGCAGCGTGCCGTCGGTCTTCCAGGACCAGGAGTGGAACGGGCAGACAAAAGCATTGGCGTGCCCGAATTCGTTGTTTACAAGGCGCGCGCCGCGATGCTGGCAGACATTGTAGAAAGCGCGGATCTGGTCGTCCTGGCCGCGCGTGATGATGAAACTCTCGCGGCCGAGATCGAAGGTGAAATAGTCGCCTTTCTTCGCCACGTCGGACACGCGGCCGGCGAGATTCCAGGTCTTGCTCCAGAGCTGTTGCCACTCGCGCTCGACATAGTCCCGCGAGGTGTATTTGGCGTGGTCGTCGAGAATGTTTTCGTCCATCCCGAGATCGGGCAGGTCGAGCCGGCCCTTGGGCAGGCTGTCGCGGACGCCGTCTCGGTCGACGACGGGATTCTTCGGATCACTGGGCATTGGAAGCTCCCTGAATGGCGCCCTGAGGCGACGATTTTCGATTGGCGCGATGGGCAAGCCGGTCCCAGACATCGGAGGCCATACCCTCCTCGCGCAGGATGGCTTTTCGCACCTTGTTGGTCGGCGTGTAGGGCAGCGCGGTCTTCAGCTGGAAGTATCGCGGCACCATGAAGCGCGGCATTTCCCGCTCGCAATAAGCGGCGAGATCTTGCAAGTCGATCTGCCCATCCGGCGCCTGGGTGATGACGACCTTGATCTCGTCCTCGCCGGTTTCCGATGGCACGGCCACGGCGGCGCACTCGGCCACGCCGGGATAGCGGATGAGGAAGCTTTCGACCTCAAAACTGGAGATATTCTCCCCGCGCCGGCGGATGGCATCCTTCAGGCGGTCGACGAAATAATAATTTCCGTCCGCGTCGCAGCGGAAGGCATCGCGAGTGTAAAACCAGCCATCTTTCAGTGCCTTCGCCGTGGCCTCAGGATTGTCGAGATATTCGCGCAGCACCGAATGCGGTGTGTCGCAGCGCACAAGCAATTCGCCGGCCTCGCCGACGGGGACATCCCTGCCCTCGCCATCAACGATTCGCACATGCCAGGTCTCGCGCAGGCGCCCGCAGGAGGCGGCATTGGCGAGCCCCTCGTGCGGTGAGACAAAGGGGAAGCCACATTCGCTCATGCCGTAAATGGTCATCACCGGCAGATTGAAGCGGGCCTCGAATGCCTTGTAGGCCTCTACCACCGGCACCATCACCACATTGCGCATGGCATGGTTGCGGTCATCCGGACTGGCGGGCTGGTTGATCAGGAAACTCGCGGTCCCGCCGAGCAGAATGGTTGTGGTACAGCCATATTCGCGCACATCCGACCAGAACTCATGGGTGCTGAACCGCCGGCGCAGCACGGCCCGCCCGGCGAAGCAGGCCATCAGGAAGACCGGCACCTTACCCGACAGGTGATTGATCGGGAACGGCGTGTACATGGCGTCCGCGCCATCGCGCCTGCAACCATAAATGCCGAAGGCGGTATAGAACTCGCCCCAAGGCACGACGACGCCTTTCGACGGGCCGGTTGTGCCGCTGGTATAGATCACCGTGGCAACATCGCTCGCCTCAAGTTCGGGTTCGCGGGCGACGGTTTCAGAGACGGGTCCGCCGGGGCGATGGCGCACAATCGCCAGCCCGTGCGTGCGCACTTCGCTGCCGGGATCGTCCAGCATGATCAGCGTTTCAAGATGCTCGAGCCGGTCCTGGATGGCCACGAAAGCCGGCAGGAACTCACTCATTGTTACCGCAATGCGAGCCTTGGAATTGTTCAGCACATAGGCGAGCATCTCGCCGTGAAACTCATTGTTGATCGGCACATCCCAGGCGCCGAGCCAAGCGATGGCCTGCCAGGCAGTATGGGCTTCGACACCCTGCGGCACCATCACGGCCACGCGATCATCGCGCGCAACGCCTTCAGACTCCAGCGTGGCGATAAAACCGCCGATCTGCTCCAGAAATCCGGCATAGGTCACCGTGTCGCCGCCGACCTGCTCGAACAGCACGCGATCGGGGACAGACTGCGCCCGGCGGAAGATCACGCGCGGCAGGGGCAGCTTGAGAACCTCGATACCAGATGTGTCTGCGGTCTGGGACAACCGGTTTTCCTCCACCTGCCGATCAGTATCCTGACGAGCGCGTCATGGCCGGCAGATGCCCAGCGCGCCGATATTCGGATAAAGCCAGCTAACCGGCCCGCGCGCTTGTTCACCGGTGCAGGGCGAGGCTGCAAAAAATGCAATCGGCCCGTTACCGCTTTGAGATAGCTGGAAAGTGCCGTTTAATGGCAGCTGGAGGAAACCGGGCCACGAGGCTTGAAAATGATAAGAGAATACTGGTCATTGAGGGACGTTCCGACGGGACATCGGGTCAACTCCCTCACCAATGCCATCAGCGAGACATTCGGTCTTTGCCAGTGCGGGTACGATCTCGGCGATGAGGAAATCTCGTCGGGCTTCACCCATATCCGCATGGGACAGCTCGCGCTCGTGAACTTCGCCGGCAATGGCACGCACTGGTGCGAGCGCAAGCTGACGCATCTGCGGGCCGACTATGCCGACCGGTTCCTGATGTACATTCCCAATGGCAGCCAGGTCACGATCAGCCAGCACAATCAGACGCGCGTGTTCGGCGCCGACAAGATCGGCTTCGTGAACACCAAACACGCCTATCGCGGGCGGCTTCAGGCCGCCAGCGGCGACTCGTTTGAATCCTCGCATGTCATCGTGCCCGGCTCGCTGCTGCGCAGCCGGTTTCCCAATGCCGACCTGCTGGCCGGTGTCGCGGTAACGGTCGATCCCAGCCTGCTCAACGTACTGAACGGGTTCATTCAGTCGGTGTGCCAGCATCGCGAGATCGTCAGCGATCTTGCCTATCGCGGCCTGGAGCGTGTGCTGCTAGAGCTTGTGTCCTCGGCCAGCGAATGCGCCCTGAACCGGGCAGCGGAAACTGCCCGCGTGGCCAGCGAGGTGAATGTCGCCCTGGAGCGCGTCACCTCACACATTCTGCGCAACCTCACCGATCCCTCGCTCTCGATCTCTCGCATTGCCTCTGACCTGAACATGTCAGTGCGTCATATCCACAATCTGTTCGAAGACACTGACTGGACGGCGAAGAACTGGATCAAGCATCGCCGGCTGCTGGAATGCCGCAAGGCGATCCATGCAACGGAACTGGCGGGCAAGACGCTGACGGAGATCGCCTACACCTGGGGCTTTTCGGACTTTTCCCATTTCAGCCGCTGCTACAAGGACAAGTTCGGTATCTCGCCGAGCGAAGACCGCAAGCAGGGCGTCTCGCTGCTTGCGGCAGAGCCTGGCTCCGACGACCTCTATGCCTCGCAGTTCGACAGGCAGCTCTCAAGGCTGCAATGAGCCGCGGCTGAATAGTCCACCGGCAGGCCGAGCGCACGTTCAAAGTCCCGGACAGCCGCAACATCGCGCGCAACCTCCCCCGCTACAGTCAGGCAGGCATGGGCGAGCAGGCCGCGCCGGCCCTGGCGGGTGATGAGGCGCGCCGAGAGCCCGGCCACCTTCCGCCCGCCGATGCGCAGATTGTGCGCGCCATCGCAATAGGCGCCGGGCACCGCGCCATGATTGGCTGTGAGGCCGAGACGGGCACATGTGCCTTCCAGCAGCACAAGCAGGGCCTCGTACGGCCCACCGCTTTCCGGTGCGAGGCTGAGACGCGAGATATTGAGGACGCTGCCATGATGGGCCACCGTCAGGCCCGCACTCGGGCGGACCACGACCGGCCAGCCGCGCGCGTCAGACTGTGCCGCCGCAGCAGCAAATCCGTCCATCCGGGCAAGGCGCGGCGAGGTCACCAGGGATTGCGGCCGGGTCCACAGGCGCAGCCGGGGTGTCTCATCATGTGCCGCGATCATCTGCTCAAGCAGGGTGAGATCGGCATCAATATCCCCGCTTGTGAAATCGAGCAGCAGCATGGTGCCGCCGGCCAGCCACGTAAGTTCGCGCACCACGCGTTCGAGCAGCGGTGTGTCAGGCATCGCCAAGGGCGCTAAGCGTGTCGCAGATCTCGCCCAGCAGGCGCCCGGCCGGCTCGCCATCCACGAAACGGTGGTCCACGGTCAGCGACAGGCCCATCATCTGGCGTTCAATCAGGGCGCCAGTCTCATCAAGGGCAAGGCGCGGCTGGATATTGCCAACCCCGAGCAGGACAACCTGGCCATGGTTCAGGATCGGCGTGAAATGATGCACGGCGGTAAGGCCGAGATTGCTGAGCGTGACGGTGCCGCCCACCATGTCCGAGACATTCAGCTCGCCCGCCCGGGCGCGGCGCGCCAGTTCGCGCCGTTCAACGGAGATCTCGTCGAGAGATTTCGCATTCGCATGTTTGAGCACCGGCGTCATGAGCAGCCCGTTCACCGGCATGGCCAGCGCAATATGCACTTCGCGCGAGCCCTTCAGGTAATTGTCATCGACCGTGCCGTTATACTGGGGATGGCGCGCCATGACCCGGGCCAGCGCGGCGACCAGACAGTCTTCCAGACCGACCGGCCGTCCCGCAGCCTTCCAGTCCGCGCGCCGCGCCATGAGGCCCGACACATCGCACTCGCCGTGAAAGGAGAGCTGGGCCGCCTCGGCCAGGCTCTGCATCATGTGCCTGGCCACCAGGGCGCGCGGTCCGCGAAGTCGGGTCTCCAGCGTCACCCCTACCCCCGGATCGAGAAGCCGATGCCATAGGTCACCGGATCGCCGGTGAGCCGGTAGACATATTCGCCGAGATAGTTGGCATTGGTGATATAGTACTCATCGGTGAGGTTGCGGCCCCACAGGCGCACCGACCAGCGATTGTCCCGGGCGCGCACCCCCATCCAGGCATCGAGGATCGTATAGGCATCAATCTCGAAAATATCGAGGCCGCCATATCCGGCATGGGTCTCGTCCTGATAGCGGACATCGGCGCCGAAGAAGAAATCCTTCGTTGCGCTGACCGGGTTGGTATATTCAAAGCCGAAATTGCCCGACCATTCCGGCGTGAACTCGAAGCTCTCGCCCTGCAGGTTCACCGGCGTCGCGATCGGCGTGAGGCCGTCGAAGGAGGAGTCCACCTCCGAGTCGAGCCAGGTCACCGCGCCGTTCAGCGTGAGACCATCGATGGGCGCGGCGAGGAAGCTGACCTCTGCGCCTGTCACACTCGATTGCGGCACATTGTAGAGCTGCTCGATGGAGCCGAAGAAGCTATCGAGGATTTTCCCGCGGAACTGCTTGTCGGTGTAGTCGTAATAGAATACCGCGCCGTTGAGCTGCACATCCGGGTCATGGAAGGTGATCTTCGTGCCAACCTCATAGGCCAGCAGGGATTCCTGGGTCGCCGGCACATATTGCACCGACAGGACCCCGCCCACGGTCGGGAAGCTGCCCGCCTTGTAGCCCTCGCTGACATTGGCGTAGAGCAGCACATCCTCATTGGGTTCATAGTTCAGGCCGACCCGCCAGGAGACATTGTCTTCGTTCAGGGTGTCGGTCACCTCGCCGATCTCGTTCGTGAACGGGTTGAGCGTGGTGCACTCGCCTGGCAGCAGAACCGCACCATAAGCTGCGCTGAAAAGGGTCGCCCAGGCGCCGTCGCCGGGATCGCCGATACAGCCGGTAAAGTCGCGCTCCTGTTCAGTATAGCGCACGCCGGTCTGCAGGGTGAGCTGGTCGGTGAATGCGAAGTCGAGCCCGCCGAACACCGCCCAGGTCTGCACATCCTGCGTCGACCAGGTGCGCGAATAGCGGATCGGCAAGACCGGCACGGTCCAGGCGGTAGAGGAATCACCCACCGCGAAGATCGTGTCGTCGAAGATGGAGTCGTCGGAATAGTTCCCGCCGACCACATAGCGGATCATGCCCTGCTCACCCTGAAGGCGCAGCTCCTGGGAGAAGGACTCGATGGAGCCGTCCTGGCTCACATCGGCGAGCTCCAGATTGGAGCCGTCGGCATCGACCCACTGTTCCTGATTATAGTCCTGATAGGAGGTGATCGAGATCAGGTCGCCAATATCCCCGAGGGACAGCTCAGCCTTCAGCGCGACCTGGTAGAAGTCATTGTTCTTGTCGAACTCGCGTCCGGGGGTCCAATCGGCCTCGCGATTGTCGCCTGGCGGGATGAGCAGGACATCGAGTTCCTGCGGCTGGACGTTCTGCGTGGCCGGCGAGAAGAAGATCGCCTGCCCGGCCCGGGTATCCGACTTGTCGACAAAGCCATTGATATTGAGCAGGAAGGACAGGCTGTCGGACGGCGTCCAGTCCAGCAGGATCCGGCCTACCAGCACTTCGGTCTCGCCGAGTGTGTCATTGCGCGTCGCGCTCTCCTGCCAGCCATCACCGGACTGGACGCGCAGGGCCGCCCGCGCGCGCAGCGTGTCGGTGAGTGGGCCGCTGAGATAGCCTTCCAGATCGGCCTGGGAAAAGCGGCCGAAACTGCCGGTGAACCCGGCTTCGAGCTCATCGGTCGGCTTGGCCGACACATAGTTCACGAGGCCGCCCGTGGTGTTCTGACCATAAAGTGTGCCCTGCGGACCCTTGAGCACCTCGACGCGTTCGGCATCAAGGCCGGCGCCCTGCGCCATGCGCGGATAAGGCAGCGCAATCTCGTCGATATAGGTTGCCACGGGCGAGCTGGCCGCGAGGCTGGATTCGTAAAAGCCAACCCCGCGCAGGGTCAGAACGCCGGTGCCATACGGGGTTTCGGTATAGGTGAGGCCCGGAACGATCTTCACCAGATCAGCCGGTTCCATCACGCCCCTTTCCAGCATCTGCTCACCGGAGGCCGCGACGATGGACATGCCGACATCGCTGGCGCTCTCGGCCCGGCGCTGGGCTGTCACTGTGACCACGCCCAGGCTGCGCTCTGTATCGCGCACCTCGACGGCCATATCGGTGGATTGTGCAGCTTCGCTTTCGGCCGGCTGCTCCACATCCTGCGCAAATGCATGTTGCCCCGACAGCGCCAGTGCAGCGCATGCCAGCGCGGTCATGGACACACCTGTCCCGGTCTTGATCTTCGCCATGGTTCCTCCCCGGATGTCGCATACCTGCCCGCGCTGTTTCGCACGGTGCAGACCTCTCTATTCTGGGGAAGCTAGCCCAGGCGCCCTCTGTCGACTTGGTCTTATGCGCACGATCTCTATGCCGATTGTGAAGGACGGATTCGTCCTTTTCCGGCACTTGCGGGGGCCGGAAAACCGCAAGGCAGCATGCCGTTCGGATGTCATTTCATCAGAAGGTCGCTGCTGAGTTTCCAGCGGACCGAATAGACCCAGTCGCTCTCGAACCCTTCTATGGGCACGAGATAGGCATCGGCCGCTTCCAGTTCGATCGAGATCTTGTCCTGCCATCTCAGGCGCAGGCCGGCACCGGCGGAGCCGAGATCGAAATCCTGCCAGGCGCCAGAGTCCGCATCGTTGGTCTCGCCATAGATATAGTCCCCGAACACATAGATCTCGCTGCGTCCGAACGGTCCCTCTTCCAGCGGGCGCACGGCAAGCTCCAGCGCGGTCGCGGCAGAGCGGTCGGCATGCAGGGAGCCATTGTCGAAGCCCTTTCCAAACCGCGCGCCGCCAATCGAGAAGCGCTCATTTGTCGGTACCGTCGCCTCGGTGAACTGCAGGGCAGTGTCCGAGCGCACAATGAAACGGTCCGCAAAGCGCTGCATGGCCTGCAGGTCGAGCTGGGCTTTCCAGAAATCCGGTTCGGCGCCATTGCTCGCAGGGCGGGCACCGAGCGCATCCACTCCCTGGGAGAAGGTGGCCGAGCCGCTGACCAGGGCATCTTCCCAGGCCTGCGAACCGGCAAGGCCAAGGCGCGCCGCCCTTGTCCGCTCTGATGAGAGCTGGGATCCGAAGGCGGCATTGTCACTGTTGAAAACGTCGAATGCACTCTTAAGCGCGAGATTTTGACGAGCCGTACGGATCAGGGGATAGCTGATACCGGCGCTGTAGAGCTGGGCCTCGCCGGAGACGTCTACCGAATCGGGGGCCGATTGCTGGAAGGCGGCGGACGTCCGCACGCGTGCGCCCGTTCCGCCAAGCGGCACGGCATAGCCGAGGCTGGCAAACCGGGACTGCTCGAAATCCGGTGTGAACGCGGCGGCGAGAGACAGCTCGTCTCCCGCCAGCATGAGACCCGGGAAGGTCACCCAGCCCTGCGCCTGACCACCCTCGATGAGCTGGGATTCCCGTGTGTTGTACCCGGCGGCAAAATCAGGCCCTTCGCGTTCGGCGTTGAGCACGACCATGACCGATCCGGGCGCCTGGCCAAGTTTCAGGGCCGGTTCGACCGAAACACTGGGCAGATCGTCCGCCAGCAGCACCCCGCGCTCGAAGCGTCCGCGCAGGAGCGGGTTCTGATCGAGAAGGGGCTCGGCGATCTCGCGCACCAGCCGGCGTTCACGCTCGGGGATATCCCCGGCAACCTGGATATCGGAAGCATAGCCCTCCGCCACCTTGATGTGTACCACGCCATTCTCAAAGGACTGGGGCGGCACCATGATGGTGAACAGGGCGATGCCGGACCGGCGATAGGCCTCCGTCATTGCCTGGGTTAGATCCTGAAGCCTCGCCCTGGAGATCGGCTCGCCAATGAATGGCTCAAGCGCGCGCGCCACGCTGGCCGGCACTTCAGTGTCATCAAAGCGCAATTCGCGGATCAGGATCTCCGGTGCCCCCTCGTCCGGCACCAGGGCGGGTGGAGCGAGCTCGTCATCCAGACGCGGGCGCAAACTGGCCGTAGCGTCCGGCAGTTCGGGGTCCGGTTCAACGGTGATCGAGCCGCCAAGTGCGGGGGGCGCCTGAGCGTGCGCTGGCGGGACGAATCCCGCCAGCGCAGCAATGACCAGTGCGGCAACCGGGCGATGTTCCGCTACTGGCATTCCCGGAATCAGTTGTCCCCACCCGTCAGCGTGCCGAGCAGGCCGCCGAGATCATCCACCAGTGTCGGATCCGATATCGCCCCATCCAGGCTCGGCAGGTCCGTCAGCAAGTCACCGCTGCCATCGACCACCATCTGGGTCAGGTCCGAAACATCCACCGTGTCGCCAAGGTAGGACCCGTCGGCGACAAAGTTGACCAGATCTGTGGCAGGTTCGGTGATCGGATAGAGCGCTTCCGGCCCATCCAGAGTGATAAGGCTGCCATCGCTGGACAGGCCCACTGTCAGGAAGTCTCCGGTGCTCTGATCGGCGCTAAGCAGGCTCACGCCGAGAGGACTTGCGTCTCCGGACGCGCCGAACGGCGCTACACCGCCGACGAACAGGTCGACAAACTCGCCCGGCACAGCGGTGACTCCATCGACGAGATAGACCTCGCCATCACCGGTCGCCACGAGCAGTTGCCCGGTATCGGCGACCACGCCGACAACCGTACCGGCCACAGGCGTTGCGCCCGGCATTGCCTCGTCCACGGTGGATGCCAGCATCAGACCGGGACCGGCGACGACATTCACAACCTCGCCGGACTCCGTAACGACGCTGGAGACGACTGGCGTGCCGTCTTCCGGATCGCCAGTGTTCGCGAACAGGCCGGTTCCGGCAATGCCTTCCGGACCGACAAGTCCGCCGACGGCAAGCGCGCCTGCATCACCCAGGCCGAAAGTGCCCTGCGGCCCTTCTGCGCCTTGCGGGCCTTCCGGACCCTGGGGCCCGGGAGCGCCGTCTTCACCATCCTGTCCGTCCACGCCGTCCTCGCCAGCCGGACCAACAGGACCGGCAAGTCCTGCCGGCCCGACACTGGCAACTCGGTTGGATCCTGAAGATTCGCAGCCCGCCAACGGCAGAAATACCATTCCGCCAGCAAGGATAGTTGCGCAGAGTTTCAAGTGCTTCATGCTCGTGCCTCCCAGGTCTGCTCACGACAAACCAAAGTATTAATGCCATAATGGAGGTTTATTACTTACCTCCCGACATGAAGCTTCCGCGTTTTCTGTTTAAAAAGTATTCTCCAAATCCGGTAAATTTTAACAGATTTCGTGTAATCTCTATAAATCAAGCAACTGACATACCAATTTCGACCCCAAGGTCGGCGTCAGTCGGCACGCCCCGGGCAGAGGACAGCCCGGAAGTCGTTGACATTGGTCCCGGTCGGTCCGGGCAGGAGCAGCGCACGGGCGGCCTGCAGGACCTTGTAGCTCTTATTGCTGGCGAGCATCTCATCGACTTTTACGCCGTTGCTGCCCAAATCCCGGTAGCGGCTGGTCGACAGCAATCCACCGCCAGCATCACCGAGGCCGTCCACACCGTCGGTATCAATGGACAGGACACATCCCTCCAGGCCGCGCGTCTGAAGCGCCTGGCACATGCGCAGGGCATAGAGCTGGTTCGGGCCGCCCCAGGCCGGCTCGCCGTCATGGGGATTGAGCCGCACGGTCAGCTCCCCACCTGAGAGGATCAGAACAGGACGACCGGAAGCGAGCATCGCCTCTGCCAGCGCGGCATGACGCTCAGCTACCGCCTCGACGTCTCCTTCACTGTCAGGCTCGCAGACCAGCAGGGCGATGTCGCTGTCCATGGCGAGCCCGGCTGCCCGGTGCAGCGCGTGACGGGATGAAGCGATAGTATGATAGGCGCCCGCGGCCGCTGCGATACGCGGATGGCTGCTTGGCTCGGACCGGCGCAGGAATTCCGATATCTCTCGGGGTGTATCGGGGATCTGGCGCTGCAGCGTGTCGAGATCCTCCTCGATCAAGGCACTCGGCCAGGTCGTGGGCGCCGAGCCGATATCCTCGGGCCGGTCACCGACCACATCGGACATGGCGAGCGTGAAAAGCTCCCCCGCACAGGCTGCCGCAAGGCGCCCTCCCCCGACCTGTGAGAGGGCCTGGCGGATCCGGTTCATAAGATCGACCGGCAGACCGGCGCGGAGCAGCTGGGACAGGAACTGCCGAGCCATCGCGCCATCGAGTTCGGCGGCTGGCATGAAAGTCAGCGACGAGCAGCCTCCCGACAGCAGGAAGATCACACGATCTTCAGACGTAGCCGTTGCCATGCAATCGAGCAGCGCTTTGCCGGCAGCAGCGCTGGCTTCATCCGGCACGGGATGGGCGGCTTCCAAGACGCGGATGTCGCGCGTGGCACAACCAAACCCATACCGGGTCACGACCAGCCCTTCGACCGGCCAAGGATACGCCACCTCGAAGGCAGCCGCCATCTGGGCCGCGGCCTTGCCGGCCCCGAAGACCAGTGTGCGCCCTGCAGGCGGAGATTGGAAAAGCCGCGCGACCGCCTCCGGAACGCACACCGATGGCAGAGCTGCTGCGATGGCTGCATCGGCCAGTTCCAGCAGGAAGCTCTCGGGCGAGCCCTCAGGGGCAGAAACAGGATCAAGCAGGGTCACGGGGCAATCAGGTCCTGTCAAAAGTGTGCCGCGCCCGTTGGGGTGAGCGCGGCACGTCTGCTCGAGGCAGATTGGGAGGAAACCCGTCTCGATCAGTAAGTGAAGCGAAGGCTGACACCATATGTGGCAGGATCGCCAAACTGAACATAGTCGACACCGAAATCCGACAGATCGACCGTGTAGGCGATGTATTCCTCGTCGGTGACATTGCGGCCCCAGATGCCGAATTCCCAGTTCGAGTTCGGCGGCTGATAGGTCGCGTGCAGGCCGAGGAGTGTGTAGTCGTCTGTGGCAAGGCGTGCGGTGTTGCCCGGGTCGACAAAGGCCTGGTCCTGATAGGCGACATCACCGCCGAAACGCAGCTCGCCCCCATTGGTGAACTCGATCAGGTAATTAGCCGCCGCATTGACCGAGACCTCAGGCGAATAAGGCAGCGCATTGCCGGAGAAATCCTGCAGGGCAACGCCGATGCTGGCGGGAACCTCGAACTCCTTGAACTCGCTGTCGAGCAGGGCAACGCCGAGACTGAGCTGCAGATTTTCAACTGGCTGGGCCAGCGCCTCGAATTCGAAGCCGGTCACTTCCGCTGCGGCCGCATTGGTCAATACCTGCTGGGGAATCCCGCCGGAGTTCACCAGAATGTAGACCTGCAGATCCTGGTAGTCGTAGTAGAAGGCTGTCGCATTGAGGCGCAGCGCGCGATCGAAAAGGTCGGTCTTTATACCGGCCTCATGGGCGGTCAGTGTTTCATCATCGAAGTGCTCTGCCTGCGGCTGGGCCAGCAGGCCGGCGCCGTTGAAGCCGCCCGATTTGCTGGCCTGGCTGACGCTGCCATAGAGGAACACCTGGTCGGTGGCCTGCCACTCCAGCGCGGCGCGATAGGACAAGTCATTGAAAGAGGTTGAATTGTTGCCCAGCGCCGCGCTGGTCTGCACCAGCGGAATGACGATCGGGCCTTCCACGGTCTGCGAGAGATAGTCGAAGGTGCGGTCTTCCTCGGAATAACGCAGGCCAAGCGTCAGGGTGAGATCATCGGTGAGATCGAAATATGACTGGCCGAAGAGGGCCCAGGTCTCGACCTTCTGGTCATAACCATATTCGACCACCTGCGCCGGGAAGGCGAAGATCGCATTGCCCAGCGCGGCGGCAAGATCGGCGCTGCCGAGCGGGTTGTAGCCGTTCACGAAGCCGCCGGGCGAGAGCGCAAGCTGTTCCGGCGTGAGCGTGGCAGCGGCAGCCTCGATGGCCGGACGCACGCTGCGGAAGAGATCGAACGACCCGGCGAAGTTCAGGTCTTCCTCGAAATAGAAGGCCCCGGCGATCCAGCGGAAACGGTTGTCAGTCGGGGAGACGAGACGGATCTCCTCGCTGAACTGGTCGCTTTCCGGATCGTGGATCGGGACCAGGAAGGAGTTGGGCGACTGGTCGCCATCGAAAATCGTATAGCGGTCGACATCCTGATAGGCGGTGACGCTGGTCAGCAGATAGTCGCCCAGTTCGATATCGGCCTTCAGGGTCGCGCCCCAGAAATCCACCGTTTCCATGGACGGGCCATCATACTGGCCGGAATAGGAATCCCCGTCATCGTCGGTGTAACCGAGCGGATCGATACAGATCCCGCTTTCGCGCGGTGCCGGCATGCAGGGCGCGAAGGTGGCCGGATCGAGCAAGCCACGGTGTTGCGATTGCAGTGCGGAAGCATCGCTGGAACCGCCATAGGCTGTTGCCAGCAGCGTGACGGCATCAGATGGCGTAAACTCGAGCTGGCCGCGCAAGCCCCAGTTCTCGCGGTCATTCAGCTCGCTGGGCGCTTCACCGCCCTGATAGGTGTTGTCGAGCGTGCCATCGCGGCTGGCGAACGTGCCGGCGATGCGCCCGTTCAGACGGCCGTCCACAAGCGGGCCTCCGAGGCCGGCATCCACCGTCACGGCGTTGAAATTACCATATTCGGCAAAGAGGTCTGCCGACAATTCATCGGTGGGCTTGCGCGATACGAAATTGATCGCGCCCGCCGTGGTATTGCGGCCATAGAGCGTACCCTGCGGCCCGCGCAGGATCTCGACCCGGTCGGCATCGAAGAACTGGAAGAGCTGGGCCGCAGGCGATGCTGTATAGACCTCGTCGATATACACTCCGACTGCGCCGGTGACATTGGCGTTGAAGTCGGAAATGCCGACGCCGCGGATGAAAATGTTCGGATTGGCCGCGCCGAAATCGGACTTGATGTTTACACCCGGTGATTGCAGGGCAAGCGAGTCGACATCCGTGATGCCCATATCCTGCATCTGATCGCCGCCCATGGCCGTGATCGCGATCGGCACGCTCTGCAGGGATTCCTCGGTGCGCTGGGCCGTGACGGTGACAGTCGGCAGCGCGCGCGCAGATTCTGCACTTTCGGATTCCTCGGATGCTTCCTGAGCCAGTACGGCTGTGTGAACGGCGAAGGATGCCGTCACCAGCAGGGCATATTTCCAGCGTGAAGTCTGAGACATTTGAGTTCCTCCCTCGGATCGTCGGCCCTTTTCGGTGCCTTTGTTCGAAGGAAGGCTAGGCCCGCGGCCTGAATGCGACCCCCGACCAAAGAAGGGGCTTGGGAGGGGATGAACTCGCTGTAGCCACCCAGAGGGGCAGCCGGGCGTGTCCAAGCTCCGTTTTCGCCAATGATTGCTGGCGATGAGCGCTGAAAGACAATCTCGGATTCTCGTCGCCCGGAAGCGTCCTTCGGCAAGCTGATGGCCACCTCACAGGCGCGCTCCCCCTCCTTTGGAACAGTGTGGCGGCACTCATGCGGCCTAGGTTTTCCCTCCAATGCGCCAAGCACGAAACAAATAAAGGAGGATCCCATGGTGTCGCAGCAATCAGGGCAACTGCCCCACTATCAGCTCTATATCGATGGCCAGTGGCGGGACCCGGCTGAGGGCGGCGCCTTCGTTTCGGAGAACCCCGCCACCGGCCAGGGCTGGACGACCATCGCAGACGGCCAGGCGAGCGATATCGATCTTGCCGTGCAGGCCGCGCGCCGGGCCTTCGATTCCGATGGCTGGCCTGAGCGGATCCCGCAGGAGCGCGCGCAGATGCTGCGCAAGCTGGCCGATCTCTGCTTGGCGCGCGGGCCGGAGATCGCAAAACTGGAATCGACCGACAATGGCAAGCTGATCACCGAGATGATGCTGCAATGGCGCCTCATCCATGAACTCTTGCTCTACTGGGCTGGAATGGCCGACAAGATCGATGGACGGATGATCCCCTCGCCGCTGCCGCTGGATGTGACCGGGACCCACCTGCCGAAATGCTTTGTCTATACCCGCCGGGAACCGGTCGGCGTGGTCGGCGCGATCACGCCGTGGAACTCGCCGGCCATGCAGATCGCCTACAAGTTCGGTCCGGCCATGGCGGCTGGCTGCACCATGGTCTGCAAACCGTCCGAACACGCGCCCGTCTCGACGCTGGAATTCACCAAGCTCGTCGATGCAGCCGGCTTCCCGCCCGGGGTGTTCAACACCGTCTCCAGCAGCCGCAAGGAGGTAGGCGCGCATCTCGCAGCCCATCGCGACATTGAGAAAATCTCGTTCACCGGCTCCACAGCAGTGGGTCAGTCCATTGTCCGCGCAGCCGCCGACAACATGAAGCGCGTGACCTGCGAGCTGGGCGGCAAGTCCGCAAGCATCGTCTTCGCCGATGCCGATATCGAAAAGGCCGTCACAGGTGTGATGGCGGGCATCTTCGCGGCGACAGGGCAGACCTGCATGGCCGGTTCGCGCGTGCTGGTGGAAGAGCAGATTCACGACAAGTTCGTCGCGGCGCTGGCCGAGGCCGCCCGGGCCATGCGCGTGGGTGACCCGCTCGATCCGGCGAGCCAGGTCGGCCCGGTCTCCAACCGCCCGAACTATGAAAAGGTTCTGTCCTATTTCGATGTCGCCAGGTCAGAAGGCGTCCACGCGGCGGTCGGCGGCAAGGCCCATGAACTCGGTGGCTATTTCGTCGAACCGACCGTCTTTACCGGGGTAAACAACACCATGCGTATAGCGCGTGAGGAGATCTTCGGCCCGGTCGCGAGCATCATTCCCTTCAATGGCGAGGATGAAGCCGTGGCCATTGCCAATGACACTGATTATGGCCTCGCCGGCGGCGTCTTCACCGAGTCGATCTCGCGCGCCCATCGCGTGGTCGCCAAAGTGCGCGCGGGCACCATGTGGATCAACACCTACCGGCTGGTCACCCATCTTGCCCCGTTCGGCGGCTACAAGATGAGCGGCTGGGGGCGCGAAAACTCTCTGGAAGGGCTCGACGCCTTCCTGGAAACCAAGGCGGTGTGGGTTCCGGTCGAATAGGCCAGCCTCAGGCAATCAGGCCCAGTTTCCGCGCGCTGTTGATGGCAGCCGCGCGGTTCTGGACCTGGAGCTTTGCGAGAATATTGCTGACATGCCACTTCACCGTGGTGAGCGAGGTCATGGTCTGGTCGGCGATCTGGCGATTGGTATGGCCCAGCGAGATATATTCCAGTGTCTCCTGCTCTCGAGGCGTGAGCTGAACCTGAACACCAACGCCACTAGGCCGGGGAGCAATCACCGCCCGGCTGGCCAGCGCTGGCGCCGAGCCGCCATTATAGTGGCGCCCGAACACACCGCACTGGGCCTCGCCGATCAGACCGAGCGCACCGGCCTCTGTCACTCGAGTGATCCAGTCACGCACCTGGCGCTGGAGGGCGAGATCGATCTCGGGCGAGAGCTGGCATTCCAGCACATATCTGGCGACCTTCAACTGATCGATCACCGCATCGCGCCGTTCGATCAGGGTCAGGACCTGGGTGAAATGCCGGCGCGCACGCCCCGTCTCGCCGAGCGCAGCCATGATGATAGCTGACCGCACCACGTCTTCCAGTGCATCCAACTGACCCGGCGTCTGCGGCGTGTTGCTCGGAGCTTCCAGGCCATAGCGGGGGCCGAGCAATGTGCGCGCCTCTTCCGGTTTCGAGATCTGGCAGAGATTGCGGATCAGCGCGGTCAGCGCCTTGCGCCGCGTGCCAAGTCCCAGATTGCTGGTGCGACGAGACAGAGCCTGCCGGAACATGTGATTGGCGTCGTCAATCGCGCCACCGCGAGTGTGCAGCTCTCCGGTCAGGCGATCCCATTCGGCCAACAAATCTTCATTGGCCAGCACCTGCAGCGGTGTGCCTTCATTGGCGAGAATGCGATGCACCGCTTCCACATTGCCTTCGACGAGTTCCAACTCGGCCAGCACCAGTGCAATGGGGGCCAGACAAGGTGGGGCAAAACAAGTCGATTCCACGATCTGCGCCGTGGCCCGCTCGCAGCGTTGCCGGCAGGCTTCAAGACGTCCCTGCTCCAGATCGCGCAGGGCGATATGGCGCTGGGCGACCGCATAGGCATACCAGGACTGGGAGGTCAGCAATGCATTCAGGCTCTGCTCCAGCGCGGCGTATCCACCAGCGTTCCCATCATGCAGCATGGCCATGCCCATGAGGAAAAGCGCTTCGCCGCGCACCGCAAAATCGCGCGACCGAGGCGCCTGGACGAGCGCGTCCAGAGCAGCCATGTCGCAGCGGCGTTCCGGATGCATGTGCGCAAGCATGTGCCGGTTGAACCGCGTGTGCAGGACGATCTCGTCGAACCAGTTCTCGCCGTCATGGCGATCATGGACGCGCTCAAGATAGGCTTCCAGATCGGCCAGTTCAGTATCGGCGACTTCATATTCGCCCGACACGACCTGGGCGGTGATGAGATGCAACCAGATGCGCGGATAAGTGCTGCGCCCGGTTGGCTCCAGCAGGGTCAGCCAGGAGCGTGCATGGGTGATCTGGCCGAGCGCGATGAACCGCCTGGCCGCCCGATCAACCACATTCATGGCGAGCGACTGGTCCCCACTCTGCAGGGCATGCAGCGCCGATTCCGTCAGTGCGCCTTCATTCAGCTGCCAGTCGCTGATCCGCCGGTGTGTCGAGGACAAGACAGACTGGCCGAGCGCCATCGCCCGCTCGCGCAGGCACACACTGAGAAGCCGGCCATAGCGCCACCAGCCAGGCGCGTTTGGAACAGGCTGGAGGTCCACCCCGCTTTCGATCAGCGCGAAGAAATCGCTCGACCCGGTGATTTCCTGAAACAGCCTGGGATTGATCTGGTCCGGCAGGGCGCTGAGGCTAAGCAGGTCCTGGTCGATCGGCAGGTCGGCGGTGCGCAGGATATCGCTGTGATACTCGCGCACCGACTGTGGGATGTACTGGGGCAGATTGGCTGTATCGCGCTCGGTGTGCAGCAACACCGCGCCCGCAATCCAGCCATCGCACATCCTGTGCAGCTCGTTCAGCCGCGCGGCGTCGACCGACACGCCCTGATCACCGCGCACCAGCACTGCGCGCAGATCGTCGTGCGAACAGCGCAGGTCGCGGGTCCGCCAGATGACGCCCCGCTTGTTCGACACGAGCCGCGCAAGCCCGAGGCCAGGATCGGTGCGTGCCGCCAGCAGGATACGCGTCTTGCGGCACGGGTCCTCCAGCCAGTGTCGCAGACTTTGCAGGCTTCGCCGGTCCGTGTCCGGTGCGATATCGGCGATCAGCAGGTCCGATCCGGCAACATCGTCAGGCACAAACTGGCCCGATGCACTGGACCAGACGCAGGCCTGGGGACGCACTGCCGCCATGAGGGCCAGTAGGCCACTCTTGCCGTAGCCCGCCGAGCCAATGAGATAGAGATCGCGCTCCGCCAGGACAGCATCGGCCCGCCGCTCGAGCGCCGGTCGCGGCGACAGGGCGTAACCCGCCAGGTCGGACCGATCTGTACGATCCTGGAGGACAGTCATTGCCGCGTGCCGACAAGAGCAAGGATCTGGTCTTCAAGCTGTTGCAGCAGCACATCACGGGGCCGGGCGATGGCGCGCAGGCGTTCATTGTCACCGGTCATCTGGATCATGGTGACGTAGAGGCCCCAGATCGCCATCACGGCAAATTCCGGGTCTTTACAGTCAAACACGCCGGCCGCATTGCCGGCCTCGATCACCTCCGTCACGCTCTCCACCGTGCCGCGAACTTCGCTCTCGGTATCCTCCAGCAGCTGCTCGGTTAGCTTCACAGTGGGGCGCATGCCGAAATAGTAACGCAGCAGGTTGTCAAAGACCTGACGCTCTTCGAAATAGTGTGTGGCGAGGGCGCGATACTGCGCAACCAGCTGGGCCTTCGGGTCGCCTTCATGGGCCTGAGCGGCTTCGACCAGCAGGTCGCGCACGCGCTCCATGCCTTCGACCACGACAGCGCAGTAAATGTCTTCCTTGCCAGTGAAATAATAGTAGATCGCGCCGCGTGTCAGGCCCGTCACCCGCTCAATGTCGCGCACCGAGACATTGTCATAGCTGGTTTCGAAGAACAGCTCGCGACAGGCATCGATGATATGCCGCCGCCGCGCATCCTGCTTTTCCTGCTTCCGCTCGAGCGCCGACACGGCCGAGTCCGCTGAGTCTTTTGCCATCCCGCCATCATAGGCAGGCGGCTGCAACATGGACAGAGCCATCTCGCCATTCTCCCGATTGCGTCCCTGAAACGGGACTGGTTGCAATAAAATTATACCGGTATTATAATTTTGTCCACGGCAAGCAATGCCGGGAAGTTCCGCAGACGCAATCAGGAGCATTGGGAGGTAAGTCATGAGCGAAGAAATTGATCACCGTTCGGCATTTCAGAGCCGGTACGCCATCAATGAGAAACGGTTCGGCATTGTGCGTGAGGTACGCACGGAACTGCCCGTGATCGATGTCGGCGCACTGGTCGAGGACCGCTCTCTGGACGCCAAGCAGGCGGTTGCCGACGAGATCCGCGACGCGCTGATCAATTCCGGTTTCTTCTACATGACCAATTACGGCGTTACGGAAGACGAGATGCTGGAAGTGCGCGACTGGTCGCTGCGCTTCTTCCACCTATCGCGCGAAGCCAAGGAGCCGGCGCGCTGCACGGACATCATGGGTCCGCGCGGCTGGCACCCGGTCGGCGATGAGAAGATCACGCCCGGCTATGAGGGCGACTACAAGGAATACTATGATTTCGGCCTGAACCTGCAGGATGCAGACGTTCCGGAAATCGAACGCGGCCCGACCTTTTGGCCTGATGAAGACGCCCTGCCCGGCTTTCGCGCCCATATCGAAGCCTATATCGACCGCATGCGCGGCATCGGCGAGAAGCTGATGCGCGGCTTCGCGCTCAGCCTGGGCCTTGAGGAAACCTATTTCGACAAGAGCCACGCCAAGCCCTTCTTCAATATGCGCCCGTCCTGGTATCCGCCGGCAAAGGACAAGCTGCACGACAAGCTCTGGAGCTGCGGTCCGCATACGGACTATATGACACTCACCATGCTCTATCAGGATCATGTCGGCGGCCTGGAAGTGATGAATCTCGACGGCCAGTGGATTCCCGCGCCCCCCATTCCGGGCACTCAAGTGGTCAATATCGGAGACATGATGGCAAGCTGGACGAACGATCTCTACACGTCCAATCCACATCGGGTACGTAACCTCACCAATGACGAGCGTATTTCCCTGGCCACCTTCATGGGACCGGACTTCAAGACCAGTGTGGAATGCCTGGATGTCTGCAAGAGCGCGGACAATCCACCCCGCTACAAGCCCATCACCTGTGGCGAGCATGTGCTCAACGTGATGGCCGGGGCCATGCCTGAAGATGTCGGGCGCAATGCCCGAGCAGCCATGAGCAATGCCGATGTCACAGACCAGTTCCGCTCGGCCGACCGGATCGGGGCGAACTAGGCATGCTGAGACAAATGATTGAGGGCGGCGAATTCATCGCCGCCCCGGGCGTCTATGATGGCTTTTCCGCCATGATCGCCCAGCGCTATCCGTTCAAGGCGGTCTATATGGGTGGCTACTGCGTGTCCGCTTCGCGCTGGGGTCTGCCCGATGCCGGCCTGGTCGGGCTCACGGACATGCTCAGTGCCCTGCACGTCATCGGCCGGGTCTGCGACAAGCCGGTGATCGCCGATGGCGACACGGGGTATGGCGGCCTCCTGAATGTGCAACACACTGTGCGTGAGTTCGAAGCCGCCGGCGCCTCGGCCCTGCACCTGGAAGATCAGGAAATGCCCAAGAAGTGCGGGCATACTCAAGGCAAGCGAGTCGTCGCAACCGAGGAGATGGCCGCCAAGATCGCAGTGGCAGTGGAATCACGCCGCTCGGATGATTTCATGATCATCGCGCGCACCGACAGCCGCCAGATGTACGATCTCGACGAGGCCATTGCGCGCTGCCGCGACTACAAGGAGGCTGGCGCCGACATCCTCTTCATCGACGCGCCGCAATCGCTCGAGGAAGTCGCGCGCATTGGCGCGGAACTGCCCGGCCCGCTGATGGTGAACATGGTGCCGCAGAAGGGCTTCGTGACCCCCAATGCCAGCGCCGAGAATTTGCAGAAGATGGGTTTTTCCATCGCGCACTATCCGGGCCTCCTGGCCACCCCTGCCATGGCCGCCATGGAACGCTCGCTGGAGCATTTCCTGGAGACGGGCCTCATGGACCCATCCGCCGTGCCCAGCACAAATCCGCACGAACTGGTCGGCTTTCCCCAGGTCTGGGCCGATGAGGCGCGCTGGCAGGACCAGTTCGGCGCACAAAAAGCGGTGGAGCCGGCAGAGTGAGCCCCGCCACCCTGTTCGACAAACTATGGGACCGCCACCTCGTCACGACCAATGACGAGGGGCTCGATCTCATCCATATCGATCGCTCCCTGCTGACCGATCTTTCGGGCACGATCGGTCTTGAGGAGATGGAACAGGATGACAGTGCCGTGGCCTGCCCCGGCCTGCATGCGGCCATGCCCGACCATGTCATCCCGACCGGCAGCGAGGACACCCCGCAGCAGGCCAAGCTCCGCGCGCGGTTTGTCGTCAATCTCGACCGGCTGTCGAAACAGACCGGCATTCGCCATTTCGCGCGTGGCTCGGGCCGGCAGGGGATTGTCCATGTCGTCGGCCTGGAACAGGGCTTTACCCTGCCTGGCACCACGCTGGTCTGCGGCGACAGCCACACCTCTACCCATGGCGCGGTCGGCGCGCTGGCCTGGGGCATCGGCTCGACAGAGGTGAAACATGTGCTGGCCACTCAGACCCTGTGGATGAAGCGCCCCAAGCGCGCCCGTGTCTGGCTCGACGGCACGCTGCAGCGCGGTGTGTTTTCGAAAGACCTCATCCTGTGGCTGATCGGCCGGCTGGGCGCCGACTATGGCCGCGAACATGCCGTGGAGTTCACCGGCCCGGTCATCGAGGCGCTTTCCGTCGAGGCGCGGGCATCGGTCTGCAATCTCGGCGTGGAGATGGGGGCGCGCTTTGCGCTGATCGCCCCTGATGACACCACCTTCCGCTATCTTGCCGGGCGGACCTATGCCCCCGAGCCAGCGCTGTGGGAGGCTGCGCTGGAAGACTGGCGTCGCCTGAAGACCGATCCCGGCGCACAGTTCGACAAGGAGATCTATCTCGATGCCAGCGAAGTCACGCCGCAGATCACCTGGGGGATCAGCCCGGAACAGGTCACCAACCTCGGCGGAGCGGTGCCATTAAGCGGCGCGGATGACGGCGCGCTCGACTATATGGGTCTGGCACCCGGCCAGAGCCTGGAAGGCCTGCCGGTCGATTATGTCTTCATCGGCTCGTGCGCCAATAGCCGGATCGAAGATCTGCGCCTTGTCGCCGACATTGTGCGCGGCAAGCGCGTGGCCGAGCGCGTGACCGCATGGGTCGTACCCGGCTCGGAAGCCGTGAAACGCGCGGCCGAGGATGAGGGCCTTGCCAAGATTTTCCTCGCCGCCGGCTTCCAGTGGCGCGAGCCTGGCTGTTCCATGTGCAATGCCGTGAACGGCGATCTTGTCGCGCCGGGCAAGCGCGCAGTCTCCACCTCGAACCGTAACTTTGTCGGCCGGCAGGGCCCCAATGCCCGCACGCATCTGGCCAGCCCGGCGACCGCGGCCGCCTGCGCGCTGGCCGGGGAAATCCGGCTCTCGCAAGAGTAAGGACACCACATGAAAGCGTTTATCACGCACAAGGGCATCGCCGCGCCCCTGCCGCTCGACAATATCGATACCGATGTGATCATCCCGATGGGGCCATTGATGATGACCCCACGCGGGGAGCTCGGGAAAAAGGCCTTCATGCCCCTGCGCTATCGCGAAGACGGCTCCGAAGCGCCGGAATTCGTGCTGAACCAGGCGCCCTACCAGCGCGCCTCCATTCTGGTCGCCGGACGGAACTTCGGCTGCGGCAGCTCGCGTGAAGGCGCCGTGCACGCCCTTGAAGGCTTCGGCATCCGTATCGTGATCGCGCCGAGTTTTGGCGACATCTTCTTCGGCAACTGCATCAAGAACGGCGTCCTGCCTGTCATCCTCGAAGATGCGGCCCATGACAGCGCACTGCAGGCCGCCGGGATTACCCGGGGCGAGGCATTCTTCAAAGTCTCCCTGCCAGACCAGATCGTGACCCTGCCCGACGGGACCTGCCTTCCGTTCGACTTCGATCCGGGCCACAAGGTGCGTCTCTTGGAGGGCATGGACGAAATTGCGCTCACCGAGCAGTACCGGCAGGACGTGCTGGACTATCAGGAAAAAGACCGCAGGGACCGCCCATGGATCTGGGCTATAGAGCATATGGCATGAAACGCGTCGTCATCACCAAGACACTGCCTGCGCCGGTCCTGAAGGCGATCCAGGCGCAATATGAAGCCACACCACTGCATCTGGAGTCCCTAGGCCGGGAAGGCTTCCTGGCCGAGCTCGGTACACCCGATGGCATTGTCGTCTCTCCCGGTGACCCGGTAGATGCGGAGCTGATCGCCGCGCTGCCCGGCAGCGTGAAGGTGATTGCGAGCTTCTCCGTCGGGCTCGATCATGTCGACCAGGACGCGGCCCGCACCCGCGGCATCGCGGTGACAAACACGCCCGATGTCCTGACCGATGCCACGGCCGACATCGCCATGCTGCTCATCCTCGGCGCCCTGCGAGGCGCAGCATCGGCTTTCCGGATGATCAGCAATGGCGAATGGACCGGCTGGCAGCCCGCACAGGTCTTCGGGCGCGACCTCACTGGCAAGCGCCTTGGCATTTACGGCGCCGGACGCATCGGCCTCGCCACCGCAACACGCGCGGCCGCCTTCGGCATGCGCGTACATTACTGGGCCGGCCGCCGGAATTCGGCAGAGTTCGACGCACTTGGATTCAAGGCCGTTCCCGATCCGGACGCCTTCCTTGCGCGCACGGATGTCCTCTCCCTGCACTGCCCCTCGACGCCGGCAACGCGCGGCCTTGTGAATCGCGCGCTGATAGAGAAGCTCCCGCAGCGCGCCGTGCTGATCAACACTGGCCGGGGCGACCTGGTGGTGGATGAGGATGTCATCACCGCGTTGGAAACAGGACGGCTTGGCGCGGTGGGCCTTGATGTCTTCAATGGCGAGCCGGCCATCGACCCACGCTACCGGACGCTGCCCAATGCATTCATTCTGCCGCATATCGGCAGCGCGACCGAGGAAACCCGCCTTGCCATGGGGCAACTGGTGCTTGACGGGCTGAACAGGTACCTCGGTCCGTCCTGACGAGAACCGATGGCAAACTGCCGATCAGTTCTGGCGGAGGATACGGACCTCGCCATCCGTCCGCACAATCTGCATTTCCGGGCGGGAGACTTCGATGAAGCGCACAAAGCCCCAGATCCGTCGGCGCGAACTCGGCGCTGATTGTCTGGGCTGACAGTTCCGCATCCTCAATACGGAGCTGTGTGCGATTGTAGCGGTTGAACTCCGCCACAACCTCGCCAATCGGCAGATTGTCGAAGACGAGACGCTGCTCGCGCCAGGTCGCAATGCGGTCGGGAGCAATAGCATGGACCTCAGGCACTGGCGCGCCGGCCATCCAATGCGCGGCCTGCCCTGCGCCGAGCGCCTGCCCGGGATTCAGATCACACGGCGCAATGGCGAAGGCGAGAGCGTGCAGATCCGCGGGCTGTCGGCAAATTTCACCCGGCTTGAAATCGACGGGCGGTGCACATCCTCCTCCTTCCAGCGGGCCGACCCTTCGCGCGAGGCGGCCATGTCGATCTTCTCGGCGGATCTCTACGACACAATCGAGCGCCGCGACCTCGCAAACGAGCGGGTCGAGAACAACCGGAGCTGGGGGCTGCTCAGCGACGCCATGCTCGCCGACCCGGAGGCCCAGGCCAATCTTTCTGACCTGCGCTTTCCCCGCCGCGTGCGCTATCTGCGCCAGACCGGAGAGACCCGGAAACTCAATCTCGCCGGCCGGCTGGAGGTGGTGGCAACGCCCGGCCTCACCCTCTATCTGCACGGCCTGCACACAGAAGAGGCTCGCGAAGAAGACCGCTCGCGCCTGCAGGTCACATTCGCTGATGGCGTGATGCAGGAGGGTACCCGGACCGGGCCGGCCAGACCCTGGTCTCCGGCGCATTCCTCGGCACCATGATCGAGAACACCACCTTCTTCCGCGAGCTCGATATCCAGACATCAGGCCTGACTGGCGGTGTCGACGGGACGGTGATGGACTGGACCGTGCGATCGGATCTCACCTGGTCGCGAAGTCTGGAACGCCTGCACGAAACCGAGGCCGAGCACGAACAGCTCAACGCCGATACAGTGCAATACGACATTGTCGCGGAAAGCTCGGTTCCGGCACTGTTCGGACCCGGCATCACACTCGCGCCAGGCGACGCGCCGGTGACCTCGATCATGTTTGACCAGCGGCTTATCGAGGTCGACGAATATGCCCTGACGCTGGATGCTTCCCGGGCAATGGATATTGGTCCACTCACGCAGCTTCGCACCGGATTGCGCGGGTCTTCCACCTCCTTCTCCCGCCGGCAAGGCTCCCTCATGGAGCTCGACACCGGCGGACTGACATTTGCAGATGGCGCGCCGCTCGACCTTCCAGGCCCGTTCCTCAATGGCCTGTCCGGCCCCATTCTGCGCGACTGGCCGCGCGTCTCGCCGCGTTCTCTATTGGCCGTCGCGCCCTTGTCGGGCGAGTTCGAGTTCAACGACGAGAATCTCTATGATGTGCGCGAGGACGTGCTCGCGCAACCTCACCGGTGAGGAGATCTATCACTATTATGACGAGCCCGGCCGGCTCGCCCGGTTCGAGCGCGATGGGCGTTCCTTCATGGCGCGGCTGGATTACCGCGACTAGCGCAGGGGCTGACCGAGAAGCGTGCGGGCAGGCACGGCAATATCCACGGCATATCCATGTGGCTCGGTCGCTCCGTGCTCGAACTGGAATGCCTCGCCATACATGGAGCTCAGCCTCTGCTTGACATTCAACAGGCCGATGCCCTGGGCCTCGTCTTCGTTGACGTTCAAGGGCGCACTACGGCCCGGCCCGTCATCGCAGATTTTCAGGACCAGCCTGTCATCCTCACAATGCGCGTCCAGGCTGATCGTGGTCGGTTCGAGATTGCGGCTGACGGCAAACTTGATGCTGTTTTCGATGAGCGGCTGGAGCAGCAGGCTGGGCACGGCGGCCAGGCGGGCTTTCTCCTCCACCTGAAACGAGATGTTCAGCCGTTCGCCGAACCGGACCTTCTCGATCCCAAGATAAAGGTCGAGCGCATCAAGCTCATCATCCAGCGTGTGCTGGACCTCATCGGAATGATCGAGCGTCATGCGCAGATAGTTGCCGATGCGCGCCAGCATGTCGGTCGCCCCGCCGGCATCGCCCCTGCGCACCAGCGAGGAGACCGAATTGAGCGCATTGAACAGGAAATGCGGATTGAGCTGGTATTTCAGCATTCGCAGCTGGGTCTCGCGGATCAGTTTTTCCGCTTCCAGCCGGCGCAGGGTTTCGCGTTGTGCAACCTCGTTTGCCCGCAGTGCGGTGTTCTGCGCCTCAACCGCCAACTGGTGCTCGGTGAGCCAATGGCGGTAATATTTCAGGGCGTGATAGCAGAACGACCAGGCGCCGAAAACGATGACCGAGGCGAACATCCAGCCGCCCCAGTCGCTGAGCGGGACGGTCTCGCCGGTCAGCCAGGTGAAGGAGTAAAGTCGTAAAAGCGTCCAGACGAGCGAAGCTACGAAGACCGCGGCGCCATTTGTGACGATGCGGGCAACCAGCGACATGTTCCAGGTGCGCGAAGAGACCCAGCGCAGCGGGTGGCTGACAAACACGCCAAGTATGGACTGCACGATCGTGTGCAGAACGGGCGTCAGTTGCCCGGGATTGTACCAGAGCGTCAGGCTGAAATAGCTCAAGAGCGCCATGGCCGACCAGCCACCGATCTGGAACAGCCAGTACTGGCGCGCATCCGGCTGGACCCCAATTCCCAGGGTCTTGAACATCCGGTTCGGAGAGTCGATAGCAGTCATGGACCACAGTGACAGTCAAAAACCGTCCGTGATCAACCATCTGGTGCAAGGAAAGGCTCGCGCCCCATGCTGAAAACGATCGTCTGCGACGATGAAGCCCCGGCCGTGGAGCTCATGGAGGGCATGCTGCGCGACACAGGCCAGGTCTCAATCGAGGGCACCTATCTCTCGGTGCGCGAGGCGATCGACCGGATCAATCAGGGCGGCATCGACCTGGCCGTGCTGGATATCGAAATGCCGGAACTGAGCGGCGTGGAGGCCTCCGCGCAGATCACGGCGGATCCCAAACCGTTGATCGTGTTCGCCACCGCCCACCCGGAATATGCCGTTGAGGCATTCGGCATCGATGCTATCGACTATGTCCTCAAACCCTTCGACCAGGTCCGGGTCGAGAAGGCGGTGGAGAAGGCCGTCCGCATGCACCGGCTGATCATTGAAAGCGAGGAAGAAGTGGTCGAAGATACCGAAGCCCAGCGCACCGACCCGCCGGCCATGTTGCGCATCAAGGATGCCGGACGGTACTATTTCATCCCGCGAGCCGATGTGATCTGGATCGAGGCAGCGGGCGATTATTCCCTGCTCCACACCGCTGACCGGGAGGCAGCCATCCGGCGGGCGATCAAGTCTCTGGAGTCCGATCTGCCGACGGACGAGTTCGTCCGTGTGCATCGTTCGGCCATCGTCTCAATCGCGCATATCCGCGAGATCCGCATGCGCCCGAAAGGCGAAGCACAGATCTTCCTGACCGACGACATCACGGTACGGACCAGTCGCAGCTACCGCGACACCATCCAGAAGCTCATCGACGAGATGTAGTGCGTCCTTGCGGCGCGGAAATCCCTCCTCTGGCTCCCATTCATCGCAGGAAACAGGCAGTCCGGCGCAGCGGGTTTGCAGCATGCCTGCGCTTGATCGGACTATGCCGGCACAAGGCAAGATCAGGCCGAATGTACCGGGAGGGTAAAGTTGAAAAAGATTGCAAAATGGGCGGGCTCGGCGGCCTGCGCCGTGCTACTCATGGCCTCGGGATCCGCGATGGCCGAAGACGACGCCTCCATAGACCAGCAGGTCGATGCGCTGCTCGCCCAGATGACGCTGGACGAGAAAGTCGGGCAGCTCACCCAGTTTTCCGATATCGGTGATGTCACCGGCCCGGCGCCCGATGACGCGCTGCAGGCCCGCAAGGTGGAACTGATCCGCTCCGGCGCCGTCGGCTCGATGCTGAATGTGATCGGCCTCAATGAGATCCGCACGATCCAGGACTATGCGGTGGAAAACTCTCGCCTGAAGATCCCGGTGATCTTTGGCTATGACGTGGTGCACGGCTACCGCACCAGCTTCCCCATCCCGCTGGCCGAATCCGCGAGCTGGGATCTCGACATGATCGAGGCCAGCGCGCGGGTCGCCGCCGTGGAAGCCTCCGCCCAGGGCCTGAACTGGACCTTCGCACCGATGATCGACATCACCCGCGATGCCCGCTGGGGCCGGGTGATGGAAGGCGCCGGCGAGGACACCTATCTCGGAACCGAGATCGCCGTGGCCCGCGTGCGCGGCTTTCAGGGCACGGACCTCTCCGCGCCCGACACCATCGCCGCCACGGCCAAGCATTTCGCCGCCTACGGATTTGCTGAGGCAGGGCGCGAGTACAACACGGTCGATATCGGCACGGCGACCCTGTTCAATGTGGTCCTGCCACCGTTCAAGGCTGCAATCGAACGCGCCAATGTCCGCACCGTGATGAATGCCTTCAACGTGCTCAACGGTATCCCGGCGACCGGCAATGCCTTCCTCCAGCGTGACATTCTGAAGGGGGACTGGGGCTTTGACGGCTTCGTGGTTTCCGACTGGGCGTCAGGCCTGGAAATGGTCAATCACGGCTTTGCAGAAGATGGCCGCGATGCTGCGCGGCTCGCCATGCTGGCCGGCTCGGACATGGACATGGAAAGCTATGTCTATTTCGACCATATCGCTGACCTGGTGGAGAACGGTGAGGTACCCGAAGCCCTGGTGGATGATGCGGTGCGCCGTATCCTGAGGGTCAAGTTCGAGCTCGGACTGTTCGAAGACCCCTACAGATATCTCGATGCGGAGCGTGAGGCTGCCAGCCTGCTGACACCGGAGCATCTGGATACGTCCCGCCGGATGGCCGAGCGCTCGATTGTACTCCTGAAGAATGAAGGCGATCTCCTGCCGCTTCAGCCCGGCGAGACCATTGCGCTGATCGGCGATCTTGCGGCCGACAAGGACTCCCCCATCGGCAACTGGCGCGGCATGGGCGAAGCGAACTCGGCGGTCTCCGTCGTGGAAGGCTTCGAGGAAGCCGGGCTGGACTTCACCTATGAGCAGGGCGCGGCGTTACAGATCGGCGAAGCCGGCTTTGCCCAGCAAGTGATCGTGAACACCGAGGATCGCAGCGGATTCGAAGCCGCCGTGGCCGCCGCCAGCGCGGCCAACAAAGTGGTCATCGTGCTCGGCGAGGATGCCTTGCAATCGGGCGAAGGGCGCAGCCGGACCCGGCTCGATTTTCCCGGCGTCCAGCAGGAATTGCTCGAAGCCGTCCATGCGGCCAATCCCGACACAATCCTGGTGGTGATGAGCGGCCGGCCGCTGGTGCTGACCTGGGCCGACGAAAACGTGCCCTCCATCGTGCAGGCCTGGCATCTCGGCAGTGAGAGCGGCCATGCGCTCACCAATGTGCTGACGGGCGCCTACAATCCCAGCGGCAAGCTGCCCATGAGCTTTCCGCGCGCCCTCGGCCAGGTGCCGATCTACTACAACCAGCTCAATACGGGCCGGCCGAACCAGATCCCGGACGTGTTCTGGTCGCACTATATCGATGAGTCCAACGCCCCGCTCTACCCGTTCGGATATGGCCTGAGCTATACCGACTTCGCCTATTCAGGCCTGACTGTCACGCCCACCGCCGACGGGGCCGAGATCAGCTTCACAGTGGCCAATACCGGCGAGCTAGCCGGCGAGGAAGTCGCCCAGCTTTACATCCGGGATCTCGCCGCCAGCGTGGCGCGCCCCATCCGCGAACTGAAGGGGTTTAAGAAGATTTCGCTCGCCCCCGGAGAAAGCGGCGAAGTTCGCTTCACGCTCGGCCCGGATGAGCTTGGTTTCTACAATGGCCACGGTAAATTTCTGGTCGAACCCGGACGGTTTGACGTGTTCGTGGGCGGATCCTCAGCCGCCGAGCTGACCGCCTCCTTCGATTTACAACCTGAGTAGGGTCTCCCACCCTCCCTCCTTTCCCTCCCTGGGATAGGAAGCACTGACTGCGGCTGGGCTTTTCGCCCGCCGCAGTCTTTTTCTTTTATGGCCTTCCGGCGCCAAACCTCTGAAAACGTCAGAATTTCCCATTTATCGCACGGTGCGACCGCTTCGCCGCAAGCCCGTTGTATGGCTGCTGGCAACCGATCAGGCTGCAGTCAGGGAGAAAGCAGACCCGAACGGGGCGGATCATATGCATACACTTCAGGCAGGCGGATTCATCGGCTTCGCGGCACTTGCCCTGATGGGCTGTGCCGCTGTGACTCCGTATGCAGATGAAGTCTCGGAATCCTCATCCACATCCCCCCGTTGGGAAACCGTCTGGTTCGATGAATTCGACGGCACGGAGCTCGACCGCACACGCTGGACGCCCGAGGAATCCTGCTGGGGCGGCGGCAATAATGAGCGCCAGTGCTACACGGACCGTCCGGAGAATATCCAGGTCGGAGATGGTCTCCTGCGCCTCATCGCCCAGAGGGAGGAGTTCACAGGCCCGCTGATGGCCGACAGCCATGGCGGCGAACAGCGCACTCAGGCTTATACCTCGGGCAAGGTGCGCACGCGCGGGCTGGCCGAGTGGACCTATGGCCGGTTCTCTGCGCGCATGAAGCTGCCGGAGGGACAGGGCACATGGCCGGCCTTCTGGATGATGCCGGTGAGCAGCGTCTATGGTCGCTGGCCCCTGTCGGGCGAGATCGACATCATGGAAGCTGTCAATCTCGGCACGCCGTGCGAGGATTGCCCGACGGGTGTCGAGAACCGGACATCCGGCGCGGCCCATTTCGGCGATGTCGCCCCCGACAATACCTATCTTTTCCTGAAGACCGACGGCGTGGGGCCGGAAAGCCCGGCCGACGAGTGGCGCGTCTATACGGTGGAATGGGGCGCGGGCCAGATCCAGTGGCTGGTGGACGGCAAGGTGTTCATGCGCCTGACCAGCGATCACTGGTACACGGCCTCCCCGGTTGGAGAAGGCCGGGCCAACGCACCGTTCGACCAGCCCTACTTCCTGATGCTGAACCTGGCTGTCGGAGGGAATTTACCTGAAAAATCAAATGGCCGGGGGTTCGATCCTGACTCCTTCCCGGCCGAACTGCTTGTCGACTGGGTGCGCGTTGAACAGTGCCGAGGCGACGAAGAAACCGGCCTGTCCTGTCTCGATCGGCAGGACTGGACCGGACACCCCATGGGCCCCTGGGAAACACAGGCGCGATGAAGCGCTTCGGGACGGCCCATACAAGACCAGACCATCGGGAGGATTAGAGGTGAAGATTACAGAGAAGTTCGGTTGGCGGCAGATGTCGCTGACACTGCTGGGGGGCGCATCGGCGCTGGCCCTGGCCCAAACCGCCACTGCGCAGGACGCCGTCGACGAAGGCGAAGAACTGCGCCAGGAGGTTGTCACCGTCCAGGGCATCCGCGGCAGCCTCGCCGAAGCCACCGACATGAAGCGCGACGCGCAGGGCGTGGTGGATGCGATCACCAACGAGGATATGGGCAAGTTCCCCGACACGAACCTCGCTGAATCGCTTCAGCGTATCACCGGCGTGTCGATCAACCGCCAGAATGGTGAAGGCAGCCAGGTCACGGTTCGCGGCTTCGGCCCGGACTTCAACCTGGTGCTGCTCAATGGGCGCCAGATGCCGACAGCCTTCCTGACCGGCGGCGCGCCATCCTCGCGCAGCTTCGATTTCGGCAACATCGCTTCAGAGGGCATTGCCAGCGTGGAGGTCTACAAGACCGGCCTCGCCTCGATCCCCACTGGCGGGATTGGCTCGACGCTGAACATCAATACCGCCCGTCCGCTGGAAGCCCCGGGCATGCGCTATTCGGTCGGCCTGAAGGGCGTCTATGACGACTCCGTCACCAATATCGGCGACAAGTCGGTCACGCCGGAAGTCTCCGGCATCTTCTCCGACACCTTCGCCAATGACACATTCGGCATCGCGCTGGCAGGCAGCTACCAGGAACGCAATTCCGGCTATGCCCAGGTCGGCACGCCCGATGGCTGGCGCGGAGCCTATCTCGGGTCTGAAAACAACTGGGGGACACTTCCCCAGCCGCCGGGGGATACTCAAGTGACGAACCGTCCGGGGCCGGACGATATCTATTCCGTGCCTCAGAACGTCAATTTCAGCCTCACGGACATCAACCGTGAGCGGATCAACATCCAGGGCACGGCGCAATACCGCCCGATCTCCAGCTTCACCGCGACGGTCGACTATTTCTATACCCAGAACAAGGTCGCCACCGAGCGCCACGACATGTCTGTCTGGTTCAATCATGGCGACACGACCAGCGGCTGGACCGATGGCCCGATCACCAGCCCCCTCTTCTACAATGAGGATTTCGGCGATGGTGGGTCCGACCTGTCCATGGGTGGTGCGAAATTCGCGACCAAGAGCGAGAACAACTCGATCGGCCTGAACCTGGACTGGCAGGTCACAGACCGCCTGAACCTGAATTTCGACGCGCATTCCTCAAGCGCGGAATCCGGCCAGGACAGCCCTTACGGCACGTCCGCGGTGATCTCCACCGCCGACCTTCAGCTGCGCTCCCAGAGCGTGGATTTCACTCATGACATCCCGGTCCTGGTGCTCGGCTTTCAGGACCCGTACACCGGGATCGACGAGTCGCGCATGATCTCGACCGGCTCGGTGTTCTCAAACTCCTACATCAAGACCGAAATCGACCAGTTCCAGCTGAACGGCACCTATGATCTCGACCTGGGCTTCGTGCAGAGCGTGGACTTTGGGGTCTCCTCGACCACCAACAAGGTGCGCTCGGCCTTTGCCAATGCCCAGCGCGATACCTGGGGTGGTGTGGGCACGGCCGACGACCTGCCGGATGATATCTTCCGGCGTGTGAACATTGCCGAGAACTTCGACAATTTCGACGGCTCCAGCGAGACGCAGCAATATTTCTACGTCTTCGATTTCGACCGCATGGTGGACATCATCGACAGCGATGGCGACCCGTTCAACAATGCCTGCGGTGGCGACGGGATCTGCCGGTCTGACAACTTCCTGGAAGACAAGCGGATCGAGGAAGAAAGCTATGCCGCCTTCTTCGAGGTCAACAATGAGTTCGAGATCGGCAACATGCCCGCCGCCCTGGTGGCCGGGCTGCGCTATGAGACCACCGATGTGACCTCACCGGCCCAGGTGACCGCGCCGTCCGGGGTTCAGTGGGTGGCGGCCAATGAGTTCGGCCTCATCGGCCTCGATGACCCTTCCAGCGTCGTCGTGCAGGAATTCGAAGGCGAGTATGACTACTGGCTGCCGGCCATCGACTTCCGCCTGGAGCCGCGTGACGATGTTGTCCTGCGGGCCTCCTACTCGAAGACCATGACCCGGCCGGGCTATGGCGACATTGCCGGCGGCCTGTCAGTGCAGCAGATCGTCCGCGTGGATGGCGGCACCGGCACGAACGGCAACACTAACCTGAAGCCGTTCGTCTCGGAGAACCTGGATTTCTCGGCGGAGTGGTACTACGACGAGGGTGGATCCTATGTCTCGGCCGGTTACTTCAACAAGAATGTTGAGAACTTCATCGGCTCGGGCATCGTCACCCAGTCTCCGTTCGAGGTCTACACGCCCTTCGGCGGAGCCCGCTACAACGCGGCGCTTGCGGCCGTCGGCGATGACGCAAACGCCATCCGCCAGTGGATCTTCGAGAATGCCGACCCGTCGACCTATGAGATCACGGGTGTGGACAGCAACGGTAACTATACCGGCAACATCTTCGGTGTGGCCGGCGAGGATCCGGTGCTGACCTTCGACATCGCCACCCCTGTGAACCAGGAAACTGCGACGATCGATGGCTGGGAATTCGCCGTCCAGCACTTCTTCGGCGAGACCGGCTTCGGCGTGATTGCCAATTACACCATAGTGGATGGCGATGTGGCGTTCGACGACACGCAGGTGCCCGCCAGCGGCGACCCGCAATTTGCGGTTACCGGCCTGTCGGACAGCTACAACCTGATCGGTTTCTACGACAAGGACGGCCTGCAGGCGCGTCTCGCCTATAACTGGCGCGACAAGTTCCTGACTTCCACAGTCGGTGTCAGCGGCGCGGCGAACAACCCGCAATATGTCGAGGACTATGGCCAGCTGGACTTCAATGTCAGCTATGAGGTGCTTGCCGGACTGACGGTGTTCCTCGAGGGCATCAACGTCACCGACGAGACCACCCGGGTGGTCGGCCGCACGCCGAGCTATGTCAACTTCGCGACCCAGACGGGCGCGCGGTACAATTTCGGCTTCCGCTACAACTACTAGCGGCCTCCCAGAGACGCCCGCCGGCATCTGTCGACGGGCGCTTCCGACTGTACACGTCTCTTGATGGCATGCTGGCCTTTCCGCCAGCATGGCAGACTTGCAAGAGCCGGCCCTAGCGGGAAGAAACGAAACCGACATGATATGTGCCACCGACAGGACAGGTCTTTTCGACAACGTACTGCGCGTGCGCGAGATCGCATGCCGTCACGGTGACACCCCTATCTCCGAGATTGCATCGGCGACCGCCCCGCTCATCCTGCGCGGCTATGTGCGCGACTGGCCCGCCGTGGAGGCGGCCAGGTCCTCCGGCCAGGACCTCGCGGATTATCTCGCCCGCTTTGACCATGGCGCCGTAGTGCCGATCTCGGCCGGCGCAGCGGAACTGGACGGCCGCCTTTACTATAATGACGACATGACCGGCATGAATGTCGACCGCGGCAATGCCACCTTCACCATGTTTCTTGACCGGGTCTTCCGCTTCGGGCCGCAGGAGCCCCCACCGGTGATCTATCTCGCCTCCACCGATGTGGATGAGGTGATGCCGGGCTTTCGCGCCGAAAACGATGTGGACTTTGGAGCGCTGACGCCCCTGCGCAGTATCTGGATCGGCACACGCTCACGCATCGCCGCCCATAATGACCTGCCGCTCAATATTGCCTGCGTGGTCGCCGGAAAGCGCCGCTTCACTCTGTTCCCGCCAGACCAGACGCCGAACCTCTATGTCGGCCCGTTCGAGCTAACGCCCGCCGGCCGCCCGATCAGCCTGGTGGATTTCGCAGCGCCCGACCTTGAGCGCTTTCCGCGCTTTTCCGAAGCGGTGAAGCATGCGCAGATCGCGGATCTGGAAGAAGGCGATGCGCTCTTCATTCCGTCCATGTGGTGGCACCATGTGGAGGCCACGGCGGCCGTGAATATCCTGGTGAATTACTGGTGGCGCACGGTGCCGGCGCATCTCGGCACGCCGCAGGATGTGCTCAACCACGCCATGATGACCCTGCGCGACCTGCCGCCGGACGAGCGCGCGATCTGGAAACACATGTTCGAACATTATGTCTTCGACACGGACGGGAGCGAGCGCGAGCACATTCCTGAACGTGCACGCGGCATACTTGGGCCCATCACAGAGGACGTGACCCGGCGCGTGCGCGCCTTCCTCGTGGCACGGCTGAACCGGTGAGGACCTGATGGACCAGGCGATGAACAAGAAGAAGGTTGTGATCGCCGGTGGGGGCACGGCCGGCTGGATGACCGCCGCCGCCATGAGCAAGGTGCTGGAAAAGGTCTGCGACATCACGCTGGTGGAGTCCGATGCCATCGGCACGGTCGGCGTTGGCGAAGCGACCATCCCGACGCTCGTCACCTATAACCGCCTGATCGGGCTGGATGAGGCGAAATGGATGAGCGCGGTGCGCGGCACTTTCAAGCTCGGCATCGCGTTTGAGAACTGGACCGATCTCGGCCATCGGTACATCCACTCCTTCGGCATCACCGGCAAGGATCACTGGACGGCGGGCTTCCAGCATTTCTGGCATCGCGGGAAAGAGCTGGGCGTTGCCAGCGAGTTCGGCGACTATTGCCTGGAGCTGGTCGCCGCCGAGCAGGAGCGTTTTGCCCACCTTCCCGATCTCGGCCTCAACTATGCCTATCATATCGACGCGACCGCCTATGCCGGCTTCCTGCGGGAATTGGCCGAGCAGCATGGCGTGCGCCGGACCGAAGGCCGTATCAGCGAGGCGCGCCGCAATGAGCGCGGCGATCTTGAGAGCCTCGTTCTGGAAGATGGCTCGGTGATTGAGGGCGATCTCTTCATCGATTGCACGGGCTTTCGTGCCCTGCTGATCGAAGGCGCGCTGGGGGTCGGCTATGATGACTGGACCCACTGGCTGCCCTGCGACCGGGCGATCGCGGTGCAGACCGAATCGGTCCGCCCGCCGCGCCCCTATACCCGCTCCATCGCACATGAGGCCGGCTGGCGCTGGCAGATCCCGCTGCAGCACCGCACCGGCAATGGCACGGTCTATTGCAGCAGGTATCTCAGCGATGACGAAGCCCAGGCGAAACTGCTCGGTGATGTGGAAGGTGAGGTTCTCACCGATCCGCGCGTCATCCGGTTTCGCACCGGCACGCGGCGCGCGCACTGGCACCGCAACTGTATCGCCATCGGGCTTTCAAGCGGCTTCATCGAACCACTGGAGTCCACCTCGATCCATCTCATCCAGCGCTCGGTCATGCGCCTGATGCAGATGTTCCCGCGCAGGGCGGTGCACCAGCCCGATATTGACGAGTTCAACAGGCAGACCTTCTTCGAACTCGATCACATCCGCGATTTCATCATCTTGCACTATCACCTGACGAACCGCACCGACACGCCCTTCTGGCGTCATGTCCGGTCGATGGAGATCCCCGAGACGCTCGCCCACCGCATGCAGCTTTTCGAGGAAACCGGCCGGGTCTTCCGCGCCAATGACGAGCTGTTTGCAGAAAACTCCTGGACGCAGGTGATGCTCGGCCAGGGCCTGATGCCGCAATCCCACCACCCGGTGGCCGATGTGATGAGCGAAGAGGAGGTGCGCCGCTTCCTCTCTTACATCACCGAGAATGTGAACCGCACGGCCGCCGGCCTGCCGACACATGAGGCGTATCTCAAACGCTATTGCCCGGCGGGCATGTAAGATCGTTCAGGCGCGCCCGGCGGCAAGGCGGCGCTCCAGCCGCACGGCAAACCAGTTGACCAGCGCGCGCCAGAGCTCGTCGCGCAGCACGGCGCCTTCGATGTCGTGTTCAAGATTGGGGTTGTCATTGATTTCCATGACAACCACCCCCGCCTCGGTCTCCTTCAGGTCGACACCATAAAGCCCATCTCCGATCAAACGCGCGGCGCGCACCGCAGTCTCGACCACATGCGGCGGCGCATCCTCGATGGCGACAGTGGACGAGCCGCCAGCGGTCATCTTCCCGCCCTCTCCATGCTTGACGATCTGCCAGTGCCCACGCGCCATGCGGTACTGGCACGCATAGAGCGGCTGGCCGCCCAGCACACCAATGCGCCAATCGAACTGGGTCGGCACGAAGCCTTGCGCAACAAGAAGGGCGGTTTCCTTGAACAGGCGCGCCGCACCACCCTGAAGCTCCTCCAGAGTGGTGGCCTTGACCATGTCGAGACCGAAGGACCCGTCCGGGGTCTTCAGGATCACCGGCGCGCCGAGCCCCGTGAATACGGCGGCCAGGTCGCTCTTGCGGTCGATGATCTCGGTCGGCGGCATGGCAATGCCGGCCTTTTCCAGAAGTTCCTTGAGATAGACCTTGTTGGTGCAGCGGATCATTGAGGTCGGATCATCGATCACCGGCATGCCTTCCTGCTCGGCCCGGCGGGCGAAGCGGTAGGTGATATTGTCGATGGCCGTGGTCGAGCGGATGAAGAGCGCATCGAACTCGGCAAGGCTCGGTAGATCGGACGGGTCGAGCACCTCGACCTCCACGCCCATCCGGGCCGCCACATCCGTGAGACGCTTGATGTCCGAAGGCTGGGAGGGCGGCAGGCGCTCTGCCGGGTCGACCAGCACGGCCAGCGACCATTTCGCCGGCACACGCGTCTTCGGCGCCCGGGCCGGTCCGCGCGTATAGACCGCCATTGCTTCCTGGAAGAAGGCCTTCTGGGCGGGGTTCATCTTGTTGGGCGGGATGGGACGGATCCTGGCGATCTTCACTGGCGAGCCGGTCGTGAACTCGATCTCCAGCGCCGGTGTGCGATACCAGTCACTGACCTCCCGCGCGAGGCGCTCATAGCCTGGCACCTGGGGCCGGGAGAAAGCCACGAACAGCCGCTCGACCGGTTGCGCACCTTTGGCCAGCGCCTCGCTCAGGCGAGCATTCAAGTCCGGCAGGGCCTGAGAATAGAGATCCTTGCGCGAGAGTTCCACCATGGTCTGCACGGTCGGGCTGACGCGATGGCCGCGCGCCTCGGCCAGCAGGGCGGCATAATAGCCCTCCGACTGATAGGCATAGGACCGCGCAAGGTTCAGCACATAAGGCCGGCGGCCGGCGAACAGGGACGGATTGGCCAGATAGTCGGCAATTCGCATGACCTTGTACGGCGTCTCGGCCTGTTTCAGGTCGGCTTCGCTTTCAACCAGGATCAACCAGTCCGTCACAGCACGCCTCCGGCGGCGAGGAGAGATTTTTCCATGTGCAGCGCCTCGGTGCCATCGGCATAATAGCCGGGCTTTCGGCCGAAAATGCGGAAGCCATGTTTCTCGTAAAGGGCTATGGCAAAGCTGTTGTCGGGACGCACCTCCAGTCGCAGGCGTGAACAGCCTCGGCGAAGCGCTTCGCCCTCACAGGCTTCCAGGAGAGCTGCGCCAAGACCGACGCCGCGCGCCGCCGGTGCAGCCGCGAGCGAGTATAGCCGGGCTGACTGCGCGCCCTGGCGAAACAGAATGACAGCCGCGCCCAGCAGGTCGGTTTCCGTAACCGCAACCCAGACACATCCTGGCTTCGCGATGAAGCGGCGCCAGCTTGGGGTGGAGATACGGTCACCAATGGGAAAGATGGCCTCAAGCGCCACGAGGGCCCTGAGATCCTGCCAGGTTGCCCGGCGTATGGCTGTCATGAGACCGTCCCTGAGCCCCGTCGCTCGCCTGGCAGTCGTCGTGCGGGGATCGTCGGTCTGCACTGCCGGTTTTGCGGAAATAAGCGAGAGTTGGAGCCAATTCAATTCGCAAAGATTCAGGCGGCTGCAGCGCTGGCTAAAATTTCTGTAATCCGGCTCGGGCCTCTTCCCGAAGCCCGGGCAGATGCCCCACATATTTTCGGCGAGCCTGCGGCCAGGGCGGCTGAACAGCCGGCATGACGCCAGGCTCTGCCGGCCACGTCCGGCGAGCAAATGCCCGACGTGCGCCGCCTACCCTGCTTCAACCCATCTGGAGGCCAGTCATGGCCGGAACGAAGAAAACGGGCCCCGCCCACAAACCCAAAAAGCCGCGCACCGCGAAGCCCTGGACGCCCCGCTATCCCCTGATCGACGAGGATTTCGTGAGCCCCTTCGATCGCCGCCAGCGCGGCGATTCCCGGCGGATCGACGACGAGTTCGACGAATACTGATCAGTCCGGCGCGCCCGGACGTGCGCTGTCAGGATGATACAGCTTAAAATCTAGGCGGCGGGGCAGAACTCTACGGGCCTGTCCCGCCTTCCCATTACATTTCTCCTGCAACACGAACATGGTAGGGCTAGCACTTTCATGCGGCAGAGGCGCCTGCCAGCTGGCAGTCGGGGGCCATGGCAAACACGCAATACGATCTCATCGTCATCGGCAGCGGCCCGGCAGGCCGGCGCGCAGCCGTGCAGGCGGCGAAGCTCAAGAAATTGGTTCTGGTCGTCGACCGGGGCCGACGTGTGGGCGGAGTGTGCGTACATACTGGCACCATCCCTTCGAAGACCCTGCGCGAGACCGTGCTGAACCTGTCGGGCTGGCGCGAGCGCGGATTTTACGGGCGCGGCTATCGCGTGAAGGACACCATCACGGCCGAAGACCTGATGCGCCGGCTGACCATGACGCTGGATCATGAGGTCGAGATCCTTGAGCACCAGTTCGCACGCAACAATGTGCATGTGATGAGCGGCTCGGCCAAGTTCGTCGATCCGCATGCGGTGGAAATCACGCAGGAGGATGGCGAGGTCGTGCGCATCACCGCGGAGCGCTTCGTCATCGCCGTCGGCACCCGGCCCTACCGGCCCGACAGCATCACCTTCGACGATGCCATCGTGGATGCAGACTCCATCCTGGAAATCCAGCGCCTGCCGCGCAGCCTCACCGTCATTGGTGGCGGCGTGATCGGCATCGAATATGCCACGATTTTCAGTGCACTGGACGTGAAGGTTACCGTGTTGGATGCGGCCGAGTCGCTGCTGCAATTCGTCGACCGGGAACTGGTCGACGAGTTCATGCACGATCTGCGCGACCGAGGCGTCACCCTCCGTCTCAACGCCAAGTACAAGAGCGTCGAGCGCAAGGAGAATGATGCCTGCCTGGTCCAGCTTCAAGACGGACGGCAGGTCTGGTCGGAGATGATCCTGTTCGCCGCCGGCCGACAGGGCGCGGTGGAAACCTTGAACATCGAGGCTGCAGGCCTGACCGCCGACAAGCGCGGGCGCCTGAAGGCGGACCCCGATACCTTTCGCACCGAGGTACCGCACATCTATGCCTGCGGCGACATTATCGGTTTTCCGAGCCTCGCCTCCACCTCGATGGAGCAGGGGCGCATCGCGGCACGCGCGGCCTTTGACGTGCCGACGGAAAAGCCCCCGCAATTCTTCCCCTATGGTATCTATTCCGTGCCGGAGATTTCCACCTGCGGGGAGACCGAAGAGGAAGTGCGCCAACGCGGCGAGGCCTATGAATGCGGCGTGGCGCGCTTTCGCGAAACCGCCCGCGGCCACATCATGGGCGTGAATGGCGGCTTCATGAAGCTGATCTTCTCCCTCGACACCCGCCGCCTCCTGGGCGTCCACATTGTCGGCGAGGGCGCGACCGAACTGGTCCATATCGGCCAGGCCGTGCTCGGGCTCGGCGGCCGTCTGGAGTACTTCGTGGAGAACACTTTCAACTACCCGACCCTGGCCGAGGCCTACAAGGTCGCCGCGCTGGATGCCTGGAACCGCATGCCGCGAATCTAGCCTCTTAGCGTCTCCAGCCAATGCTTGCGGCAGAGGGAGACATAGTCGGTCTTGGTGACGCCGATCTGCGCGCCTTCCTTTACCGCATCCCCGGCTGCGTCCTGGCGCAGGCTCATCGTCGCCTTGCGCCCGCAATGGCAGATTGTGCGCGCCTCGCGCAGATCGTCGGCAATGGCGAGCAAGGCCGCTGCACCTTCGAACAGCTCGCCCCTGAAATCGGTGCGCAGCCCATAGCACAGCACCGGCAGGCCAAGCTCATCACCCACACGCGCCAGTTGCCAGACCTGCATGTGGGTCAGGAACTGGGCCTCGTCGATGAAGACCGCCGCCTGCGGCTGCTCGCCATGCTGGCGCGCAATGGCGGCGAACATGTCCGTCTCAGGGCGAAAGAGATGCGCGGGCGCCCGCAGGCCAATGCGCGACTGGATCTCGCCGACCTTGGCCAGGGCATTCTCGCCATGATGGCCGGAGGTCCACAACATCACATCCATGCCACGTTCACGATAATTGTGGGCCGCCTGCAGCAGGATGGCCGACTTGCCCGCATTCATCGCGCTGTATGTGAAGTAGAGCTTGGACACACCTCGAGCACTAGCCCGATTCCCGCTGCCCATCTGCCAGATAGGTTCGGAACCGGGAGATCTCCGCATGCACCGTACCCGACATCAGGTAGAGCCCGATCAGATTCGGGACGGACAGGAGAAAAAACAGGCTGTCGATGATATTGATCACCGTCGCCATGTCCGCCACCACGCCAATCGGCAGCAGGCCGCAGAAGGCCGTTAGATAGGCCAGGCGCGCCCGGCGACTGTCGCCAAAGAGATACCCGCAGGCCTGCTGGCCGTAATAGCCGGCCGCCAGAATGGTGGAGAAGGCAAACAGGCACACCGCGCAGGCAAGGATGTAGGGAAACCCGGATGAGACCGAACCGAAGGCCGCCGAGGTCATGGCAATATCGGTATAGTCCCCCTGCCAGACACCGGTTGTGACAATGGCAAGTGCGGTGGCCGTGCAGATCAGGACGGTGTCGATGAAAGGCTCGATCAGGGCGACGAAGCCTTCCGAGGCGGGATAGTGCGTGCGCACCGTGGCGTGCGCGATCGAGGCCGTGCCGATGCCGGATTCATTGGAATAGGCCGCCCGGCGCATGCCCGCCACGAAGGCGCCGAGCAGACCGCCGGTCGCCGCCGACACCGAAAAGGCATCGCGCACGATTAGCGCAATCGCATGAGGCACTTCGGTGATGTTCGCGCCGAGCACCACAAGGATGCCCGTGACATAGATGAGACACATCAGCGGGGTCAGCCGCGATGTCACCTGGGCGATGGACTTCGCCCCACCGATGAGGACCACCGCCGCAAGCACGGCAATGGCAATCCCATAGGCCAGCGCAAAGCCGGGGCTTTCCTCAGTGCCGAGCACGATACTGAGCTGAGAATAGGACTGGTTCACCTGGATGAACTGGACCACAGCGATCAGCGCGAAGGCGGCATAGATGGTGCCGAGCACCTTGCCGAAACGGCGCATACCGTGATCAGCCAGACCGCGCGAGAGATACCACATCGGTCCCCCCGAGACCGAGCCGTCCTCATGCAGCGAGCGATACTTCACCGCCAGCACCACTTCGGCGCATTTCAGGCTCATGGCGAAAAAGCCGATCACCACCATCCAAAAGGTCGCTCCCGGTCCGCCTATGGCAATGGCAATTGCCACGCCGGCGATATTGCCGAGCCCGATCGTCCCCGACAGCGCGGTCGAAAGGGCCTGGAAGGGCGACATCTCGCCCGGCGCCTTGGGGTCGTAGTGCGCGCCGCGAAGGGTGGAGACCGCCGTGCCGAAACCGCGCAGATTGATGAAGCCAAGGCGCAAGGTGAAGAAGACCATGCCGGCGAACAGCCAGATCACGATGAGTTGCACATCCACGCCCAGAATGCGGATCGAGGAAAAGACCAGCCCGGCCATCGCATCGCCAATGGCCGATATTGTGGCCCGCAACGCCTCCATCACTCACCCATCCAGCTGCGCAGCGGATGACCGGCAAGCCCGGCGCGGATCTCCGCGCGTGACTGCTCGGTCTCGTCCTGCCCGGTCTTGAAGCGCGGCGAGAGGGTGTCGATGGAACACCGGAATCCGATGATCCCGGCCAGCAATGCCTCCCTGCGTGGCCCGATCTCATCCAGCTTCCAGCCTGAGCCGGAAGGGCGTTCCATATGGTCGACAAGGCGCCTCACCGCCTCTTCGGTGAGGGATGCATCCAGGTTCACACTGCCGGAGGCTTTCAGTGAGACAAAGTTCCAGGTCGGCACCCAGCCAGGCTTGCTGATCCAGCCGGGCGGGACATAGCTGTGCGGCCCGAGAAAGAGCAGCACGGCGCGGCCATCCTCGGCCAGGGTCTGCGTGACCGGTGCCCGTTTCGGCAGGTGGCCGAGGAAGCTCGGGTCGGGTGCTGCCCCGCCGTCATCCAGCAGAACCGGCATCAGCACGGCATTTTCCGGGCGTGCCACTGGGATGATCCATGCCAGAGGGTTCTCGGCCAGGAAACGGAGGATCTTATCCTCGGGAACATCCTTGAACACCGCGCTCATCCGGCCAGCACCTTTGCAAGCCAAGCAGATGCCTCGGCGATGGCGCGGCCCGCCAGTGGGGAGACGCTGACTGCTTCCAGAAAACTGTGCGTCGCACCGGGATAGACCTCCGCCGAGACGGGCACGCCACCGGCCTCAAGCCGCGACTTCAGTTCGAGATTCTCGTCCAGCAGGATATCACACTGCGCGATGCACAGATGCACCGGTGGAAGCCCCGAGAGATCAGCCAAGAGCGGCCGGGCATAGGGATCGCCGGTGGTCGGCGCGCCGAGATAGTCGCGCCAGAAGGCCTTCATCTCCTCCACGCTCAGCATGTAGGGCTCGCCGTCATAGCGCGCATGGGAGGCCCGCTCAGTGGTGTCGAGCGCGGCATAATTCAGGAGTAGTCCGGCGATGTCCTGCTGTCCGCGGTCGCGCCGGCGCAGCGCCGTCGTCAGCGACAGGTTCCCGCCCGCAGAATCCCCGCCGAGGATGAGCCGGGAGGTGTTCAGCCCCATACCGGCACCCTGCTCCATCAGCCAGGTGAGGCAGGTCTCGATATCATCCAGTGCAGCAGGAAACGGATGTTCCGGCGCCAGCGAATAGTCGAGGCCGATCACGCCGCAGCCTACCTGGGCAGCGTACTCACGCATCAGCCGGTCATGGGTGTCGACGCTGAAGAGCGCCCAACCCCCGCCATGGAGGTAAACCAGCGTGCCCTCACCCGCACCGGAGGCCGGGACATGCACACGCACGCGCAGGCGTTCCTCAGCAATGCGCAGGGTTTCGCTGAACGCCATCTTCGGCCCGCCAGCCGTCCAGGGTGCGCGAACCTTTTCGGCGATCTCACGCCGGCGCACCATACTCACAGCTTTGCCCCCAGACAGCGCGAGCGCCTCGGCATTGATCTTGTCGACAAAGAACCGGATGCCGGGTTCGATATCGCTGGCCTTGGCCTCGGTGGAATGGGTCATGTGGTCTGCTCGTGTCAGGGCGCGGCAGGTGCATGGCCCGGCCGGCGATGAAATCTTTCGGGCGGTCAGGCTTGCGCTTTGCGCTTGGCGGCAATCCGCGGGCCGCGCTTCTTCCACCAGACCCAGATGCCGGTGATGCATTGCTCGGCAGTCGCCAGGCCCAGGATAAAAATGAGGAAGACGGTAAAGCCGCCGGCCACCTCGCCGCTATGGGTGGGATACAGCACACGAATCATGACGAGCCCGGCACTGTCCGTGTAGGGATTGACCTCGTGGACATAGGCGCCCGACTGCGCGTCGAAGTAAAGGTAGACCGGCCCGAGATGGCGGTAGTTCACAACGCCATTGTCGGTGTACATCGTGCCGTAGAGATTCCAGGTCGGCAGGTAGAGCATCCGCGCGGCCTGCCATTCCATGCCAGCCTCTGCCGCCTGCGCCTCGGCCAGCTGAAACGCATCGGCAAAGCTCAAATCCGGGGTCGCGCCTTCCGGGAAGGGCATTTCCTCGTCGAAGAGCGATTTCTCCAGCGGCGCGATGGTGGTCGCAACGGGGGCGTAGACCTCGCTGAAGAAATTCAGCGCCACGGAGGTAAAGGCGAGAAAGGCCAGGAACGGGAACAGCCACAACGCGCTGGCGCGGTGCATGTCCAGCATCTGGCGCGCAAAGCTCCGCTTTGGGCTGTAGGTCCAGGCAGACCACCAGTTCTTGAAGAAGGGCCTGCGCTTGGGAAAGGTCAGATAGAGCCCGACCAGGGCGCTGATGAACCAACCGAGCGCGATGAAGCCCATGAAGATGCGTCCGGCATCCCCGGCCAGCAGGTTGGCATGCAATTCCGCTAGCAGAGGGACGACCTGCTGGTACGACCAGCCGGGTTCGGTGCTGCGTGCACCGATCTCCTCACCGGTCGAAGGATCGAGAAAGACCTCGTCCTCATGCACCGGCTCACCGCCCGGGCGAGGGGCGATATTGATACGGATGTTTTCCGACGGGTCCGGATTGACCGGGAAACCGACCACCTGGATGCCGGGATGAGCCGCCTCATAGCGCGAGACCGCATCGAATACGGGCAGGCGCGCCGAGGCCTCGCCGGAATAGGCATAAAGGTCGGAGTTTGCCCAGGCATCGAGACTTGCGCGTACCGTGAGCAGACAGCCGGTCACCGCCGCGATGAACAAAAACACCGCTGTCACGATCCCGAACCAGCGGTGGATCACCAACCAGAAACTGCTTTTGGCGAACCACCCCATGCAATGTCTCCTGTCCCTCTGTTGACAGGCAAGATACCGAAGCCGGCCACAGGCAGCCATAACAGGCCGGGCCGAAAACCACCTCTATCGGGTCCAAGACCAGGCAGGCAAATCCGCGAACTTGGCCTAAAAGCAACAGGTCTCGACCCTAAGAAGTAATACGTGGACCGGCCGGCTTGCTAGACAAATCATGTGTTCGCATGAAGCGAGCTTACGCAAACCAAGAGGTTTCAGTCATGACGCGATGGGTCCGAAAAACAGCCTTCAGGAAAGAATTGCTGCTTGGGGCAGCGTTGGGGCTGGCAGCCGTCACTCCGGTCGCCACGGCTCAGCAGGCCGAGGAAGAAGCCCGGCTCGACACGGTGGTGGTGATCGCCCCGGAATATGTGCCTACCGACGGCGGGACGGCCAACAAGGCCGACATCCCGCTGATCGAAACCCCGCAATCGGTCTCCGTCATCACCCGCGACCAGATCGACCTTTTGAGCTTCATCGATGCCCAGCAGGCGGTGCGCTACACCTCCGGCGTGTTCGGCGAGAATTATGGCCCGGACCTGCGGTTTGACTTCGTCACCGTGCGCGGCTTCACGCCAAAGCAGTATATCGATGGCCTGGCCGCCCCGGTCTCGACCTCGATCTACAGCGTCGGCCTGGATCTTTATGCCTTTGAATCCTTCGACGTGCTGAAAGGCCCCGCCTCGGCACTTTATGGCAGCGCCCCTCCCGGTGGTCTCTACAACCAGATCTCGCGCCGCCCGCAGGACGAGTTCGGCGGCGAGATCCAGGCGAAATACGGCACCGACGACTACAAGCAGATCGCCGGCACGGTGACCGGCCCGATCAGCGACACGGTGAGCTACTCACTCACGGCCCTTTACCGCGACCGCGAGGCCGAGCGCGACCTGGTCTCTGCCGAGCGTTCCCTGATCGCCCCCGCGATCACCTGGGACATCACGCCCAACACCCAAATCACCGGTCTCGCCTACTTCCAGTCCGACGAGGTTCTGGGCGACACCAATGGCTACCTGCCGGTCTATGGCACCCTCCTGCCCAACCCGGTGGGCGAGGTGGACCCAGCGGTGAACCTCGGCGATCCCAACAGCCGGTTCGAGCGCGACCAGTGGGCCATTGGCTATGAATTCTCCCACGCTTTCTCCGACACGCTCGGCTTCACCTCGAACGCCAAGTGGAGCGATTACGAAGAAGACACGCCCATCGGCATCTATGGCGGCGGCGGCCTGATCGACAATGACTTCGACGGCACGCCGGACGATTATCGCACCGTCCAGCAGTACAACTTCTCCTACAAGGAGACGGTGGAAAGCTTCACCACCGACAACCGGTTCGACATCCAGATCGCCTCCGGTGCGGTGACCCACGATATCATCGCCGGGGTCGATTATCGCACCGTCGACAACAAGGCCGATTATGGCTTCATCTTCGCCAACACGATCGACCTCTTCGACCCGGTCTATGCCCCGCAGGCGACGCTGGAGCCGGGCTATCCCACCCCGTTCAACGACCAGTCGCTGACGCAGACCGGCCTTTACGTCCAGGACCATATCGGTCTCGGCAATCTGTTCTTCACGGTCAGCGGGCGTCAGGACTGGGTGACCATCGAGAACAATGCCACTGGCGGCGAAACCGACCAGGAGCAGTTCACCTATCGCGCGGGCATGAACTATGTGTTCGACAATGGCATCGCACCTTATCTGAGCTATGCGACCTCGTTCGAACCGGTGCTCGGCAATGATGCGATCACCGGCGAGGAGTTCGATCCCAGCGAAGGCGAGCAGATCGAAGCCGGCGTGAAATACGATGCCCGCGGCCTGCCCGAAGGCTATGAGCTTCTGCTCACCGCGGCGGTCTACCAGATCACCCAGAGCAATATCGTCAGCACGGCGCCCTCCGTCACACCGGTCTCGGGCACCCAGACCGGCGAGGTGGAAGTCAACGGCGCCGAGTTCGAACTCGTCAGCCGGATCAATGACAGCCTGTCGATCAACGCCTCCTACAGCTTCACCGACAGCGAGGTGACCAAGAGCTCGACGGTCGAGGAGATCGGCGCGGAGCTGCCTGTGACGCCGGAGAACAAGGCTTCGCTGTTTGTCGACTACACGCTGCGCTCGGGCCTGCTGGCCGGTTTCGGCTTCGGCGGCGGTGTGCGCTATACCAGCGAGAGCCAGGGCGCCCTGCCCGGTCCGTTCGCTCCGGTGGTCTATACCGGCGAGGAGTCCACGCTGTTCGATGCCATTGTGCGCTATGACACGACCGACTGGCGGTTTGCCCTGAACGCGTCAAACCTCTTCGACGAGGAATATGTCGCGCGGTGTGCCAGCGCAGCGGGATGTACCTATGGCGCCGGCCAGCAGGTCATTGCCACAGCCACGCGGAAATTCTGATCCGCGACAGAGGAGCCAGATCGGTCATGCGTAGAGCCAGTTCACGAGCGCCCCAGCGGGGCAAAGCGCGACTGGCCAGCCTGACCGCGACCCTCATTGCCGGGGGACTGTCCGGCTGCGTCCATCCTTCCCCGGATGTCGCTGCCAGTCCTCCAGCACCCATTCCTGAGATTGCGGCAACGCCCGGCGTGTCCGGGCGCCCGTCCACGCCGCTCGCCCGTCTGGAACAGACCCTGCCGCTGGTGCCGGTGCGCACCATCAGCTTCGAGACCAGCACGGGCACATCGCTGTCGCTGGATGTTTCACCGGACGGCAGAGAGATCATTTTCGACATGCTGGGCGATATCTACACGCTGCCGGAGGGGGGCGGAGAGGCGGAGCGCCTGACTTCCGGCCTGGCGGTGGATACCCAGCCGGTCTTCTCCCCTGATGGCTCGACCATCGCCTTTCTCAGCGACCGCTCGGGCGCGGAGAATCTCTGGCTGATGGACCGTGATGGCGGCAATCCGCGCCAGGTCTCCTTTTATGATGACAATCCGACCTTCGTGTCTCCGGAATGGACCCGCGATGGCAGCGCCGTGCTCGTCTCCCGCTTTTGGCCGGACCGGAATGCCTATGAGCTCTGGCAGTTCGATGTCGGGCCCGGCGACATGGGCCATGTCGTGCGCGCCGCCGATATCGATACGGATCCGCCCAGCAGCTCGCTCGATGCCACAGCCGCGCCCGACCGGCAGACGGTCTATCTGGCTTCGCTGAGCGAGGGCTCGCCTTCCTTTGACGAACTGTCTCCCTGGCAGATTGTCCGTCTCGATCTCGCCACCGGCGAGGAAGCCATTGTCCTGCCGGCGCTCCAGGGTGAAGGCGAGGTCATCCCGCGCTTCCGGCCCACCGTCTCACCAGACGGGGGCCATCTCGCCTTTGCCGAGCGCCGGGCCGGGCGCACGCGCCTGATGCTGCTCGATCTTGCGAGCGGCGAGATCCGGGAGCTGGCCAAGCTCGATCCGGACAGCCTGGAAGCCTCACTCTGGCATGATGCGGCGCCGCGCTTTGATTTCTCGCCGGACAGCGGCTCCCTCTATGCCAATATCGACGGCGGCATTTCCCGTATCGAGCTGGAAACCGGGACCATCACCCAGCTTCCCCTCTCCGCACAGGTGGATCAGAACCTCGGCAAGCTTGTCCGCCACCAGGCCGAGATTGATGAAGGCGAGGTACAGGCCCGCCTGATCCAGTCCCCGGCTGTTTCGTCCGATGGAACGCAGGTGGCCTTCTCCGCGCTTGGCCATCTCTACACCCAGTCTCTCGCTGGCACTGCCACACCGATAGCGCTGCGCAGCGATGGCAGAACAGGCTATCACCCGGCCTGGTCGCCGGATGGGACGCAAATCGCCTCCGTAAGCTGGACCAATGCCGAAGGGGGGCGGATCTGGATTTCGTCCGCTGATGGCACGTCCCACCGCCCGGTGACCGATGACGGCGCCTTCTACACTCATCCAGTGTTTACGCCGGCTGGCGACGCGTTGATCGCCGTGCGATCCCCAGCCGAGAAACGCCGGGAAACCTATATGGAGTTCGGCCAGCTTCGCGAGGCGGAACTGGTGCGCCTGCCTCTGGATGGCAGCGCGGAGACCGTGCTCGCATCTGGGCGCATCGGTGGCACGCCGCACTTCCGAGGTGTGGACGGTGAGGTCCTGATCAATTCCGATGACGGCGTCATTTCGGTCTCGCTGGACACTGGCGAGACCACACCCATCACTCAGGCCGTCGGCCCAAACTGGTATTTCGCCCATGGACCGGCTGCTGCCGACGATCTGCGCGTGTCTCCTGACGGGCACTGGGCGCTGGCGCAGATCGCCCAGCAGCTGCACATCCATGAGATCCCGGCGGGCGATTTCACCGAAGTGGATCTGTCCTCCCCAACCGTGCGCCATGCCAAGCTCACCTCGATCGGTGCGGACTATTTCGGCTGGAACGCGGATGGCAGCGCGCTGTTCTGGTCGGTCGGCTCGACGCTCTATGAGGCCGGGATCGACGAGATCGCCTTCGACGGCGACCCGTTGGAGAACAGAGCCTCCCGCCATGACATCTCCATCACCGCGCCGCGCGACACGCCATCCGGCCAGGTACTGCTGACCAACGCCAACATCCTCGCAATGACGGAGCGGTCTGCACCCGGTGAGGTCCTGGTCGGTGACATCCTGATCGACGGCAACAAGATTGCAGCCATCGGTGCTCATGGCAGTCTTTCCGCCTCGCCCAATGCGGAAGTGGTCGACCTTGCCGGCGCCTGGGTCATCCCGGGCCTCATCGATGCGCACTATCATGTCGCCGACATCCGCCGCGATGTGCTGCAATTCGATGCCTGGGGCCTGAAGACCGGGCTCGCCTATGGCGTCACCACCCTGTTCGATCCCTCCTCGCTGACCATCGACATGCTCACCTATGAGGATCTCGTCGAGACCGGCGATATACTCGGCTCGCGCCTCTACACCACCGGCCCGGCGATCTTCGACTTCAACGACTTCCGCAGCAAGGAAGAGGTGCTCGACGTGCTGCGCCGCTATCGCGAGCATTATCGCCTCTGGAACCTGAAACAGTACCGCACCGGCAATCGCCGCGTGCGCGAATGGGTCGTGCAGGCCGCCGACGAGCTGGGCATGACCGTCACCACCGAGGGCGCGCTCTCCTACAAGCTGAACCTGACCCATATCCTGGATGGCTTTTCCGGCGTCGAACACGCCATGCCACCGGCGGTGCATCACCGCGACCTCACCGAACTGTTCGCGCGCAGCCAGACCTCCAGCACGCTGACGCTGATGATCACGCATGGCGGACGCCCGGCCGACAAGGTGTTCATCGACCGGACCAATCCGCTGGAAGACACCAAATATGCCCGCTTCGCGCCGGACTGGTTCCGCGAGAGCCGGTTTGCCGATGTGACCGCCGCCTCGCCCGAGCAGTATCTTTACCGGCAGATCGGGTTCAGTGCCTCGCAGCTTTTCCATGCCGGCGGCGTGGTCGGCCTCGGCGCGCATGGCGATATTCCAGGCTTCGGCACCCATTGGGAAATGCAAGCCTATGTCAAGGGCAGCTGGAGCCCGGCCGAGACGCTATGGGCCGCAACCATGGGCAGCGCCATCACGATCGGGCGCGATGAAAATCTCGGAAGCCTGGCACCGGGCAAGCTCGCAGACCTGGTCGTCCTCAAGGCCAGCCCGCTGGACGACATCGCCAACACGCTGGCGATTGAGTATGTGATGAAGAATGGTCGGCTCTATGACGGGGACACGCTGGAAGAGCTTACCGCGCAATAACGGCCGGCCCGGCGACCATGTTTTGATCATCGGCGGTCAAACTTCTGGCCATCGAGATGCATAAGGGTCACACATTTGCTTTATCGGGCCACGGCGGGCTTCATCGACTTGTCATAATCCCAAGCGGGGGCATCCTTAACGGACAGATCCAGTCCGAAGAGGACGCGATGAAGAGCACACATGATCTCGATATGAGCCAGCGCCCCGTGGTCGCCCTGGCAGACGAATACCCGGCCGGATTTGTCGACACGGCCCATTCCCATGAGCGCATCCAGATCCTCTATGCCTGTTCCGGCGTCATGTCGGTGGTGACAGACAAGACCAGTTTCGTCATTCCGCCCCAGCGCGCGGTCTGGATTCCCAGCCTGGTCGTGCACGAAGTTTCCTGCCGCGGGCCAGTCTCGCTGCGCACGCTCTATATCGATCCGAAGTATGAGCGCGACGATCCCGACTGCCACATTGTCGAGGTCGGCCCGCTGTTGCGCGCGCTGATCCTGGAAGTGACCACCTTCGATCTCGATTATGATGTCAGCGGGCGGGAGGGCCAGATTGTCGACCTGCTGATCAGCGAACTGCTGGCGACCTCAAAGGTGCCCTATGCCGCACCGATGCCGAGCGATCCGCGCCTGGTGCGCGTCTGTCGGGAGATCATCGAAAACCCGTCAGACCAGCGCGATATCGACAACTGGGCCGATCTCGCCGGCATGAGCCGGCGCAGCTTCACTCGAGCCTTCCGCCGGGAGACCGGCATGGGCGTCGCGGTCTGGCGCCAGCAGGTGCGCCTGCTCGAAGCCCTCTCGCTGCTCTCAACCGGCTCGAATGTCACCAATGCGGCGCTGGATGTCGGCTATGACAGCACCAGTGCCTTCTGTGCCATGTTCCAGCGCGCCTTCGGCGTCTCGCCCAGTAAATACGTCTTCTGAGAACCGCCTGCCCGCTCAGCGCGGCACGGTCTCACGCACATACTGACCGGGCGCGGCAGGCAGCGTCTCACCCGAACCGATCTCATTGCCGGCAATGTCGGCACGCTTCGGCTTTTTCGGCTTGCGCTCGCCGCTGGACTTGCCGGCCAGCCAGTCGCGCCAGCTCGGCCACCAGGAGCCCTCGCGCTCCTCCGCCTGCGCCTTCCAGTGATCGGGATCCAGATAGTGGTCACCATCAAGTTTGGTGTGGATCCAGTGGGTTCGGTGGGGATGATCGGGCGGGCTCACCACGCCGGCATTGTGCCCGCCATTGGTCAGCGCGAAGGTCACTTCGGTATCGGCAAACAGGTGGATCTTGAACACCGACCGCCAGGGCGCGACATGGTCCTTCGTCGTGCCGAGGGCAAAGATTGGCGCACGGATATCCGACACTGCCACGGGTTGCCCATCCACATTCAGCCGGCCCTGGACAAAGTCATTGTTCAGGAAGAAGTGGCGCAGATATTGGGAGTGCATACGATATGGCATGCGCGTCACATCCTCGTTCCATTTCACAAGGTCGATCTGTTCCCCGCGCTGGCCGAGCAGGTACTCGGTCTGAATGCGACGCCAGATCAGGTCGCGCGAGCGCAGCAGCGCGAAGGCCGCCGCCATCTGGTCGCCATCGAGATAGCCATGCGATTCCATGTCGGCATCGAGCGCGGCAAGCTGGGCCTCATCGATATAGACCGCCAGTTCGCCCGGTTCGGTGAAATCCGTCTGCGCGGCCAACAGTGTCATTGAAGCGAGCCGGCGCTCATCCTCCCGCGCGAGGCCCGCAGCGGTCACCGACAGGAGCGTCCCGCCCAGGCAGTATCCCACCGCATGGAGCGGAATGCCGGGCAGTACCGCATTGATGGCATCGAGCGCGGCCATCACGCCGAGCTGGCGATAATCGTCGAAGCTGAGATTGCGGTCATCCGGGCCGGGATTGTGCCAGGAGATCATGAAAACGGTGAACCCGCTATCGACCAGATACTTCACCAGCGAGCTCTGCGCCGAGAGGTCGAGAATATAGTATTTCATGATCCAGGCGGGCGTGATCAGGATCGGTTCGCGCTTCACCTGGCTGGTGGTCGGCTCATAGTGGATAAGCTCGATCAGCCGGTTGCGATAGATCACCTTGCCTGGCGTGGTGGCCAGCGTCTCGCCCAGCTCCGAGGCCGCCTCGCCCTCCCGGTCCGGCGGAGACAGGCGTGCGGCATCGCTGATATCTTCAAAGAAGTAGCCGAAGCCACGCATCAGATTGGCGCCGGCCTCATCGGCCGTGGTCCTGAGCGCTTCGGAATTGCCAAGCAGGAAATTGCGCGGATGGAAGGCTTCCAGCACCTGGCGGAGGGAAAAGGAGGTGCGCTCGGCATGGACGCGCGAGACACCCACAGGTCGTGCGGTGGATTGCGTCAGCCAGTTCACCCACTCGTCATAGGCGTCCTGGATGAATTTCAGCCGGGCCTCGGTAAGCGCACTAAACTCTTCTGGCGAGCGTGGCAGGGTGAAGCCGGTCTGGATCCAGAACTGCTTCCAGTGCTCGAAGGCCATGGCACGGGCTTCAAGCGTGAGCTGTGCGCGCAGACCAGGCGAAATTGCGATATGAGCCAGCCAGTCATACCAGGCCGTGCTGATCGCGATGGGCGAGGCGCCATGGGTCGCGCGGGCCAGGATATGCCAGATATGCCGGTCGACCGAATCGACCAGATCCAGACTGGTGGCCGGGCTTGTCTCATCTGCGCCCTCTACAGGCGCGGGCGCCGGGGAGTCGAAGGATTTCGGGATCATGTTCATGAGACGGTTTCCGGAACAGGAGTGTCGGCAGACTGGCGGGCTCGCAGGCGGATGCTCGCCTTGTGCAACTCCTCAGCGGCAAGAAAGATCACAGCGACGCCCACAATCAGCCCGAAGATGGAAAGGCTCACCGGGGCGAGCCCGATGACGCTGTTGAGGCCCGGGATCCACATGGAGATCAGGTGCACGGTGAGCGCGGCAGGCGTGGCGATGGCGAGGAAGGGATTGGCGAAATAGCGGATGCGGAACAGCGAGCGCGTCTCCGACCGGCTCGACAAGGCATGCACATTTCCGAACAGCACCATCATCAGAAGCGTGATGTTCTGCGCGGCGCCATGATCGCCGGTGCCGGAATAGGCAAAGGAGAACACTGCAAACGCAAGCAGGCCCATGATCCCGCCGGCCACCAGGACATGCTCGATGACATGGCGCTCGAAGATCGGCTCGGACGGCTTGCGCGGCGGTTTGGAAAGCTCATTGCCTTCCTTGGGCTCGAAAGCGAGCGCGACATCCTGCAGGCCATTGGCCACGAGATTGAGCCACAGGAGCTGCACCGCCGTCAGCGGCATTGGCAGGCCCGCCGCGACGCTGAGGAAGAAGAGCAGCAGCGCGGAAAACCCTGTCGCGGTGAGCAGCGAGATCACCTTGCGGATATTGTTGTAGACGATGCGGCCCTGCTCCACGCCAGACACGATGGAGGCGAAATTGTCATCGGTGATGATCAGGTCGGCCGCTTCCTTGGCGACATCGGTGCCCGACTTGCCCATGGCGACGCCGGCATTGGCCTTTCGCATGGCCGGGGCGTCGTTCACGCCATCGCCGGTCACCGCCACGAAATGTCCGGCTTCCTCGAAGGTCGCGACGATGAGTTCCTTCTGCGTCGGCTCGATACGCGCAAAGACCCGCACGGGCAGCACCAGCTCGCGCACAGCGGCGGAGCCTTCGGCCTCGGCCTGCCTGATCATGGCGCCGGTGACGACCGGGTCCTCGGGGCAACAGAGGCCGAGATCGGTGCCGATGGCGCGCGCGGTGGCCGGATGGTCGCCGGTGACCATGGCCACGCTGATCCCGCCATCGCGGCAGCGCGCCACTGCCTCGCGCGCTTCGGGACGGACCGGATCGATCATCGCGACCATGCCGAGGAAAACGAGGTTTTCCAGGGCATCGGCGTCTTCGTCCACGCCCCGGCGATGGGCCAGCGCGATGACGCGATAGCCCTTGCGGGCCAGACTGTTGAACTGCTCAGAGATCGCGTCCCGGTCTATCGGCACGGCCTGACCGTCACACATCATGTGTGTGGAGGCTTCCAGCACCTTTTCCGGGCTGCCTTTCACATGCAGTCCGCAGGTCCCACGGTCGCGGTTGAAACTGGCACTGAAAGCGCGCTCGGACTCATACGGGATGAGCCGGAGCTGCTGTTTCTCGGCACGCAGATCCGACAGCGACAGGCCGTATTTCTTGGCGAAGACGAGAAATGCGATGTCGACAATGTCGCCATCCGACACCCAATCCCCGCCAGTATATTCCAGCATGCTCTCATTGGCGAGCACCCCCGTTTCGATGAGATCGCGCAGCTTCTCAATCCCCTCACCGGAGACATGGCCCGGCGCGATCCCCGCTCCGGTCGTGGCATAGATCGCCCCATCGGGAAGCACGGCCCGGTCGATGGTCAGCTCGTTGACGGTCAATGTGCCGGTCTTGTCGGAGCAGATGAAGGTGCATGATCCAAGGGCTTCCACCGCAACCAGCTTGCGGATGACGACATTGTTCTTCGCCATGCGTTGCATCCCGATTGCGAGCGCCACTGTGAGCGCGGCCGGCAAGCCTTCCGGGATGGCTGAGACAGCCAAGCCAATGCCCATCATCAGCATTTCCGGCGGTGTGTATCCGCCGCGCAGCGCCATCAGGCCGGCGAGCAGACAGATCGCCAGCAGGATTGCGCCGGCCACCTGATAGGTGAACCGACGGATACGGATCATCAGTGGCGGCTCGGAGGTGCGCCGTGCCGTCACCCGTTCGGCGATCTGGCCGATCTCGGTTTTCAGACCCGTGGCAGTCACAAGGCCCCGCCCGCGCCCGCGTGTGATGACGCTGCCGGCAAACAGCCGGTTGACCTGCTCGGCGAGCGGCGCGTCCGGCTCTGCCTCAACAGATGGGTCCTTGAGCACAGCCAGGGATTCGCCCGTCAGCATGGACTCATCCACGGTGAGATCCTCTGCCGAATACAGCACCATGTCGGCGGGCGTCCGGTCACCGGAGGCGACAACGAGCACATCACCAGGCACGACCTCGGCGGCGTCGACCCTGTGCACGCTACCATCGCGCACGGCATGAGCCACGCCCTTCACCATCGCCTTGAGGGCAGCTGCCGAGCGCTGGGCGGAAAACTCCTGGATCGCGCCGATCACGGCATTGAGCACCAGCACCACGGCGATGAAGATCGCGCTCGGCATCTGGCGAACGAGCACCGACACGATTGCGGCCACAAGCAGGATATAGATGAACGGGCTGAGGAACTGGCGCAGGAAGATCATGACCAGGCCCGGCGGGCGCGGCTCCGGCAGCTTGTTGGGGCCATATTGCGCCAGCCGGCGAGCGGCCTCCGCTGAGGTCAGCCCCTGTTCCGGCATGGCGGGATCGCGCGCGTCAGCCTTGCTGTCGCTCTCAGCGCAATCCTGCGGAACACTCTGTGCCAATGCCATCCTGCTCTGTCACCGGCCGACCCAGGCACGCTCCGTCGTGGAGATCAGCCTAAAAAATTGTGCAGGTGCGAACATGGCATCTGACGCGCGCAACTTCCACTAAAAATGTGCGACACTTTAAGCAGAGCGCCGGTGCCCGGCCTTAGAGTATCAGCATTTTTCGAGCCTGGCGGCGCAGCTCCTCGCGATGATCGGGATGGGCGAGTTCGATCATCGCATTGGCGCGTTCCTGCCCGCTGAGCCCGATCAGGCGCACCGCACCATATTCAGTCACGATGGTGTCGACATCATTGCGCGGCGTGGTCACCGGCCCCGACAGGGTCGGCACGATGCGCGAGATGGACGGATCGTTCGCGGTCGACCGGCAGGCGATGATCGACCGCCCGCCCTTGGAAGCACGCGCACCACGAACGAAGTCGAGCTGGCCACCCGAACCACTATACTGGCGCCCTTTCAGGTTTTCCGAATTGCAGGCGCCGAACAGGTCCACCTGGAGCGTGGCATTGATCGACACGACGCCCGGATTCTTGGCGACATGGCGCGGATCATTGACGATATCGACCGGGTGGCTGTTGATCGCCGGATTGTCGTCGAGCAATTCGTACATCGCCTTGTTACCGATGGCGAAAGTGAAGACCGTGCGTCCCGGAAAGGTTGCCTTGCGCCGGTTGGTCACCGCGCCGCAACGGATGAGGTCGGCCAGACCCGGCGAGAGAAGCTCGGTATGGATGCCGAGATCGGAGCGCTCGGTGAGCGCGGCGCAAACCGCATTGGGCAGCGCGCCAATGCCCATCTGCAAACAGGCCCCGTCCTCGACCATGTCCGCGATGGTGGCGCTGATAACCTGCTCTTCGGGAGACGGCTGACGCAGCGGGGATTCAAACAGCGGGCAGGTATTTTCCACCACCGCATCAACCTCGCTGATATGCAGCGTGGAATCGCCGAAGACGCGCGGCAGGTTTTCGTTCACCTCAACAATGGTGTGGCGGGCGCTGCGTGCGGCCGCAGAGGCATAGTCATTGTTGGCGCCGAAGGTGAAATAGCCGTGCCTGTCCATCGGCGAGACGGTGGTGATGAAGGTGTCGACCTCGACATGCCGGCTGAGCAGGCGGGGGGCATCGGAGAAGGCTACCGGCACGAAATTGATGACCCTGCGGCCATCCTGTTCGCCCTTCTTTTCCAACTCGCGCTCAATCGACCCCATGAACATGCAGTGGGGCTTGATCCGGCCCATCAGATCATAGCGCAGCACCGTCTCGGCGGCGGCCGGCATGGAATGGAAGTACCAAAGGCGGACATCATCGAGTTCGCCGCTCTCAAGCCTGGCAGCCATTGCGGCAAGCAGGGCCGGCGGCTCACCGAGCGCCATGCCCATGGAGACGTTCGAGCCGGACCGCATTGCGGCGACAGCATCGCCGGCAGAGACCTTCCTGGCGGCATACTCAGAAGCAAATTCCGATTTCTTCCCACGGGCCATGCGATGCATCCTCTAATGCCAGTCCGGATCTGTCATCCAGAACGGAACTGGACGGGTTGATCAAGTTCGCTGCTGGCCCTGCGCCTGCGCAAGCCCCCGAAAAGCAAAATCCCCGCGCAAGCGGCACGGCTTGCGCAGGGACAAGTGGATTTCGTCCGGGGGACTCAGACGAGATCGAAGCGGTCTGCGTTCATGACCTTGGTCCAGGCGGCAACGAAGTCGTTCACGAACTTCTCTTTGTTGTCGTCCTGGGCGTAGACTTCCGAATAGGCCCGCAGGATGGAGTTCGAACCGAACACCAGGTCCATGCGCGTGGCCGTGCCTTTCACAGTGCCGGACTTGCGGTCACGGATCTCATAGATGCCGGCCTCGACCGGGACCCACTCATTGGCCATATCGGTGAGGTTGACGAAGAAGTCGTTTGTCAGTGCGCCGACCCGATTGGTGAAGACGCCATGCTTGGTGCCACCATAATTGGTGTCGAGCATGCGCATCCCGCCAACCAGGACCGTCATCTCAGGCGCCGTGAGGCCCATGAGTTGGGTGCGGTCAAGCATCAACTCTTCCGGGCTCACCACATAGTCCTTCATCATCCAGTTGCGGTAGCCATCGGCGATCGGCTCAAGCGGCGCAAAGGAGTCCGCATCGGTCATCTCATCGGTGGCATCGCCCCGGCCCGGCGAGAAGGGTACGGTGACATCGACACCGGCGGCCTTGGCCGCCTGCTCAATACCGACACCACCAGCCAGCACGATCACATCGGCCACCGACGCGCCGGCCTCCGCAGCAATCGGCTCAAGCACGGCGAGCACCCTGGCCAGACGGTCCGGCTCATTACCCGCCCAGTCCTTCTGCGGCGCGAGGCGGATCCGCGCACCATTGGCGCCGCCCCGCATATCGGAGCCGCGATAGGTGCGTGCACTATCCCAGGCTGTGGAGACCATTTCACCGATGGTCAGGCCAGACGCGGCGATCTTCGCCTTGACGGCATCGACATCGTAGCTGGTCAAACCGGCCGGAACCGGATCCTGCCAGATCAGGTCCTCATCCGGCGCATCCGGGCCGAGATAGCGGACTTTCGGGCCCATATCGCGGTGGGTCAGCTTGAACCAGGCGCGGGCGAACGTGTCCTGGAAGTAAGCCGGATCGGCCATGAATTTCTGGCAGATCGCATTATAGGTCGGGTCCACCTTCATCGCCATGTCGGCATCGGTCATCATCGGATTGTGACGCTTGGAAGGATCGCTGGCATCGAGCGGCTTGTCCTCTTCCTTGATGTCGATGGGTTCCCACTGCCAGGCACCCGCCGGGGACTTGCGCAGCTCCCATTCGTGACCGAACAGCATGTCGAAGAAACCCATGTCGAACTTGGTCGGATGGGTCGTCCAGGCGCCTTCCAGGCCCGAGGTCACGGCATTGGCGGCCAGGCCTTTCATGTTCGGGTTGGCCCAACCGAAGCCCTGTAGCTCGACTGTGCAGCCTTCCGGGTCGGGACCGAGCTGGCTGGCATCGCCATTACCGTGGGTCTTGCCGACAGTGTGGCCACCAGCCGTCAGAGCGGCGGTTTCCTCGTCATTCATGGCCATGCGGGCAAAGGTCTCGCGCACCATGGCGGCGGTTTTCATCGGGTCCGGCTTCCCGTTGACGCCTTCCGGGTTCACATAGATGAGCCCCATCTGCACGGCAGCGAGCGGATTTTCCATGGTGGTCGGATCGTCGAGATTTTCGTAGCGTCCATCGGACGGCGCGAGCCACTCCTTCTCCGCGCCCCAGTAGACGTCCGTTTCCGGGTGCCAGATATCTTCGCGGCCAAAGGCGAAACCGAAGGTCTTCAGGCCCATGGTTTCATAGGCAACCGTGCCAGCCAGGATGATGAGATCGGCCCAAGAAACCTTGTTGCCGTACTTCTTCTTGATCGGCCAGAGCAGGCGGCGGGCCTTGTCGAGGCTGACATTGTCCGGCCAGGAATTGAGCGGGGCAAAGCGCTGGTTGCCGGTGCCGCCACCACCGCGCCCGTCGGCAATCCGGTAGGAGCCGGCCGCATGCCAAGCCATGCGGATCATCAGGCCGCCATAGTGGCCCCAGTCCGCGGGCCACCAGTCCTGGCTGTCGGTCATCAGTCCGGCCACATCGGCCTTTAGCGCATCGAAGTCGAGTTTCTGGACTTCAGCGCGATAGTCGAAATCCGGGTCCATCGGGTTCGTCTTGGCATCGTGCTGGTGCAGGATGTCCAGATTAAGCGCATTCGGCCACCAAGACATGGCCGACATTCCTACAGCGGTATTCCCGCCATGCATGACCGGACACTTGCCGGCCTTGTTCATCTCATTTCCGTCCATGGGTGGTGTTCCTCCGCGAAGCGCTAAATTCGATTTTGGTCTCGGAAGATGACTGGCAGCCTTGCCCACTTTCGCTCTGGTGGGTTGCTTCCGCAGGCTTCATCTCCTCAGAAGCGAAACTACCACCCCACAGCCATAAATCCCAATCGCAAATACCCGACCCAGAGATAGGATATTCCTATAGCTGCATATTCTGCAGCAAGACGGGAGCGACGAAGACCAGGCCGGACCGGCTCGGCAATGGCGACTTTCACTAAAGCCACACCGGAAAACACCAGATCGGCCATTGTCCTACCGCGGACGAAGGCGCTAGGACCACAGCTCAAGATCCGAACGGATTGCAGACCCGCCATGGGGGACGGCTGCGAAAAGGAGACAGGGTTGGCTGAGAACTGGAACAGCCTGTCAGAACGCGGATCCTATTTCTGGGTCCTGCTGGCCGCCTGGATGTTCAAGGTGCTCGGCCGGCGCGTGACGCTTGCCCTGCTCGCACCAGTCATTTTCTTTTATTATATCAATGGCCGCCAGCAGCGACGCGCCTCACTGGCCTATCTGCGGCGCGCCCATGAGCACGGCCTCATCGCGCGCAAGCCGGGCTTCTGGTCGGGCTATGCCCATTTCATGAGTTTCGCCGGATCACTGGTCGACAAGCTCGCCGGCTGGACCGGCAAGATCTCCGCAGACCAGGTGGAAGGCGCCGAGGACCCGATCTTTTCCGCCGCCAAGTTCAACGGCAAGGGCGGGCTGGTACTGACCGCTCATATCGGCAATCCGGAACTCATCCGCGCGGTGGCCACGGTCGGCAACCGCTTTGCTGTCACCGTGATCATGCACACCAACAATGCCCAGCAATACAATGAGGTGATCAAGAAGTTCTCACCGGAATCGCGCGTCAGCATCATCGAGGTGAGCCAGATCGACGTGTCCGTTGCGATGCGATTGGCCGAGGCGGTCGAGCGTGGCGAATGGGTGGTCATGGCCGCCGACCGCCTGCCGCCGGATGGAGCCCGCCACCAGCGCGCGGCGATCTCCATGCCTTTCCTGGGCGGGCAGGTCGACTATCCGATCGGGCCCTATGTGCTGGCGGCAACGTTGAAATGCCCGGTCTACTTCCTGCTCTGCCTGCGGTCGAAAGGGAAAAAGCCCTTCAAGATCATGTTCCGGCATTTCGCTGACAGGATCACCCTGCCACGCGGCAACCGCGAGCAGGCCCTTCGGCCCTATATGGCGAAGTATTCCGAGCTGCTGGGCGAAGCCGTGGCCGAGGCGCCCTATCAATGGTTCAACTTCTATGACTACTGGAACGAGCTCGATGACGGCGCGAGCCTGTCTGCGAACTCGTCCCCTCCGACCTCCCAGACAGAGACTGCCATCTGATGCGCGCGATCCTGACGGCCCATGCCGAGACCCAGGTCCAGTTCCACCATCTCGACCCGATGAATATCGTCTGGCACGGCAATCATGCCGACTTCTTCGAGATCGCCCGCGTCGCGCTGATGGAGAAGCTCGACTATTCCTATCCGCAGATGGAAGCCTCCGGTTATGCTTGGCCGGTGATCGAGCTGAAGGTGCGCTATGCCCACCCGATCCTGTTCCGGATGAAACTCGATATCGTGGCCGGCCTGGTGGAGTGGGAGAACCGGCTGAAGGTGAAATTCGAGATCTTCGACAAGGAGACCGAACAGCGTCTTTGCACCGGCCACACGGTGCAGGTCGCCGTTGACAAATCCTCGCTGGAAATGCTTTGGGAAACGCCTGAAGTCTTTCGGAAAAAGCTGGAACCCTACCTGCGATGACCCTCGCAAAACGCCTTGTTCCGCTGCTCTCTCTGCTGGTTTCTGCTCCTGCGCTGGCTGAGTTGCCCTGCCCCGCCCCCGAGGCGCTTTCGCCCATCACCGAGGCACAATCCTTCACCCAGACGCGGATCCTGAGCGGCGTGGACCGCCCGCTGGTCTCGCGCGGGTCTGTCCTGGTCACACCCGAGGCGGTCGAATGGACAGTCACCGACCCGGTCGAGGTAAAGACCCGGATGGCGGAAGACGGGATTTTCCAGTCGGTCATGGGCGGGCCGGAAGAGCCGGTACAGGCTGGCGGGGCGGCCAATCCCATTGTCTCAGACAGCGGACTGATCGCCCTGTTGCGGGGGGACTTCACCGCCGTCGACACCTATTACGACACCGAGAAGAGTGCGCTTCAGGATGGCGACTGGCAGGTGCAGATGGCACCGAAAAGCGACTCCATGAGCGCCTATGTCACCGATATCACCGTGACCGGGTGCCAGGCCATCGAAACCATCCGTCTCCGCCAGACCAATGGCGATGAGATGCACGTGACCTTCGGAACCGAATAGTTGGCGCATGGCATGGGCCAGCGCGCCCGGGCGGGGCTGTTATTTGCACTCTGGCTCGCCCTTGCCGGGACCATTGTCGCAATCCGCCTGTCGACGGGCGCAGGCTTCGATACCAATATCCGCTCCATCCTGCCGAGCGAGCGCCTGTCGCCCGGGGCGCAGGCCGCCGTCAGCGAACTGACGGGCAGCTTCGCCGACCGTGTCGCCTTTCTTGTACGCGCGGAAGACCCCGGGGCCGCCGAGGACGCCCGCACGGACCTCAACGAACGCCTGACCGCCTCTGGTCTATTTGTCGATGATCAGGCGACCGGTGAGGATACAGCGCGCTGGATCTTCGCCAACCGTAACGAACTTCTGTGCGAGGAGCGCCCGGAGGACTTCACCGACGAGACCGCCCGCCGGGTCTGGCAGCAGGCGCTGGGCCGGGTCTACGGTGTCGGCACACCGGTTTCCGGGGATCTCCTGCGCGCCGATCCCTTCCTGCTCACCTTCCGCCTGGCCGACTGCCTGTCGGCGAGGGTCGGCGGAGCAAATACACCGAGTCTGCTCTCCGGCCGCCTGACCGAGCCAGCCTCCAGCCTTGCCACGCAGGACAGGCTGTCCGTCCTGATCGCCGAATGGCAGGCCGAGTGGAGAGAGGAAAATGTCGAGCTTGCGCGGATGGGCACGGTATTCCATGCAGCCCATGCTGCCGGCTCTGCGCGCGGCGAGATTTCCCGCGTGAGTGGGCTCGGCCTGTTCGGCGTGATCGCGCTTTTTCTCTTCGCTTTCCGCCGCCCGAGCGCGATCCTGCTGGTCGCAGCCCTGATCGGAGCATCCTTCCTGACGGGCCTTGCCGTCACCCTGCTGCTCTTCTCCGAAGTGCACCTGCTTGTGCTGGTGTTCGCCGCCATGCTCGTGGGCATCGTGTCGGACTATGCCGTGCATGCTCTGGCCGCCCGGGCGAGCCATGGCTGGCCGGATGCGAAGGCGAGCCGCGCACTGATCTTCCGGCCGCTCACCGTCTCCATGCTCACCACAATGGCAGGGTTCGCCGGGCTCTGGCTGCTCGGCCTGTCGCTGTTTGCACAGCTCGCCGTATTTGCGATCGCCGGTATCTTCGCGGCCTGGGCGCTGGTGCTTTATGTGCTTGTCCCGCTCGACCTCGCGCCCAGGGCCAGCGCGATGGCGAAACAGGACTGGTCTGAGCGCGTCGATGCAATGGCCCGCTATGTGCCGGATCGCCGCCTGCTTCTCTTCGCCTGCGCCGCGCTCTTGCTGGCCACTCTGCTTGGAGTTCTCCGCGCTACCACGCTGGATGATGTGCGCCAGTTCCAGCCACGCGACGCAGGCCTGATGGCCGAGGAGGAGACCGTGCTTGACGCACTAGGCGCCGGCAACGGCCAGCTTTATCTCGTTTCGGAAGGCGATAGCCTGGACGCGGCGAAACTTGCCGAGGAAGATGCGATCGGCTTGCTCGGCCGCGATCGGATTGCAGGGCTCGCCTACACGAAGTTCGACCCCTCCGCGGAGCGCCGCCAGGTAACGCGGGACGTGCTTCAGACCCGATTGGAGTCACCATATATTGCTGAAGCACAGGAGCAATTCGGTCTAGAGCGGGACATCGAGATATCGATTTCACGCCCTGCGCGCCCGGCGTGGCTCGATGATCTGCATGTCGAGGCTGCAAATGGCCAGCACTATCTGATCGCGCAGCTGAGGACCGAACCCGGCACTTCTATTTTCTTCTCCAGTCCCGATGCCCAGATCGTGGATGTCGCGCAGACCTATTCCGATGCCTTTGCAGCCTATCGGCGCCTTGCCGGCTGGGCGCTCGGCCTCGCGAACCTTGTCGCCATATTCGTCGTCAGCCTGATCTACCGCACACTGCGCGCGGCGCTGATCGTAGCCTGTCCAGCAGCAGCCATGCTGGGCGGAATTTTCATCCCCAGCCTGCTGGGCGTGCCGATCTCGTTTTTCTCGATGGCCGGCGCCATGGTGCTGTTCGGCGTGGGAATCGACTATGCGGCGTTTTTCTACGAGGCGCGCGGAAAGCGTGAAAACTGGACACTTGCCGCCGTACTGATCAGTGCATTGACCACCGAGCTGTCAATGGGACTGCTTTGTTACAGCGAAACTTTTCCAGTGAGGAGTTTCGGACTAACGGTTGCGGTCGGTGTCCTTTGTGCGCTGACCTATGCCATGCTGGTATTCGGCCAATTCCGGAGCGGGGAACAGGCGAGTGATGCAGGAAACATGTGATGTGGCGATCATCGGGGGTGGCCCGGCCGGTGCCATCGCGGCAGCGAAGCTGGCCGCACGCGGCTGGCATGTCGAGGTGTTCGAAAGCCAGCATTTCCCACGCTTTTCCATCGGCGAGAGCCTGCTGCCGACCTGCATGATCCATCTGGAAGAGGTCGGGCTGGAAGAGGAAATCGCTGCCCATGGCTTCCAGTTCAAGGACGGCGCCGTGTTCTGGCGCAATCATGCGATGGAAACTATCGACTTCCGGGAAAAATCCGCCGCCGGGCCGGCCACGGTCTATCAGGTGCGGCGCGACCAGTTCGACGAGATCCTGATCCGCAATGCCGGCAGGAAAGGCGCCCAGCTGCATTTCGGCCACAAGGTCACCGGTTTTGAGCCCGGGCCGGAGGGCACGCGCATCCAGATCCAGGATGAGGCCGGCGAAGCGTTTGAACTGACGGCGAAGTTCACGCTTGATGCCTCCGGCTTTGGCCGCGTCCTGCCGCGTCTGCTCGATCTCGATGTGCCGAGCGAACAGTCCTCGCGCCGCTCCTGTTTCAAGCATGTCTACGATCATGCCGATCATCCTGGCTTCGACCGCAACAAGATCCTGATCACCGTGCACCCGGACGATCCGCAGGTCTGGCTCTGGCTGATCCCGCTGGCAGACGGGGTGTCCTCCATCGGTGTGGTCGGCGAGGACGCCGTCATCCGCGCGCGGGGCGAGACCCCCGATGAGCGCCTGGCCTCCTTCGTAGAAACGTCAGGCTTCATGGCCGAGGTGCTCAAAAATGCCACCGAGGCCCGCCCGGCGCAGGAGATTGTCGGCTATTCCAAATCGGTAAAATCCCTGATCGGCGAGCGCTATGCCCTGCTCGGCAACGCAGCCGAATTCCTCGACCCGGTCTTCTCCTCAGGCGTGGCCATCGCCATGAAATCGGCCTCGCTCGCCGCTGATCTGGTCGACCGGCAATTGCGGGGCGATGCGGTGGACTGGAACACGGAATTCGTGAGCGAGCTCAAGGTCGGCGTGGAAGCCTTCCGCGCCTGCGTGAATGCCTGGTACACCGGCCTCTTGCAGCAGCTCATCTTCTTTGAAGACCGCAATGCCGAGATCACCCGGAATTTCACCTCCATCCTTGCCGGCTATGCCTGGGACAAGAAGAATCCCATCGTCCAGGATCCGCGCCGTTTCTTCTCGGTCATGGAGAAACTGACCAGTGCCTAGACGATCGGCATGGTTTGCCATCGCCATGACCTGCGCCCTCGCGGCATGCTCTACTGTTCGCACGCTCCTGCCCGGCGGGGATGCGGCGCACGAGATCGAGATCGCGGAGGGGGCCGTGTTGCACCTACCGGCTGAACCGGAAATCGAACCGCCATTCGAAGAGCTGCAAACCCTGATCGCCAGCTATGACGGTCAGACAGGCGCCTTCCAGGCCAGCGTCTCGGCGCGCGGCGATGAGGTCCATGTCGTGCTGCTGGCCATGTCCGGGCCGCGCATCATGGATATTGTCTGGACCCGGGAGGGGATCAGCGAGACCCGCTCGGCCTTCGCGCCCGAGCGCCTGTCGGGCCTCAACATCCTCGCGGACATCTTCCTCGTGCGTTGGCCGGCAGGCGATGTGCGCAAGGCGCTGCCGGAGGATATCGGGCTGGAAGCGGGCAAGACGCGGCGCGCGATTTCGCGCAATGACACACTGGTGGTGGAAGTGGCCTATGGATTGGTGGATGATCAGGGGCGCGCCTACACGCGCCTGACACACCATGAGCGGGGCTATTCGCTCTCCATCTACACTGACTGACGGACAAGGGCATGACGCGCATCTACATCCATGATTTTGCGGTCATGTCCCGGCTCGGCATGAATGCGGAGGAGACGCGCGAAAGTCTCGCCTCGGCCAGCCCGCCGCGCCCGGACACGCCCTTTGCCCTGCTCGACGGTCAGTCGACACAGGTCGCCCGCCTGCCCCGCCCCCTGCCCGACATGCCGGGCGTGCGCACGCGGACCAATCGCATCGCATCGGCCCTGCTGGCCCAGATGCGCAGCGGACTGGAAACGCTGCTCAGCGCACATGACCGCGCGCGCATCGCGGTTGTCGTCGGCACGAGCACGACCGGAATCGAGGAAGCCCTGGGCTCCCTTTCCCATCGTATGGACACCGGCAACTGGGAAGAGGACTTCCGCCTCGCAGACCAGGAGTTGGGCGACCTCGCCGCCCATATCCAGGCCGAAGCCGGCACGGCCGGGCCAGCCTATGCCGTCTCCACCGCCTGTACCTCCGCGACCAAGGCGATCCTCTCGGCTGCGCGCCTTATCCGCACCGGGCTGGCCGACGCCGCCATCTGCGGCGGGGTGGACTCGCTCGCCCAGCTTACCGTGAACGGGTTCCACGCGCTCGCCAGCGTCTCGCCGGGCCAGTGCGCGCCGTTCAGCAAAAACCGGAACGGCATCAATATCGGTGAGGGCGGCGCGCTGTTCCTGATCTCGAAGACACCGTCGGAGTGGGAACTGGCCGGCGGCGGGGAGAGCTCGGATGCGCACCACATCTCCGCGCCCGACCCCAGCGGGGCGCAGGCTGAACGCGCCATCCGCACCGCGCTCCGAACCGGCGCGCTGACGCCGGATCAGATCGATTTTGTCCATATGCATGGCACCGGCACTGAGCAGAACGACCAGGCTGAAGCGGGGATCGTCAACCGCGTCTTCGGCATGGACATGCCGGCCATGTCGACCAAGGGCATGACCGGGCACACGCTGGGCGCAGCTGGCGGACTGCAGCTGGCAATCAATCTGATCTGCATGCGCGAGGGGCTCTATCCGCCGCATGTCTATGATGGTGACTTCGATGACACGCTGGCCCCTATCGCACTGACAAAGCCGCAGCAGCGTGCCGGCTCGCGCCTTGATCGAAGTATTTGCGCCAGCTATGCGTTCGGGGGCAGCAATGCTGCCCTTGTGGTGAGTCGGGCTTTATCATGACAGTGACACATGCAGATCTGCCGGCACCGGAGGCCCTGGTGCCTCACAAGCCGCCCATGCTGCTGCTCGATGAGGTCCTGTCCTTCGATGAGGTGTCGATCACCACGCGTTCGCATATCACTGAAGCCAATCCTTTCTATGTGCCCGGTCGCGGCGTGCCGAGCTATGTCACCTTCGAGATCATGGCCCAGTCCATTTCCGCCCATGACGGCGCTACACGCTGGCAGACCGGCGAGCCGCCGGCCATCGGCCTCCTGCTCGGCTGCCGGAAATTCACGGTGACGCGCGACTGGCTGCAACCCGGCGAGACAGTGGATACCCAGGCCAGCCCGCTCCTGTTCGAGGGCGAAATGCGCTCGTTCGAATGCGTGGTGCGCTCGACCTCCAGCGAGGAACTGGCCACCGGCGCGATCAATGTGTTCCGACCGGAAGACCCCGACGCCTTCGCCGCACATCTGGCAGACCCGCATGCAAGCTGACGCCTCCCCGCCCCGCCGCATCCTTGTGACCGGTGCGTCCAAGGGCATTGGCCGCGCTGTCGCGGTGCGCCTGGCCCGTCATGGCCATGACCTGACCGTGCATTATGGCGGTGACGAAGCGGGTGCGCGCGAGACACTCGGAGACGTCATCGCCAATGGCGGAACCGGCCAGATTGTCGGTTTCGATGTCCGCGACGGCGAGAAGGCCCGCGCAGAGCTTGAGGCGCTGATCGCCGATGGCGGGCCGTATTGGGGCGTCGTCGCCAATGCCGGCATCACCCGCGACAATACCTTTGCCGCCATCGAACCGCGGGACTGGCAGGATGTCACACGGGTTACGCTGGATGGCTTTTACAATGTCGTCCAGCCGCTGATCATGCCCATGGTGCGTGCACGCAAGGGCGGGCGGATCGTGGCCATGGCCTCGGTTTCCGGCGTGATCGGCAATCGTGGACAGGTCAATTATTCAGCCGCAAAGGCAGGCCTGATCGGCGCGGCCAAGGCGCTTGCGGTGGAACTCGCCAGCCGCAAGATCACAGTGAATGCCGTTGCCCCGGGCCTGATCAATACCGGCATGGCCGAAGGGGTCCATCCGGAAGTAATGAACGCAATCCCGATGAAACGCGTCGGCGAGGTCAATGAAGTGGCCAGCCTGGTGGACTTCCTCTTCGGCGAGGAGGCCGGCTATATCACCCGCCAGGTCATTGGCGTGAATGGAGGCATAGCCTGATGCGCCGTGTCGTGATCACCGGAATGTCGAACATCACCTCGCTGGGCGAAAGCTGGCACGAGATCGGCCCGGCCCTTCATGCTGGCAGGACCGGCATCCGCTACATGCCCGAATGGGAGGGCATGGAAGACCTCAATGCGCGCCTCGGCGGGCCGGCGGACTGGTTCAAGCACGAGAAAGTCTATCCCCGTCAACAATCGCGCTCCATGGGCCGGGTGGCGACCATGCTGGTCTATTGCTCGGAGCGCGCGCTGGAACAGGCGGGCCTGCGTGAGGATACAGCCGTACTGACCTCCGGGCGCACCGGCGTGGCTGTCGGTTCTTCCTTCGGATCGACCGAGCCGATCAAGTCCTTTGTCAGCTTCATGGAGACCGGCAAGTCCAGCGGCCTCAACGCGACCAGCTATATCCGCATGATGAGTCATACCGGGCCGGTAAACATCGCGGTCTTCTTTGGCCTGCAGGGCCGCGTGATCACCACTTCCTCGGCCTGCACCTCGGCCTCCCAGGGTATTGGCTATGCCTATGAGAATATCCGGTCGGGCGCACAGGATGTGATGCTGGCCGGCGGCTCTGACGAGTTCTGCGTGACAATGACCATGGTCTTTGACCGGCTCTATGCCACCTCGCGGCACCATGACGATCCCGACCATGCCGTGCGGCCCATGGATGCCAGCCGGGACGGGCTGGTCATCGGCGAAGCCTCCGGCATCCTGGTGCTAGAAGAGCTGGAGCACGCCCTGGCACGCGGCGCCACGCCGCTTGCGGAAGTGGTTGGCTTTGCCACCAATTGCGACGGTACGCATATCTCCCGGCCGAACCGGGAGACCCAGGAGATCGTGATGCGCCAAGCCATGCAGGGCGCGCGCATGGGCGCTGGCGATCTCTCCTTCGTCTCCGGCCATTCCACCGGCACCGTGGCGGGCGACATGGAAGAAAGCCATGCCTCCCTCGCGGTCTATGGCGATACCGTTCCGTTCCACTCGCTGAAGGGCAATTTCGGCCACACGCTGGGCGGTTGCGCGGCGATCGAGATTTCCCTCGGCATTGACATGCTCAAGGAAGGGCGCGTCTCGCCGACGGCCAACCTCACCGAGGTCGACCCGAACTGCGCCGAGCTTGACTATGTCATGGGCGAGAGCCGGGCCGTTTCGTCCAACGCCTTTGCCTCCAACAATTTCGCTTTCGGCGGCGTGAACACCTCACTCGTCATCCGCAATTACGAATAAGTACAATCTCGGGGACCGCACGATGACCGACATGCGAAGGATGGAACGCGCCGCCGCGTTCCTTGCTGGCACCGCCGCCGCACTCACCCTGACCGCGCCGGCCAGCGCGCAGGAAGAAGCCAACGACTATGTCCCCGACGAGCCGCTCCTGGAACTGCGCATCGGCGCCTCCAGCCTCTACGGCCCGGACTATCCCGGCGCCGAAGACACCTCGCTGCAGGGCGTAGCTGCCCCACTGGTGATTTATCGCGGCGACCGGATCCGGTTCGGCGAATATGGCGTGGCCCGCGCCATCGCCACCGAGACACGCAAGTTCGAGCTCGATCTGTCGCTGGACGCGGCCTATGCAGCCAATTCCGATGATGACGGCGCCCGCGAGGGCATGCCAGACTTGGACTATCTCTTCCAGATCGGCCCACAAGGCGTGTTCCGGCTGTCCGACACCGGCTGGACACCGGAAGGCCGCAAGGAATGGCGCGTCCATATCCCGGTGCGCGCGGTGGCCAGCTCCGACTTCAAGTCCATCGACCATGTCGGCTATATCTTCGAACCGCAGCTGACCTATCAGCGTAAATATGGCGGCGAGCTGCGGTCCAGTTGGTCGGTAACCCTGTTTTCCACCTTCGCCGATGAGGGCCTGGCTGATTACTGGTACGAGGTGCCGGCCCAGTATGCCACGCCGGAGCGCCCGGAATACGACGCTGGCAGCGGCTATGTTTCCGCCGGCTTGCGCGCTTCCTGGACCCGCGAACTCAATGATCGGTTCCAGATTTTCCTGACCTATCAGGGACGCAGCTTTTCCGGCTCATCTTTTGATGACAGCCCGCTCCTGCGCGAGGACTTCACTCACGCGCTGAGCGTCTCCTTTGTCTGGAAAGCCTGGCAGAGCCGCCGCCGGGCCAGGAACGACGACATGTAAAAAAGGCGCCTGTCCGGAGACGGCGCCTTTTGTTTCTACCGGTGTTACGGCCGGCTTATTTCACGATTTCCGCTTCCAGATAGACGCGCGAGTTCGTCCAGCCGGTGATGCACTGGAACTCGGTTGTACTGGAGAAGGGCGCGCCGGTGGCGGTGGATTTGATCCCCTGCACCGAAGTGCCGCCCAGGCCTTCAGCCTGTTCCTTCAGGGCGATCAGGGCAGACAGAAGCGCCCATTCGCAGGCACCACGGTCGCTCTTGTTGATTCCGTTGGTGGTCTTGCGTGTGGTGGTCGAACGGATGCGCTCACCGCTGACCGAATCGCCCCAGACAAACCGGAAGTCGCCCAGCCGGTCCTGGAAGTCCTGCGATTCCATTGCTTCCTGGATCGACCAGGTCTGGATGTCCCTTTCCGCATTGGCCGCCGGCGCCGCCGTCGCGGCAAGACACATTGAAATGAGTGCAAGCTTAAGTTTCACGTCTTCGCTCCTGTCGAAATTCCCCACGGGTGGGCAAGCCCTGAATCCATCTCTATATCGTGGCAGAATCGAATGCAAAGGGCATTTCCAGCCAATTCGCTCCGGGCCGGCCGCACCAAAAACTCCGCACCAGGACAGACTTTATGCGCAGTGAGCACAGCGAATTCCGTGTCGGCGTGATTGTCCCGACATATCGCCATGTCACCGCCCTGCCCGCGATCCTGACCACCCTCTCGCAGATGCAGATTCCGGTCATCGTGGTCGATGATGGCAACACCGAAGAGAACCGCATGGCAATCGAATCGGCCTGCAGCGCCGTCTCCGGCGTAAGCTATGTCCGGCGCGCGGAAAATGGCGGCAAGGGCCAGGCGGTCAAGACCGGCCTGCTGGCTGCCGGCGAGCAGGGCTGGAGCCATGCCATCCAGATCGACGCCGACGGCCAGCACGATCTCGGCGAGATCGAGCCCATGATCACCCTCGCGCGCGAAGCGCCGAATAAGGTCATCTGCGCCGTCCCGATCTATGACGACAGCATTCCGAAATCGCGCAAGATCGGGCGAGAGATCACCCATTTCTGGGTCCGCATCGAGACCATGGGTGGCGAGATCAGCGATTCCATGTGCGGCTTTCGCGTCTATCCCCTGGAAGAGAGCCTGCATGTGGTGCGCCGTGAGTTTATCGGCGCGCGCATGGATTTCGACACCGAGCTTCTGGTCCAGCTCAACTGGCGTGGCCTGCGCGTGGTCGAACATCCCGTGCGGGTGACCTATCCGGACGGGAATATCTCGAACTTCCGCATGCTCAGCGACAATGTCCGTATCTCCGCCATGCACACGCGCCTGGTCCTGCAGGCCCCCATCCGCGTGCCGATTCGCAGTGCCCGCCGCGCCCTGCTCAGCCGATACAGCACCTGAGGGCTGACTGCACAACAGGCGTGCTTTCCCCAACGGGAATTGTGACAGATTGGCAAGACTCGATTGAATCGAGTCGGGGCAACTTCTATAGATCGGCACCAGCATGCAAACGCTCACCAAGGGGCAGTTCATCCCTCCTCGGGTGAGGTTTGTTGGCGGCGATCCAGTCGGATTGTACAATTGATCCGGTGGTGGGTGATGATCCAAAGCGGTCCAGGGGTTTGGAGTGATCAAGCGATGTTAGTTGAGCGGGCAGATCTGCAAGGGCGCATTGCCGTTCGCGAATTTGCCGGCATGGACTGCTCGACACCTGACACCCGACACCTCGGCCAGGTGCTGGCCCTCTCAGATCTCCCGCGCAAGCAAACCCGCCGCCTGACAGCGTTCGAAAAGCATGTGCTTGCCTGTTTTCTCGGCCTGGGCGCGGCGGCGCGCGGAGCGCCCATTGTGTTCGCCTCACGCTATGGCACCATGTCCTCGAACACGCTGGCCTTGCTCAAGGACCTTCTGTCCGGCACGCCGCTCTCACCCACGGGCTTTTCCCTGTCGGTGCACAATGCCGCTGTCGGCGTGGCCAGCCAGCTAATGAACGCCCCCGCGCCCTACACAGCCATCGCGGCCGGCGAGCGCACGCTGGACTGCGCCATTCTGGAATGCCTCGCCCTGCTCAGCGACGGCGCCGAACGGGTGATCCTGGCCTTTGGCGAGGCCCGGATGGAGCAGGAATATGAGCCCTTCGACGATGGCAGCGCCGATATCTATTTCGCCTGCGTGCTGACCCAATCCGAAGCGTCCGAAGGCCCAGTTCTTTCTTCCGTTGTCACGCCCGATGAGACCGCATCGCCGCGCGGTCTCCTTGCGCGGCTTGAAGCACATTTCACAGGTACGCCATCGTGACCGATCATATAGCCACCCATCAGAGGATCATCTATGGCGGGCGCTGGACGCTCTCGCGTGCCTGGCGCCTGATTGCGACGGGGCTGTCCTTTGCCCTGTTTGGCCTGGGCGGCCTCGCGCTCGCCCTGCTGTGGTTTCCTTTCATCAGCCTTTTTGTCCGCGACAGGGAAAAGCGCGCGCATATCTCCCAGACATCCGTCCACAAGGTCTGGCGGCTTTATATCGAGATCATGCGCACGCTCGGCGTGCTGACCTATGAGATCGAGGGCGCGCAGCAATTGCGCGAGGCGCGCGGCACGATTGTCGTCGCCAACCATCCCTCCCTGATCGATGTGGTGTTCCTGATGGCCTTCATGCGGCGCACCCGCGCGGTGGTAAAAAAAGGCGTCTGGAACAATCCCTTCATGTCGGGCGTGGTGCGCGCGAGCAACTACATCCCGAATCTGGGTGACCCCGAGCGCCTGATCACAGACTGCGCGCAAGCCCTGAAAGAGGGCGCGAACCTCTGCATCTTCCCGGAAGGCTCACGCACGCCGGTCACCCAGCGGGCAGTCTATCAGCGCGGATTTGCGCATGTCGCCCTGCATGCCGATGCTCCCGTTCTGCTGGTTGCCATTGAGGTCACACCACCGACCCTGCGCAAGCACGAACCCTGGTATTCGATCCCCGTCTCACGCCCGCACTGGCGCATCCGGGTGATAGACCGGATTGAAACAACTGACACGTCCCGTTACACGCGGACTCCTTTGGGAGTACGGTTGCTGGCACAGCACGTCCAGGAGCGGATTGAGAAGGAAGTAGTGCGTTGACCGAGCTGGAAACAGAACTGAGAGCCCTGATCGTGGAGGTCCTCAACCTGGAGGATGTCACGCCGGAGGATATTGATCCGGAAGAGGATCTGTTTTCCGAGGACGGGCTGGCGCTCGATTCCATCGACGCGCTGGAAATCGGTGTGTCGATTCAGAAGCAGTACGGTGTCAAACTGGACTCCAAGGACGAGAAACTCGCCGAGTATTTCAAGAACATCCGATCGATCGCCCGCATGATCGACGAACGGAAGGGTAAGTAGCGCCATGGACCGCCAGCAAGCCTTCGACATGGTCAAATCCGACCTGATAGAAATCTTCGAGATCGAGGAAGAAACCATCACGCCCGAGGCCACCCTGATGGACGACCTCGGGCTCGACAGTATTGACGGTGTCGACATGATGGTGCGCATGCAGGAACGCACCGGCAAGAAGGTCACGCCCGACCAGTTCGAGGATGTGCGCACGATCAGCGACCTGGTCGACCTGGTGCTGGTGCTCCACGCATAGGAGGCGCGCACGGGAATGGGTCTGCGACTTGTGAATATGGCAATCGGCCTGATTGCCGTGACCTATCCCCTGCTCGCCCTCCTCCTCATCCGCTTTCTCTCGCCCTACTGGATCGTGGCGCTGCTTGTCGTCGCACTGCTCGTACGACTGTTTACCGGCTGGCGCAGCACCCCCATCTCCATGATCTATGCCAGCGCCATTGCGATCATCGTCATGTCCATTACCAGCATGATCAATTCAGAGCTCGCCCTGCGGCTCTATCCGGTCTTCATGACCGGCGCGATGCTGGTGGTGTTCGCCATCAGCCTGATACGCCCGCCCTCCATGATCGAGCGTTTCGCTCGCATCATGGAGCCCGATCTCGGCCCGGAGGGCGTGGCCTATACTCGGCGGGTGACCCAGGTCTGGTGCGGCTTCTTCGCCGTGAACATCCTGATCGCGCTCTGGACGGTCTTCTACGCCAGTTTCGAAACCTGGGCGCTCTATAACGGGGTGATCAGCTACATTCTCATGGGCCTCCTCTTCGGCGGCGAGTTCCTTGTGCGCCGGTGGGTGAGGCAGGTTTGACCGCCGTGCCCGCATCCCGGACCGGCCTCTTCGCGGCCCTGCTGGGCGCGGAGCCCGTGCGTGTGCTGTGCGTCACCAATGGCGGCCGGGAGATCACGGCGGGCCAGGTGCGCCGCGCGGGACAGAATCTGGCGAAACGGATCGGGGCGCAGGGCGGCACGCTCTATGTCTTCACGCCCGGCGTGGCGGAGCTTGCCGCAGCCCTGCTGGCGAGCCTCATCCTCGGCGCGAAGCCGGTCCTGCTCCCCCAGGCCGGCAAGGCCTATTGTCAGTCCATCAGCGCCCCGCCCGAGCGCTGTGTCGGCCAGTTCGCCGGTTTCGGCCATGCGGTGGAGATCTCCGCACAGCCGGATGCGGACTGGAGCGAGCCTCCTGCCCTGCCGGATGCGCCCATGCTGGGCTTCTACACTTCCGGCTCCTCAGGCGATGCCAAGCTGCTTGAGAAGCCTCTGGACGTGCTCGAAGCCGAGGCGCTCTACTGGACAGGCCGCCTGGCCGGCCAGTTCAGCCATGTGACCGGCTCGGTCTCCCACCAGCACATTTACGGTTTCCTCTTCCGCTTCCTCCTGCCTGTCCTGTCGGGCACACGCGCGGCCAATGACCTCGCCCTCTCATGGGACGGGCTGTTTGCCGGTGCGCCGGACGACACATTGCTGGTCTCCAGTCCCGCCCATCTCACCCGCATCGCGCCAGATGAGGTGATCGGCGACTATGCGGCCTCCGTCATTCTCTCGTCAGGCGGGCCGCTGCCGCTGGAGGCGGCACTGGAGGTGAACCGGATCTTCGGCAAGCCGCCGATCGAAATCCTCGGCAGTACCGAAACCGGCGGCATCGCCTGGCGCCAGCGTTTCGAAGACGATCCGGCCTGGCGCGCACTCGAAGCCGTTGCGGTCGACATCGACAGCGAGGGCGCACTGACCGTCCGCTCACCCTTTATTCCCGGCGGCGGGCCGGTGCAGACCGGCGATGTCGCCGAGTTCCTGCCCGATGGCCGGTTCATCCTGAAAGGACGCGCCGATCTCGTGGTGAAGGTCGAAGGCAAACGCGTCTCGCTGACCCGTGTGACCGACACGCTCCTCGCCCATGACTGGATCGAAGATGGCCTCGCGCTGATCACCGAAACCGGCGGGCGCGAACGCCTCAGCGCAGTCCTTGTGCCGACAGAGGCCGGCCGCGCGCAACTTGCCCAGCTCGGTAGTTTCCGGTTTTCCCGGCAGCTTGCCGCCAGTCTTGCCAGCACGCTGGAACCGGCGGAGACGCCCAAACGCTGGCGTTTTGTCGCCGGCATTCCCGTCAATGCGCAATCCAAGCGCTCACGCCCGGACCTGGCCAGACTGTTCGAGGCTGACCGCATGCTGGACTTGCTCAAGCCGCAGATCGAAGCAAACGACGCGTTCGACGCGAAGCTCGGTTTCATCGCCCATGCCGACCTGCCATGGTTTCGCGGCCACTTTCCCGGCACGCCCATCCTTCCCGGCCTCGCACAAGTGCATATTGCCGAACGGCTGGCCGAGGAGCTCTGGGCCGTGCGCCCTGACAGCCACAATGTCAGCCGGCTGAAGTTCAACCGTGTCATCCAGCCCGGCGAAACGGTACAGCTCAGCCTGAGTTTTCGGCAGGACACCGGCAAACTGACCTTCAAATACACCAGTGCGGATGAGCAGATCTCGTCGGGTACAATAGGTTGAACACGAAACATGCCGGTGCTATCGCGCCGGCTTTGCAGGGGCACAGGGAATTCAGATGGCAGATCAGGACCACCTGCGGGAATTTGTCTTCGGCGAGGACACGCTCGATCTGGGCGCGCTGGAAGCGATTTCCCGCCGTGCCATGCCCGTCCGACTAAGCAGAGACCAGGGTGTCATTGAGCAGATTTCCCGCTCGGCCCGCCATGTCCAGGACATGCTCGACCGCGACGGCAAGATCTATGGCGTGACCACCGGCTATGGCGACAGTGTCGACCGGCCGATCCCGCCGGACCTTGTCGCCGAACTTCCGCTCCAGCTCACCCGCTTCCATGGCTGCGGCCTCGGCCGGTTCCTGACGCCGGAGGAAACGCGTGCGGTGATGACGGTGCGCCTCGTGACGCTGGTGTTCGGCTGGTCGGGCGTAAGCCTCGAACTCGTCGAGCGTCTCGCTGACATGCTGCGCCTGGATATCCTGCCGCTGATCCCGGCCGAGGGCTCGGTCGGCGCCTCGGGCGACCTTACCCCGCTCTCCTATATTGCCGGCGCGCTTGTGGGCGAGCGCCGCGTCCTGCATCGCGGCAAGGAGAAAGACGCCAGCGAAGCCTTCGCCGCGGAGGCCATCACGCCGCTGACGCTGAAGCCCAAGGAAGCCCTTGCGCTGATGAATGGCACATCAGTGATGTCGGCGCTGACCGCCACGGCCCTCAGCCAGGCACGGCGCCTTGCCGATGCCGCCGCGCGCATGACCTCGCTCACCTGCCTCGCCCTGATGGGCAATCCGCGCCATTTCGATGAGCGCCTGTTCCACGCCAAACCGCATCCCGGACAGATGCATGTGGCCGGGCAGATCCGCGCCGACCTTGAGCCCTTCGCGCGCCTGCACGAGGCCAGCCGGATGCAGGACCGCTATTCGGTACGCTGCGCCCCGCATGTGATCGGCGTGCTGGCGGACGCCATGCCAAGCCTGGAATCCACGCTGACAACCGAGATCAACTCGGCCAATGACAATCCGCTGTTTGATCCCGATACCGGCGACGTGCTGCATGGCGGGCACTTCTATGGCGGGCATGCCTGTTTCGTCGCCGATACGCTGAAAGTACAGGTCGCAAACCTCGCCGACCTGATGGACCGCCAACTCGCCCTGCTGGTCGACACACGCTTCAACAATGGCCTGCCGTCCAACCTGTCGGGCGCTGCGCCAGAGCGTGCGGCCGTCAATCACGGCTTCAAGGCAATCCAGATCGCGGTCTCGGCCTGGACGGCGGAAGCCTGCAAGCTGACCATGCCGGCCAGTGTCTTCTCCCGCTCGACCGAGTGCCACAACCAGGACAAGGTCTCGATGGGCACGATTGCCTCGCGCGATGCCCTGCGCGTGAATCAGCTCGTCTCGCAAGTGGCCGCGGCTCATCTCATGGCGACGGCCCAGGCCGTGGAAATCCGCCTGAAACGCGGCGAACTCACCGAAGCCGAGATCGGTCCGGCCCTGCGCAGCCAGATCGATAAGCTGCGTAGCCAGACCGGCTTCCTTGAGGAAGACACGCCCCTCGACACCACCCTTGCCGCCCTGTCCGAGCAGATCCTGAATGGCGCGATGAGCTTTGTCTGGGGCTGAACCCACTGGCTGACACGGCGACACCCAAAATCAATCAATTGACACGGAGCGTGCCAACAGTCAGGGTCGCCCTGCAATCGCGGCGCGCCGGCAAAGCACCGGCAGAAAAAGATCCGCGATGCGAGGAGGAAACGCATCATCATGCGATGGGCAATAGCAGCAATGCTCGCCGTTCTGGGTGTCTTTCAGGCGTCAGCCCAGACCCTGGAACGGCGGCCCAACATTGTGCTCATCCTGGTCGACGATGCCGCGCTGATGGATTTCGGCGTCTATGGCGGGGAGGCGCGCACGCCGAATATCGACGCCTTGGCCGCCGGCGGTGCGCTATTCACACAATACTACACCTCGCCGCTCTGTTCGCCCTCACGCGCCATGCTGCTGACCGGCATGGACAATCACCTGACCGGCATTGCGACGATACCGGAAGTGCTGCCGAAGGAACATGTCGGCCAGCCGGGCTATACCATGCATCTGGAACCCGGCGTGCTGACCCTTGCCGACCGGCTCGGCACGGCGGGCTACCGCACGCTGATGGCCGGCAAATGGCATCTCGGTAGCGGCGAGGGCGACCTACCCAATCATCACGGTTTCGACCGCAGCTTCGCGCTCGATGCCTCGGGCGCCGATAATTGGGACGACAAGTCCTACATGCCCTATTATGCCGATGCGCCCTGGTATGAGGACGGCGCGCCGGCGAGCCTGCCGGAGGATTTCTATTCCTCGACTTTCATCGTCGACCGTATGATCGACTATGTCGAGCAGGGCTCGCCGGAGACGCCTGTCTTCGCCTATCTCGCCTTCCAGGCCATCCATATCCCGGTCCAGGCGCCGCCGGAGATCACTGCCTCCTATGACGGGGTGTATGACGAGGGCTGGCACGAGCTGCGCTACCAGCGCTGGCTGCGCGCGCGCCAGCTCGGCCTGATCCCGCAGGACGCCCCGCTCGCCGCCTTTCCGGAGAATTTCCGCACTTGGGACTCCCTCTCCGAAGAGGAGCAGGCCGTCTATGCCGCGCGTATGCAGGTCAACGCGGCCATGATGGAAGCCATGGACGGCGAGATTGGCCGTTTCATCGCCTATCTGAGCGAGACCGACCGGCTGGAAAACACCATCTTCGTGGTCACCTCCGACAATGGCCCGGAGCCCTCTCGCGGGGACGATGACTGGCGGCTTTCGCTGTGGATGAAGACCCATGGCTACCATATCGGCATTGACGGGGTCGGCGAGGCCGGCAGCTGGGGCTTTATCGGCCCGGAATGGGCCATGGCGGCGGCCTCCCCGCACAATCTTTTCAAGTTTCTCGCTGCCGAGGGCGGCATCCGCGCGCCGCTGATTGTCACTGGCGCGGGCGTGCCTGCCGGCGAGCGGATCGAGGGGCGCGCCATGGTCAGCGACATCGCGCCAACTTTGATCGAGATGGCCGGCGTGGACCCGGGAGAGGCCGGCATGACGGGCCGCAGCCTGGCACCCATGATCACCGGCGCGGCCGAGAGCGTCTACGGCGCAGAGGATGTGATCGGGATCGAGGTCTCGGGCAATTCGGCCATTGTGAAGGGCCGCTGGAAGATTACCCGCAACCAGCTGCCCCATGGCGACGGCCAGTGGCGGCTCTATGATATCGAGGCCGATCCCGGCGAGGTCCGCGACCTGAGCGCCGCCGAGCCCGACGTGTTCGAAGACATGCTGGCCGAATATGCCGCTTATTCGACGCGGGTCGGCGTGCTGGAAGTGCCCGAGGGTTACGACCAGGCCGCGCAGATCGCCCATAATGCGCAAAAGAAACAGCTCAAGCGCTATGCGCCCTGGCTTGCTGCAATCGCGCTTGGCCTGATCGCGCTCGTCTATCTGCTTGTGCGTTGGTGGCGTCGGAGGCGCGTGGCGAAATGATCCGTCGGATCCTGATCGGCGTTCTCGTTGTGGTGCTCGCTGCAGGCGCACTGGCCTGGCTCAACCGCAAGGCCATCATCCTTCATATCGTCTCCGAGCGGACCAGGATGGATGTCGCCGAAAACCGCCCGGTCGAGTGGCAGCAGGGGCCCGCCGAGGCCGAAACGCCGCTCGCCGAGCGCCCGCCGAACATCATCTTCATCCTGGCCGACGATCTCGGCATCAATGATATCTCGACCTTTGGCGGCGGGGTTGCCGATGGCCGGGTGCCGACGCCAAATATCGACCGGCTGGCGGCAAGCGGCGCCATCTTCAGCCAGGCCTATTCCGGCACCGGGACCTGCGCCCCCTCACGCGCCATGCTGATGACCGGGCGCTATCCGACCCGCACCGGGTTCGAGTTCACCCCCACCCCCGACGGCATGGGCCGCATCGTCTCCATGTTCGCCAATGCCAGCGACACCGGCCTGCCGCCGGTGGAGTGGAACCGCGAGGCCAGCGAATCCGGCCTCACCTTCTTCGAGCAGGGCCTGCCGAACGACGAGATCATGATAGCTGAACTGCTGAAGACACAAGGCTACCACACCGCCCATATCGGCAAGTGGCATCTCGGGCGCTCGGACACCACCGTGCCCAATGCGCAGGGCTTTGACGAAAGCCTCCTCATGGCGAGCGGCCTGTTCCTGCCAGAGGACAATCCGGACGCGGTGAACGCCAGGCTCGATTTCGATCCGATCGACAAGTTCCTCTGGGCCAGCATGCAGTTTGCCGCCTCTTATAATGACGGCGAGCTGTTCGCACCGGGCGGCTATCTCACCGATTACTGGACAGATGAGGCCGAAAAGGTGATCGAGGCCAACAGCAACCAGCCCTTCTTCCTCTATCTCGCCCATTGGGGCGTGCACACACCGCTGCAGGCTACGCGCGAGGACTATGAGGCGGTCGGCGATATCGAGCCGCACCGCCTGCGGGTCTACGCCGCCATGGTGCGCGCGCTCGACCGCAGTGTCGGGCGGATCCTCGACAAGCTTGAGGAAGAGAGCCTCGCGGAAAACACGATCATCGTCTTTTCGAGCGATAATGGAGGGGCGGGCTATATCGGCCTGCCGGAAGTCAACGCGCCCTATCGCGGCTGGAAGATCACCCTGTTCGAAGGCGGCATTCGCGTGCCCATGCTTGTCTCATGGCCGGGCCATATCGCGCCGGGCACGGTGGTGGACACCCCCGTCGCGCATATTGATGTCATGCCGACCCTGGCCGCGGCCGCGGGCGCACCACTGCCGGAGGGTGTTGAGATAGACGGACTCAACATGCTGCCCGCGGCAATGAATACTGGCGACCTCATGCGCGAAGATGACGCCCTCTACTGGTCGAGCGGCTATTACCGCGTCGTACGCGCTGGCGACTGGAAGCTGCAGGTGAATGGCCGGCAGGAGAAAAGCTGGCTGTTCAACCTCGCCGAGGACCCGACTGAACGGGTGAACCTGGCCGACACCCGGCCCGACAAGCTCGCCGAACTGCAGGGCCTGATCGAAGCCCACTGGGCGAATGCCCGCCCCCCGCTCTATCCGTTCACCATTGAGAGCCCCATCGCGATCGACAAGACCGGCGCCGAGCATGCCGAGCCTGGCGATGAGTATGTCTACTGGCCGAATTAGCGCCTAATCCCCGGTATCCCTCACAATCCGGAAGCCGACATGATTGGTGGAGAAATCGCGCTCCTGCGGCTGACGCGCGGCGGGGCGATAACGCCGGCAGAAATTCTCCGCGCAGAGATATGACCCGCCCTTGATGGTGTTGGTGGTACTATCATACGGGGTGTCCGTCAGCTCCCAGACATTGCCGATCATGTCGTAGAGCCCGGTGCGATCGGCTCCAAAACAGCCCGCAGGCGCAGTGCCCTCAAAGCCATCGCTACCGGTGTTTGCGACCGGAAAGACGCCCTGCCAGGTATTGGCCACCGGCGTGCCGTCCTCGCCATAGGCGCCGGAATTGGCGCGCGCGGGATCGGGCAGGCCGAGACTGGCGGCATATTCCCATTCCACCTCGCTCGGCAGGCGCGCGCCCGCCCAGTCGGCATAGGCGCGCGCATCCGCAAGCGTGACATGCACCACCGGGTGCAGCCAGCGGCCTTCAAGATCGGAGCCCGGCCCTTCCGGCGCGCGCCAGATCGCGCCCTTGACCAAGCTCCAGGCGTTGTGGGGGCTCCCGGACGGAGACAGGAAGACGGCCGACCCAGCGGCTGGATCATCTGACTGCTCATCTCGTTCGGCATCAGTGACATAGCCGGTGGCCTCCACGAAGTCTGCGAATTCGCGATTGGTCACCTCATGGCTGAGCATCTCGAACCCGTCGACATGCAGCTGCAGGCTCGGGGATTCTTCGGGATAGATCGCCAGATCGCCCTTGGTAAAACTTCCGGCCGGTATGGAAACGAACCGACCCAATTCGGCGTCTGTCAGGCCGCATGCTGCCTGCGTGGATATCTCCCCGTCCGTAGCATCGGCCCCGCAGCCCGCGAGTATAAGCATCAGACCGAGCGCGACGAACCTCGGGCTCATATCGAGGCGATCAGGGCGTCCAGCATGGTCTCGACGACCCGGGTTGCCTTTACCCGCGACATGGACTGGTCCTGGCGCATCCGCCGCCAGGTTGCGAAGCTGAGCGTGGAGTCGAAAGCCGAGAGCAACACCGGATCATTGCTGATTTCTTCGGGCAGCACGTAGGAAATTATATCGCGCTCGCGCTGTGTGAAGCGCATATGCCCTTCCATCAGGAACTCTGAGCGATAGCGGCGCAGGCTGGCACTGATCCGCAGGGGCATGATCTCCTCGAAGACGCGGATACGGCGACGCATCAACTCCTTGATCCGGCCTTGCCAGTCCTCGGCCTTCAGCGGCTTTGAGATCTGGGGCAGGATGCGCGCTTCCATCTGCTCGGCCATCTCGCGATAGATGCTGTCGAGATCCTCGAAATGGCGGAACACGGTACGCAGGCCAACCTGGGCGTGTTCGGCCACGCGCACGGCGCTCGGCTCCATGTCCCCGGCACGCACCAGGTCGAACATGGCGGCGATGATTTTCTGCCGGTTGCGTTCCGATCTCTGGCGGCGGCCATCGACCTGACCATCCGTCTCGGTCTCAAGGTCTGTCATACCAGCTATTTCAGGGCCCTGTGCGGCTTTGGCAAGCTGAAACACTATAGCGCCTCCTGCATATCTATCCCCTCGGACCCGACTGGCAGGCTGAAGATGATGCCATCCCGCCCGACCGTGATCGCCCCGTCAAACGCCTCGTCCGCATCGCCTAGAAACATCGGTTCCAGCAGTCTGGACGGCAGCGGCGGGACGATATGATAGAGCACCAGTTCATCCGCGCCGGCCTCACTGGCCGCCCGGGCAGCGTCCTCCGGCGAGGCGTGATAATCGAGGATATCGGCGAAGATCTGGGCGGTGTTTGCCTGCCCGCGTGCGGCGAGCGCTTCGCCGATCTGGCTCACCATTTCCGGATCGAGCGCCTCATGGAGCATGAGGTCGGCGCCTTCGGAAGCGGCGATGAAGCCGGGATGGTAGACCGTGTCGCCGCTGATCGCGACCGAGCGGCCCTTATAGTCGATCCGGTAGCCGAAGGCCGGCTCCACCGGGGCATGGTTCACACGAACGGCCGTGATCCGCAGGTTGCCCTCATCCAGAATGACAGCGCGCGCGGCGGGGCCTGCCGGCATACGGATTTCGAAGGCCTCCCCGCCATAGCCGGCCGGATCCGCGATGGCCGGGCCGTGATGGGCGATGCGGTAAGTGCTGTCGATGCGGTAGGCGGCGTTGAAGCCCGCCACGACCTCCCCGGTACCTGCAGGGCCGGTGATGGGCAGCGGCGCCGATCGCCCGCCGCCGACCCAGGCTTGCAGCATCAGCTCGCCGAGGCCGTCGATATGATCGGAATGCAGGTGGGTGAGATACACCCCCTCCAGCCGCGCCATGGGAAAGCCCATCTGCGCAAGCTTGCGCACGCTGCCCGAGCCGACATCGACGATATAGGCCCGCTCGCCCGCCAGGATGCCAAGGCACGGCCCGGCGCGAGTGACATCCGGCATCGGCGAACCGGTGCCGCAAAGATAGACATGCAGGCCGTCGGTCAGTGCCGCACTGCGGTCGACGCCGACATTCTGCTCAATTGCGCGTGCAAAGGCGCGCTTGGCGATTTGCGGCTTGAAGGCCTGAAAGCCGATCAGGCCGAGCCCGGCCAGGACAAGCACGGCCAGCAGCAGACGTATGATCCAGCGCATCTCACACCCCTGCCCCAAGCGCCTTGCGCCAAGGCGCATCCTCGCTGCCCGGCGGCAGGACGGTCTCGATATTGAGCTGGCCTTTCAGCCCTGCCGTGCGATGCACCGAGGCCTCGCGCCATTCCGGCGACATGGACATTCGGGTTAAATCTGCCCGGCCGGGATACATGACGATGGCGATCTCGTCCCAGAGCTCCTCGACCTGGCCGAGCGAGAGAAAAGTCACATCGGCGACGAACACCGCCCGACCACCGAATTTTGGCAAAATCTCCGTGACCGCGCGGGCATAGAGCATATAGGCCTCACGACCCGAGAGGGTGGTTTCGCGGCCATCTTCGTACTCGGCCTTGTCCTTGAATTTCAGCATGTTGACCATGAAGATCGGCCCCTCCGGGCCGGGCTGCATCATTTCCTGAACCCGAGCGGGATCAGACGGCAAAACCTCGTTGACGACTTCCATGACGGCTCCTCCCAGAACACCGGGAGGAACGTATTTAGTGGCACGATAAGTGTCAATTTATTCCGGGCCGGTCAAAGCCGTGTCATGTCCCCATAGTCGCCCTGGTGATCTGCAATGTTTCGGCTGCCGAAACTGCGCAGGCCAGCGACATTCTTGAGCTGGAAGGCCGGCGCGCCGGACGGCACCCGCAAGCGGAAGAAATCGGCCCCTTCCACATCGCGCAAATGGTGATGTCTTCCAGGTCGCCGCCATCCACGGTTTCCAGCGCGAAGCCCTGCTATATCACCACACAGTTCGGCGAGGATGACGACTTCAACCAGACAGGCGCCCATCAGTTCACGGCAAATGCGGCGTCGAGCGAAACCGCCTTACACCTCGCCATGAGCTACGCCGCTGTCCCCGGAATGCCAGGCGCACTGGATTTCGCGGCGCTGAAATCCCATGCCGCCCGCGCCTGGCCGGAGTTCTGGCAATCGGGCGGCATCATCGACCTCGCAGCCAGCACCGATCCGCGCGCGGCAGAGCTCGAACGCCGGATCGTACTCTCGCAATATCTGACCAAGGTGAATGCCGCCTCAAACTGGATCCCGCAGGAGGAAGGCGGGCTCTATCTGCCGGTCGCCGAGGCAGGCGGCTTCTGGGACGACGTGGCCCGGCCTGAATGCGCGGGCGGGCTCGGCACGAAAGGCGGCGCGGTTGCTGAAGGCGCTCTCCTATCACAGGCCGGCGCAGTGCACATCGCCCTCAGACTCCGGGCCGGGCTTCATCCTCTACGGCCCGGCGCGCGCTGACCGCGTCGATCAGATTGAACACCGCTTCAAAGTCCAGAAGCAGCTCGCGCACACGGCGCGGATCGTCCAGGGTCTTGAACAAGCTGCCCGGTTCGAAAAGATCCCCGCCCTCCACCGCGACGAACATCTCCTCGCCGGAAAAGGCGCAGCGCAGTTTCTTGCCGCGCAGGGTCTTTTCCAGATCGACCAGTGTCTGCATGAAATCCGGTGTCAGCAGGAAGCGCGCCTCGACCTGGTCTGTGGTGTAGACCTCGAAGGCCTTCTCGAATTCCGGGTCTTCCAGCCGCGCACGGTCCATGCCCCGGCGCCCACCGAACATGTTGAACAGGCCGGCATCGCGCCTGACAAGTGTCTCGCCGAAAAAGCGCTTGTGGAAACCCATGCGCAGACACTGGCCATCGAACACAGTGACATAATGGGTGCGCGTCCTGCCGTTCGAATGGGAGGTGCGGCGCTCCTTCAGCGTGCATTCGAAGAATTCGAAATCCACGCCTTCGTGCACACCGGTGAGGCGATCCTCGAAACTGGAGCGGTCATAACTCGGGAGCAGGCCTACGCGGCGATGGTCATTGATGCTCGCCACCCGGCCGGGCTTGGCTTCGAAGGCGAGATCCAGGCTCCCGGCCACCGGGGCGACCAGCATGGACTTGGCCTCGCCCGACAGTTTGCGCATCGGGCTGGTACCGATGGCCCCGGCGATCAGGCCGCCGACAATGCCGGCAACCAGGGCATGAGGCTGGTGGAAGACAAAGAGCGCCAGCAGGCCGCCGATCGCGGCCAGCGCTACGCCGCCAATTGTGAAGTTGCGCGCCATGCTGACGGCCTTGACCCGCTCGCTTTCGCGCGCCTGGAGCGCCGGCCGGATCTCGGTCTGGTAGATCTGTCCGAACTCGTGAAAGCGCGGAGGCAGGTTTTCCATTGCACTATGGATATCGTCATCGAGTTGAAACCCGCTCATCGGCGCTCTTCTCCCTCTTGCCCCGCACGGCGAGGCCTCCTAGCCACCAATAGAGCGCGAGTCTGGAGCCGACAAACCCATGGTAAAACTCGTTCAGTTCTCCGACACCCATTTGCGCACCACCCAGTGGCGTCACCAGCGCGGATTTTCCCGCGCCGTGCGCCGCGCCGGCCCGGTCGATCTGGTGGTGGTCACCGGTGACCTCAGCGTCGATGGCGCCGACAAGATCGCCGACCTGAAAGCAGCAAAGGCGCGGTTCGACCGCCTGCCTGCCCCGGTACATGTCATTCCCGGCAATCACGATATCGGCGAAGAACCGGCCAGCCCGCGCCAGATCCAGCCCGTCACGAAAGAGCGGCGTGCGCATTTTATCTCCGTCTTTGGCGATGACAGCTTTGATCTTGCCCTGCCCGGATGGCGCCTGATGGGCCTGAATGTGCATCTGTTTGGTACCGGCTGGGAGGAGGAAGCCCGCCAGTGGAACAGGCTGGAAAGCGCGGTGCACACGCGTGGGACAGACCGTATCGCGGTCTTCCTGCACAAGCCGGTCTATGTCGAAGCGCCTGACGAGCCCGAAAACGTCTACTGGGCCATTCCGGCAAGCGCGCGCGACCGGCTTCTGGGCCTCGCAGAAGGCGGAAACATCGCGGCGTTTTCCAGCGGCCACCTGCATCAGGGCCTGATCCGCCAGCATGCCGGCACGCATCATGTCTGGGTGCCCGCCACAGCCAATGCCGCCCGCGAACCACGCACACATGGCGCCCTTCTGATGACCGGCGCTGCCATATGGGATTTCGAGCCGGGACGCTTCCGCGTGCGCTTCGTGACCAGTTAGGCTACCACGCCCGACAATCGTGCCGATCACGGCCAATTGCAGCACTGACCCAGATTAAACGTCGCATTCTCGCCATCGGGGCGTTAGATACCCGCACTGCAATGACCACGACGAAGGCGGGTTATGAGTTCCGACCAGACATCCACACGCGAAAGTGCCGAGAAACCGAAGACGCTCGGCGCCAAGGTGAAACAGGAGCTGAAGGAATGGGGCGTCACGCTTTCGATCTTCATCCCGCTCTTCCTCGTCTTCTCCATGTTCTTCTACGAACAGCGGGTAATTCCGTCCGAGAGCATGGTGCCGAATCTGCGCGTGGGCGACCGTGTAGCCGTGGCCAAGTTCGCCTATGGCTATAACCGCTATTCGGTGCCGTTCGGGCTCGGCAAGCTCCTGCCGCTGGGCGATGGCACCGTGTTCCAGCGCATGCCCGAGCGCGGCGATGTCGTGGTGTTCGAACACCCCCATTTCAGCCGCGTGATGATCAAGCGCGTGATCGGCCTGCCCGGCGATATCGTTGAAATGCGCGGCGAACAGCTTTTCCTGAACGGCGAGCCGGTCACAACCGCGTTCGAAGGAAGGCTGACCTATCTGCCCCACGGCCAGCACCGCCTGCGCACCGCGCGCGTCTATACCGAGACAATGGGCGACAAGTCCTGGGTCACCCACCAGTGGGAACAGGGCTCGCCGAGCGATTCCACGCCGGTCTTCGAAGTGCCGGCAGGGCATCTTCTGTTCATGGGCGACAATCGCGACAACTCCAAGGATGGCCGCGACCTGACCGGTCACTGCCCGGCTCACAATGGCGTGGTGCGCGATGCCGGTTGCGAGCTGCCGCCGGGCATGTCCGCCGAGGATGCCTCGATCGGCTTTGTCCCGCTCGACCACCTGATCGGCCGGGCCGAGACCGTGATCTTCTCGACCTATCGCTGCGGCCGCCAGCCGGGCGGGGAGTGCCTGGACGGACGGATCTGGAAAAGCCTTTAGAGCCCGGCCACCATTTCACCTGACAGGGTGTGCAAGCTTGGCATGAGACTCGCATCAGGCGAGCTCATGATGAGAATTTCGCTCATATCTGCACACGAAGCCCCCGACGCACTCTGGCGCGAAGCCGAAGTGCTGCAGGCGAAATGCCCTGATCGTGCCGATCCGCTGTTCAGCCCGCAGCTGGCCCGCTTCCTGGCCTTTCTACGCCAGGATACGAAGCTGATCACGGCCTATTCGGGTGATGAACTGGTTGCGTTCTGGCCGGTGCATCTGCGCCCCGGCGGCTGGGCGCGCCCGATTGCAGGTCCGTTCTCGGACTGGCACGCCCCGCTGATCGATCCGAGCCAGGATCTGGATGCAATGGAGCTTCTGGCCGATGCCGGGATCTCGGGCATCACGGTGAGCGCCTACAAACCCGAACCGGGCGAACCCCTGCGGGCGGGAACCCGCACCGGCGCCCATCTCAGCGTGATCAACAGCGATATCGACACCTGGATGGAACACCAGCGCAGCCTTCATGCGCGCCACTTCAAGAAGACCCGCCAGAAGCGCAAGCATATTGAGCGCGATTTCAAATCGGTCGTGTACAATCTCGACGACCGTTCCGATGAGACCTTCGAGACGATCCTGCGCCTGAAGCGCGCCCAGTATGCCGCTACAGGCCGTCATGATGTCTTTTCAGCGCCCTGGGCGCGCGCCTTTGCCAATGGCCTGCGCCAGCACGGTACGCCCCAATTGCACCTGCGCGTGGTGAGCCTCCATCTCGATGGCCGGTTTGCCGCCGGCGAGGCAATGCTGTGTTCGCCAACCGTCGCCCATGGCTGGTTGACCGCCTATGACCCCGATTTCGGGAACTACTCGCCCGGCTTCCTGATCGTCGAGGAAATCCTCAATGACATGCCCTCGCGCGGCCAGAGCATCTATGATGCCGGCCCGGGACAGGACTATTACAAGAAGTACTACACCAATGTGATGACGCCGGTGGACCAGGGCGTCCTGCGAACCGGCAAGATCGGCTTCACACCAGCACGCCTTCTCGGCAGCAGCTGGCGTGAGCTGGAAACGCGCCTGCCCGCGCGCGCTGGACAGCTCATGGGCAAGGTGCGCCGCCGCTCCGATCAGATCCTCGTCAGTGAAGTCAGCTCGCTCGACCGCATGCGTGGCTTTGCCCGGGCCGCATCTCGCGGCGGCAAGGCCTGACGGGGGAATCCAGCCCGCCAGCCATCTCTGTCTTGCCGCCCGCAAGGGATGGCGCTACCTCGCTGGCAATGAAGGCCCGCGATCTCCAGACCGACGCCACCGCCGAGCCGGAGGTTGTTGACGCCACCGGCCCGGCGCCGGAGGCTGACCGCGTGCGTGGGCCGATCATCATATCCCGTCATGGCCGGCCGGCCCTGGACCGCAGCAAGGGCCCGCGCCTCGGCTGGGCCGATTATGTTGACTGGTGGGCGCGCTATGAACGCGGCAGCCTCGCGCCCGGTCAGGAACCGCCCCAGGCCCTGCGCGACATGGTGAGCGATGTCGATGTGGTGCTGACCTCCACACGGCCGCGCGCGCAGGAAACCGCCGCGCTGGCCGCACCGCATATCGAGGCTGAACCGCACGCCCTGTTCAACGAGGCCCCCCTGCCGCCGCCGAAACTGCCGCGGCTGCGCTATCTGCCGAAGACATGGAATGTGCTGGCGCGCACGGCCTGGCTGAACGGGCACACACTGGAAGGCGGCGAAACAGTGACCCAGGCCCGCCAGCGCGCAAGCCGGGCCGCCGAACTGCTGCACGAGACCGCACGGACAGGAAAGGTCTACCTGGCCGCTCATGGCTGGTTCAACCGCATGCTCCGCCCGCCCCTGCGCGCGCGCGGCTGGCAGGAAGTCCATGATGGCGGAGACAAGTATTGGAGCTTCCGCGTCTATGAATATCGCGGAACGGCCGAGGGCACCGAGCGCGACTAGGACGCGAGCTTCTCCAGGTCACGCAGCGCCGAGACCACGACATGGTCCATTGCCGTCTTGCTGTTGACCGGCGTGTTGGCCGGACAGGTCACATCGCTCCAGAGCGAAAGTTTGTGCACGACATCGGCCGCGGTCTGGCACTGAATGTTGATGAGTTGGAGGATCAGTTCCTCGGCGCGCTTCTTCAGGGCGCCGCGCCGGGACTCCAGATCATACAGCGCATCGATATTGTCACCGTCGCGAACAAACAGGTCATCCTGCTCGCGCTGGGTACGGTTGATCTCGCTTTGGCAAGCGCGCCAGGCATCCGTGATCTGCAGCACAGTCAAAGGTTTTGCGTGCCCTGGTTTTGAAGACAAGGGCAATAAATTTTCTTTTTTATAGGTCATTGCGGTCCAAACTGATTGGAGACAGCCCGGAACGTATAGACTCTCGCCTGAGGCGAGTATCACGGGATCACGGGACAAAAGCAGCGATCTGCACAAAGTTTATGTGAACTTTACGTGCGTATTCAGTCATAAACGCCTTCGACGATTGCCCGCAGTACGGCGGAAATCCGGTCGTTCACACCCAGCTTCTGAAAGCACCGCCGGACATTGGTATCGACCGTGGACGTGGTAACGCCCATCTCCTCGGCAATCTGGATGTTGCTCGCGCCCTTCGCCATCAGGCGCAGGGTTTCCTTTTCGCGCTGGGAGAGCCGGGCCGGCAAACTCGGCAGCGGCCGCAGCTCGCAATATCGCCAGTGGAACTGGTGGCAGGCCAGAGACAGGAGCATTTCCCCTTCCCGCGTCGGCATTTTGCCGGCACTTTCGTATCCAAGGCCGCAATAGCCATTGCGTCCATGCGGACCGAACACCGGCACGGCAAGGCCGTTTGCCAGACCCTCCGCCTCCAGGATTTCCAGGAATGTAGCCTCCTGCGCCGTCAGCTCGCTCGACCCGCTCAGATCGAGCCAGCGAAACGGACGCGTGCGCGCCTGACTCAGTCGGGGGATCGGGTCGATATCGTAGAGCCGGCTATTGGCGTAGCGATGGATCCAGGCCTCCGGGAAGCCGTGCGAATGCACTGCGGTAGGCTTGCCGGCCAAATGGCTTCCGAGCGGGGCGACATGACGATAGCTGATCATGTCGACACCGCGGTCGAGCAGGAAGCGCAGCGTAACGCCTTCCAGGTCCTGCCAGGTCTCCGCCTCCCGACAGGCCAGACCATGGGTGATTAGGTCATACTCTTTCATCCCAGGTCCACGCCGGGTCATCGAGGCATGAAAATCTTCAGCCACGGGATGAACCTACTCCACTATTGCTTGTAAGGCTAATTTTTGAACGCGCAGCTTGCCAGGCAAAGGAATCGTTGCCGTCCCAGTGCGGGCTGCCTAATGTAGCTGAAATGCGGGAGGCTCTCATGGCAACAAAAGCAGCGGCAGACATCGAGAAGATGAGCTTTGAATCTGCCCTGTCGGAGTTGGAACAGATTGTCTCGAAGCTTGAACGCGGCGATGTCGAGCTCGAGGAATCCATCGCGATCTATGAGCGTGGTGCCCAGCTCAAGTCCCATTGCGAGGCCAAGCTGAAAGCGGCCGAGCTCAAGGTCGAGCAGATCGTCCAGGACGGTGCCGGCAATCCGCGCCCTGAAGCTGCAAGCTTCGACTGAGCACAACGACCGCAAGAACCCGGTCGGCGACAGAAAGGGCGCTACCAGATGGATTTCGAACGCCGCCTCAAGGAAGTTGCCGACAAGCTGACCGTCGCCCTCGACCAGCTCATTCCGCCGGCGGCGGGCCCGGAAGCCGACCTGATGCGCGCCATGCGCCACGCCGCGCTCGCCAATGGCAAGCGGATCCGGCCCTTTTATGTCCTTGAGACCGGGCGGATGTTCAACGCGCCGGAAAAATCGCTCCTGCGCGCTGCAGCCGCGCTGGAATGCGTGCATTGCTATTCGCTCGTCCATGACGATCTGCCCTGCATGGATGATGATGATCTGCGCCGGGGCCAACCCACCGTGCACCGCGCCTTTGACGAGGCGACCGCCGTGTTGGCCGGCGATGCCCTGCTCACGCTCGCCTTCCGCATCCTCGCCGACGAGGACACCCATGAAGAGCCGAAAACACGCGTTGAACTCATCTCGCGCCTGGCCGACGCTTCCGGCGCGCTCGGCATGGTCGGCGGGCAGATGATCGACATGATGGGCACGGACATGCCGCGCGACCTGCACACCATCACCCGCATGCAGCGGCTGAAAACCGGCGCGCTGATCTCCTATTCCACGGAGGCCGCTGCCATCATTGCCGGTGCACGGATCAGCGAACGCCAGGCGCTGGCGGGCTTTTCCCACGATCTGGGCCTGGCCTACCAGATCGCCGACGACATCCTTGATGCCACCGGCCAGGAAAGCATGACCGGCAAGGCCGTGCGCAAGGATGCCGCTGCCGGCAAGGCCAATTTCGTAACCCTTTTGGGGTTGGATGGAGCAAGGGAACGCGTGCGTCTTCTTGCCGCTCAGGCCAAGGATCACCTCGCATTATTCCACAATCGCGCCGATATTTTGCTGCAGTCGGTTGATTTTGTTTTGGGAAGAGAGCGCTAAAACAAGCATATATCCCGCTGCGACGCTGATTGTACGAGTTGATGACCATACCGAATACACCCCGCCTTCTGGATGACATCGTGTTTCCGAGCGACCTGCGCGGACGTTCCCGTGAGGAGCTGAAGCAGATCGCGGGCGAAGTGCGTCAGGAAGTCATCGAGGCGGTGTCGGTCACCGGCGGCCATCTCGGCTCGGGTCTTGGCGTGGTGGAGCTGACGGTCGCGATCCACGCGACATTCAACACGCCCGAAGACAAGCTGATCTTCGATGTCGGCCACCAGTGCTATCCGCACAAAATTTTGACCGGGCGGCGCGACCGTATCCGCACCCTGCGCCAGGGTGACGGCCTGTCGGGCTTCACCAAGCGCGCCGAGAGCGAGTACGACCCATTTGGTGCGGCCCATGCCTCCACCTCGATCTCTGCCGGGCACGGCTTTGCCAAGGCGCGCGACCTGCAGGGCAAGGACAATCACGTGATCTGCGTGATCGGCGACGGCTCCATGTCCGCCGGCATGGCCTATGAGGCAATGAACAATGCCGGCCATGACGGCTCTCGCCTCGTGGTGATCCTGAACGACAATGACATGTCCATCGCCCCGCCCGTGGGCGCGATGAGCCATTATCTCTCACGGCTGGTCAGCTCGCGGCCCTATCGCGGCCTGCGCGAGTTCGCCAAGAAGGTGGCCCGCCCGATGGGCCTGGAAAGCCCGGCCCGCAAGGCCGAGGAGTATCTGCGCGGCTTCGCCATGGGCGGCACGCTGTTCGAAGAGCTCGGCTTTTATTATGTCGGCCCGATCGACGGCCACGACCTCGATGTGCTGCTGCCCATCTTGGAGAATGTCCGCAATGTCGACCGGCCGATCCTGATCCACGCCGTCACCCAAAAGGGCAAGGGCTATGCCCCGGCGGAAAACTCCGCCGACAAGTATCACGGCGTGTCGAAATTCTCGGTCCTTTCCGGCGAGCAGAAAAAGCCGGTCCAGAAGGCGCCCGCCTATCAGAAAGTGTTCAGCCAGACGCTGACCAAGCTCGGCGAGACCGACGACAAGATCGTCGCCATCACTGCTGCCATGCCATCGGGCACCAGCACGGATATTTTCGGTGCGGCCTTTCCCGATCGCCACTTCGATGTCGGCATCGCCGAACAGCATGCGGTGACCTTCGCCGCTGGGCTCGCCGCAGACGGGATGCGCCCCTTTGCGGCGATCTACTCCACCTTCCTACAGCGCGGCTATGACCAGGTGGTCCACGATGTGGCGATCCAGAAACTGCCCGTGCGCTTTGCCATCGACCGGGCCGGCCTTGTCGGCGCCGATGGCTGCACCCATGCCGGCAGCTTCGATATCGGCTATCTCGGCGCTCTGCCCGACTTTGTCTGCATGGCCGCGGCCGACGAGGCAGAGCTCGCCCGCATGGTGGTGACCGCCCATCAGATCGACGACCGCCCGTCCGCGTTCCGCTACCCGCGCGGGGAAGGCGTGGGCGTGGAGATTCCGGAAAATCCGCAGGCGCTTGAAATCGGCAAGGGCCGGATCGTGCGCGAGGGCTCCAGCATCGCGATCCTGTCTTATGGCGCGCGCCTGCAGGAATGCCTGAAGGCCGCCGACATGCTGGCCGCCCAGGGGCTGTCAGCCACCGTGGCCGATGCGCGCTTTGCCAAGCCGCTGGACACCGAGCTGACAGAGCGTCTGGCGCGCGAGCATGAAGTGCTGATCACCATTGAGGAAGGCGCGATCGGCGGCTACGGCGCCTTTGTGCTGCAGCATCTGGCGAGCGTCGGCGCGCTCGATCACGGCCTGAAAATCCGCACCATGACCCTGCCAGACGTGTTCCAGGACCAGGACACGCCTTACAACATGTATGAAGCCGCAGGCCTGAATGCCCGCCATATCGCGGCGCGTGCCATCGAGGCGCTCGGGCGCGGCGACGTGGCTGAAATCGAGCGGATCGCGGCAAGCGCGGGGCGGTAACACGCCCCGGCCCTATTCCTCAATCGGAGAGAAGCAGCGGTTGTGCGTGCGCGCAGCCGGGCATCCTTCCGTGGAATAAGTGCCGTCCTCGGTCGGGCTGGGCAGGTCGAACACATCGCTCTGGAAGATGCAGTTCGGATCGCCTGCAACCCGTGTCTGGTTGCGCTGGCCGAAGGTTTCCTGGTTGGCACGATAGATCATGCACCAGGCATTGCGGTCGCCATAATAGGTCTGCGCGATACCCGACAGGGACAGTTGACCGGAGGTTTTCACGGTCAGGCGGCACGGCGCGGATTTCTCACCATTACAGGCTTCCAGCGTGTCGGGCATGTCGATGGGCGTCTCGCCCGCCGGCGGCGCGGAGGCCGTTGTGGCCACAGACTCAGGCCCGGTGCCGGAGGTTAGCCGTGTAGGCGCGCTCGCCAGCGTGCAGGGCGTATTGGAATAGCCCTCATCGCAGACCGCAAGGCGCAGCCTGACCGCCTCGCCCAGCTTGCAGCCCGCCTCCAGCCGCGCCCCTGGACGGGAGGTATCGCATTCGGGCACTTCCTCGACCTCAACCACGGTCTCGCCAGGAACCTCAACACGCTGGGGCTCGGGCGCGTCCACGGCGCTCGCGACCATGCAGGGCACATCGGTGATCGAACCGTCGCTATTGGCGATGCAGAGCTTGGTCGGCGGAGTTTCGGCCGGGACTTCCACTTCCACCGGATCGGGCAGCGCAAAGGCTGTATTCAGTCGGCACGGCACATCGGTAATCGTACCGTCCTCGCCAAGTTCGCAGGTGATCAGCGTTTCGGAACTGGCCGGCAGCGCGCTGCTTTCGACACCGTCCCCGGCTGGCGGAGCAGGGGGTGGTGGCGCGATATCGGCCATCAGGCGGCATTCCGCGCCGGTGATCGAGCCGTCCTCGTTGACCGTGCAGGGTGGAAGCGCTTCTGCCGGCTCCGGCGTGATGGTCGTGAGCGCAGGCGCGGTGCCGGATGTGTCGGTACTGGCCGGCTGGACATTCGTCTCGCCATTGTCAGCCGAAACCGGGGAGGTGCCCAGGCCGGCAAACTCGGTCCGCCCGGCAGTCATGGTCGAACCGATGAACCACAGAGCCGCGGCGCCGAGCGCGGCAGCAAGGAAACCACCTGCAGCATAGAGCGCGCCATTGTCCTTGTGGACCGGAGCGGCCTTGCGCACATGCGGGCGGACATGCCAGGCGCCCCATTCCGGGCGCTCACCGGCCGGGTCTGCGATCTTTACCCGCTGCGGGCTGATCAGCGTGTTGATCTCCGCTTCCTTGTATCCCGACAGGAGCAGCACTTCGATCGCAGTGGCCGGGTCGCCTGGCGCGATGGATTTCAGCATCGCCTCGAAGGAGGCCGAATGCGGCTCGCCGGTCGCGTCGATCAGGCCGGTGATCAGGCCGTCGGAAATGTCCGATGCCGGCTCGCCGACCATGCGCAGGAACTCGTCGATTTTGGAGAGGACCGGCTTGAGCGCCTCATCGACCTTGTCCTGGCTCGGCTTGAGCGGCGGCAGCCAGCCGTCCGAGCGGCCTGCCAGGCTCGCGATTTCTTCGACCGGCAGTGCGGAATACTTCGACAGCGGTGGCGTGAGAGAGTCCGCAGAGACACCGGCGAGCAGGTTCATGAAGGGTTTGCGCAGGGTCAGTGCGCGACGAACCTCAAGATTGAACGCGCCGGTGCGCGCCGATTCCGGGGTCCAGATCGCCAGCACGACCCCGCATCCGGATATCGCCTCATCGCTGGTCTGGTTGAAGGCGTCGCCGACACCGATCTCTTCCTTCTCGCACCAGATGCTCAGTCCTGGCCGCAGGCGGTGCAGCTCTGTCTTGAGCGCCCTGGCAATGCTCTCATCGGACTCGGCATAGGCCAGATAAACATCATAGGTGCCGTTCGGCGGAATGGTTTCTGCGTCAGCGTTCTCGCTCATCACTGTCTCCCGAGCCGGCTCATGCCTCCCAATTCAGGAGGAGATTAAGGTGGATTAACGGATTCAGCCCCGTTCCCATTTATACTTAACAAAATAGCGTAAAAAATTCACCCGGCCCTAACGATGATTCATACTTCAAGACGAATCGGCCTGTCCATACTGGTCAAGTCGAAACGCATTGGTAATCCAGATGATGGTTAATGTCTCCACCGCCAATATTAAGAAGGAGACACACATGTTGAGAGACCTTGTACGTCACGTCGCTACGGAAACCGGCATCACGCAGGCCCGTGCTCGTGAAGCCCTCGGCATCATCCTGAACGCGGCGGACCGGCAGGGATCTCCCTTTGCAGATGCCCTGTTCCAACGCCTGCCGGGCGCGCGCACCCTTTCGGCCCGCACGGGTTCGGAAATCGGTGCTCCGACCGGCACAATTGCCCGCCTGATCGAACAGACCCCCGGAGGCCGCCGCGCGGTCGCCTGCGGCATGATCGAGCGGCTTCAGGGCTGCGACCTGTCCCACAAGGAGATCGGTCAAATGCTTCCGGCCATCGCCGGCTACGCTGAGGAGGCCTACGAGATTTCCGGCTTCGGACATCTCGGTGACCTGCTCGGGCACGACGGGAACGCGACAGTTACCCCGGCGGCCATCGCGGCTGTGGCTTAGCCCTTCAAGGGCAACCCAAGTATGTGTGCGAAAGGCCGCCTCAAGAATGGGGCGGCTTTTTTGCTTTTGCCTTGACCTCGCCACATGAAGGCGTCATACGCCCAACTCGTTCAACGCTGGAGAGACCGATGACCTATCGGGATTTCAATTCCAAAGGCAGCAACCTGGCACAGCCGTGCCCGGAACGCATGCCTATGGAGGGTGTTGGATGATGGGCTGATGGTCAGCCCGGGCCGGCGAGACTGCCGGTTTGCAAGCCCCCTCCACGCGCTACAGCCTGGAGGGTTTTTTATTGCCTGAAAGTCTGGCGCGTGGAGGGTTCGAGGAAAAGGAGAGCTCCTAATCGAGCGACAGACTGATGAGCGATTTTGAAGTGATCGAAACCGCACGCGGCGGAACGATCAAGGCCTGGGTGAAAGGCGTGCCCGTCGAGCCCGCGGCCCGCGAGCAGCTTGAGAATGTGGCCGGACTGCCCTTCGTGCATTCGCACCTGGCGGTCATGCCCGACGTTCACTTCGGTCGGGGCGCCACGGTGGGATCGGTGATCCCCACCAGGGGCGCGATCATCCCTGCGGCGGTGGGCGTGGACATTGGCTGCGGCATGATGGCGATGCGGACCTCGCTGACGGCCGGGCAACTGCCCGACAATCTCAAGCGGGTGCGTGACGAGATCGAACGCAAGGTGCCTGTAGGCAACGGCCCCCGCGGCAATCACAACAATACGCCCGCCAGCGTCGAGACCCGCCTGAAGCGGTCCGGCCTGGTGGAACGGTTCGACGTGATCGCCGGCAAGCACGCCAAGATCTCGCCCGACCGGTTCTCCGGCCAGCTCGGTACGCTGGGCGGGGGCAACCATTTCATCGAGCTGTGTCTCGATGAGGAGGGCCGTGTCTGGGTCATGCTGCATTCCGGCTCGCGCGGGACCGGCAACCGCATCGGCACCTACTTCATCCAGGAAGCCCGCCAGGCGCTGGAGAAGCGGGTGCTCGGCTATCATGTCCCTGACCGGGATCTCGCCTTCTTCATCGAGGGTGAGCCCCTGTTCGATGACTATGTCGAAGCGGTCGGCTGGGCTCAGGACTATGCGCGTCTCAATCGCGAAGCGATGATGGAGCGTGTCCTGCAGGCCTGCCGGGAAACCCTGCCCGGTTTCACGATCGAGAAGTCGGCGGTGAACTGCCATCACAATTATGTGGAGAAAGAGCACCATTTCGGCGCCGATGTCTGGGTCACCCGCAAGGGCGCCGTGCGCGCCGGCGAGGGTGAACTTGGCATCATTCCCGGGTCCATGGGCGCAAAGTCGTTCATCGTGCGCGGGAAAGGTAATGCTGAGTCCTTCTGCTCGTGTTCGCACGGCGCGGGACGGCGCATGTCGCGGACGGCGGCGAAAGCCAAATTCACCGTGGCCGACCATGTGGAAGCCACCAAGGGCGTGGAATGCCGGAAAGACCGCGGCGTCGTCGATGAAACCCCGATGGCCTACAAGGACATCGACAAGGTGATCGCCGCGCAATCAGACCTCATCGAGGTCGTGCACACCCTGAAGCAGGTTGTCTGCGTGAAGGGGTGAGGCGTCCCCGGGTGCAAGCTTTCGGCGACTCCCCGCGACTTGATCGCGGGGTCCATCACCGAAAGGAATTGGCAGGAACGCCCGGCGGGAGATGGGCACCGCGGTCAAGCCACGGTGAATCGGTCTCCCACCCGGCAAAACGAGGCGGAACGCGTGAGTGCGTTCCGCCTCAGTTCGCGTCTAGTGTCTCATTGATAATCCTGGATATTTCCGCCCGACCTTCTCCGAAACAGGGAGAGACATATTTCCCCTCGGGTGACCTGACGACGTAATGGATGCGCCTGTCCGGAGCGTATGTGACAAGGATCGGAGAATAAATTTCAAGCTTGCGCCCTTCGGCATCTCGAAAGGCGATTTCATAACCAACATCTCTACTTCTCGACGGACAATACTGAATGTCTTCCATTGAGATCAAAACGTCTCGCTCAACGGCGGCTTCAAATCCGCAAAGATAGTCACTGCGAACGCCATGGCTGCGACCGAAGCATTTGGTCGTAACCTGAAGTCGGTCTCCCAAACTGGCTAAGGACAATTGCTGATAGGGGATGGCGGCCGGGCAGGCTTTTTCGCGTGCCTCAGGCGTATCATGGCCATTATCGCAATCCCACTGCCACATGTCGCACAAACCATCGCCGCGAAGGCAGGCCGCTCGCTCGCAAACAACACCTTCCGAGCAGGAGGCCGGGAGCCACGCATAGAAGACCCACCAGGCACCTGCGGCAATGACCAGGCTGATCACAGCCAATACGATCAGGAAGGCGCGAACCATGGGTGGCTCCGTAAACGCCCTAACGCGACAATTCCTTCATCGCCTCATCGAGGCCAGCCAGCGTCAGTTCGAACATGCGCTGGGGGCCGATCAGGTCGCGGATGAGCTGGATGGAAGCGGTATAATCCCAGGCGCCCTCTTTCACCGGGTTGAGCCAGACGAGATTGGGATAGGTGTCCACAAGCCGCTGGATCCAGATGCCGCCGGCTTCCTCGTTCCAATGCTCCACACTGCCGCCGGCATAAGTGACCTCATACGGGCTCATCGTGGCGTCGCCGACAAGGATCACCTTGTAATCGCTGGGATATTTGTGCAGAACATCCCAGGTCGGGATGACATCCGCGCGCCGGCGGCGATTGTCCTTCCACAGGCCTTCATAGGGGCAATTGTGGAAGTAGTAGTATTCGAGATTCTTGATTTCCGAGCGCGCGGCCGAGAACAGTTCCTCCATCACGCGCACATGCGGGTCCATGCTCCCGCCGACATCCATCAGCAGGAGGACCGAGACCGTGTTGCGCTTTTCCGGGCGCATTTCGATATCGAGATAGCCCTGCTTGGCGGTGTTGCGGATGGTCTGGTCGAGATCCAGTTCCTCAGCCGCCCCGTCGCGCGCCCATTTTCTGAGGCGCTTCATGGCGATCTTGATATTGCGCGTGCCAAGCTCGACGCTGTCATCGTAATTCTTGAATTCGCGCTTGTCCCAGACCTTCACCGCCCGGCGGTGGCGGGACTTTTCCTGGCCGATGCGCACGCCTTCTGGATTGTAGCCATTGGCGCCGAAGGGAGAGGTGCCGCCCGTGCCGATCCACTTGTTGCCGCCCTCATGGCGTTTTTTCTGTTCTTCCAGGCGCTCTTTCAGGGTTTCCATCAGCTTCTCGAAGCCGCCCAGGGCCTCGATCTGGTCCATCTCTTCCTGAGTGAGGAATTTCTCCGACATCTTGCGCAGCCATTCCTCGGGCAGGTCCTGCACATCCACCGCATCAGCAAGAGAGTCCAGGCCCTTGAAAACATGCCCGAAAACCTTGTCGAACTTGTCGATATTGCGCTCGTCCTTTACCAGGGCCGCGCGCGAAAGATGGTAGAAATCCTCCACATCCATATCGATGACGCCCTTGTCCATCGCCTCCATGAGGACGAGGTATTCCTTCAGCGTCACCGGCACCTTGGCCGCGCGCAATTCGGTGAAGAAGTTCAGGAACATAAGAGGTCACCTTCCGCCTTGGCGTTTGCGTCAAGGTAATGCGCGCGAGGCGCCATGTCCAAGCCTGCCGCAGGGAAAGGCCGCTCGCGCATGTGAAAACGCCGCGCTCCCGGGCATGGGAACGCGGCGCTCAGATTGGAATACTCAGATCCGATTTCAGCGACTCCCCGCGACTTGATCGCGGGGAGTCGCTCTGAACTACCCACCCGGGCAAACTGCCTCTATTTGCCGAAGTCGCAATACTGCAGCGAGCGCGGCGTACCATCGGGTTCGGTGGCGGCATAGACCGGGCCACCATACTCATCGCCCTCGCACAGATAGCCCATCTGGTAGAGGGCGATCAGGTGGTCGTTGGACGGGGTGAGATTGTTCTCGAGCATATAGTCGACTGCGTCCTGGTGGTCGCCGAGGCGGAACATCAGCTCGAAGCGTTCGGTGCGCGAAAGCTCGCCCTGCTCAAGCATGAAATTGGTCGAGGTGGCCTCGCCGCGCGCGGTGAAGAGAGCCTCTTCATAGCTCGCAACCTGCTCGGGGGTCAGGCCTTCCATCTCCAGGAGGGCCTCGTAGTCGGAGATCGCACCCCAAACATCACTGCCCTCGCCATAGCGCAGGCTGGCGCGGGTTTCGAGAGCGACGCGGCGCTGCTCATCGGTCAGGCTGGCATCGCCGAGCAGCTGGGTCAGGCGGTCAATCGCGGCCTGCGAGTTGCCGGACTCAGCGAGCGTATCAACGGTATCCATGGCCAGAGCGAAAGGATCATTGGCAATGTCGGCAGCCTCAACCGGCGGCGCAATCGGCTCGGTGGTATCGACCGGCGCAGTGGATGCGCAGGCCGCCAGTATGGCGAGAGACGCGGTGGCAAGGGAAATGCGGATCATGGTTTTCTCCGGTGAGGTGAATGCAACGCTGGTTGTCTTAAGCAGCAATGCAAGCCGATCCAAGCGGCAGTTCTGTGACCATGTTGGGGCACTGGGTTGCGAAGGGTTAAGGCCGCCAGCCATGGGATGTATCACCGGCCTTCAGGGCGCGCTGGGCATGGGCGATGAAATCGCACAGGAGGGGGCGTGTATCGCGCGGGTCGATAATCTCTTCGGCGTAGAAGCTCTCGGCGGTCCGAAAGGGCGAGGCGATGGCTTTGAACTTCGCGTTCAGCGCCGCGATCAGGGCTTCAGGGTCCTCGCTTTCGGAAATCTCCTTGCGGAACGCCGCCTCGATCCCGCCGGCCATGGGCAGCGAGCCCCAGTCGCCGGACGGCCAGCAATAGCGCCATTTCGTACGCGACTGGTTCATCATCACGGATCCCGCCAGACCATATGCCTTGCGGATGACGACCGAGCAGACCGGCACATCGGCCTGGTAGACCGCCGTCATGGCGCGCACGCCGCGCCGGGTCACACCGGCGGTCTCGTGGCGCACACCGACGGCAAAGCCGGGGCAGTCGACAAAATGGATGACAGGCAGATGGAAGAGGCTTGCGAGGTCCATATGGCGGGTGACCTTGTCGCAGACATCTGCGGTCCATGCGCCATCGAGAAAGAAGGGATCGCCCGCCAGTACGGCAACCGTGTAACCATCAATGCGCGCCAGACCCGTGACGATGCCACGGCCCCAGTATCTGCCGATCTCGAACCAGCTGTCCTTGTCCACGCAGGCCTCGATGATGGTGCGCGGTTTGTATGGCGTCTTGCCGTCGGTCGGCACGATGGAAATGAGCTTCTCTTCGCGCCGGCCCGCCGGATCACTGCCGGGCGCCCGCTCGGGCAGATGGTCCACCGATGGCGGCAGGTAGGAGAGGAAGCGGCGCGCGGCGGCGAAGGCATCGGCCTCGCTGGCAACCACATCGTCGACTGTCCCGTTGCGGGCCTGGATCTCCCAGCCGCCCAGCTCTTCCTTGGTCACATCCTCGCCGATGGCACGGCTGACCGGCGGGCCGGCGACGAAGACCTGGGAAAGCTCCTTTACCATCACCGAATAGTGGCTCGCGGCCACCCGCCCCGCCCCCATGCCGGCGCAAGGCCCGAGCGCCAGAGAGACAAAAGGTACGCGCGTCAGGCCATAGGCGATCTCGTTCCATCCGGGCGTTTCGGGAATATAGGTGCGCGGATCCTTTTCCAGCATCTTCACGCTGCCGCCGCCGCCCGTGCCGTCGATCATCTGCACCAGCGGCATATGGTATTCGGCCGCCATCTTGATCGCCTGGACCATCTTCTGCCAGATTGAGGCATCCGCGGCCCCGCCGCGCACCGTGAAATCATCGGCCAGGATCACCGCTGGGCGCCCGTCCAGTGTGGCGCGGCCCATGACGGAATTGGACGGGCGAAAACTTTCCAGCTCGTCGGCGGCATCATAGCTCGCCACGCCGGCGATCTTGCCGATCTCGTGGAAACTGCCGGGATCGGCCAGGAAGGCCACGCGCTCGCGCACGGTGAGCTTGCCGCGTGAACGCTGGCGGGCGACCGGCTCCTCGCCACCCATCTCCTCGGCCAGGCGCTCGCGCCGGCGCAGTTCCTCGATCGATTTTTCCCAACTCATGGCGTCATCAATTCCGCGTGCCGTCGCGGCAGGTCAAGCCATTTGCCCTTGCGCCCGGCAGTCGGGTCCTGCTTTATCCCTCGGAGCTAGGTCATACACCCGGAGGAATACCAATGACCCTCGAAGAACTCACCTCGAAAGCTAATGAGGCTGTCAGCGCCGGCGGCGACTTCAAGAAAAAAGTGAAGTTTGATTTCGGCGACCTGGGCAAACTCTTCATCGATGGCGCCGAGGGCAAGGCGGACAATTCCGACGGCGATGCCGATGCCACGATCAAGGTCGACTGGGACGATTTCAAGAAGATCTCGGCCGGCGAAATGGATCCGACCATGGCCTTCATGCAGGGCAAGCTGAAGGTCGAGGGCGACATGTCGGTGGCGATGCAGCTGCAATCGCTGATGAGCAAGTTCCGCTAGGCGAACGCCTATCTGCACTGTGAAGGGGTCCGGCATGGCGTGCTGGGCCTCTTTTCATGTAGTGTCCGACCCATGGCAGACGCGATTCCCCTGCACGATTTCGTCGATGTCCCGGGCAATCCGCGCCCGGAAGGGGCAGAGCTTGTCTGGTTCTCCGGCAGCGCCGGCCGCACCCTGCGCGCATGCATGGTGCCGGCCCTGACCATGGGCACAGCGCGCGGCACGGCGATTGTCTGCCCCGGACGCACCGAGTTCATCGAAAAGTATTTCGAGGTCGCGCGCGAACTTCAGGCCATGGGCTTTGCCGTGCTGATCCTCGACTGGCCCGGACAGGGCCTGTCGGACCGCCTGCTGGATGATCGCCAGAAAGGCCATATCGACAAGTTCCAGACCTTTATGGGCGCCTTGCGCAACGGGCTCGATGCGCTCAAGGATCGCCTGCCGAAACCCTATGTCTGTATTGCCCATTCCATGGGCGGGGCGATAGCACTGGCGGCAATCTCGGAACAGCTCGTCAGTGTGAAGGCCGCTGCCTTCTCAGCGCCCATGTGGGGCCTGCGCACACGGATTTTCGGTATTCGCTATCTGGTCTGGGCGATGCGCGTGATGGGCCGGTCCGGCGACTATGCCCAGCAGCCCGGCCCGCCCGAGCGCTTCAAGGACAATATCGTCACCCATTGCGAAAAGCGCTGGCAGATCACCCGCGACCTCGTCGATACCGCGCCGGACCTGGATCTCGGACCGATCACCTGGGGCTGGCTCGGCGCGAGCCTCGACATCTTCCGCACCTTCGCGCGCCGCACCAAACTGGAAGCCATCAACATTCCTGTCCTGGTCGCGACGGCGGAAGAGGAAAAGCTGATCGACAACCGCGCCCATGACCGGATCTGCGCCATGCTGCCCGATTGCGAGCACATCACGGTCGAAGGCGCGATGCACGAGATCCTGATGGAAACAGACGAGCGCCGCGCTATCTGGTGGGCCGCGTTCAAGCGCCTGCTGGAACGCGCCGAAATCTAGCTCTCCCGTCGCGCGCCCATGAAGCCGAACAGGTGGCCGGCGACCTTGCGCATCTGGATCTCTTCCGACCCTTCCGTAATGCGGTAGCGCCGGTGATGGCGATAGATATGCTCGAACGGCTTGTGGCGTGAATAGCCCATGCCGCCATGGATCTGCATCGCCCGGTCGGCCGCCTCGCAGCACAGGCGATTGGCGCGGTAGTTACACATGCTGACCTTGTCAGAGAGATGCACGGCGACTTCCGGCTTGGACATCTGGTCCATCTCCCAGGCCGTCTTGAAGATGAGAAGGCGCAGCATCTCCGCTTCACTGTAAAGCTCCACCACCGGGAACTGGATCGCCTGGTTAACCGCCAGCGGTTTGCCGAAGGGCGCGCGTTCGCAGGCATATGCGATGCTCTCTTCCAGGCAGTAAAGCGCAGCGCCAACACTGCTCGCGGCCTGGCGGATCCGGTTTTCGTGGACGAAATGCTGGGCCAGCGCAAGACCGCCTTCGGGCGGGCCGAACACGGCCTCCTCTGGCACCCAGACATTGGTATAGGAAACACGCGGATGGTCTGTCGGCATGTTGAAGGTCCACAGATACTCCTCCACCTTCAGGCCGCCCGCGTCGATCGGCACGATCAGGCAGGAGATGCCGCGCGCATCGCCATCCTCCCCGCTGGTCCGGCAGAAGGTCATGATGTGGCTGGCGACATGGGTGCCGGTCGTCCACATCTTCTCGCCATTGATAAGCCAGCCGGGCTTGCCATCGCGGGTCTCGCGCACCGCCCGGGTCTCCATATGCGTGGCGTCGGAACCGTGATCAGGCTCGGTCAGGCCGAAACAAGCGATGTAGCGGCCTTCCAGCGCGTCCTCGATCAGGTGTTTCTGATCGTCCCGGGCAAAGTCGCGCAGCATCAGAATCTGCGGGAAATTGCCCACGATCGAGTGCTCGTTCTGCAGGTCATTGTGCAGGCCGAGCCCCTGTTTTGCGAAGTGCTCGCGGATGATCGCCATACCGAGATTGGTGCCGTCCTGGCCGCCATACTCCTTCGGGAGGGCATAGCGCAGATGCCCCGCCGCATCGGCACGGCGCCTGGCCTCTCTCAGCAGGTCTTCCCACTCCTCGCGCGGCAGGCCACCATTGTCGAAATCGGTGCGTGCCCATTCGCGGCGATGGTCGAAGAAGCGGATATTGTCGTCTTGGCGTTCGAGCGGCCGGATCTCGGCCTCGATGAAACCATCGAGCACCTTAAGATAAGCGGCGATCTCCTGCGGGATATTGAAATCCATGGCGTGGTCTTCTCCCCATGTCCTGTCTTTTCGCCAAGTGTATGGAGCGCGCGCGGGCTGGCAATGCAGACCTCGGGACATGCCGTGGGGAAAGGCGATTTTTTGCAGATGCCGCGTCCTGTAATATCGGCAGGCAGTTTCACTTCACACTGCGAGATTCCTTGCGGTTGCAGCAAATTGAATGATGGACAAATTATTCAGCCGTTACTATATGAACCTGACTGGGTGGGACGCATCCAGTCAACATATCTGCTGGAGCCCTCCCATGATCCGCACTGCCATTCTCGGCGTTTCCTCCCTCTTCGTCGCGGCGCCTGCCTTGGCCGGCACCCTGTTCACCGCCAGCCTGGCCGAGCCTGTTTCCGAGCGCACCACCTTTGTCGCCAACAGCGCTGTCTGGGTTTGCGAGGCCGACACCTGCACGGCCGAACTGGACCGCCGCAGCCCGACTGTCCGCTCGTGCAAGAAAGTTGCTGAAGAGATCGGCACGCTGGCGAGCTTCTCGTCCGAACGTGGCGAACTTGATGCTGAAGACCTTGCCAGATGCAATGAAGCTGCTGACGACTAGGGCTGGTTTTCAGTCCCAGTGAACGAGGCCGCCTTCATGCAGGCGGCCCTTTTTGCGCCTGCTAATCTTCCCCGAACGCGCCCCTGGGTTCCCACAGTTCGATCTTGCGGCCGTCGGGATCCATGACCCAGCCGAAGCTGCCATAGTCATAATCCTCGCGCGGCTTGGCCTGCGCCACGCCGGCCGCCTCGACCCGCTCCAGCATGCCGGACAGGTCGTCGACGATATAGTTGATCATGTGGTTTTCGGTCGACGGGGCAAAATAGTCGCCATCGGTCTTGAACGGCGCCCAGACCGTGATCGCGCCCTTGCCGAAAGCCTCGACCGCCTCGCCATGGGAGAACATGGTGCCGCCCATCTCATCGATGTTCAGGCCCAGTACGCGGGCATACCATTCGCGCGTCGCCTCGATATCCTTGCAGTGGAAGAAGAAACCCCCAATGCCCAGCACTTTCGCCATGTGATGTCCTCCTTCAGCCAGCGCGGCTGACTATGGCGCAGGTCCGGCAAATACGAAACCGCGACTTGCCCTTGAGGCATGCCTAGCCTTGGTCCGGCGGCTTCTGTAGGAAACGCGGTATAACAACTGGAACAAAGACAAATCCTACGGAGGAGAATTCCCATGCGCGAAGCCGTTATTGTTTCCACCGCCCGCACGGGCCTCGCCAAGGCCAATCGCGGTTCCCTCAACGACACCCATGGCATCACCATGGCCGGCCATGCGATCAAGGGCGCCATCGAGCGCGCCGGCATCGAACCGGGTCTGGTCGAGGATGTCTATCTCGGCTGCGCCCAGCCGGAAGGCGCCACGGGCCACAATGTGGCGCGCAACGCCGCGCTGTGGGCCGGCTGCCCGTCGACCACGTCCGGCGCCACGATCAACCGCTTCTGCTCGTCCGGCCTGCAGGCCATCGCCAATGCGGCCCATAATGTGATCCATGAACGCGCGCCGGTCGCCATTGGCGGCGGCGTTGAAAGCCTCTCGCTGGTCTCGCGTTCGGGCCACATGAACATGTACCGCTACACCGAAGACAAGCTGATGTCCGAATGGCCGGCGATCTGGATGACCATGATCGAGACCGCAGAGATCGTCGCCGAGCGTTACGGTGTCTCGCGCGAATACCAGGACGAGTATTCCGCCGAGAGCCAGGCCCGCACAGCCGCCTTCCAGGAGTCGGGCAAGATGGCCGAGGAAATCGTACCGCTCGCCACGCGCATGAAGCTGGTCAACCGCGAGACCGGCGAGGAGACCTATCAGGACGTCGTCTGCGACCGCGACGAGTGCAACCGCCCCGGCACCACCTATGAAACGCTGGCAGGCCTGAAGCCGGTCTTCTCCGGCGGCCAGCAGGTGAAGGTCGGCAAATATGTCACCGCCGGCAATGCTTCCCAGCTGTCGGACGGCGCAGCCGCCGTGGTCGTGATGGAAGCCGAAGAGGCCGCCAAACGCGGGATCGAGCCGCTCGGCCGCTTCATGGGCTTCAATGTCGCCGGCTGCGACCCAGACGAAATGGGTATCGGCCCGGTCTTCGCCGTGCCGCGCCTCCTGGAGCGCCACGGCCTGAAGGTCGACGATATCGACCTGTGGGAGCTGAACGAGGCCTTCGCCAGCCAGTGCCTTTATTCCCGCGACCGGCTCGGCATCGATCCGGAGAAGTACAACGTCAATGGCGGCTCGATTTCCATCGGCCACCCCTTCGGCATGACGGGCGCGCGCTGCACCGGTTCGCTGCTGCTGGAAGGCCGGCGCCGCAAGGCCAAATACGGCGTGGTGACGATGTGCATCGGCGGCGGCATGGGCGCGGCCGGCCTCTTTGAGTTCCTGCACTAAACGCGGAATTGACTTGAAATGGAGGGCGCCGGCTGTGACCTTGCCGGCGCCCTTTCTTATGTCTTGGACACACTCGGGAGCCGATATGCGCCAGATCCTGCTTGCCGCCACGCTCGCCCTGCTCGCCGCCTGTGGCAGCGCAGACCAGGATGGCACGGCCCCCGACACAGCCACCGGCTTCATCACCGAGAACACTGCCCCGCCCGAAAGCGCCACCGACAGCAAGGGCGACGGCGTGCTGCGCGACGAGGACGGACGGCCCTACGGCTACGCCCTGCTCGGCGAGAAGCTGCCGCTCTTTTCCGCTCCCATGGTCGGCGGCGGCACCTGGTCGACCTCCCAGGTGGATGAATGGACGATTGTGGATGTGTGGGGCATCTGGTGCAGCGACTGCATGGCCGATGCACCCTATGCGGCCGAGCTTGCCGAACTGGCCCTGAACGAACCCGGCCTCGATTTCATCTCGATCCATACCCCGCCGAATGCGCGCCGGGCCGACGAGGCCTATGGGCGCTATGATTCCATCGAGTCCTATTTCCAGGATGCCGGCTATGGCTATCCGACCGTGATCGACGCCAATGCCGGCCTGCGCGAGCAGCTGCAGATCGCCTGGACACCGACCTATCTTCTGGTCTCGCCCGACGGCATTGTACGCGGCTTCCGCACCGACCTGTCGGTCGCGGGCGACACGCCGGTCGCCGACTTCATGGCCAATGTGCGCGAGGTGCAGGCGGCAACCTTCGCCAAGATCCGCCGCGAGCTGCCGGCTTTCGGCCTGGATGGCGTCGGGGAGATTTCCGGCACGACGCCCTTTACCCAGGGCTCCATCGAATCCGCCTTCGCGCCCTTCATCGTGCGCGCCTTCACCGAGAGCATGGAAGGGGAATCCTATCCGGTCTTCCGGATCATCGAGCCGGGCATGCCGCCGCGCAGCCGCGGCAATCTCTATACGATCGAGCCGGACTGGGACCGTGGCCATGTCCATGCTGTGGTCACGCGCAACAGGGGCGTGGAAGGCCCCTATGGCAGCCTGGTCGGCACGACCCGCCTGGCCGACCTGCCGGAAGAGGCGCGCGCGACGTGTGAAGCCGGGACCGAGCGCTATTCCGACACCCTCATCTGCACCGTGCCGGCCACGGCGCCGGGCGCGCGCTTCGCCTGGATCTTCACTGCGCCGGACTCCTATGAGGGGTATTATCCCGAGGCCTCAGAGACGGTCCTCGGCGAGGGGCTTTTGAGCGAAATGCGGTATCTTCCCCCTGCTCCCGCCGAAATGACTGAGACAGCAGGAACGCCCTAATCGTACAGAATCGCTCGAGTTTGGACACCACGCACGATTAAACCGTGCCGCATTTGCTCAATGCCCGGACAGCACGAACGATAAGTCCTAAAAGTCAGAAAGATTTCGCTTACTTACCTTGATTCGGTCAGTTGAGCCCGTAGAAAATTCGCCTGTCGGGGGGTTTGATGGACTGCCCCCATCATCGAACGAAAAAGGCAATTTCCCATGATGCATCCCTCCACGCAGAAGCTGCTCGACAAAATTGCCGAAATGACGCGCAAGAAGAAGATCCAGTGGCAGGAAACCGATAGCGGTATCGACTTCCCCACTGAAGGCTACACCGTGTCCCTGGTCGGCGAGCCGCCGGCGATGCTGCTCTCGGACAAGGCCGGCCGCGTGCTGGAGGAAGTCACGGCCGAGGATTTTGCCCAGACCCAAAGCGAAAGCGGCCAGAGCTATGCGGATGTCTTCTCGGACCTGATGCTCGAAGGCGGGCGCCAGGCGCGCGGCACCGAAGCGGCAATCGACAGCGTCCTGGCCGAGCTAGACCGCGATCTTGAGGAGACCGTCGAAGCGGTCGACGAGGATGAGGCCGAACTCGCAGAAGATGCCGACGAGGATCCGACCAGTGCCGAGGATCCGGGCGATGAGTCCGGTACCGTGGAAGTGTTCGCGCCGGACAGTGAGACCGAGCCCCTGGAAGATGAGCCTGTCGAGGAGATCGCGACTGAGGCCGAGGATGAAGTCGAGACAAGTTTCGACACCGAAGATGAGGCGGAAACCGAGGGTACGCCCGAGACCGAAGCGGAGACTGCCTTCGACAGTGAGGACGAGGCCGAGAGTGAAGGCGAACCTTCCTTCGAAGACACGGTCGCTGAATTCGACTCCGAAACGGAAGATACTGTGGAGCCAGAAGCACCGGCAGAAGAGACGGTTGCCGAGCTGACCGCGGCCCCCGCCGAGGAGATGAGCGCCTCCGTCGAAGCGCCCTCCGAAACCGTGGAAGAGGCGGTGGAAACCTTCGAGGAGGAGACCAGCGAGGAGGTGCTCGCCGAAACGGTCGAGAGTGTGGCCGAGGATCTTGAGACCATCGAGGCTTCCGATGAGGAAGATGTCGGCAGCGCCGTGGAAGCGCTGGCCACACAGGTCAATGGCGAGGCCGGAGACCTGGCCGAAGAGGTCGAAGAACTGGAAGAGACGGTTGAGGAGACAGCCGAAGAGACGGCCAGCGACACGCCTGTTTTCTTCACCAGCACCGCGCCGGCCGAAGAGGCCAGTGCGCCTGAAATGGAAACTGTCGACGAACCGGAAGTCACCGACGAGACGCCAGAAACCGTGTTCGATGCCGGTATGGCGGAAGAGCCCACCGAACCGGTCGAGGAGGCCCCACAAGAGGCCGTGTCCAATCCGTTCGAAAGCGAGGAACCCACGGCCTCGGAGTTCACCAGCTTCGAAACCGAAACGGTTAGTGAAGCCGAGCCCGTGATCGACGAACTCACCGACGCACCTGAGCTGGAAGACACCGAGCCGGGCGAGCCGCTTGAGAGCTTCGCGGCGGAAGAGGCATCCGACAGCGGAAACGTCACCCCGCTCTACGCCTTTGAAACCGAGACGCCCGACAGCCCGGAACCTGAAACCGAACCCTCGATCTGGGGAACGGATGAGACCTCCGAGCCCGAAGTGGAAAGCACCGAGACCGCAACGGCCTTTGAGCCGTCCGAGACCACGTTCGAGGCATCAGGAGATGCCTCTGAGACGGAGGTGGCTGAAAGCACTGAAGCCGAAGAAACCTCAGAGGAGGCGTCATCGCCATTTGACTTTTCCGGTGCCAGCGCAAGCGTGACTTCCTTTTCCGAGGAAACCTCCGAGACGGTGGAAGAGGTGGCCGAAGACACGGCCGAGAGCGTTGAGGAAACCGGCAGCGCCTTTACAGAGACGGCTGCCTGGGCAACGGAATCCACCACCGAGACCATGGACGAGGCGGCCCAGAGCTTCATCGAAACCACCAACAGCGCGGTGGAAGAGGTCGAGGAAAGCACTGAGTCCATGCACGAGGACACCGAGGAAGCCCTTACCGCCTCGGCCGACACAACCGAAGATCTTGCCGACGACACGGTCGAGGCTGTCAGCTCCGTGACCGAAGAGACCGTCGAGAGCGTCACCGAAACCACCGAAGATGTCCTCGAAGCAGCCGACTCGGCGGTGGAAACCGTCGCCGAAGAGGCAGAAGATACCCTGCAATCGGTCACTGAAGCCGGTGAAGAGGCTGTCAGTGAAGCCTATGAGAGCGCCAGCTCCGCCACTGAAGAGGCCACGGAAAGCGTGGTGCACAGCTTCTCCAGCTTCGGCGCGGCGACATCGGAAGCCGTGGAATCTGTCACCGACGGCGACAGCGACGCCGAAAATGAAACCGAGGTTGAGGTTGAAGCCGAGGCAGAAGACGAACCGGAAAGCACCGAACCGGAAACCGAAGCCGAGCGCCCGAAACCGGTCACGCGGTTCAATCCCTGGAGCTAGTTTCCCGGGCGCCGGCCCGCCGGAACAATCCCGGATCTTCCATATGCCCGCCGCAGCTTAGTCCTGCGGTGGGCTTAGTTTATTCCCCTGACGCGCGATAAAGTTGAACGTTTTGTTGCAATGCCGCAACGTGGCACGCCAAACTTCCGTGTTCGCACGAACAAGTCACCGAATCCGGTTGCGCCAAGCCCCGACGCCATGACAAGGCGCCCTGAGGGACCGCGCCTGCAGGCGCGGCCTGCAACAGACAAAAGGATATCGGGTGATGTCGACTTCCCTTCGTTCGCGCATGCTGTGCGCCGCTTTCGGCCTTGGCGTCTCGATCCTGGTCCTGTCTCATTCCGCTGCAGCACAAACACCGGAGACCGACGAGGTAAACCGCCTCGGCACGGTCACGGTGACCGCGCAGAAGGTCGAGGAAAACCTCCAGGACGTGCCGATCTCCATCACCACGGTGAGCGACGAGAAGCTGACCAATCTGAAGGCGAGCGGCGCGGATGTCCGCTTCCTGTCGGCGCGCGTGCCGAGCGTCATCGCCGAAAGCTCCTTCGGGCGCACCTTCCCGCGCTTTTACATTCGCGGCTTCGGCAATACCGATTTCGATCTCAACGCCTCCCAGCCGATTTCGCTGGTCTATGACGGCGTGCCGTATGAAAATCCGATCCTGAAAGGCTATCCGGTGTTCGATCTTGAGGCCATCGAAGTGTTGCGCGGGCCGCAGGGCACCCTGTTCGGCCGCAATGCGCCGGGTGGCGTGATCAAGTTCGACAGCGTGCGCCCGGGCGAGGCGTTCGGCGGCTATGGCCGCGCCTCCTGGGGCACCTACAACACGATGGATGCCGAAGGCGCGGTGAATGTCCCCGTCAATGACATGCTCGCCATGCGCCTGTCCGGCATCTACCAGACACGCGACGATTATGTGGACAACATCCATACCGGCCAGAGCGATCAGTATGAGGGTTTTGAGGAGTTTGCCGGCCGGGTGCAACTGCTGTTCACTCCGTTCGACAATGATTTCAGCGCGCTCCTGAACATTCACGGGCGCGACAGTGAAGGCTCTGCCCGTGTCTTCCGCGCCAATATCATCGATCCCGGCTCAAACGGGGTGGGCTCGAACTTCGACCGCGACAAGGTGCAGTTCGACGGCCTGAACATGCTGGAGCAAGAAGCCTTCGGCACCACCCTGACCCTCGAAAAGTCGCTGACCGACACGATCAAGGCGACCTATATCTTCGGCTATGAAACAGCAGAGGTGTTCTCGCGCGGCGATATTGATGGCGGCTATGGTGCGGTTTTCCTCGGCGAGGGCAATTACGGGCCGGGCCTCATCCCCTTCCCGTCGGAAACCGGTGGCGGCGTGGATGAGCTCACCCAGACGACCCATGAGGTGCGCCTTGCCTATGATGCCGGCGGACCCTTGCGCGGCCAGGCCGGGGTCTTCGTCTTCGACGAGGAGATCGAGATCTCCTCGACCTCCTATGACTCCCTGGCAGAGGGCAACCCGCTGAACGGCCTCGCCTCGCGGGCGCAGGACACCAGCGCGCTCGGCATCTTCGCCTCGCTGTCCTATGACGTCACCGACAGGCTGACCCTTTCGGGCGGCGCGCGCTTTACCAGCGATGAGAAGGATTTTGTCGCGGAGCGCACGATCAGCTCGGCCGGCGCCGGCCCGGTCGGCCCGCTGACAGAGACCATCGATTCCGATGAAGTCAGCTGGGATGTCTCGGCAACCTATGAAGCGACCGAAACGGTCAATCTCTATGGCCGCATTGCCAAGGGGTATCGCGCCCCGTCGGTACAAGGCCGGCTCGCTTTCGGCGATACGCTGTCTTCAGCCGATGCGGAAACCGTGCTCTCCTATGAGGCGGGTGTGAAGTCGGAACTGTTCGACAATCGCCTGCGCGCCAATACCGGTGTTTTCTTCTACGAGATCAGCGACCAGCAGCTCACCATTGTCGGCGGGCTCGACAACACCGTCGCCCTGTTCAACGCTGACACCGGCGAAGGCTATGGCTTTGAGGCCGATATCGAGGCCCTGCCGATGGAAAACCTGCTGCTGACAGCAGGTCTTTCCTACAACCATACCGAGATCAAGGATGATTTTCTGGTCGCGCCCGGCTGCGGCGCGCCCTGCACCATTCTCGACCCGGCAGTGACCGACGATACGGGCACGGTCATCGGTTACAATATCTCCGGCAACAGCTTCCCGAACGCACCGGAATGGATCGGCAATGTCACCGCGCGCTATTCCATCCCGGCACCGAATGGCGAGTTCTACGCCTATACCGACTGGGCCTATAAGGGCGACACGAACTTCTTCCTCTATGAGAGCGCGGAGTTCGGCCAGGACGGCTACTGGGAAGGCGGCCTGCGCATCGGTTATGCCTCGGAAATGGGCTATGACGTTTCCGTCTTCGGCCGCAACATCACCGACGAGGAAGCCCTGACCGGCGCCATCGACTTCAACAACCTGACCGGGTTCGTAAACGAGCCGCAGACATTTGGCGTGGAACTTGCGTTGAAGTTCTAGAGCTGAACGAGCAAGTCAGCCACGGACCCGATCGGGAACTGGGTCTAAATCGAATTTGCCCGCTGGAGCGATCCAGCGGGTTTATTTTTGTCGTTCTTGGACAGGTCAGAAGGGCAGCTTGAAGCCCGGCAGCAGGCCGCCGCCAAGATCCTTGGTCGCCTCGCGCATGGCCGCTTCCATCTCGCTGTCGAGACGCTTGCGAGCATCGCCATGGGCGGCCTTGATCAGGTCTTCCACAATCTCTGCCTCATCGCCCATAAGAGACGGATCGATCCGAACGGCGACAAGCTCGCCCTTGCCCTTCAGGCGCACGGCGACGAGCCCGGCACCGGCCACGCCCTCGGCTTCGATCTGCTCGATCTTCTTTTGCGCCTCGGCCATCTTGGCCTGCATCTCCTGCGCCTGTTGCATGATCTTCGAGAGGTCTTTCATGGCGAACTCCTTGCTGGCAGGGGCTGTCAGGCCCGGCGGCGCTTCATGTCCACTACATTGGACTGGCCCTGTTCAGGGTCAACCGGGCCAGCCTGGCGCACATCGACCACGCGCGCGCCGGGCAGGGCTTCCAGCGCGGCCGCAACGGTGGGATGGCGGCTCGCCTCGTCGATCTTCTCCGCCAGGATCCTGGCACGCCGGGCGCGCATGGTTTCCTCGGCTGTCTCGACCTGGTCGACTTGCCAGATCACGCCGGTATCCTTTTCCAGGAACAGGGCGAGCTTGCGCAGGAGGCCTTCGGGCGCGTCCGGCTCCAGCGCGCAGCGCAGCTGGCCAAAGGCGACATCCCCGGGCCGGATATAGGTCTCCACCTCGCCCTGCAGGATGATCTCACGGCGCGCGACCAGACGCTCGACGATCTCGGCAAAACTGCTTGGTCCAGCTCCGCCACTGGGTGCGCCAGGACTGCCAGAGCCGCCGCCAGTGCGCGCTTCGGCAATCATGCGTGCGGCCTCTTCCGGCGAAGGCAGGCCCGCCGAGGCCGCCACGCGGAGCAGCACCATGCGCATGGCGGTGGCTGTGTCGGGCGCGGCCTGGGCATCGCGATAGCCCGACAGAAGCATCTGCCAGAGCCGCGCGGCCTGGGCCGCCGACAGGCGCTGGGCGATCGCGCGCGTGCGGTCGATCCAGTCCTTCGGCGCGGTGGGCGTATAGTCCTCGCCCGCAACCTGGGCGGCAGCCACTTCGGCGGCGATGTCCATGAGATCCTTCAGGATCACCAGCGGATCGGCGCCGGCCTGAACCTGCTCATCGGCTTCGGCGAGCGCAGCCTTGGCCTCGCCCTTCACGGCCATGTCGAACACGTCGAGCAAGCGTCCCCGGTCGCCGAGGCCGAGCATGTCGCGCACTGCCGCGCCGGACACCTCCTCGCCATCGGTGGTCTGCACAATGGCCTGGTCGAGAATGGAGAGCCCGTCGCGGACCGAACCCTCGGCAGCGCGCGAGATCAGGGCGAGCCCTTCCTCGGAGACCTTGGCACCTTCGCGCGTCGCCACGCGGCCGAGATGGGCCGCGAGCGCGGCCGGATCGAGGCGTTTCAGGTCGAAACGCTGGCAGCGCGAGAGCACGGTGACCGGCACCTTGCGGATCTCCGTCGTCGCGAAGATGAACTTCACATGCGCGGGCGGCTCTTCGAGCGTCTTGAGCAATGCATTGAAGGCCGCCGTGGAGAGCATGTGTACCTCGTCGATGACATAGACCTTGTAGCGCGCCGAGACCGGTGCATAGCGCGCACCGTCGAGTAGGTCGCGCATATCGGCAACCCCGGTGCGCGAGGCCGCATCGAGCTCCAGCACGTCCGGGTGGCGCCCGGCCATGATCGCTTCACAATGCTCTCCGGGCGGATCGAGCTTTATGCTCGGTGCATCCACGCTCTCGCTGCGATAGTTCAGGGCGCGGGCGAGCAGGCGCGCCGTCGTCGTCTTGCCGACCCCGCGCACACCGGTCAGCATGAAGGCATGGGCGATTCGGTCGGTCGCGAAGGCATTCTTCAGCGTGCGGACCATCGCCTCCTGGCCGATCAGATCGTCGAAGGTGCGTGGCCGGTACTTGCGCGCCAACACCTGATAGCCGGCATCAACCGGGCCGGTCTCGGCGTCGGAGAACATGGAAAAGGTCGCGTCGTCGCGCTCATCGGGAGATTCGGTCTCGCTCATCAAGAGAGTATGGCGCTGCACAAAATGCAGGGCAATGCCGCAAGGCAAAGGCTTCACAGGAAGCTGGCTCTGGCGTAAGGCCTCGCCATGACAGATCCCGTATCAGACCTGCTGAAGCTGCTCGACCTGGAGCGTCTGGAAGTCGACCTCTTCCGCGGCCAGAGCCCCGACGAGACAACCAGCCAGCGCGTTTTCGGCGGCCAGGTGATCGCCCAGTCCCTGGTGGCGGCGTATCGCACCGTGGAAGACCGGCTGTGCCATTCCCTGCACGCCTATTTCATCCGGCCTGGCGACCCGAAAATTCCGATCATCTATGAGGTCGACCGCGCCCGGGATGGCGGCAGTTTCACGACGCGGCGCGTCATCGCCATCCAGCACGGCAAGCAGATCTTCAACATGGCCTGCTCCTTCCATGTCGTGGAGGCGGGCTGGGAACACCAGCACGAGATGCCGAAGGTCGCGGGTCCGGAAGACCTGCTGAGCATGGAGGAGCTGCGCCACGGCATGGCCGACAAGGTGCCAGAGGATATCCGCAAGGAATTCCTGCGCGCCCGCGCCATCGACATCCGCGAAATCGATCCGACCGACATGCTCGCGCCCACGCCCAAGCCAGATGTGAGCGAGCTGTGGTTCCGTGTCGCGCGCGAGATCGATGAACAGCCGTGGCTGCATCAGTGCCTGCTCGCCTATGCCTCCGACATGCGCCTGCTCGGCACAGCCCATAGGCCCCATGGCGTGTCCTGGATGACCGGAGAAGTCATGGGTGCGAGCCTCGACCATTCCATGTGGTTCCACCACCCGGTGAAATTCGACGAGTGGCTGCTCTATGCCATGGACGCCCCCTTTGCGGGCGGTGCGCGCAGCTTTAATCGCGGCAAGATCTACAGCCGCGACGGCAAACTGGTCGCCAATGTCGCCCAGGAAGGCCTGATGCGGCCGAACCGGCGGCACAAGAAGGACGCCTGATCAGTCCGCCGCGATTTCCGCGCAGGTCGCCAGCAAACGAGCGATGTCGTGCGGACGTGAGAGGCGGTGATCGCCATCCTTGACCAGGGTGAAGGTGAGATCGCGGCTGGTGATGGTTTCCACCAGCGCCTCGGCATGCTTCCAGGGCACATCCTCGTCGCGCATGCCCTGAAGGATGCGCACCGGCCCGTCAAAATCGATCGGCGCGCCCATCACGGTATGGCGCGCCCCGCTTTCGATCAGGGCGCGGGTGATCGGCACAGGATCGCCATAGGCCGACGGCATCATCCACTTGCCCTCCTGGGTTATGGCAAAGCGTGCCTCGGATGGCAGGTGCGGCCACATCAGACGGGCGGTGAAGTCCGGCGCCGGCGCGATCAGCACCAATCCGGAGACCCGGGCCGCGCGCGCTTTCATGGCCAGCAGCGCCATCCAGGCACCCATGCTGGAGCCGACCAGGACAAGCTCGCCCTCGGTGACCTTATCTACTACCGCGAGCGTGTCCTCATGCCAGTCCGTGATCGTGCACGCTTCGAAATCACCATCCGACTGACCGTGGCCGGAATAGTCGAAGGCGGTGAAGCCATGCCCGGTCTTCACCGCCCAGGCTTCCAACTCGGTCACCTTGGTGCCGGCCATGTCGGAATTGAACCCCGACAGCCAGAGAAAGCTCTTGCCACTGCGCGTGGCGGTGTGGCGGTAGGCAAGCTTGCGCCCCTGCGGTGTGGTAAGGAACTTGGTGTCGGCCATCATGCGATCTCCCTTGCCCAGGCGCGCACATCATCGACGAAAAGCTCGGGAACTTCCATGGCGGCGAAATGCCCGCCCCGTGGCATGTCCTGCCAGCGGGTGACATTATAGGCGCGTTCGGCCCAGCTGCGCGGCGGGGCGCGGTAGAGTTTTTCGCCGGGATAATTCGCGAAGGCTGTGGGTGTTTCGCAGAACTGGCCCTCCGGCAGGGTGATTCCCCCCTCCTGGAACACGGCGTTGTAATACCAGACCGAAGTCGCGAAGGCGTCATTGACCAGATAGATCATCGCATTGGTGAGCAATTGGTCGGGCGAGTAGACCTCAAACAGCGATTTCTCGCTGAGATCGCTCCAGCCATGGAACTTCTCAAGCATCCAGGCGAGCTGGCCCATGGGGCTGTCCATCAGCGCCCAGGCGAGCGTCTGCGGCTTGGTCGCCTGCTGCATGAAATAGCTGCCCTCGGCCTGCATGGCGGCTTGTGTGGCGGTAAGCCAGGCCTTTTCGTCTTTGCTCTGCGGCGTGCCGTCCGTAGGCCTCAGGCCGATCATGTTGAGATGGATCGCCTTGCACCCGCCCTTGCCGGCCCCATGATGGACGCCGAGCCAGCTGGTCACCACGCTGCCCCAGTCCCCGCCCTGGGCGAGATAACTGTCATAGCCCAGCGTCTCGCGCATCAGCCTGTCCCAGAGGGCAGCGGTCGCGCGCTGGCCGATGGGCCGTACCGGCTTGCCCGACCAGCCATAGCCCGGCAAGGACGGGATGATCAGATCGAAGGCATCCTCAACCCGCCCGCCATGCCGGCTCGACCAGGCAAGTTTCGGGATCGCCTGCCAGAACTCATAGACCGAGCCCGGCCAGCCATGGGTGAGCAACAGCGGCCGCTTGCCACCCGCCTCACCGACCACATGCACGAAATGCACGTCCAGACCGTCTATCTCGGCCTTGAAATGGGGATAGAGATTGAGCTCGGCCTCTGCCGCGCGCCAGTCATAAGCCTCCAGCCAGTGGGCCTGCAGCTGGCGCAGTGCAGCGCCCTCGGCGCCATAGGCCCAGCCGGCCGCGCCGCCATCGGGCTCGGGAAACCAGCGATAGGCTGCAACCCTTTCGCGCAGGCGCGCCAGGACGCTGTCATCGACCTCGATCCGGAACGGTCTTGCCTCGCTCATGCCGGGTCCTCCCCCGTTGTTTCGGGCTATCCCACGACACCGCCAGGGCCCGGTCAATGGCTGGCATCGGGCTTGCGTGGATTGTTGCAGGTGCGACGCAAACACCCCTACTGGGCGAAGCAGATTGCAATTCATCGGCACGGTGACTATTGTGCAGCGCAACAAAGATATGTGAGGACGGGGCCATGCTGTATTCACTGGTGGAACTCAATCGCGCAGCGATGGCTCCACTGCGACTGGCCGCCAAGGCTGCCCGCATCACCGTCCAGAGCCGCCTCAATCCCATGTCCGAAAGCGACTACAGCAAGACGCTGGTCGCCATGACGAACATTTTCGAAAGCGCCACGCGGTTTTACGGCAAGCCCGACTGGCAGATCAGCGAAACCCGCGTGAACAGTGTGAAGGTGCCGATCAAGACCGAAAGCGCCTGGCGCTCGCCCTGGTGCAACCTGGTGCATTTCAAGCGCGACGAGGATGCCATGAGCTTCGCGCGCGGCGAGGATGCCCCGCCGCAGCCGCGCCTCGTTATCGTCGCGCCGCTCTCGGGCCACTATGCCACCCTGCTGCGCGGCACGGTCGAGGCCTTCCTGCCGACCCATGAGGTCTACATCACCGACTGGAGCGATGCGCGCATGGCGCCGGTCTGGCTGGGCCGGTTCGATCTCGATGATTATATCGACACGATCCGCGAAGTGTTCACCGCGCTCGGCCCCGGCGCGAACGCTTTGGCGGTCTGCCAGCCGGGTCCGCCCACACTCGCGGCGGTGTCCATGATGGCCGAGGACGATGATCCGAACCGGCCGGCCACCATGACCTTCATGGGCTCGCCGATCGATTGCCGTCGCTCACCCACCACGCCGAACCTGCTGGCCGAAGAGCGCAGCTTTGAATGGTTCGAGCAGAACATGATCTACACAGTACCGGGGCCCTGGCCGGGTATGGGCCGGCGCGTCTATCCGGGCTTCGTGCAGCTTTCCAGCTTCATGAACATGAACTGGGACCGCCATGTCGATGCCCACTGGCGCTTCTTCAACCACCTCGTCGATGGCGATGGTGACGGCATCGAAAAGCACCGCACCTTCTATGACGAATATCTCGCCGTCCTCGACCTGACCGAAGAGTTCTATCTCCAGACCATCCAGAAAGTGTTCCAGGAGCACCACCTGGCACGCGGCATGTTCCGACATCGCGGCAGACTGGTGAAGCCTGAAGCGGTGCGCGATGTGGCGCTGATGACGGTGGAAGGCGAAAATGACGATATCTCCGGCATCGGCCAGACCCAGGCAGCGCACGACCTGTGCTCGAATATCCCCGAAGACATGCGTATCGACTATATCCAGCCGGGTGTCGGCCATTATGGCGTCTTCAACGGCTCGCGCTTCAAAAGCGAGATCGTGCCGCGGGTGAACGAGTTCATTGCCCGCTTCGGCGACGAAAGCCGCCAGGCCTCCGCGCGCCGGCAATCGCCGAAGCTGCGCCGGGTGGTGTAGATTCCCGTCAGCCTGCACCCGATGGCTGCCAGGATAAAATGTCCCCGTGACTCTGGCGTCTGTCAGGTCCCAAGGGCGCTTGCGATGTGCGACGCAGCAAGAAATTTCAAAAGCTTCACGCGCGCAGTGCATTGATTTCATTATATTTTATAAATTAACCAAAATTTATAAGGAATTTTTGGAACTCTCGGCGCGCAAGTTTGTTGCACTCGTACTCGCCCAGTACGTGAATCTTCAACGAGAGTCGACGCCATGCCCCTTTCTGCAGGCGATAGCCCCCTTGCGCGCCAATTTCAGGTCGATCAGCTGCGCTATCAGGCGCCGCAACTACCGCCCCCCACCCATCCTTCCCTGCCGAATGGCTTGATGCGCGAAATCGCCTGCATGGTGCGCTATGGCATTGTCGGCGGCTTTTCGCTGATCGCACATACCCTAACGGCCTTCGCGCTGATCCTGTTCCTTCAGGCCCCGGCCCTGATCGCTCACACGGTGGGCTTTGTGGTCGGTTTTCTCTTTGCTGCCCAGGGACATCTGCGCTTCAGCTTCCGCGACGATGGTAATGCCACCCAGGCGCGCCGCCGCTTTTTCATGGTCTGCTGCGCGGCGTTGCTGATCAGCCAGGCCAGCATCCTGGTCGTGGGCGCGCTGGGCTTTAGCGCCATGGCGGCTCAAACCGTGGCCCTGGTGGTCTCATGCGGGGTGTCCTTCCTCGCCTCACGGCTCTGGGCGTTCACCCTCAATGATCGTCCTCGTCGAACAGCGGCGCCTGTGATCCAGCTGGAGACCGCATCCCGAGGCGCTCATAGGCCAATGGCGCAGCAACCCGTCCACGCGGCGTACGCGCAACATAACCCCGCTGCATGAGAAATGGCTCGATGACGTCTTCAACGGCGTCGCGGGCTTCGGACAATACGGCGGCCAAAGTATCCACACCCACCGGGCCGCCGGCATAGGTCTTCACCAGCGCCTCCAGATAGCGCCGGTCGAGCGCATCCAGGCCCTCGGCATCGACCTCAAGGCGCGCCAGCGCCCGGTCTGCCGCACCCTGGTCGATCCGGCTGCCCTCGGCATCGGCAAAGTCGCGTACACGGCGCAGAAGACGCAGGGCGATGCGCGGCGTCCCTCGCGCACGGCGAGCGATTTCGACGGCACCGTCCTGTGTGATCGGCGCCTGCAGCCTGGCGGCGGCCGCACGCACGATGAGGGCGAGCTGTTCGGGCGCATAGAATTGCAGGCGGACGGGAATGCCGAACCGGTCGCGCAGGGGTGTGGCGAGCAGGCCCGCCCGCGTGGTCGCGCCGACCAGAGTGAAGGGCTGGAGATCGAGGCGCACAGAGCGCGCGGACGGCCCCTCCCCGATCACGATATCGACGGCATAATCCTCCATGGCCGGATAGAGGATTTCCTCCACGGCAGGCGGCAGGCGGTGGATCTCGTCGATGAAGAGGACGTCATTGGCTTCCAGATTGGTCAGGATCGCGACCAGGTCGCCGGCCTTGGCGATCACCGGGCCGGAAGTGGCGCGAAAGCCGACGCCCATCTCGCGCGAGAGGATCTGCGCCAGCGTCGTCTTGCCGAGCCCCGGGGGGCCAAACAGCAACACATGGTCGAGCGCCTCGCCGCGCCCGCGTGCGGCCTCGACATAGACCTTCAGGTTCGACTTGGCCGTGTCCTGGCCGATATAATCGGCAAAAGTCTGCGGCCGCAGCGCCCGGTCCAGCGCCTCGCCCATCTGCGCCTCAGGGTCGGTGATGGATCCCTCACGGCTCATGACGGCATCAGCTCCTTGAGCGCGGCCTTGATCAGGGCGGCAGTGTCAGCGCCTTCATTGATCTTGGCTGCCGCAGCCACAGCGCGCGCGGCATCCGTGGGACCATAGCCGAGATTCTGCAGCGCGGAGATGGCTTCCGCGCGCGCCCCGCCCGCCGGGGTCGCACTCGCGGCGCTGGCGATGCCCGGCGCGGCCTTCACGCCGAAACTGCCGAACCGGCCCATGGGCGGCGCCTTGCCGGCCAGCTCACCGACGATCCGCTCGGCCAGTTTCTTGCCGACGCCCTTGGCGCGGGTGACGCTGGCCACATCGCCGAGCGCAATCGCATCCATGAGATCGCCCGGCGTCAGCGCATCGAGCAGCGCCATGGCCGCCTTGCCACCAACGCCCGGCACATCCTGCAGCCGGGCAAACCAGGCGCGCGCTTCATCGGTCTCAAAAGCATAGAGCGTGATGGAATTCTCGGTGATCTTCGTCTCGATATGCAGCTCGGCGCGCTGGCCCGGATCGAGCCGCGAGAGCAGGCGCGAGCCAGCATGGGCGACATAACCCACCCCGTTCACATCGATCAGCACCGTATCGGCGCCGACCGCCGCCACTTCTCCGCGCAGCCGTCCGATGATCATGCCGCCCTCCCCGCATAGCCGGCATGGTGGGCCGTGCAGATGGCGCAGGCCAGAGCATCGGCAGCATCGGCCGTCATCTTCCCGGCGCGCGGCAGGAGGCGCTGGACCATGAAAGCAACCTGCTCCTTCTCCGCCGCGCCGGTGCCGACGACCGCGAGCTTGATCTGGCGCGGGGCGAACTCGTGGACATCGAGCCCTTCGCGCGCCAGCGCTGCCATCGCCGCCCCGCGCGCCTGCCCCAGCTTGAGCGCCGAGCGCGCGCCGGCATTCACGAGGGTCTCCTCCACCCCGGCGGCATGCGGGCGGTGGGTCAGCACCAGGGCCGACACCTCGGAAAAGATCCCCGCCAGCCGCACGGCCAGCGGCGCGGAGGGCTCCACGCGGATCACGCCGTGGGCAACATGCGCGAGCCGCGCCCCGGTCTGGTCGACCACGCCCCAACCGGTCGCGCGCAGGCCGGGATCGATCCCGAGTATCCGAATCGTCTGAGTCATCGTGCCACTCTACCAATCAGAGTTAACGGCGTCTTACAATTTTCCCCATTTGTTCAGGCAATGGCGCGCAGAACTGCAATTGGTCGCCAAAGCGTGTACAAACGACGTTGCGCGACACAGTGAGACTAACTACCTCGCAATGCAGCAATTTTATTGTGCATTGCACAATTGCAAGACTGCTTCACGCCGCTAGCAGCAATTCGTCATCGTCTGGCCACCTTTTCCGGGGTAAATTTCAACACATAATGAAACGTGAGATTCAAACCGTGACCCGTGATGGTCAACCGATCGGCCTCCGCCCGCTGTGCCGGGCGGACCGCGATCAGCTTGCCCAGACGATCGAGAATTTCTCCGATCATTCGCGCTATATGCGCTTCTTCACCGGCGCAAAGCACCTGCCAGATCATGTCATCGACAAGCTGGTGGATGTGGACAATTCCCATCATATCGGCTGGGGCGCCTTCGATGAGTCTCAGGGTGAACTGCGCACGATTGGCGGCTGCCACGCCATGCGCTCCGATGACCGCCCGGAAGCCGAGCTTGCCTTCGGCGTGATGGATGAATTCCATGGCCAGGGCGTGGCCCGCATGCTGATCGCCGCCGTGGTGCATGACTGCGCCCGCATGGGCATCAACACCCTGCTGGCCGACACCCTTTCGGAAAACCGCAATGCCGCGCGCCTCCTGCGCGTGATCGGCGGGTACTGCTGTGAGGCCGAGGACGGCATCTACACCTTCCGCGTGGATGTGCGCGAGGCCGAACGGCGCCTGCGCCAGATGACCACGCTGCAGGGCCTGCGCGATGTCTTCCACGCTCTCGACGCGGAAGACGTGCTGCGCGCGGCCTAGTGTTGTTCCGGAAAACGTCTAGGAGACGCGCTCGACCATCATGTGCTTGATCTTGGCGATGGCCTTGGCCGGGTTGAGACCTTTCGGACAGACTTGGGCGCAATTCATGATGGTGTGGCAGCGATAGAGCTTGAAGGGATCTTCAAGGTCATCCAGGCGTTCGCCAGTGGCTTCGTCGCGCGAATCGATCAGCCAGCGATAGGCTTGCAGCAGGGCGGCCGGACCGAGATACTTGTCGCCATTCCACCAGTAGGACGGGCACGAGGTCGAGCAGGATGCGCACAGGATGCACTCGTAGAGCCCGTTGAGTTCCTCGCGGTCAGCCTCTGACTGGCGCCATTCCTTTTCCGGCTCTGGCGTGTCCGTCTTCAGGAAGGGCTGCACATAGGCGTGCTGAGCGTAGAAATTGGTGAGATCCGGGATCAGGTCGCGCACCACCGGCAGGTGCGGCAGCGGTGCGATGGTGATGGTCGAGCCGGCCACCTCGTCCCAGCCCTTGGTGCAGGCAATGGTGTTGCTGCCGCCGATATTCATCGCGCACGAGCCGCACACACCCTCGCGGCAGGACCGGCGGAAGGCGAGCGTGGAGTCGATATTGTTCTTGATGTAGATCAGGACATCCAGAACCATCGGCCCGCACTTGGCGAGATCCACCCAGTAGGTGTCCCAGCGCGGCTGGCCGCCCTCTTCCGGGCTGTAGCGATAAATCTTGAACTTCTTCAGCTTCGACGCGCTGTCGGGCTTCGGCCAGGTTTTCCCCGTGACGAGTTTGGAATTGCGCGGAAGTGTCAGCTGAACCATGGCAGATCAAAATCCCTCTGAATTTCTACCCGATGTACAGCCATGACGACAGAAGGCCATGGCCTGCATCGCCCGGCGGACGCTTTGCCGCACCGCGAAAACCCCGGCAGTGGGACTCAGGAGAAGGTGCTGTCGATGCGCGAGCCTTCGCCCATCCAGGCCGGATCGGTGCGCGCGGCCAGGGCCGGCACACCCGCGCCGACAAAATGCGTGGCCGCCGAAATCGCGAAGGAGAAGATCAACATCAGGCCGACACTGATCCACAACGACGGCGACGCAAGAAGACCGCTGAAATCACCGCCCTCGATCGCTTCGACATTGGAAATGAACGGACCCATCATGCCGAACATCAGGACGGACTGCACCACCTGACTGGCAATGCCGGAGGCGATGCCGATCACCAGAATCGCACCGAAGATCTGCCAGAAATGCCCCTTGCTGACGCTCCAGGCTGAGGGGAACCGGATTTTCCGGTCGCGCACCGTCAGGGCAAAGGCCGGCGAGAGGCGGACCATCACGAAGAGGATGAAGCATATCATGATCAAGAAGAGCGGCACGACGAAGAGCATCGCGACAGCTCCGCCCGAGCTGTTGCCACCACCGGCGGCAGCCGCCGCAAACAGCATCGTCGGAACGAAGATGACAAGCGAAAAGACCAGATAGAGCCCGAACAGCAAGAGCCCGAACAGCAGCCCGACCACAAACAAGCGCAGCTCATCCCCGCCCAGCCGCAGCGAAAACCCCTCATGGCGCATATATTTGCGCTGGATGCTGGCCTCCAGGATCGACCAGGCGAGAAGGAAAAGAGGGGTCATCAGGGCATATCCGCCAAAGATCGGCGTCATGATCGACCACACTTCTGCCGGATCCGACATTTCGGGATTTTCAGCCGCCAGCTGAAACAGGCGGATATAGGCCGGTGCGATCAGCATGGCGCCGATGGCGATCACGACGCCATAGACCAGGACATAAGCGATCGCGAATTTCCAGAAAAAGCCAATCGGATTGGGCACCCGCGTGAAATGGGTGATCGCATTGCCGAACGAAAATGTTTCCATTGCCACTGGTCCCCTCACACAGCCGCCTTACAGCCTTGGCTTAGCGGATATGCGGCGCATGTCCATAGAGAAGGCCGTGGCTCAGACCGGACGAATCAGCTGCCGCTGGCGGCGCGCTGGCGTTCCTTCTCGACCTTTTCCAGCGCGGTGGAAAACTCGCCACGCACGACCAGATCGGCAAAGTTGCCGACCTTGCGCGCACGCTGACGCCATTTCGAGCGCGCAAAGGTGTAAGGCTGGTCGGTCCACTCCTTCAGCTCGAAGGGCGCAGTCATGCGGAAGATCGCCGTGCGGCCGTTCGGGGTGCCGAGATGCTTCCAGCCGGGCTCGTCCTTGAGGAAATCCACCAGCATCGCCCCGCTCCACAGGTCGACATCGTCGATCAGCATCACCGCGCCGGGCTTCATGCGCATGGCGGCATAGAGCCAGTCCACCGCAGGCAGGGGAAAGCCGTGCCCGCCATCGACCAGCACGGCATCGAGCTGAAGATCCTCCGGCAGGAAGGGCAGGATGAGCTGTGACGGGCCGACGCGGAAATCGAGCTTTTCGGCATCAAGGCCGCGCAGGCCGATCTCTTCCAGCAGGGCATCGCGCTCAGCCGCATCTGGCGAGACGGCGATATGCTGGGCGCCGGCCTCCAGGAAGGCGATGGTGGACGCGCCGGAACCCGTCTCAAGCGTATAATGCCCTGGTTTCACATGCGCGCGAATGAAGTCGCGCGCCAGCTCGCTGAGCGCCCAGGTGAGCGAACCGCCCTTGTGAATCCGCCTGCTGAGCCCGCTATCGTCCATGCTGCGCCTCCGGAACTTGCCGGCCAAACCTGCCACGCACATGCAAAGAAAGGCTGAACATAAAACGCCCCGGAACAACGAGGCTCCGGAGCGTTTGAAACGTGCTGCAAGCCCAGTGGTTTAGTAGACCCGCGCCTTCGGCTCGATATAGGCGATGTCGTTGGACATGGTGTAGTCGTGGGTCGGGCGGTAATCGAGCGTGACATGACCGCCCTCGTCCACCCAGGCGAGCGTATGCTTCATCCAGGTCGCGTCGTCGCGGTCGGCGAAATCCTCGCGGGCATGGGCGCCGCGGCTTTCCTCGCGATTGACCGCCGAGTTCACCGTGACGGCCGCCTGGGCGATGAGATTGTCGAATTCGAGCGCTTCGACGAGATCGGTATTCCAGACCATGGTCCGATCAGTGACATCGATACCCGGCAGCTTGGCATAAACGCCATCAATCTTCTCCACGCCCTCGCGCAGCACGTCGCCGGTGCGGAACACCGCGCAGTTTTCCTGCATGGCCTTCTGCATCTCCAGGCGCAGTTTCGCGACCGGCTGGTCGCCGGAGGCGTTACGCATTTTATCGAGGCGCGTCAGGTGCTTTTCGGTCCAGGCATCCTTCATTTCCGGTTGCGTCGCGCCGGCATCGACGGACGCGCCACAATGCAGGCCCGCCGCGCGGCCGAACACAACCAGGTCGATCAGCGAGTTCGAGCCGAGACGGTTCGCCCCGTGCACGGACACACAGGCCGCTTCGCCGACCGCCATAAGGCCCGGCACCACACTATCGGGGTCGCCATTGGCCTTGGTCAGGACCTCGCCGTGATAATTGGTCGGGATGCCGCCCATATTATAGTGCACGGTCGGGATCACCGGGATCGGCTCCTTGGTGACATCCACACCGGCAAAGATGCGTGCGCTTTCGGAGATGCCCGGCAGGCGCGCGGCCAGGGTTTCCGGCGGCAGGTGGTTGAGATTGAGGTGAATATGGTCGTTCTCCTCGCCCACGCCGCGGCCCTCACGGATCTCCATGGTCATGGCGCGCGAGACAACATCGCGCGAGGCGAGATCCTTCGCTGAAGGCGCATAGCGTTCCATGAAGCGCTCGCCCTCGGAATTGGTCAGGTATCCGCCTTCGCCGCGCGCGCCTTCGGTGATCAGGCAGCCCGAGCCGTAAATCCCGGTTGGGTGGAACTGCACGAACTCCATGTCCTGCAGCGGCAGGCCGGCGCGCAGCACCATGGCATTGCCGTCCCCGGTGCAGGTATGGGCCGAGGTGCACGAGAAGAAGGCGCGGCCATAGCCGCCGGTCGCGAGCACGACCTTCTGCGCGCGGAAACGGTGCAGCGTGCCATCGTCGAGTTTCCAGGCTGTCACGCCACGGCAGGCGCCTTCATCATCCATGATCAGGTCGAGGGCGAAATACTCGATGAAGAACTCGGTCTCTTCCTTCACGCACTGGCCATAGAGCGTGTGCAACATGGCATGGCCGGTCCGGTCAGCGGCCGCACAGGTGCGCTGGACCGGGCCTTCGCCGAAATTCTTGGTCATGCCGCCAAAGGCGCGCTGATAGATCTTGCCTTCCTCGGTACGCGAGAACGGCATGCCCCAGTGTTCCAGTTCATAGACGGCAGCCGGCGCGTTGCGGCAAAGATATTCGATGGCGTCCTGGTCACCGAGCCAGTCGGAGCCCTTCACGGTGTCATACATGTGCCAGCGCCAGTCATCCTCGGACATGTTGCCGAGCGAGGCGGCGATCCCACCCTGGGCCGCCACGGTGTGCGACCGGGTCGGGAAGACCTTGGAGATACAGGCTGTGCGCAGGCCGGCCTGGGCCGCACCGAGCGCCGCGCGAAGACCGGACCCGCCGGCGCCGACCACGACCACGTCATAGGTATGGTCAATCCACTTGTACTCGCTCATCGCCGCTTACCTCCGCTGGCCTGTCGCGTCTCAGACGCCGGCCGTGAACCAGATTTTCAGGACGGAAACCGCCGTGATCACGAACAGCGCGATGCACGCAAAGCTGTTCAGGATCAGAAGGGCGCTCTTCATCCCGGGTGTGTAGATATAATCCTCGATGACGATCTGCATACCGAGGCGCATATGGTAGAAGGCAGCGCCGAAGGTCAGGATGAGGAGCACCGCGTTCCAGGGCTGGGCGACCCAGTCGAGCGCGCCGTCATAGCCGCCCTGCACTGCATTGATCACAGAAAACAGGAACCACGGCACGAGGAAGATCAGGGCGATCGCCGAGACGCGCTGGCGGATATGGTGCTCGGTCCCGGCCTTGGCCGAACCGAGGCCACGTGCGCGGGCTGTGGGGGTCGTGAAATCGTGCTGGGACATGGTTCGCCCTCTCTAGATCAGCGTGGCCGCGGCCCAGATGGCCACGGCGCCGGCAATGGCGAAGAAATAGGCAAAGGCCGACCAGGCGCTGGCGGTCTTGGGCTCGAACCCGACATGCGGGCCATCCCAGAGCAGGTGGCGGATGCCGTTGGCCAGGTGAAAAAGCACGGCGGCTGCCCACAAAACGAGCACGATCTGGCCGAAGACCGAGCCAATGATCGATTCGATCAGCGTATAGCATTCCGGCGCGGAACCGTCGGCCTGGGTGGGCATGGCAAGGGCGAAGATCCAGGCTGCGATCAGCGCGCTGCCGAAATACATCGCCATTCCGGTAAACCGGTGGGTGATCGAGGACGCCATTGTGAGGTGGGGTTTCCACACCTGCAGGTGGGGCGACATCGGTCGCGGATCATTCCAGTCACCGCTCGACATATTGCCAACCTCTCTTGCTTTACATGTTTGGTGGTGGTTCTAGAGACGGATGGTTACCTGTCAACGCGCACTTTTGCCTGAGGGTGCGCGCCGTGTCGTCGCGGCGCTGTGCCTTGTGTTTTCTGTATCTGCAACGGCGGTGGCCGAACCGGCGCCCGTTGCAGAGTCGTTTACCGAATCAGATGCGCTGGAAAATGTCATCGCAGATTATGCCGCCTTCCGGCGCAGCGTTGACCCGGCTGCACGCGCCCGTGGCACCGGAACGGGCCCGACCGCCTGGCCGGATGTCTCGCCCGAAGCCCTGAGCGATCAGGCAAATCAGGCGGCTGCGCTGCTTGGCCGGCTGAGCGACATCGACACCGACCGTGTGATCGACCAGGCCATTCTAGAGCATATTCTCAACGAGATCCTGATTGAGGTGCGCCACGACACCGCGCGCCTGCCGTTTACCGGCGATAGCGGCTTTCACTCCTGGCCGGTCTTTTCCGCTGCACGCGCGCGCTTACGCTCTGTCGAGGATGCCGAGGCCTATATTGCGCGGCTGAACGACACGCCCCGCTATTTCGACCAGAATATCGAGAATATGCGCCGCGGGATCGCCACCGGCTGGGTTTCGCATGTCGATCCACTGGCCACCACGATCGACCAGGTCGCCGAACAAGTGGTCGAACGGCCCGAGGACTCCGACCTCTATGCCCCCTTCGCCGACCTGCCGGCCAATATGTCAAGCGCGGACCGTGCCCGCCTGCAGCGCGAGGGCCGCGATGCGGTCGCCGCCTGTGTGGAGGCCTATGCCGAACTGCTCGATTTCCTCGAAGACGTGTATGCGCCGCATGCCCGCCAGCAGCCGGGCCTTGCGAGCCTGCGCGGCGGACGCGGCATCTATGCTGATCTCGTCGCCATTCACACTGCCGGCGCCGGCCTCAGCCCGGAAGAGATCCATGCGGTTGGCCAGTCGGAAGTTGCCCGCATCCGCGAGGAAATGCGCGCCATCATCGACGAGGTCGGCTTCGAGGGTGACCTGCAGGATTTCATCGCCTTCCTGCGCGAGGATCCGCGCTTTTATGCCCGCACTCCGGCCGATCTGATCGAGAAGGCCTCGACCATTGCCAAGCGCCTGGACGCCATCCTGCCGCTCTATTTCGGCCACCTGCCGCGCCTGCCCTATGGCGTCTCGCCCGTGCCGGCCTCCATCGCGCCGGGTTATACCACGGGACGCTATGTCCAGGGCGACCAGGAAACCGGCCGTTCGGGGACCTATCTCGTCAACACCTACCGGCTCGACCAGCGCCCGCTTTATGAGCTGCCGGCGCTGACCGCACACGAAGCCGTGCCGGGCCACCACCTGCAGATCGCCCTCGCCCAGGAGCAGCGCGACGTGCCGGAATTCCGGCGCAGCTTCTACGCCACCGCCTTCGGCGAGGGATGGGGCCTTTATTCGGAGAAACTCGCCGGCGAGGCGGGCATCTACGAGACTCCCTATGAGCGCTTTGGCCAGCTTTCCTATGAGATGTGGCGCGCCTGCCGGCTTGTCGCCGATACCGGCATGCACTGGTATGGCTGGTCGCGCGAACAGGCCGAGGCCTGCTTCATCGAGAACACCGCGCTCAGCCCGCTGAACATCGAGACCGAGGTAACACGCTATATCGGCTGGCCCGGCCAGGCAGTAGCCTACAAGGTCGGCGAGCTGAAGATCCTGGAACTGCGCCATGAGGCCGAGGAAGCGCTCGGGTCGAAGTTCGACATCCGCGCCTTCCACGACCACCTGCTCGCCGAGGGCTCCATGCCGCTGTCGACGCTGTCGGCGCGCATGCACCAGTGGATCGAGGACCAGCTCACCACGACTGAAGCCGAAACGGCTCACCTGCCCTGACGCGGATGAAAATCACCATCATCGAGACCGGCCGTCCCATGGCGCCCCTGCGGGACCGGTTCCCGAACTATCCGGCCATGTTCGAACGCCTCATCGCGCGCGCCGATGAGGGCTTTGACTATGAGACCATCGCCCTGCTCGACGGCGCGCCACTGCCAGACCCGGCGGGGCTGGATGCGGTCCTGATCACCGGCTCGCCGGCCGGCGTCTATGACCCCGAGCCCTGGATGCCGGTGCTGATGGATTTCATCCGCTGGTGCGCGGCCAGTGGCGTGCCACAGGTGGGCATCTGTTTCGGCCACCAGGCCATGGCGCAGGCGCTGGGCGGGCAGGTCATCAAGTCCCCCAAGGGCTGGGGCCTCGGCCGGCATACTTATGACGTCACCACGCGCCAGTCCTGGATGGGCGAGACACCGCCCGATGAATTCGCGCTCGCCGTCAGCCATCAGGACCAGGTGGTCGCTCCGCCTGCGGGTGCAATTGTAACGGCAGCGTCGGATTTCTGCGTCTTCGCGGGGCTCGCCTATGCTCAGGGCCCGGCCATCAGCTTTCAGGGCCATCCGGAATTTTCCAACGCTTTCTCCGAGGCGCTCTACGAAAACCGGCGCGGCAGCCCGCTCACCGACGCGCAGGTCGACACCGCTGTCGCCTCACTGGCCGAGCCGGAAAACAATGACCTGCTGGCCGAATGGATCGCGAATTTCTATCGCGGCGTGGCCGAAACCAAGGGGCAGGGCTAATCCTCGCACAGCGGATTGGCTTCCAGATAGGCTTCCAGTTCCGGCAGGTCGCTTTCCAGCAGCGTGCCGGCCTCGGCCTGCACATCCCAGAAATGCTTGACCTGGGCGAGATGGTAGCAGCGCTCCTCTTCACGCTCGGGTCCGCGCGCCTTGTAGAACTCGTGCAGCTGGACATGTTGGACCATGATGGCCCGCTGGTTCGAGCCGATATCGGGGGCCTCGTCATAGCGAGCCTGGAACCAGTCCGTGGCGCCAAGCAGGCTCCTTTCGGCCTCCTCATAGCGTTCCAGCGCCATCAGGCTGTAGGCCATTTCGCCATTATAGGTGGCAACCGACCGGCGGGCATCGCTGTCATTGGGATCGCGCCGGGCGCGCTCTTCCGCGAGCGCGAGAGCTTCGTAATAGTCATCCACGGCGTCGTCATACTTTCCGAGATTGTAGCGCGCGAAAGCCCGGCGCCAGTAGGAGAATTCCAGCCCGCGCAGATGCGATTGCTTGGCGCCCTGTCCCAGATCGTCGAGCCGGGAGAGTACCTCAATGGATTCTTCGGCAGCAGCTTCGGCAGCCTCGGCATCGCTCGTCGTTCCGCCCAGATGGATCTCGGCTTTCAGGCGCAGCGCCCTGCCGAGATTGGACAGAGTGTCGACATCCTCGGGCCGGGCCTCGGCCATCTCGTGCAGCGTGTCAATGCAGGAGTCGATCGTGGAGACCGCCTCCTCGCCCTCGCCGGCGCGGTAGAGCAGCGTGGCGCGGCTTGAGCACATGGTCTGCTTGAGAAGCCGGGCGGCATAGTCGTCCGGACGTAGGGCCAACTCCCGGTCGAGATAGGCCTCCGCCTCATCCATCCGGGCAAGCGAGGCTTCCGGATCGGAATAGACGAAGAGCTGGTGGTCGGACTGCTCGAAGGCGAGATCGGCGGCGAGATGAAGCGTGTCGGGATCCTCAGGCTGGGTTTCCAGCAGGGACTTCACGATGGCCTCGGCCTCGTCGAGATAATGCCCGGCATCCTCGAACTCGGCGAAGGAGGAAAAGCCCGGCGTGCCGACGATCTGCGCCAGGCGCAGGCGCCCGCGCGCAACGTCGTAGAGCAGGTCCGGCTCGGCGCGCGCATCCGAGGACAGCGAGTCGAGATAGACTTGCGCGGCCTCGGCCAGGGTCCGCTTGGCCTCCACCGTGCCGGGCACGACATCGATCTCGTCATAAATGTCGAACATCATGGTCGAGGCGATGTTGCGCACCTCGTCGAACCGTGCATCGGCCTCCCGGCGCGCGGTTTCCGCCTGGCTGTAGAGATTGAGCGAGACAATCAGCGCCCCGGTCAGCGCGGCGAAGACCGCCACGCCCGCCCCCACGGCGAACCGCCGGCGGGAGATGAACTTGCCGAGCCGGTAGCCGGCCCCGCCGCCCACCGCATCCACCGAATAGCCCGAGCGCAGATTGTCGAGATCCTCCATCAGCGCGTCCACAGACGGGTAGCGGTCATCGGTGTCCAGGGCCGAAGCCCGCGAGATGATGGCATCGAGCTCGGCCCCGCGGCCCGGCTGGCTGGCGGTGAGCACATCGAGCAGCTTGCCGAGCGAATAGACATCTGAAAGCGTGTTGGCCGGCGCACCGGTCGCCCGTTCGGGCGCGGCAAAGCCGGGGGTGAAGCTCATGCTCGCCAGCGATGGCCCGACCGTGACACCGCCCTCCCCGCCCGCCGCATGTGGCTTGGCAATGCCGAAATCGATCAGCTTGGCCTGACCGGCATCGGTGACCAGCACATTGCTCGGCGTGATGTCGCGGTGGATGATCAGGTTCTGGTGGGCATGGCGCACCGCCGCGCAGGCATCGCGGAACAGGGCAAGGCGCGCATCGAGATCCAGGCCCCGGCTGTTGGCGAAATCGGAAATCGGCTCGCCATCGACATACTCCATGATCATGTAGGGCGCGCCGTCCGGCAACTCGCCACCATCGAACAGGCGCGCGATATTGGGATGGGAGAGATCGGCCAGGATCTGGCGCTCGCGCTGGAAGCGCTCGACCAGGGCATCCGACAGGACACCGGGCCGGACGATCTTGATCGCCACCTTGTGTTCGAAATCGCCCGTATCGCGTTCGGCTGCGAACACCGCGCCCATGCCGCCCTGCCCGATCAGGTCGGTGACCTTGTAGGCCCCCACGCGCTCGGGCGGCTCCATCTCCTCGGCATCCCGCCCGGCCCCGCCGGTCCGCAGCACATCCCCATCGCTCGACTCCAGGGCCAGCAGGGAGAGGACCCGTCCGCGCAGGTCGATATCATCAGGCGTGGCGGCCACGACATAGGCTTCCTGCTCGGCCTCGGGGCGGGCAAGGGCCTCTTCGAACAGCTGCAGGGCGCGGCGTTCAAACTGGTCGGTCGTCATGAATTTCCTCCCCCGAAACGCGGGACCAGCTACAAGAAAGGGCGAAAATGCCCTGAACAATCAAGGCAAATCCACTGCCAAAAAAATCTTTTCCAACCGGTGACCCGATTTGGCGGAATTCTACGCCTTTCAACTTACAGCCCCTCGTTCGCTGCTGTGGGACGCATGCGGAGGAGACCGGTGCGCGTGTGAGCCGATCCACTCCAGCCTGGCCCGCACGCGCACCGGTAGCTACTCCACGACCATCGCTTTGCCTTCGCCTCATATCTGCTAACCTGCCGCGAAAGCTGTAGAGGGGGCCAGGCATGGGCGCATCGTATCAGTGGAACCTCGCCCGGTCGCGAGACCGGCATCTCGCCCCCGGCGGGCCGAAGCGTATCCTGACAATCGATGGCGGCGGCATTCGCGGCCTGCTCAGCTGCGGCATCCTCCTGCATATCGAGAACACGCTGCGCGAGCGCATCCCCCCCGGCCCGGAGCGCGACCGGTTCGTGCTCGCCGACTATTACGATTTCATCGCCGGGACCTCGACCGGATCCATTGTGGCGGCCTGGCTGGCGCTTGGCAATCGCGTGTCTGATCTCCAGGAGCTCTATCTCGGCATGGGCTCGACCATCTTTTCCAAGGCCCGCAGCTTCGGCCAGATCTTCGTGGCCAAGTTTGACGGCGACCGGCTCGACGACCAGCTGCGCACCCATCTCGGCGAGATCACGCTGGACTCCGAACAACTCGTCACCGGACTTGGCGTCACGGCCAAGCGGATGGACACCGGCTCGGCCTGGCTGCTCTCGAACAATCCCAGGGCGCGCTTCTGGGACGGGTCGGAAACCGACCGCCCGAATGCGGAGTATACCCTGCGCCATGTAGTGCGCGCCAGTGCCGCCGCGCCGGCCTATTTCGATCATGTCGATGTGCAGATCGAGCATGGCCGCGATCCCGGCGCCTTCATGGACGGCGCCGTGGCCGGGCTGAACAACCCGTCAGTGGCCTTCTGGCTCTATACCACGCTGCCGGGCTATGGCCTGAACTGGAAGACCGGGCCGGAAGAGCTGCTCATCACCTCGGTCGGGACCGGTCATTATCGCCAGCGCTTCGAGGGCCGCACGCTCGGCCGCATGGCCGCGCTGCAGCAGGCCGTCTTTTCGCTGGCCGGATCGATCCAGGATGTCGCCCAGCAGCAATTGCTGCTGATGCAGGCGCTGAGCACACCCTGCCAGCCCTATCCCATCAATGCCGATGTGGACGCGCTGGCCAACCCCTACGATCTTGAGCGCGGCATCGCCTCACCTTATTGCATCCTCGACAAGCCCCTCTTCCAGTTCCAGCGTTATGATGCCCAGATCGACGAGGTGGGCCTGAAACGCATGGGCATCATGGAGGATGGCGACTGGCTCGGCCCGCGCATGATCAAGAACCTGCAGGCCATGGACTGTGCCAATGGAGCCAATCTGGAGCGGCTCAAGCGCATCGGCGAGCGCGCCGGCGACATGTATGTAAAGGACGAGCACTTCCCGGCCGGGTTTGACCTGGACGTAATGTCCGGGGCAGCGCAAACGCCGGCGCCAGCCAACGGGGTCGGCGCCGAACCGCCCATACCCCAGGCGATCCCGTCCCCCGACCGCGGCATGGCCCGGCCGCGCCGCGCACGCGGAGGCTGGTTCTTTGGTAGCTGATCGCCCGGCGCCCTATGGGCCGGCAATTCCGGAAAAGATGAAGGGCGGCCCGAGAGCCGCCCTTTTGAGTTGCCTGATCCTGGTGAGGTCTTGCCCTACCAGGATTTCGACACGGTCACGCCATAGGTGGCCGGTTCGTTCAGGAACACGTTGGTGAACAGGCCCGAGCTGTCATCGGTGAGATAGGCACCGGTGATGACGTCATCATCGGCGATGTTCTTGCCGAAGACTTCGATGCTCAGGCCGTTGGCATCATTGTAGAGGCCAAGCGACAGGTTGATATTGTCCCAGCTGTCGAGCTGGTCGCGGCCGGTGTTCCAGACGCGCGAATAAGCGGAGGCCTGGTAGTAATAGTCGCCACGCACCCGCAGGTCCCAGTCGCTGTTGCCGAGTGCTTCCCAAGTGTATTCCGCGCCGAAGCTCAGCGTGGTGTCCGGGGTGCCCGGCAGGTCGTTGCCGTCCAGATTGACCGCATCGCCGTCAAAGGGCTGGAAGGCCGTCGCCGTTTGCGCCACACCATTGGAGTCGATGTAGGAGACGGTCACGCCACCGAGACCAAAGGCGGCTTCGGACCCGGCAAGGGCCCCGGTGCACAGGCCGAGCGTCGAGCTCGGAGCCAGCGCGCCGGCCTGGATCGCGCCGAGCACAGTGGCATATCCAACCGCGGAAACCACGCAGTTCGACGAAGACGGGAAGGTCTTCAGCACGACCAGGTCATCGCGGCCATTGGTGCGGTCGAGCACATCAACACCGTAAGTATCCTTCACCTGCGCATCGAGCAGGCCAAGATTGGCGTTCAGGACCAGCGTGGAAGTCGGGTTCCACACGGTTTCCAGCTCCAGCCCGGTAATCTCGGCATCGACATTGAAATTCGCCGAGGTGCGGTTCACGATCTGGCTGATCTGATAGCCTTCATAATTGTACATGAAGGCCGTGGCGTTCAGCTGCAGCGCGCCGTCGGCCAGCGTGTTCTTCGTCCCGATCTCATAGGAGTCGATGAATTCCGGATCGAAGAATTGCGGGAAGGCGTCGGGGGTCTCGGCCGGCTGTGGTGGGTTGATCCCGCCACCCTTGTAGCCCCGCGAATAGAAGGCGTAGATCAGCGTGTCCTCGGTGAAGCCGAAATTCGGCGACCAGTCGAAACCGGCCCGCCCGGTCACTTCCTCGAAGGTCACGTTATAGGTGCCGTCACCGCCCAGATCGTTTGATGCACCCGGCACCGGCACATAGGCCAGCGGGTCGGCGCGTTGCGCGTCCGTGACCGCCAGGAAGGTCGGGATGCGGCCGACTTCCTTGTCGTCGCTGGTGTAGCGCAGGCCCAGGGTGAACTGCAGATCGTCTGTGACGTCGAAATAGCCCTCACCGAACACCGCAAAGCTGTCGAGCTTGTAGGGCGTGATCGAGCGGTAGTAGTTGCGGCCATTGCCGTTCAGATTGTCGATTGCACTGGAGCCGTAATTGGCGGGATCGGCGATGGTGAAGGCAGGAGAGCCGGTTGCCAGCATTGAGGCGGCATTGTTGAGCTGGATGAAGGCCGTACCGGTGTTGAAGAACACATAGTAGCTTTCCTGCAGCTCCGGCCCCTGATTGGCTTCATAGTCCACCTTGATGGCGCCGAGATTGAAGTTGAACGGGCCGTTGAAATCCGATTGCAGGCGCAGTTCGTGGCTCGTTTGCTCGGAATAGACGCCCGACATGTCAGCTGCGACAGTGGACGAAGTCGGGCCGAGCTGTGGATCGGAAATCACTCCACTTGGAAACAGCGTTGGATACAGCGACGCGAAGAGCGCCGGGAATGCCGGATTCGTGCTGGCATTGAGCGCGAGGAACGGGCTCGGTGCGGTGTTGAAGGGCACGTCCGCGCTGTATTCGTTGTAGTCCTCCTGCGAGATCGACTCATATTCGTTGTAGCTGCCGATATAAGTCATGGTCAGGGCGTCAGTGAGATCGTACTCGCCCTTCCACATGAAGAAGTTCTGCTCGCTTTCGAAGGTCGGGTCGAAATAGCTTTCGATGGTTCTGAGGTCGGCCACGATGCCATTGGTGTTGGCGTCGGTATTGATTGCGTTGCCCGTGAGTGGATCGATGCCGCCGACCAGGCCGCTGAGAATGCCGAAGGAACCGGCAAGCGTGCCCGTTGTGTTGACCCCGCCCAGCGAGGCCGGATCGTCGAGATCGGCTTCCTGACAGCCGACCGAGGTGATGATCTGGTCGAAGGCCGAGATCGGGATACCCATGAAGGAGGTTTCGAGCGGGTCCTTGGCACAGTATTGCTTGCCCGAGCGAAGGCGGTTGTCGTCTTCCTCGAAATGCTCGGCCTGCAGCAGGATGCGGAACCGGTCGGTCGGTTCCCAGGCGAACGAGCCGCGGATCGAGTAGAGATTGCGGTCGTCGATATCATTGCCGGTGGTGATGTTGTCGACATAGCCGTCGCGGCTGAGATACGACCCGGCAAAGCGCAGCGCGGCGGTCTCACCAAGCGGCAGGTTGATCATGCCCTTGGTCTTGACGGTGTTGTAGTTGCCATAGGTGGCGCGGATATTGGCCTGGAACTCTTCCAGCACCGGTTTGGCCGTGATCAGGTTGACCACGCCACCGGTAGCATTCCGGCCATAGAGTGTCCCCTGTGGACCGCGTAGAGTCTCAACCCGCTCGACATCGTAGAACTCGGCTTCGAACAGCGCGTTGGAGGTCAGCGGAACATCGTTCATGTGAACGCCAACACCGGCATCGCTGGAGGTCGACACGGCATCGACGCCAATACCGCGGATGCGGAAATTGTAGCCGGTGAAGTTGCCGCGCGTGAAGTTCACGTTGGGGATCGACTTCACCAGGTCCGGACCACCCGCAAGTTGCATCTTGTCGAGCGATTCCTCGTCGAAGGCCGACACGGCGATCGGTACGTCCTGAATCGATTCCTCGGTTTTCTGCGTGGTGACAAGCACCGTGCCGAGTGTGCGAGGGGTGCTCTCGCTGTCGGCATCCTGGGCATATGCGGCCGGCATGACGAGCCCGAGCGCCATTGCCGAAGCTCCCGCCAGCAAGGCGGTTTTCGAGTCCAGACTGAATTTCATTGTGATCCTCCCGAGGCCCTCGACCGTGGATCCAGCCGGGACCAATCTGCGTTTCCTCACGGGGCCGTTCCTTTTGCCGGAACGTGCCTCGAAAGACATGACACAGTGACGCGGGCCAACTTGTCAACGCCCTTCACTTCGTAAAATTTATTCTGCGGCGCATCGTGTCGTGTACGTGACGCAACACTTCCCTAGCGTCACCTATGCTTTCGCGAATGCAGCAAAGCTGGTAATCAGGCCAAATGTCGACTCAGAATTCGCGCGCTCTCGTCCTGTTTTCAGGCGGTCAGGACTCCACGGTCTGCCTGGCCTGGGCCCTGTCGCGTTTCGACCATGTCGAGACGGTCGGTTTCAATTACGGCCAGCGTCATGCGGTGGAGCTGCAGTGCCGGGAAAGCATTCGCGGGCACATCCAGGGCGGGTTCGCCAACTGGGCCGGACGGCTCGGCCCCGACCACATGCTCGAAGCTCACGGCCTGCGCGATGTCGGCGAAACGGCGATGACGCACGAAACCAGGATCGAGATGACGGCCGCCGGCCTGCCCTCGACCTTCGTGCCGGGACGCAACCTTATGTTTATCGTGCTCGCGGCCGCTCTGGCCTATCGCCGGGCCATTCCACACCTGGTCGGCGGCATGTGCGAGACCGATTATTCCGGTTATCCAGACTGCCGGCGAGAGGCGCTGGATGCCCAGATGCGCGCGATCTTCCTCGGCATGGAGTATCCGCTGAAGCTGCACACGCCGCTGATGGAGCTCAACAAGGCCGAAACCTGGGCGCTCGGCCAGAAGCTTGGCGGAGACCATCTCACCCAGATCGTCATCGAGGACAGCCATACCTGCTATCGCGGCGACCGCACCCACCGTCATGAGTGGGGCTATGGCTGTAATGACTGCCCTGCCTGTGAATTGCGCGCAAACGGCTGGGCAAAGTGGCAGAAGGGCCTTGTGTGAAGCCCGCGCTGGACTTCCCATTGCATTTCCGGCAGGCACACCGATCTTGTTGAGTGCCCTAAGCAAACAAATGCCCATGACCAAGATCGATTCCAGGACCGAGACCGAAGCCTGCCTTGCCTCCCCGGCCGGGCACCGCTTTCGCGTGTCCAAGGCCGCGACCTTTGAGGCGGCGCATTTCATGGCGCACAAGCCGGACGGCCATCCCTATCGTCATGTCCACGGCCACAGCTTCCGCGTGGAGGTCACCGTGGCCGGCACGGTGCAGGCCGGCGCGGAATGGGTGGAGGATTTCGCCGATATCACCGCCGCGCTGGAAGGCGTGACGGCGCGGCTGGATCATCGCCTGCTGAATGAGATCGAAGGCCTGGAAACCCCGACCATGGAACGCATCTGTCTTTGGGTCGCGCGCGCATTGCAACCTGCCCTGCCCGGTCTCGTGGCGGTGGAGCTGTCCCGGCCGAGCCTGAATGAAGTGGTCCGCCTGGAGCTTTAGGTAAGGTCCGGCGCGCCGCGCACGGCGCCTTCCGGGCGCTCATCGCTGGCAAGCTTGCGCCACATCACACGCGCCTGGTCCTGCGGCCCCGGAAAAATCATGGAACCGCGCGGGACGACCTCAAAGCCGATCTCGCCGAAATAGGAAGGCGCGCCGATCAGCACGGCCACGGGCCAGCCAGCCGCCGCGCCTGCTTCCAGCGCTTCGCCCGTCACCGTCAGGCCGAGCCGCGAGCCGCGATGGTCCGGCGCAACAGCGACAGGGCCATAGAACAGCGCGCGCGTTTCGCCCACGCAGATCGGCCAGACGCGGCACACTGCGATCACTTCGCCGCCAAGGCGCGCCACCCGGTTCACCGCCGGCAGGGAGCGGGAATATTCCCGCAACCGCTCGGCCGTCTTGGCAAAGTGGCCCGGCCCGAAAGTGGCATCGAACAGCGCCTCGATCGCCACGGCATCCCGCGCGGGGTCTTCCGGCAGGATCTGCAGGGTCTCGGCCATGGGCTCAGGCTTCAGCATCGAGCGCCCTCACGGCCATTGCGTCGCGCGGGGTGATGTCGGGATAGCCCTCCAGCGCGGTGGCCGGATCGAAGTATTTCCAGCTGCGCGCGCATTTCACGCCGGCGGCCCGTTCGAACTCCACCGCGACGCCCTCGACCTCATCCAGAGTAAAGCTGCCGCCGGGCGCATCGCCGGCGATCAGCTCGGCGCCGGAGGTGATGAAGATGTCGGCTGCATCTTCGCCCTCGAAGGCTTCCAGCAACGCGCTGACGGAGACATAGACCTTCGGCGCCGCCTCAAGGGAGGAGCCTATGGTCTTGTCCCGGCGCTGGATTTCCAGCGCGCCGGTAACGACACGGCGGACACGGAATATCCGTTCCCAACGCTCAGCCAGTTCACTATTGCGCCAGTCTTCCGGCGTTTCGGGGAATACCAGCAGGTGCACGCTGTCTGCATGGCTCGCCAGCCCGCTCTGCAGGAAAGCTTCCTCAGTGGTGAAGGGCATGATCGGGGCGAGCCAGGTGACCAGCCGTTCGAGCACGGCCTGCATCACCGTGCGCGCGGCGCGGCGGCGATTTCCGAAGGCTGCGGTCTGCTTGTCCCATTCTCCGGACGTTGCGAAGACCGGGTCGCAATAGAGGCTGTCCTTGCGGATATCGAAATAGACCGCAGACAGATCGACCGCACAGAAATTCACCAGCGCGGCCATGGCCCGCTTGAAATCATACTGGTCGTAGGCGGAGCGAACCAGCTCATCGAGCTCAGCGAGACGGTGGAGCACCCACCGTTCAAGTCCGGGCATATCACCAGCCTCGATGGCTTCAGCATCCGTATACCCCTCAAGCGCGCCGAGCAGGTAGCGCAGCGTGTTGCGGAGGCGCCGATAGCTCTCGGCGGTGCCTTTCAGGATCTCCTCGGAGATGCGCAGATCCTCGGTGAAATCGGCGCTGGCCGCCCAGATGCGCAGGATCTCGATGCCGTACTGCTTCTGCACCTCCTGCGGCTCCACCGTGTTGCCGATGGATTTCGACATCTTCTTGCCTTCGCTGTCGACAATGAAGCCGTGCGTCAGCACTTCCCGGTAGGGCGCCATACCGCGCGTGGCACAGCATTCCAGCAGCGAGGACTGGAACCAGCCGCGATGCTGGTCGGAGCCTTCGAGATAAAGGTTCGCCCGGCCGGTCTTCTCATCGATGATGCCGCGTTTGCGGAGGGCGAAGGCATGCGTCGTGCCGCTGTCGAACCAGACATCGAGCACATCGGTCACCTTCTCCCAGCCCTCGGGCGAGGCGCCGGTGCCCTCGAAGAACTGCGCCGGATCGGTGGAGAACCAGGCCTCCACACCGCCTTCGGTGATGGCGGCCTTGATGCGCGTGTTCACGGCCTCGGCTTGTTCCGCCGGCAGGGCGGCGGTGTGCGGCTGGCCTTCGGCGTTCACGAAAATGGTGAGCGGCACGCCCCAGTTGCGCTGGCGCGAGACGAGCCAGTCCGGGCGGTCCTTGACCATGGCCTCCAGCCGGTTGCGGCCCTGCTTGGGGAAGAACTCGACATCCTGCAGGGCGTTCATGACGAGCTCGCGCAGCGGCGGGGAGCCATCGCCGCCGGGCGTGTCCATCGCGATGAACCATTGCGGCGTCGCGCGGCGGATGACGGGGGCTTTCGAGCGCCAGGAATGGGCGTCGCGGATCGTGGTCACCCCGCGCGCGAGCAGGTTCCCGCTCTCGGCGAGCGCCCTGATCACCTCATCATTGGCCTTGCCCGGCTGGCCGCGCTTCTTGCCCGAAGTGCGGATGATGTCGAGCCCCGCAAAGCGCGGGACATCGGCTGTGTAGCAGCCATCGGCATCGACAATCTGGCGGATATCGCGCGCGGTATGGCCATTGGCGAGGAAGACATTGAAGTCGTCTTCGCCATGGGCCGGCGCGGTGTGGACGAAGCCCGTACCGGCATCGTCCGTAACATGGTCGCCGGGCAGGAGGGGGATGTCGTGGGAGAAGAACTCACCCTCGCCGGCGAGCGGATGAGCGCAGGCCATGCCGTCCAGCATTTCTGCAGGAACATCGTCCAGGCGCTCGAAAGACCTGACCTTGGCAGAATCAAGTGCGCTTTGGGCAAGAGCATCTGCCATCAAAAGCAAGTCGCCCGGCGCAGCATAAGGCGCGAAGCCAAGTTCTTCCTCGCCCATCACCTCGGTGACCTTGTAAAGGCCATAGGCGATGTCTGAGCTGAAGGAGATGGCCTGGTTGGCGGGGATCGTCCATGGTGTGGTCGTCCAGATAACAACCGACAGCTCGCCATCCATAGCAGCCGAGAGGAATTCTTTTGCCGCGTCCTTGTTTTCGGCGAGCCAGTCACGGTCAGGCGCGAAGGTCTTGACAGGAAACTTCACCCAGATCACCGGCACTTTCCGGTCATGATATTCCACTTCCGCCTCGGCCAGCGCCGTGCGTTCCACCGGGCTCCACATCACGGGCTTGGCGCCGCGCACCAGGCGCCCGCTCATGGCGACATCGAGGAACTCCCCGACAATCGAGGCTTCCGAGCCGAAATCCATGGTGAGATACGGGTCATCCCATTCCCCCTCCACGCCGAGCGAGCGGAACTCCTTCGCCTGCACGGCCACCCATTCAGCGGCGTATTCGCGGCAGCGCGCGCGGAACTCGGCCGGGGCGACATCATCCTTGGTGCGTCCCTTGCCGCGAAACTCCTCTTCCACCTTCCACTCGATCGGCAGGCCATGACAGTCCCAGCCCGGAAGGTAGGAGGCGTCAAAGCCCGCCATCTGGCGCGAGCGCACGCAGATATCCTTGAGGATCTTGTTCATCGCCGTGCCGAGATGGATATGCCCGTTTGCATAGGGCGGGCCGTCATGCAGCAGCCATTTTTCGCGGCCGGCAGCCTCCTGGCGCATGCGTTCATAGAGCTTCATATCGTCCCAGCGGGCGATCCACTCCGGCTCGCGCTTGGGCAGGCCGGCGCGCTGGGGAAACTCGGTCTTTGGCAGGAATACGGTGTCGCGATAATCGCGGGCGGTCGTGGAGTCGGATGTCATCTGGGTGTGCGACCTGATTGGCGTGAACGGAAATGCGCGAAAACTCCCGGCCAGGGGACGCGAAAACCGCGTCAGCGCCCGACCGGGCCGCGAATTCGTAGGGTGCGCAGAAATGCCATGGCGCGCGGCTTAGCAGCCGGCTGCCCATCCGTCCAGCATGTCAGGAGTAACAGTTGGCGGTCTCATCCACCAGGGCGTTCATCGTGGAGATGTAATTCATTGTATCGATCACCAGGTTCTGGCGATCCTGGCCATGATCGAGGATGAGATAGCGTGTCAGCGCCACCTGCCCCGGCTCCATGATCAGATACTTCGCATAGGCGCTGTCCACGTTCCACTGATTGACCTGCTTGGTCGTGATGCAGTCGGACGGGACTTCCATGATCACGATCATGTTCACCCCGACGCATTTCCCGCCATCGCTGCAGGCCGTGCCGATCATGCCGAACCTGGTGCCGCCACTGGTCACCGCCGTGACCAGTGGCGTGCCGTCGTCGAGTTGTTCGGTTGACGTGGTCACGGTTTCGTCCACACGCTCGGCGGCGTCCTTGAGCACGCCTTCGAAGACCGGCGGGTTGAAATGGCGTATCAGCGCATCCTGCGCCAAGGCTGGCGCGCCCAGCATGAATGTGGCCAGAAACAATGTCAGAAGTCGCAGCATGATTCCCCTCCTTGCCGTGCGGCCAGAGTCGGGGATTGATCCGGCAGGGTCAAGGCGAGAGGCTAGAGAAGCGGTAACTGGCTTTCCGACAGCGCGGCTTTCGCCCGTTCCACATCGCCATGCATCTGAGTGACCAGGTCCTCGACACTGTCGAATTTCAGCTCCGGGCGCAGGAAGGCGATCAGAGCGACCTCCAGCGTCTTGCCGTAAAGATCGCCGTCCCAGTCGAAGATCACCGTTTCGAGAAGCGGGTCGCGAATACCAGTAGTAGGCGTGCGGCCGAAACTGGCCACACCATCACGCCATTCGCTTTCTCCCTCGATTCGCGCACGCACGGCATAGACGCCAAAGCGCGGATGGATCAGGTCGTGCAGGTGGATATTGGCAGTGGGAAAGCCCAGCGCACGGCCGCGCTTTTCGCCATGCTCGACAACGCCATCGGCCACCCAGGCCTGGCCCAGCATCTCTGCGGCGCGTTCCGGCTCACCGGCGCGCAGGGCCTGGCGGATGGCGGTAGAGGAAGCTTTCTCGCCCCGGTCGCCCTCGACCTCGTCGACCACGGTCACGCCAAACCCCAGCGCCCGACCAAGCGAGGAAAGCCGGGCAACATCTCCCATGCGCCCGCGACCGAAACGGAAATCAAAGCCGACTGCGACATGGGATACGCCGAGCCCATTGGCCAGCACGTCACGGGCAAAGGCCTCGTCTGTCATGCCTGCCATTTCGGCATTGAAGGGCAGCTCGAATACGGCATCGGCGCCGGCCGCGAGGATCTTCGCATTGCGACGTTCCGGCCGAAGGATGCGGAAAGGTGGATCGTTCGGTCGGAAATAGGAGCGCGGCGGAGGCTCGAAAGTCGCGACACCCAACCTGGCGCCGGCGCGTCTAGCCGCATCAATTACGGCCATATGGCCGGCATGCAGGCCGTCGAAATTACCAAGCGCCACCGAATGGCCGCGAGCCACATCGGGGATGGACCGGAAGTCAGCGTAGACAGTCATGTCGCTGATCTAGCGCAATTCCGCAGACTTGCACCAGCCTGCGTTGGACCAGGTTGGATCAGCCGGAAACTTTCGCACCCCAGAGCTCCTCGACGCGATCATCGCGTCCGCAGGCCTGGCGGTAGAAATTGTACTTCAGCGGCGCCTTCAGATAGTAGTCCTGATGGTATTCCTCGGCCGGATAGAAAGCACCGGCGCGCTCGACCACTGTGACCACGCGCGAGGGCAGTACACCGGAAGCGTCGATGGCGTCGATTTCCATGCGCGCAGCGTCGGCCTGCGTGTCATTCAGAGTATAGATCGCCGTGGTATAGGAATGGCCGCGGTCGCAGAACTGGCCGCCCATATCTATGGGATCAATATGGTGGAAATAGTATTCCACCAGTTCTTCATAGCTCACGACATCGGGGTCGAACGTAATCTTCACCGCCTCGCGGTGACCGCCGGCCGTATGGTTGCGATAGGTCGGATCCAGGCTGGTGCCGCCGGTATAGCCGGAGATGGTTTCCACCACGCCGTCGACCTTGTCGAAGTCGGATTCGACACACCAGAAGCATCCGCCCGCGAAGATCGCGGTTTCGGCATTCTCAACGGTCTGCACCGAAACCTGACGGTCTTCTGCGCCCGCGCTGGTCACGGCCACGGAGGCCAGCGCCGCAAGCGAGGCCAGGACAGCCGCCATTTGGAAGTTGGGAATCGATCGCATCAGGGGTCCGAGTATATGTCAGTTTTGCTGCAGCCTATATGCGCATTTGGTCTGAAGTTTCGAGGTTTAACTGCATCACAGCTGAAACTTCCTTGATCACTGTTTCTTGAAGGACACGAATTGTTAATGGTCAGGCAGGGGGTGCGCCAATGACCCGCACTTCCACACGACTGGTGCGGCCGACCTCGTCGACTGCAGTAATCGTGTAGAATCCGGAACGCTCCGGCGACCAGACCGGCAGGCCGGCAGCATCGATTCGCGCCGGCTGGCCATCAATATACCAGGTCAGCGCTGTTTCCCCGCGTCCGGACATCACGAAATCACGCGCCGGGTGGCCGTCGAGCGTCCCGGCCCACAGCTCGGCATCCCTGGGCGGGAACAGGATTTCCGGCGGCCCGGCCTCATCGAACTGGCGCTGGGCGGCGCGCACCTGCGGCAGGGCGCTGGTCAGGATCCGTCGGCTCGCCTCGCCCTGTCCGGGCAGGTGGTGCTCAGCGCGGTCGGCAATCTCAAACAGGAGCGGCAGAGCGGCCTTGCGCCCGGTTTCGCCCGGACGTGGCGCCCCATCGGCCCGCCCGACCCAGACCACAAACGCCAGATCGCCAGACACGCCGGCCGCCCAGGCATCGCGGAAGCCGTAGGAGGTGCCGGTCTTGAAGGCGAGATCGGGGGCGTCTTCGGTCAGCCGTCCCGGCATGCGCCCGGACGGCGTCGGCGCGCGCGCCAGGATTTCCAGGATGGAACGCGCGCTGGCCTCTCCAACCAGGCGCTGGCCGGGCCGGGCGGCAGCGCGCTCGATATCCTCCTCGACCCACACCAGTGGCCGGGCGACACCGCCATCGCCGAGCGCGGAATAGAGCAGCGCCAGGTCGCGCACGGTCATCCCTGCCCCGCCCAGCGCCAGGGCAAGACCGGCATCCTGATCGGCCGATTGCGGCATGCGCGGCGGCGCCCCTGAGAGCGCCAGGAGCGCGGCAAACCGGTGCGGCCCGATCTCGGCCAGCGCCAGCACCGCGGGCACATTCAGGGAATGCTGCAGGGCCTCGGCCACCGTCACATCGCCCCGGAAGGAGCGGTCGAAATTCTCCGGCTGGTAGGCGTCGAAGCGCTTGGGCAGATCGGAAATCACCGTGCCCGGCCCGGCAATGCCATCATCGAAGGCCAGCCCGTAGATGAAGGGTTTCAGCGTCGAGCCCGGCGAGCGAGGCTGTTCGGTGAGGTCGATCCAGCCGCCGGGGCGCCCGCGATCAGCCGAACCCACCGCCGCACGCACGGCGCGGGTAGGAATGTCCACGACAATGGCGGAGATCTGGACATGCTCGTCCAGCAGGCCGGCGCGGGTCGCAAGCATCGCCTCCAGCTCGGCCTGCAGCGGGCGATGAATGGTCGAGCGCACATCACCGAGCGTTTCGGTGCGCGAGCGCGCCTCGGCGCTGGCGTGCCAGGCCAGGTTCGGAAAGGCATGGCGCGAGCTGGGCAGGTCCGCCGTGCGCGCCTCTTCGGCCCGCTGGGACGAAAGAAAACCGAGCCGTTCCAGCTTGCCGGCGATCTCGGAGCGCCCGGCCAGCGCACCGGCTTCTCGCCGGTCCGGCCGACGCTGCTCGGGGCTTTGCGGGAGGGCGATGAGCAGCGCGATCTCGTCATCGCTGAGCCGGTCCGGGCCGTGCCCGAAATAGCTCCAGCTCGCCGCGCGTACACCTTCCAGATTACCGCCATAGGGCGCCAGGGTGAGATAGAGTTCGAGAATCTCGTCCTTCGACAACCGCGCCTCGATCTGGTGGGCGCGCATCATCTCGATCAGTTTCGAGCCTACGGTACGCGGGCGCGGCTCCAGCAGGCGGGCGGTCTGCATGGTGATGGTCGAGCCGCCCGAGACCACATGTCCGGCGCGGGCCGAACTTGCCACAGCGCGCACCATGGCGATCCAGTCCACGCCGCCATGCTCGCGAAAGCGCTTGTCTTCCACGGCCAGCAGGGCATCGAGGAAAACCGGGTCGATCTCGTCGACTTCCGCCGGCAGGCGCCAGCGGCCATCTGCCATGGGAAAGGCGCGCAGGGGCCGGCCTTCATGGTCGGTGACCCATTGGGCGAGCTCTTCGCCGCGTTCCAGTGGCGGCGGGAACAGACGGTCGAGCACCAGCACGGTGACCACCAGCCCCAACAGCGCCAGCAGGGCATGACGTGCGCGCCGCGGCAAGACCTGCCAGGCCCCTCCCAGTCCGGCGCGCAGGTCGCTGAGCATTATTGCTGGCCGCCCGTGCCGCTATCGGCCGGCTGGACCGTCAGGCGCGTGGCGCGCGAGCGGGCATTGACCTGCGGACGGTACATGTCCTCGGCCACCACGCCGGGCACCGCGAATGAGCCGGGCGTCACCGCGCGCACCACATAGGCCAGCGTGCGGCTGTCCGAGCGCACATCCAGCGCCGCCACGAAGCGGTCATCGCGCGCCTCGGCGGTCTTGGCGGCGTCGATCGTGCCGATCCAGGCAAAGGCACCGTCATCGCCATACTCGCGGGCACCATCGGCCGGGCGCAGCACGGTTTCGATCTCGAACCCGGCAGGCAGGAGATCGGCCACGATCAGCGGATTGGTCCGCCGCTCGCCCGGATCCATGGTGATCACCGTGACGACCTGGTCGCCCTGGCGCACATCGCCGAGATTCACAGCCCGGCCCTGCAGGTTGAAGTAGCGCTTGTTGACCGACAGACGTGAGGAAACCGGCGGCGGGGCGCTGGTCGGCGAGCCGGAGACAAAGATGGTGCGATAGACCGGCGCTTCGCCATTATAGGTAAAGGTCACGTCCGGCGAGATCTGGCTCTCGGCGACCATGTAGCGGCGATCATTGTCGTTGCCGCGGCCGAGGCCTTCCACATCCATGCGGAACTCCGCCGGGTCGCCCCCGGTCAGGGCATTCACCGCCTGCAGCATGAAGGCCTTTTCCTGGGTCGTCAGCTCGCTCGGATCGGGTGTGTCGGCGCCGAGGCGTTCCGACATTTCCACGACAATGTCCGGGAAACCGGCTTCCTGGGCCAGTGCCAGCACCGCGGCGGTGTCGCGCAGCGGTGTCTGGTAATAGTCGCCGGTATTGTCGTAGCCGAGCGCATCGACCGCGGCCCGGAACGCACTGGTCGCGCGCGCCCGGTCGCCCATCAGGGCAAGGCCGGCGGCCAGATGAGCCTTGGCCAGCGGGCTTTCGATCTCGCTCAGCTCACGATCGTGCAGGTAGCGCAGGCGCGAGATATCGGCCCGTCCGGCCTTGGCCAGCACATAGAGCGCGAAGGTGGAGGAGCGCTCCATCAGGCGCGACTGGGTGTCATTGTGCCAGCGGCTCTCCCACACATCGGTGTCGTAGCCATAGATGCGCCAGGCATCGCCGCTCGCCACATTCTGCAGGGCGCCATAAGCCCGGTCCAGCGCCTCGCGCGGCACCGAATAGCCCTTCTCGCGGGCACGATAGAGGAAATCGGTGGTATAGGCACCGAGCCAGGGCGAGGCATTACGGTCGCCCTCGCGCCAGAGGCCGAAGGAGCCATCCGCCGACTGGCGGTTGAGCACGCGGGTAATGGCTTCCTGCACCTTGGCGCGAGCATCCGCGCTGTCGCCGCCATCCGCGCCGAGCGCCACAAGCTGCTCGGCATAGATCAGCGGCACGGCGCGGCTGACAGTCTGCTCGGTGCAGCCATAGGGATAGCGCGCCAGCGAGGCATAGAGCGCGCCTTCATCCACCGGCAGTGAGGAGAAGCTGACCGTCATGTCGATCGACCCGGCCCGCAGCCCGGAAATCAGCTCCGGCTCCAGCGCGAAACTGTCGCCTGGCTGCATGACGGCGGAGGTGATCCGCGTCACTGGCAGATAGGGCGAGCGGGTCTGGATCAGGTATTCATGGTCGACGCCGTAATTGCTCGGTCCGTCCACGGCCAGGCGCAGGCGGGAGATGCCCTCGTCGCCTGCGGTCACACGCACCGGCACATCCGCACGCGTGCCATTGGGCAACATGCGCGAGATATTGCCATCGGCAGGCGTGACATTGCCCGCAGCCGTCACGGTGGCGGTGAACTCGCCCTCTTCCAGCTCCACATTGTCGAGCGTGGCCGTGATGATGGCTTCGTCATTCGGCGCCAGGAAGCGCGGCATGATCAGTTCGGCCGGGGCCGGATCACGCACGGTGAGCGGGCGCGAGGCCTGACCGAGGCCCTCCTCGGACCAGGCCACCGCCATCAGGCGCAGCTCGCCATTGAAGTCGGGCACGTCGAAGCGGACCTTGGCCGAGCCCGACCGGCCGACATCCACAATGCCGGAATAGAGCGCCACCGTCCGGGTCGGCACCACGGTGAGGCCTTCGCCGCCGAGTTGGTCACCACCGGTGCGCACCTCAGCCGGCAGGCCCAGATTGGGGTCCAGCAGGCGGCCATAATCGTCATAGAGCGACACGCCGAGCGCCTTCTGGCCGAAGAAATAGTCGACCGGATTGGGGCTCTGGAACTTGGTGAGTTGAAGGATGCCCTCATCCACCGCCGCCAGCGTCAGGAAGACCGGCTCGTGCGGCCCGCCATCGATGTCCACCTCGATCAGCTGTTCGCGGCGTGGGCGGACAACCTCTGGCGCGTTGATGGTCAGCTGAAAGGTGCGCCGTTCCATGTTGACGGGCGCATAGGCAACCCCGACCGCGCGGCGCGGCTTGGCGCTCATGACCGGATCCCGGGGGGTGTAGACCGAGACCATGATATAGGCGCCCTCGCCCCAGTTCTCATTGACCGGCAGGGTCACGCGCGTGCCTTCTGCCGTCACCGGACGGGTTTCGACCGACAGGATGCGGTCGGTCGCCACCACGATCTGGGCCTCGCCATCATAGGGCGGCACGATCATCAGCTCGGCGGTACGGCCGGGCAGGACGGTGTCGTCGATCAGGCTGACCTCGACCCGGTCGGGCGCCTCAACGCCATCATCGGAGACCTGGCCGCCCCAGCCGGCATAGAAGCCATAGCTGGCGCTGCGCCCGCCCGGACCTTCCACGATCAGCTCATGACTGCCCCAGTCGAGCCCGGCAATGTCGATGGTCGAGGTCGCACCGCTGGCGGTCGTCAGCACACCTTCATTGACCACGTCGACGGTGCGCGAACGGCGCCAACGCCACTGACCGTCCTCACGGTACCAGTCATAATGATAGTTGATGGACAAGAGCCGCCAGGAGAGCTCGCGGCTTTCCAGACTGCCATCGGCGCCCACCGCGGCGATCTCAAAGCTGGTCGCTTCGCCCTGCGGGGCACGGCGGTCGAAGCTCGGCTTCACGCCGATATAGAGATCGGCCGGCCGATAGGCCACGCGCAGGCTTTCGCTCACGGCACGCCCGCCGGGCTCTTCCACGCTGACCACGGTGTTCAGGCGCAGGGGATAGCTGGAGGTGGCACCGCGCCGGCCCGGCTGCAGCCGGATCGTGCTGATGCCGGCACCGTCAGTGGTGCTCACCGGCATCTCGATGATTTCCTCGCGGAACTGTTCGTCATGGCGCCCGAACTTGAAACCGTTGAGCCCATCGAACGGGCTTGGATCACGCTCAAGACGCGCCCGCGATTCCACTTTCAGGCCTGCGCCGGGGGCGCCGTAGAGGAAGCGTGCATCTACGGTGACAGGACGGGTTTCGTCCGCGCGGACAGGGGTGTCCTCATCGGCTTCCAGCTCAACAGCGATGCGCTGGGGTACGAAGTCTTCCACCGACCAGCTGACGCTGCCGGCATAGCCCGCCCCGTCAATCTCCAGCACGGCGCGCCAGTTGCCACGCGCAGCATCGCTTGCCAGCGGATAGTCCAGCGAAATGCCGCCGCCATGGGCGCGTGCCTCGGCAAAGCGCAGGCGTTCAGCTTCCATGCCATTGGGGCGATAGACCACGAGCTGGCCGGGACGGTCGTCGACGGCCACGCCGGCGCGGTCGCGCAGGAGCGAGGTGATGTGCACGGTCTCACCGGGGCGGTAGATGCCGCGCTCGGTATAGAGATAGGCGTCCACCGGGCCGGGCGTCGCACGCCCGCCGGTTCCCATCTCAGAGAGGTCAACCGGAGCGCGGGTAAGATCGAGCACGGCAAGATCGCCGCGCGCACCATAGGCCAGCGCCAGTTTCGGGGCGGTATTGCCCGATCCGGACATGATCGGCTTGTCGAAGGAAACCCGGCCAGCGGCATCGGTCTCGGCCTCGGCGAGCACGTCATTGTTGACGGCGAGGAGCTGCACTTTCGCGCCGATCACTTCCTGGCCGTCCTGCAGGGACCGCAGGGTGAGATCCAGGCCGTGCTCGCCGCGATAGGCAGTCAGGGCGAGGTCGGTCAGCACGATCCAGCGCCGCGCCGAAGCGGGCGGACCTTGATTGCTGGCCAGTTCCTTGGCGTCCTCGACCTCGACGAAATAGGCGCCGGGGCGCAGCTCGCCGATCACGTCCGACAGCGGGAACACCGTCACCACGGGTGCATTCTGGACGGCATCGACCTCCATGGTGCCGGTCCAGAGCTCCTCGGCGACATCCGAGGCGCGCTCGTCGCCATAAAGATAGGTGTAGCGGCCCTGCTGGGCGGTTTCGCCCTGGCTGATGGATTTCTCATACAGCACGCGGTCGGGCACATAGGAGACGGTCAGGCGCACCTGGTCGACATTCACCGTTTCCACCGGAAGGCCGTCGGCATCCGAACGCGGCAGGATCACACCGGCACCGCGAAAGCCGACATAGGGCGGGCGGTCGGCGAAATCGATCGGCACTTCCTCGCTGCGTTCCAGCGTGCGGCCATCATTGGCCGGCAGGCCGGATTTCAGGATGGCGGTGCGGCTGGTGCCGAACTCAAGCCCCCCGACACAGAGATCTGACCCGGAAACGGACAGCGCCGGCTGAAAGGCCGGGCGGAAATCCACATAGGGCGAATAGTCGGTTTCGGGATCGAGCGGAGCGGAGAAAACAAAGCAGGCCACCGGCGCTTCACCGGATGTGTCGATCCGGTAGCGGTAATAGGCGAAGTCCACCTCGTTCTCGGCCGCAGCCCGCTGGCGCAGGCGTTCGCGCCGCTCCGCTGCCCGCTGGTCACGGTCGGACCGCTCGACCAGGTCTCCCTGGGGCTCCTCGATGGCAGCACCGCCCGGCTCGGGGGTGTCGTTTCCGCCGCCGCAGGCCGCCAATAAGGCAAGCACTCCGGCTGCGAGTATGCCCCGTGCCCAATTTTGCGGCGTCCTCATCGCAAGCTCCGTCTCGTTTCCTCAGCCCGGTTAAAGCACGACTCCTCCGTGCCGGGAACAGGGCGCGATTATGTCCGTTTGAAGATTTCTTGAAGTTTCAGATGTTTGTCCTGTCATCTTCAGGCAGGGTCTTCATCCTCGCCCAGGGGCTCGTTGACCTCGTCCTGGAAGTACTCAACCACCTGTTCGAGCGCGTCTTCCATGTCGCGCGCGCGTCCCGACTGGACGAAGGCGCGGGCATAGTGGCGCGCCAGCAGCGCCAGGAAGGCGCCCACTTCATCCACACCCTGGAAGAAATTCGGGTCGAGCATCACCTGCTGGCCGCCATCCTCCATCGGAAAGGCCACCAGGAAGGGTTGCAGATTATCTTCGCTGCGCATGTGCGCCTCCTGCTCTACCGTACTCCTACCACGCGGGTCAGGCCGAGTCAGACGCGCCCGGATCGGATTCCACGCGCGTCGCCAGGGCCTCGATCCGGCCGGCGGCCTGTTCGAGCGCCTCAGCGGCGCGCGCTTCCAGCTCGGCCAGCCGGGCGCGGCTTCCGCCCTGGGCAGCGTGCAATTCGTCGAGCAGGGACAAAGCGGCCACGAGCAGGAGCCGGTCATCGCCGACATCGCCCACAGCCGTGGCGATACGCGTGATTCGGCTGTCGAGTTCGGCGCCAAGTTCTGTCAGGCGCGCTTCCTGGCCTGGAGAGCAGGCGACCGTGTAGGAGCGGCCGTAAACCTGGATGGTTGCCTTGGCCATGCCCCGTCCCTTCCGGCCTAGTCGTCCTGCCCGAGCGCAGCCCGGACTTCCTCAATCGCCGTACCGATGGCGCCGGAGGCCTCTTCCGTCAGACCTTCCAGCTCCGCCCCGCGCGCCAGCGCATCCTCCAGACGGGCGGCCAGATCATCACGGTCGATCAGCAGTGCGTCGCGTTCCCGGCGCAGCACGACAGGCTCGCGGGCACGCTCGATCAGGCTGTCGAGCGCGCCTTCCAGGCGCCGAAGGGCCTTGTCGAGACGCTGAGAAGCTGTGTCCATACGGTCCATTTAATTTTCCTAGCCGCTGCAATGGCCAACGCCAAGTCGCTTGACGCGCGGTTCAGGGTTCGCCATCCCACGCTGAAACGAAGGGGCATTGAATGACCGTAACTCACAAGGACATGGCAAACGCCATTCGCGCACTTTCCATGGACGCCGTCGAAGCGGCCAAATCCGGGCATGTCGGCGCCCCGCTGGGCCTGGCCGATCTGACCACCATTCTGTGGACCAAACACCTCAAGCACGATCCCGCCGCGCCGGACTGGCCGGACCGCGACCGCTTCGTCCTCTCGAACGGGCATGGATCCATGCTGCTCTACTCGCTCTTGCACTTGACCGGGTATGATAGCGTTACCAGAGACGATATCCGCAACTTCCGCCAGCTTGGCTCGAAGACGCCGGGCCACCCGGAGAACTTCATCACCACAGGCGTGGAGACCACGACCGGCCCGCTCGGTCAGGGAATCGCGACAGCCGTCGGCATGGCGATGGCGGAACGCCACCTCAATGCGCGGTTCGGGGATGATCTCGTCGACCACTATACCTGGGTGATCGCAGGCGATGGTTGCCTGATGGAAGGTATCAGCCAGGAAGCGATCACGCTGGCCGGCCATATGAAGCTCAACAAACTGATCGTCCTGTTTGATGACAATGCCGTCACCATCGACGGCTCGACCGATCTGGCCGACAGCACCGACCAGTGCGCCCGCTTCGACGCGTCCGGCTGGGTGACGCGCACGATTGATGGCCACGATCCGGCCGAGATCGACGAGGCACTGAGCTGGGCGAAGACCCAGGACAGGCCGGTGATGATCGCCTGCAAGACCCGCATCGGCTATGGCGCCCCGACCATCGAGGGCACCGGCAAGGCCCATGGCGGCCCTTATGGCGCCGAGGAGATCGCCGGCATCCGCGAGAATATCGGCTGGCCCTACCCGCCCTTCGAGATTCCGGTGGCCATCGAAGAGGCCTGGGCCGAGGGCGGCAAGCATGCCCAGAACGAGCGCACGGCCTGGGGCGCGCGCCTCAATGCCCACCCCGACGCAGCGGCCTTCCAGACCGCGATGGCGGGCGGCCTCCCGGCCGATCTCGACGCGCAGGTCCTGGCATACAAGCAGGCCGTGATCGACGACGGCAAATCCGATGCGACCCGCAAATGGTCCGGCGCGGCGCTGGAAGTGCTGACCAAGGCGGTGCCGGAAATGGTCGGCGGCTCGGCGGATCTCTCGGGCTCGAACAACACCAAGACTGCCGTCACCGCACCGATGACCCCGGAAAGCTGGGGCGGGCGCTATGTCCATTACGGCATCCGCGAGCACGGCATGGCCGCGGCCATGAACGGCATGGCGCTGCATGGCGGGATCATCCCCTATTCCGGCACCTTCCTGATCTTCTCGGATTATTCGCGCGCCGCGATCCGGCTCGGCGCCCTGATGGGTCTGCGCGTCATCCATGTGATGACCCATGATTCCATCGGCCTCGGCGAGGACGGCCCGACCCACCAGCCGGTCGAACATGTCACCAGCCTGCGCGCGATCCCGAAAATGTGGGTCTTCCGCCCCTGCGACGGTGTGGAAACCGCCGAATGCTGGCAGCTCGCCCTTGGCCACACCGATGGCCCGAGCACCATGGCGCTGACCCGTCAGGGGGTGGCGAGCCTGCGCAAGGACGCCGCCGGCAACCCCTCAGCAAAGGGCGCCTATGTGCTCAGCGAGGCCGATGGCGAGGCGAAAGCCGTGATCCTGGCCTCGGGCTCGGAAGTGGAACTGGCCGTTGCGGCGCAGGAAACCCTCGCCAGCGAGGGCATTCCGGTGCGCGTCGTTTCAGTGCCCTGCATGGACCTCTTCGAAGCACAGGACGAGGCTTACCAGGACGAGGTGCTCGGCGGCGACCTGCCGAAAGTGGCGGTCGAAGCCGGCGTGCGCCAGAGCTGGGACCGCTGGATCGGCCGCAAGGGCGGCTTTGTCGGCATGAAGAGCTTCGGCGCCAGCGCGCCCTACAAGGAACTCTACAAGCATTTCGGCATCACCGCCGAGGCGGTTGTGGACGCCGTGAAAGCGCGGATCTGACGCCCGTATGGCACTGGCAGGCCTGACCCTCGACGCCGTCGCCGGCTTCGCACTGACCTGCCTTGCCATCGAGATCACGCCCGGGCCGAATATGGCCTATCTGGCCATCGTCAGCCTTGACCGGGGCCGGCGCAGCGGGTTTGCCGTTGTCGCCGGCGTGGCTCTCGGGCTGGCGCTGATCGGGGCAGCCGCGGCTGCCGGGCTCGCCGCCTTTCTCTCAAGCTCGCCCATGCTTTACGAGGCCCTGCGCTGGGGCGGCGTGGCGTACCTGTGTTACCTCGCCTGGGAGGGCTGGCGCGATGCCGGCGAAAGCTCGCCGGCCCGGATGGAAACCGGCGGCACGCTCGGCACCTATTTCCGGCGCGGGCTGATCGTGAACCTGCTCAACCCCAAGGCGGCGGTGTTCTATGTCACTGTCCTGCCGAGCTTCATGTCCGAAGCCGCCCCGGCAACGCCGCAGGCAGCACTTCTGACGGCGCTATATGTCGCGATCGCGACGGGGATCCATCTCGGCATTGTGATGGCAGCCGCAAGCCTGCGTCCGGTGCTCACCGATCCGAGGCGAAACCGGCTCATCCGGCGCGCGCTTTCGCTCGCCCTGCTGGCCGTCGCGGTCTGGTTCGCCCGGTCTGTTGCGCGCTAACATCCCGTCCGGCACGACAGAGTTTTGCTTAACGACCCGTCAGCTGGGGAAAACCGCGCGCATCTGTCCCCTGCGGTGGCTGGACGAAAAGCGCCGGTGCGTTTAGACCGGCAGGCAATATTCAAGATGCCAGACATAAGGAAACATCATGGCCGTTCGGGTTGCTATTAATGGGTTTGGCCGGATTGGCCGTCTTGTCCTGCGCTCCATTATCGAGCACGACCGCACAGACATCGAAGTGGTCTCGATCAATGATCTGGGTCCGATCGAAACCAATGCCCACCTCCTGCAATACGATTCCGTACACGGAAAGCTCCCCGTCGAAGTGAAGGTCGAAGGCGACACGATCATCGCCGGCTCGCGCAGCTTCAAGTGCACCGCGGTGCGCGACCCCAAGGAGTTGCCACACGGCGAGATGGGCGTCGACATCGCGATGGAGTGCACCGGCATCTTCACCGCCAAGGAAAAGGCTTCCATGCACCTTGAGGCCGGCGCCAAGCGCGTCCTGGTCTCCGCCCCGGCCAAGGGTGCCGACAAGACCATCGTCTATGGCGTGAACCACACCTCGCTGACCAAGGATGACATGGTCGTCTCGAATGCGTCGTGTACGACCAACTGCCTCTCGCCGGTCGCCAAGGCGCTGAACGACGCCGTCGGCATCGTGCGCGGCTACATGACGACCGTACACGCCTATACCGGCGACCAGCCGACGCTCGACCGTCTGCATAGCGATCTTTACCGCGCCCGCGCCGCGGCCAACTCCATGATCCCGACCTCGACCGGTGCGGCGAAGGCCGTCGGCCTGGTGCTGCCGGAACTCGCCGGCAAGCTCGACGGCTCGGCCGTGCGCGTGCCGACGCCGAACGTGTCGATGATCGACCTCGTCTTCGATGCCGGCAAAGCCACCACGGCCGAGGAAATCAACGCCGCAATCATCGCGGCCGCCGACGGCCCGATGAAGGGCGTGCTCGCCTACACTGACGCGCCGCTGGTCTCCTCGGACTTCAACCACAACCCGGCGAGCTCGACCTTCGCCCTGCCCCAGACCCAGGTCGTCGACGGCACGATGGTCCGTGTGCTGAGCTGGTATGACAATGAGTGGGGTTTCGCGACCCGCATGTCCGACACCGCGGTCTATTTCGGGAGCGTGATCTAGGCCGAAACCGGCGCCCACCAGACGGGAGACAGGATGAGCCAGCCCATCCCCGCAGACTTCTGGGATGCGCGTTTCGGCGAGGCGAACCTCGCCTATGGCGAACGGGCCAGCCGTCTCCTGATCGGCTTTCGCGACCTTCTTCCCGCCAGCGGGCGCGCCCTGGTGCCGGGCGCCGGCCAGGGTCGCGATGCGGTCTTCCTCGCCGAATGCGGGCTGGATGTCCTGGCACTGGATCTCTCATCTGTCGGCCTTCAGCGCGCCGAAGCGCTGGCAGCCAAACGGGGCGTCACGCTCAAGACCCAGCAGGCCGATCTCGCCGTGTGGGACTGGCCCGAAGGCGAGATTGATGTCATCGCGGCCATGTTCTTCCACCTGCCGCCGGCCCTGCGCCCGGTGCTCCATGGCAAAATGGTCGCGGCCCTCAAGCCCGGCGGCCTTGTTTTCCTCGAATGCTTCACGCGTGAGCAGGCCGAGTTCCAGAAAACCCACCAGTCCGGCGGCCCGCCCGATCCGCTGATGATGCCCGAACCCGAAGAAATCCGCGCCGATTTCTCGGCCGCCCACCCTTACGCCTTCTGGACCGGGGTCGAGCACCTCACCGAAGGCCCCTACCATACCGGCCCCGCCTCCCTGCTGCGCGCGGTCTACCGCAAACCGGAGTAAGTCCAGATGAGTGATTTCAAGCGTATCGAAGATGCCGGCGACCTGACGGGCAAGGTTGCGCTCGTCCGCGTCGACTTCAACGTGCCCATGGATGGCGGCAAGGTGACCGACGACACCCGCCTCACCGCCGCGCTCGACACGGTGAACACGCTGCGCACCCAGGGCGCCAGGGTTGCCCTGCTGGCGCATTTCGGCCGGCCCAGGGGCGAGCGCAAGCCGGAGATGAGCCTCGCGCCTGTCGCCCATGCCTTCGAGAGGGTGCTGGGCAGCCCGGTCGCCTTCGCCGCCGACTGCAAGGGCCCGGCCGTAGCCGAAGAGATCGCCGCCCTGCCGCCGGCCGGCGTGATCCTGCTTGAGAACACCCGCTATTATGCCGGCGAGGAACAGAACGATCCGGCGCTCGCTGAAGAGGTCGCCGCGCTGGGTGACATCTATGTCAATGACGCCTTCTCCGCCGCCCACCGCGCGCATGTCTCCACAGTCGGCATCGCCCAGCTCCTGCCCGCCTATGCCGGCAAAAGCATGGAGCGCGAGCTTTCCGCGCTCGACGCCGCGCTGGGCACCCCTGAGCGCCCGGTGCTCGCCGTGGTCGGCGGGGCCAAGGTCTCCTCCAAGATCGACCTGTTGAAGAACCTTGTCTCGAAAGTGGACATGCTGGCGATCGGCGGCGGCATGGCGAACACCTTCCTGGCCGCGCGCGGCTACAGTGTCGGCGCCTCGCTGTGCGAGCATGACCTGGCCGAGACCGCAAAACAGATCGAAGCCAATGCGAAGGCCGCCGGATGCGAGATCATCCTGCCGGTCGACGTGGTCGTGGCCAAGGAATTTGCCGCCAATGCCGCCCATCGCGTGTGCGGCCTGGATGAGGTCGCCGACAATGAGATGATCCTCGATGCCGGCCCGCAAACTGTTGCCGCCATTGAGGCCGCGCTCACCAAGGCGAAGACCCTGGTCTGGAACGGCCCGCTCGGCGCCTTCGAGATCACGCCCTTCGACACAGCCACCGTGGCTGCGGCGCTCGCAGCCGGCGCGAAGGCCAGGACCGGAACGCTGACGGCGGTCGCCGGCGGCGGCGATACCGTGGCTGCGCTCAACCATGCCGGCGCGGCGGGCGATTTCACCTTTGTCAGCACGGCCGGCGGCGCGTTTCTTGAATGGATGGAAGGCAAGGCGCTGCCAGGCGTCGAGGCTTTGAAAGGCTAGCGATGATCCGATCCGGATTTCTGTTTCAGGGGGGACTTGAAACAGCGCCGGACCGGAGCTCAAAGTTAGCGGTAACAATAGCGTTCGTTACACAACACGCTGCGCGCCCTGCCGGGCCTTTGTCCGGCGGCTGCACGCGCACGTCCATACCCAGCTCAAACCACCAACCTCCCAGGGGATAGAGAGTAGTCATGACCAATGCTGAAATGGCCAAGCAGGCCGCCGAAAAAGACGGTTTCATCGCCGCGCTGGACCAGTCGGGCGGGTCCACGCCGAAAGCCCTGCGCCTTTATGGCGTGGAAGAAAGCGCCTATTCGGGTGATGAGGAAATGTTCGGCCTGATCCACGAAATGCGCGCGCGGATCATCAAGTCGCCCGCCTTCACCGGGGAGAAGGTGATGGGCGCGATCCTGTTCGAGCGTACCATGGACGGCGAGATCGACGGGGTTCCGACCGCCAAATATCTCTGGGAAGAGCGCGGCGTCGTGCCCTTCCTGAAAGTCGACAAGGGCCTTGCCGACGAGGACAACGGCGTTCAGGTGATGAAGCCGATGCCGGAACTGGACGCGCTGTGCGAGCGCGCCGTCGCCAAGGGTATTTTCGGCACCAAGATGCGCTCCAACATCAACGCCGCCAACGCCGAGGGCATCGCCGCGATCATTGCCCAGCAATTCGAAGTCGGCGAGCAGATCCTGACCCATGGCCTGATGCCGATCCTGGAGCCGGAAGTGAACATCAAGATCGCCGACAAGGCCGAGGCCGAGGACATTGTCCTGGCCGAGACCCTCAAGCATCTCGATGCCATGGATGAGAGCAAGCAGGTGATGCTGAAACTCTCCATCCCCACCAGGCCCAACCAGTACAAGCCGCTTGTCGACCATCCCCGCGTGATGCGCGTCGTTGCCCTGTCGGGCGGCTATTCGCGCGAGGAAGCCTGCGAGAAACTGGCCCTCAATGACGGTATGATCGCGAGCTTCTCGCGCGCCCTCACCGAGGGCCTTTCGGCCCAGCAGTCGGATGCCGAATTCGACGCCATCCTGGCCGATGCGATCGACAAGATCTATGGCTGCTCCAGGGCCTGACCGATCCTGAACTGATAGAATTCTGAGGGGGCGCTCCGGCGCCCCTTTTTGATCTGGCGCAATGACAAAAGGGCCGTTTCGGCATACCCTGCGGAGCATGCTCGAAATGCGTCCCTCCTGCGAGTGTTGCGACCGTGACCTGCCACCAAACGAGGCCGGTGCCATGATCTGCTCGTTCGAATGCACCTTCTGCGAGGACTGCGCCGAAACGCGCTTCCAGGGCATCTGCCCTAATTGCAAGGGCCAGCTTCTCCCCCGCCCGACCCGCACCGGCGCCGCACTGGAAAAACATCCCGCGTCGACCAAACGCGTTGTGAAGCCGGGCGGGTGCGTATAATCGGTCGGGCATGTCGCCCAGCCGCTGCCGCCTCTATCTCATCACACCGCCGCGCATTGCGGACCTCGATGCCTTCGGCGCCGATCTTGACGCCGCGCTCGGCGCCGGGGATGTCGCCTGCCTGCAGCTGCGCCTGAAGACCGAGGGCGACAGGATCGACGAGCCTGCGACCCGTCGGATAGCGAAGGCACTGATGGCGCCCGTCCAGGACGCCGGCGTGGCGGTGGTGATCAATGACAGCCCGGCCCTGGCACTTGAGCTTGGCGCGGACGGTGTGCATCTCGGCCCGAGCGACATGTCGGTGAAAGATGCGCGCAAGCTGCTCGGGCCGGACGCGATTGTCGGCGCTTCGGCGAAATCCTCCTACCATGCCGCCATGGAAGCCGGTGAAGCGGGCGCGGACTATGTCGCCTTCGGCGCCTTCTACCCGACCACCACCAAGGCCGGGGCCACACCGGCGAGCCCGGACCTGCTGACCAACTGGCAGGCCATGACCGAGCTGCCCTGCGTCGCGATCGGCGGCATCACTGTGGACAATGCCCGCCCGCTGGTGGCCGCCGGCGCCGATTTCCTGGCCGTGAGTTCCGGAGTCTGGTCGGCCGAGGGCGGGCCGGCAAGCGCCGTGGCCGGCTTCAACGCCCTGTTCGACGAGGTCGACAAGGCTTAGGGCCGGGTTTCGCTCTCTTCCTCGGCGAGGTCGTCATCCTCATCGGCGATCCCGGCCAGCTCTTCCGGCGCGATCTCCTCGTCCGGATCTTCCTCGACCACCACGGTTTCCGTGACCTCAACCTCTTCCTCGGTGGCCACGGCGAACTCCACGTCTACTACCTCTTCCTGAGGCTCTGCCGCAGCGCCTGCCCCGACCACCTCGCCGGGGATCGGCGCCTCGTCCCCGGCTTCGGGCTCATCGTCCACGCCCTGCCAGTCCAGCATCAGGCGCTCTGCGATCACCCGCCAGATCATTAGCGCGAACAGCGCGATCAGCGGTGTCGTCACGATCAGGCTGATCGAACGGCTGAAATTGCTGAAAATGAAGAACAGGGCTCCCAGAAGCGAGAGCACCGCCCATCCGGCGATCAGGAGGAGACCGAGATAATAGGTCTTGCGGACAAGATCCTCGCCCATCATCCGGTCGAAGCTCAGAAACTTCTCAAGCCAGTTGCCCATTCCGTTCACCTACTGATTTTTGTTTTTGTTTACACCGGATTTCCGCAGTCGCAAAAGATGCCTCGCTTGATCTTTCGCGGCGGCTTGGTTACGCCGCGCCAACACTTTCGGAGAACGCACATGGCCAAGATCAATGGCAACGAGATCAAGCCCGGCACCGTGATCGAGCATCAGGGCCAGGTCTGGCGCGCGATGAAGACCAATGCGGTCAAACCCGGCAAGGGCGGCGCCTTCAACCAGGTCGAGCTGCGCAACCTGATGAACGGCTCGAAACTCAATGAGCGCTTCCGTGCGAACGAGACGGTCGAGAAGGTCCGCCTCGAACAGAAACCGTTCCAGTTCCTGTTCGATACCGGTGAGGCCTACACCTTCATGGACCAGGAGAACTTCGAGCAGATCGAGCTGCAGCATGATTTCCTCGGCGACCAGGGCGCCTTCCTGCAGGACGGCATGGTGGTTGAGATCGAGTTCTACGAGACCACCCCGATCGGCGTGGCCCTGCCCGAACAGGTCATTCTCGAAATCGTCGAGACCGAGCCGGTCGTGAAAGGCCAGACGGCGGCGAACTCCTTCAAGCCGGCGATCTGCGACAATGGCGTGCGCGTCATGGTTCCGCCTTTCGTCGGTACGGGCGAGAAGATCGTGGTCCAGACTGCGGATTCGACCTATCTGCGCCGCAGTGACTAAAGGCTCATGTTCGGCTTCCTGCGCAATTTGAACGAGGATCAGCGCAAGGCACTCAGTGACCTGCTGAACACCATCGCAAAATTGTTCGTGGGAGGCGGCATGGTCAGCCCGTTTCTGAACCAGGCGGACGTCACCATCCTGGCTGCTGTCATCGCTGTTGTCGCCGGAGTGGTATTTCACATCGGCGCGCTCTATATTTTGAGGACGAGGAGATAGTCGATGTCCGAACTTGCCCCTATCTGGCAATCGCTGCTGCTGGCGCCCATTGCGTTCATCGGAATCTTTTTTGCCGCCTGGCTGGCGTCCCATTTCAACGAACAGCCGCACGACTGACCGTGCTGCAAATGAACTGAAGCGTGACTGCAGACTGGCCTGCAGCAAAGGAACGACATGTCCAAACCTTCTGCCGTCGGCACTGTCATGATCAACGCCGCGCGCGCCGCGGGCCGCGCGCTCGCGCGCGATTTCGGCGAGGTCGAGCACCTGCAGGTCTCCAGGAAGGGCCCGGCCGATTTCGTCTCCAATGCCGACCACAAGGCCGAGCAGATCATCTATGACGCGCTCTCCAAGGCGCGGCCCGGCTATGGCTTCATCATGGAAGAATCCGGCGTGGTAGAGGGCACCGACAAGTCCAACACCTTCATCATCGACCCGCTGGACGGCACGCTCAATTTCCTGCACGGCCAGCCACATTTTGCCGTCTCCATCGGCCTGGTGCGCGAGGGCGAGCTGTTTGCCGGCGTCGTCTATGACGTCATCAAGAACGAGATCTTCTGGGCCGAGAAGGGCCGCGGCTGCTGGCTGGAGCAGCGCAAGCTCGTGGTCGCCGCGCGCAAGAAGCTCGGCGAAGCTGTCATCGCCACCGGCACCCCCTGGATGGGTAGGGGCGAGGAAGTTCATGCCCGGTTCTGGGGCGAGCTGGCCGCGCTGACCCCGATCACCGCCGGCATCCGCCGCTATGGCTCGGCCGCGCTGGATCTCGCCTGGGTCGCGGCCGGCCGGTTCGACGGCTTCTGGGAGCGCGGCCTGAAGTCCTGGGACATCGCCGCCGGCATCGTCCTGGTGCGTGAGGCGGGCGGCCTGGTGCAGGAAATCGATGGCGGTGACCTCCTGCGCACCGGCAATGTCCTGGCGACCAATGAGGCCCTGATGCCGGAGCTCGGCTCGCGCCTGCGCAAGGCCCGGGCTTTCCAGCGCGCCGCCGAGGACGAGGCCTGAGCGGAACCCGGTCCTGCTCACCGCGTAGAATGGTTTCGCAGGCCCGCAGGACTCGATAGTCTGCATTTCACAAGGACGTGAAAGGCTGCGCCACGCATGAGTGATGATCCCGCAACTGCCGAACTGGATGCCAATGCGGTGTTCCTCCAGGGCGTCGCGGCGAGCGATCTGCATATCGTCGACGAGCTGATCCAGGAGCGTTGCCCGAGCTTTACCGGCCACTGGAGCTGGCCGGGCGTCCGCCCGATGCTCTATTCCCTGCTCGGCTATTCCCGCGCCCGGGCGATGGCCGATCACCTGATGACGCTCACGGGCCGGCAGAGCTTTGAATATCTCGAAGCCGAACTGGACATGCACACCTTCGCGACCGGGATCGACCAGCTGCCGAAAACCGGCCGGGTGATCGTGGCGGCCAACCACCCCACCGGGCTCGCCGATGGTGTGGCGGTGTGGAAGGTCCTGCGCGAGGTCCGCGAGGATATCGTCGTCTTCGCCAATGCCGATGCGGTACGGGTCAATCCGCGCTTCACCGATGTCATCATCCCGGTCGAGTGGCTGATGGAAAAGCGTTCCCCGGCCAAGACGCGCGAGACGCTCAAGCGCGCCGCGCAGGCCTTTGCCGAGGAGAAATGCGTCCTCATCTTCCCCTCCGGCCGGCTTGCCAGCCTGATTGAGGGTCGCCTGACCGAGAAGGACTGGTTCACCACCGTGGTGGGCCTTGCGAAAAAGCAGAATGCGCCGATCTGCCCGCTGAACGTGAAGGCACGCAATTCGCACCTCTATTATCTCTTCTCCCGTCTCAATGCAGAGCTGCGCGACATCACCCTGTTCCATGAGCTGCTCAACAAGAAGCGCGCCCGTTTCGACATGACCTTCGGCCCGCTGATTGCGCCGGACATGCTGAACGGCCCCGCCCAGGCCCTCACCGATGCGCTGCGGGACTATGTGGCCTATGAACTTGCGGGGCAGCCGCAGCTTGGCTTCACGCCTGCCCCGTCGGATTAACTTTCAGCCTCATGGTGAGCGAAGACGAACCATGGGGCGGGGAAACCGGGAGCAGTAAGCAGCCCTGAGCGCGATCCATCGCGGAACGAAGTGGAGCGGGGATCAAACAGGAAAGAGCCCGCCCTCGCCCTTCGTCTCCGCTCAGGATGAGGGCTCCATCAGGCCGCCGCCGTGCGCTCGCCATACCAGTTCACATTGCGCGTCATGAACATGGTGAGGGCAATGGCCGCGAAGCTCGCAATCGCGCCGGCCAGCAGCGCCTGGTCCTCGGCCCGCATCAGCACATAGATCAGGCCGTAGATCCCGCTCAGCACACCGAACGCCTTGAAGCCGGTGGCCAGCGACTTGAACACGCTGACGGAATACAGCGCGATCAGCCCCACCGTCATGCCGGCCGCCAGCAGGAAGGCGAGGTCGAACCCCATCCGCTCGGCAAAGGCGAGGAGGAGGAGATAGAAAATCGACTGGGCAAGGCCCACCAGTACATATTGCGCCGGGTGAGCGCGGGCGGTCTGTGTCACCTCGAAGAGGAAATAGGTGAGGAAGACGAATCCGATGAACATGGCGGCATATTTCAGCGCGCGCTCCACGCTTTGATACGGATTGGCCGGCCGCACGAAGCGCACCGCCATGTCGTGCCCGTCCCAGCGGGTGAGCTGGTTGAGGTCGATCCGCGCGCCCGCGCCGGGCACATCGCGCGCGAGATAGGGCACAGACCAGCTCGCGGTGAAGCCGTCCACGCCCTCATCCCCGGCGGTATGCTCGACCGGCAGGACACCGCCGGTAAAGCTCGGATCCTCCCAGTTGCTGACCATGGTCATCGAGGTCGACTTGGCAAAGGGCGCCAGCGAAAACCGCTCTGCCCCCGAGAGCTTCAGCGAGAGGCTGAGCGTCAGCGGCCCGGTGCGGGTCTCCAGGTCGGCAAGCTCGGCGGCGGCCAGGCTCATGGAGGCCGGCGGAACCGGATTGTACTCGCCCGCCTCGCGATAGCCGGTCGTCGTGGCCGGCTCGACGGTCAGGCGCTGGCCGTCCGCGCTCAGCACCACGTCCCCGCGCAGGCCGCGCGTATCGGAGACGCCGGAATAGATCCGCGCATCGCTCCACACCGGCACCGCATCATAGGGCAGCGCATCGCGCAGGGCCTGCGGGTCGAACACCGCTTCCATCTCCAGGTCGGCCTCGAAGACCGGGACCAGATAGATCCCGCGCTTGCGCTCTTCCACCGTCACATCGGCGGCGACCGTGCCGGTCTCGGCGAAGGCGATGGCCGTGCCGTAGATCAGCGTGTCCGGCTTGTCCGTGTTCGGCGCACGGGCATAAGGCACCGCGAGGAAGGGGCCGAGAACGGTCTGGTTGCCGCCGACCATTCCGGCCACCGAATTCATCGCCTCGCGCGAGCCCACCGTGCGTTCATGCACCACCCCGTAAACGAACAGGGCCGGGATCGCCATGACCAGCGCGAGGGCGCAGACCAGAAGCAGTTTCAGGCCAGCCGACCGCTTGGGCAAAAAGCGTTCAAGCGGCGGCAGGCCGGGCGGGCCACCGGGCGGCGGCGCAGGTGTGGTATCGACCGTGGATGTCATCGGTCTCTCTCCTTGCAATCAATTGTAAGCGAGACTGCAGGGTGACCGCACGGCAGGGCCGGAATGGGGCACACGGACGGCCGCGCCAAGGAAGATTACGGAAATGTTGGGATGGCCGGGCCGCCCGCCCCGCCGGTATCAGTCATTCGCCCCCCACGGAAAACGCGACGAAGAAGCCCTTCTCTGCAGGGCCGTCGACTTCGCCGATCAGGGCATAGTCGCCGGGCTCAAGATCGAGCGTGAAATAGCCATGGCTGCCGGCAGGCATTTCATTGAGGCCGCCGACAAACTCCACCGGTGCCGGCGTTTCCAGCCCGTGCGGCGCGCGCCAGTCCATCCAGGCGTCCAGTGCGGCAAGGTCCGTGTCCGGGGTGAGCCGGGCGACATGCACGTCGCTCCGCACGAAATTGCCGTGCACCATCTGCTCGTCATAGTTTACCCGCACCATGTTCGGGCCGGCGGTGAACGCGCCCTCGGCAATATGAATGCCGGCATTGTCGACGCTCAGCGTGACGCTGGCTTCGGGCTCAACCCCGCCGCCGTCTTCCTCGGTGACGATCAGTTCGTGCAGCATGGCGCGCTCGCCCGTGCCGGGGTCGTAGGTGTGGAACACGCCCGCGGACTTCACATAGCACTCGATGGAATAGCGGCCCGGCTCCAGAAACACCGTGGCCTCGCCCGTGCCGCCGGCGGCGATGAGGCCCGGCCCGCCGAGGAAGACCATGTCGCCATACCAGGCCGGCAGCTGGCCGAACTCAGCCATGGCCGCGTCGACATCGCCGGCGGCCAGAGCATCGAAGCCACCCTGGAAATGCGGCGGGACCTCGCGCGTCTGGTCCTCAATGGTGATGCCTTCAGGCAGGCGTTCGAGCATGGCGAAATGGACCATGCCGGAGGGGTTGCCGAACTTCACCGTGACCCAGCCCGACGGAATGGTGGACGGCCCCTCGAAATACATGCCCGGCGCGGACAGCTCCAATATGTTGGCCGCCGGCGCTTCGGCGGGCGGCGCGGCATCCGCTGCGGGCACCTCGGCCGGCTCGCCACAGGCGGTCACCAGCGCCAGGCCGCCAAGGCCGATCAGTGTCTGTCTCAGTCTCATGAGCATGCTCCCCTTCCACATCTGGCGCGCACCATGCCGGCAAGCCATTGCGCCGACAAGCCTGTTGCCGGCCAGCACGGGCGCCCGCAGGGCGCGGGGCGCTGCGGTGAAGGGGAGATGGCTGTCTCTCACGTCCCGCCCTCCCCCGCGAAAGCGGGGGGCCAGGGACCAGTGCCAGTACCGGATCTCCCGGTTGAAAGCGTGATCCATGGATCCCCGCCTGCGCGGGGATAGGCGGCTCTAGGGGCTAGCTGGAGTCGAGGATGGCAGGCGGATGGGGAGCCAGGGCGGCGACAAGCAAAGCGGTAAGCGGGTCGGCGAGAACATGCCGCAACCGCCCGCAAATCTGCTCCGCCATCCCCACCGGCCCGGCGCAGGCGCGCGCCACCATAGCGCAGCACTCGGCCAGCACATTCCGCCAGGTCGGCTGTGGCAGGGCATGCACGGCGTAAATCTCAATCACGCCATACCAGCTCACGCGCCATGAGATGCGCGCATCGCGCCCATGCAGCTCCATCACCTGTTCGAGCCGCGCCACGAACCGGTGCAGGCTCCACCACAGCACCGGCCAGAAAAGCGGGTGCACATGGGCAAAATGGGGATGGTTCGGGCGCCAGGTCATGCGCCGTATTCTGAAGGTGGTGTCAGGCCGGTCGGATAAGTCCGCGCCGCGCGCCTACCACTCCATGCCCATCTGCTTCTTCATCCAGTCGGAGAAGGTGGTGGGCTTTTCGAGGTTTTTCGGATCGAGCGAGCCATGGGCCAGAAGCGGGCCGGTGGCGGTTTCCAGGCGCACGCCATTGACGCTGTCGCCCATGCCGGTCCAGCGGTCGGAATTGCGCGGATCGACGATCAGCATGACGCGCTCGCCGCCCTCGCCAGTCTCATCGCGCCCGAAAACGAGGCCGTAGACCTTTTCCCGGCCCCACAGCCCGGTGGAGCGCGCCTGCAGCTTGCCGTCGAGCAGGACATCGTCCCAGAAGATCCTCCGGCGCCATTGCAGCACATGCATCCGCTCCCCGCTCATCACCTTGATGTCGATCTCATCGGTGGTCATGCGCACGAGTTCAGCTTTGAATTGGGACATGGGCCGACTCCAGATTTATTGAAAATCGATAATCTGAATTTGCGGGCCGGTCAAGGCGCTACAGTTGCAGGCAAAAAGCCCGCCGGGCTTTCATCCGGCGGGCCTTCGTTTCCAGAAAGGGAGTAGAGCCTATTCGCTCTCACCCTCCGGCTCATCCATCAGCTGCATGGTCAGATAGGTGAACTCCAGGGCCGAGCGGCGGGCGCGTTCGAGCTGGTTGGCCGCGGCCGAGTGTCCGCCATCGGTGTTCTCGTAGTAATAGAACGGCAGGCCGGCGGCTTCGAACTTGGCGGCCATTTTCCGGGCATGGCCGGGATGGACGCGGTCATCCTTGGTGGAGGTCACGAAGAAGGGCGTGGGATAGGGCTTGTCCGCATCAAAGTTCTGATAGGGCGAGATGGTCATCAGGAATTCGCGCTCTTCGGGCACATCCGGCGAGCCGTATTCATCGACCCAGGACGCGCCCGCCAGCAGCATGTGGTAGCGCATCATGTCGAGCAGGGGCACCTGCACGACGACCGCGTTCCACAGGTCCGGGCGCTGGTTCAGCATCACACCCATCAGGAGGCCGCCATTCGAGCCGCCCATGATGCCGAGATGCTCCGGCGTGGTCAGGCCCTCGGCGACGATATCCTCACCCACGGAGATGAAGTCGTCATAGATGCGCTGGCGGTTGAGCTTGAGACCCGCCTGGTGCCATTCCGGGCCGAACTCGCCGCCGCCGCGGATATTGGCGAGCACGTATGCCCCGCCCTGTTCCAGCCAGAGCCGGCCAAGCGTGGCCGAGTAGGCCGGGTTCATCGAGACCTGGAAGCCGCCATAGCCGTAGAGCAGCGTCGGCGTGGAGCCGTCCATCACCGTGTCCTCGGCGCGGACCACGAAATAGGGGATTTTCGTGCCATCGGTCGAGGTGGCGAATTTCTGCTCGACGACGAGGCCTTCTGTATCGAACTTGGCCGGCAGGGATTTCAGCGAAGTGGTCTCGTTTGTGTCGGCATCCCATTCGAGCAGGGAATCCGGGGTCAGAAAGCCTTCATAGTTGATGAGGACGACCTCCTCGTCCTTGTCGGCGAAGGCCAGGCCCGCCTGCCCCTTTCCGGGCAGCGGAAGCTCCGAGGCGATCCAGCCCTCAAAGCCCTGGTCGAGGCGCAACACCTTGCCGACCACCGTGTCATTGATCGAGAGCAGGAGCGCGTTCTTGGAAACCGACACGCTTTCCACCGCCTGGGTCTCGCTCGGATGGAAGACCAGTTCGACGGTCTCCGGCAGGGCGCCAGTGTCGAGGAAGTCCTGGATCGAGAAGGCGATGACGTCGCCGGACTTGAATTCGCCGCGCCCTTCCGGGGCCCAGTCCTGCTCCAGCGTCACCAGCAGCTTGCCGTCATAGACATCGCGCGGGGTGGATTTGGGCGGGATCGGCCATTGCACCGGCTCGCCGCCCTCTGCGGGGAAATACCAGTATTTCGAGGTGAAGAAGGTGTCGGCCTCCACCGCGCCCTGCAGGACGGTGCTGTCTTCCAGCTCAAGCGTGAAGGGCCAGACGCCGACATCGGTTTTATCGCCGGAAATCAGGAATTCGGCCTCTTGCAGCGGCGTGCCGCGCGTCCAGCGCTTGACCACCGAAGGATAGCCGGACTCCGTCAGCGTCGCGCCGTCCGCGCCCCAGTCCGTGGCGATCAGCAGCGTGTCGCGATCCACCCAGGCCGCGCCCTGTTTGGCTTCCGGCGTGGTGAAGCCGCCCTCGACGAAACTCTTGGCATCGAGGTCGAACTCGCGGGTTTCCACCGCATCCTTGCCGCCGTTTGACAGCGAGATCATGCACAGGGTCGAACCGCCATCCTTCGGATCGTGGCAGTTGGAGCCCTTGAAGACCCAGTTGGCCTCTTCGGCGGCGGCCAGGGCATCGAAGTCCAGCACGGTTTCCCATTCGGGCGCGTCGGTGCGGTAGCTTTCCATCGGCGTGCGGCGCCACAGGCCGCGCACATTGGTCTCGTCCTGCCAGAAATTATACGCCACGCCATCGCGCACGGAGATATAGGGGATGCGCTCAGCGGAGGTGGCGACCTCGGTGGCAGCGGCGAGATAGGCCTCGTATTCCAGCTGGGCCTCCAGCACGGCCAGGCTGCGTGCATTCTGGCCCTCGACCCAGGCCAGCGCCTCTTCGCCTTCAACCTCTTCCAGCCACAGGAACGGATCTGCGGCGTCTGCCGTCTCGGTCATTGTCTCTCCAGTGTCGGGGGCGGTCTCGGCGGCGGCCTCGGGTGTGGCGGGCGCCTCGGTGGTGTCCAGGCTGGCCGGTTCGACCGCCGTGCAGGCGGCCAGTCCCAGCGCGGCAAGCGCTGTCGTTGCAAAGAGCAAACGCATGAATGTGTCCTCGTTCGGGTTCCTCGTGGCGGCATAAGGCCAAGCCGCGCGAAAATATGCAAGATGTTGCCTCGCCGCTGGGGTCGGGAGAAAGCGTTTCCAGTGGGCGGCCAAGGTGTTAGCTTTCGCGTCAGTAGAGGGGAACGCCATGGCCGATATCTTCATTTCCTACAAGCGCGAGGACAAGCACCTCGCCGAGGACACGATCCACCAGCTGCAGGAAGCCGGCTTTTCGGTCTGGTATGATGAGCGGATCACCCCGCATACAAGCTGGGACGAGACGATCGAGGCCGAGATCGCCGCAGCCAAGGCAGTCGTTGTTCTGTGGACCCCACGCTCGGTGGTGTCGGAATGGGTGCGCACCGAGGCCGACTATGCCAAGGAGAAGGGCAAGCTCGTGCCGGTCATGCTGGAGGCCTGCTCTGTTCCGCTCGCCTATCGCCGCACGCAGACCGTCAATCTGAGCAACTGGGATGGAAATCCGGGCGACCGCAGCTTCCAGAAGCTGGTCGGCTGGGTGCGCGGCCTGGTTTCGGGCACAGGCGCCGCGCCCGGCAGCATCGGCCCGACCGCCTCGCTCAGTTCAGGCGCGCCAGCCCCGCGCCGGAAGGGCCGCGGGGGCCTTAATGCGGTGCTGGCCCTTCTCCTGGTCGGCGCCGGGGGCGGCGGGCTTTATGCCAGCGGCCTTCTGGACGGCCTGACCGGCGGCCTGCTGACACCCGCCGACCAGACCGTCGAGACCACCGACACCGCCACGGTCAGCCCCGACCCGGTGCCCGAGCCCACGCCCACGCCGCCCCAGGCGCCAGGCTGTTTCAAGATCTGGATCGTGGCCGACGATGAAGGCCCGCGCGGCAACTGGGACTTCCCCGCACCCAAGCCCGACATCACGGTGACCAGCGACACCCACAACACGGCGCGCTTTTCCTGCGACGACAGCTATCGCTGCTCAAGCGGCAATATTTCCAATCCGGGCCGTGCCGACCGCATCACCCTGCTGATCCAGGACGAGGATATCGACCAGCCCGACCTGATGGGTGCCGGCAATTGCAAGATCCCGTCCTCGGGCTGCCGGCTTGGCCATGTGGTGGTTGATATTTCGGCCTGTTGAGGTGAATCCGGCGGCTATTTTTGCGCCATCTGTGAGGGAATTCGGCCCATTCAGCAGGCAATTGCGCGAAAAATCGCCCCTTAGACACTCTACTTCTACGGTATATTGCCTGAAAAATAGCTCCCTCCAACCGGCTTCGATAACTTACGCGCGTTCAGCAATTCCTGTAGGCAGCACAGCGCATCACACGGTAGTCATTGAGCTGATATCGCTATCAGATCGCCCAATTGGTTTTCCCGATATGTGAAATTGCACATATCGGGTTTGGCGCGAATTAGCCGGCCATACGGAAAACTACTTATACGAGAACAAAAACACCTAATCTGGGTTGGGACATGCCACACCACTTAGAAGTGCAAATCGCTAAATTGAATGAGCGGTCACAAAGCGGCGCGACCGCGGTTGAATTCGCTCTCCTTGCGCCTGTGTTTCTTCTGCTTTGTTTCGCCATGGCTGGGTACGGCCTCCTCTTCATGACGCAGGTCTCCCTCCAGCAACTCAATGCCGATCTCACACGCGCCGCCCTCGGGGGTCTGACGCTCGAGGAGAAACAGGCCCGCGCCAATGCGCACCTCACAGACCGTGTGGGGGAGTTCATGATGCTTGACCCGGACATGGCCCGCGTGCGTGTCAGCTACGATCCTGTCACGCAGGAAACCGAGGTCGTGCTCGAATACGACACCGACAGCCACCCGATCCGCGTCCTGGACGGCCTCCTGCCGATGCCGCCGGACACGCTGGAAATCCATTCGAGCATCACGGGGTACATGTAATGTCGACCCTGCGTGGATTTCTTGCCGGCACCCGTGGTGCGCTCGCAGTTCAGTTCGCGATCGTTTTCGGCGCAGCCGCCATGTTTGTGGCCATCGTGGCCAATCTCTCCCTGACCTATATGGAAAAGCGCAAGCTGCAGTCGGCGGCTGACCTTGCCGCACTGGAGCTGCTCTCCAGCGGGCCGGTGACGCCTGACCGCGTGCGCACGATCCTGCTGTCGAAAGGCTTCGACCTGACCGATGTCACCATCGGTGTCAGTCAGGGCAATTACGATCCCTCGCGCTCCAGCTCCGATTACGACCGCTACCTGGCCGATGCCACACCGACCAATGCAGTGCGCGTGGATGTCAGCCTGCCGGTTCGCGAGCGCCTGGCCTCCGGCTGGCTGCGCAACGACAACCGGCTGGACCTGAGCTCTGTTGCGCGCATGCAATCGTCTGCCAGCGTGGCCATGGGCTCACGCCTCTTGCGTCTTGAGGATGGCCTGTCGGGCCAGCTCCTGTCGGCGCTGGTCGGCTATGACGGCGCGATCAAGGCCATGGACTACGAACAGCTGCTGAGCGTGGATGTCGAACTGCTGGAAGCCCTGGATGCACTCAATACCGATCTGGAGCTGACCGCGCTGAACTATCAGGAGGTGCTCGACAGCGAGGTCTCGCTCGGCGCGGTCTCGTCTGCCCTGCAGGTCGCGCGGACCGACGGCCTCAGCCTGCCGGCCTTTTCCGTGGCGCCGGAGGCCTCCTCGCGCCTCGTCACCCTGAACGAGCTGATCAACCATGCCCAACTCGCCTATATACCCACCGACACCAATGAGACAGCCGAGCCGATCGTGATCAATGGTGGGCAGCTCCTGATGGCCAGTGCCGCCCTGGCCGATGGCGACAATCAGGTCGCCCTGGATCTCGACGTGGCCGGCAGCCTCGCCTCGCTCCAGCTGCGTATCGGGGAAACCGCCCAGTTGATGCGCTGGGACCTGACCAGCGACCGCGATTCCACGCTGGAAACCGCCCAGACGCGCCTGCGCCTGTCGCTGCTGGAAGGTGGCCTGCTGGGCGGGATCGGTCTTGAGGTCCGCTTGGCTGAAGCCACGGGCCGCGTGGCCGACATTGTCTGCTCCAACCGCACGGTCCAGCGCGTGGATGTGGAGGTTTCCACCTCTCCGTCCACCGTGACGGTAGATCTCGGCCGGCTTGGCCAGCTCCAGCTCGACCTGTCCAATTCCGAGGTTCAGACCGTGTCCTTCTCGGCGGCGGAAATCGGCAATGGCACCGTGAAACAGGCTCGCTCGGGCCTGTCGGTGGACGTGAATGACGCGCCCCTGCTCTATCGCCCGCTGGTGCGCGCCGTGGACACCCTACTGGTGGATCTCGGCCTGCACCTGTCGGAGGCCGATATCTGGGTGAACGATGCCGAGTGCTCGCGCCCGGTCGTGGTGCTTTAGTCCCCCCAACAAGCGCCCGATCGAGGAGCCTGAGCCGCCCGCTTCCCTTCCTGGTCTGCCCCGGGGAAGGGAGCGGGCGGGCCTATTCCGCAGACCGCCTGAGTGCGAGCAACGCCTGGTCGACCACCGGCTGGCTGGCGGCGCAGACAATCTGTCCGCCGCGCGCGGTGGCCGCCTGGCCGCGCCAGTCGAGTGCCAGTCCGCCGGCCCCGCGCACCACCGGGATCAGCGCGGCGACATCCCACGGTTTCAGGCCGCTTTCGGCCACAAGGTCGACGGTGCCGCCGGCCAGGCGTGCATAGGCGTAGGCATCCAGACCATAGCGGGTGATCCGGGCGGTGGCGCGCAGATGCGTCCAGGCGCCTTCCTCGGACGGGGTGAAGATGAAGGGATCGGTGGTGGTAATGCGCGCCTCGCGCAGATCCGCGCAGGGCGAGACGGAAATCGGTTCGATGCCCTCTTTCCTCACCAGCGCCGCCCCGCCGGGCCAACCGAGATAGGTCTCGCCGAGCACCGGGCAGGCGATCGCGCCATAGGCCGGCACGCCGTCGGCGCCGGCCAGTCCGATCAGCGTGGTCCAGCTCGCCAGCCCGGCGACATAGGCGCGCGTGCCATCGATAGGGTCGAGATACCAGGTCCAGCCGCTGGTGCCGGCCTGCCCGCCGAACTCCTCGCCGACAATCGCATCATCGGGCCGCGCGCGGGCAAGCTCTGCGCGGATTGCGGCCTCCGCATCGCGGTCGGCCACCGTGACGGGATCATAGCCACGTCCGGTCTGTTTGGTTTCAGTGTCCGGATCGTCACGAAAATGGCCCAGCGTTATCGGCTGGGCCAGGTCCACAAGGCGCTGGATCAGCGCCAGGGTTTCAGCATGCTGATTCGGAAAGATCATGTCCATGGCGCGGGAAATGCGCCATGGAAGGCTGTCAGGTCAAGCAGCGCCGCCCTGTTCGTCGGCTTCGCTCTGCAGGGCCTTGGCCAGTTCAAGCAGGCGGCGGCGCGGGCGTTCCGACAGGCGGTAATAGGCCCGCACCAGTTCCAGGGTCTCTTTCTGCGAGAGAATGTCGCCTTCCAGACGCTCGGCATCATTGGCCGGGTTGGCGGGCGCATCGGCCGGCGTGATGCCGTCGAAGAAATACTGCACGGACACGTTCAGGGCCCGCGACAGGTCATACAGGCGAGAAGACGTCACGCGGTTGGCACCGCATTCGTATTTCTGGATCTGCTGGAATCGCACACCCACCTGGCTGGCGAGGTCCTGCTGGGTCATCCCCAGAAGGCGGCGGCGCCGTCTCAGGCGTTTTCCCACGTGCAGGTCAATATCGTCGGCCATACTCTTACTCCTCAGCATTTCGAGCGGCGTTTTAGGCTTCGTCTCGTTTAGGGTCACCGACCAAAACGAGAGCAATCGCCGTGCCGCACACTTTCCGAGGCACAAAATCTACTTAATTTTCAACTCACTAGAACGAATATTATTGCGACTGCGAAAAAACGCTTGATCATTTTGCGCCGCACAATAATATGGGTCCTAGCACTTCGGTGCTGACGCCTCTTGGCGTTTCCTCCCTTTACCTAATCGCCGTGCTGGCTTCCAGCACGGCCTTTTTTTGCCCGAAAATCAAGCCCGGCTGAGCTGACGCTTCACGAAAGCTGCCACATCGGCAACCACTTCCCCGATATCGCGTGAGAGCTGGCTGTAGCCCGCACTGCGCTGAACGCGCACCTCATCCATATAGAGATCGCGCCGGATCTCGATCTGGATGGCGTGCAGGCCGCGCAGCGGGCGTCCGTAGCGCAGTGTGGTGTAGCCGCCGGCATAGGGCGCGTTGCGCGCCACGCTATAGCCGAGCCGGCGGAACCGCTTCTCGATCAGGCTGGTCAGCCGGCCGCCGCAGCTTGAGCCGAACCGGTCACCGAGCACAATCTCGGCCAGCGGCCGGCGGCTGGGCTGGCGCGAGGGCATGGAATGGCAATCGACCAGGTAGGCCATGTCGTGCTTGTCTTTCAGGCGCGCCAGTTCGCCCGACAGGTGGCGGTGATAGGCATCGTGCACATCGCGCAGGCGCGCTTCGGCTTCCACCGGATCGAGCTGGCTGCGGTAAAAGCCCTGGCCGCGCGCGCCGACCTTCGGCAGGCAACCGAGCCCGGCCTCCACGCGCGGACCGGGAATGCCGCATCGGCGCGGCGGCGGGCCGTCGAACATGCGCCGGTCAAGCTCCAGCGGATCGCGGTTGAGATCGACGAAGGTGCGGGCATAGCGCGCCGTCAGCAGCCCGGCCCCGCGTCCGACGGCTGAGGAAAACAGGTCGTCGACAAAGGCATCCTCTGTGCGCTGAAGATCGATCAGCGGCACGCATAGGGCGGTGCGCAGGGAATCGGGATAGTGTTGCCCGGAATGCGGTGAGGCGAAGATCAGCGGCAGGCGATCTTCGGCTGGCGCGAGATAGGTGTAAGGTGCACCATAGGTGATGTCAGACGAAGCCGGCTCCGGTATTCGTGGCGAAGAAGGTAGCGGAGCAGCGAGCGACATGGGCGCTATGGTTTTCGAAACCCGCAAAAGGTCAAGCAAAGTCTTGGCACGTTTATGGTCAATTTACCGAAACTCGGCTACTGCGTCCGTGTATCAGGCGAAAATTCCGGGGCAAACATGACCAAGATCCTCCTCGCGGAAGACGACGATTCCATGCGCTCCTTCCTGGCGGCGGCACTTCGCCGGGCCGGGCACGAGGTGCAGGACTATGCTGATGGCGAGGGCGCGCTCGAAGCGCTCGAGCGCGAGGTGTTCGATCTTCTTCTTACTGACATTGTGATGCCCGGCCTCGACGGGATCGAACTGGCCCGGCGCGGGGCGGAGCTCGACCCGGCCATGAAGATCGTCTTCATCACCGGTTTCGCCGCCGTCGCGCTGGCCTCGGGCGCGCCGACCCCGGCCGGCGCAAAAGTGCTGTCAAAGCCCTTCCACCTGCGCGAGATCGTCGAGGAAGTCGACCGTGTCATGGCCGCCTGAGGCGACACGCACCTTCTGCCTTGACGCCTGCGCGCGCGTGGGCGATAGACGCCAACTTCCGGCACGGGGCCTCGCCCCCGCGCTACGGGCGGTTAGCTCAGCGGTAGAGCACTACGTTGACATCGTAGGGGTCACAAGTTCGAACCTTGTACCGCCCACCATTTCTTCCGGGTTTGGCTTCGCCAAAAAATTTGATCCGGGGGATCAAATTTACGGAAGAAATGCCCCGGCAGGGGCCTTGTTTGTTTTGCTCTCCGCTTCACTTCGTTCCGCGATAGAGCGCGCTCAGGGCTGCTCCCAGCCGGTTCGCGCTTGTCGCGGGAAAATCGATCCGGGGGATCGATTTTAGGCGGAGAATGGGGCGGCAGCCCCAGGAATAGACTCACTGCTTTGTCGTGGCTGCGATTGGAGTCCTTGTTTCGTCCCCGCTCCACTGCGTTTCGCGATGAACTGCGCTCAAGGCTGCTCGCCACACACTATCATTGGGCCAAGGGGATCAAATTTACGGAAGAAATGCCCCGGCAGGGGCCTTGTTTGTTTTGCTCTCCGCTCCACTTCGTTTCGCGATAGAGCGCGCTCAAGGCTGCGCCCAGCCGGTCCGCGCTTGTCGCGGGAAAATCGATCCGGGGGATCAAATTTACGGAAGAAATGCCCCGGCAGGGGCCTTCCCTGTTTGCTCTCCGCTTCACTTCGTTTCGCGATAGAGCGCGCTCAGGGCTGAACCTTGTCTGTCTCCGTATCGCTTCGCTCACATGAGACAGGCTCAGGGCTGCGGGCCACCCAGAGCCGCTCATCCCCGCGAAAGCGGGGATCCAGGGACCAGTGTTCCAACCGGAAGATGAGGATGCGAGATTGGTCCATGGACCTCCGCCTTCGCGGAGGATAGCGGGCTGAAAGGGCGTGTAAGCTCGCAAGCTGCCGCCTCACCGGAACACCCCCACAAACGCATCCAGCACCCGGCCTGGATCTGCGGCATACCAGCCGGCGCCGTGGATCGGGTTGAACTCGATCACCTTCCACGCCCCGCCGGCAAGACGACCGACATCCATCACGCAATGGGGAAAAGGCAGAAAGACGCTCGCCGCGTCACCGGCAAATGCCAGCGCCTGCACGGTTTCCGGCGTGTCTTTCAGCGCCACCAGCTGCCCATTCCGGCGATACTGCGAGGCGGTCACGGCCTGCCCGCCGACAAACCAGACCCGCACCTCATGCTCGATCGCCTGCGGCCTTGAGACCCAGAGCGCGGTCTCCACAGGCAAGTCCATGTCGCAGATCTCAGCCTGCCGGTAGAGCCGTCCCGGCGGGCGCTTGTCATTGCGCAGGGGCCGGACATGCCAGAGGCCCTCTTCATAAGTCTCATCGCGGCAGAACCTTCCGGCCTGCACCAGACTGCCGCCGGCATTGAGGAACCGCTCGCCCAGGCTGCGCGCCCAGACCTCCGGGCCCAGCCGGTCATGATCATACCAGATCCACTGCGCGAGTTCTGGATACTGCCGACTCCAGCGGTCGATCAGCGCCACGCTACCGAACACGAAGATGGGATCATGCCCCTCCAGGCTTGGGGGCTGTTCCTCGCCTCGGTCAAAGGAGATGTCCTGGATCGCAAAGCCGCGCGCACGCGCCGCCACAGCCAGGTCGTAGGCCGTCTGCTTGGTCGGGCTGCTCTGGACGATCAGGAGGGGCGCTGCCATGCCTGTCAGAAGACAGACCTGCGCCGGGCTGGCAAGCCTGGCTCAGGGCTGAACCCTCATGGTCTGCGTATCGCTGCGCTCACATGAGACGTGCTCAGGGCTGTTTCAAAAGCGAAAACACGGCCTCTCACCTGTGCAGGTCAGCACGATGGGCAGTCCTTGCCTGCCCCGGCTCTCCTTACAGTACAATTCCAGTTGAGGGACGCAGCACGTCGCGTATGCGAATCTCCCGCCCGCTCGGGTCGAAGACAAAATCGCGGTCGGCAAACATGTTGGCGCCGGCAATGATCAGGGGCTGTCCCTTCGATCCAAGCGGCGAAAGAGAATCAAGATCTGTAATGATTGCATCGACGCGCTGCCAACGCGCCTCGCCCATGGAGACGTTGAAAAGCTGGCCTATGACAGAGACGCGAAAATCGCCGACCGCGCCGAAATAACGCCACGACTGATAGGCACTCTCCCAGTAATGTCGCATTTTCGGCACCAGCCGCGCGGCCTCCCAATTCATGATGGTCAGGTGCGAGCCGAGGTCGAAAAGCGCCACCACCTGTGTCCCAAGCACCGTGATCGAGCCGAATTTCAGGCCAAAGCCATGCGGCCCGAACGGATCCTCCATCAACGCAATACGGTCCCAGTGGTGAAATTGCCGCCGGTTACGCGCCTCAAGCGGATAGAGCGCGCGCTGACGTGTCGTCGCGCGGGCCTCCATCACCCAGTCCTGCAGCACATCCATGCCGAGAATGCCGACGGCCTGGACATCCGGGCGGCTGCGGCGCAGCACAGATACCGGCAAGTCCGAATAGGTGCGTGCGCCAAGCCGGAGCCGGCCGATCCGCGCCAGCGGGCGCATCGCGTCGCCACCCAGGCCCCAGACCCGGATCCGTTCGGGCGGATCGGACAGTACCCCGAGATCGGCAAAATCCTCATACAGCGTAGACATGCCCGCCCCGGTATCGAGCTTGAACGGTACGCTCTGCGCCTCATCCAGGCGGACAGGCACGATAAAATCATCGCGCGCGGTAAGCTCGACCGGCACACTGCCTTCAATCTCGGACACAGATGGGCGGCTTGCGCAACCGGCCAGCAAGGGCTGGAGCCCGGCCGAGGCGGCCAGGCCGGCGATCAGGCCGCGGCGCGAGACGTCCCGCGCCCGCCTTGGAGGGGCGCTGCTGGCTCTCATTGTCCTCCCATGGTGCCTAAGCCGGCATCTTTCAGGAGAACTTCCATCAAGCGGCCGGAACCGTCAAATCAAAGCCTGGTGATCTCCGCGCACGTAAACGGTTTTCAATCTCCCTGGCCTACTCAACAAACGGATCGAGCATGACGATCTCGCCGTCTTCGGTGATCTCCAGCGGGACCAGTTTCACATTGCGCAGATGGTTGCGGCCCGACAGTTCCACATCGTGATAGGCGAGATAATGCTGGCCCTCGAATTCGAAGATGGAGTGGTGGTTGGTCCAGCCTTCCACAGGCTCCAGCACGACGCCCTGCCAGGTGAAGGGGCCATAGGGATTGTCGCCGGTGGCATAGACAATCTTGTGCGTGTCACCGGTCGAGTAGGAGAAATAATAGGTCTCGCCGATCTTGTTGACCCAGGCGGCCTCGAAGAAGCGCCGGTCATGATCCTTCATCATGATCGGATCGCCGTTCTCGTCCACGATCAGCACCTCTTTCGGTGCCTCGGCGAAGGAGATCATGTCATCGGCCAGTTTCGCGATGCGCGGGGCATGCGCCGGGCGGTCATCGAAGCTGGCGTCATCCTCGCCCGTGGTCGGATCGTCATATTGCAGGTCGGTGTTGAGGTCGGGGCTGGCGTCGTATTCGCCGGTCTCCCAGCGCTGCAGCTGGCCGCCCCAGATGCCGCCGAAATACATGTAGTATGCGCCGTCCTCATCCTCGAACACGGTCGGGTCCATGGAAAACGAGCCCTCGATCGGCTCCGGCTCGGCGGTGAACGGCCCGGTCGGACTGTCGGAGACCGCCGCGCCGATATGGAAAACGCCGTCGGCATCCTTGGCCGGGAAGTAGAGATAATACATCCCGTCCTTCTCGGCCGCATCGGGCGCCCACATGTCTTCCACCGCCCACGGCACATCGTCGACATGCAGGGCGGTCTCGTGGATCGTCACCTCGCCGCCGGGTTCGTCCATGGACAGGACGATATAGTCCTCCATGGCATACTGGCTGCCGAGATCGTCATCGGGAATGCCGGCATCAATGTCGTGGCTCGGATAGATATAGATCCGCCCGTCCTCCCAGACATGGCCAGAGGGGTCTGCGGTGTAGATCTCTGTGACCAGCGGGGCGGTGAGATAGGCGGTTTCCGTCTCGACGATTTCCGGCGTGGTTTCCACCGCCGGCGCTTCGGCGGCCTCCGGTTCGGGGGCCTCGGCGGGCGCGCAGGCGGCAGCGCCGAGCGCCATGGCAATGACCAGATATGATGTCCGCATCTCCGGACTCCTTCCCTTGTATCTTCTTGTTGTCATGTGCAGTCCGCCGCGCAGGACGGAATGTTCACGCTAACATTGCTGCACAATTTGCCGCGCCGAGGCAAGGCATATCGCGCGGGCGATGTTCCGGCACGGGCAGCCCGTGCCTGCCTGAAACCGCGCCAAACCGCGCTTTCGGGCCATGCGCGCCTTTGCCGTCGCCAAATTGCGTTGAAAATTAAGTATGGGATCAAGGCCGAACGCTGTTTATCTTTTTCCGGCTCGTGACCAAGAGGAGGGTTGCCGATGAAGTTTCGCATGACCAGGCAGATGGCTTACTGGATGCTCGGGGCATCTGCCCTGGCGCTGGCGGCCTGTGGCGGCAGCTCGGAGCCGGAAGGCCCGACCGTCGACGCCCCGCCCGCCGCCGAGACCAGTACCGCAGACGAGGCCCATGAAGCCGCCGAAGAGGCTGCCGAGACCACCGGCGACACCGCCGAGGAAACCGCTGACAGTGTCGAGGAGGCCCTTGAGGACGCCGCCGATACGATCGACGAGGCCACTGAGGAGCTTCAGGAAGCCGCTGAGGATGCCGTGGATGCCGCCGGCGACCTGGCCGACGCCGCCAGCTGGGAGCCGACCGACAAGGTCAGCGCCGAGGACATCGCGGAATATGTCGCCCTGACCGGCGATGCCGATGCCGGCCGCCGTGTCTTCACCAGATGCATGTCCTGCCATGTCATCGCCGAAGGCCAGAACCGGGTCGGCCCGTCGCTTTACGGCGTGGTCGGGCGCGAGGCCGGCGGCGTGGAGAATTTCCGCTATTCCGAAGCGAACTCGCAGTCGCATCTGATCTGGACCGAGCCGGCGCTCTACGTCTATCTGGAGAACCCGCGCGAATACCTGCCCGGCACCACCATGGCCTTCCCCGGCCTGCCGCGCGCCCAGGAACGCGCCGACGTGATCGCCTTCATCAAGCGCGAATCCGGCCAGGAATAAGCGCCTGAGGTTTCATGCAAACCGCCGCCGGGAGCCCCCTGGCGGCGGTTTTGTTTTGAGGGGCGTTCCTATTCCCCAGCCGTCTCAGCCTCTTCCGCAAAGATCGCGGTTTCCAGCACACCCGGCGCGGCGCGGCCGCGATACATGCCTTCGGAATTGAACACGAAGGCGACCTCGCCGTCTCCGCCCATCACGATCACCCCGCCATCCCCGCCCAGGGCAGCGACCTCTCCCAGCGCGGTTTCCGCTGCGCCCTCAAGGCTGTCGCCGGCAAGCTCGATGCGGGAACAGATCGTCCTGGCGACACCGACGCGGATGAAATACTCCCCATGCCCCGTAGCCGAGACCGCGCAGACGCCGTTCTGGGCATAGGTCGCCGCGCCGATGAGGGGGCTGTCACCGACACGCCCCGGCGCCTTGGCGGTCATCCCGCCGGTGGAGGTCGCCGCCGCCAGCGTGCCGGAGCGGTCCAGCGCCACCGCGCCCACCGTACCGTGACGGTCAGCTGCCGTGCGTGCGCGCGATTCCAGCACCCGTTCCAGGGCACGCTTGCGGCGCTCTGTGGTGAAATAGGAATTGTCGACCTGCTCCAGTCCGTGTGCGGCGGAAAAGGCGTCCGCACCCGGACCGGCGAACATGACGTGTTCGGACTGTTCCATCACCGCGCGTGCCAGGCGGATGGGGTTTTTCGTCGTGGTCACGCCCGCCACCGCGCCGGCATCGCGGCCGTCCCCGACCATGATCGAGGCATCAAGTTCATGGGTGCCGGCTGCGGTCATCACCGCGCCATAGCCGGAATTGAACAGCGGGTCGTCCTCCATCACCACCACGGCGGCCTCGACCGCATCAAGCGCGCTGCCGCCGGCCTCCAGGATCTGCGCGCCGGCCTGCAGGGCTGTTTCCAGTGCAGCGGTGTAGGCGGCTTCCTGATCCGGGCTGAGATTGTCGCGGGTGATGACCCCGGCCCCGCCATGAATGGCGATCGACCAGTCCGGCATGGCAGGTGTCTCCTCGGTTGGCGCGCTCGCACAGGCGGCAAGGGCCGCGCCCAGCGCGGCAATCAACAGGTTTCGCAACATGGAATCGGGCCCCTCTCCTTGGCAAGGAGAGGCTAGCGCGTGTCAGCGCCGGGTCAACGCGGGCCGGCGCGGCGCGCCTTCCAGGCCGTCCAGAGATCCTGCGGTTCACCCGGCAGGACAGTCGAAACCCCGGTCACCACGGCGCCGACGAGAAAGAGGACGATGCCCGTCCCGCTGGAGGCCAGCGTCGGTCGCCCGGACTGGAACACCACAAGCGCGGTGCCAATCAGGGCGAGCAGCACGCCGGCGAGCGTCACCGCGCCGGAGATCAGCTCGGCACGGGTGATGGGGTCTTCCGGCTCGCCGTTTTCCGGCAGGTGCCGGCTCATGCCAGCGTCTCCAGCGCCGCGCGGGCGGCGGACAGTTTCTCAACACGCACCCTGGCTTCGGCGAGGCGTTCGCGGTTTTCCTCGACCACCTCGACAGGCGCACGCTCGATGAAATTGGCATTGGAGAGCTTTTTCTCCAGGCCCGTGATGTCCTTTTCCAGCGCCTTGATCTCCTTCTCCAGGCGCGCCCTGGCTTCGGCCACGTCGATGAGATCGGCGATCTTCAGGGCAACCGTGCTCTCGCCGAAGACGGTGGAGATCGCCCCGGCCGGGGTTTCGGCCTCCGCGCGCGCGGTCTCCAGGCGGGCAAGCCGGGCGATCACCTCGCCATGGCGCTCCAGACGCACGCGGTAGAGCTTTTCAGCATCCACCAGCGCCATGGGCACCTTTGCGCCGGCGGGCACGCCGAGGTCGGACCGGGTGGAGCGGATCTCGGTGATGAGGCCGATCGCCCAGTTCATCTCCTCGGTCGCCTCGGGCGCGGCATAGCTCGCATCGAATGTGGGCCAGTCTTCCATCATCACGAAACCCGCGCGCTTGGGTCCGTGTTCCGACAGCGCCTCCCAGAGCTCCTCGGTGATGAAGGGCATGAAGGGGTGCAGCAGCTTCAGGATCTGGTCGAGCACCCAGCCGCATGTGGCGCGCGTCTCGGCCTTGGCCTCATCGTCCTGGCTGTTGAGCAGCGGCTTGATCAGTTCCAGATACCAGTCGCAGAAGGTGTTCCAGACGAATTTGTAGGCCGCACCGGCGGCATCGTCGAAGCGGTAGGCTTCAAGGGCGGCGGTGGTCTCGGCGAAGGCGGCGGCCACTTCGCTGGTGATCCACTGATTGACTGGGTGTTTGAGGGCGGCGGGCTCGACCTCGCCCTCCCAGTTGGCGCATTCATTCATCTGGCAGAAGCGCGCGGCGTTCCAGAGCTTGGTGCCGAAATTCCGGTTGCCTTCAACGGCCTGTTCCGACAGGCGGATATTGCGGCCCATGCCGGCCATGCGCGCCATGGTGAAGCGCAAGGCGTCGGCGCCGTATTTGTCGATCAGGTCCAGGGGGTCCATGGCATTGCCCTTGGACTTGGACATTTTCTGGCCCTTGGCGTCGAGCACGAGCGCATGGATATAGACATGTTTGAAGGGGATCTGCCCGGTGAAATGCAGGCCCATCATCATCATCCGCGCGACCCAGAAGAAGATGATGTCGAAGGCGGTGACGAGCACGGCGCCGGGATAGAAGGTTTCAAGCTCTTCGGTCTTGTCCGGCCAGCCAAGTGTGGAGAACGGCCACAGCGCGGAGGAGAACCAGGTGTCTAGGACGTCTGGGTCTTGAGTGAGTGCAACGTAAGGCTTTTGATCCCAAGATTTTCGCCCGTATTCCATGGAGGGAATGTCGTCACGATCATCAAATTTGATGCTCACTTCCTCGCCATAATAATCTATCGCTTGCTTCTCGACTTCCTCCTTCGACAGTCCACAGAATATCTTGGGATTTCGAGTATTACTCATCAGCCTAGAGACACCCGCCGACATAGCATCGGTATGTTCCGGTGTGCTCAATAGCTCTTCTTTTGTCGGCCCATACCAGGCTGGTATCCGGTGCCCCCACCAGAGTTGCCGCGAGATGCACCAGGGCTCGATATTGTCGAGCCAGTTGAAATAGGTCTTGGCCCAGTTGGCGGGGATGAAATCGGTGCGCCCATCGGCCACCGCCGCGCGCGCGGGCTTGGCCAGCTCCTCGGCATTCACGAACCACTGGTCGGTCAGCATCGGCTCGATCACGACATTCGAGCGATCCCCGAAGGGCTGCATGATCTTCTTGTCTTCGATGCGCGGGGTTTCCTCGCCCGTCTCATCGTCAGTGTCCATCACCATCAGGCCGAGCGCGATGATGTCCTCCACCACCGCCTTGCGCGCGTCAAACCGGTCCATGCCGACATATTTTTCCGGCACGGCGCCGTCTATGTCGGTCATGCGCGCCTGCTCATCCATGAGGCGCAGCATGGGCAGCCCATGGCGCTTGGCGACCTGATTGTCGTTGAAATCATGCGCGCCGGTGATCTTTACCGCGCCGGAGCCGAAGTCCGGGTCGGGATACTCATCGGCAATGATCGGGATCAGGCGTTCGGCCAGCGGCAGGCGCACCAGTTTGCCGACAATCGGTTTGTAACGCGCATCATCCGGGTGCACCGCCACCGCGCCGTCGCCGAGCATGGTTTCCGGGCGCGTCGTGGCAATCGAGATCCAGTCGCGCTCCTCTTCGAAGACAATATTCCCGTCCTCATCCTTCTCGACATAGGTGTAGGTCTCCCCGCCTTCGAGCGGGTATTTGAAGTGCCACATAGCCCCATCGACTTCGCGGTTCTCGACTTCGAGATCGGAAATCGCGGTCTGGAAATGCGGGTCCCAGTTGACCAGCCTCTTGTCGCGATAGATGAGGCCCTCATTATAGAGCGACACGAAGACCTTCTTCACGGCCTCGCTCAGTCCCTCATCCATGGTGAAGCGCTCGCGCGACCAGTCGGCGGAGATGCCGAGCCGCTTGTCCTGACCGACAATCGCGCCGCCGGATTCTTCCTTCCAGGCCCAGACACGTTTGGTGAATTCTTCCCGTGTGAAATCGGTACGCTTCTTCTGCTCCAGCGCGAGATCGCGCTCGACCACCATCTGCGTCGCGATGCCGGCATGGTCGGTGCCCGGCTGCCAGAGCACATTCTTGCCGCGCATCCGCTCGAACCGGATCAGCACATCCTGGAGGGTATGGTTCAGCGCATGGCCCATATGCAGGACGCCGGTGACATTCGGCGGCGGGATCACGATGCAATAGGGCTCGGCAGCCGTGTCCATGCTCGGCTTGAAACAGCCGGCATCCTCCCACGCCTTGTAGAGGCGCGGTTCGGCGTCAGTCGGGTCGAAACGAGAGTTCAGCATGGCGCGGGAGATAGCCAGAAATCACGCGGGAGGCCACCTTCAATATCTGCGCGATAATGTCTGTCTGTCAGAACCTGGTCATAGGTGGCATGATCCACCCCAAGCCTCATGGTGAGCGGAGACGAACCATGAAGGCGTGCGCCCGGCAGCCTTGAGCGCGTCTCATGTGAGCGAAGCGATACGGAGACAGACAGGGACTCAGCCCTGAGCGTGCTCTATCGCGAAACGAAGTGGAGCGGAGAGCCAACAAGAAAGAGCCCGCCCTCGTCCTTCGTCTCCGCTCAGGATGAGGGCTGTGAAATCGCGCGGCCCGGCCTACCGCGCCAGACGGGCGATGCGCTGGACTTCGGCTTCCACCTTGTCTTCCACGATGGCGGGAAGATTGGCGTCGAGCCATTCCTTGATCATCGGCTTGAGCATCTCGCGCACAAGGCCTTCCAGCGTGTGCTCGGAGCCCATGTCCATTTTCGACACCAGACGGGCGAGCGCGCCGGCGGCGGCCGCTTCGGTGCTAGCTTCGGTCAGACCCTGCATTTTCACCTCCGCACGAGAGACAGGTTCGGGTTCCGGGGCGGGGGCAGGTGCCGCGGCGACCTCTTCGGTTTCCATTTCAAACTCGACTTCAGGTTCGGAGCCAAAGTCCGCTTCAGGCTCGAAGGCCATCTCGGGCTCCTCGTCCAATTCCGGTTCGGGCTCGAGCGTGGTCTCAACCTCGATTTCGGGCAGGTCGAACCCCTCATCCTCGTCGGCGGCTTCTTCGATCTCGTCGGGCAGTTCAAGCTCTTCGAACGCTTCCTCTTCGGCAGCGACCGGCTCATCCATATCCAGCTCGGCAAAGGCCTCCACGGCCTCCTGCACCGGTTCCTCGACCGCCTCTTCGGCGAGGTCGGACAGGTCGAATTCCTCGAACATGTTGTCTTCGTCGCCGATGGTTAGATCTGCCGGTTCGCCTTCGGGGCCGGACATTTCCGTCTCCGGTTCGACCGTGCGGAACTGAGCCTGGGCCGGCGCCGGGCGGGAATCGTCGTCTTCGGAAATAATTTTCCGGATGGAGGCCAGAATCTCCTCCATTGTCGGTTCTTTGTGTGCCTCTTCGGCCATAAATCGCCCCCGTTGAGCGGACTTAAATCGTTAACATGAGCCATGGGCTAAGCCGCTTGGGTTAACAAGCTCTTGCCATAGATTCACATTTTGTAATCCACAAGGTTTCTCACCTGCCGCGATTCGCCCGGTCAGGGCATAACGGCTCCGGGCAGGATTCGATCCCGCGTGAGCTGCCCGGTGAGGGTCAGGATCTGATAGGCGGCGAGATTGGCATCGCGTTCGGCATTGACCAGCGAGAGCCGCGCATTCAGCAGGTCCTGCTCGCTGTCGAGCACGTCCAGTGTGGTGCGTGTGCCGACGCCGAGTTCCTGCTGGGCGCCATTGAAGGCGATCTCTGCGGCCTCGATCTGACGCTCGGAGGCCTCGATGGCACGCTTGGCCGCCTCGAAGCCGTACCAGGCCGCGGCCAGGTTGGCACGCAGATCGCGTTCGGCGGCCTGGACCTGCAGGCGGGCCTGTTCCCGGCGCAGCTTGGCCGAGCGGACCTGGCTGGACACCAGCCCGCCCTGGAACAGCGGCACCGATCCGCGCGCCATGGCCGTGACCGAGGTATCGTAGAAATTGTCGTTGAACTCCTGCTGGCCCTCGGCGCGGCCGACAATCTCGACCGAGGGGCGCCCGCCCGCCTTGGCGACATCGACCGCCTCGGTGGCCGCGCGCTCATCCTCGCGCGCCGCGATCAGTTGGGGATTGAGTTCCAGGAGGTCATCCAGCGCCGTCTCGAAACTTTCCGGCAGCATGGGCAGCGGCGGGACCGGGCCAAGCTCGCCGGGCCGCACGCCGGTCAGCGATTCAAAGCTCGCCGCGACACGCTCCAGTTCGGCCTCGGCCGAAGCCAGGCCGGCATGGGCGCCCGCAAGGCGCGCCTGGGAGAGCGCCACATCGGTGCGCGTGATGAAGCCGACATCGAAGCGGGCATTGGCGGCGCGCACCTGTTCGTCCAGCACGCGGACATTGTTCTCGCGGATATCCACCGTGGCGCGTGCCGCGGTGACATTCAGAAAGGCGGTGATGGTGTCATAGTAGAGGCTCTGGCGCAGCGCTTCGAGCCGGGCATCGGCCGCATCGATCCCGGCCTCGGCGGCACGGACGCCGGCAGAGATCCGCCCGCCTGTATAAACCGGCCGGGCTGCCTCGATCTGCGCCGTGGCCAGCGGGCGATCGCCGGTCTGGATTGTGAAGAGCCGGTTGCTGTCGGAGGATTCATAGCCTGCCGAAGCGCCGAGCGTAACCGTGGTGCGGCCCTGGGCACGCGCTTCTTCCAGCGCTTCGCGGGCGATTTCAGCCTGGGTGCGCCCGACATCCATGTTCGGGTTGGACAATTCCGCAAGCGCCAGGGCTTCGTCGAAAGTCTGGGCCTCGGCGCCCATTGCGGCCATCAGGCCAATGCTGGCCATTGCGAGCAATCTGGATCGGTACATCACGCTATCCCGCCTGTCTTTCCGCCATTGTCGTAAGGGACTCTTCCCAAAAAGTGAACAGTGTTCACCTCAATGTCGAAAATCAATTTGTCAGCGCTGCAAGCGCCGGGCCGGTCTTTAGAAGACGAAGGCAGCCGGTTTGCGGAAGCAGGTAAACTCCGGCGGCGTGCATTCGAAACTGTCGCGGTGGCCGACCGTATCGCCGGCGCGGGAATAGATCCGGGCGCGGCCAAGGGCGTCGTCCATCTTCACCACGGCGCCGAGACGTCCGCCATCGGCGAGCTGGGCCGTCAGCGCGGCGGGCACCTGTTCCACCATGCCGCAGATCAGGATGACATCGAAAGGCGCCTGGTCCGGCAGGCCCTCGGTCAGCGGCGCCTCGACGGCGGCGACCTGGTCATAGCCGAGGGCGGACATGCGCTCGGTCAGCCGGTCGACGGCCTCCTCGCTGTCTTCCACGGCGATCACGGTCTCGGTCAGCTCGGCCAGCAGCGCGGCGGAATAGCCCGAGCCCGCGCCGATCACAAGCGCCACATCGCTCGGCCTGGGCGCCAGCGCCTTCAGCATCTTGGCGATGTCGCGGGGGATCCACATGGCCCGGTCCTCGCCGGTCGGGATCTCGAACTCGGAATAGGCGATGGACTTCTTGCCGCTCGGCACGAAGGCCTCGCGCGGCACGGCCATGAAGGCGTGGACATATTCCGGATCGGAGACATTGTTCGGGCGGATCTGGCTATCGACCATGATCCGGCGCGCGGCTTGGAAATCCATCTGTGCGATCCTCAAGACTGAGACCGGGGCTGGTTCCCGGCATATTTAGGCAAACCGCTTAGCGCCAGCCTGCTGCGCATTCAAGCAAACCGATTGACGCGCCTGATATCAATGCCCGCTTTCGTTCCAGCGGCGCTGCATTTCCCCGGGCGAAATCTCCTCGACCTGCATGGCCAGCGTCCAGGTGTGGCCGAACGGATCCACGACGGAGCCCAGCCGGTCGCCGAAGAACTCGTCGGCAACCGGCCGCGATTCCACCGCACCTGCCGCGAGGGCTCTGGCGAAGGCGGCGTCGACATCTTCGACATAGACCTGGAACTTCACCGGCGATCCGCCCAGCCGCGGCGGACTGACCGCCCCGAAATCGGGATACTCGTCCGACAGCATGATGACCGCCTCGCCGATCTGGATCTCGGCATGTCCGATCCGCCCGTCACTGGGGTCGACGAGGCGGAACAGTTCCCGCGCACCAAAGGCAGCAACATAGAAATCGATCGCTTCGCTGGCATCCTGAACACAGATATAGGGCAGGACTGACCCCGGTTTCACCGTCATGGCTCGCTCCTGTTTGCAGGGACCGATAATTACGTTACGTTGCGTTTCATAATGAGTAAAGAAGATTCTCCGGAGCCGCCGCGCAAGGCCGGCCGGCCGCGCAGCGAGAAGGCCCGCGCCGCCGCGCTGGCTGCGGCTTACGCCATCCTCAAGGAGAAGGGCTTTGCCCGCGTGACGGTGGAAGCGGTGGCCAGCCGGGCCGGGATCGGCAAGCCGACCATCTATCGCCACTGGGCCAATGCCCGCGAGCTGGCCATGGCGGCCCTCATGGCCCATGGCGCCATCCAGCCCGGCAAGGCGGCGCAGGATACCGCCGATGATGATCCCATCATCGCGCTGGAAGACCAGCTTGTCGCGATGACGGCGCGCTTTGCCACACCGGCGGGCCGCCAGGTGGCGCTCATGGTGGCCGCCGCCGATTCGAGCAGTGAACTGACCAAATCCTTCCGCAACCAGGTGATCGGGCAGAGCCGGGAGACCGCCCGCGCCCTGCTCACCCGTGCCGTGGAAACAGGCCGCCTGCGTGCGGATTTCGACATGGAGATCGCCCTCGACCTTTTGCACGGGCCGATTTTCTACCGCCTGCTCGTCGGCCATCTGCCGCTGGACGAAGGGTTCTGCCGAAAGCTGATCTCTGCCTGCCTGCGCGGACTGGAATTCGGGTAGTTCTGTCACTCCCCCGCTTGACTTGGCCCGATGGCTTCCCCAATTTCCGGCGCCTTGGGGCCGGGCAAAAGGTGGACCATCATGAAAATTGTTGTCGTCGAATCTCCCGCCAAGGCAAAGACGATCAACAAGTATCTCGGCAAGGACTATAAGGTGCTGGCCTCCTATGGCCATATCCGCGACCTGCCGAGCAAGGACGGATCGGTCGATCCGGACAATGATTTCGACATGGTCTGGCAGGCCGATTCAAAGTCCAATGCCCGCATCCGCGAGATCGCCGATGCTGTGAAGGGCTCGGAAAAGCTCATCCTCGCAACCGACCCCGACCGCGAGGGCGAGGCGATTTCCTGGCACCTGCTCGAAGTGCTGAAAAAGCGCCGTGTGCTCAAGGATGTCGATGTCGAGCGGGTGGTGTTCAACGCCATTACAAAGAACGCCGTCACCACTGCAATGGAGCATCCGCGCCAGGTCGATGGCGAGCTGGTGGACGCCTATCTCGCCCGCCGGGCGCTCGATTATCTGGTCGGCTTCAACCTCTCCCCGGTGCTGTGGCGCAAGCTGCCCGGCGCGCGTTCGGCCGGCCGGGTGCAGTCTGTAGCGCTGCGCCTGATCTGCGACCGCGAGCTGGAAATCGAGACCTTCAAGCCGGAGGAATACTGGCAGATCAAGGCGCAGCTGCGCGCCCCGGACGGCACCGATTTCGAGGCCCGCCTGCATAGCCTCGACGGCAAGACCCTCAAGAAATTCGACCTGCCCAATGGCGAGGCTGCCGCCGCCGCGCTCGAAGCAGTGAGAATCGGCGGCTACACGGTGGCCGATGTCGAGGCCAAGCCTGTCAAGCGCAACCCGCCGCCGCCCTTCATCACCTCCACCCTGCAGCAGGATGCCTCGCGCCGCCTCGGCTTCGGCGCCAAGCGCACCATGCAGGCCGCGCAGAAACTCTACGAGGCCGGCCGCATCACCTATATGCGGACCGATGGCGTGAACATGGCCGAGGAAGCCTATGGCGCCGCCCGCGACCAGATCGCCAGCGCCTATGGCGCGCAGTACCTGCCGGAAAAACCGCGGCGCTATTCGTCCAAGGCCAAGAACGCCCAGGAAGCTCACGAGGCCATCCGCCCGACCGATTTCTCGCTCACCCCGGAGGACTTCAAGTCCACCGATGCCGACCAGTGGAAGCTCTATGCCCTGATCTGGCGCCGCGCCACGGCGAGCCAGATGCAACCAGCCGAGTTCGAGCGCACCACGATCGACCTTGTCTCCAAGGATGGCCGCGCCGGCCTGCGCGCCTCCGGCCAGGTGCTGGTCTTCGATGGCTTTATCCGCCTCTACACCGAGGGCCGCGACGAGCCGTCCGATGAGGATGATGAAAAGCGCCTGCCGAAACTGGCCAGGGGCGAGCATGCCGACCTGCTGGATGCTACTTCCAGCCAGCATTTCACCGAGCCGCCGCCGCGCTTTACCGAAGCAAGCCTGGTCAAGCGGCTGGAAGAGCTCGGCATTGGCCGACCCTCGACCTATGCCTCGATCATCACCACGCTGCAGGACCGCGACTATGTCCGCATCGATCAGAAGCGCTTCTATCCAGAAGACAAGGGGCGCCTGGTCACGGCCTTCCTGGAGAATTTCTTCCGGCGCTATGTCGAATACGACTTCACCGCCGATCTGGAGGAAAAGCTCGACATCATTTCCGATGGCAAGCTGAACTGGAAGGTCTTCCTCGCCGAGTTCTGGAAGCAGTTCGAAGCCGCCATCGGCGAGACCAAGGACCTGCGCGTCACCCATGTGCTCGACGCCCTCAACGAGGCGCTCGGGCCTTATGTCTTCCCGGAGACGGATGCGGACGGAAACGTAAAGGCCAATCCGCGCGAATGCCCGCTCTGCCATGAGGGCGAGCTTTCCCTGAAGCTCGGCCGGCACGGCGCCTTTGTCGGCTGCTCGCGCTATCCCGAATGCAAGTTCACCCGCCAGTTCAGCCAGGATGGCAGCGAGGCCAGCGCGATCAATCCCGACGGCGAGGAAATCGGCATCGACCCCGAGAGCGGCCAACCGGTCACGCTGCGCTCTGGCCGGTTCGGCCCTTACGTCCAGCTCGGCGAGCCCGATGAGGGCGAAAAGCCCAAGCGCGCCAGCCTGCCCAAGGGCGAAACGCCGGAAACGGTGACGCTGGAAAAGGCCCTGCGCTGGCTCGCCCTGCCCCGCGAAGTGGGCAAGCACCCGGAAGACGGCGAGCCGATCCTCGCCAATATCGGGCGCTACGGGCCTTATGTGCAGCACGGCAAGACCTATGCGAACCTGCCCGATGTCAGCGAGGTGTTCGAGATCGGGCTCAACCGCGCCGTCACCCTGATCGCCGAGAAACGCGCCAATCCGGGCCGGGGGCGTGGGGCCGCCGTCAAGCCTCTGCGCGAGCTTGGCAAGCATCCCGCCGATGACGAGCCGGTCAATGTCTTCTCCGGCCGCTACGGGCCCTATGTGAAGCATGGCAAGACCAACGCCACGATCCCCAAGGAGATCGCGCCGGAGGCCATCACGCTGGAACAGGCCGTCGCCCTGGTCGACGAACGCGCGGCGAAAACTGGTAAAGGCGGAAAGAAGAAATCCGCGCCCAAGAAGAAACCGGCCAGTAAGACGGCCTCTGCCAAGAAGTCCTGATGCGGCGGGAGTGCCAGCCCGGCCTTGCGCATTTGTAAGGCTTGGGCGGGTTCGCGCCGCGCCCGTTTCTCCCTAGAGGAAACTCCAGGGCAGCGGCCGGGGGCGCGGGGGCGCGATCTTTCAAGGCAGGGACCCAATGTACCGCACCTATCTCGCCGCTGCCGCGGCCGTCTCGACCTGTGCGAGTTTCCCCGGCGGGGCCGCATCAGCCGACGAAGCCTCCATCATTACGACGTCCACCGTGATCGGCCAGAATTACGGCTATCCGACCGGTACACCGGTGCATGGCGAAACCGAGCCGGGCTCTCTTGAATTCGTGGTGGAGACCGCTGCCTTCCTGAAGACGATGGAACGCGGGGATCTGGACGGCTTCCAGCTCGGATCCACAGACAGCGAGAACTATTTCGGCTTTCTCGCTCCGATCCGGGGCCGCTTCCGGCTGCATGACCGGGTGACCTTCGAGCTTGGCGTCGTGCTGGCCGACGATCTCGGCGAAGCGGAGAATTTCTACGGCACGGACGAGGATATCGACCCGGTCGCCCCGCTGATCCGCCTGGCGGTGGAGCCCTGGGAGGACATGTATTTCATCGCCGGCACGCTGCTGCCGACCCATTGGAGCCACCAGGCCCTCTTCGACGACACCAACAAGTTTGACGAAACCACCGAACAGGGCTTCCAGTTCCGCGCCGACAAGCCCTTCCTGAAGAACGATACCTGGGTCAACTGGCGCCTGCGCGACGGCAATCTCAATTCCGATGAATACGAAATCGGCTCGACCACGCAGCTGCGCCTGTTCAATGATGTCCTGCGCCTGGACGGCCAGGTGCACTGGATGAATGTCGCCGGGCCGAACAGCGAATACACGCTGGTGGAAAGCAACCTCGCCGGCCTGCTCGGCGCCTCGGTCGGGACCCATGCGCCCTTCGGGATCGAGCTTGTCGAGGATGCCCGCATCGGGGTGGCCGCAATGGAAAGCTCCGATGATACCTACATCATCAATTCCGAGGATGGCTCGGGCTGGGAAGCGGCCGCCACGATCGACCTGCGCACCTCCGACGACACGTTCGTGCGCCTGAAAGCCAGCCAGTTCGAGGGCGATGGCCTCGTCGCCCGGCGCGGGGACGTGCTCTACACCCAGGACAGCTATTCCCAGATCGCCGCGACCGGTATCTGGGATCTCGGCGCGGGCTTCCGCCTGGAGGCCGGGGCCGACCTGCAGGACGCCAATGAGGACACCAACTGGACGGCCAAGGTGAACCTCAGCTGGGGCGGGGCCTATTTCGGCGATCTCCTGACCTTCTGGTAGCGCCCGCGTGAAGCGCGTTGACGCCTGTCCAAACCGGGCTAGCGTGGCGAGCCCGCGACCAGAATGGATGGCCCCCATGAGTGAAACCGTGTCCGCGCCGCTTTTGCCGAGCCGGATCACCCAGGTTCTTGTGACGGTGGTGTTCGCCCTGCTCTATCTCGCCTTCCTGGCTGAAACCGGCCTCCTGGCGCGCGAATACTCCGGCACAGGCCTCGCCCTGCGGCTCGCCACGCTGGATGCGCAGAATTTCATCTTCTTCCCGATTGCCGGCCTGCTTGCCCTGATCGGCTTCTGGCGCCCGACCGTGCTGGTCACAGATGCGCTGGCGCGCGGGCGCATTCGCGGCGGCCAAGTCGTGCTGGTCTTCATCGCGGCGGTCATGGGCGCTGCGACCTGGCTGCTCTCGGATGCCTTTTCCGGCGGCTCGACCCGCTCGGTCTACGAGATCGCCCCGCGTGCGCTGGTCGATGACACTGCCGGCGATCCGCTGGAGTCCGGCGCGGCGCGCCAGTCCATTCCCGACACGCTGACCTCTCTGAAAATCCTCGCCATCGGGCCGGAGGGCCTTTCACCCTACCAGTCGCGCTGTGACCGGGAATGGCTGCGCTATTCGCCCGCCGCGCAGGAGGAAAAATACTGCATCCCGGCCGGCGAGAGCCTGTCGGTCGCCGACTGCTGCACCATGAAGACCGCCTTCCGCGAGCATGTGAACGAGCTCGCCTATCAGAGCCCGTCAGAGCTCTCGCAGCTGCACCGCTATGTCCTGCCGGTGAAGATCTTCTTCCTGGTCGTCCTGTTCGCCGTGGGTGGCTTGCTGGTACATTACCGCACCCGGCTGCGCGCGCTTTATGGCGACAAGCTGGAAGATATCTCCTTCGGCATGGCGGTGGCCGGGGTTGTGATGATCGTCTGGCCGCTGCTCAACGCGGCCTATCTGGAAACCATGGCCCTGCTCACCGGCGACGGCACATCGGGCGCCTATGCCATCATGGCGCCGCTGATCGCGCTGGGTTTCGGCATCTGGGCCATGTTCCTCATCTTCTTCCACCTGCGCACCTATCCCAGCCAGATCGCCATCGCCGCGCGCTTTGGCGGCGTGATCGGGGCGGCCATCGGCGTGCTGCGCTATGAAGAGATCACCGGCTTCCTGATTTCCAATCTCGGCATTGGCGGCGGGGTTGTGGCGATTGTCGTCTTCGCCGTGGCGGTGCTCGCCCTGCTCATCGCGCTCTTCACCGGCGTTTCGCCGAAGGATCTCGATTTCGACAAGATGACCTAGTCGCCATTGTCTTAGGCCCTGGCCGCCCACTCCCCCTCCCAACCGCCCCACAGTGTCGTACCATTGGGGTGGTTGGGAGGGGGAGTGGGCGGCCCCGGACACAAGGATCAGTCCCGTTTCACCCGCGCCTTGCCACGCCCCTCGGCCAGCGCCTTGATGGCGCCGCGGAAGGTGCGCACTTCCTGTGTCGTCCAGTTCGCGCGGATGAGGGCCGAGCGCAGATTGTCCTTCATCAGCGGGGTCTTTTCCGGCGGGAAGAAATAGCCTGCCCGCTCCAGCTCCACCTCGAAATGCTCCAGCATGCGCATGAGATCAGCCCGGTCTGCCGACGCGCCCACCCCGCCCTGCACGCCGGCCCGGCCCTCAAGCTCTGCCGCCGCACCCCAGGCTTGCGCAAAGACCAGCACGGCCTGGGCAAGGTTCAGCGAGGCGAAAGCCGGATTGACCGGATAGGTGATGATCACATCGGCCACCGCAACCGCCTCGTTCGGCAAGCCGGAATGCTCCCCGCCGAACAGGATGCCGGCTCGCCCGGGCAGGTCGCGCGCCTCGCCGGCAGCCGCCTGCGGGCCCATGACCGGCTTTTCCATGCCGCGCGGGCGGGCCGTGGTGGCATAAAGCCGGGTGAGCCCTGCGCTGGCCGCTTCCAGACTGTCGAAAACCTGAACCTGCACGCCCGCCTCGAAGGCGCCCGCGCTCATCGGCTCTGCCGCCGGATTGGGCCAGCCATCGCGCGGCGTGATGAGGCGCAGATCGGTGAGACCGAAATTCAGCATGGCCCGCGCCGCCGCGCCGATATTCTCGCCCAGCTGGGGCGTGTGCAGCAGGATGGCCGGCGCGCTCATACCTGCTTTTCCGATGCAAAACCGGTGCGCGAGCTTCTCATCGATTTGCCTGCGATCATTTAGACCTTTTCCTCGCTTTTGACGCTACGCCCGCCTCTGCTATAGCCCATCTCAGATTCAGAAGAAGGACTTCCTCACATGGCGAAGATCAAGGTCGAAAACCCCATCGTCGAAATGGATGGCGATGAGATGACCCGGATCATCTGGCAGATGATCAAGGACAAGCTTATCCATCCCTATCTCGACATTGACCTGAAATATTACGACCTCTCGATCCAGAAGCGCGACGAGACCGACGACCAGATCACGGTGGATGCGGCCAACGCGACCAAGGAATACGGCGTCGCGGTCAAGTGCGCCACCATCACCCCGGACGAAGCCCGTGTGGAAGAGTTCGGCCTGAAGAAGATGTGGCGCTCGCCCAATGGCACGATCCGCAACATTCTCGGCGGTGTTGTGTTCCGCGAGCCGATCGTGATCTCCAATGTGCCGCGCCTGGTGCCGGGCTGGACCCGGCCTGTCGTGGTCGGCCGTCACGCTTTTGGCGACCAGTACAAGGCCACCGACTTCCTGGTGCCCGGCGCCGGGAAACTGACCATGAAATGGGAAGCCGCCGATGGCTCCGATTCCAAGGAATTCGAGGTTTTCGACTTCCCCGACGCCGGCATCGCCATGGGCATGTACAACCTGGACCAGTCAATCCGCGACTTCGCCCGCGCCAGCATGAACTACGGCCTGCAGCGCCAGTGGCCGGTTTATCTGTCGACAAAGAACACCATCCTGAAAGCCTATGATGGCCGCTTCAAGGATATCTTCCAGGAAGTGTTCGACACCGAATTCGCCGACAAGTTCGCCGAGTTTGGCGGCACCTATGAGCACCGCCTGATCGACGACATGGTGGCCGCGGCGATGAAATGGTCGGGCGGCTATGTCTGGGCCTGCAAGAACTATGACGGCGATGTGCAGTCCGACACGGTCGCGCAAGGTTATGGCTCGCTCGGCCTGATGACGTCGGTGCTGATGAGCCCGGATGGCAAGACGGTGGAAGCCGAAGCCGCCCACGGCACGGTGACGCGCCACTATCGCAACCACCAGAAAGGCGAAGCGACCTCGACCAATTCGATCGCCTCGATCTATGCCTGGACGCAGGGCCTGGACCATCGCGGCCGGATGGACAATACGCCGGAAGTCCGCAAATTCGCCCAGACGCTGGAAAAAACCATCGTGGAAACGGTTGAAGCCGGCTTCATGACGAAAGACCTCGCCCTGCTGGTCGGCCCCGACCAGGAATGGCTGACCACGGAAGGCTTCATCGAAAAGGTCGCCGACAATTTCGAAAACGCCATGGCGGCGGGCTAAACGGCCCTGACTACCACGACCCTACGCCGTGCGACCGCGAGCGATGCAGATGCGCTCGCGGTCGTCGGTTCGGCCAGTTTTCTGGACGCCTTTATCGAGACCCTGCCCGGGCCGCACCTGGTCGCCCATTGCCTGCGCCAGCACAGCCCTGAGGCCTATGCCGGGTATCTCGCAAATGATGATCCGCGCACGGCGGCCTGGCTTGCCGAGCATGGCGAGACCGGCGCTCCGGTCGGATATGCCCTTACCTGCCCGCCGGACCTGCCCGTGCCGACCGCGCCGGGCGACATTGAACTCAAACGCATTTACCTGCTCTCGCGCTGGCAGGGCACTGGCGCCGGCCGCGCGCTGATGCAGGCCGCCATCGCCCATGCCCGCGCCTGCGGCGCCCCGAACCTGCTGCTCGGCGTCTATCAGGGCAATGACCGCGCCGTTGCCTTCTATCATCGCGCCGGGTTCGAAACCGTCGGCACGCGCCGGTTCCAGGTCGGCGAGGGGGTCTATGGCGACCTCGTCATGGCCCTCGCCCTTTGATCGCCAGTGCCGACGGGTTAAAAGCCGCCCATGACCGAGACCTACAGCGTTGCCGCGTTCTACAAGTTTACCCCGTTTGCAGATCCCGCCGCCCTGCAGGCGCCTCTGCGTGACGCGCTGGCGGCCTGCGGCGTGAAAGGCAGTGTCCTGCTGGCAACCGAAGGCGTGAACGGCACGATCTGCGCAGCGCCGCCGGATATGCCTGCTGCGCTGGAGGCTTTGCGCGCCATGCCCGGCTGCAACGATCTGGAGGTCAAGCTCTCGCACGCTTCGGAAATGGCCTTTCGCCGGCTGAAAGTGCGGCTGAAGCGCGAGATCGTCACCCTGGGTGTCGGGGAACTGGATGTCTGCGCCACGGTGGGCACCTATGTCGCCCCGGAAGACTGGAACGCCCTGATCGCCGATCCCGATACGCTGGTTGTCGATACGCGCAACGACTATGAAGTGGCGATCGGCACGTTTCAGGGAGCGGAAAATCCGCACACTGACAGCTTCAGGGATTTTCCGGCCTGGCTCGATGCAAAGATCACCGAGGAACAGCCGAAACAGATCGCGATGTTCTGCACCGGCGGCATTCGCTGCGAAAAGGCCACCAGCTATGCCCGTATGAAGGGGTTTGATGCGGTCTATCATCTCAAGGGCGGTATCCTGAAATATCTTGAAACCGTGCCCGAGGAAGACAGCCTGTGGCGCGGGGAATGCTTCGTTTTCGACGAACGAGTCTCAGTTGCCCACGCTCTGGAACTGGGCAGCGCCGTTCTCTGCCGCGCCTGCAAACACCCCGTCGATGCGGGCGGCCAGACCCATCCGCACTACCAGCCGGGCATCTCATGCCCGGTGTGTTTCGAGAGCACCACGCCGGAGCAGAAAGCCCGTTTCGCCGAACGCCAGCTTCAGGTGGAACTGGCCGAGGCGCGCGGTGAGACCCATATCGGCAGACAGCCATGAGCGATCCGGCCAAGCCCCTGCCCGTGCTCTGGTCGTTTCGCCGGTGCCCCTATGCGATGCGCGCGCGGCTGGCGATTGCCGCCTCCGGCATTGCCTGCGAACTGCGCGAGATCGCTTTGCGCGACAAGCCACCTGCCTTTCTGGCCGCTTCGCCGAAAGGCACTGTGCCGGTGGTTCAGCTTCCCGATGGCCGTGTGATCGACGAGAGTCTGGACATCATGGTCTGGGCGCTGTCGCACAAGGATCCGCACGGCTGGCTGGAAGGTGATGTGCAGGCCGGCAATGCGCTGATCGCGCGGAACGACGGCGCGTTCAAACATCATCTCGACCGCTATAAATACGCCACCCGATATGAGGGCGCCGACGCCGAAGACCACCGCGCCGCCGGGCTGGACATCCTGATGGATCTGGACACACGCTTGGCGCACCATCCCCACCTGCTGGGCGAGTCCGAGCGCCTGGCCGATATCGCGATCTTTCCGTTTGTACGCCAGTTCGCCCATACAGATCGCGACTGGTTCCAGGCCCGGAATATTCCGCATCTGAAAGCCTGGCTGGAGCACCATCTGACCCATCCCGGATTTGCGCAGGTCATGGAAAAATTCGCCCCCTGGGCCAGCGGCAATACCCCTCTTGTGTTTTGCGCGCAGACATACAATAAGGCGTGTCTCGCTACGCAAAGCGGCAGCGTCGGAGTGTAGCTCAGCCTGGTAGAGCACTGTCTTCGGGAGGCAGGGGCCGGAGGTTCGAATCCTCTCACTCCGACCATTTCATGTTTGGTTTCAAGCCGGCGGCAGCACGCGGACCAGCGTACACACCGCGTCCCGATTCACCGCGGCTTGACCGCGATGCCCATCTCCCGGCGGGTGTCACCAGCCGCATCTTTCAGTGATGGCCCCCGTGATCGACCGCAGGGAACGGCAATTACAACAGCAACTGGAGCGCTTTAAGTTTCAGAGGAACCTTAGAGATCCGCGAATGCCTGCGTAGGCAGGCATCCATGGATGAAAAGCGCAACCAGATGCTCTTGGATGAAAGACTGGTCCATGGACACCTGCTTTCGCAGGTGTCTGCGGAGGAATTGTGATGCCGACAAAAAAACGTGTTTAGCCCGCCAGCGCCGCGCGCACCGCCGCGATGGCGGCATCGGCCTTGTCGCCGTCCGGACCGCCGGCCTGGGCCATGTCGGGCCGGCCGCCGCCGCCCTTGCCGCCCACTTCCGCGCTCGCGATGCGCACCAGCTCGACCGCGGAAAACCGCTCGGTCATGTCCGCCGTCACGCCGACCGACACCGCCGCCTTGCCGTCATTCACGCCGACAAAGGCGACCACGCCCGAGCCGATCTGGCTCTTGGCCTCGTCGACCAGCGCGCGCAGATCCTTGCCTGAAACGCCCTCGGCCACGCGGCCGATGAATTTCACCCCGGCAATCTCTTCCGGCCCGGCTGGTGCAGCGCCGCCGCCCCCGCCAAGGGCGAGCTTGCGCTTGGCCTCGCTCAGTTCGCGCTCAAGCGCGCGGCGTTCATCCAGCAGCGCGCCAAGGCGGCCGCTGACATCCTTGAGCGGTACTTTCAGCTGCGCGCTGACATCCTGGGCGACCTGGACCTGGCCGCGCAGATAATCGAGCGCCTCGGCGCCCGTGGCCGCCTCGATCCGGCGCACGCCGGCCGCCACGCCCTGCTCGGCGGTAATCACAAAGAGCGCGATATCGCCGGTGCGCGAGACATGGGTGCCCCCGCACAGCTCCACCGAATAAGCCTTGCCGGGCCCGTCCAGCGCCTCGCCCATGGTGAGCACGCGGACCTCGTCGCCATATTTTTCGCCGAACAGGGCGAGCGCGCCTGCCGCAATCGCCTCGTCGGGCGTCGACAGCGCCACGCCGACCGGATTGTTCTGGCGGATCACCTTGTTGACCTGGTCCTCGACCGCTTCCAGCTCGGCCTCGGTGAGCGGCGCGCCATGGGAGAAGTCAAAGCGCAGCTTGTCTTCCTCCACCAGCGAGCCCTTCTGGGTGACATGCTCGCCCAGCACGCTGCGCAGGGCGGCATGCAGGAGGTGAGTGGCCGAGTGATTGGCCATGATGCGCGCGCGCCTGTCGGCCTTGACCTCAAGCTCCGCACTGTCGCCGGTCCTGATCTTGCCCGAGACCAGCTCGCCAATATGCACATGCAGGCCGCCGGCCTGTTTCATCACATCCTTGACGATGAAGCGCGCACCGGATTCGAAATGGATCTCGCCATGATCGCCCGCCTGACCGCCGCTTTCGGCATAAAACGGAGTGCGGTCGAACAGGAGCGCGGCCTCGCCGCCTTCCAGCGTATCGGCCAGCACGCCGCCGGTCTCGATGGCGATCAGCCTGCCCTTTGCCGCCAGTTCGGAATAGCCGAGGAATTCGGTGAGGCCATGGGTGTCGCGCGCGGTGAGCCAGATGCCTTCGGCGCTGGCATCGCCAGAGCCCGCCCAGGCACTGCGCGAGCCCTCGCGTTGGCGTTCCATCGCCGCCTCGAAGCCGGCATGGTCGACCTCCATGCCCCGCCCGCGCAGAATGTCTTCGGTCAGATCGAGCGGAAAGCCATAGGTGTCATAGAGCCGGAAGGCGGTCTCGCCCGGCAGGCGGTCGCCCGCGCCGAGGCCCTCGGCGGCATCTTCCAGCAGGACGAGCCCGCGGCCGAGCGTCTTCTGGAAGCGAGCCTCTTCCTGTTCCAGCTCGGCCTCTATGGCCTTCTGCGCGCGGCCAAGCTCGGGATAGACGCCGCCCATTTCCGCAACCAGCGCGCTGACCAGGCGGTACATTTCCGGCTCGCGCGCGCCCAGCGCATGGCCATGGCGCATCGCGCGGCGCATGATCCGGCGCAGCACATAGCCGCGCCCTTCATTGGACGGCGAAACCCCGTCGGCGAGCAGGAAAGCCGAGGCGCGCAGATGGTCGGCGATCACGCGGAAGGAAGGCAGCTTCTCGCCTTTGGCCTTCTGGCCATAGACATCTTCGGCCGCCGCGATCAGGCCGGCGAAAAGGTCGATCTCGTAATTGTTGTGCACGCCCTGGAGGACCGCCGCGATGCGCTCAAGGCCCATGCCGGTGTCGATCGAGGGCTTGGGCAGATTGACACGCGTGCCATCGGCCTGCTGGTCGAACTGCATGAAAACCAGGTTCCAGATCTCGATGAACCGGTCGCCATCCTCGTCCGGTGATCCGGGCGGGCCGCCGGGGATGGATGGGCCATGGTCGTAGAAGATTTCCGAGCACGGCCCGCACGGGCCGGTATCGCCCATGGACCAGAAATTGTCCGAGGTCGCGATGCGGATGATCCGGTCGTCGGTGAGCCCTGCGACCTTCTTCCAGAGCGCGGCCGCCTCGTCATCTTCGGCATAGACCGTCACCAGCAGCTTGTCCGGATCGAGCCCCAGCTCCTTCGTGGTGAGCTGCCAGCCATGATGGATCGCCTCTTCCTTGAAATAGTCGCCGAAAGAGAAATTCCCCAGCATCTCGAAGAAGGTGTGATGGCGCGCGGTATAACCGACATTGTCGAGGTCATTGTGCTTACCGCCCGCGCGCAGGCATTTCTGAGAACTGGTCGCGCGCGGCGCAAAGGGCTGCTCGGCGCCGGTGAAGATGTTCTTGAACGGCACCATGCCGGCATTGACGAAGAGCAGGGTCGGGTCGTTCTCCGGAACGAGCGAAGCCGATGCCCGGCGCACATGTCCATGTCCCTCGAAATAGGAGAGAAACGCATTGCGCAGCTCGTTAACACCAGTCATGGACACCGTCTTTCGCTTGGCTGGCCGGCCGGGACTGCCCCGACCGGAGAGACCCGCCATATAAGCAGACAGCGCCCGGAGGCCAAGCCGCCCCTGCTGCGGCTTATCCAGCCTCACTGGCCGGATCATCCTCCTCCAGCGACATGCCCGCGGTGAGCATCTCGTCGGTCAGAAGGCCGGCATTGCGGCGGATCGCATCCTCGATCTGGTCGGCGATCTCCGGGTTCTCCTTCAGGAACTGGCGTGCCTTCTCCCGGCCCTGGCCGATGCGCTGGCCGTCATAGGAATACCAGGAGCCCGATTTCTCGACCACTTCGCCCTTCACACCGAGATCCAGGAGCTCGCCGGTCTTGGAGATACCCTCGCCATAGATGATATCGAACTCGACCTGGCGGAAAGGCGGGGCGACCTTGTTCTTGACCACTTTGACCCGGGTCTGGTTGCCGATCACCTCGTCGCGGTCCTTGATCGAACCGATGCGGCGGATGTCGAGGCGCACCGAGGAATAGAATTTCAGGGCATTGCCGCCGGTGGTGGTTTCCGGGCTGCCGAACATCACACCGATCTTCATGCGGATCTGGTTGATGAAGATGACCATGCAATTGGTCTTGGAGATCGAGCCGGTGAGCTTGCGCAGGGCCTGGCTCATCAGGCGGGCCTGAAGGCCGGGCAGGCTGTCGCCCATTTCGCCTTCCAGTTCCGCGCGCGGCGTGAGCGCGGCCACCGAGTCGATCACCACCACATCCACCGCGCCGGACCGCACCAGCGTGTCGGCGATCTCCAGCGCCTGCTCGCCGGTATCGGGCTGGGAGACCAGGAGGTCATCGAGATCCACGCCCAGCCGGCCGGCATAGACCGGATCGAGGGCATGCTCGGCATCCACAAAGGCACAGACCCCGCCATTGCGCTGGGCCTCGGCCACAGCATGCAGGGCGAGCGTCGTCTTGCCCGAGCTTTCCGGCCCGAAGATCTCGACCACCCGTCCCTTGGGCAACCCGCCAATGCCGAGCGCGATGTCCAGACCGAGCGAGCCGGTGGAAATCGCCTCGATATCCAGCGCCTTGTTGTCGCCAAGCCGCATGACCGAGCCCTTGCCGAAGGACCGCTCAATATTCCCAAGAGCCGTCTCGAGCGCTTTCTGCTTGTCCACGACAAATTCCCCGTTCACCAATTCCAAGGCAGGCTTGCCCATGAGTCGCCTCCATCTGTCACTGCCGGCACCGAAATATCAAGCGCCATTCACCATGTTCCGGATCACATGTACCATATATGTTCACAAGAACAAAGTAGGAATATTTTGAGTCTGCCCCCTTTTCACATCCACGCGGATGAGGCATGCTGGCTCCCATGTTGACGAAGCGACCCGCCCAGCCCGGCGAAGCCCGGGTGCGATATCTTGATGGTGACCTGCAGGTGCTCGAAGCGGGCGACTATGTGGTGTGCGCCGTGACCGGCCGGAAGATTCCCCTGCAGGCCCTGCGCTACTGGAGCGTCGACTTGCAGGAGGCTTACGTGAATGCCGACGCCGCCAGCCAGCGGATCGGACAGCGAAAGACCGACTAGGGAGCGGGCATGGTACAGGATCTCCTGTTCGGCCTGTTCATGGCCTGGTCCGGCCTCTGGGTGGGCGAAGCCGCCGGGGTGCCCGCAGGTGCGACACCCGCCAGCTGTCATGGCGCGCTCAGTCAGGGCGGCCTGCTGGTCTGCGACGGCCCCGCCGGCGCGACCTGGCAGATGAGCAGCGAGACACAGACAGCCGGGGTGGACGGGCGCGTCCTCTTCGGTCTTGCGCGCGGCGCCGCCTCACCGGTGGAGCTGCAATACGAGACCGCAGCCGGCCTGAGCTCCCAGATCCGCGTGGAGATTGCCGACCGGCATGACGAATTCCGTGTGATCGAGGGCCTGGAATGCGACAAGGTGGATGCGCGCACGCCTGAACAGATCGAACATGCTGGGCGCAGCTGGGTAACCAAGCAGGCGGCTTTCGAAAGCTTCTTCGAGGGTCCCGGTGTGTCCGAAGGTTTCATTGTGCCCGCCACCGGCCCGCCAAGCTCGCCCTTCGGCCCAGAGCGCAAATATATTGGCATGAGCGCGGAAACCGGCGAGCCGTGCGAGAAGGTTTCGGTCCATCAGGGCTATGACATCGCCGCGCCGGTCGGCACGCCGATCCACGCCCCGGCGGGCGGGACGGTGATCCTCGCCGATCCGGACCTTTATTATGAAGGCGGCTCGGTCTTTCTCGACCATGGTCAGGGCCTGGTTTCGGTGTTCATGCACATGTCGGCGTTGGATGTGGCGGTCGGCGATGTGGTCGCCCAGGGCGATACGCTCGGCGAGACAGGCAATACCGGGCGCACGACCGGACCGCACCTGCACTGGTCTGTGAAGTGGCGCAATCCTGACCGCGCAGGCCGCGAGGGTGACTTCTATATTGATCCGGCCCTGCTGCTGGCACTGGAGGCGGAAGTCTCCACGACGGAGACCTCAGCCCAAACCGACGCCAGCGCGCCCTGACCCCTGCTGCCCTAGGGCAGAAGCAATGTGGTGCCGGTCGTGCGCCCCGATTCCAGGAGGCTATGGGCCTCGCCGGCCTGTTCGAGCGGGAAGGTCTGCTCGATCAATGGCGAGATCGTGCCGGTACGCAGCGCGCCGTACAATGCCGCCGTCCCCCGGGCGAGCGATGCCGCATCGGAGATGAAATGGAACAGGCTCGGCCGGGTCACATTGAGCGAACCGAGCTGGCCGAACCGGCCGGGCGCAATCGGCTCCACCGCGCCGGAGGCATTGCCAAAACTGATCCACCAGCCGCGCGGTTTCAGGCTCGCAAGGCTGGCGTCCGCGCTCGCCTTGCCGACACTGTCATAGGCCACATCCACGCCCGCCCCGCCGGTCAGCTCACGGACCTGCCCGGCGACATCGCCAGCCCCGCGCAGGATCACATGCGCCGCGCCGGCCTTGCGCGCGAGGGCGGCCTTTTCCTCGGTGGAGGTGACGCCGATCACCTTGACGCCAAGACTGGTGGCCCAGGGGACCAGCAGCGAGCCGACCCCGCCGACCGGTGCCCAGACCAGGGCGGTATCGCCCGGGCTGGCGCGGCGAATCTCGAACAAGAGCATCCAGGCCGTCAATCCCTTCAGCAACATCGCGGCCGCTGTCTCAAAGGAGACCTCATCGGGCAGGGCGATCAGCTGGCCGGCCGGTGCGGTGACATGGGTGGCATAGGCACGCAGTCCGACAAAGCCGACCCTGTCGCCCGGTTTCCAGTCGTTCACGCCCTCACCGACCGCGTCGACCACGCCTGCCATTTCCCGGCCGGGGATGAAGGGCAACGGCATTGGATAAAGGCCGCTGCGGTTATAGGTGTCGATGAAATTCAGGCCGATGGCGTGCACACGTACGCGCACCTGGCCGGCACCAGGATCAGTGAGTTCCAGCGGTTCGCGCTTGAGCACCTCCGGCCCGCCTGTTTCGTGAACTCTGATACAATAGGCCTCGGTCATGGCGCTCCTCCTGCGAATCCGGCAACTTTCTGACATGACCTATTTAGGGACCCCTTGCGGAATAGACGAGGCCGGGCGTGGCCCCTGGGCCGGGCCTGTCTGCGCGGGCGCAGTGATCCTGGACCCGAAAGCCATGCCGGACGGGCTCACAGACTCGAAAAAGCTCAGCCCCGCGCGGCGCGAGAGCCTGGCGGTGGATATCCGCGCTGCGGCGATTTCCTTCGGACTCGGTTGGGCGAGCCCTGAGGAAATCGACACGCTGAATATCCGCCAGGCGACGCATCTGGCCATGCGCCGGGCCGTGGCCGCGCTTGCCCACGCGCCGAACTTCGCGCTGGTCGACGGCAATGACCTGCCGGCCGGCCTGCCCTGTCCGGGCCGTACCCTCATCAAGGGCGACCTCACCGAGCCGGCCATTTCGGCGGCTTCGATCCTCGCCAAGACCGCGCGCGACGCGCTGATGGAGGAGATGGAAGCGCGCCATCCCGGCTATGGCTTTGCCGCCCACAAGGGCTATGGCACGCCCGCGCACAAGGCCGCGCTCACCGCGCTCGGCCCCTGCGCGATCCACCGGATGAGCTTTGCCCCCGTGCGCGCCGCCGCACGTGCGGCTTGATCAGGGCGCCCCGGCGCGCGAAAAGCGCCCATGGCTGACGGATTGCCCCTGACCGACCCCTTCGCGCAGGCCGCCCGGCGCCTGTTCGCCCGCGCCCCGGACTCTGCCGGGTTCCAGCGCCTGCGCCGGCGCCTGGCGCGCGAGGCTCAGTCCATGATCGAGACCTGGAATATGGACACGCCCGGCGCGCGTTGGCTGGTCTGCCTGTCCGGCGGCAAGGACAGCCATGCCCTGCTCGCCATCCTGCTGGACCTGAAGGCACAAGGGCGCCTGAAGGCCGATCTGCTCGCCTGCAATCTTGATCAGGGTCAGCCCGGGTTTCCGAAAGAGACCCTGCCGGCCTGGCTCGCCGAGCTTGGCGTGCCCTACCGCATTGAGACCCGCGATACCTATTCCGTCGTCACTGAAAAAGTGCCCGAAGGCAGCACATATTGCGCGCTCTGCTCGCGCCTGCGGCGGGGCCATCTCTATCGCGTCGCGCGCGAGGAGGGCTGCAATGCCATCGCCCTCGGCCATCACCGCGACGATGCGCTGGAAACGCTGATGCTGAACATGGCCCATGGCGGGCGACTCGCGGCCATGCCGGCGCGGCTGATGAACGATGCCGGCGACGTCACCGTTCTGCGCCCGCTGATCGACTCAGCAGAAGCCGATCTCGCCCGCTATGCCGCCGCCCTCGCCTGCCCGATCATCCCGTGCGATCTCTGCGGCAGCCAGGACGGGCTGCAACGGCAGGTGATGAAACAGCGCCTGGATGCCTGGGCGCGCGAGGTGCCGGGCCTGCGCGAGTCCATGGCCCGCGCGCTCGCCAATGTGCGCCCGTCGCACCTGCTGGACCCGCGCCTTGCGACCGATGAAGCCGGGGACGATGGCACGGTACCCTGAGGAGTATTGAGCCGAACGCTCAACCCCGACTCCCCGTGGCTCGACCACGGGGCCCATCTCGGAAAAATGCGGCCAGGAACACCGCTCACGTGATGGGCACCGCGATCAAGTCGCGGTGAATCGGGTCTTGTCTGTAGGAGCGGCGACCAAACGGGACCCGCCTCCCCCAGCGTGACGCTTGCCGCCCTGCCCGCCAGCGCGTACGCCTCTTTCCGATGACGCAAACGGAAACCTCCGGCGCCTATGGCGCGCTCACCTCGCCCGAGGCGATCACCGCCGGGCTGGGCGAGGTCGGCTATATCTCCACGCCGGACATCTCCATGGCGGTCTATCTGGCCCAGCATCTGCGCAAGCCGATCCTGATCGAAGGCCCCGCCGGCGTCGGCAAGACCGATCTCGCGCGATCGCTGGCCGAATGGCTGGATGTGCCGCTGGCGCGGCTGCAATGTTATGAGGGGCTGGATGAGTCCAAGGCGCTCTATGAGTGGAAATACGGCAAGCAGCTGCTCTACACCCAGATTCTGAAAGACCGGCTGAATGAGGTGCTTGGCGAGGGCGACCTCTCCGCGCTCACCGGCAAGCTGGGCGATTTCGAGGACCTGTTCTTCTCCCCGCAATTCCTGGAGCCGCGCCCGCTGCTGCGCGCCATGCAACAGGCGGAAGGCTCGGTGCTGCTGATCGATGAGGTCGACAAGGCCGACGAGGCGTTCGAGGCCTTCCTGCTGGAAGTGCTCTCTGATTATCAGGTTACCGTCCCGGAACTTGGCACGATCCGCGCGCAGGTGCCGCCGATTGTGGTGCTCACCTCCAATGCCGTGCGCGAGCTGGGCGACGCGCTCAAGCGCCGCTGCCTGCACCTGCATATCGGCTTCCCCGATGCTGTGCGTGAGCGTGCGATTGTCGGCGCGCGCGTGCCGGGCATCGAGGAGAGCCTGCTGAAACAGCTCGTCGCCTTCGTGCAGGCCCTGCGCGAGGAAGACCTGCGCAAGCAGCCCTCCATCGCCGAAACGGTGGACTGGGCGCGCGCGCTGACCCTCCTGCATGTCGAAGCGTTTGGCGAGGAGACCGTCCGCCAGACGCTGAACGTCCTGCTCAAATATGAGAGCGACATCGCCGCGCTGGACAACAGGGTGGGCGGCCTCGCCCGGGCGGCTGCCAGCGCGCCATGAGCGCGACGCGCACCCTCACCGACTTCATCCGCGCGCTACGCTCGGCCGAAGTGGCCGTTTCGCCGGCTGAGGCCATCGACGCGGCCGGGGCGATGAACCTCATTGGATACACAGACCGCAGCGCGCTGAAATCGGCCCTGCGCCCGGCGCTGGCGAAATCGGAAGCCGAGGGGGAGGCTTTCGACCGGCTGTTCGATCTTTATTTCGCACGGCAGGCCAGCGCGGCGCGCCCGCAGGATGGCCCCGCCCGGGACGAGGCGACCGAGGCCCCGCCTCAGGACATGCTGGAGCTGGCGCAATCCGGCGATGAGGCCGCGATCCAGGCGGCCATGGAGCGCGCCGGCCGGGCTTCGGGCGTGCAGGATATCCGCTTTTCCACCCAGACGGCCTATTACGCCCAGAAAATGCTGAAACAGCTCGGCGTCGAACAGATGGAAGCGAAACTTCTGGAAGCCCTGCAGGCGCGCAGCGATGAAGGCGAAGCCGAAGCTGCCGGGATGATCGCCGCACGCCGCGAGATGCTGAAGCGCGCGCGGGCCCATGTCGAGGCGCAGTTCGATGTGTTCGGCCAGGGCGCGACCCAGGCCTTCCGCGAGGATGTGCTGACCCACAAGCCGATCAGCGCGCTGGACCTTGCCGATCTCAAACGCATGCGCGCGCTGGTGGAGAAGGTCGCCAAACGCCTGGCCGTGAAACACTCCCGGCGACGGCGCAACCGCTCCACGGGCCAGCTCGATGTGCGCGCCACGCTGCGCGCCAATGCCGGGCTGGGCGGGGTGCCCTTCCGCCTGCACTGGAAGCAGAAGAAGCGCGACAAGGCGAAGATTGTCGTGATCTGCGATGTGTCGGGCTCCGTGGCGCGCTATGTGCGCTTTCTCCTGCTGCTGCTGCATAGCCTCGGCGATGTGATCCCGGAGCTGCGCGCCTTTGCCTTTTCCGCCCGGCTGGGTGAGGTCACGGGTCAGCTCGACAGTGACAGGTTCGAGGGCGTGATGGAGCAGATCCTGCGCGAATATGGCATGGGGTCGACCGATTACGGCCAGGCCTTCTCGGACCTGAAGACCCGCTATCCCGAGGCCATAGATCGGCGCACCAGCGTGATCATTCTCGGCGACGGGCGCTCGAACTATGGCGATCCGCGCATGGATCTCTTCCGGGAGATCTGCGCGCGGGCGAAACGCGTGATCTGGCTCTCGCCCGAGCCGGAAGCCATGTGGGGCACCGGCGACAGCGAGCTCGACCGCTATCGCACCCATGCCCATGCGACAGCGCGCGTCGCCACCCTGTCGGATCTGGAACGCACGCTGGATCGTGTCTTGGCGCTGTATGATTAGCTCCGACCTTGCCCCATCCCCTCTACGGCGCTAGCCCTTCGGGAAAACTCAGATCAGGAGCCTGCCATGGCCACGCCCGAAGACCGCCTTGCAGAACTGGGCATCGCCCTGCCCGCGCCCATGGCGGCGGTTGCCAATTATGTGCCCTTCGTGATCACCGGCAACCAGCTCTTTGTCTCCGGCCAGGTGTCCGTCATGGATGGCGCGCTGATGAAGGGCCGGCTCGGCGAGGATCTGGAACTGTCGGCCGGCCAGCATGCCGCGCGCGCCTGCGGGATCAACCTGATCGCCCAGTGCAAGGCCGCGCTTGGCGAGCTCAGCCGCGTGAAGCGCGTGGTAAAACTCGGCGGGTTCGTGAACTGCGCGCCGGATTTCACCGATATCCCGCAAGTGATCAATGGCTGCTCGGACCTGATGGTGGAGGTGTTCGGCGAGACCGGCCGGCATGCCCGCTCGGCGGTGTCCTGCCCGGTGCTGCCGCTCGGCGTGGCGGTGGAGATTGACGGCGTGTTCGAGATCGGCGCGTGATCCTGGGCTGCAAGGCCTTCGCCCATCGCGGGCTCTGGGCACCCGATGGGGCGCCGGAAAACTCGATTGCGGCCTTTCGTGCGGCCGCGGTGGCCGGCTGCGGCATTGAGCTCGATGTCCAGCTTTCCAGCGACAATGTCCCGATTGTCTTCCACGACCCCGCGCTCGACCGCATGACAACCGAGAGCGGACCGGTCTGGTTCCACACCGCCGAGGAACTCTGCGCACTGACGCTCGCCGGCACGGATGAAGCCATCCCGACACTCGCCGCCGTGCTTGCCGCCCTGCCCGCCGGCACGCCGGTCCTGATCGAGCTGAAGGCCAGCCCCGGCGAACCGGGAGACTATCTCCGCGCCCTCGACATGGCGCTCTTCGGGGCCAAGGCCGAACTGGCCGTCATGTCCTTCCTGCGCCCGCTGAACCTGGCCGCGCACGCGGCGATGGGCACCCGTACCCGCGGCGCCCTGATCGCGCCCCCGGGCACCCTCTCAAGCACGCCGATGCCAGACAGGATCGGCCTGGCCGGCGATGGCACAGCGCCGGACTATTTCGCCGTCTGGCACAGCGAGGCCAGCGCCGCGCGCACCCATCTCGGCGCCGACATCCCGCTCGCCGCCTGGACCGTGGACAGCACCGAGGCACTGGCGGGCGCAAAGGCGGCAGGCGCATCAATCATTTTTGAACATCTCGATCCGGCTCTCGTCCTCGCGGCGGTCTCGTCCTAGATTAGGCATCATGGACGACACCACCCTACGCCTGAGCCTCGCCACCAGCCTTTCTGAGGTCGACCGGGAGGCCTGGGATGCGGTCGCAAACCCGCCGGGCGAGCGTTATGACCCCTTCCTGAGCTGGGACTTTCTCGAAGCCCTGGAATCCTCCGGCGCGGCAACGCCCGAGACCGGCTGGACGCCGATGCACCTGATCGCCCAGCACCCGGACGGGCGCCTGCGTGCGGCCATGCCGCTTTATGCCAAGTCCCATTCCTATGGCGAGTTCGTGTTCGACCATAGCTGGGCCGATGCCTTCGAGCGCGCCGGCGGGGCCTATTATCCCAAGCTGCTCTCGGCGGTGCCTTTTACGCCAGTGACGGGCCGGCGCCGTCTGGTACCGCCCGGCCCGGACCAGGCGCGGCTGGAGGCGGCGCTGGTGGCCGGTGCGGTGCAGATCGCCGAGGAGAACCATTTCTCCTCCCTGCACGTGAATTTCGTGACCGAGGACGAAAGCACGGAGCTGAGCCGGATCGGCATGCTCTTGCGCACCGACCAGCAGTTCCATTTCGTCGATGAGGGCTATGGCGATTTCGACAGCTTCCTCGCTGCGCTCTCCTCGGCCAAGCGGAAAAACCTGCGCAAGGAGCGCGCGAAGGCGCAGGAGGGGCTCACTTTCCGCCATCTCACCGGCGATGCGATCAGCGAGGATGACTGGGACGCCTTCTACGTCTTCTATCTCGACACCGGCGCGCGCAAATGGGGCTCGCCCTATCTCACGCGCGAGAGCTTTGCCCTGATCGGCGAGCGGATGACCGACAAGGTGTTGCTGGTCATGGCCTATGAGGACGGCCTGCCGATTGCCGGGGCGCTGAACATGATCGGCTCCGATACGCTCTATGGCCGCTATTGGGGCTGCACGGTGCACAAACCCATGCTGCATTTCGAGGTCTGCTACTATCAGGCGATCGACTATGCCCTCGCCCATGGCCTGAAATATGTCGAGGCGGGCGCGCAGGGCGGCCACAAACTCGCGCGCGGCTATCGCCCCGTGACCACACGCTCGGCCCACTGGATCGCCCATCCGGGCCTGCGCGCGGCGATTTCCGACTATCTTGCCCGCGAACGCCAGGCCGTGTCCCGCGATCAGGACTATCTCGCCGAACGCACGCCGTTTAAGAAGGGCGAATGAGCCGGGCTGTTGTTCTTGCGAGATTTTCGTCACTTGAAGAGGCGCTGGTTGTCCGCGCGCTTCTGGATGCGAATGGCCATGACGCCTGGCTCGAAAATCGGCACCACGCCGCCGCAGACAGCTTCCTCATTCCCGGTCTTGGTGGGATTGGGCTTGTGTGCCGGCAAGACGATTTGCAATCCATTGCCGAGCTGTTGAGAGAGGCTCGCACCAGTGGCGAGAGCGAGGGGTCCGGGCGAGATGACTGGACCCGGTTCACCGCCTGGGTCGCACTTGCGATTTTTGTCGGGATTCCGGTTTTCTTCTATGGCATCTGGGGCCTCACCATTCTGGCGGCAAACCACTATGCCGACTTCGGCACGATGTTACCGTGGTGGATGGTGTATGCCCCAAACGAACCGGGCATATACAATTCCGATGCGGGAGGTGGCGGCGTCGACCTGGCCAGCTCTCCGGCGACCCTGTTCCTGCTGCTTCCCATGCTGTTTCTCACTCTGGTTGACGCCTGGAAGCCGATGACTGGCAAGACCTGGCGCTGGAAGGACAACGGCACACAAACCCGAATGTTCGATCTTTGAAGGAGGACACCCATGGCCCTTCACGGCACCTATGATCCCGACAATATCTTCGCGAAAATCCTGCGCGGGGAGCTGCCCTGCATCAAGGTCTATGAGGACGATGTCGCCCTCGCCTTCATGGACATCTTTCCCCAGAGCGAGGGGCACACGCTGGTGATCCCGAAAGATGTCACCGCGCGCAATTTCCTCGAAATGCCCGGCGACAAGCTCGGCCCCTATATGGCCAGCGTGCAGAAGGTGGCGCAGGGCGTGGCGAGCGCGCTTGAGCCCGATGGCCTCCTGGTCACCCAGTTCAACGGCGCGCCGGCCGGCCAGACCGTCTTCCACCTGCACTTCCACATCATCCCCCGCGGGGAAGGCGCCCAGCTCAAACCCCATGCCAGCGGCGGCCCGCGCCCGGCTGAGGAACTGGAACCGATCGCCGAAAAGATCCGCGCCGCGCTGGCCTAGAGCAACCCGGCCGCCAGGGCTTCCACCATTTCGCTGTCCTGCGTGATCAGCGCATCGCTGAGCAGCCAGGCCCGCGCGACCATGACCCGCTGCAGCGCGGTGGTGTCGTCGGCGGCAATGGCGCGCGCGAGGGCCGTGTCGATCTCCTCGCGATATTCGACCGGATCGAGCGCAGCGAGCGCCCGGGCCATCTGCCAGTGCAGGCCGGCATCATCGGGCGCCAGGGCCGCGGCCAGCTGGTAATGCATGAAGGCATCTTCCATGCTGGCGCCCATCATGGAGGCGCCGAAACCGCCCCCGCGGCGCACAACCTCCACATGCCACACGGCCAGGAAGCCATGGGCATAGGCATTGGCCGGCTCGTCCATGATGACGCTCTCGGCGAGATCGCGCGCTTCCTCGCCGAGCCCGGTGCGCCAGGCCTCCAGCTTCGACATGGGCCGCACACGCAGCGACAGCGCGATGGCAAGCTGCAGGCGGCCTTCGACATGATGCGGGTCGCGCTCCAGCGCCAGGCCGGCCAGCGCCTCGGCCCGCATCAGGACCTCGTCCGAGGGCTGCACACCCGCGCACATGGCTTCGGCCAGGACCGCCCGGGCGGCCAACGCATAGGCATCGGCAGTGTCGGCAACGACGGCGATCCGCGCGGCTTCGGCATAGCGTCCATCATCGAAGGCCTCGCTCGCGGTGCGGCGCGGCGAAAGGGCATCTTCGCCATGGGCAAGCCCCACGACGAGACCCGCTGTCAGAAGGCTGAGCAGGAGTTGACGCATCTGCGTCAGAATAGCGCAGAACTTAGCTGCCGCCCAGCGCTTTCACGTCGGCTATTCAACACACATGCGTGAATCCGGGTTTGAGACCGATATCATTGTCATCGGTGCGGGAGTCATCGGCCTGGCCTGTGCGCGCGCCCTGGCCCTGAAGGGCTTTGAGGTGATCGTGCTGGAGGCCGAATCGCTGATCGCCGCGCACACCTCCTCGCGTAATTCCGAGGTGATCCATGCCGGGCTCTATTATGCCGAAGGCTCGCTGAAGGCGAAGTATTGCGTGGCCGGGCGGCGGGCGCTGGTGGACTATCTCGACGCGCACGGGGTGACGCGCAACCCATGCGGCAAGCTGGTGGTGGCGACCTCAGGGGAGGAAGCCGAGGCACTGGCCGGCCTAAAGGCGCGCGCTGAACGCAATGGCGTGGAAGAACTGCGCCTGATCACCGGGGCCGAGGCGCGCGACATGGAGCCGGCGCTCTCTTCCGATGTGCACGCCGCGCTGCAGTCGCCCGTGAGTGGTATCTTCGACAGCCATGCCTATTTCCTCGCCCTGGAGGGCGACCTGGAGGCGGCCGGCGGGCATGTCATCCTCGCCTCGCCGGTGGAAAGCGGCGCGCCGGACGGCGAGCGCCTCTGCCTCAAGATCGGGGGGGAGACCCCGAGCGAGATCACCGCGCGCTGGGTGGTGAATGCTGCTGGCCACCGGGCGGTGGACATTGCCGGCCGGATCGAAGGCCCTCACCGCGCCGGCCTGCCGGTCCTGCGCTTCGTGAAGGGCTCCTATTTCACGGTTTCAGGCAAGACACCGTTTTCGCGCCTGATCTATCCGATGCCGACCTCGGCCTCGCTCGGCCTGCACCTGACCATAGATCTTGGCGGGCGCGGCAAGCTCGGGCCGGATGCCGAATGGCTCCCGCCCGGCGCGAGCCCGCCCTTCGACTACCGGGTCGACCCGGCCCGTGCCGAGCAGTTCTATGCGTCCGTGCGCCAATACTGGCCCGGCCTGCCCGATGGCGCGCTGATGCCCGACTATGCCGGCGTGCGCCCCAAACTGGTCAATGAGGGCGAACCGTCGGGTGATTTCCGCATCGACGGACCGGGCGATCATGGCACGCCGGGCCTCATCAATCTTCTCGGAATCGAGAGCCCGGGCCTGACCTCTTCCCTCGCCATCGCAGACCATGTGGCGGCGATGGCCGGCTAGCCGCAATAACCCCCACGAGTTTCTATTCAACGCAATGGAGTCCAAGCCTTGCGAAGCGGGCGTCCGGCGTGTATCTCCCCCGCTTCGCCCACAATACCGGGGCCACAAGGTTCGGTAGCTCAGCTGGTTAGAGCGCACGACTCATAATCGTGAGGTCGGGAGTTCAAGTCTCCCCCGAACCACCATTTCCCTTCAGTTTCAGGCATGTGCCGAGGACGGAGACTTCAGGTCGTGTTGGGCTTCCGGCCGGCTGGGACGGGCTCAGCCTCGCCAGCTCCTCGCAGCGGGCTGTCCGAGAATGTCCGGGTCCTGCAGCGCGTCGGCATAGGACAGGTTGGGAAATCCCTGCAGGCCGATGCGCTCCAGTTCGGCGACAACGGGGCCGGCCTCCTCGCACTCGAAGGCGAGGCTGCAGGCCCATCGCGCGCCCGATGCCGCGATACAGAGCTCTGCCGTCAATCCGGCCCGGTCATAGAGGATGCGCTGCTTCTGCACGTCAAAGACCTCGGTGGCGTATGCCAGCTCGGCGGAAACAGCCTGCGGGCTGGCGCCGGCGCTCAAAGAGGGCACCTGCCCGGACAGGTGCAGACTGAGTATCGCCATGTCCTCTTTGTGAAGCGGGAAGCCGGCCGACAGCACCATCTCCCACAGCTGCAGGCTGCGCCGCACCCGGCGTTGCACCTTGACCTCGAGCCGCTCCCCACCGCGCAATTTCGGCATCACATTGCGGCGTCCAGGCACCAGGAAATATCTGTCGGTCCGGGTCTCTGCACCGGCAAAGGCATATTTCGCTCGCAGGTCCCGGTCATAGCCGAGCAGCGTGCGCGGCCAGCAGCGGAATTCCCAGCGCTGGTCGGTCATGGCTCTTCTTCCTTGAACAGCCGCTTTTCCAACCAGTGCAGCGGCATCAGGACCAGCAGCGAAAACCCTGTCGCCACGGCGGCGATGATGAGAAAGCCCGCCCCACAGGCCAACCCGATGGCCCCGGCGAGCCACATGCCGGCTCCGGTCGTCAGGCCGCGCACCTTGCCACGCGCCTGGATGATCGCGCCGGCAGCCAGGAAGGCGACCCCGGCGGTGACCGCCTCGACCACACGGATCGGGTCGAGCCGGGTCGTCTCAGGCCCTTCGCCGAACACTGCAATGAATTCGATGGTGATGAGGGTGAACACCGCCGCAGCGAGGGCGGTCAGCATATGTGTGCGCAGGCCGGCGGGCCGGTCGCGCACCTCGCGGTCGAGCCCGATCAGCAGGCCGAAGAGGCAGGCCGCCGCACAGCGCAGCACAATCGCCTGCACCGGCGTGACCGTGTGGAAATGGTCGAGGGAAAGCTCCATCGCACCGGCCCGTCAGCCCGGCAGGTACGGACCCGTTTCCGCTCCCCGGACTCCGTCAATCTGCAAACAAGACATCATCCGCGTACAACGCATGCCGGCAGAATTCGTTGCCCTGGCCACCGCCCCCTGTTTCCCCGTGTGCGTTGACGGATGACCGGCCCGTTGCGAGGCTTTACCACCCCGCTGCAGCTATTCAGACAGGAGGACCGGCCCGGTGAGCTATTCGTTCAAGGCCTCAGATACCAGCCTTACCGCCGGCCTCAGGCGCATCGCGGCCTCCCAGCTCGAAACCGCGCTGGAAGAGCTTGCCGATCCGGGCCTGCCCCGCGCCGAGAAGATCCACCAGGTGCGCAAGCGCTACAAGAAACTGCGCGGCCTTGTCCGGCTCGTGCGGCCGGGATTCGACGGCTATGACCGCGAAAATGCGGCCTTCCGCGACGCGGCGCGCAAGCTGTCTGAGGTGCGCGATGCCACCTCCAGCATGGAGACGGTCGCTCAGCTCAAGACGCGTTTTGAGGAACATGTCGGGCCGAAGGTCTTCGACCAGGTGCAAAAGCGCCTCGCCGCGCGCCGCGACCGGCTCGACGACAAGGAGATCGCCAAACATATCGATGAAGTGCGCAAGGGCCTGACCCGCGCGGCGCGCCGGGCCGAGAGCTGGAAGGTGAAGTGCAAGGCCGAGGACGTCCTCGCCGACGGGCTGGCGAAAACCTATACGCGCGCCGTGAAGGCGCTGAAGGTCGCACGCAAGACACACGAGCCCGACGACTTCCACGAATGGCGCAAGAGGGTGAAGTATCACTGGTACCACTTACGCCTGCTGAAGGATGTCTGGCCCGAGGCCATGGCGATGCGCGTGGAGGCCGCCGCCCAGCTGTCGGATGCGCTGGGCGATCATCATGACATGGCGGTGTTTCACACCGAGATCCTGCCCGGCCTGAAAAAGGCCGACCGCAAACTGGTCGAAGTGCTCGAAGGCCTGATGCTGGCCGAGGAAGAGCGCCTGGCCGAAGAGAGCCTCGCACAGGGCGAGTTCCTGTTTGCCGAAGCGCCCGGAAAGTTCGCCGCACGGCTCGGGGCGTACTGGAAGCTCTGGCGCCACCAGGAGGCGAGCTGAGCGAACATTTTCCCCTTTCACGCGTTTGCAGATCGAAGCGCCCAACACCCCCGCGCGCGCTAAAATCAGCTGAAAGGAAAGAAAATGAGAGTCTTCAACGCGCCATACAGAATCCTTGCCCTGGCCAGTGCGGCGAGTGTTTTCACCCTGACCGCCGCCGCCCAGGTCGACACCGTCCTGCCCGAGGATGACGAGAGCGCCCCCGAGGCCGAACGCGTGAGCCCGGAAGGCGCCTCCTATCCCGATGGCGAAGGCGGCGAGGTCTATTTCCCGATCGGCGAGGCTTCCTTTGCCGACACGGTGACGGAGTTCGTGCCCGGCCAGCCCGACGCCACGCGCGTGTCGGCCCGCACGCCCAGCGGCGCCCTCGGCGCGCCCGACTATGACGAGAATGCCGATACCGGCTATGTCACGCTCGGCTGCGGCGGCGTGCTGATCGCCCAGTTCGACGACAATGTGATCGTGAATGTCGATGGGCCCGATCTCTATGTCTACGAGATCGGCGAGACCGAGGAGCCCATGCGCCTGTCCATCTCCACCGATGGCGAGGAGTTCGTCGATATCGGCGAGATCGGCGGCGGCGTAACCGGCGTGGAGCTGGAAGACCATATCGAGAATACAGAGGCTTACCGTTATGTCCGCCTGCAGGATGCCGGCGAGGCGTGCGAGCCCTCCTGGCCCGGCGCAGACATTGATGCCATCGGCGCGATCGGCTCCGGCCAGCGTCTCCTCTTGGAAAGCGCGGTGCTGTTCGATTTCAACGAGGCCACCCTGCGCGAGGAAGCCGTGGACGCCCTGCGCAGCGTGAATGCCGCCATCGAGGAACAGGACAGCGCCCGCGTCATCATCGAGGGCTATACCGATGCCAGCGGCGATGCGAACTACAATATGGATCTCTCCAGGCGCCGGGCTGATGCGGTGCGCGCGCGCCTGGAGGAAATCTCAGACCGCGACCAGGACACCTTTGTCAGCGTCGGGCGCGGCGAGACCCGCCCCGTGGCTCCGAATGACAGTTCACAGGGCGCGGCACAGAACCGCCGCGTGGAAATCCTGATCCTGACGCCGTAACGCGCCATCCACACCCAAATGAAAACGCCCTCCCGGCCGGGAGGGCGTCTTGTTTTAGTGGGGCAGGACAGGTCAGTCCAACAGGCGCGCGCGGATGCGGGCAAGCTCTTCGTCATCGACATCGAGCTCGGTCTGGATGAAGGCAATGGTGCTGCCATATTCGGCGTCCAGGCCATCGAGCACGGCCTCGATATAGGCCGGGTCGGAGCGCATCAGCGGCATGACCAGTTCCGGCGGCAGCTGGCGCAGGAAGGCATAGGGGCTGTCGGGATCGACCTCTTCCTCACCGGTGAGTTCAAACTCCTTGGCATAGTCCACGACCTGCTCCGACAGGGCATAGTCGGCGACCACGGTCTCGCGCGGCACACCCAGCGCAGACAGGATCAGCGCGGCGCCGACGCCGGTGCGGTCCTTGCCGGCCGAGCAGTTGAACGCCATCGGTGCATCCTCGCCATTGGCCAGCTCATCGAACATGGCGCGGTAGGCGGGGGCCTGCTGCTCCAGGATGCCGGAATAAAGCTGGGTCATCATGGCCGAGACCTTGGCCGGGGTGACCTCGGGATCGGTGAAGACCTGCACCAGCGGATTGGCATCGCGGTCCTCTTCCGGGTCTGCGAACGTGACATAGTCGATCTCGCCGGCGGCCCAGACGGTGGGCTCGGTGGTGCGCTCATCTGAGGTGCGCAGGTCATAGACCGAGCCGATACCGAGGCTGGAGAGATACTCGTAATCGGCTTCGGTGAGCTTGTTCATCACGCCGGAGCGGTAAAGCTCGCCCCATTTCACACTGCGCCCATCCTCGGTCGCATAGCCGCCCAGATCGCGGAAATTGCGCCCCCCTTCCAGCGGCAGGAGCCGCGCTGCGACGATCATGGCCTGTCCGGTTTCCGGGTCGACGAGGAAATAGTGGCGCTCGGCCGGGGCATCGCCCGGCATCCAGGTGAAGCTGGTTTCGGTGAGGCCGACGGCCAGGCTCTGGGCATCGCTGCCTTCCGGCGAGCTGGCGACCAGGATGTCGACCGGCGCGCCGGCTTCGCTCAGCGCCCAGTCGAGCGTGTAGGTGCCGGTGTCTTCGTCATAGCTGACGACGAGGGTTTCCACCGCCACGTCGGCGGCGGGGGCTTCGGCCTCGGCGGTCTCGACCGGGGTGTCGGTCACGGCCTGAGTGGCGCAGGCGCCGAGCGCCAGGATCAGGGCGAGGGCGGAGGTGTGCAGGATCTGTTTCATCTGTTTGCTCTGAGTCTGCTTGTGGAAAGAATGGCGGGCCGCCTCCCCGAAGGAAAGCAGCCCGCCTCTCGAGGGAGCCTAGTAATCGACGCGCACGCCGAGCAGCCAGCGGCGGCCATAGCCTTCCACCTGGTTCGGCGTGGCCACGGTGCCTTCATACCGCACGTCGGTCTCGTCGGTGAGGTTATTGGCGTTGGCGAACAGGGTGAACTGGGCGCCCTGCGCCTGCCAGGGCAGGTTGTAGCGGATGGAGGCGTCCACACGCTGCTGCTCGTCCCAGTACTCAGCCAGGCCATCATTCTCGGTCGTTGACAGCCAGGCATCGCGGTACTGGTAATTCAGGCGCGCCGAGAGGCCGAACTTCTCGTAATAGACCGAGGCGTTCCAGATCAGGTCGGAAGTGCCCGGCAGGGAGTAGGTCGCGCCCTCATTGGTCTCGAACTCGGAGTCGAGCACGGTCAGGTTGCCGCTGACGCCGAAGCCGTTGAAGGCCTCCGGCAGGAAGTCATCGGCCTGGCCGATGAAATTGAGCTCCAGCCCCGACAGGTGGCCGGACTTGCCATTCACGAAACCGGTATAGCTCCAGTCCTGGCCGGCTGCGCTGTCGAGATAGATGCCGCCGTCGATGGTGGACGAGGAGGCATAGATCACATCGTCGACATGGCGGTAGAACACGCCCGCCGAAAGGATGCTGGCCGGGGCGTAGTACCATTCGAACGAGATGTCCCCGCCCCAGGTCTTTTCCGCGTCCAGGGTCGGGTTGCCGCCGATCACGGCCTGGTCGGGGATGCTCACCGTAGCCGAGGCGCGCAGCTCGTTATAGGTCGGCCGGGAGAGGCCGGTGGAAGCGGAGAAGCGCAGTTTCATCTCGTCATTGAGGTCGAGATTGAGGTGGGCGCTCGGCAGGAAGCTGACATAGTCGTCGCTGTATTCCACATCGATGGCCGGGCCGGCGGAGGTGTAGTCGGTCATCTCGACGCGCGCGCCATAGACGAAATTGCCCCAGTCGAACTCGGTGGTCGCCATGGCGTAGAGCGCGATCAGATCTTCCTCGATGGCGATCACCTGGTCGCTGGGCACGTCCACCGACAGGCCGCCGACGGCGTCCGACCAGGCCTTTCGCAGGTCTTCGTTACGGTAATAGGTGGCCCCGATGGTGTTGTCGAAATCGGAATACCACTCAACGCCGGTGGCGAACTGATCGATGTCCACCGTGGCCGGGAAGCCGCCAATGGCCTGGGCGATGCCGTAGCCCGACGCCTCGCGGGTGTCGTATTGCAGGCCGGTCTTCAGCGTGAAGTCGTGGCCGAACAGGTCAAGCTCGCGCTCGGCGTCCAGCTTCAGTTTCCAGGCCTCATTGTCGAGGCTGGAATCCACGATCAGGCCGAGCACGGCGCCATAATCGATGGTGTTCACGTTGAGGGGAGTCTGGGTGAACATGTCAAACAGCGTGACCCTGGGCGACTGGACATCGGTGAGGTCATAGCTCGCCGCCACCGTGCCGCCCGCGCTGTAGGGGATCGGCAGGAAGGTGTTGTCCTCGGTCTCGGTGTAGTTCAGGCGCGCTTCGACGTACCATTCGGCCACGGCGAAATCCATGCCGAGCGTATTGGTGAAGGTGGAGTTGTCATAACGGCCATATTCCAGCAGGCGGTTGGCCAGGACCAGCGGCTGATAGCCGGTCTCGCCCGGCGTCACCGCTCCGCCGATGGCTTCCGCGCCGCCGGAAAAGTCGAAAACGAACTGGTTGCGCTCCTCCTGGTCGATGAACTCGGTGAACAGGGTCGAGGCGAAAATGCGCTCGACCGCGCCGCCGGGGCGGAACTCGACCTTGCCGCCATAGGCATTGTCCTCGCGCTCGACGAAATAGGAGCGGAAATCGAGTTCATTGACGATCAACTCGCCATTGGCATCCATTTCCAGGTCCAGCTCGCGGTTGTCGGTGTTCTGGACGCGGCGATTGTTGGAGCCGAAGACCACGAAGCCGAACTGCTCGTTCGACCAGCTGAGGCGCCCATTATACTTGTTGACCGGCCCGCCGCCGAGCTCCTGCTCGCCATAGCCCGCTTCCAGCGAGGCGCTGAAGCCTTCAGCGTCGAAGGGGCTGAAGGTCTTCACATTGATGAAGCCGGAAACGGCCTCGCCCGGCATGTCCGGCGTGATCGCCTTGTTGGCTTCCACCGCGCTGGTGATCACCGACGGGAAGCTGTCGAAACGCGGGATACGGCCATTCTGTGCGCCCGGCACGTCGATGCCGTCAAAGGCGATGGCGGTGTAGCGGAACGGCGCGCCGCGAAAGTTGATATAGCGCGCCTGGCCCTGGTCGCGCTCGATGGCGAGGCCCGGCAGGCGGCCGAGCGAGTCCGCGAGGTTCTGGTCCGGGAAGCGGCCGATCGTATCGGCGGAGATGATGTCGACCACATTGGGCGCTTCGCGCTTGGCCTCGATGGCGGCCTGCTGGCTGTCGCGGATCGGCGTTGCGGTGACCACGACCGTCTGCTGGCGCGATTCCGTTTCGGTTTCCTGGGCGAATGCCGAACTGGCAGCGAACAGAGCCGTGCCGAGCAGCAGGCCTGTGGTTTTGAATGTCTGGTTCATGGACTTGACCCCTCGCGATGAACGGGCGGGCCATAGCAATCCTGATCACTTGTACCAATCTACATTGGGTGAACTTTTTGTTGCGCTTTCGTGACGCCCAAACCGGACAATCCTGTTGCATTCATTGCGCAATATATCCGTAGAAGGACGATTTCCAGCACCCACCAAAGCCATGACGCTTGAAGGCGCGGCCAAATACAGACATGTGTACCAGCAGGGATGAGAGACGCAGACTAAACACATGTACCAATCCGGGCAGAATGAACTCCTGGCCTATGGCCTTGAAATCGTGGACACTGGCGGCCTGAAGGCGCTCACGCTGCGGAGCCTCGCGCAAAAGGCCGGCGTCAGCCCGTCCCTGCTCAATTATCGCTTCGGCTCGCGCGACGGCCTGGTCTCGCGCCTGTTCGAATATGCCCGGGATCTCGACGCCGAGTTCTGGCACGAATGCAGCGAAACCGTCGCGGCCATGACGCTTTCGCTGCACCATGTTCCGGTCATCTCGCTGTCGATTGTGCAGACCTGCATCCAGCGCGCACGCAGTCTTGAGCGCCTGCGCTGGATCTGCTCGACCCTGGCCGCGCGCGATCCCGGCTATCTCGGCCGGGCCGGAAAATGGGCCGGTCTGCCCTGCGCATTCTGGACCGGCCTCCTGCGCCAGGTCGGCGCGGACGAGGCGCTCGGCCCGTCCCTGGCGGCGACGATGAGCGGGGCGATCCGCACCGGCCTTGTCGCCCATGACAATCTGCTGGTCTCGGCCTGGGTCTCCGACATCGTGCTGCGCGCCACCGAGCGCCTGCTGCACCTGCCGCTCACCATGCAGGGCGACAGCCCGGCCCGGGCGCGGATCGAGGCGCTCGCGCAGGCCTCAGTCGCCCTGCAGCCTGAAGGTCGCACCGATACGCCCGAGCGCATCCTTACCAGCGCCGCCGCCCTGATCCTGTCGTCCGGGCCCGACGCGGTCACCCATCGCGACATCGCCAGCCATGCCGGGGTGTCGCTCTCCTCACTGACCCATCATTTCAGCTCGCTGGACGCGATCATCCGCAGCGCGTTCGAGCGGATCTATACCCGCGCCCAGCACGATTACGGCGCCCGGCTACCTGCACAGATGACGATGGGCGAGTTCATGCAGACCGTCCTGCCGGCCATGTTCGAACAGTCCGCCGGCCGCGGCCAGGAAGCCACGGCGATGGACGAGATTATCCTGTGCACCTCGCGCGACCATGACACCACGCTCATGAGCAGCGGCCTCATGTCCATGGTCGGGCGCACCTCGAGCGCCATCGTCGGAGCCATGGCCGGCGAGCTGCCGGTCGACCGGCTGGACGGGCAGATCTTCCGCTTTACCCTGACGGGGCTCAGCGAGCAGGGCATGCACCTGCCCCCTCCCAAGCGCGACCGACATGTGATGGACAATTGCGAGATCTTTCTCACCCGGTGGCTGTCTTAGGGCGCCGGGTGCCGGTCTCGACGGTCATGAGAATTGCTACTAGGGTTTCGGCAAGGGAGAGACATGTCGACAACACGGCGAAGACTGTTGCAGGGCGGAGCAGCCCTCGGCGTGGCTGCGGCCATTCCTGTCGGCCAGCATGTGGCCTGGGGCGGCAAGGATTTCGCCCGCGCCGATTACAATCCCGACTATCCTGCCCCGCCTGAGGGCGAGGAAAGCTGGATGAACTGGTCGGGCATCCAGCGCGCAACGCCCCGCACCATCGCCGCGCCGGAGACCGAAGAAGCGCTGATTGATCTCATCTCCTCCACGCAATCCTCCCTGCGCCCGAAGGGCAGTGGGCATTCCTTCACCGGCCTGGTGCCGAGTGAAGACACGATTGTCGATCTCGCCAACCTGTCCGGCCTGAAGGCCATCGACAGCGAGACCGGGCTCGCGCGGTTCGGCGCAGGGACGGTGCTGTTCCAGGCCGCCGGCGCGCTTGACGATCATGGCCGCGCTTTCCCGAACCTGCCCGATATCGCCGACCAGACCCTCGCCGGGTCCTGTTCCACCGCCACCCACGGCACGGGCGCGCGCCTGCCGGCCATGCATGCCCAGATCGAGGCCTTCCGCCTTGTGACAGCCTCCGGCGAAGTGCGGAATGTGTCCGCAGCCAGCGATGGTGATCTCTTTGCCGCCGGCAAGGTCTCGCTCGGCGCGCTGGGCATCATCACCGAGTACACGCTTGCCACCGTGCCGGCTTATAATCTCCACCGCCTTGTCGCCGCCGAACCCCTCCAGCAGGTGTTCGATAGCGCCGAAGCCCGCGCAGACGAGAACCGCAATTTCGAGGCCTATTACCTGCCGGGCACGGGCGTGGCCGCGACGATCACGCACAATATCCATGACGGCGAGATCACCGGACGCCCGCCATCGGAGGACGACGAGCTGCTGCTCGGCCTGAAGGATCTGCGCGACAGTTTCGGCTGGTGGCCCTGGCTACGGCGGAAGATTGCCGGCGCTGCCCTGCCGGGCGGCACCGTGGAAGATGTCAGCGATGCCTCCTGGCGCCTCCTGTCCACCACGCGTCCCATCCGGTTCAACGAGATGGAATATCACCTGCCGCGCGCGGAAGGCATCGCCGCCCTGCGCAAGGTCACCACGATGATGGACCGGCGCAAGCAAGTCTTCTTCCCGATGGAGATCCGCTTCACCGCACCGGATGATGCCTGGCTCAGCCCGTTCAATGATGGCCCGCGCATTTCTATCGCGATCCATGCCGCCGTGGACGAGCCCTATGAGTATTTCTTCTCCGAATTCGAGCCGGTCTTCCGCGCCCATGGCGGGCGCCCGCACTGGGGCAAGCTGCACTCGCTCGGCCATGATGAGCTGACAGGGCTTTATCCGGAGTTCGAAAGCTTCCGCGAGCTGCGCCGCTCGCTCGACCCGGACGGGCGCCTGCTGAACCCGCATCTGGCAGAACTGTTTGGCGAGGCCGAGCGTGCCTAGACTGTCACGGCGAAACCTTATCCTCGGATCGGCCGCCATAGTGGGAGTGACCGCACTGATGACCAAGCCCAGAGACCATAGCGGCCCGCGCGATCCGTATTTTCTCGACATGCAGGCCGCCCTGATGCGCGCCGGGATCGCCACGCCGACACTGGTCATCGACCGGGCGCGGCTGAACGCGAATGTCGACACGCTGATAGGCCACCTGCCCGCCGGCATGGGCTATCGCATCGTGGCAAAGTCCCTGCCCTCGCTGGACCTGATCAATCATATCCGCGCGCGGGCCGGCACCGACCGGCTGATGACCTTCAACCAGCCCATGCTGTCGGCGCTGAGCGAAGCCTCCCCCGAAGCCAGCCAGCTCCTCGGCAAGCCGCTGCCGATCCAGGCCGCGCGCAACTATTTCGCGCAGCTGCCGGCAGGTCGCGCCGAGGCCGCGGGCAATGTGCAATGGCTGGTCGATACGCCCGAGCGCCTCGCCCAGTACAGCGCGCTCGCCGCAGAGCTTGGCCGCGAGCTGAAGGTCAATCTGGAGCTGGATGTCGGCCTGCATCGTGGCGGGTTCACGCCCGGCAGCGAACTGAAAGCCGCGCTGGAGGCGCTGAGGGGTGATCCGGGTCTCAGCTTCGCAGGCTTCATGGGCTATGAGCCCCATATCCCGGCCCTGCCGACCGCGCTCGGCTGGCGCGACCGGGCGCTGAAGGGCGCGTGGAACACCTATTCAGACGCCCTCGGCCTGGCCGCCGAAGTCCATGGCGCTGAGGCCATAGCCGGCCTCACCCGCAATGCCGCCGGCAGCCCGACCTATCGCTATTATGAGGATACCGGCATCGCCAATGAGGTCTCGGCGGGCTCGTGTCTCGTCAAGCCGACCCATTTCGACACCGACCTGCTTGAGCCCCATCTGCCAGCGTCCTTCATTGCCACGCCGGTGATCAAATCCCTGCCGGTGACGCGCCTTCCCGGCCTGGAATTCGCCGAGGGTGCCACGCGCGTCTGGGACCCGAATTCCTCGAAAACCGTGTTCATCTATGGCGGCCACTGGCTCGCCGATCCGGTCGACCCGCCAGGGCTGGAATACAATTCCACCTTCGGGCGTTCGTCCAACCAGGAGATGCTCAATGGCGGGCCCGAGCTGGAGATCGCCGCAGACGAGTTCGTTTTCTTCCGCCCGCACCAGAGCGAGGCGGTGTTCCTGCAGTTTGGCGACATCGCGGTTTATGAGCACGGTGAGATTATCGACCGCTGGCCCGTCTTCCCGGCCTCGGCTTAGGTCTAGGCGAGCGCCTTGCGCACTATGGTCTGCTCGGCGGTATCGGCGGCGATGTAGTCTGCCAGCTCGGTGACAAGGTCGAGACTACGGATCGGCTTGGTGATCACACCTGTAAAGCCAACCGCGAGGCAATGCTGGCGGCGCGCCTCGGAAGCATCTGCCGTTACGGCGAGGCAGAGCGTGTTGCGGTTCGGCCCCGGCATGGCGCGCAGGCGGCGCAGGAACAGGTCCCCGGTGCCGTCGCGCAGGTGATAGTCGCACAGGATCGCCTGGTAGAGCACATGTCCGGCCCGGTAGTCAGCCTGGGTCAGCGTATCGACCGTGTCGACTTTCCAGCCGGCCGATTTCAGCGTTGACTGGATCACCGCCCGGCTGGCCGGATGGTCCTCGATCAGGAGGATGGTGCCGAGCTGGAAGGTGATGTGGCGCTGGCGCCGCGGGCCGCCGGCAGGGCCGCGCACGGCCAGACGCGGGCCGGCCGATTTCAGCTGCACCTTGAACTCGAAGGCGCTGCCGCCGCCCGGATTGGGCGAGTATGTGAGGCTGCCGCCCATGGCTTCGGCAAGGCCGCGCGCGATATTGAGGCCGAGCCCCGTGCCGCGCTCGCTCTCCGCGCCCGGCAGGCGCTGGAAGGGCTGGAACAGTTTCGCGGCATGTTCGGAAGAGATGCCCGGGCCGGTATCGTGCACGCGGAAGAGGATGCAGAGCTGGCCCTCCTCACGCTCGCTAGCCGAGAGCGCGAGGCCGATCTCACCCTGCCGGGTGTATTTCACGGCATTGGACAAGAGGTTCGACAGGACCTGGCGCAGGCGCGGGGCATCACCCACGGCGCGGTCCGGCAACTGGCGCGGTACATCGAGCTGGAAGGTGAGGCCCTTGGCTTCGGCCGGCGCGCGCCAGAGCGCTTCAAGCTCGGAGGCCACGGCGCGCAGGCTGAACGGGGCTGCGGCCAGTTCGATGGCACCGGCGCCGGCCTGTCCGGCCTCAATCGAGCGCGTGACCAGGTCGGCCAGTGCCTCGCTGGAGCGCACCAGCACATCGGCATGGCGGCGCATGGCCTGCGGAATGTCGGCGCGCGCGAGAAGTTCGGCATGACCAAGCAGCGCGGTCAGGGGTGTGCGCACTTCGTGGGCAAGGCGAGAAAGGGCTTCGTGGCCGGTCTTTTCCGCCCGCGCTTCGGCCGAGCGCAGGCCCTCGATCTTGCGGGCGGCAAGCTTGAGCTGATGGGCGCGGCGGGTGTTCTCGGCAGTCAATTCGCGCAACAGCGCCGCAGGCGGGACATAGCCGTAATAGGCCCCGCCATGGGTAACGAGCACGCCCTGGCGGAACCCTTTGCCGCCGGCATCGGCGACCATGCGGGCGACCTGGCCGATGGGCGTGCCGGATTCGGCGATGACCGGATTCGGGTCGATAATGCGCTTGAGCGGTATCTCGTCGAACGCCTTGCGGCCGATTCGCAGGGCCAGCTCCAGCAGCGTGTCGCGCAGGGCCACGCCCAGCACGGTGCGCTGGAAGACAACAGGCAGCGCGGAGCAGGCCTTGTCGGCCAGGAAACGCTCGATCACGCTGCCTGCGCGCATGTCCGGGCGCAGGGGGGCTTCATCGGAAATCAGTGCTTCAATACGGATCGGCATATGTGTCGGAACCCCATTCGAACCGACACTGTCCAAGAGTGATTAAGCGAGGATAAACGCCAAGTATTGAGTTGGTCAGAGCACTTCGTTCTTGTGAGTAACGATTTTGCCGACCAGACCGTATTCAACAGCCTCTTTTGCACTCATCCAGAAGTCACGGTCAGTATCTTCCCTGATCTTTTCAAGAGATTGTCCGGTTGCTTCAGCAAAGATGCGATTCAGACGCTCACGCATCTTGATGATTTCTCGCGCCTGGATCTCGACATCTGTCGCCTGGCCGCCGACACCGCCGCGCGGTTCATGCAGCAGGAAGCGAGTATTGGGCAGGGCAAAGCGATTTTCTTTCTTCGCGGCGGCATAAATCAGCGCACCCGCGCTGGCACACCAGCCGGTGCCGAGCACCTTCACCGGCGCGCCGACAAACTTGATCATGTCGTGGATCATGTCGCCACTTTCCACGTGCCCGCCCGGTGAGGACAGGACCAGGAGGATCGGGTCTTCGCTCGCGGCCGACAGGGCCAGGAGGCGTTCGCACACCCGGCGGGCCTGCTTGTCATCGATGCCCCCGGTCAGGAGGATCGTGCGCGCCTTGAACAGGGCCTCTTCAAGAAAGGCATTGGGCTCGCTCTGCGGGGCGGATTCGGGCTCGTCATCGAGGCGCATAAGATCATCTCCGGCGCGGAAAAACTTCAGCATGCTAGGTGAGGTACGCCGCGCGGCGGGTCAAGGCGCGCGGCGCAATGATTACATCGGAATCAGCCGGTAAAGTCGCGGAACACATCCTCGGCCGACAGTTCGCCGGACCCGCTGTCGCTGTCGGTATCGACCTCTTCGGGCGCTTCGGCCGGCTTCAGGCCACGGCCTTCTTCCAGCTTGGCTTTCTCGGCGTCCATCTTGCGGCGCTTGTCGGCGGCCTTGGCGATCACCTCGTCCAGTTCGATCTGGCTGCACAGGCCGAGCGTCACCGGGTCGACCGGCTTGATATTGGCGCTGTCATGGTGGGTGCGGTCGCGCACCTTGGTGATGGTCGACTTGGTGGTGCCGATCAGCTTGGAGATCTGCGGATCATTCACTTCCGGGTGATTGCGGATGAACCAGGCAATCGCGTTCGGCTTGTCGGCCCGGCGGGTGACGGGCGTGTAGCGCGCGCCCTTCCGCTTGGGCTGGGGAATATGGTCGATCTTGGATTTCTGCACACGCAGCTGATAGCTGGCATCATCCTCGCCCTTGCGGATTTCCTCACGCGTGAGGATGCCGCCGGCGATCGGGTCGACGCCGCGCATGTTTTCCGCGACATCGCCATCGGCAATGCCTTTCACTTCGAGATGATGCAGGTTGCAGAACTTCGCAATCTGGTCGAACGACAGGGTGGTGTTGTCGATCAGCCAGACGGCGGTGGCCTTGGGCATGAGAATTTCGGCCATTTACGCCTCCTCGTGTCGCCTCCAGATACGCCGCCGCCCGGCACTTGCGTACCGGGCGGTCAGGGTAATTCGGCGGGGATTATCCTAACAATGGGATTGATATAGCGTCCGTGGGCGACAATTGAAAGGGCGGGGTGCGGCACGGAATGCAAGACTTTTCGAATGACAAATCAGGGCTTGTCTATCGCCGTGCCTTGCTGGTGCTGGCAGTGCTGCAGCTTGGCCTGGCGCTCGTCTTCTGGGATGTGCCCGCCCTGCCGGAAGCCGCCGCCATGCATGGCCTGACCCGCCCGCCGGAACTGCCGCCGATCGGCTTTTTCAGCATCTGGTTCGTGATTTTCGCAACCTATCTCGGCTTTGCGATCTGGGCCTGGCGCGAAGACAATCATGTCACCCGCACGCTGGCCGTCCCGCTCTGCCTCGCAGGTCTGTGCATTCTCGCCCTCCTGATCCTGCAGCGCATGGGGCTGACCCAGCTCGATCTGACGCCCCTTGTTCTCGCGCTGTGGGGCATCTCGGCCTGGGCCGTGCGGCGCTTCGACCTGATGCGCGGTATGGGCGGCAGCCCGGGCAAATGGGCCGGCGATGCCACGACCGGCCTCATGTTCGGCTGGACGACGCTGACGCTTTACCTCTTCATCATCGGCAATGTCCGCGATATTTATGGCTTCGCGAGCACGGATGCGGTCTGGCCCTTTCTGCTTGCCACCCTGGCCCTGACCGGCGCCATGGCCTTGGCGAGCTTCGCCCGCCTGACCGCGAGCGCGTACTTCCTGCTGGCGATCTGCTGGGGCCTTGCCGGCATGTTCGCGAATATGTGGTGGGTCACCGGACTCAACGCGCCAGCTGTTATCACTGGGCTTTTCGCCGTCTGGTTGGTGCGCAGACGCTTGCGATTCGGCGCGTCCGGGGCCAAACCGGCAGGGTCATGATCTCGCGATTCGCTTCCCTGCCGGACACCGCACCGGCCTGGCTGCAGCTGGCCTGGCCGGGCCTGACCACGGCTGCCGACCTGATCCTCGTCGGCACCGCCATCTGGCTCACCTCCGAACTCGTCAAGCGCCTGGTGAAGGCCATCGGCCGCGCGCGCATGGGCAAGGAGGAGGTGTTCGATGGCTCGGCCTGGGATCTTGGCGGCTCGCTGATGCAGTTCTTCGTGCTGCTGCTCGGCATCCCCCTCCTGCTCTCGATCATCGGCCTGGATGTCGGGCCGTTCCTGGAGCGCAATGCCGTGGGCATGATGGGCGCCTTCCTGGTGCTGGCTGCCGGCATCGCGGTGGCGCGTTGGCTGTCGGTCTCGATCCGCAGCTTCGGTGAACGCGCGCGGCGCAATCAGAACACCGACGAGACCCTGTTCCACTTCGCCGCCTCCATGGGCCGCTATGTGGTGATCACGCTGGCGGCGATCTTCGCGCTGCAGATGGTCGGCTTCCAGCCCGGCACGCTGATCGCCGTGGTCGGTGCGGCGGGCCTTGCCATCGCGCTCGCCCTTCAGGACACGCTGCGCGCCGTGGCCGCCGGGGTCCTGCTCGCCGTGTTCCGGCCGTTCCGGATCGGCGACTGGGTGGCCATCGCCGATGCCGAAGGCGAGGTCGCCGACATCACGCCCTTCCACACCACGCTGATCCCGGTCGACCATCGCGCCGTCATCATCCCCAATGACAAGGCCTGGTCGGAACCGATCACCAATTATGCTCGCTATGCCGACCGGCGGCTCGATCTCTATTATGACGTCTCCTACGAAGACGACCTGGAAGCGGCCATGGCCGTCCTGCGCGAAGCGATTGCCGTCCTGCCGCGCTGCCGGCGCAAGGAGGATCTCTGGGTCGGTGTGCATGCCATGACCGCCAGCTCGATCACCCTGCGCGCGCGCCCCTGGGTCGCCCGGCGCGAGCTGATCGATTTCCGCTCAGACTGCCATATCGCGGTGAAGCGGGCCTTCGATACGGCCGGTATCACCATTCCACTGCCCCAGCAGGTGGAGTATTCTCGCCCCTATTCCGAAATCGATGTCCGAAAGGTGGTGCAGAAAGCGCCAGAGCCTGAGGACGACCCTGCCCCCTGACAAGAAAGCGTTATCGCCTAAGTCTGGAAGGGCACCAGCAACCGACGGAGCCTGCCCTCATGTTCGATCTCTTCCTCGCCGCCGCCACGACCGGCACCCCGCCCACCGGCGAAGCGGTCAATATTTTCGACCCCGCCGCCCTGTGGGAGAGCTACCAGCCCGTGCTGCTCGGCTGGGGCCTGAAGGTGCTGGGCGCGCTGGTCCTGATCCTCGTTGGCCTGCGCATTTCCGGCTGGCTTGCCGGCATGGTGCGCAAGCAGGCCCTTAAATACGAATCCATCGACGACACGCTGGGCAATTTCTTCGCCTCCATCGTACGCTGGGCGATTACCGCAGCGGTGATCATCGCCGCACTGCAGGTGTTCGGCGTGCAGGCGACCAGTTTCGTCGCCATTCTCGGCGCGCTGACCCTGGCCATTGGCCTCTCGATGCAGGGCGCGCTGGGCAATATCGCTTCGGGCGTGATGATCATCCTGTTCCGCCCCTACCAACTCGGCGACTATATCGACGCGGCGGGCGTGGCCGGCACGGTAAAGGACATCAATCTCTTCCAGACCGTGCTCGCCACGGTCGACAATGTGAAGATCATGGTGCCCAACAGCCAGGCCATAGACGGCGTCATAAAGAACTATTCCGGCTACACCACCCGGCGCGTCGATATCACTTTCGGCATCGACTATGATGATGATGCCGACAAGGCGATCTCGATCCTGAAAGGCTTGATCGATGCCGACACCCGGATCATGAGCGACCCGGAGCCTTTCATCAGGCTGACCGAGCTTGGCGGCAGCTCGGTGGACATCACCACGCGCAGCTGGGTGCAGGCATCCGATTATTGGGACGTGAAGTTCGATCTCACCAAGAAGGCCAAGGAAGCCTTTGACGCCCAGGGCATATCGATCCCCTATCCGCACACCACAATTGTGCAGAAAGTGGCTGCACAGTAATTTGCTCGCGAGGGGCGGGGTCTGATCTTATGTCTGACAAAGAGAACCCCGCTCCAGACGAGACACATGAAGTGAACCAGACCGCACCGCGGCCGGCGCCCGGCCCCGAAACCCCTGCGCCGGCGCCCGCGCCGATCCGCCGCCCTGAGCCGCCCCCGCCCACCGCGCCGCAGGCCAGGCGACAGCCCGAGCCGACCCTGATCGAACCCGGCGATATCCGCGCCAGGAAGGACAAGCCGGCCAAGCGGCCCCTGCTGTGGCGCCTGTTCGGGGTCTCGGTATGGGGTGTGTTCAAGCTGCTGGTGGCCTGCATCCTGATCGGCTCGATCCTGATGCTGGTGGAAGGCACCCAGCGCGCCACGCAGGAAAACCTCGCCGCCGCGGCTGCCGATGCTGCACGTCAGGCCTGGGACGGCGCGGTGTGGGCGGTGAAGAATTTCTGGCTGCCGGCCCTTTATGGCGCCGGTGTCGTCCTACCGGTCTGGACGCTCTGGCGGATCGTCAGCCTGCCCTTCAGGAAGTAGGCGCGCTGCCCAATTCTGGCCGCGATCCGTCGCGATAGATTGCGGCCATGTCATACTTCACCCGCTCCGCCCTGCTTGGCGCGCTCGCGCTGACCCTCATCGCCCTGCCCGCCCTGGCCTGCAGCTGCATGCGCGCGGAAAGCGCCGCCCAGCAGGCCGAAACCGCCGACATCATCTTTATCGGCCGGGTCATCGATGCCGGCCCGGTGGGCGACCAGCGCGGCTGGTGGAAACAGTTCAGCGACTGGGTCACCGGCCAGCCCGAGCCGATGATGATCGAGGACATCACCACTTTCCAGGTTGATGAAGTGCTCAAGGGCGCCCCTGGCGAAAACGTCGCGATCCGCCATGTGAACGGCGCCCATAGCGCGACCTGCGGGGTTCGTTTCGAGCGTGGCGAGGCCCTGCTCATCCTCGCCTATCGCCGCCATGACGAGAGCGGCTATGCCACCTCGCTCTGCTCGCTGCCGCAATTTTCCGAGCAGGAATTCCGCGACGCGCTCGCCCCGCAATAGGTCCTAGTCGCAGAAGATGGACAATCCCAATGCCTATGAGGCCAACCAGACCGCCGCGAACCTGCGCGCGACGCTGACCTGAGGCCGCCTGCACGGCAAAAAGAGAGAGCTCATCCTTCCGAATACGGAGGGATGAGCTTTCCTGTTTTGTGCCGTGCGGACGGGCCTGAGAGGGACACCCTCCCGCAAACAGGGTGAACTGAGGGACAATCCTGCAAACTTCCGTGCGCCCCTTGATCACAAGCGCAATTTTATCAAGTCTTTAGTATCGAAACTTGACGAAAAACCTGCAGGAGACCCATGGCTTCCCCCATCCATCACGACACAGACGAAGTTCGCCAGGCAGAGCCGCGCCCGATGGCGCGACACACGCTGATGAATTCATTGCTGCTCGGCGTTCTGGTGCTTGCCGTGTTGGGATTGATCGTGGCGGCCGCCGGATAATCCGGGCACGGTAGACCGCGCCGCTATTGCGCGGCCTGTCTTGCCCCCAGCATCCCCATCATCCGGTCCTCAATGATCTCATGGGCTTGGGCCATGATCCGGTCGACCAGCTCCTTGCAGGTCGGGATATCGTAGATCAGGCCGGCCACCATGCCACAGCTCCACGCGCCCGCATCCATGTCGCCTTCCTGCATGATCCGCGGATAGACGCCGGCAACCTCCGGCAGGATGTCCTGGATCGTCAGCTTGTCGCCAAGCGCGGCTTCCTTTTCCAGCAGACGCTCGACCGCCGCATTCTGCATCACCCGCTCGGTATTGCGCAGCGGGCGCATGACGAGGCGCGTGTCCAGTTCGCTCGCCGCCACGATGGCCTGTTTCACATTCTCATGCACCGGGGCTTCCTTCGTCGCGATGAAGCGCGTGCCCATGTTCATGCCCTCGGCGCCCATGGCGATGGAGGCGACCAGCGAGCGGCCATCGGCCATGCCTCCGGAGCTGACGAACGGGATTTCCAGCTCGTCGGCCGCGCGCGGCAGGAGGATGAAGTTCGGCACATCGTCCTCACCCGGATGCCCGCCGCACTCGAAGCCGTCGACACTGACAGCGTCGCAGCCGATCGCCTGGGCCTTCAGGGCATGGCGCACCGAAGTGCATTTGTGGATCACCTTGATACCGGCATCCTTCAGCGCGGGCAGCACCTGCTCCGGATTGCGGCCGGCGGTTTCCACCGCCTTTACCCCGCCATCGATCACCGCCTTCACAATGGCCGGATAGTCCGGCGGGGTCAGGCTCGGCAGGAAGGTGATGTTCACCCCGAACGGCTTGTCGGTCATGTCCCGGCAGCGGGCGATCTCATTGGCGAGATCGGCCGGGGTTTTCTGGGTCAGGCCGGTGATGATGCCGAGCCCGCCGGCATTCGATACCGCCGCCGCCATCTCGGCGAATCCGACATAGTGCATCCCGCCCTGGATGATCGGATGCTCGATGCCGAACATTTCGGTGATCTTGGTCTTCATGGCACGCGCCTCCCGGTTTTTTTAGGGTCTGGCCAGACTGTGACGAAGGCGCCGGTTCCGGGCAAGGCTGACCACGCGGCAGGCGGGGTGACCGGATGGTTACCTAACGTGAAGTTAATGAAACCTGCCATTCCGAGCACCAAACCTCACGAAAACCTATCAGGTTCGACGTAAAAGCGACTCACACCTGACAACAGGCAAACAGGAGCGGAGTGGGGCCCCGGCATTGGAAGTCGATTTTCAAATCCTGAGCCCGTTGATCTTCACGATCTTTGCGGTCGGCTTCTTCAGCATCAATGCTATGCGGGGGAGCCGCGCGGCATTGGTCATGGGTGTGTCCTACCTGGTCTGCGCCGCGTCCCTGCTCTCCGACATCATCCTGTTCCACACCGGCCCCTCCCCGGCGCGCATCGGGGTGACGGCGCTTTATGCCATCACCGCGATCATGTTCTCCGGCGGCCTGTGGACCTATTACCGCAAGGAAGCGCCCTGGCGCCTGCTGGCGATCATGGGCACCGTTCATATGGCGGTCTACACATGGCTCTTCTTTGCCGACCAGTTCTGGCTGCGCACGTTCAGCGCCAATTTCGGCTGCGCGATCATGCTGTCGGTGGGTCTGGTGGCGTTCAAGGGCCATGTATCGCGCACGCTCGACCGCATCCTCTTTGCCCTGCACGCCGTCAACTGCCTCCTGTGCATCGGACGGCCGATCTATTATGCCTACCACATCCTCGGGCCGTCGGCCGACACGCCGTTCAATGAAGAACTCTATATGGTCTCGCTGCACTTCCTGATCGCGCTCGGAGCGGTGATCATGGCCATGGCCCTGCTGATCCGGCTCGGCAAGGACCTTGTCGACGAGCTGGAAAACCACTCCCTCACCGATCCGCTCACCGGCCTGCTCAACCGACGCGGCTTCGAAGCCCGCGTCGGCCCCATGCTGGCGCGCGCAAAGGAAGCACCGGTCTGCGCCATCATCGGCGACATCGATCATTTCAAGGCGGTCAACGACACCTTCGGCCATGTTACGGGCGACGAAGTGATCGCGCGCGTCGGGCGCCTGTTCGGCCAGCTCGGCGGCCATCACCGCTACAGCGCCCGCTTCGGCGGCGAGGAATTTGTCTTCATCGGCGCCGGCATCACCCTGACCGAGGCGGTCGAGCTGGCTGAAACGCTGCGCAAACGCATTGCCGAGCTGAACCTGGAATTCGGCGGCAGGAAAGTGGTCTGTACGGCGAGCTTCGGCGTGGCCCAGCTATTGCCCGGGGAGTCCACCGCCAACCTGCTCGCGCGCGCCGACGCCTCGCTCTACCATTCCAAGGAATCGGGCCGCAACAAGGTCTATAGCGAGACGGACACTTCGGTGGCCTGGCTGCGCGAAGCCCACCAGATCATGGCCAGCCAGGATTCGCGCAGTCGCCAGGCCCAGCCCTTCGCCCAAACGCTGCACACTCTGCTGGCACGCTGATCAGGCCGGCGGAAACACATTCTGCAGATGGCGGGCAAACCGGTCGAAGTCGGTGTCCACACTTGGTGACTTGCTGACATCATGAGCCGCGAAAGTCGGCAGGGCGCGCATCCCGAAAAAGCGGAAATTCAGGTGCACCGGCCATAGCAGGTCATCCAGCGAGCGGCCGGCAAAGAAGGTCTGGCCAGGATCGTTGAATGCTTCTTCGGGCGCATTGAGGGTCACGGACAGCATGTAGCTGGTGGTATCAAGCTGCCCGCCGGAGCCGTACTGACGGGCCGGCTCGCGCCGTGAGCGGCCATCCCCGCGCGCCATGCGCCCGTCCATGCCGGCAGTGTAGACCTCATCGAGATAGCGCTTGAGCGGCCAGGGCAGACCCATGGAATTGAGCGGGAACTGGAAGACCACCGCATCGGCCCACAAATGGTGATCGATCTCTTCATCCTCATTCCAGGGCGCGGTGACATCGGTGCAGCGGGTCTCGTAGCCGGCCTCATTCAAATAGGCGCCAGCCTGCTCACACAGGCTCGCATTCAGCCGCCCGGGCGAGGTCGGAAAGGGCTGGTGGCCCTTGATCAGCAATATCCGTTTCACGCCGCGCCTTCCGAAAACAAAAACTCTGCCTGCGGGCAATCCCTCAGGTAGACCTTGTGAGACTTCGGCTGAATTCAACCGGTCAGGCCGCTTCCTGGGAGGCCTTGTCCTTGCGCACGCCGAGTTCCTTCTTCACCCGTTCGGCCAGTGTCTTCACAGTGAAAGGCTTGGGCAGGAAGGAGACCTGGCGGTCCTCGTCCAGCTGCTTGGCCACGTCACGCTCGGCATAACCGGAGATGAAGATGATGCGCGCATCGCCAAGATAGTCGCGCGCCTCGCGGATCAGGGTCGGGCCGTCAATGCCGGGCATGACCACATCGGAGATGATGAGGTCGAAGCTGCCGGGATCCTGCGACAGGATATCAAGCGCTTCCTCGCCATCGCAGGCCTGCTCGACCTCGTAGCCACGCGATTCCAAGAGCTGGGCAGCGATACCGCGCACACCGTCCTCGTCCTCGACCAGCAGGATCCGGCCGCGGCCGGACATGTCGACCGGGCGCAGGGCCGCGGCGGAGGCTTCCAGGGTCTCCTCGACCGGCTCGGGCACCTCATCTGCGCGCAGCGCGGGCAGATAGAGATAGAAGGTCGTGCCCTTGCCGACTTCCGATTTCGGGCAGATGAAGCCGCCGGACTGCTTGATGATGCCATAGACCGTCGAAAGGCCGAGGCCCGTGCCCACGCCCACTTCCTTGGTGGTGAAGAAGGGCTGGAAGATCTTGTCCATGACCTCGGCGGGCATACCGCAGCCGGTGTCCTGAACCTCGATCAGCAGATAGTCGCCATTCTCGACATAATGGAAACCGAGCGCATGTGCATCCGCGCCGGTCGCGCGCGAGGTGCGGATCGACAGCGTGCCGCCCTTGCCGTCGGTGAGCATGGCATCGCGGGCATTGGCGGCCAGATTGATGATTGCGGTTTCGATCTGGTTCTTGTCGGCGCGGATATGCGGCAGGTCACGGCCATGCTTGACATCCAGCGTCACCCGCTCGTCGAGGATCTGGCCGAGCAGGATCGAGAACTCACCGAGGAAGTCGGTGACGTTCAGCACCTCGGACTTGAAGGTCTGCTGGCGGGCATAGGCCAGCAGCATGCGCACCAGGTCGCGGGCGCGCACGGCAAACTCGTGGATGGATTTGAGATTCTCGAAGCTCGGATCGCCAACCGGATGGCGGGTCACCAGCGTGTCGGTGTTCAGCATGATGCCGGTGAGCACATTGTTGAAATCATGGGCGACACCGCCGGCGAGCTGGCCGATGGCCTGCATCTTCTCGCCCTGGGCAAGACGCAGTTCCAGCGCCTTCTGTTCGGTCATGTCGATGACATAGGCGACCGACGGGCGGCCCTGGCCATCGAGCGTCACGAAGACGCTGACATGGCGCACATCATTGCCGGCGAGCTTGAGCGGCATCGGCTTGTCGATGGCTTCCAGCAGTTTCGCGGTCAGCGCCTCCTGGCCCTCGTCGCCGACGAACATGTCGGCAAACTTGGTGCCCGGCTGGGCCTTGCCATCGGTCAGCGTCATCAGTGCGCGATTGGAATCCAGGATCACGGCGCTTTCCACCGAGCCGCCTTCCAGGCGCACGGCGCCGAAAGGCGCATCGTCGAACATCGGGTCACCATCGGCGCGCGGTGGGCGCGAGGCGGTGGGGAAGCTTGCCCGGTCGGCCGGGGCATAAGTCTGCGCGTTCGGCATCAGCACCGTGCGGCCATGGGCCGAGGCGCCCTTGCCCGACCAGGTGGTGATCGCCTGCACCGGCACTTCCACGCCGTCGCGGCCGCGCACCATGATGTCCGCGCGGCCCGGCTGGCCGGTCTTCTTGTCGCGCGAAAGCAGCTTCACGAATTCCGGGCGCATGATGTCGTCGATGCGCACATCCTTGGCATCCTCGGTCAGGCCGAGCAGCTCGCGCAACCAGGAATTGGCATAGGTGATCGTGCCGTCCGGACGGGCGGCGAAGAAGCCCATCGGGGCATCTTCCACATATAAAGAGCGCAGATCGGCCGCGCCGGTGGCTTCCTCGCTGCCGGCAATGCGGCGCAGGCGCCAGAGCGCGCGGCCCTTTGTCAGCGGGGACACACCGATTTCGAACTGCGCAGGCACACCATCACGGCCGAGCGTCACCGGCGGCAGGATCTCGCGGCGCGCCTCGCCGGAACGGGCGGCGCGGGACAGGCGGAAAATCGGAGCGGAAACGAGCTGGGACGCGCCGAACAGGCGGTCGACCGGCTCGGCCTCGCCATTCGGATTGGGCGCAGACAGAACAATCTCGCTGAGTTCATGATAGGCTTGGTTGGCCGCAATCGGTGCGCCGGACTTCTCAGCCACCAGCACCGCTTCATCAAGCGCCTCGATCCACTGGAAACGCGGACGCTGGGGCGCGGTGGCCTCGGCTGCCGACCCACGATCAGGGAAGAGGCCGAGCCGGTGGCCGGCCCCGCGCAGCACCCAGAGCAGAAACACCATCCCCCCGGCCGCCATGGCGATCAGCAGGATCGGTCCGGTCGCGCCCACGGCATCGGGCCAGGCAATCGCAACACTGGCAGAGGCCACGGCGACAAGCAGGCTGGCCCAGAACAAGAGCTGGAGCACATCCATCGGCGAGCGGCGTTCGGGCGGTGTCTCAACCGCGACGGCGTCGCCAGTGCCTGAGGGCTGCGTCATGGGGTTCTGCGTATCCATGGACCTGTCCTAACTCCTGCCCGGGTTCCAGTTTGCGACGATTCGCGGCTGCCGTATCCGCTGCCTCTGACGCCCACTCGTTGAGCAGATATTTCGCCACCATAACGTCTGCGTGGCACCCAATGGTTAACCAAACGCGAAAAACCATTAAGAATAGTGATGAAAAGCAGTTTCCTGAAACCATAAGGTGAAGTCCCGATGCGCCAAACCGCAACCGCAATAACCACCCTTCTCATACTTACGGCCTGTGGTGCGCCCCCGTCCGAGCCCGCGCCTGAACCGGCTCCCGAGACCAGCGAGGCCGCCGAGCCGGCCCTGTCCCAGACCGAAGCGATCAACGCTTTCTTCGAGGAGAAATGGGACGAGGCCGTCGCGCGTAGCCCGATGACCCAGACCTATCTGGGCATGAAGGGCGAGGATTATGGTGAATGGGACGACCCGTCCTACTTCACCGCCGAGCGCGAGCTGGAATACCAGCTCGAAGCGGTCGAGGAGATGCACGAGCAGTTCGACTATGACGCGCTCGACCACCAGGCCAAGCTCTCCTGGCGGATCGCGGAGTATCAGCTGGAACGCGCCGAGGAAGACTGGCCCTACTGGTATCACGGCTACACATTCAACCAGATGTTCGGGGTGCAGAGCTCGATCCCGGCCTTCCTGATCAACCAGCACCGGGTGGCGAGCGAGGACGATGCCGAGGCCTATGTCGAGCGCCTGCACGGCGTGCCGGACTATCTCGGCGGGCATGTCGCCAATGCCGAGGAGGCTGCGCGCCTTGGCATCCAGCCGCCCCGCTTTGTCTATGACTATGTCATCTCCGACGCGCAGAACGTCATCACCGGCTATCCCTTCAGCCAGAGCCGCGAAACGCTCTCCCCGCTCTATGCCGACTTCGAAGGCAAGGTGGACGCGCTCGTCACCAATGGCTCGATCGATGGCTCCACGGCCGCCACGCTGAAGGCAGATGCAGTCGAGGCCCTGCTCGACAGTGTCGGGCCAGCCTATCAGAACCTGATCGAGGTGATGGAAGCCCAGGCCGAAGTCGCCAGCGAGGATGACGGCGCGTGGAAACTGCCCGACGGGCAGGCCTTCTACGAGACCAGGCTGAAAGCGCGTACGACCACTGACATGACCGCCACGGAGATCCACGATCTCGGCCTGGCCGAAACCGAGCGGATCCATGCGGAGATGCATGAGATCATGGAAGAGGTGGAGTTCGACGGCACGCTGCAGGAGTTCTTCGAATTCATGCGCACCGACGAGCAGTTCTACTACCCCAACACTGAAGAGGGAAAAGCGCGGTATCTCGCCGAGGCCACCGACCTTATCGGGACCATGAAGGCGGCTCTGCCCGAAGTCTTCCACCGCTTCCCCAAGGCCGACATGATCGTGAAGGCGGTCGAGCCCTTCCGCGAACAGTCGGCCGGCAAGGCCTTCTACCAGCGTCCCTCCGCGGACGGCACACGGCCCGGCACCTATTACGCCAATCTCTATCGCATGGAGGACATGCCGACCTATCAGATGGAGGCGCTGGCCTATCATGAGGGCATTCCCGGCCACCATATGCAGATCGCCATACAGCAGGAGCTCGAAGGCATTCCGAGCTTCCGCCGGTTTTCCGGCGTGACCGCCTATACCGAGGGCTGGGGGCTCTATTCGGAATATTTCCCGAAGGAGATGGGCTTCTATGAAGACCCCTATTCAGACTTCGGCCGGCTCGCCATGGAGCTGTGGCGCGCGGCACGCCTCGTGGTCGATACGGGCCTCCACGACAAGCAGTGGACGCGCGAGGAGGCCGTCCAGTGGCTCCTGGAAAACACGCCGAACCCGGAAGGCGACAGCCGCAAGGCCATCGACCGCTATATCGTGATGCCGGGCCAGGCCACGGCCTACAAGATCGGCATGCTGAAGATCCTTGAACTGCGCGAGCATGCCAAGGCCGAACTCGGCGATGCATTCGACATTCGCGACTTCCACGATGTCGTCCTGGAGAACGGCGCCGTGCCGCTGGAAATCCTGGAGGAGAATGTCGAGGCCTATATCAACGAGACCAAAGGCGTTTAGGCCCCTGATCTTAATGGAAGCGCCTGGTCTGTTCATGCCAGACCGGGCGTATTTTCGGATTCGAGAAAGCCGGCCCGGCCCTTGAGCCGTTGCTGACAGCTCAATCCACTCACAGCCTCATCCTGAGCGGAGACGAACCATGGGGGCGATGGAGAGCAAGCAGCCTTGAGCGCGATCCATGTGAGGGCGTAAGCCCGATACGGGATCAGACAGGGACTCAGCCCTGAGCGCGATCCATCGCGGAACGAAGTGAAGCGGGGATCAAAACAGGACAGCCCTGAGCGCGTCTCATGTGACGAGCAAAGCGAGGATACGGAGACAAACAAAAAAGAACCCGCCCTCGTCCTTCGTCTCCGCTCAGGATGAGGGCTTACGATAGCTCAGGCTGGAAGCAATTCACTCTAGGCCTCCCCGTCCGGATCGGGCGCGTTCGGGCCGATGGCGCCGGCGGCCAGGATCGGGGCCACATCCAGGGTTTCGGCGCCCACGAGGCTCGCCACTCGCTCCAGGGCCGAGACCACCATGGCCTGCTCCCAGCTCTCCAGTTCGCTGAAGCGGGCTTCGAAGGTCTCCTGAGCGCTGCGGGGCGCGCCAGCCAGAGCGGCAGTCCCGGCCTCGCACAGGGTCAGCCAGACGCGGCGGCGGTCTTCGTCGCAGCGCCGGCGGCTGACCAGTTCGCGCGCGACCATCTTGTCGACAAGGCTGGTGATGGTGGGGTGGCTGAGGCCCGTGGCTTTCACGATGTCGCCTGTGGAGGTCTCACCGCGCTCCTCCAGGATCTGCAACACGATGAGCTGGGACGGCGTGAGGTCCACGGCCTGGGCGAGCCGGCGCGTATCGATCTCGGTGCGTCTCTGGATCTGGCGCAGGGCGATCAGGGCCTGGCGGGCACGCTCACTCATGGTCACTCGGTCTTCACGGCGCGAGGTCGGGCCCCAACGCGGATTTCAAGGGCCCAAGATGAGGCTCGAATTTCTTCCAGCTGTCCAGCCCCCGGCTATTGATCGGCTGGCGGACCTGTTCGGAGCTGGCCGTGCGCACGGCGCGCTCGGTCTCATGAAAGTCGAGGCAGGATTGCTCGAAAGGCAGGCCGCAGAAGTCCAGCAGACGTCGCACCTCGGTCTCAAGATCGGCGACGAGATCCTCATGCTGGATCCGCAGCACCTTGCCTGGCAGCGCGGTGTCCCAATGCTCCATGAGATCGACATAGGCGCGGTAATAGCGCCCGATCTCATCCAGGCCATAGGTGAACTCCTGGCCTTCCGCAAAGAGCTGCTTGAAGCCCGACCAGCAGCAGGCCATGGGCTCGCGGCGGGCATCAACGATCTTCGCGTTCGGCAGGATCAGGTGGATCAGCCCGATATGGCGGAAATTGTTCGGCATCTTGTCAGTGAAGAAGGGCGCGCCGGCGCGGTGGATGCGCGTCGTCTCGATATAGTCGCGGCCGAGCGCGGCGAAGTCCTCTCCGGACATGTCCTTCAGGCAAGCGGGATAGACCCCGCCGCCTTCGCGGTTCCGGCCGCGCAAGCGCTGTGACAGGGCGAGGATGTTGGGCAGCTCCAGCGTGCCGTCGACCTGGCTGTGCGATGCCAGGATCTGCTCGATCAGGGTCGAGCCCGCGCGCGGCAGGCCGAGAATGAAGATCGGATCGGGCGAAGGGTCGCCGGCGCCGGCCTTCTCGGCAAACAGCTCAGCGGTGCAGATCTCCTTCTGAGCGGCGAACTCGGCCTCCATGCCCTCGGTGGTGTAGCGCGACTGGGCGCACTTGAGGCCATTGCCCTGCTCATAGAAGGCAAAGCTCTCGGCAATCTCGCCGCGGTCTTCCAGCGCCTTGCCGAGGGCGAAGCAGAAATGCACCCGGTCATTCAGCCCGATCTCGGGCATGGCGACGCGCGCTTTCATCTCCGCGATCTCGGCTTCGCTGAAACTGTAGGTCTTCAGATTTGCCAGCGCATGCCAGGCATCGCCCTGGGCCGGGCGTACGCGGCAGGCGGCGCGATAGGCCTCGACCGCCTCGGCCTGGCGCCCCCATGTCTTCAGGGCGTGGCCCTTGGAGGTGAGCGTGGCGGGGTCTTCGGGCAGTTTTTCCAGCACGCTGTCGAACAGCGCGACGGCGCCTTCATAGTCGCCGGTCTGCATCTTCTCGATGGCGAGATGGGAGGTGAAGACGGGGTTGCCGGCCTCGCGCGCGGCGAGGGCTTCGGCCTCGGCCAGCGCGGCGGCGAATTTCTGCCGCTTGCGCAGCACCTGGATATAGTCGAGGCGCAGCTGGATATTGTCGGGCTCGAAGGCAACGGCATTCTCCAGAAGAATTTCGGCGTCCTCGAGAATGCCGAGCCGCGAGCCGATCTCGGCCAAGAGGCGCATGCCCTCGACATGTTTCGGCTGGGCGCGCAGAAAATCCCGGCACAGGGTCTCGGCCCTGGCGAGCTTGCCCTCAGAGAGAAGATGGGTGACCGAAACCAGCGGCTTCGGCAGGGCAGCAATTCGTTCGGCCTGGGCGCGGGCATTGGCGGCCTCCTCGGCCCGGCCGGAGGCCATGAGCAGTTCAGCCTGCGCGCGCCAGCTGGCCTCCAGTGCCGAATTGAGCTGGCAGGCGCGCTGATAGGCGGCCAGAGCGCGGTCGCGTTCGCCACGATCGCGGGCGAGATGGCCGGTCTCCTGCCAGGCCCGGCCAAGTTCCGGCTGCAGCGCTTTCAGCCGGCCCAACAGGGTCTCGGCCTCATCATACCGGCGCAGATACCGCGCGCACACTGCCGCCATATAGAGCGCTTCGAGGTTAACCGGCTCATCCTCCAGCGCTGGCGAAAGCGCCGCCAGTGCCGCCTCGAAGCGACCGGCGCGCATCTCCGCGCGGGCGGATTTGATGAGGTCGATCTGGGTGTCGGTGTCGGTCATGCTGTCAGGGCCGGATGCAGAAGAAGCGCCCCGGCAACCGGGGCGCTTCCAGTATGGAATGACAGGTGGCGAAGTGCCAAATGTCGATCAGAAATCTACCCCGACACGAACCCCGAAGGTGCGCGGGCGGGCGAGCGTCAGGCGCGATCTGTCATAGACGAAGGTGCCGGAATACTGGGCGGCCTCGTTTGTGAGGTTCTGTCCGTAGACTTCCACCGACCAGTTATCCTTGGCTACGCCGGCCGACAGGGCCAGGGTCGTCCAGGCATCGAGCTCCATCTTGTTGATCTCGATGATGTCGGTATAGGCCTCCGAGGAATAGACCAGCTGTGGCATGATATGCGCGTCATAGGTCTCACCTGCCACAGTCACGGGCCACTCGTAGCGCACGCGCACATTGCCCTGGAACTCCGGCGCGAAGGCGAGCGGGGAGCCCTCCACCACATCATTGGTCGGCACCAGGACCTCGGTCATCTCGGTGTCGAGGGCCGAGAAGGCCCCGGCAATGGTGAGGCCTTCCACAGCGTCTGGAGCATAGGCGAAATCGCCCTCCAAACCCATCACCTCGGCATTGGCCGCATTATCGGAGAAGAACAGGTTCACGATGGACGGATCGAAGATCGTGGTCTGCAGGCCTTCGATCTCGACGAAGAAGGCACTGCCATTGAAGCGCAGCTGACCGTCGGCGAGGAAGGTCTTCCAGCCGATCTCGTAATTGGTCACCTCGTCGGTATCGACCTCATAGGGCACTGTGTAGCCATTCGGGCCGGCAGCGCCGCCAGGGCGATTGAGCAGGCCGGGACGGAAGCCCTCGGAATAGGTCGCGAAGAACAGAAGGTCCGTGGTCGGGGTCCATTCCATCGTGCCCTTGAAGATTACGCCATCGGTGGCGGCAGTGTCCGGCACGCCCGGCGTGTTGCCATCATATATCGCGGAAATATTCGTACCGGCCAGCTGCTGGTCGGTGTCTTCCACGGCGTAGAAATTGTAGAAGGAGGAGTTCGCCGATCCCTCCAGGTCCACCTCGACATCATACCAGCGCGCACCCAGCGTAAAGGCCAGCGTGTCGGGCACGATGTCGAAGGTCGCCTCACCGAAGGCGCCGACCTGCTGGTCGGTGCGCTTGATGTCGTTTCGGAAGATCACGCCGGCCGGGAACGGGCCCGGATCGGAGAAATATCCCTGCGACTCGTTGCCGACCTGACCAGGCGTGGCATCGCCATTGGTCAGCGGGTAGTTCGGCCCGAAGCCCGGCAGGCCATTGCCGTCGAGCGCGTAGACCGAGCCGGGATAGGTGAAGTCATTGCGTTCCTTCAGCTCCAGGTCGCTGTAAAAGGCGCCGAAGGTGGCGCGGAAGCGATATTCCTGAGGGGTGTTGAAGCGGATTTCCTGAGTGATCACCTCGGTGTCGGTGACCGATTTCACAAAGAGGTTCGGCGCCTGGCAGGTGCCCATCGGCGCGCCGGCCGGATAGGTCACGTTGTAATCGCAGATATAGTAGGGCAGGTACTGGCCGACGAAGAGATAATCGGAATAGTCCACCGTCTGGTCGGTATCGCGATTGGTGAAGGCGCCGGTATAGACGGCCTCCAGCGCGCCGAGCTGACCTTCCAGCGTCCAGCTCAGATTGGTGAAGCTGTCTTCCATCTTGTCTTCGGAATAGCGCTGGATTTCCCAGTCATCGAGATCCGGGTCGGACATGAACACGCCGTCGCTTTCCAGCTTTTGCTGGGCGAGGCCGACAGTGAGTTGCCAGTCCGGATTGAACTCATACAGGCCGGTCAGGCGATAGCCGTTATAGACCGTGTCGTTGAAGTTCTTTTCCACCAGGCCGGCATTGTTGGCCTCCAGGAAGTCGACACCGGAAAGATCAGCGCCGGCCTGGAAGCCTGCGCGCTGGCCCGAGACCGGAACGCCATTGTCGCGCACCGTCCCTTCAGGGCGGAAGCGAGCAGACTCCTCGGCCGTACGGATGCCGGGCACATTGTCGATATAACCGCCCTGGGTGTCGGTATAGACCACGCCGCGCAGGGCGAAATCATCGCCGATCGGGATGTTCACGACACCCTCGGCCTTGTTCGACATTTCCCCGCCCTCGGTGAAGCTGGTGCCGAGCCGCAGCGCGCCTTCGAACTCACCCAGCAGCGGCTTGTTGGTGATCAGGCGCACCGTACCGGCTTGCGAGCTGGCGCCGAACAGGGTGCCCTGCGGCCCGGGCAACACCTCGATGCGCTCCAGGTCTGCGGCATAGACATCCAGGTTGCGGCCAGGCTGTGCCAGCGGTTGTTCGTCGAGATAGAACGCGACGTTCGGAGCAAGACCGGCCACGCCGGCCGTGGTCAGGTTCGGCGTCGTGGAGGCCACGCCGCGAATATAGATCGTGCTCTGGCCCGGCCCGCCGCCGCCAGCGGTCACACCGGGAAGCTGGGTGAGATAATCGGTGAAGACATCGACGCCGAGCTGCTCGAGCTCCTGCTCGCCGATCGCATTGACCGTGACCGGAATGTCCTGGGCGCTCTCGGCGCGCTTGGTGGCCGTTACGGTTACAGTTTGAAGGCGGCGGTTGGAATCTGCGCCGGAGCTGGCTTCTTCAGTTTGTTGGGCAAGAGCGGGTGCAGCAAAAAGCACAGTGGTCAGCGCCAGCGCGGATACGCCGTTCATAAATCGCGTCATATAGGGGTTCCCCTCGTTATGCAGTCGGTCCCGCAGGAATGTGCGGGTGTCGGACGAAGCGCCGCGCGTCGCGATTGCGAGGCAGCGCACGGACCCTTCGGACCTACCAATTATTTCTTTTATTGAAAGATTTTGTCGCAAATGATTCTGCTGGAAATCAAGCAGAATACGAAATGTCTCCATTTATACATTATAAAACAAGGAGTTATATGTATGTTGCAGATTGACAACACATGCGGCCTTCTTCCCATGTGATTCGACAGACGAAGATTTCCCGGCCACAACCCTCTCGAATCGTTGAGAACCGTCCCCTGGAGTCTGCCTTGCCTGATACCCACCCTGAGATCGAATACGACACCGACTACGAAGTCGGACAGGACAATATCAAATGGCTCGGCCTGGACATTCACAACCCGGTCTTCTTCCTCGCCGCCGGCGTCATCCTGACCTTCTGCATCGCCGTCCTCGCCGCGCCGGAGCATGCCTCGATCTGGCTGAACGGGACGCGCGACTGGGTGGTCAGCACCTTTGACTGGTTCTTTGTCGGCGTGACGAATATCGCCCTGCTCTTCTGCGTGGCAGTGGCCGTCTCGCCGCTCGGCAGGATCCGCCTCGGAGGCGACGACGCCCGGCCCGACTTCTCCATTCACAGCTGGCTGGCCATGCTGTTTGCCGCGGGCGTTGGCATCGGCATGGTGTATTATGGCACCGCCGAGCCGCTGTCGCATTATCTCGGCGCGCCGGCGGGTGACGGATCAGGCATTTTCGGCACGCCGCTGAACGTCCAGCCGCGCACCGGCCATGCCGAGAATGTCGCCATGGCCGCGACCATCTTCCACTGGGGCGTGGCGCCCTGGGCGATCTATGGCGTGGTCGGCCTGGCGCTGGCCTTCTTCACCTTCAACAAGGGCCTGCCACTGACGATCCGCTCGACCTTCTATCCGCTGCTCGGCGACCGCGTCTGGGGTTGGGCCGGCCATATCATTGATCTTGTCGCTGTGGTGGCGACGCTGTTCGGCCTGGCGACCTCGCTCGGTCTCGGGGCGCGCCAGGCTGCTGCCGGCATCGGTTTTCTGTTCGGGATCGAAGCCTCGCTCTGGCTGCAGGTCCTCCTGATTGCCTTCATCACATCGCTGGCCATCTTCTCGGTGGTGCGCGGCCTCGATGGCGGGGTGAAGCTCTTGTCCAATATCAACATGCTGGTGGCGATTGCCCTGCTCGCCTTCGTTTTCGCCGTCGGCCCGACCTGGCGCATCCTGTTCAGCTTCTTCGAGAATACCGGCTCGTATTTCTTCAACACCCCGGCTCTGACCAATCCGTTCGGGCGCGCAGAGGATACCGGCTGGTTCCATGGCTGGTCGATCTTCTACTGGGCCTGGTGGATATCCTGGTCGCCCTTTGTCGGCATGTTCATCGCCCGGGTTTCCCGCGGGCGGACGATCCGGGAGTTCCTTGCCGCCGTGTTGATAATGCCGCTGATCGTCGCCACGATCTGGTTTTCCACCTTCGGCGAAACTGCGATCGCGCTGGTTCAGTCCGGGGTGGAGCGCCTGTCGACCGGCGAGGTGCCGACCGAACTCGTCCTGTTCGAAGTGCTGCGCGAGCTGCCCTTCTCCTTCTACTCCTCGCTGGTGGCGATTGTCCTGTTGATCGTCTTCTTCGTGACCTCGTCGGATTCCGGATCGCTGGTGGTGGATTCCATCACTGCGGGTGGCAAGCTGCATGCTCCGGTGCCCCAGCGTATCTTCTGGGCCAGCATGGAAGGTCTGGTGGCGATTGCCCTTCTGGTCGGGGGCGGCACGACGGCACTGTCATCGCTCCAGGCCGGGGCGATCTCGGCCGGCCTGCCCTTTGCCGCGGTACTGCTGGTGAGCTGCTACAGCCTGTTCCAGGGCCTGCGCCACGAACTGGATGTGCCAGCGGAAGCCAACGCCCCATCCTAGGGGCGGTTCCCGGCCGGAATAAAAAAATTCAAATCCGTCTGACCTCTTTCCCGGGGATCTCGCGCCTTCGTCGATAAGCCCAACCGACAAAGGAGCTGAGGCCCATGGATAACGCACTTGAACAGATCCCCGCCGAAGCCTGGCCGTGGATTGACCTGCTTTTCAACATCACCTGCGCGGCCGCCGGCATCTGGCTGGCCATCACTGTCTTCGTGATCTGGCGGCGCGCAGCGTCCAATGTAACGCCGGTCAACGCCGTGCCGAAGAACAAGCGCGCACAGCCAGATTTCCTCGAAGTTGACCAGAAGGCCCGGCGCGAGGCGATTGCCCGCGGCGAGGCCTTCGACAAGGAACTGGAGACGCGCGACCGGGCCGAAGCCCGCGAGCAGAAGCGCGCCGCCAAGAGCAAGCGCAGCGCGCTGCAGCGCATTGCCGGCCTGATCACCCTCTTGATGGCGGTGTTCTCGCTGGTCTCGGCGGCCGTGTCCGTCATCTGGCAGGTTGGCTTTGTCGGCCGCATGCTGGAAGAATATTCCGCCAGCGAGCGCTTCATGGCGCTGGTGACCGAACACCCGATCGGCTTCACCGTCGCCGCTCTGGTGATCCTCTTTCACATCTATCGCTTTTTCACTGACCGCAAGTGGCAACAGGAGGCTTGATCATGGCCAGCCAACCCCTCGTCCTGAGTGACCCCCGCATGGTGGCCGAATTTGTCCGCCAGTCCGAATTCAAAGGCATCACCGAACAGCGCTTTGCCGTTCCCCCCGACTATGCCGCCCTTCTCTTCGTCAATGGCGAACTGAAGGACACCTTCAAGGGCGGACACTTCTCCGTCGGCGGCCTGATGAACGCCCTGAAAGGCGTCATTGGCGGCTCGCAGCATGTCGGCATGCTGCTGGCGGACCTGAAGCCCTTCTCGATCGAAGCCGAGTTCGAAGGCGTGACGCGCGACCATGTCGAAACCGCGGGCAAGCTCACCATTGAGATGCAGGTCGATCCGGACCATCCGTCCAACATCCTCGGCATGATGCATGGCGTCACCCGCGGCAACAGCGACGATCTCGGCCCGGGCCGCAAGGCACTCTCGCGGCTGGATATCTACAACCGCATCGCCGAGCACATGCTGGTCCGCGTCTTCCAGGAGACCCTGTCGAAGGTCGACGCTGCAGATCTTCGCGGCAATGCCGGCGTGCAGGACAAGGTCCAGGCCGACATGATGACCGAGGTCGAGCGCATCTTCGGCAATCTCGGCCTGCTGGTGAACGCCGTCTCGGTAAACTTCGCCAAGAACGAGGTCGAGCGCGAAGCCATGCGCCGCGCCAAGGAAGACCGCGAGGAAGAAGCGGCCGACTTCGAACTGGCCCGCCTCAAGCGCCAGGTCGAGCGCAATGACGACGCTTATGAGTTCCAGCTCAAATCTGACGTCGACAAGGCCAAGCTGCAGAGCGCGGCCGAGGATGAACTCGAACGCCTCGCCCTGGACAGCCAGGTGGGCCTCATCGACGCCCGCAACGAGCATGAACGCCGCCAGTCCATCGAGGCCCTCGGCCACGAGATCAAGATGCTGCGCAGCGAGCGTGTCGCCCGCTTCGAGAACGAGATCGCCGAAGCCGACCAGATCGAGAACCTGACGCGCAAGATGAAGAAGCGCCGCGAGCTGGAGCTGGAGATCGACGAGATCGAGGCCAAGCACACCAATGCGATGAAGAAGGCCGGCGCCTTCACCCAGGCCGATATCGACGCCCACCTTCAGCGCCAGCAGCATGAGCACCTGAAACGCATGCAGGAGCTCGATCACCAGAACCGCGAGTTCGACGTGAAGCTGCGGATCATGGAAGCCAAGGCCCAGTCCGACATCGTCAATGCCGGCAAGAAGACCGACGCTGATGGCAAGATCGACCAGATCAAGGCTCTGCGCGGGCTCTCGGCGGCCGAGATCAAGGCGATCACCGCGGGCCTTTCGCCCGACGTCGCCAAGGTGCTGGTGGAAGAAGCCCGTGCCCAGGCCGACGGCCAGTCCAACGCCAAGGTCATGGAAGTGATGCAGCAGATGGTCGATGCGGCCACCGCCTCGCAGATCCGATCCGAGCAGCAGGCCCGCGACATGTTCTCCATGGGCATGGCCGGTGCGGCGAATGTCGCCCAGGGCACAGGCCACAAGGCCCAGCCCGGCGCAGCTCCGAGCGCGGATGCTGGCACTGCCGAGATCGAGTGCCCGAAATGCGGGCGCAAGAGCCCTGCCACCTCGCGCTTCTGCATGGGCTGCGGCAACCAGCTGCGCGTCTGAGTCGAAGAGACAGGAACCAGGAGGCCGTCATGAGCAGTCCGATTTCGCCCTTTACCGAGCGTGCCTGTTGCCACCGCACCACGCTCACGCATGAGGCCGCTTATTGCGGCGAGTGCGGCAAGCCGGCGGTGCGTTGCATGGCGCATTCGGAATGCGGCGGCCTCCTGGACTCAGGTGATCTGTGCCAGGTCTGCGTCTGGCCGGAAGTGGTGCTTGATGCCAGCGCCATGCGCGAGGCCCAGCGCGGCGGTGTGATGACGCTTCCCCTGAAGCTGAAAAACGCCTCCACGGTCGGCCTGCCACTCTTCGTCACCGGGGTCTTCTCCCGCGAGAAGCGCGGCGACTGGCAGGCCGAACCGCAAAGCTGGGAACGGCTCGATTCCGGCCGCGAGGCCACCGTCATCGTGCGGGCCGAGGACCTGGAACGGGTCGGTCAGCACAGGGTGGAAGTTCTCTTCACCGTCGCCACACGCTGGCGCTGGCGCGAGGAGCGCTATGCCTTCGTGACCTCGGTGGACTTCACCGTCGGCGAGCCCGACAAGGACAATGGTCACAATATCAATGTCTCCGGCGACAGTGTCGGCCCGACAACGGTCTATATCTCACAGTCCAGTGGCGGTGGCGGCTCGCTGCTGCGCGGGCTCGATGACCACCAGGATATCGAGCTGGACCTCGTCCGCGCCGATATTGTCGAGCGCGAGATGGGCCTGCGCGGGGACTCCAAGGGGGTCTACACGCCCAAGGCCGTGCGCCTGATCTTCAAGGGCTTTGGCGAGGGTGAGGCCCCGAAGATGAGCCTGCTCGATGGCGACTCCGGCCTCTTGAGCTTCGGACGCCTGCGCGCCCGCCCGGCCGGGGGCACCGGCGATATCCGCCTGCTGGTACATGACCACAATGGCGAGGTCGACGAAGACCGCTCGCTGCAGATCTCCCGCCAGCATTTCCATCTCTATATCGAATCCGGCCGCCTCATGCTGCGCGTGAAATCCGAGGCCGGACTGACCCTGAACGGCACCCGCCAGTCGCGCGGCGCCGTTTGCGAAGTGACCGATGGCGCGGTGATCCAGCCGCTGTCGAAAGACCCCGGCGCCATGGCGCTGACCTTCAGCTTCGATGTCCATAACGGCGTAACCGACGAGATCACCATCTCGGCGCGGCCCGCCAAATCCTGAGGATAGTCCCATGCAGACCTGCAGTTCCTGCAAAGCCATGATCCCCGACGAGGCCGCCTTCTGCCCCGAATGCGGCGCGCCCCAGGCCAGCGCGGCCCAGCCCGAACGGCTCCGGCAGCTGGAAACCATCGGCGCCATGGGCACGATCGGACCCAACGATACCCGCTACAAACCGGGCAGCGGCGCCGAAGGCATGCTCAAGGAAGGCACCGTCTTCGCTGACCGCTACGAGATCGAGGGTCTGATCGGGCGCGGCGGCATGGGCGCGGTCTACCGGGCCAATGACCAGGTCACAGGCAAGCCGCGCGCGCTGAAACTGATCGCCCCGGAACTTATGGGCAGTGAATCGGCCGTCCAGCGCCTGATCGAGGAGGGCACCACCGCACAGGATATCCGACACGATAATGTGGTGTCCGTCTATGATGTCGGGCGCGCCGACGGCCAGATCTACATCTCCATGGAAATGGTCGAGGGCGTGTCCCTGCGCGAATGGATCAAGCGCCAGCCGACCCCGGACGCCGTGCCCATGCGGGTCGCCGCGCGCATTGTCGTGGAACTGCTCGAAGGCCTGAAGGCCGCCCATGCCAAGGGCGTGATCCACCGCGACCTGAAGCCGGAGAACATCATCCTCACCGCCGAGCCATCCGACAGGGAAGCCCCGCTGCGGATCCTGGATTTCGGTATCGCCCGCAAGGTCGGCACCGAGAGCCTCTCGTCCAGTGCCAGCGCGCTCGGCACCATCGAGTACATGGCGCCGGAACAGAAGACCAATCCGGAGCGCGCAGGCCCGCCGGCCGACCTCTACTCTGTCTCCAAGATCTTCTACGAGCTGCTGGTCACCATCCTGCCGTCCGATCACTGGCAGCCGCCGTCCGGTGGGCGCACCGATGTCTCCCCCGGCATCGACGAGTTGGTGCGCCGGGGCCTGTCGACCCAGCCGAACCTGCGCCCGCAAAGCGCGGCGGACTATATCGCCATGCTGAAGACGGCGGTGAACACCGGCCAGCTGCCCTACCGGCCCGGCCCGCCCTCGCCCGAACCGTCGCCGACACCCATTCCGACGCCTGGCCCGTCAGGCTTCCCGAAATGGCTGCTTGGCGTCGGCGGCGCGGTGGTCGGCGGGATCGTCCTGATCTCGATCATCGCCATGGCCATGAATGGCGGCGGCGGGACCACACCGACCTTCTATATGAGCTCGCTCAGCGGGGCCTGGACGGACGGCACGGGCGTCTTCGATATCGACGTGAACAATAATGGCGCCTTTGCCGGCGGCGGAGTCCTGTCCAGCGGTGCTTATGTCGAGATCTCCGGCTACCTGCCGAGCGACGGCAGCAACGGGCGCTACACCATGTCCTATCCGAACTACAACACTGCTCTCAGCGGCTCGGTCAACTGGGATGGCAACTGCCATGTCTATGCCAGCCTGAACGGTGCGGACGGGGTCAATTTCCCGACCCAGCAGACCTTCCACATCGACCACCCGCCCAATTCCACCACTTGCCCGGCCCGGCTGCGGTAACGGCTCATCTCATTTCCTGAAGGGAGGCTTTCATGCCCCAGTCCTACGAGAATTACGCGATCCACGGCCATCTGGTCAGCCCACGAAAGGTGGATGCACCGGAAGTCAGTGCAAAGGCCGGCGGCCTGCCTGAAGCGGTCGACCTGCGTGCGTATTGCACACCGGTGGAATCCCAGGGCGCGCTCGGCTCGTGCGTGGCCAATGCCTTTGTCAGCGCGCTGGAATACTCATTCATACGATCCGGTCATCCCGCAACCGATCTTTCCCGCCTCTTCGTCTACTATAATGCCCGCCAGCTTTCCGGGTATGAAGGCGAGGATTCCGGCGTGGTCGATAATCATGCGGTGGCCGCGATTGTCGCGCACGGTGTGTGTCCGGAGACAGCCTGGCCCTATGACATTTCCCGCTTTACCGAAAAACCGCCGCTGCATTGTTATGAGATCGCGACCATGTTCGAGGTGATGCAATTCGCCCGCGTGCCCGATGAAAATACCATGCGGGCGACGCTGGCCGCCGGAATTCCCGTCTCGTGCGGGCTCGATATCCCAGCCCGCTGGCTACAGGTCGACGCGGCGAGGAGCGGCAAGATTGAGAAGAGCGCGTTGGCCTTCATGCAAGGGGAAATTGCCGGACACACGATGCTGTGCGTCGGTTATGACGATCGCAGGGGTGCCTATCTGTTCCGCAATTCGTGGGGGACTGAATGGGGCAGGGACGGCCATGTCTGGATGGATTATGAGGTTGTCGCGCAATGTAGTGAAATGCGCTACCGCTGGGCCATCGGCCAGATCTCGATCCAGCCCCAACTGGCTGTGAGTTTCCACAGCACGCTCACCCAGATGGCTGCAGAGGTGCGCAAGGGCGCCCGCGAGGACATGGCCGCCGCGCTGGCGGCCCGCAAGCGCAAGATCGGCGGCGAGCTGGCCTCGAAGCTGGAAGCGGAAACGGCCGGGTTCCGCAGCCGCCTGCGCGGGTCGACGCCCGGTGCACCTTCCACCCGCTCGAGCCTGATCGGCCGCACGGCCGATGGCCCAGGCGCTGGCGGTGGTTATGAGCCGCGCAAGGGTCCCGGTGCAGGCGGCGGCTACGGACCCGATGACGGCCCGGGGGCAGGTGGCGGATATGACCGTGGCCCCTCGCGCGCCGACGGTCCCGGCGCTGGTGGCGGTTACGGCCCGAATGATGGCCCTGGTGCAGGCGGCGGCTACGACGACTGATCGCGGGCCGGGATGCCCCTGACGCATGGCCAAATGAAAAAACCGGTTTAGAGGAGGGATCAGAAACGACGAAACCCACCGCAGTGCGGAAAGGCAAGCCGACATGATCCCCCGCTATACCCGTCCCGAAATGGCCGCGATCTGGAGCGACCAGTCGAAATATTCGATCTGGCTGGAGATCGAGACCCTGGCCTGCGAAGCCATGGAAGAGCTTGGCCAGGTGCCCGCGGGCACCAGCGCGGCGGTGCGCGCACGCGGCGGCTTCGATGTGGAGCGCATCGACGAGATCGAGCGCGAGGTGAAGCATGATGTAATCGCCTTCCTCACCAGCGTGGCCGAATTTGTCGGCAGCGAGGCGCGCTTCCTGCACAAGGGGCTGACCAGCTCCGATGTGCTCGACACCTGCCTGGCGGTGCAGCTCGCGCGCGCCTCGGACCTCCTGCTCACCGGGATCGACCGGGTTCTGAACGCCCTTCAGGTCCGCGCGCTGGAGCACAAGCTCACCCCCACCATCGGGCGCAGCCACGGCATCCATGCCGAGCCGACCACATTCGGGGTAAAGCTCGCCACCTATTATGCCGAATTTTCCCGCAACAAGGCGCGCCTGGAGGCCGCGCGCGCCGATATCGCCACCTGTGCGCTTTCCGGCGCAGTCGGCACCTATGCCAATATCGATCCGCGCGTGGAGGCCCATGTCGCGGCAAAGCTCGGCCTCACGCCCGAGCCGGTCTCCACCCAGGTCATCCCGCGCGACCGCCATGCCATGTTCTTTGCCACGCTCGGCGTGATCGCCTCGTCGATTGAGCGGCTCGCTACCGAAATCCGCCATCTTCAGCGCACGGAAGTTCTGGAAGCGGAGGAATTTTTCTCCGCCGGACAGAAGGGCTCATCGGCCATGCCGCACAAGCGCAATCCGGTGCTGACGGAAAACCTCACCGGCCTTGCCCGGCTGGTGCGCTCAGCCGCCGTGCCGGCCATGGAGAATGTCGCGCTCTGGCATGAGCGGGACATTTCGCACTCCTCGGTCGAGCGCGGCATCGGCCCGGATGCCACCGTGCACCTCGATTTCGCCCTGCATCGCCTCGCCGGCGTGGTGGAAAACCTCGTGGTCTATCCGGAGAACATGCAGGGCAATATGGACAAGCTCGGCGGGCTGCATAATTCCCAGCGCGTCCTCCTCGCCCTGGTCGAAGCCGGCACCAGCCGCGAGGACTCCTATCGCCTGGTCCAGCGCAACGCGATGAAGACCTGGGCCGGCGAAGGCGCCTTCCTCGACCATCTGAAATCTGATGACGATGTCACAGCGAAGCTGTCAGACGCCCAGCTCGAAGACCTGTTCGATATGGAATATCACCTCAAGCGCGTGGATGAGATTTTTGTGCGGGTGTTTGGCGCCTAACTATACCGCGCCTCGACCTTCGGCCCAGCTTTCCCCGCCGCAACGGCCTCCACGCTCGCCTCAAGATCCGCCAGATATCCGTCAATGAAATCCGCGTGCTTCGGCGAGAGCATGAGGTGCAGGCTCGGGGGCTCCTTGGTCACCGAGGTGAACCAGCCGCGCCGGTAGATCTCACCATAGAGCGCGAAGGCGTGATGCCCGGGGTGGTGGAACGCGATGAGGCCGAGCATGGGATTGCCGACAATCTCGAAGCCCATCGCCTTCACGCCCGCCTCAACCCGCTCGCGCGTGGCGCAGACCTTGCCCTGCAGGCGCCGATAGCCCTCAACGCCAAGAAAGTTCATCACCGCCCAGGCCGCCGCGATGGCCCCGCCGGGGCGCGTGCCCGCCAGCGTCGGCGTCTTCATCGGCGCGCCGGACCAGCCGGCAAGATCGAAGGGCATGTGGGCGTAGAGCGCTTCCGAACGGAACAGCACGGTGGAGGCGCCCTTGGCGGCATAGCCATATTTGTGCAGGTCCGCGCTCATGGATTTCACGCCCACCACCTCGAAGTCGAAAGCCGGCACGGGCACGCCGTTCATCCGCGCGAAGGGCGCGAAATAGCCGCCAACGCAAGCATCGACATGCAACCAGATGCCCTTTTCCTCGGCCACCTGCCCCAGCTCGGCAATCGGGTCGATCAGCCCATGCGGGAAATTCGGCGCCGATCCGACCATCATCACGGTGGCTTCATCGCAGGCCTCGGCCATGGCTTCGGGGTCGGCGAGCCATGTGCCGTCCGTCTTCAGCGGCACGCGGCGGATTTCCAGATCCATGAGATAGGCCGCCTTGTCGAAAGCGAGATGGGCTGATTGCGGCAGCACGATATTCGCGCCCTCGCGCGGCCGGCCCTGCGCCCGCGCATAATCACGCGCGGTCTTGATCGCCATGGTGATGGAGTCCGTACCGCCCGAGGTCATCGCGCCGGTCGCCCCTTGCGGCCCATGCAGCAGGCCGAGCGCCATTTCGATGACCTCTTTCTCCATGCGCGCGAGGCTGGGAAAGGCGAGCGGGCCGAGCCCGTTCTCGGACATGAACGCGGTGTAGGCCGCCTTCTGCACCGCGGCGACCTCCTCGCCGGCATTGAAGACATAGACCGCCGTCTTGCCGTCGCGCCATTTCGCATCGCCGGCGCCACGCGCCAGCATATCGGCTTCGATCTCGTCCCAGGGCCGGCCGGTTTCAGGCAATCTGGCTGTCATCTGGTCTCTCCTCCCGTTTTCGACAGGATAGGGACACCGGGGGCCAAAACGCAAAACCAAAAAAAACCGCCCTCCTTGCGGAGAGCGGCATGCGGTCACCCAACGCCCGGCGGTTTTTCCCTACAGCCGTTGCGTTCGCGCAACTATTAGACACGATTGGCAAACAAGGCGTTAACGTCAAGAAATTCAAATGGTTAATAGACGGAGTTCATCCATTACACTTACTGCTTTCTTACCGGAACGCGGCGATTCCCTAACCGCGCGTTAACTCTTTCCGGGCGATAGATCCCATTCGATCCCGCCCCTTGCCCGGAGCCCAAAGCGCCCGCCATGCCGCTCTCAGATCCGTCATCCAAGACCCCGCCCGGCAGTTCGCTGGCCGGCGGACGTGTGCGCTCGGACAATCTGCGCCCGGCCAAGGTCGATCCCGAGCGGCCCTTCCCGACCGCGCGCGGCATCCTGTCGGCGGCAGAGATCGAGGCGCTGCTGCGCCCCGACCTGCCGGATGCGCCCGCCCCGCCGAAAAAGACCGAAGCGCGACCAATCCCGGACCTGACAGCGCCCGGCGTCGGCCCCTCACTCTCTCAGGAGGACAGCGAGCGCCTGTGCGCGCGGCTTGGCCTGGCGGTGCACCGCGAGACCGGGCTCGGCATCGGGCTCAACCTGGTGGACCTGTCTTCAGTGCGGTTCCGCGCGGCCTTTCCCGCGCCGGAGTCCGGGGCGGCCTTTGCCTGTTTCGGCAATCCGGATGGCGAAGTGGAAGCCGTGCTGGCGCTCTCGCCGATGGCCGCCATCGCCATTATCGAACTTTCCTGCGGGGCCGACCCGGCTAGCCTGCGCGAACTGCGCCCACGCCCGCTCACCGATATCGACATGGCCGTGCTGACCCGTGCGCTCGGCGCCATGGCGCGCCACCTGCCGGGCGGGGAGCTTGTGTGCCTGGAACGCCGTCAGGCCTTCTGCCTGTCGCTGGCCCCTCCCGGCGAGGCCGCCTGCCTGAAGCTGGACATGAAGATGGACGGGCTGTCGGCGGCCGCGCGGCTGATCCTGGCGGAGGCGGCGCTGAAGGCGTGCCCGCTGCGCCCGGCCGCCGAGCCTGTGCCGCTGCATCCCATATCGCCGGAGCCGCGCGCCGAGGGCCTTACCGCACTTCTGACCGCGCGCATCGCCTCACTGAGCGTACCGGTGAGCCGCCTGTCGGACCTGAAACCCGGCGACACGCTGCTGCTCGGCCTGCCGACAGATGAGCCGATCCAGCTGCTTTCCGGCGGGCGCATGGGGCGCGTCGCCGCCGAAGGCGAGCTTGGCCGCAAGGGCAATCGCATGGCCGTGCGCGTGACGCGGCGGGGGCCGGCGCTGAGCTGAAGACACCCCCTCTGCCAACGACTCCCCGTGGCTTGACCACGGGGCCCATCACGGAAAGAGGCGGCCAGAACATTCCGGCGGGAGCTGGGCAACCGCGGGTTATGCCGCGGTGAATCGGAGCCTGGAATTCAGGCTTTAGTGCCCCGCACTCTTCCCCGAGCCCATCGCAGCTTCAGCCGCCTGCTTGCCTGCCTCGGCCGGATTGGCGCCCTCGATCTCGGCCATTTTCTGCGCCCATAGCCGTTTCTGGTAGCGGTTGGTGATGATGTCGGTCACCACCAGCACGAAGACCACCAGGTAGAAGCTGGACTTGGACATCGCCTCGATCGGGTAGGTGAAGATGGTCAGGTGCGCGAGGTGGGCGCCTTCGGTGACCAGCAGCGCGCCGACCAGGAACAGGATGAAGAGGCCGAGCACCTCATACATCCGGTTGCGCTTGAGGAAGTCGGCGACATAGTCGGCCATCAGCGCCATGACGAGGCCCGAGGCGATAATGGCGATGGCCATGATCCAGACCTGGTAATGCTTGCCCGGCGAACAGCCGACCGCGCCCTCCATGGGCTCTGCGATCAGGGCCGCCTTGCACTGGGTCACCGTGCCGTCGAAGGTGCCGAGCACATGGCCCGCCGCATCCATGATCCTGGCGACCTCGACATTGGCGATGGCCATGGCCGAGAGGATGGAGTCGAAGGAGAAGACGAGGTTCATCGCCACGATCATGGAGATGGCCTGGATCACCGATTTGCTGCGCCCGCCTTCGGAATGTTCGATATGCTCGACGCTGAGCAGGTGGGTGATTTCCTTGATCGCGGTGTAGATGATGAAACTGCCGCCCGCGAGCGTGACGAGGCTCTGGAAAGTGAACTCGCCCTCGATGAGGCCCGACAGGTGGAACCCGAACAGGGGCTCGGCGAGCAGGGTGAAGATGTTCACGATGATCACCAGGAGGATGATCCGGAACACGACCGCCAGGCCAATCCCCCACCGGCGCACCATGGAAGCGTTCTCCTCGCCGGTCCGCTTGGACTCGATGGAGATATAGAGGAGGTTGTCGAAGCCCAGAACGGCCTGGAGCATCAAGAGCATGAGCAGCGTGAAGAACCCGCTCACGGTGAAGACTTCGGCAAAGATCTCGCCCATCGGGCTCCCCTCCTCATGACAGTGTCAATCCGGGAAAAGCCATAGGGCGCTGCGCGGGGACTGATCAAGACCAAGTGCGACCCAGGCGGTCTTGGCGGGGCCGCTTCGGGCCGCTAAAGGACAGGCACGCCTGACCTGAAACTCCCGCAGAACAGGAGAAACTCATGCGCGCCATGGCCAGCCGCCTTGTCTCTTTCGCCACGCTTGCCACGCTCGCCGCCCTGCCGGCGCTTGCGGACCCGATGGAGATCGAGGATCTCGCAAACCTCCGCCAGGCCGGCAATCTCGCCGTTTCCCCGGACGGAGATACGGTTGCCTATACGGTGAGCGTGCCGCGCGACGTGGTGGCCGGCGAGGAAGACGGACCGGCTGACAGCCATCTCTGGGTGATCCGGGACGACGCGGAGCCGGTGCGGTTTACCAGCGGGCACGGCTCGGTGTCGGGGGTTCAGTTCTCCCCCGATGGCACGCAGATCTATTTCCGCGCCAAGCGCGAGGATGACGAGCATACCGCACTCTATGCCATCGCTCTTGCCGGCGGGGAGGCGGAGAAGGTGTTCGAATTCGAGACCAGCCTTGGCGACTATGCGCTCTCCCCCGATGGCGCCACGCTCTATTTCACCGCCACCGAGGAAGATGACAGCGAGGATTTCTCCGGCCGCGGCTTCAAGGCCTGGGGCTATGAGGAAAACCAGCGCTTTGCCAGCATCTGGTCCGTGGCGCTGGGCGAGGAAGAAGCCGAGGCAGAAAAGCTATATGCCGGCGGGCATGTCTCCAGCTTTGAGCTGTCGGCCGATGGCGAGACCATTGTCGCGGCCGTCGCGCCCTCCACCCTGATCGACGATTTCTACATGCAGCGCGACCTGCATGTCATCAATGCCGAAACGGGCGAGGAAACCGCCGTCTTCGACCTGCCCGGCAAGCTCGGCGGATATGAGATTTCTCCCGATGGCGGCCAGCTCGCCTTTCTGGCCGGCAGCTCGATCAATGACACCAGCGACGGCGTACTGATGGTCGGCGATATCGCCACCGGCGACTATCAACAGCTTACGCCCCAGGCGCTGCAGCATATCCAGGATGTCGACTGGATCGCAGACGATGAAATCCTTGCCACCGTGCATCGCGGCGTGGAATCGGCCCTGGTCGTCTATGACACAGAGGGCGCGGAACAGAATACGCTTGTGACATCTCCCGACATTGTCGCTCGCAGCGCTGAAGCCAGCGCCGGCAGCGTGTACTATATCGCCGACAGCCCGTCCCATCCACGCGAAGTGTTCGCCGCCGGGCGCCGTTCGCAGGCCAGGCTGACCGATCACAATGCCTGGCTGGCCGATATGGACCTCGCCGCCCAGACCACCTTTACGTATGAAGCCCGCGATGGCCGCGAGATCGAGGGTCTTCTGATCACGCCCGATGGCACCGCGCCTGGAGGCGGCTGGCCGCTGATCATGTATGTCCATGGCGGGCCGGAAAGCCATGAAAGCGATGGCTGGCTGACCGCCTATTCCAAGCCCGGCCAGTTCGCCGCCGGCGATGGCTATGCCGTGTTTTATCCGAATTATCGCGGCTCGACCGGGCGCGGTATCGCCTTCTCGCGCGAGCATCAGGACAATTATGCCGAACGGGAGTTCAACGACCTTGTCGACGGGGTCGAGGCGCTGGCCGAGGCTGGCATCATCGACCGCGAGCGGGTCGGCATCACCGGCGGGTCCTATGGCGGCTATGCCAGCATGTGGGGCGCCACGGCGCTGACCGAGCATTTCGCGGCGGCGGTGGCCTTTGTCGGCATCTCCAACCAGATCTCCAAGGTCGGGACCGGCGACATTCCCTATGAAATGTACCATGTCCACGCCCTGAAATGGCCTTGGGACGATAATAATGAACATTGGATGGAACTGTTGCGCCGTTCACCCGTCTTCTGGGCTGGCCAGTCGACAACACCGACTTTGATCCTTGCGGGGGAGGAGGATACACGGGTGAATCCAGCTCAATCCATGGAACTGTACCGGTCGATGAAGGTACGCACCGACACGCCGGTGCGGCTCGTCTTCTATCCGGGCGAAGGCCACGGCAATCGGCGCGCCGCGGCCCGGTTCGACTATGCCCACCGCCTGATGCGCTGGATGGATACCTATCTTGGTGAGGGCGCAACCCGGCGCGATACAATGCCGGAATTCGATCTCGATCTCGACGCGCTGCTGGACGAGGAAGATGGTAAATCGGAAACGGACGAATAGTCCGCATGCTGTAATAGTCAGGACGGTTCGGGGATTAAACCTTTCTTGAGGCATTGTCCGTAGAGAAATGGAAATGGGGGGCACAGCCAGCATGTCGAGTCTCGAAACGGACTACCTGATCGTCGGAGCAGGAGCCTCCGGATTGGCGTTCGCCGACGAAATGCTGTTGCGCAGCGATGCCCATCTCACACTGGTGGACCGGCGCCCGGCGCCGGGTGGGCACTGGAACGATGCCTACAGTTTCGTGCGCCTGCACCAGCCTTCGGTGATGTATGGTGTCGGCTCGCGCGAGCTCGGCGATCAGACCGTTGACCGCGACGGGCCGAATGCCGGCTTTCTCGGCCTCGCCAGCGGCCAGGAAGTCACCGACTACTTCCACAAGGTGCTGGAAGAGTACCTCTTGCCCTCAGGCCGGGTTACCTGGCTGCCGGCCCATGACTTTGTCGGCGACAACACGCTGCGCAATCTCGAAACCGGCGAAACGCTGAAGATCGATGTGCGCCGCAAGACGGTGAACGCGGCCCATCTCACCAATTCCATTCCCACGACCCATACCCGCAATTTCGAGGTCGCGCCGGGCGTGGCCTGCGTGCCGCCAAACGAGCTGCCGGGCCTGCTCGGCAATTTCGGGCATTACACCGTGCTCGGCAACGGCAAGACGGCGATGGACACCTGCATCTGGCTGCTCTCACAGGGCGTGCCGGCGGAGAATATTCGCTGGGTGATCTCACGCGACTGCTGGCTGTGGAACCGCGCCTTCACCCAGCCCGAGGACCGCTTCTTCGAAGTGGTGTTCCGCGGCTTCCTCAACCGCCAGCGCGCCATCGCCGAGGCGACCTCGCCAGAGGACATGGCCCTGCGGTTCGAGCAGATCGGCATGTGGATGCGCGTCGACCCCGACATCGAGCCAACCGTCTATCGCGGCGCCACCATGTCCGAGCGCGAGATCGAGATGCTGCGCACCATCGAGGACACGGTGCGCCTCGGGCGCGCGCGCCGGATCGTGCCGGGCACCCTGCATCTGGAACGCGGCCAGGTCAGCGCGCCGGTCGACATGCTCTATATCGACTGCACAGCATCGGCCGTGCACGGCTCGGTCTCCCCGCCCGTCTCGGTTTTCCAGGGCAACACCATCGTCCTGCAAATGATCCGCTTCCCGCAGATCCCGTTCAGCGCCGCACTGACGGCCTATCTGGAAACCCTGCTGGAAACCGACACGGAAAAGAACCGGTTCACCGAGCCGATTGCGCTGGAAGAAAGCATGGAAGGCTTTGTCCGCGCCCTGGTGCCCGATTTCACCAACCGCCTGAACGCAAGCATGCACCCGGAGGTGCGCCGCTGGGTCAATGCCAGCCGGCTCGACATCTATGCCCATACCGGCGCCAGGGTGACGCGCGAGGACACTGCCAAGCGCGCCATCCTGAACGATCTGCGCGAAGCCAATTTCGCCGCGGCGGCCAATCTCACAAAGCTGATCGCCGATCTGAACCTGCGCGCGGCCTGAGCTATTCGGCCGCGACGGTTTCCGCCGTTGCCGCGAGCTTTTCCAGATACCGCTCGGCTTCCAGCGCCGCCATGCAGCCCATGCCGGCCGCTGTGACGGCCTGACGGTAGATCTCGTCGATGACATCACCGGCCGCGAACACGCCGGGAATATTCGTCGCGGTGGAGTCCGGCGCGGTCTCGATATAGCCGTTCTCGCGCATCTCCACCTTGCCCCTGAAGAGTTCGGTGGAAGGCGCATGGCCGATGGCGATGAAGACACCGTGGACCTCGCGGGTCTCGGTCTCGCCGGTCTTGATGTTCTTCAGCCGGGCGCCGGTCACCCCGCGCGGGGATTCCTCGCCGATCACCTCGTCCAGCACGCTGTCCCAGACCAGCTCGACCTTGGGATGCTTGAACAGGCGGTCCTGCAGGATCTTCTCCGCCCGCAGGCTGTCGCGGCGGTGCACCAGCGTCACCTTGGAGGCAAAGTTCGTCAGGAACAGCGCCTCTTCCACGGCGGTGTTGCCGCCGCCGACCACGATCACTTCCTTGCCGCGATAGAAAAACCCGTCACAGGTCGCACAGGCCGAAACGCCATAGCCCTGAAAGTGCTTCTCGCTGTCCATGCCGAGCCATTTGGCCTGGGCGCCGGTGGCGATGATCACCGTGTCGGCGGTGTAGAGCGTGCCGCTCTCGCCTTCGGCCCGGAAGGGATGGACCTCGAAATCGACCTCACAGATGTGATCCTCGATGGTTTCCGCGCCCATCTTCTCGGCATGCTCGCGCATCTTCACCATCAGTTCCGGGCCCTGGATCTCGGCAAAGCCGGGATAGTTCTCGACCTCTGTGGTGATGGTGAGCTGGCCGCCCGGCTGCAGGCCGGCAACGACGGTCACCTTGCGCATGGCGCGCGCGGCATAGATCGCGGCGGTCCAGCCCGCCGGGCCGGAGCCGATGATCAGAACTTCGGCGTGGTGTCGTTTGGTGTCCTGGTCAGCCATGGGACATCTCCTTGCAACGGCGCAGCAATAGAGGCCTGCGCGCCGGGTGATTCTAAGCTCGCCTATGTATGGGGGTTTGCGCTGTGAGATAAAAGCCCATGCGGCATCCCTTCAGGATTCCTCTTCATTGAGCGCCTCTGGCGCGCCAGCCCGCTCCCCCTCCCAACCGCCCCACAGTCTCGCAGCATTGGGGCGGTTGGGAGGGGAGAGCGGGCGGGCCTGACACTCAGGAACGAGGCTCGGCGATGACCTCGACCGTGGCGTGGGAGATATCATGTGCGGCCTTCAGATGCGCCTTCACGGCCCGGCGCAGCGTCTCCGGGCAGGCGCCAGGCGCGGCATAGACATCCAGCGTGATCAGCGGGCGGGCCTCGTTCAGGCTCCAGACATGGACATGGTCGACGCTCTCGATCCCGCTGACTTCGGCCAGCAGGCCGTCCTTGATCATGGCCGCATCAAGCCCGCTCGGCGTGCCCTCAAGCAGGATATGCCCCGCCTCGCGCACCAGCCGGACCCCGCCTATGGCCACCAGAATGGCGACCAGCACCGACAGGATCGGATCGATGGCGAACCAGCCGGTCCACAGGATCACACCGGCGGCGATGATCGCGGCCACCGAGCCGAGCAGGTCGCCGGCCACATGCCAGAGCGCACCGCGCAGGTTCAGGTCTTCCCGGTCCCCGCCATGCAGGATCGCAAAGGCGAAGAGGTTCACCAGAAGGCCGCCAATAGCGACCACGAGCATGATCCCGCCGAGCACCTCACCAGGTGACATGAGGCGCTCTATCGCCTCCCAGCTGATCCAGCCGGCGAGTGCCACCAGCGACAGCCCGTTCACGAAGGCGGCCAGCACCTTCACCCGGTGAAAACCGTAGGAGCGCGCGGCATCAGCCGGCCGCTCGGCCAGGCGGAAACCGACCCAGGCAAGTGCCAGCGCACCGGCATCGGTGAGCATGTGCGCGGCATCGGCCAGCAGCGCCAGCGAGCCGGAGATCACCCCGCCCACCACTTCGGCCAGCATGAAGGCAAAGGTCAGCGCGGCCGCAAACGCCACGCGCCGGCGCGCATCCTTGCCATCGCCATGGACATGCACATGGCCGTGAGAGTGGGAATGAGCGTGACCGTGATCGTGCGCCATGGCGCTGACATAAGCGAGAATCAGGCTCCCCGCAACGCGAGAGAGATGAAAATCTCATATAAAACAGTGTGATAGAATTACGTCCGGTGGCAAGGCCGCCCCGCGCAGAGCCCCTGTCAGAGCCTCCGTGCTTCCCCGGCGCCTGCCATCTGCCGCTCAAACGGCGAGCAATACCGGCCAAGTTTCAATGCACTGTCCCTTTTGGGCTCATCAACTGCCAGCATCCCTGCCTATACTGTCGGGACAGGAATCACATTGCAGGAGACGGCATGGCGGTAGAGGGCGCGTACGGCAACGAGGTAATGATCAAGGACGCGATCGTATTCCTGTTCGCCGCCGGCATCGTCGTGCCCGTGTTCCGCAGCCTGCGCCTGCCCGCCGTGGTCGGCTTCATCTTTGCTGGCATAGCACTCGGCCCCCACGGGCTCGGCCAGTTCACGGGCGACATGCCTGCCCTGGAATTCATCACCATCTCCGAACCGGAGGCGGCTAGCCTCTTTGGCGAACTGGGCGTTCTGTTCCTGCTCTTCCTGCTCGGTCTGGAGCTCAGTTTCGCGCGATTGTGGGAGCTGCGCCGGGCGGTGTTTGGCGTGGGCGGGCTGCAGGCGGGGGTCAGCGCGCTTGCCATCACAGGCGGCGCACTCGCCTTCGGCCAGGACCTGATCCCGGCCATCACCATCGGCCTCGCACTGGCCCTGTCTTCCACCGCCATTGTCATGCAGCTCCTGCAGGAGACCCACCGGGCGGTCTCTCCGGTCGGGCGCACGGCGCTGGCTGTTCTGCTGTTCCAGGATATCCTCGTCGCGCCGATCCTCATCTTTGTCGGTTTTGTTGCCGCGGGCAGCGAGACCAGCCTGCTCGCCCTGATCGGGGAAGCCCTCTTGCAGGGCCTTCTGGCGGTTCTGGCCATCGTGCTGATCGGCCGGTTCGTGCTCGCGCGCGTCTTCCATCTTGCCGCCCATGCCGGCGGGCGGGACTTCCTGATGGCGCTGACCCTGCTTACAGTGGTGGGCGCGGCCGTGATCACCGCCAGTGCCGGCCTGTCCCTGGCGCTGGGCGCCTTCCTCGCAGGCATCCTGATGGGCGAGACCGAGTTCAAGCACCAGACCGAGGTGGATCTGGAGCCCTTCAAGGGCCTCCTGCTCGGTCTCTTCTTCCTCACCGTCGGCATGACACTGGACCTCAGCGTGATTGCCCAGCTGTGGAAGGAAGTGCTGATCGGGCTTTGCCTGTTGCTGGTGGCGAAATTCGTTGCCGCCTCGATTGCCTGCCGACTTTTCGGCGGGGGGACGGTGCTGGCCGTGGAGACCGCTGGCTTCCTGGCCGGGGCGGGTGAGTTCGCCTTCGTCATCCTGGCCGCCGCCACCGCCGGCAGCGTGATCGACAACCAGACCGCCACGCTGATCGCGGCAATCGCGGGCCTCTCAATGGTGCTGACACCCATGCTCGCGCGGTTGGGCGGGCTTGGCGCAGCGCGCTTTCACAAGACCGAGCCGGTCCCGGAGGGCCTGCAGCCCGACGCGACCGGCCATGATGGTCACGTTATTATTGCCGGCTTCGGACGCGTGGGGCGGACAATCGGCGACCTCCTGCGCGCCGAGGGGGCCGACCTCATCGGCCTCGACGTGGATGCGCGGCGCATCTACCGGGCGCGCGAGGATAACTGGCATGTCTTCCTCGGCGATGCCGCGCGGCCGGAAATCCTGCACAAGTCCGGCCTGGAACGCGCGGCGCTCTTCATCGTCACCGTAGACGACGCCGCCAGCGCGGAATCCATGGTGCATACCGCCCGCGCCCTTCGCGCCGACCTGCCGATCCTTGCGCGCGCACAGGACACAGACCATGCCAAGCGCCTGGCCCAGGCCGGGGCGAGTTTCGTGATTCCCGATGCGATCGAAGCCGGCCTGCAGCTGGCCGGGCGCGCCCTGCGCACCTTCGGCTACGCACCGGAAACCGTGCGCGACCTCCTCGCCGCCGAAAGGGAAGAGGAATATCGCCGGGCCGAGGAGGCCTGATTATTCAGGAAGCTTGATACCGTTGTCTTCGTCCAGCAGCACCACGGTCGGGGCATGCTGGCGGGCCTTTTCGGCCTCGACATGGGCGAAGGCGGCGATGATCACCGTGTCACCGACGGCAAAGTGACGGGCAGCAGCGCCGTTCACGCCGATGGTGCGCGAGCCGCGCGGGGCCTCAAGTGCATAGGTGGAGATGCGCGATCCATTGGTCACGTTCCAGATATCAACGCGCTCGTGCGGCAGGATACCGGAGGCATCCAGAAGGTCCTGGTCGATGCTGACCGAGCCTTCATAGTGAAGATCGCACTGCGTCACGCGTGCTGAATGCAGCTTGGCTTTCAACATGTTGAGCATCATGGATCTGTTCGCTCCCATCAAACGTCACTAACGGCACATTCAGCCACCTCGCATCCCTTATATTGGAATGCGCTAATGCGACTTAAACGTTGCCGACTGCAATTGATGCGCCAGACCTATGCACAAAGACAGGCCTTACGTCAAAGGCGTTTGCGGCGCACAATTTCGCAATCGGGAGAACTACGTATCCAATTGAGAATACTGGGCTTGCTGCGGCGCAACAGATGATAGCGCTCACACGCCCGTCATGTCTGCCAATGCACGCGCGAGAAGGCGCTGGAAGGCCTCTCCGAGCATCGGAGACCAAGTGTGCGCATCACTGTTCACCGGCTTGGTGGAATTGATGCCAGCCAGGCGCATTTCGCCGGTTTCGGAGGTAAACCAGGGCCCACCGGAAGAGCCTTCGGTGAGGCCATTTTCCGCCTTGATGACCCCGGGCGTGGAATCGGGCAGGCGCTCACCGGTTGAGGCGTAAAGATAGCTGCCGTCGAAAGCAAAGCCCTGCGTGGCCTTGCGGGGATAGCCAAGACTTGTAAACGGGCCGAGCGGATCAGAATTGGCAAGTACGCCCGCCGTGCCGGTGCGGTGGGCGATGGGCGCGTCCAGGCGCACCAGCGCGACATCATAGATACCGGCCGTGGCGCCCGAACTCGGCTCGCCCCACCCGCGCGGCACATAGACCGCCTCGCCGGCCCAGTTGCCCAGCGACTGGCCGGCCATGTATTGCGGCTGGAACACCATCCAGTCGGCAAAGGCGCCGTCTCCGGTAATGGAATTGGTGCGCGCATAGGCGCAATGGGCCGCCGTCAGGACAAGGCGCTCGGCGATCACCGTGCCCGTGCAATAGCGCACCCGCCCACCGAACACCGCCGTCACGCGCCCGACGGCGGAAACGGGGTGAATATCGAGATCGGCCACAGCTTCCGTGATCGCCCCGCCGAGGCTCTCATCGGAGGAAACCATGCGTTGGGTCATACGCGTGTCGAAGCGGCCATGGATCGGCGCCTCGCCATCGGTATGCAGGGGCGCGCCCTCCAGCGCATCGATCTGGGTGCCCCCCACGGGGAAGGACACGGTGAGGTCCATTTCAAAGGCGAAAGCACCGGCCGGAACGGCCTCGGGATCCTCAATCCGCTCATGCCCGGGCGGCGGCTCAAGCGCCGCCATGAGAGCATCGAGATTTACGTCGAGGTCCATAGGCAGAACAGTGGGCTGATCCGGTTAACAAAGTCCAGTTTTTAAGGCTTTGCATGCCCTATCAGGAGAGTCCGAAGAGCGCCTCACTCGCCTCTCGCAGGACATTTCCGCTGCCGGTGATCCCGGCCACGCGTCCCGGCGCTTCGGCCAGCGAGGTTTCGGCGAAGAAACCGGCCAGCGCCAGCATGCCCGTGCGCAGGCGTCCGGCCTCCCCGCGAGCCGCCACGGCGCTGCGCGTCAGGAAGTGTCCGCCGATCACGTCTCCTGCCAGGGCAAGATAGGCTGTGGCTCCGGCCAGCGCGGCATCCTTGTCGCTTGCCATGGTCTCAACCATCCAGGCCGTGGCGGCCCCGAGCGCCTCCCCGGCGGCCTCCAGGCGCTGGGCAATCTGGACCAGTTGCGGCTCGTTTGTTTCGCGTGCCGTGCGGGCGGTCTCGGCGATCTCCTGGAGCATCACGCCCATGGCCACGCCGCCATCGCGGGCGACCTTGCGGCCGGCGAGATCTATGGCCTGGATGCCGTTGGTGCCTTCATAGATCGGCGCGATGCGCGCATCGCGAAAGAGCTGGGCGGCCAGTGTTTCGTCCATGAAGCCCATGCCGCCATGGACCTGCACACCGAGGCTGGCCACTTCCACGCCCATATCCGTGCTCCAGGCCTTGGCGATAGGGGTCAGCAGGTCCTCGCGCGCCCTGGCAGCGGCCCGGGCCTCCCCGGTCTCGGCGTGCTCGGCAAGATCTGCTGCCGTGCCCGTGGCGAAACAGATCGCCCGCGCAGCCATGACGCGGGCGCGCATCGTGGTCAGCATGCGGCGCACATCGGCATGGTGGAGGATGGGCGCGGCGCCCTCCACGCCCGGCGCACTGCCCTGCTTGCGCTCCTGGGCATACTGGAAGGCTTCCTGATAAGCCGCCTCGCCGACACCGACCCCTTCCAGGCCAACATTCAGGCGCGCGGAATTCATCATGGTGAACATGTGGGCGAGGCCCTTGTTCTCCTCCCCGATCAGCCAGCCGGTCGCCCCGTCATATTCCATCACGCAGGTCGGGCTGGCATGGATGCCGATCTTCTTTTCAAGGCCGATACAGCGCACGGCATTGCGTTCCCCGAGGCTGCCATCGGCATTCACCAGAATCTTTGGCACGAGGAAGAGCGAAACCCCGCGTGAGCCTTCCGGCGCATCGGGCAGGCGCGCGAGCACCAGATGAATGATGTTCTCGGTCAGGTCATGATCGCCCCAGGTGATGTAGATCTTCTGGCCGGAAATCGCATAGGAGCCGTCGCCGTTCGGCACGGCCCTGGTCTTCAACGCGCCAACATCGGAGCCCGCCTGCGGCTCGGTGAGGTTCATCGTGCCGGTCCATTCCGCGCTGATCAGCCTGGGCAGGTACATCTCCTGCTGCTCAGGCGTGCCGTGCTCCAGAAGCGCCTCGATCGCACCGAAGCTCAGCATGGGCGCGAGACCGAAGGACATGTTCGCGCCGTGGATCATCTCCATCACGGCCAATGCAAGCGCCTTCGGGCCGGACTGGCCGCCATGGGCTTCCGGGAAGGCGAGCCCCATCCAGCCAGCCTCGCAGAAGGCCTGATAGGCCTCGGCAAAACCAGGTGCGGATTTCACGCCGTCGTCTGTCAGCTGCGCGCCGGCCTTGTCGCCCGGAGCATTGAGCGGGGCGAGCACTTCGCCGGCGAGCTTGCCCGCCTCTTCCAGGATCGGACCGACCAGATCGGCATCCATATCGCCGAACTTGCCGGTCGCCAGCAGCTCGTCCAGACCTGCGACCTGGCGCAGCAGGAAGGCCATCTCCTCGACGGGGGCAGTATAGGCCATGTCATATCCTTATTGTGAATAGGTGATATCGCGCATCTCAGCATAAGCTCGCCATGGACGCGCGTTAAGACTGCGCTAAGTCGCACGGCAAGCGATTTTTGGAAGGGATGAATCCATGCGGGCAATAATGGCCACCCTGGCGCTCGGCGCCCTCGCCCTAACCGGATGTGTCAGCACCCAGCAGAGCCTCGCCCCGATCGACAGCTCGAATTATGAGCTGGATCCCACCCATGCCTTCCTGTCAGTGAGCGTGGTGCATTTCGGTCTGTCGAACTACACGATCGACTTCACCGATTTCGATGCCCAGCTCGATTTCCAGGCCGATGATCCGACCGCGTCCTCGATCTCGCTGCAGCTCGACCCGACCGCGCTCGACACCCACTATCCCGACGCCGACAAGAAAGCTGAGTGGGAAGAGGAGCTTTCCAGTGACGGCAAGTTCCTCAATGCCAGCGACTTTCCCGAGGTGACCTTCGTGTCGACCGCCGCGACCCAGACCGGCGAGTTCACCGGCACGCTGACCGGCGACCTCAATATGCGCGGCGTGACCCACCCTATCACACTGGATGTCACCTATACCGGCACGGCCACAAGCCCGCTTGATGGCGGGCGCCGGCGGGTCGGTTTCAACGCCACCGGAACCTTCAGCCGAAGCGATTTCGGCATCACGGCCTATTCCGCTTTCGTCTCCGATGAAGTCACTTTGACCTTCACAGGCGAATTCCTTGAGGCAGAATAAGCCCAAGCCTGATCCTGAACCTCAACACAAAAGGACCATTGAAATGAAATATCTTTCCCTTCTGGCCGGCGCAGCTGCCGGCGCGCTCCTGATGGCGGCCTGCGGCTCGGGCGATACGCCCGCCACGGCCCAGTCCACACCGGAACCGGAAGTCGTCGAAGCCGCGCCGGAACCCACGGCACCAGAGCTTGACGCGTCCCTGGCCGAAGCCACTGCCGGCGCCTACACACTCGACAAGAACCATGCCTTCCTGACCTTCACCATTGGTCACTCCACGGGCATTTCCGACTATACGGTGAACTTTACCGACTTCGATGTCGACATGACCTTCGACCCGGCCGATCCGGCGGCCTCCTCCCTCTCGGTGACCATTGATCCGAGCGCGCTGTGGGTGAACTTTCCCGGCGACTACAAGGAAGGCCATGCCGATTCCGGGTTCGAGACCTGGGAAGAGGATCTTGCTTATTCCGACCGTTTCCTGAACGCCGACGAGTATCCCGAGATCACCTTCACCTCCACCGAGATGACCGTGACCGGTCCGGACACCGGCACCATCACCGGCGACCTCACCTTCCTCGGCCAGACCAAGCCGGTCACCCTGGACGTGACCTATAACGGCCTCGTGACCCCGCCATGGAACCCGGAAAGCTCGATTGTCGGCTTCAACGCCTCGACCACGATCGTGCGGTCCGAGTGGGGTATGGGCGTTGCCATGGGCTGGCTCACCGATGAGGTGACCGTCGAATTCACTGGCGAATTCAGCCCGGCGCAATAAACCTTTTCCGGCCCGGTCTTCATCAGGAGTCCGGGCCGGATTCCCATTTCGACCAGGAGCCTCGCCCCATGTCCGTGTCTGCCGCCGCCGAAACACCCAATGATGCCGAAGCGCGCGACCATCGCTACACCAGCGTGGCCATCGTACTGCACTGGGTGATCGCGCTGGCCATTCTCGGCATGATCGGGCTCGGCTGGTATATGGGCGACCTGCCAAATGACAATCCGGCGAAGGAAGGCCTCTACCAGCTCCACAAATCCATCGGCATCACCATCCTCCTGCTCACCATTGCGCGCATCCTCTGGCGCGTGATGAACCCGCCGCCGGAAGACGCTGAAGGCCTCACCGGCTGGGAAAAGAGGCTCAGCCACTGGGTGCATGTCGGCTTTTACGTCCTGATGCTGGCCATGCCGCTTTCGGGCTGGCTGCTGGTCTCGATTTCCTACGACTTTAAAATCCCGACTGTGCTCTATGGCACAGTCAGCTGGCCCGACCTGCCTTTTGTGTCCTGGCTGGCGAACGATATCGGGCATGTCGTGGTGGAGAACATCCACTCGAAACTTGCCTATGTTGCCTTTGCCCTGCTCGCGCTGCATGTCGCCGGCGCAGTGAAACATGAAATCGGGGGCGAGGAAGGTGTCTTGAAGAGAATGCTCCCCGGACTGTTTGGGAAGACCGCGGGGCCGCGTGCGCCCTCACGCGGTGCATTGACCGCATTCGGCAGCGCGCTGGCCTTGTTCGCGGTCGTCGCGGCCATCCCGGCCCTCGCCCAGGGGGGCGGCCCGAAAGCTGACCTCACTGCCGGAGGAGAGGCAACGGACCTCAACTGGGAGCTGGATGAGAACGCCGAGAACACGCTCGCCTTCTCCGGCCTCTACGAGTCTGCGACCTATGACGGCACATTCGGCGACTGGAACGCGCGCATCGCCTTCTATCCCGACGACCTGGAAGCCAGCCATGTCACGGTCTATGTCGACCTGTCCTCGGCTATCGCATCCAAGAAGCTCTATACCGACAGCCTGAAAGGCGCCGAATGGCTCGACTCGGGCAATGTCCATACTGCGGTCGTGGAACTGGGCAATTTCCAGCCGGCCGAAGCCGATGTGGAATGGGGCACGCCCTATATCGCCGATGCCGCGCTGACCCTGAAGGGCACCACCGTCACGACGCCCTTCCAGTTCCAACTGGAGATCGAAGGCGACACTGCCCGCATGGAAGGCACGACCACCCTGTCGCGCTCGGCGCTCGATGTCGGCATGCAGAGCGATCCCGGCGCGGACTGGATCGCCGACGAGGTCACCGTCTCGGTCAATCTCACCGCCACGCGCATCGCCGATTGACACAAATGCGCGCCAAAGGGCATCGCTGCGCGCCATGAGCGCCGCGATTATTCCTGTAACACCGCAGACCCTTGTTCAGGCCGCCGCCATCCTGCGCGGGGGTGGCCTGGTCGCCATGCCGACCGAGACAGTTTACGGACTGGCATGCGATGCCGCGAACCCGGATGCCGTTGCGCGCCTTTATGAAGCGAAGGGCCGGCCGAGCTTCAATCCGCTGATCGCCCATATCAGCGGGCCGGAGATGGCCGCGCGCGAAGGCGTGCTGGATGCGCGGGCGCAGGCTTGCGCGGAGGCATTCTGGCCCGGGCCGCTGACCTTGGTCGTACCGGCACGCGAAGGCGGGGCAACCTGCGAACTCGCCCGTGCCGGCCTTGCCTCCATCGCCCTGCGCATGCCCGGCCATGGCGCGCCGCGGCACATCATCTCCGCACTGGGCCGGCCCATTGTCGCACCTTCGGCGAACCGGTCCGGCCGGATCAGTCCGGTCACGGCGCGCGATGTGGCTGAAGAACTGGGCGAAGGTGTCGATCTTATTCTCGATGGCGGGCGTTGCGAGCTCGGCCTGGAATCCACCATTGTGAGTTTCCTGACCGATCCACCGCAGCTGCTGCGTCCCGGCGGGCTGGCACGCGCCGAGATCGAAGCCGTGCTCGGCATGGGCCTCGCCGCCGCCGCGTCGGCGGGCGATGCCCCCACCGCGCCGGGCCAGCTTTCGCGCCATTATGCCCCTGATGCCCATATCCGCCTGAATGCAACGGCCCCGCAGCCGGGCGAGATCTTCGTCGGCTTCGGTGAGGTCACCGGCGACTATACGCTCTCGGCCACCGGTAGCCTGCGCGAGGCGGCGGCCAATCTCTATCCCCTCCTGCGCAAGCTCGACCGCCACCATGACCGCATCGCGATCTGCCCTCTTCCTGCAGAAGGGCTGGGCGAAGCCATCAATGACCGGTTGCGCAGGGCGGCCTACCGGGGTTAAGCGAGCGGCAAACTTCCCTTCGGCTGGTCTGGCCGAGGCAGAATTCACCCCGTATTCGCAATGCTGATGACCCGGTCGCACCCTTCAGGATTTGCCGCGCGCAAGGAAATCAGTGTTTGTCACACTAGTGTCAGCATGACCGCCTAGAGCAGGTTGGAAATTCAGGGCAAGAGATGCTTCAGACCTTCAGCCATATTCCAATGGCCTGGCTCGCTTTCGCGGTGCTGGCAGCTGCAGGCTGTGCTGCGTTTCTCGCCGGGCGCGCCACGGCCATGAAAATCAGCGCCTCCGGCAGTGTGATGATGAATTCCCAACCGAACTATCACGGCTATTTCGCCGCCATGTGGACCGTGCTGCCGGCCGCGCTGATCCTGCTCGCCTACAGCCTGTTCGGCTCGGGCCTGGCGCGCAGCCTGCTCACCCAGGAACTGCCGGACGGCTTTGCCGGCATGGATGGTGTCCAGCTCTCGCAATATCTCGACCGCGTCGGCGAGGCGGCCCAGCTCGACCGCGCCGTGTGGGCCAGCGAGCCACTTTTTGCTGCCGTGACCGAGCGGTTCATGACCCTGCAGGGCGGGCTGAAGCTCGCCACCATGCTGGCTGCGGCGGTTGCCGGACTTGCCGGACTTGCCTTCGCCTGCCGCCGGCTGAACGCCAGCTTCCGCGCCCGCACAGAAGTCGAGAACGGGATCGAATGGGCGCTGTTTGCCTGCGCGGCCATCGCCATCGCCACCACGGCGGGCATCGTTCTCTCGCTGCTGTTTGAATCGATCAGGTTCTTCACCGAAATCCCGGTCTTCGACTTCCTGTTCGGCCTGCACTGGAACGCCCAGACCGAGGAGGATTTCGGCGCGATCCCGCTCTTCTTCGGCACCTTCATCATCTCGCTGATCGCCATGTGCGTGGCCGTGCCGGTCGGGCTTTATGCCGCGATCTACCTGTCGGAATATGCCGGGCCGAAGGTTCGCGCCTGGATCAAGCCGATGCTGGAGATCCTCGCCGGAATCCCCACCGTGGTCTACGGCTTCTTCGCCCTGCTGGTCGTCGCCCCGGCCGTGAGCGCGGCAGCGGTGTGGCTGAACGGCCTGCCGGTCATTCCCGATGAGTTCTTCGCGGCCTCCTCCACCAATGCCCTGGCCGCCGGCCTGGTGATGGGCGTGATGATCATTCCCTTCGTGTCCTCGCTGTCGGACGATGTCATCAACGCCGTGCCGCAATCGCTGCGTGACGGCGCCTTCGCCATGGGGGCGACGCGCTCTGAAACCGTGAAACAGGTGGTGATGCCCGCCGCCCTGCCAGGCGTGATCGCCGCCGTGTTGCTGGCGGTTTCGCGCGCCATCGGCGAAACGATGATCGTGGTGATGGCCGCCGGCCTGCGCCCGCAGATCACCCTCGACCCGACCGCCGAGATCACCACCATCACCGTGCAGATCGTCGCCCTGCTCACCGGCGACAGCGAGTTCGACAGCCCCAAGACCCTGTCGGCCTTCGCGCTCGGTTTCGTGCTCTTCGCCCTCACCCTGGTGTTCAACCTGATCGCGCTGCGCGTGGTCCAGAAATACCGGGAGAAGTATGACTGATGCCCGAGCTTCCCGGACCTCTTTCCTTCGATGATCCAGAAGCGCTGGCGCGCCTGAAAAAGCGCCATGCCGCCGAGCGCCGGTTCAAGTTCTATGGCCGGCTCGCAATTTCCTTCGCCCTGCTGTTCCTTGGCCTTCTGGTGGTTTCCATCGGCAGCCAGGCCGTCGCCGCCTTCTCCCACAACAAGGTGGTGTTCCACCTGCCCCTGGAAGCCGACCTCGTCGCGCCCAATGGCCCCGGCGATCCGGCTGCGGTGGCTGAGAATATTTCCGGCTTCTATCAGCTCGTGCGCGAGGACCTGCTTGCCACCTTTCCCGAGGCTGGGGAGACCGCCGCGCGCACGCGTGAGCTGAATGGCCTCGTTACGCGCCTCGCCGTCATCCCCATGGCGCGCGAGACGTCGGAACATCTCGACCGGCTCGGCGAGACCTATCGTTACCGCGCGCCCCTGTCGGACGATCTCGACCTTTACCTCAAAGGCAAGGTCGCCCCGGAGATTGATCTGCGCCTGGACGAAATCACCCGCGTCGTGCGCGTGCGCGTCGGCGAAGGCGTGGAAGCCGTCGAGCGCCTGCGCCTGGAATCCGCGAGCGATTTTTCCGTCCTGCGCGAGGCCATGCAGCGCGCCGACACCGCCATGGCCGAGGCGGGACCGGATGCCGGTTACAGCATCCTGCTCCAGCATGGCGCCAATCTGGTGCGCCTGGTGCCGGGCGAGACCGGCGAAACCGGTGAGACGCTGTTCTTCGAACCGCTGACCGGCATCCCGGCCAATCTTGCCGGCGCGCGCCCCACCGCGCGGCTGATCCTGCTGCCGGAAAGCGCGCGCAATGTCACCGACCGGCAGGTGGCCTGGACGCTGGCACTGGCCGAGCAGGGGCGCATCCGCTCGGGCCTCAACTGGTCGCTGCTGACCAATGCCGATTCCACCTATCCGGAGATCGCGGGTGTGCTGGCCGCGATTGTCGGCTCGCTCTTCACCATGCTGGTGACCTCGATGATCGCCATTCCCATCGGCGTGTTCGCGGCGCTCTATCTGGAAGAATACGCGCCGAAGAACCGGGTGACGGACTTCATCGAGGTCAACATCAACAATCTGGCGGCGGTGCCCTCCATCGTGTTCGGCCTGCTCGGCGCGGCAGTGTTCCTGAACCTGCTGGCGCTGCCGCGCTCGGCCCCGCTGGTCGGTGGCCTGGTACTCGGTCTGCTCACCCTGCCGACGGTGATCATCGCCTCGCGCGCGGCCCTGCGCGCGGTGCCACCCTCGATTCGATCAGCTGCGCTTGGCCTTGGCGCGTCGAAGACCCAGACCGTGTTCCACCATGTCCTGCCGCTGGCCGCGCCTGGCATCATGACCGGCGCGATCATCGGCATGGCCCGGGCGCTGGGCGAAACCGCGCCGCTCCTCCTGATCGGCATGGTGGCCTTTGTCGCCGAGGTGCCGAGCGGGCCGACCGACGAGGCGACGGCGCTGCCGGTTTTGATATACAAGTGGTCCACTGGCGCGGAACGTGCCTGGGAACCGAACACAGCTGCTGCGATCCTGGTCCTGTTGACCTTCATGGTCGTGATGAATGCAATCGCCGTCTTCCTGAGACGGCGGTTTGAGCGGAGATGGTAGAGATGGCTGACACGACGACAAGCACGGTTGCCCTTGAGGAGACCAAGGCAATCGACACCAAGGTCGATTGCCGCAATATCAATGTCTTTTACGGTGCCAAGCAGGCGATCTTCGATGTCTCCATGGCCATCCCCAGCCGCTCGGTGACGGCATTCATCGGCCCGTCGGGCTGTGGCAAGTCCACCTTCCTGCGCTGCATCAACCGGATGAACGACACCATCGAGAGCGCGCGCGTGGAAGGCGAGGTCATCATCGATGGCGAGGATGTGAACTCGGCCGCCGTCGACCCGGTGCTCCTGCGCTCGCGCGTCGGCATGGTGTTCCAGAAGCCCAACCCGTTCCCGAAAACCATCTATGACAATATTGCCTATGGCCCGCGCATCCATGGCCTCGCCCGCTCGCGTGACGACCTCGACGAGATCGTTCAGAACAGCCTGATGCGCGCGGGCCTGTGGGAAGAGGTCAAGGAGCGCCTCGCCGAACCGGGCACGGGCCTGTCGGGCGGCCAGCAGCAGCGCCTGTGCATTGCGCGCGCCATTGCCGTGAGTCCGGAAGTGATCCTGATGGACGAGCCCTGTTCGGCGCTCGACCCGATCGCCACGGCCAAGATCGAGGAGCTGATCGACGAGCTGCGCGAGCGCTTTTGCATCGTCATCGTCACCCACTCCATGCAGCAGGCCGCGCGGGTCTCCCAGCGCACCGCCTTCTTCCATTTGGGCAAGCTGGTGGAGGTCGGCGACACCGAGCACATCTTCACCAATCCCACAGACAATCGCACACAGGACTACATCACGGGTCGCTTCGGCTGACCAAGGTGTTTGGAGAGTTGGTAGAGGTCATCTAAAATGAAGAGCATGACCAGTCATATTGTCTCTGCCTTCTCCGAAGAGCTCGAAACGCTTTCAGCGGACATCCTGCGCATGGGCGGCATCGCCGAAACCATGATCAATGATGCCTGCCGCGCCCTTGTGGCCGGCAATGTGAGCCTTGCGGACGAGACGGCCCATCGCGACGACATTGTCGACGAGATGGAAGCCGATATCGAACGGCGCATCCTGCGCCTGCTTGCCCTGCGCCAGCCCATGGCGACCGATCTGCGCGCGGTTGTCTCCGCGCTGAAGGTCTCCTCGGAGCTGGAACGCATCGGCGACCTGTCGAAGAATATCTCCAAGCGCGTCGCCCCGCTCGACGGCAGCGATGTCCAGGGCGTCCTGATGAGCGTCGACCGCATGGGGCGCGGCGTCAGCCACCAGCTGCACCTGGTGCTCGATGCCTATTCCGAGGCCGATGCCGAACTGGCACTGAAAGTGTGGTCGGGCGACGAGGAAATCGACCAGCACTACAACTCGCTCTTCCGCGAGGTCCTGACCTATATGATGCAGGACCCGCGCATGATCGGCCCGGGCGCGCATCTCATGTTCATCGCCAAGAACCTGGAACGCATAGGTGATCACTGTACAAACATTGCAGAGATTGTCCATTTTCAGGTAACAGGCACCTATCTCACATCCAGCGCCCGTCCCAAGGCGCCGCTGCTGGACGGATAGGTCAATTCCCAGCCATGGGGCGCGAGCTTATGAAACCCTATGTTCTGATCGCCGAAGACGATGAAGGCGTGATCGAACTGCTGAAATCTAATCTTCAGTATGAAGATTATGAGCCCGGCATCGCCGTGGACGGCGAAGAAGCCCTGATGATGATCGAGGAGCGCGCGCCCGACCTCCTCCTGCTCGACTGGATGCTGCCCAAGGTGCCCGGCATCGAGGTCTGTCGCCGCCTGCGCGCGCGGACCGAAACGGCAAACATGCCGATCATCATGCTGACGGCACGCTCTGAGGAAACCGACCGGATCCGCGGCCTCGACACTGGCGCGGACGACTATGTCACCAAGCCGTTTTCGGTCACCGAGCTGATGGCGCGGGTCCGCGCCGTGATGCGCCGTATCCGTCCGGGCCTGATGGAAGACCGCGTCACGCTGGGCGACATCACCATTGACCGCACCGGACATGTCGTCGAACGCGCCGGCCAGCATATTCATCTCGGACCGACCGAGTTCCGCCTGCTCGATTACTTCATGCAGCATCCCGGCCGCGTCTTCTCGCGCGAGCAGCTGCTCGACAGCGTCTGGGGCTCGGATGTCTATGTCGAGGCGCGTACGGTGGACGTGCATGTCGGGCGCCTGCGCAAGGCGCTCAAGCATGCCGGCGGCGACGATCCGATCCGTACGGTACGCTCGGCCGGCTATGCCCTGAAAACGGGCTAAGGGCTAACCTTCTCCCACGGCGATTCCCGCGGGTACCCGCGTGCTGGAATACGGCATCCACAGCCACCAGACCTATGAACCGGGCGGACTAGCCAGTGATCGCAAACACGCCCGTCAGCGTCATCACCACCTGCCCCCCCTGCTCGGCCCGGCCATTGGCAAAGACCAGCGTGCGCGTGCGCCGGTCCATGCCGGTGGTGAAGATGACGGGCTGGCCGGGCGTGGCGCTGGCGGTGGTATCCTGGGTGACGGAGACCGGTGTGAGCGGGCTCCCGGTCACCGCGCCGGCAGCCTTGCGCACCACATGGGCGAGGAGCGCGCCCAGCAGCTCCGGACCCGCCTCCGGCAGGGCCGGCAGGTGCGCCGTGGACGCATCTGTCCAGTCCAGCGCGGCGGGGTCAATGGTGAGGATTTCGGTCATCGGATCGGCCTTTACGGCGCTGCGGCCTAGCCGGCAAGCACGGGACGTAGCTCAAACGCCACAAGCATGACCGAAATCGCCACGCCCCAGGCGGCGATGACACGCGGCACATAGGCCAGCCAGGGCAGTTTCGCCTCCCGATCCTTCAGCCAGAGCGCCGCGCCGGCAAGATAGACAATGCCCATCACCGCGCCGAGCAGCGCGCCGGACGAGGTCGCGATCTGGCCCTCGGCGCCGGTAGATACCGCATTCGTCCCGAGCAGGAGCCCGCTCAGCGCGGCAAGCGCGGTGATGAGCCATGCCGGCGGCTGGTTCCAGGCGGCCACGGCCACCGCCACGAGCGCACCAACAACCAGCATCGCCACTGGCGGCACGGTGTGGCCCTTGAAGACGAAGAGAAAGGCGATGATCCCCACCAACAGGCAGCCAAGCAGGACTTTCCAGGCAAAGCCCGTCGCGCGCCGTTCCCCCCGCCCGAGCAGGAGACCGCACATGGCCGCGAGCAGGCCCTGAACCGGCTCGAACACCGGATGACCGATGCCCCGCACAAAGCCTTCCGCCCCCGGCGAGGACATGTGCGCGGAGGCTGGCATGCAGATCAGGCAGGCCAGCACGATCAGGATGGCCGGGCGCGACAGGTCAGACGATCCCGAACAGGAAGCCGGTGCCCATTACCGCGATCACCGCGCCTGCCGCACGCAGGGCGATCTTGCCGTTCGGGCGATCCACCAGCAGGCCGAAGGCAATACCAATGAGATGCAGCATGCCGGTCGCCAGCACAAAGCCGATGGCAAAGGCAATCGGGTTGGCCGCCTCCGGCAGCTCGGTGCCATGGGCATGGCCGTGGAAGATGGCGAACACGCCGACGATCACAGCCGCCAGCCAGAGCGGTGCACGCCAGGCGGCCAGGATGGCGAGGCCGATCACGATGGAAGAAGCCGCGATGCCGGGTTCGATAAACGGCAGCGGCACGCCGAGCACGCCCATCGCGCCACCCACGGCCATCACCATCGGAAAGACGATGGGCAGGATCCAGATCGCCGGGCGGCCGAGAAAGGCGCCCCAGATGCCAACCGCCACCATGGCCGCGACATGGTCCCAGCCGAAAAGCGGATGAGTGAAGCCGGAGACGAACCCGCCCTGGAAGCCTTCGGCATCCGTGTGAGCGGCGGCCGGCAGGGCGAGGCAGACAAGGCAAAGCGCAAGCAGGCCCGCCCCGCGCGCGAGGGTCAGTGGCTTGATTTCAGGCATCCTGGGCTCCCGATACGGATTTACCCTTCGGGCTTATCGCCTCCGATCAGGCCCGGCAACCGGCCCATTGCTTCAGGGATTGAGCCGGCTTTGCATCCAGCGCGCATGGGCCTCGTCCCAGAGATACTGGCGCCGGTCATGCAGCCGGAAGGCTTGGGATTGCCAGAACTCGTACTGCACCGGCATCAGGCAATAACCGCCCCAATAGGGCGGGCGCGGGACATCCTCATCCTTGTAGAGCTCGGCGAAGACCTCGACCCGCGCTTCCAGCGCTTCGCGATGGGGGAGCGGACGTGACTGATCGCTGGCCCAGGCGCCGATCTGGCTCTCACGGGCGCGTTCGGCGAAATAGCTGTCAGAGGCGGCTTCGGAAACCGGGACGACGCGGCCGCGGATCCGCACCTGACGCTCCATGCTCTTCCAGTGAAACAGCAGCGAAGCCACCGGACTGGCGGCGAGCTGGCGCGCCTTGGCGCTGCCGAGATTGGTGTAGAAGGTGAACCCGGTGGGCGAGACGTCCTTGAGCAGGACGATACGCGCATCCGGCCAGCCCTCATCGTCCACCGTGGCCAGGGTCATGGCATTGGCTTCGCGGCTTTCCGCATCGCGCGCCTCGCCCAGCCATGTGACAAACAGCTTCATCGGGTCCGATGCGGCCGGAATCAGCGGTCGGTCGCCCGCGGCCATATAGGCCTCGGAACTGGGCGTCGGCGGGATGGGAGACTGGTCTTGGGCCATGGGCAGTCCCGTTCAGAAAACAGACAAACACTAGCAGTTACAATTTATCGCACGGTAAACAGATCACGAACTCTAACAAATACAACAGATTTGCTGAGTTGACGACTTGCCCGGCATTTGGCCTCTGGCAAAATTCGATATAGCCGTCATCCGGCACACAAAGGCAGGTTCATGTCCCACAATACTTTCGGCCATCTTTTCCGCGTCACGACCTGGGGTGAAAGCCACGGGCCCGCGCTCGGCTGTGTGGTGGACGGATGCCCGCCGGGCCTGTCGCTGGATGCCGGGTTTATCCAGGGATTTCTCGACAAGCGCCGGCCCGGCACATCGCGTTTCGTCACCCAGCGCCGCGAGCCGGACGAGGTGAAGATCCTGTCGGGCGTGTTCGAGGATGACCGCACCGGCGGGCCCGTCACAACCGGCACGCCGATCTCGCTGATGATCGAGAATGTCGACCAGCGCTCGAAGGATTACAGCGAAATCCGCGACCGCTACCGCCCCGGTCATGCCGACTATTCCTATGACGCCAAGTATGGCGTGCGCGACTATCGCGGCGGCGGGCGCAGCTCCGCGCGCGAGACCGCGGC